>CDYM01001838.1_pt1 | contig 227911 bp, 205 predicted proteins | sample 554981 | NCBI WGS metagenome assembly CDYM01 (sample SAMEA3182081, study PRJEB8094) | gut metagenome | biome: human; feature: gut; material: Stool; isolation source: human stools | place: Canada | collected 2012-12-04 | reverse complement strand
GATTAGGAATGTTGTCCTTGTACTCTTGCAATTTATAGTCGAACAACCACTTCTCACTATCAATGCTCTCGGTCTCTGCCGTCAAGGATAGCGCCACCACTTCCAAATCCGAAAACTTGGGAACAGGACCACGACGTGGAACATTACCCGATTCATTGACGAGATTTTCAGAGAATTGCTTGCATATCTCGAGTATTTTGACGAATTTTGTATAAAGGTTGTACATACGATGGTTTGGACTTAATGTTTTGAACACCACTAAGTTACTAAAAATCAGCGATATGTGCAACTTTTTACTCATATTTATCAACTTAAATTAATTCCGCCAACGGGTATCCGTAAGGAATCTTGGAAGCGAATCGTTTCTTACGCTTTCCTTCTGATAGCGATGACTTATGGGATTCTCTATAAGAAAGACCCGATGGAGCAGGCCTATCGGTACGATTACTATGCACGGCAGGGAGAATGGCAAGAGATAGTCTCACATGCTCGTGCGCATTCGGTCCGGGATATGGATGCCCTGATTTATTTGAATCTGGCTTTATCACATACGGGACGATTTTCTGGCGATTTGATGCGTTTCCCTCAGATCGGGGTGGAGGGCTTTATCCCGCACGATCCGAAAAGCCGGATGGGATTGATCGAGGCGAGCGAGGTTGCTTGGCAAGTAGGGCAGGTAAACGCAGCGCAACGTTTCGCCTTTGTGGGTGTATTAAGCTCGCAACGTTGCGTGCAGCCTCGTTTGATGAAGCGTTTGGTGGAGACTTATCTGGTAACCGGCGAATACCGTGCCGCCGAGAAATATATTAAGATCCTTGAATCGACTCCCCACTACAGGGATTGGGCAAAAGCGCAGCGCCCGTTGCTCGACTCCGTGGTTTGTGCCTCTACCGATTGGATAAAGGCGAAGCGGGCGGTACTTCCGGTAACGGATAATCCCTTAGACTTGACCTTGACATTTCCCAATGCGCTGGCTTTCTTGATCGACGATCATGCCGATAATCGTCCGGCTTTTGAGTATGGAATGGGATACTTGTTGGTTTATAAAGACTTGATGACATTTATGCATTATATGGAATTGATGAAAGAGCGAGGCGAGTCATTTCCCGTTCTCTATCAAGAGGCTATATGCCTATTTTTCGCTGCCGTGCAGAAAGACCCGGAGGCGTTCAAAAGCTATCCGATCAGTTCGGAGGTACAAAACCGCTTTCTGCAATTTATGAAAGTGGCTCGAGGCATGCCTCCTGCCGCCTTGAAAGCGCAGTTTGGCGATACCTATTATTATTACGCTCAATTTACCCCGACTCCTAAACGACAATAATTATGATGGATAATACGAGGAAACGAAAGATCGTCCGAAACTTTGTGATCGGATATTTACTATTGCAAGTTCTGGTTATTGTACTATACTTGGGTTTTTGGGCGGTACATCCGGGTGGCTTTGTTGTTGCCGAGAACGAACGCATGTCTCCCCCGCCGATGTTCCCGGATTACCAAGGGGTTACTATACCTTATAATATAGCCCCATTGAATTTCCGTATTGACGTGCCCGCTGAAAAATGCTATGCGAAGATCGAGGGTAGCGAGCAGGGGGTGTTTGAGTATTACGGAACGAATACGATCTGTTTTAAGTCCAAGGATTGGGAACGGCTTACCCGTGCGAATAAAGGTAAAGCCTTTTTTGTAACGATCACGACGAAAGAGGGAGACGAATGGACTAAATGGGCACCATTCTCTGTCTATATCAGTGATCAAGCGATCGACTCTCATTTAGTATACCGTTTGATAGAGCCGGGATACGAGAAATGGCATATTGTGGGTATTTATCAGCGGAATTTGGAGTCGTTTGACGAACAGCCGATTATCCGTAACGATATGACTGGCTATAATTGTATGAACTGCCATTCTTTTTGTATGGGAGACCCGGGGCAGATGATGTTCCATATGCGTGCGGCGAATGGGGGAACTTATATTGTCCAAGACAAGAAAATCAGTAAATTGAATACGAAAACGAATGGGACGATCAGTAATATGACGTATCCTTTCTGGCATCCTTCCGGGCGCTATATCACCACATCGGTAAATGATATCAAACAGTTTTTCCATTCCGTGAAAGAGAAAAAGATGGAAGTGTTCGACTTGGAGTCCGATGTGGTGGTGTATGACGTGAAAAACAAAGAAATCCTATCGAAAGCCTCATTGATCACAAAAGATGCATTCGAGACTTTCCCCGCGTTCTCTCCGGATGGTAAATGGCTTTATTTCTGTACGGCCCCGGCCCAGAAGATGCCGGAGAATTATGATAAGGTACGTTATAATCTCTGTCGTGTTGCGTTCGATCCGGATCGTGGCGAGATCAGCTTCCCGATCGATACGTTGGTACATGCGGATAGCTTGAGCTATACATTTCCCCGTATCTCTCCCGATGGACGTTTCCTGATGTACACGGAAACCGCTTATGGGCAGTTCCCTATTTGGCACCCGGATGCGGAGATCCGGATGATGGATTTGGAGAATCGGACAGCGATGGATATGTCTGCGTTGAATAGCCCGGATACGGATAGCTATCATTCTTGGAGTAGTAATAGTGATTGGGGCGTATTTAGTAGCCGCCGGGATAACGGTTTATATACTTTACCTTATATTTGTCATATAGGGAAAGACGGTAAGCCTTCGAAACCGTTCTTATTGCCTCAAGAAGATCCGGATAAGTATGACTATCAGTTGTATTCCTACAATATTCCGGAATTGACGAAAGGTGCCGTAGAGGTCAGCCCCTATGAGATCCAGCAAGTAGCCGAGAAAAATAAACCGGAGCAGGTTCGGTTTAAATGACCGGATCTATTTATATTCGCGTATAAATAAGAGATAAGATGACAAAAGATATTATAGCCGAATCTGTACAAAACGATTTACGGTATTTGCAATTGTTGGCACGGAGTTTCCCGACGATCGCGGATGCCAGTACGGAGATCATTAATCTGGAGGCGATCTTGAACCTACCGAAGGGTACGGAGCACTTCTTGAGTGATTTGCATGGCGAGGATCAAGCCTTTAGCCATGTGCTGAGAAACGCTTCCGGTGCCGTAAAGCGCAAGGTGAACGAGATTTTCAGTAATACGCTCCGGGAATCCGAGAAGAAGGAGCTTTGTTCCTTGATTTATTATCCGGAGGATAAGCTGGAACTGATCAAGAGCCAAGAGCAAGATCTGGAAGATTGGTATCAAGTTACCTTGAATCAATTGGTACGTGTTTGCCGGAACGTGTCCTCCAAATACACCCGTTCGAAAGTACGTAAGGCTTTACCCAAGGAGTTCTCCTATATTATTCAGGAGTTATTGCACGAGTCTTCCGTAGAGCCGAATAAATCCGCTTATGTGGATCAGATTATTTGTACGATCATCTCCACGGGACGTGCGGACGATTTCATTATCGCTATGTGTAACTTGATCCAACGGTTGACAATCGACCTGTTACATATCATCGGCGATATTTACGATCGGGGTCCGGGCGCTCATCTGATCATGGATATCCTTTGCGATTACCATAATTTCGATGTTCAATGGGGTAATCATGATATCTTATGGATGGGAGCCGCTTCCGGTAATTTGGTAAGTATAGCCAACGTGATTCGTATGTGTTTACGCTTTGGTAATATGGCTACCTTAGAAGATGGATATGGTATCAATCTTTTGCCGTTGGCCACTTTCGCGATGGAGGCGTATGGGGATGATCCTTGCGCGTTATTCATGCCGAAAACAAAGTTCGCCGATAATGCAATGGATGAGAAGACCACCCGTTTGATCGCCCAGATGCACAAGGCGATCACCATCATCCAGTTCAAGCTGGAGGGTGAGATCATCCGCCGTCGTCCGGAGTTTGAGATGGATGACCGGATGTTGTTGCACCATATCGATCTGAAGCGGGGAGTGGTTCATATCGATGGAAAGGATTATACGCTTAAAGATACTAACTGGCCTACTTTAGACCCGAAAGATCCGTATCGTCTTTCTATTGAGGAAGAGGATTTGATCCGAAAGATATTGCATTCTTTTGAGAGCAGCGAGAAGATGAAAAAGCATATGCGTTGTTTCTTCCGGCATGGGGGAATGTATCAGGTTTGTAATTCCAATTTACTGTTTCATGCCTCTATCCCGATGAATCCGGATGGTACATTTAAGTCAGTACGTATCTTGGGGCAGGATTATAAGGGCCGTGCTTTGTTGGACCGTGTAGACCAACTGATCCGTACGGCTTATTTCAAGACCGGGGAACAGGAAGAAGTGGAATATGCGCATGATTATATCTGGTATCTTTGGGGCGGCAAGGACTCCCCGTTATTCGATAAAAGCAAGATGGCTACTTTCGAGCGTGCCTTTATCGAAGAGGCCGAGACTCATAAGGAGGAAAAAGGCGCTTATTATACGTTACGAGAGCAAGAGGAAATTTGTGATAAGATATTGGATGAGTTTGGGGTGACCGGTATGCATCGGCATATCATCAACGGACATGTCCCTGTCCGTTCCAATCAAGGTGAGAATCCCATTAAGGCGAATGGCAAGATGTTGGTAATCGATGGCGGTTTCTCCCGTCCGTATCATTTGGAAACCGGTATCGCGGGCTATACATTAGTATATCACTCCCGTGGTTTCCAGCTTGTGCAACACGAACCCTTCGAATCCCGGGCGAAAGCGATCGAGGAAGGCTTGGATATCAAATCCACCACGATCGTGGTAGAATTAAGCTCCCATCGCCAGATGGTGAAAGATACGGATAAGGGTGCGGATCTTCAAAGCCAGATCAAGGACTTGGAGAAACTTCTTTACGCCTATCGGAATGGGTTGATAAAGGAGAAGGAGAGGATGGAGAGATAGATTTTAGCGTAGTCCGTCCAGAACTATAGACAAGGATAAAGGGAGATTGACAAATTGACATTTTGTATTTTAAAGTCCCGAAGAATCGATTTTTCCGGGCTTATGGGCGTAAGGCTTCCGAAATTGAATGAAAATAATGGCAACACCTTGTCTTGTAGATGTATATCGTTTCCCTCCCTTTTCTTCCAGCGAAAAAGAGAGCCTCTATTTCTTGCTTAACAAGTAAAAGGAGGCTTTTTTATTCGGAAGTGATTGGTTTTTCATTCGGAAGTGATGCGAATCACAGTCGGAAGTATGCTACAACACTACCGTAAGTACCTTATAATACTACTGTAAGTATCTTACAACAGGGTTGTAATCGAGGGAAAAGTACTCTTTTTCTACCTTAAAACCACTAAAGAAACGATTTTCTCCTTATTTATGTTTGTAGATGAGCCTGTCGGGGAAAAGGATGTGTCACTATAAGTGGCTTATCGAAATGAAAACGTCACTCTTTAGGTTTATCCGTTGACATTTATTTTGATCTACCGAAAGACCTCCTGTTTGATTTTCCTTACTTTTTTACATAATCATAGTTTATTTTAAAAAATTAAGTTACATTTGCCATGGAAATTCTCAATTGTATTTGTGAATTAAATGATCGTTAACCTAAAAATTAAGTAATTATGCAACGAAAGAAAATCTTTGATTCTTTCAAACACTGGAATGTAGCCATACTTTCCGTGTTAATGTCTTTTTGCATGACAGCCGCTTTTGCCCAGTCAGGCGCTGTTAAAGGAAAAGTTCTGGACGAACTAGGTGAGCCTATTATCGGGGCGAATATCGTGGAAAAAGGTACTACCAACGGTACCATCACTGATATTGACGGTAACTACACCCTTAGTGTGAATGACCTGAAAAAAGCAATTCTCCAAGTGTCTTTTATCGGTTACAACTCGGTAGAGGAAGCTGTGAAAGGGCGCTCTGTCGTAGATGTTAAGCTTGGTGCCTCTGTCGTGAATCTGGGAGAGGTTGTAGCTATCGGTTATGGTACGCAGACTCGTAGGGAGATTACCGGTTCCGTAGCGAACATTTCCGAGGAAAATTTTAATAAAGGAGTGAATCGTGACGCGTCCGACTTGCTGCAAGGTAAGGTAGCGGGTCTGACTATTACGTCTGGTTCCGGTGATGTAACTCGTAGTTCCCAGATTCAATTACGTGGTACTTCTACCTTGCAGAACGACCAAGGCCCGATGATCGTGATCGATGGTGTTCCGGGTGGTGATATGTCTACTGTATCACCTTCGGATATTGAGTCAATCTCTGTATTGAAAGATGCTTCTTCTGCCGCTATTTACGGTTCTCGTGCCGCTGGTGGTGTAATCTTGATCACAACGAAGAGAGGTTCCGGTTCCAGAACCCAGATCAATTATGATGGTTATCTTACCGCCTCTACCATTGCGAACAAGCCCGACATGTTGAACGCTTCTGAGTGGCGTGCCGCTAATAAGGCGTTGGGTAAAGATATCTCTACTTATGATAAGTACAACTCGGACACGGATTGGTTCGATGAGATGACTCGTGTAGGTGTTTCTCAACAACACGCTCTTTCTTTGTCGGGTGGTTCTTCTAAGAGTAATTATCGTGCTTCTTATACTTTCTTGGATCGTAACGGTGTGGCTCGCGATAACTACATGACTCGTCATAGCTTCCGTTTCCAGTTCCAGCAACGTGCTATCAACGACCGTTTACGTATTGGATTAACGGGTGCCGCAACGCTGACGGATATGCAGATGCCGTTTTCTGATGACTATATCTTGGCTTACAATATGCTTCCGGTTTATCCGGTTTATAATGCGGACGGCTCTTATTTCACGGATGCCAACCACAATTATGATCAAGGTAACCCGGTTCAGAACCAAGATCAGAACTATAAGAAAGCAGCTAATAACTACTTCTATGGACAAGGTGATGTACAGTTCTCTATTTTGGATGGACTGACAACCAAGGTGAACCTGTATAAGAGCCGTTTCTCATCTGACTATAGCGAATGGCAAGATCCTCGGAACTCTCGTGGACAGGGTGATACGGGTAAGGCAATCCGTCGTAATAGACTATGGGATCGTAACTTGTTAGAGTGGACCGCTAATTATACGAAAGCTTTTGGCTCGGCAGAGGAGCATAAGGTCGATGCTATCGTTGGTTATTCTTGGGAAAATAACTTGTACGCCGACCAGAAATCGGAGGCTACGAATTTCGCCGTAGGATCGATGGGCGCTGATAATATCCAATCCGGAAACTTGCTGAAGATCGGTAATGTTACTTCCAGCCGGAATGAATATAAACTGATCTCTTTGTTCGCTCGTGCGCATTATAGCTTTAAAGAGCGGTATATGATTACGGCTACGGTTCGCCGAGATGGTTCTTCCAAATTCGGTGCTAACCATAAGTGGGGTACTTTCCCTTCAGTTTCCGCTGCTTGGGGTATCAGCCAAGAGTCTTTCATGAAAGATACGAAGTGGATCAATGATTTGAAATTACGTGCAGGTTACGGAATTACCGGTAACCAAGATGGTTTGAGACCTTATAAGTCATTGGATTTGTATTCAGCTTCTGGTACTTATTATAACAACGGATCTTGGCCGACAGCTTTCCGTCCTTCACAGAACGCGAACCCGAACTTGAAATGGGAGCAGACTGCTATGTTAAATATCGGTTTGGACTTCACCTTGTTCAATAGTCGTTTGAGCGGTACGATCGAATGGTACGACAAGCGTACGAAAGATATGCTTTACAACTATGAGGTTTCTACTCCTACTTACGTATACAATCAGATTCAAGCGAATGTAGGTGATATGAAGAATACAGGTGTTGAGATCTTATTGAACTTAGACGTGATCCGTAATAAGGACTTTACGTGGACAACCTCTCTCAATCTTGCTCATAACAAGAATGAGATCACAAAACTGTCTAATGAATTGTTCTCTACGGGACGTGTTTACGTGGGTGATCCTTGGATTCGCGGTGCTTCAGGTGTGACTTCACACGTAGTTGAGGAAGGTCGCCCGGTCGGACAGTTCTTCATGCTGAAATGTAATGGCCTTGATGAGAATGGTAAATTTATCATTGAGGATATAAATGGTGACGGACAGATCACGGATGATGACCGTACGTATGTTGGTGACGCTCAACCTGATTTGACATATGGTTGGAATAACACATTCAACTGGAAAAACTGGGACGCAAGTTTCTTCTTCCGTGGAACAATTGGCAATAAGGTATTGAACAACCCATTGGCAGCTTACGGTAATAATACATATATCGATGGAACGAATGTAATGGATAACGATAATCTGTTGACATTAAGTGAAAACTCTCGTGTATGTTCTTATTATGTAGAAAACGCTTCATTCTTGCGATTGGATAACTTATCGATTGGTTATACATTCAATACGAAGAAAATCGATTGGTTGGATAAGGCTCGCTTATATGTAGCCGGTCAGAATCTATTCGTGATTACAGGTTATAAAGGATTGGATCCAGAAGTTGAGAATTTCCGTGGTGAGGCTAGCGATGACAACGCAGGTTTGTCTCCGGGTATTGAACCTCGTAACTACATGCCGAAGGCACGTTCATTTACATTTGGTGTTAACTTAACATTCTAATTAAAAAGATAAGCTTATTATGAAACGGAAAACTATATTATCATTTATAACTGGATTGTTTTTATTAGGAGGACTTTCTTCCTGTATGGACTTGGATGAAACAGTATATGACAAGTTGCCCGCTGATGATTTTGGCCAGTCAACGGCCGAGTTGAATGCTTTGATCGGTAACTCACATAATACGATGAAGAAGTTTTGGACAGAGTATATGCATTTGTCCGAATGCTCCGGTTCTATGGCTGTGACTCCGACTCGTCGAGGTGGTGACTGGTATGATGGTGGTCAATACCGGGAAATCTATATGCATACATGGACCTCTCAGACCTCAAGAGTTAAAAGCGCATGGAAAGCGGCCACAGAAGCGATTGGTACTTGTAACGAGGCTATCCGTAAATTGCAGAACTCAGAGATCCTTACCGAAGAGGAGAAGGCTCAAGACGTGGCAGACTTGCGTGGTGTCCGTGCTTTCTGGATCTATGTGATGATGGATTATTGGGGAAATATTCCTTTGCTGACGGAGTTCCACCCTACGGATAAAGTATTCCCGGGGAATTCTTCCCGTCAGGAAGTATTTGATTGGTTGATTCAGGAAGTAGAGGAAATCAAGGATATCTGTCCTCCGGCTACAACTGAGAATTATGGTTCATTTACGCAGGGTGCCGCTTATTCATTGTTGGCAAAACTGTATCTGAACGCTGAGGCTTGGGGGGTTACGTTCTCCGGTAACGCTTATCAGAAAGTTATCGATAACTGTGATAAGGTGATGGCTATGGGATATATCTTAGAGCCTAATTGGAAAGACAACTTCTCCGTGACAAATGAGAATTCAAAGGAGGCTATCTTGGCCGCTACGTTCTCTAGCAGTGATACGGGTAATGATGGAAACGTGAAGAATGAGTTGCACAATAATACGTTGCATTATAAAGATTATCTGTCTTTGGGTATTACCGCTAGTGGTACTTGGAATGGTATTTGCGCTCAACCGGAGTATGTACGTTTGTTCGATGAGGAAGACGCTCGCTTGGACGGTACGTTCTTGACTGGCTTGATGATAGACAAATCAACAGGCAAGCCGATTATGACCGATCATAACAACGAATTGAACCATACGATCGATGTGAACATGATTCCGGGCATGGAATATGATGGAACCAATTGGAGTGCCGTGGAACAGCATGATGGAGCTCGTTGCTTCAAGTGGGAGTTCGCTTCGGATTTGACAAGTTCTATGGGAAATGATTTCCATATTTTCCGTTTGGCGGATATCTATTTAATGAAAGCTGAAGCTTTGTTACGCGGAGGGGGAAGTGTTAGTGAAGCTACCGCTTTGGTGAATACGATTCGTGAGAGAGGATATGGCAATAGCGACCATAATTATGCGACTGTAACTTTGAAGGAAGTACAATTGGAACGTCGTTTGGAATTAGCGTGGGAGGTTTATTCCCGTCAGGATGATATCCGTTTCGGATGTTTCACTACAGGAATGTGGCCGCAATCTAATTGTGAGCGTAAAGCTGATGACTACTTGAAGTTGTTACCTGTATCGCAGGATGCTTGGCAGGTGAATCCGAACTTAAAACAGAATCCGGGTTATGCGGCATTCTCAAAATAAAAGAATCGGATAACTAAGAATAATTTAGGCCATCTCTTACTGTAAGGGATGGCCTTTTTATTGATTTACCATTCACTGTATAACTCCGCTTTTTTGTATACCTTTGCGCCATGAACAAACAAGCGCTACTTTTTTATCCGTTATTAGGGGTGGTTCTTTTGGGGCTTTTTGTTGGGGGGCTGGCGTATGGGGCCGTACCGATTCCTTTGGATCACGTGATGGATATTTTGCTGGGGAAGGGATCTGATAAGATCGCATGGCAGAATATTGTGTTGCAATCTCGTTTGCCTCAGGCTATAACCGCATTATTGGCGGGGGCTTCCTTGGCTACCAGCGGGTTGCTATTACAGACATTGTTCCGGAATCCGTTGGCGGGACCTTCCATATTGGGCATTAGTGATGGCGCTAATCTTGGAGTAGCCGCTATCATGCTCTATTTCGGTGGTACGTTGGGGCAGTTCACGGATTGGCCGATCAGCGGATATATGGCGGTAATCCTTGCGGCCTTTGTGGGGGCTTGCGTGATACTGGGACTGATTATCTATTTTTCGGCAAAAGTGAAGAATAATGTCATGCTTCTGATTATCGGAATCATGATTGGCTATCTAGCTTCTTCGGTTATTTCTATCTTGAATTATTATTCATCTACAGACCGGGTACATGCGTTCGTGATGTGGGGGCTTGGTAATTTTTCCGGTGTATCCTTGGAACAATTACCATTCTTTGGAACTTGTGCGTTAATCGGGCTGTTATTAGCGATCTTGCTGATCAAGCCTTTGAATGCCTTATTATTGGGAGAAATGTATGCCGCTAATTTAGGTATCCGGATCAAACGAACACGGATTGCGATTCTTTTGTGTACGGGAGTATTAACGGCTACAACTACTGCTTTTTGCGGCCCCATTTCCTTTGTCGGATTAGCAGTTCCACATATCGCCCGGTTGATGTTAGGCTCTTCCAATCATAAGATGTTGGTGCCAGTTACAATGCTGACAGGTTCCTGCGTTGCTCTTCTATGTAATATGCTGATGGTGGTACCGGGCAGTAATACGATCCTGCCATTGAATGCCGTTACCCCTATGCTTGGGGCGCCTGTTATTATTTACGTAATCGTGAACCGGAAAAATATTCAATATTTTAATTAGTGGCTATGGAACGGATCCCTGTGATAAAGACAAGTGATTTAAGTATTGGGTATATATTGAAAGGCGGACAGAAAAAGCGCGTGCATGATGCGTTGGATCTGAATCTATATCCGGGTGAAGTGACCTGTCTTCTCGGATTAAATGGAGCGGGAAAGTCTACCTTATTGAGGACATTATGTGGTTTTCAACCTCCTCTGGGAGGAGAAATCGAGCTAATGGGGAAGCCGCTGAATTCTTATTCACAAGGTAATTTCTCACGGTTGGTGGGAGTTGTCTTGACAGAGAAGACAAATGCCGGTGGAATAACGGTTTACGAGTTGGTCTCTTTAGGAAGACATCCCTATACCGGCTTTTTCGGACAATTAAGGCAGGAAGATCGCAGGATTATCGAGGAATCGCTTGCTGCCGCCGGTATCGCTCATAAGGCTTATAATTATGTGTCGGAACTTAGTGATGGCGAGCGTCAGAAAGCCATGATCGCCAAAGCGCTGGCACAGCAATGCCCCATCATATTGTTGGATGAGCCGACGGCCTTTTTAGATGTGACAAGTCGGATAGAGACTATGGTCTTGTTACATACTTTAGCGGTAGAGCAACAAAAAGCGATTCTGCTATCGACGCATGATCTTGATTTGGCGATCCAGCTGGGGGATTGCCTGTGGCTGCAAGAGAAAAAACGTCCGATGGCTTGTGGAACGCCGGAGGACTTGATTATGGGAGGAGCTTTCGAGACTTTCTTTAGCAAGGAAGGAATCGTGTTTGATCCGAATACCGGGAAATTGAATACGGCAGCTCCAACAAAGCTTATTGGGGTTGCGGGGGATTTTATGACTTCTTATTGGGTTGGGAATGCCTTGATCCGGAATGGCTTTAAGCCCTCGTCGGTTAGCGAGGATTATATAAGTGTTTATTGTAATGCTCCGGATAGCCTGCGTATTCAGTTCCCTGCGGAAGAGGGCACGAGAATCGTAGGAAGTGTGGCGGAGATGATCTCAATCATAATTCATAAATCATAAGTTATATATGTCAAATGAGATTACATGGCGGCTGGAAAATGAGAATATAGGCCGTTTGTTGGTACATTATGCGATTCCCGCCGTTATCGGGACCATGGTTAATGCTCTTTATAATATCGTAGATCGTATATTTATCGGACAAGGAGTGGGTGCGCTAGCTATCTCCGGATTGACTTTGACTTTCCCGATACTACTCTTTATGCAGGCATTTGGAATGTTGATCGGTGCGGGAGCCGCTACAAGGGTCTCCATTCATCTAGGCCGTAAGGCGAATGATCTGGCAGATAACGTATTAGGAAACGCTTTCACTTTGACATTCATTATCGGAGCCTTGACGATTATCCCCAGTATGATTTTCTTGGATGATTTGTTAATGTGGTTCGGGGGAAGCGAGCAGACGATACCTTATGCGAAAGACTATTTATATATCGCTATCCCGGGTAATTTGCTGGCTACATTAAGCTTTAGCTTTAATGCCGTGATGCGTGCTTCCGGATATCCGAAAAAGGCGATGTTCACGATGATGATCGGTGCCGTCTTGAACGTGATCCTAGATCCGATCTTTATCTTTTGGCTGGATATGGGGATACAGGGTGCCGCTATCGCTACGGTGATCTCCATGGCTGCCGGTGCCGCTTTCGTGATGAGTCATTTTATCAGCAAGGATAGTATCGTACGTTTCCATACGAAATATTTCCGGTTGAAAGGTCCCATTATTTGGAATATATTTACGATCGGCATGTCTCCATTTTCCATGCAGCTGGCGGGCAGTGTGGTTGTGGTGATCATGAACCATGCGTTGAAAGAGAATGGAGGCGATTTGGCGATTGGTGCCAGCGGTATTATTTCCAGTATCGCCATGCTGCTGGTTATGTTGATTATCGGTATCGCCCAAGGGATGCAACCGATTGTCGGGTTTAATCATGGCGCTGGGCATCATGACCGGGTATTGGCTACCTTGCGGTTGTCTATTATAGTATCGACCTTGATTACAGGGGTAGGATGTATCGTCAGTTTATTATTCCCTAGACTGATCGTTAGCGTATTCTCGACGGATGCCGAATTGGTGTCGATTACGGATAATGGATTACGTCTGACGATGCTGGTCTTTTTCGTTGTCGGTTCCCAGATTACGATCAGCCAGTTTTTTCAAAGTATCGGTGTCGCATGGAAAGCGATGTTTCTGAGTCTAAGTCGGCAGGTTTTATTCCTGATACCGGCTATCCTGCTATTTCCTCCGATCTGGGGATTGGATGGCGTTTGGCTAGCGCAACCTTTCTCCGATTTCATTGCGGCGGTAACCGCATGGGGCTTTTTATGGTATCATGTTAAAAACGTGAAAAATAAGGGTTAAAGATGAACTTATGTCGATGTTAATTGTATTTTTATTGTATGTATAAAAGTACTTTTATAGACAAACCTTTAAAAATGAGTTAATATGAAGAAGATTGTATTATTGCTCGCCGTTTTATTATTTGGTGCAGGGTCGATGATGGCACAGCAGGACAAGTCAGCGGAGAAAGCTGCGAAGCAGGCCGAGAAAGAAGCAAAGAAAGCAGAGAAGGCAGCGAAGAAAGCTGCGGAGGAAGCCGAGGCTAACGCATTGTTTGAACAAGCGGTGCAAGCTTTGAAGAATAAGGATTTCGTATTGGAAGCGGATCGTATAGAGTTTAAGCGCGGTAGTTTTGTTTATGTTACTCCGAACACGAACTTCGTTTCGGTGAAGGGTGAGAAGGCTACCATTCAGTTAGCGTTTAATACTCCGGCGGCCGGTCCTAACGGAATAGGAGGTATAACGGTTGATGGAACAACTTCCGGTGTACAGATGAAGACTGACAAAAAAGGAAACGTTATGTACGAGATGAATGTGCAGGGTGTAGCGGTATCCGCTAGGGTTACGTTCCGTATGGCGAAAGGTACGAATAAATGTACTGCCACGGTATCACCTAACTTTAATAGCAACCGTATATCCTTTACGGGAAATCTCTATCCTTCGAGCGAGTCGAATGTGTTCAAGGGACGTTCTATTTAATGTAGATACAAAGAATCGTGAAGGCGGACTTTCTTTCGGGAAGCCCGCCTTTCTGTTTATAAGAAGGATGAGATTGGACTATTTCCAAGCATCATTTTGTACCAGATAAGCTTGGCCGTTCTCATCGTTTCCTGCGGTCTGGATCTCTGTCTCGGGAATCGGGAACATCGTCTTAGAAGCGGTTGGAGCGGATACACCATAGAATTTAGTTAGGTATTGCTTCTCATAATTTATATATGCCGTCAATTCCTTGTTCATATAATCACCTCCCCAACGAACCAGATCGAAAAATCGTTGTCCTTCCATCGCAAGTTCCAGCTTACGTTCCATATGAATCGCCTTGATACAAGTTTCCTTGTTGCTGAATGCGGCGTGACTGGATGGATAAGGTTTCACCAAATAATTGGCGGCAGGCGTTCCGTCTTCCAAATAAATGATATTGTCCGGTTTGGCTGCACGTTCACGGATATCGTTTACTTGCTGCATGGCGGCACTTAATTCTCCGTCGTTCGCTAGGCATTCCGCATATAACAATTTACAATCACGTAGGCATAGATATTGTAAATTCATGGCAGAACCGGGAGCCCAGCCGGATGAATAGGTGGAGCCAGCTAATCCGGCATCCTGTTCCGCTTTGCTATAGACATGCTTTTTGGGTAGGAATACCCCACCGCTGCTTACATTTCGTACCCAATCATTAGCGGGCAATCCCCAATCTTTATAAGGAATCTCCATACGTCCTACGGCGAAATCTAGACGAGGGTCTACGGCGATCGTCTTATCATTCTTAGAGATGTAATCATAATCGGTAACACGTTCTGTCACGGATTTTTTATTTCTGTACTCTCCCTCAAGATAAGGAAGCCCATTTTCGTCTACTTGGAATGAGTTTACCAATTCGTAAGAGGGTTGATAAAATCCGCAACATCCACCGGGGCCTGTGTTATGAGGATAATTCAGTAAAAATCCGTAATTCCCGTTATTATTGGCTCCGACAGAGAATTGTACCTCAAAGATAGACTCTTTCCCATTTTCGGTAGTTGCGTTAAAATTTGCGTCCAGATCATCTTGTAAGGCCAATCTCTCTCCTTTAGGACTTAATCCGTTTGCGATAATATCGGCCAAGATGGGTTTGGCGGCTGCCATATCACCTTGCTGCATCAGTATTTTAGCCTTTAACGCTTTTGCCGCTGTTTTCGTAGGACGTGCCACTTCGGTCTGTTTTTCGGGCAATCCTTCAATGGCCGCTTCTACGTCTGCTAAAATATTAGGATAGATATCCGTACCGTTATGAACTTTCGGATCGTTTTCTTCAGCGGCGATCGTCTCATCGATATAGGGCATGCCGGTCGGTCCGAAAATCTTTACCCCTTCGAACATGAATAGGGCACGTAAGAATTTCAGCTCCGCGGTCCGGTTGGCCTTGGTCGTCTCGTCCATATCTGCCGCTTCTTTCATCACATTGAGCGCTAAGTTGCAACGTTGTGCTCCATAATACGCGTCTTTCCACTTATTCAGTAAATAATCGTTTGTGGCGGTGACAGCATACGTCTCTACGGAGTTCAATACGGATTGGTCATTGGATTCGGAGCCTTTATTGGCGTCACCTCCGTATACACCGCCGAATACCCAGTTGAACATATTGTCATATCCGGTCGGCCGGGTCAAACCGGCATAAGCGTTGACCACCAATAACTCAACCCCTTCTGCGTTTGTTAATGCTTCTTGGTCAATACTGCCTTGAGGAGCTTTATACAGGAAATCTTCACCGCAAGAACTCAAGGTAAATAAAGCAGCTGCGCTTACTATTAATATTTTATGTCTCATACTAGTCGTTTTTATTATAAAATGGATTTAGAAAGTAAAATTCACGCCCAATAAGAACCGCATGGTTGTTGGCCAGCCTCCCATATCGACTCCTCTTTTTAAGTCTACACGTCCGGCTCCATCGTTGTCAGAATCGCTTTGCCGTAAATAAGCGTTGGTAAACTCTGGGTCTAAGCCTGTATATCCGGTGATCGTAAGGATATTCTCGGCTTGTAAGTACAGGCGGAGATTCTGGATACCGGCCTTCTTGAGTAATTCCTTTGGCAAGGAATATCCCAATACGAGATTTTTCAGGCGTAAGAAGGAGGCGTCTTCTACGTAATAAGAGCTAGAATAAGCTCCGGAATAGTTATCTTCCGTATTCAGCATAGGAAGGATAGCATTACTGTTATCGCCATTCAATGTCCATGATTGATCTCTGAGGCGTGAGGATTTATTACCGTTGAAAGTCCAGAAATCGGTAAAATATTTTGTGTTATTATATAAGTCATTGCCGATAGAGAAGTTCCAGAACATAGTAAAGTCCCAGTTTTTCCATGTTAACGTGGCGTTGAGGCCTCCGGTTAAGTCCGGATGAGGAGAGCCGATAAAGGTCCGGTCGCTATCATCCAATTTGCCGTCTCCGTTCAAGTCCTCGAAACGGAAGCGGCCGACATAAGCGGCAGCGTCTGCCTCTGTGATATCACTTTGTCCAAATGGCTTGGTTGCCATAACATCGGCTACGGACTCATAAAAACCATTTTGCTTCAACCCCCAGAATTCAGACACGGCATGTCCTTTTGTCGTACGGGTTACGTATCCTTCGATGCGCGTACCGCTAGCCCATAGAGAATAATCGTCAGCTTCCGCGAGTTTCAAGACCTCATTTTTATAATGGGATAAATTCAAGGATAGATCCCATGCCCAGTCTCCTTTTCGGTCACGGTAATTAAACATGAAGTCGAAACCGGTGTTCTTTATATCTCCGAAGTTGATATAAGGGCTTCCGGATTCTCCGGCCATCGAGGTGTAGGCCGCTTGTATCAACATATTGGATGTCTTCTTCGTATACCATTCGAATGAACCGCTCAATTTACCATTCTGGAAGGTCGCGTCCAGACCCAAGTTGACCATCTTGGTCATTTCCCATTTCGTATCAGTGTTACCGTAGGTACTGAGGCGGAATCCGGTTGTCTCGCTATTGTTCGCTCCGGTCATGTCGTAATTCGTATAGGAGGTGCTGGTCGTGAACAAATTGGCGAAATTAGTCGCGACAGGAATCTCTGAGTTACCCGTGACGCCGTAACCGGCTCGTATCTTTAAGTCGTCCAGCCAATCTCGGCTTGGTTCCATAAATGCCTCCTCTGACATACGCCAACCGGCGGAGATAGAAGGAAAGACTCCGTAACGATTACTTTCCGAGAAACGGGAAACACCGTCCCGGCGGATAATACCGGTTAATAGATACTTATCCTTATATCCATAGTCTGCACGGGCAAACATACCAAATAGCGCGAATTCTCCATTGTAAGTGGAAGAGTTGGTACGTTGGCTATTGTTCTCGCCCATATCCAAGGTGTATGTATTGGTATTGTCTTCGAATAAATAGTTATATCTACGTGCGTTGAGGGATCTGCCTAAACCATCCCGAATAGCCTCTGTTCCCAATAAGATGTTCAAGGAATGGATCTCATTGAATGTCCGGCTGAAAGATAGCGTATTGGTCCAAACCCAACGATAATTGAAGTAATTACTTTCGTAGAAATTATTTTGGCCACCGGACTCGGAGAACTCCGGGTTGTTCTTGGTCATCGAGTAAGAATAATCATTACGATAATCGATACCGAAGTTTGTTTTAAAAGTCAGCCCGGTCCATAGGTCTGCTTCTCCATACACGTTGCCAAATACACGTTGGGTAGTGGCATAATTATCCTTATTTCTTTCACGAATAGCTACAGGATTCTGGAAATTGCCGGTCCCGGCGAATAAGGAGCCTGCATAATTGCCCGCATAGTCATAAACCGGTACATAAGGAGAGGCCCGATAAGTCCATGAGTAGATGTTGGACTCTGTACCTGAGAAGCTAAGTCCGTTGTTTTTGCTAAAACTATAAGTTAGGTTCTCTCCGAATCGCAACCATGGGCGGACGTTATACGATGAATTAGCACGTGCTTGATAGCGTGTGAAATAAGATTCGATAGCGGTACCTTGCTGGTCGAAATAGTTCATGCTCATGGTGTATTGCCCTTTATCGGTACCTCCAGACAAGGACAACTGGTGATTCTGCATCCAACCGAGTTGGCTGATTTCATCCCACCAGTTCGTATCGCCTACGGGCGCATAGACTACGTTGTTCGCTTGATCGTAATCGCTAGGATCGATGGAGGTGCTACCACCGGCGCCGGTTACGGTCATGTAATTGGGTAGATGATTAACCCAAGAGTCGGAAGTACTTCCGAATTGCTGGTGGTAAGGTAATTCTCCATTGGCGCTGGCTCCCGTTAGGTCCAGATTGTTTTTCGAGGCTTGCCATTCGACATCAATACGGTCATAAGCGTTTAAGACGTCATAGCGTTTACCTGTTTTAGAGAAACCGTAATATCCGTCATAGGTTAATCTCGGTTGTCCCGTTTTTGTTCCTTTCTTGGTCGTGATTAAAATGACGCCATTCGCTGCTTGCGCTCCGTAGATCGCTGCGGAGGAGGCGTCTTTCAATACTTGCATACTCTCGATGTCATTGGGATTGATAGAGCTTAGGTCTTGGTCACGAGTGGATACGCCATCGATAACATACAAAGGTCCGTTGTCATTGATGGAATTAATACCTCGGATGCGTACCATCGTGGCTGAACCGGGAGCACCGGAGGTACCGATGTTTACGCCCGCCGCTTTACCTTGCAACTGTTGTGTGGCGGAAGAACCGGAAGACGCCAATAGCTCTTCAGTATCGATAACCGCTACGGAACCTGTGATGTCCTTTTTCTGTTGGGTACCGTAACCGACAACGACTACCTCGTCTAGATTTTGGGTGTCTTCCTTTAAGGTAATGTTCATGACGTTCCCGCTTGCAGGTGTTTGTTGAGTTACGTACCCGATGTAAGAGATGACCAGAATGGCATTCGGCTCTACTTCTAATACGTATTTACCATCCAGATCGGTGATCGTTCCGTTCGTGGTACCCTTTACGACTACGTTAACACCTAATAGGGGCTCTCCTTTAGTGTCGGTGATCGTACCCGTTATTTTCCGGGATTGTTGCGTAACGGAGGTTTCCGCTTTTAATACGGAACTTTGCGGTATGATAGCACCGCCTGCCAACATAAAGCATAAAGCTAGTCCCAGCCTGCTTCTAAAGATCGCATGTCTGTGTTTCATAATAAAATAGGTTAATAAAGTATAGTAAACTAGGTTCAATATTAAAGTTTGTTTAGAGTCTGAGCAATAAAAGTCAGTGAATGGGCGGATTTATTCTGTGAAATCGTGTTTTTTATCGGTGAACAACTTTTGATAGAATCCGATTGTTTTCTGATGGGGATAAATGAGAAAGGGCACCCGAAAGTGCCCTTTTCCTTAATGTTTACCTATTCTGCCGGTCTGTATGATGAACCGGATTGTTATGGCTTTCACAAGTTCTAACAGTGCAAATGTAAATCAAGGGAAAAACTTAGGAAAATATAATCTGTGAACGAGCGGATTTATTCAACGAACAGGGTTTTTTGTTCGGTAAACTTTCCGTAAGTTCGCGAAATAAAAATTTAACATCTTATAATCATGCAACTATCCATAGATCAAAAAGACATCGATAAATTCCTGATGATAGGCGATAAAGTATTGATTAAGCCTAAGAATCCACAGAGCCAGACGAAGACCGGATTGTATCTGCCTCCCTCGGTTCAACAAGGGGAGAAGATACAAGCGGGTTATATCATAAAGACGGGGCCCGGATATCCGTTGCCTTCTCAATCTGAGGAGCATGAGGTCTGGGAGAAAAAGAAAGGGGAGGAGGTGCAATACTTGCCGCTTCAAGCCCGTGAAGGTGATTTGGCTGTCTATTTGCAGAATGCCGCTTACGAGATCAATTTTAATGACGAAAAGTTCTTGATTGTCCCTCATTCCGCTATTTTGATGTTAGTGCGTGATGAAGGTTTGTTTGAATAAAGCCTTTTGTTAAGGAAAATAGGGCTATATTCACTTTTTTATCTTATTTTTGCCAGCAAAACAAGACAAACTATCAACAGTAGCGATTATAATGAATAAGATTGTAAGTAAAGAACATTTCTCAGCCAACGTGGTGAAGCTGGAAGTCGAGGCTCCTTTGATCGCCCGCTCCCGCAAGGCCGGTCACTTCGTGATCGTGAAGGTTGGCGATAAAGGCGAACGTATACCTCTTACCATTGCCGGGGCGGATACCGAGAAAGGTACCATCACCTTGGTGATCCAAGCGGTAGGCGGCTCATCCCGTAAGATCTGTGAATTGAACGAGGGTGACTATATCACGGATGTGGTGGGTCCGTTAGGGCAGGCTACCCATATCGAGAAGGTTGGAACGGTTGTTTGTGCCGGTGGTGGCGTAGGTGTCGCTCCGTTGTTGCCGATCGTGGAGGCTTTCCATAAGGCGGGAAACCGTGTGATCGTCGTATTGGCGGCCCGTACCAAGGACTTGGTGATCCTTGAGGAGCAGATGCGCCAAAACTCGGATGAGGTAATTATCATGACCGATGACGGATCGTATGGTACGAAAGGCTTGGTGACGAATGGTGTGGAGAGCGTGATCAACCGGGAGAAGGTGGATTTATGCGTTACGATCGGTCCGGCCATTATGATGAAATTCGTTTCCGCTCTTACAAAGAAATACGAGATTCCTACCGTAGCTTCCTTGAATACGATCATGGTGGACGGAACGGGTATGTGTGGTGCTTGCCGTATCACGGTAGGCGGGAAGACCAAGTTCGTTTGTGTGGACGGACCGGAGTTCGATGCTCATCAAGTGGATTTTGATGAGATGATTATGCGTCTCGGCGCTTATAAGGATATAGAGAAGAAATAACGAAACCACGTAATTGAATCATGACAACAGAAGAATTAATCGCTGCTCGTCGTGCCGAACCTTGGCGGGAGGCACTTCGCAAAAGCAAGAAAAATAAAGAACGTGCGGATATCCCCCGCGTGAAGATGAACGAGTTGGACCCGGAATACCGGAGTCGTACCCGTTTGGAGGAAGTTAACTTAGGCTTGACAAAAGAACAGGCCATGCAAGAGGCCGAGCGCTGTTTGGATTGTCCGAATCCTACTTGTATGCAGGGATGTCCGGTAAATATCAATATACCTACTTTTATCAAGAATATCGAGCGTGGGGAATTCTTGGAGGCCGCTAAGACCTTGAAAGAGACAAGTGCTCTGCCCGCTGTTTGCGGTCGTGTCTGTCCGCAGGAGAAACAATGCGAGAGCAAGTGTATCCATTTGAAAATGAGTAAGGAAGCGGTTGCCATTGGCTACTTGGAGCGTTTCGCCGCTGATTACGAACGTGAGAGCGGTAATATCTCGGTTCCGGAGATCGCGGAGAAGAACGGTATCAAGATTGCCGTGGTAGGTTCCGGTCCTGCCGGATTGTCTTTTGCCGGAGATATGGCGAAGCGTGGATATGATGTGACTGTGTTCGAGGCATTGCATGAGATCGGTGGTGTATTGAAATATGGTATCCCGGAGTTCCGCCTACCGAATAAGATCGTGGACGTGGAGATTGATGGTCTTCGGAAGATGGGCGTACAGTTTGAGAAAGATTGTATCGTGGGCAAGACGATCAGTTATGATGATTTGCATGCGGATGGCTTTAAGGGCGTGTTTGTGGCAAGTGGCGCCGGTCTGCCTAACTTTATGAACATTCCGGGTGAGAACTTTGTGGGCGTGATGTCGTCCAACGAGTATTTGACCCGTGTAAACTTAATGGATGCGGCGAATCCGGAAAGTGATACGCCGGTGCTACAAGGAAAGAAGGTGGCCGTGATCGGTGGAGGAAATACCGCTATGGACTCTGTCCGTACCGCTCGTCGTCTGGGTGCTGAGCGTGCTATGATCGTCTACCGTCGTAGCGAGGAGGAGATGCCTGCCCGTCTGGAAGAGGTGAAACATGCGAAGGAAGAAGGTGTGGAGTTCTTGACGCTTCATAATCCGATTGAATATATAGGTGATGAAAGAGGCCGTGTGAAACAGATGCGTTTGCAGAAGATGGAATTGGGCGAGCCGGATGCCTCTGGTCGCCGTCGTCCGGTACCTATCGAGGGCGCTATCGAAACAATTGATGTGGATGAGGTGATCGTTAGCGTCGGTGTATCTCCGAATCCATTAATACCCCGTGCCTTTGGAGGCTTGGAGGTGAGCAAGAAGGGTACGATCGTAGTGGAGGAAGACAGTATGCGTTCCACTTTAGGCGATGTGTATGCCGGTGGTGACATCGTTCGTGGTGGAGCTACCGTGATTCTGGCGATGGGAGACGGTCGTAAGGCCGCCGCCGCTATGGATGCGGACTTAAAAGGAAAAGTATAATATCTATTAATTTAATAAGGAAAGACGGGTTGTTTAAACGATCCGTCTTTTTTCTTTTATCGTGATACGGAGATTTATGTTTATTATCTATAAGACTAATTCTTGAAATAATCTCTCAAATGTCTGTTCTAGATCGTTGGAAAAACCGGGATGTGGACGTGAGGTTTGGATAGAGGCACTTCTTATGGCGGTAAGCCAACGAAAGCGCTCTGGAATATCTAGGCTAGCTATAGGGCCTCCATCCTTGGCGCCGGAACATATCTTATCGAAAACGTGGAGATTGGTGCACAAAGATTCTTTATCTATATCTGATGTGAACAGACGAAGTTTCTTCTCGTCTACATGATAGCGAGCCTTGATGAATTTAGGCCGTTTACAGAACATGATAAGGCCTACATTGATAAACTCCTCCCGTTCGATTTTCGGTACGATACGGATTACGGCATATTCATATAAGTGTTTGTCTTGCATGTCGAACTTCATTTATAAACGTGTCAGAATGGGCGATTCGGTCAATTAAGAACCGGATATATACATCACGTATCTCTTGAGGCGTACCGGGACTATCGTTCCAATGCAACCAATCGTCGGGTACTAGACCTACGATCTCACGAATTTTCTCTTCCGTTAAGATACGTTTGAAATCCTTGTCTACTTCCTCCAGCAGCGTCGCTTGTGGCAATAATACATGATCCTTGATATGGATGAAAGGGCCGATCGCATGTTTTTGCCAATTTACCCATGAGAAATGGAAAAATAAGGAAGCTCCATGATCGATGAGCCAAAGTTCATTATTCCATATCAACATATTCGTATTCCGGACCGTGCGGTCTATATTTGTCAAAAGAGCATCGAGCCATACGACTTGTGAGGCGAGTTTGGGATCTACACGATTGACTACCGGATCGAAAGTTAAGGCTCCGGATAAAAAATGTAATCCCAGATTGAGCCCTTGACTTGCTTGTAGTAAGTCTTGTATCTCCTCGTCACCTTCCGACCGCCCGAAAGCCTCGTCAAGATTCAGGAAGACCAATTCCGGTACATGGAAACCCAAGCAACGAGCGATCTCACCTCCGATCAACTCGGCTATCAAGGCTTTTGTCCCATGTCCGGCTCCCCGGAACTTAACGACATATTTAAACTCATCGTCCGCCTCCGCTAAAGCAGGCAATGATCCGCCTTCCCGCAGAGGCATGATATATCGGGTAACATTCGCTGTACGTAATTCCATAACCCTCACTTTAATTGAAGATAAAGATACGATTATATTTTGGAAATAAAAAGCCCCGCTATTCTTTCGAACAGCGAGGCCTTTTGGAAGCGAGCGGAAGACGGGACTCGAACCCGCGACCCTAACCTTGGCAAGGTTATGCTCTACCAACTGAGCTACTTCCGCAATTAAATTAGATCGTACTCGAAGCGGGACTTGAACCCGCACAGCCGCAATGGCCAAAGGATTTTAAGTCCTTCGTGTCTACCGATTCCACCATTCGAGCATCCACCTCTTCTCTAAGAGTTGAGCGGAAGACGGGACTCGAACCCGCGACCCTAACCTTGGCAAGGTTATGCTCTACCAACTGAGCTACTTCCGCAATTAAATTAGATCGTACTCGAAGCGGGACTTGAACCCGCACAGCCGCAATGGCCAAAGGATTTTAAGTCCTTCGTGTCTACCGATTCCACCATTCGAGCATCCACCTCTTCTCTAAGAGTTGAGCGGAAGACGGGACTCGAACCCGCGACCCTAACCTTGGCAAGGTTATGCTCTACCAACTGAGCTACTTCCGCATTGTTTGTTTCTCTTTTGCGAGTGCAAAGGTAGTACAAATATTTATACTACCAAACATTTCCGGTGAAAAATTTAATTATGGATGTAAATTTTATTACCGTTTGTATCGACGACATATTGTTTGAGGGCTTGTTTTTCCTCAGCGCAAGGCCCTTCCAGCGGGTTGCCGATACCGTTTAAAAGTTCAAATTTACTACCGCATTTCGGGCAGATGGCGTATACGGCGGATTCGTCCACCTCTACGATGACATTAGCGGATGCCTCATGAGGACAAGCGGCATCGAACGCAAAGAATGCACCGGTTCCGTTACTGGACAATCCATGATAGACCAATACGCCTCCAAAACCTGTTTGCTCACGATCTTGATCTATATTTGCTTGTGTGTAGATCTTGTAAGCTTGTATTGCATTTAACGCCTTATCTTGATAAGTGAGGTCCAATTCTAGACTAACGATACGATAGGGAATACGAGTCTCTATCGTATCTGCGCAAGATAATAGCGTAAACAAGATCAAAAGTGGAAATATCCGTCTTATCTTATCCATGGATCAATTTCTTTTCAGCTTCATTCATCCGTTCGAAAGAGAAAGAACCTATCACGCTACGCATCATGGTGGCGATTGGTTCGTTACATAGATTACCGATACTGCCTTCGTGTGTATGGTTAACGCTCTTCGAAGGAACGAATTTACCGGCCTCGATATCCAAACCTACTTGCTTATAAGCGTCACGGAAAGGCATTCCGGCCAAGACACGGCGGTTCACTTCTTCCACGCTAAACAATAGAGAATATTTATCATCGTCCAATATATGCTCGTTCACTTTCACCTCACGCATCATATGAGTTACCATGCGTAAGCAATCCTTCAGCTCGTCGAAAGCCGGTAGGAAGACTTCCTTGATGATCTGGAGATCCCGGAAGTAACCGGAAGGAAGATTATTGCTGATTAAGATGATTTGCTGAGGCAAGCCTTGAAGCTTATTGCATTTGGCACGTGTCAACTCAAATACATCCGGATTCTTCTTATGCGGCATGATACTGGAGCCGGTCGTGAACTGATCCGGCAGTTTGATGAAGCCAAAGTTCTGGCTATTGAACATACAAGCGTCGAACGCTAACTTGGAGAGCGTAGCGGCGATACCCGCCATAGCGAAAGCTACGGTGCGTTCCATCTTGCCACGTCCCATCTGGGCGTATACCACGTTGTAGTCCAGCGAGTCGAAACCTAATAAATCCGTAGTCATCTGGCGGTTTAGCGGGAAGGATGAACCATATCCGGCGGCGGAACCCAGCGGGTTGCGGTTGCAAATACGGTATGCGGCTTGCATAAGTTGCAAATCATCTACCAAGCTCTCCGCATAAGCGCCGAACCAAAGTCCGAACGAAGAGGGCATAGCTACCTGTAGATGCGTATATCCGGGAAGCAGTACATCCTTGTACCGGTTACTCTGGGAGATCAAAACGTCGAACAAGCCGGAAACCAACTCAACCAATTCTTGTATTTGCGAACGGGTGAAAAGTTTCAGATCCAATAGAACCTGATCATTGCGGGAACGCCCGCTATGGATCTTCTTGCCCATATCGCCCAAACGACGTGTAAGCATGAGTTCCACTTGCGAGTGCACATCCTCGATGCCTTCCTCGATGATGAATTCTCCACGATCCGCTACGGCGTATATATTCCGTAATTCTGCTAATAAGACGTTTAGTTCCTCTTTAGTCAACAAACCGATACTTTCCAGCATCGTGATATGCGCCATAGAGCCTAATACGTCATATTTAGCGAGGTAAAGATCCATCTCACGGTCCTTACCTACCGTGAATATATCTACTTCATGATCTACCTGTACATTTTTTTCCCAAAGTTTCTGAGCCATAATGAAAAAGGAATTAATAAGGCAAGGAGGCGATAACGGTCGAGATTTTATCCACAGCCTCTTGCAAAGGTTTCGATACCATTGGTTTCAAGAACGGATTCAGATCGGCACGAACCGTGATTTTTAACCGTGTGTCGTCCTCGGCCACCTGTTTCAATTGTATCCATAAGAAAAGGGGAACAGGAGAGTTGGTCGTCGTGAACTTGATTAATTTATTCGGCTCTCTTTCTACGATCTGGAAGGTAATCTTACCAACGGGATCGACAGCGAAACTACAGGTATCGCTGTCGAACTCAAAATTTTTTATTTTATCTTGCGGGATGCGATCCTTGATACGTTCCAAGTTGGAAAGATCGGACAACATCGTGAAGATACGTTCATCATTGTGTGGGATCTGTTTGACCTCACTCACAAATTCTTCAGTCATTGAGTGTCTTTTTGTTTATTACTTATTTCGGGTCCCAGTTAGCCGGATCTTTACGCCATTCCTGAAGAACCGCGATCTCAGACTCATCGATGTAATGCGTACGGACAGCTTCTTCCAAGACAGCGTCGTAGTTACTCAATGTAGTCAATGTTACTTTAGCGTCCTTGAAAGCGGCTTCCGCTACAGGGAATCCATAGGTAAAGATAGCTACCATACCCGCGACATCGCAACCAAAGTTACGTACGGCCTGTACGGCTTTCAAGCTACTACCTCCGGTAGATACCAAATCCTCGATGATCACTACTTTAGAACCCGGTTTCAATTCTCCTTCGATAAGGTTTTCCAATCCATGATCTTTTGGCGTAGAGCGGATGTATACGAATGGCAATCCTAATAAATCGGCTACTAAAGCACCTTGAGCGATCGCGCCTGTAGCAACACCGGCAATGGCATCTACGTTCTCGAATTTTTCACTAATCACACGAGCCAACTCCAATTTAATGAAGCTACGAACGACCGGATAAGAAAGAGTCTTTCGGTTGTCATTGTAGATCGGAGATTTCCAGCCGGATGCCCAAGTAAACGGATTGGCCGGTTGCAACTTTACGGCTTTAATCTTTAATAATTTTTCTGCTACTAAACTTTCCAGTGTTTTCATACAATCCTATATTTATATCAGTCTGCAAAAATAGATAAACTGAATGACATTACCTTGAATATCGTACGTTAATTTTTTATTAATATTTATGCGACAGACAGGGCTAAAATGCTGATGCGTATGCCCGGAATCCCTGATAAAGCCTTTGCGCAAGCGGAAATCGTGGCTCCGGTTGTGATCACGTCGTCTATGAGCAGGATATGTTTGTTTTTTAAGCTTTCCGGATGAATGACATTAAAAATAGAACATACATTTAACCAACGATCGTAAATGGCCTTACGAGTTTGGGTACTTGTGTGGGTGGTGCGGGCTAGACTTTGCGTATCGATGGGGATATCCCATATGGAACGGATGCCGGAAGCGATCCATTCGGACTGGTTGTAACCTCTTTGCCGTTTTTTGCGGGGATGCAGGGGAACGGGGATAAGGAGGTCTACGGTACATATCGGGCTGTGATCCGCTTGGAGCTCTCTCGCTATCTGCCGTCCGAGTAGATAGCCCAGCTCTTTATTATCATGGTATTTGAGCGAGTGTATCAGGCTTTGTACTTTTCCGCCTTTCTCGTATCGTAGATAAGCGGTGGCGTATTCGATCCGGTCTTTTCCGATAAAAAGTTGCTCGACGGGGTTGTTCGCCTGTCGATGATATCCCGTGTGCGGCAGGTCGCATAGGCATTTCAGGCAAATTTGTTCTTCTCCCTCGACGAGTGGTCGTTTACATATTTTACATAAGTTTGGGAAAAACAGGTTGAGCAGATTATTCCATGTCGTCGGCATAATCCTCGCAGTCTGTTCCTTTGAATAATTGGCTTAGGCAATCCAACGTGATCCGGCTTTCGAAACCTCGTCCGGCGGCGAAACGGAGTAACTTGTTGAATAGGTCCCGCTCGTCTTTTCCTTTTGTCGATTTCTTTTTGCTTTTTAGTAAATCGAGTAAGATGGAGCGGTATTCTCCCTCGTCGATGGCGGCGAGCGATTCTTCCCGGATCGGGGAGGGGATGTTTTTCTTATAAAGCTCGTAGCCTATTTTTACCCGTCCCCATTTATTGAACCGTAGCTTATCGTTCACGAAGAAACGGGTGTAACGGGATTCGTCGATAAACCGCTCTTTCAGCAAGCGGGCGATGATACGCTCGGAGGCGTCGGGGGGAAGTCCGGCGGCATCGATCTTTTTCTGTACGTCTTGTATGCAGCGTTCGGCGGCGGAGCAATAGGCGGCTGCCCGGTGCAACATCTCGGGTTCGGTTATCTCTTTCATATTTTTGCTTTTACGATACGGTCTTTTCCGTATAAATCTTGTATTAATTCGACTTCGGTGTAATTCTCTTGACGTAGCATCGCTACGGTCTCTTTTCCGCAAAGGGCGTTGATCTCGAAGTATAGATGCCCGCCTTCCGCCAAATGCCTTTGTCCGAAGCGGGCGATGGCCCGGTAAAAGAGAAGCGGATCGTCATCGGGAACGAACAAGGCCAGGTGAGGCTCGTTCTCCAAAACGTTCGCTTCCATGGTCGCTTTCTCCTTATCCATTATATAAGGAGGGTTACTGACGATGCAATTGAAGTTGCCTATAGGAGAAACAGCGGTTTCTTCCGTATGGGATTTTGGTTTCATGTACGTGAAACTTTTGTTTTCCTTACGTGAAACTTTTGTTTCTTCTACGTGAAACTTTAGTTTTCCTTGCATGAAACTGGGATAACCTTCGGAAAGGATATCCAATTCGAGAAAAGATACGGAAACTTGATTCAGTCGGGCGTTCTCCTCGGCCACGGCAAGTGCCTCGGGCGATATATCTACCGCCGCTACCTCAGCCTTCGGAAGATGTTTCGCCAAGGAAATAGCGATACAGCCGCTTCCCGTACCAATATCTAATATACGAGGGGCTTGGCCTCGGTAGTCCGTGATGATCCGCTCGACCAACTCGGCGGTTTCCGGGCGGGGAATCAATACGTCCGGCGTCACCTTAAACTCCATCCCGTAAAAATCCGCTATGCCTAATAAGTATTGTATGGGCTTGTATAAACGCAGTCCTTCTACAATCTCCTTGATTTTAAATTTCTCCGTATCAGATAATTCTTTACCTTTGCCTAACAGGAGTTGATGGGTAGAAAGGCCGCAAACACGTTCCATGATGAGCCGGACGAGCGCTTGGGCTTCGCCGGGAGGATAAATATCTTTGAGGGAATTTCGGATGTAGGCGATGGTCTCAGTCATATCTTACTCTTGTTTTATCGCGAAAGTAGTGTAAAAACCGTTTATATGCAAAGATTATGATAGAGGTTGAAGAGAAATACATGGCTCGTTGCATCGAGTTGGCTAAAGGAGGGAGGGGAAATGTCAGTCCGAATCCGATGGTTGGTGCGGTGGTTGTGCATAAGGGCCGTATTATCGGTGAGGGATTTCACAGGAAATGTGGGGAGGCGCATGCCGAGGTGAACGCTATCGCTTCCGTGAAAGACGAGTCTTTGTTGAAAGACAGTACGATTTATGTGAGTCTGGAGCCTTGCTCTCATTATGGGAAGACGCCTCCTTGTGTCGAGTTGATTATCCGGAAAGGGATTCCACGGGTGGTGGTCGGTTGCTTGGATCCTTTTCCCGAGGTGTCGGGGCGAGGCGTGCGGATGTTGCGTGAGGCCGGTGTCGAGGTGGTCACAGGCGTGATGGAGGAAGAAGCCCGTGCGTTGAACAAGGCGTTTATGACGCTACAAACGAAAGGCCGTCCTTATATTATCTTGAAATGGGCGCAGAGCGAGGATGGGTTTATCGATCGTTTGCGTACGGACGTGTCGGAGCCGGTCACGGTTTTGTCTTCTCCGGAGACTTCCCGCTTGGTGCATAAACTTCGCTCGGAGGTGGCGGCTATCATGGTCGGTACACGGACCGCTTTATTGGATAATCCTTCATTGAACGTGCGCCATTGGTCCGGTAATTCTCCGGTTAGGGTCGTATTGGATCGCCGGCTCGTTATTCCCGATTCTTATCGGTTACTGAATGGTTCCTCACGTACATTAATATTTACGGAGAAGGAAGTAGAAAACCGAGAGAACGTGGAGTATATCCGGATAGATTTCGAGGGTCCGGTGATCCGGCAAGTGCTAGATCATCTTGCTGCCCGGAAGTTGGATTCCTTATTGGTGGAAGGTGGGGCCCAGTTGATTAATTCTTTCGTGGAAGCGGATGTGTGGGACGAGGCGAGGGTGGAAACAGCTCCGGTTCGCCTGTATCAAGGGGTGCATGCGCCGATGCTTGGAAAGGAGGCTGTTAGCGGCATCTCTAGACGTTCTGTTATGAGCATTAAAAATCATAACTATGAAATTTTAAATCATAACGATGAGTTCGAAAAATCATAACTATGAATTTTAAGGCTCATATAATCAACTAAAATATTATAAATATTAGCAGGTATTAGGGTGAAAGCAAAAAATGTTTCTACTTTTGTGCCTTTATATGCGACAAACTTATGTTTTTGATGAAAAATAAATTAGTACTATTTATAACAGGTTGTTTTGCATTAGTGTTGTCTTCTTGTTTGAAATCAGAAGATGTCACTGATATAGAATTGGTTAAGAACTGCCAAATATCCTCTTTTAAGCTAAGTAGTGATTCTATCTCGGGGTTGGATACCGTGAAGTTTACGATCGACCAACTGACGGGGCGGATTTTTAACATTGACTCTCTGCCTTTTGGCACGAAGATCGAGAAAGTTGTTTGTACGATTACGGCGGTCAGTAGCTATGCGCTTAGCGGTATAGAGGTAAGCCCGTATGCTTATCCGGACTCTACTTATTACTTAAACAATTTATCAGACTCCATCGATTTCTCTGCTCCGGTAAAGTTCGTGGTTCATGCGTATGACCAAGTCACGACAAAAGTCTATATGGCGCAAGTGAATATCCATCAAGTGGTTCCGGACTCTATGGTTTGGAGTATGTACGCGAATCCTATGATTGGCATTACCGTGAAGGATCAGAAGGTGGTAACCTACGATTATAATGGATCGGAGAATTACTTTATGTATGTGAAACCCGCCGAGTCCGGTAAACCTTACCAATTATATTACGCTCCGGTAAGCGCGCCTAAGGGCTGGCAGCCATTATCCTTGACCGGTCTGCCTTCCGATGGGCTTTTGATCTCCCAGATTACTGAGTATAACAAAGCTTTATATGTGCCGGCTACAAATGGCACTTTATATAGATCCGAGGATGGCTTGACTTGGAGCGCTGTAGAGAACGCCCCTTCCGTGAAATACGTTTTGGGTAGCGTGAAGCAGGGCACGAAACAGCCTTCCGCCTTGGCTACGATCGTGGATCAGGAAGGAAAGCTAGCGTTCTATGCGATGAACGAATCCATGGAGTGGATCGCCGGAGATGCGGTGCCTAGCGGATTCCCTGTTACCGGATTTAGCAATCTCCAATATGCCGCAATGTATCATGAGTACTTGATGACCGCCAGCGGACGTACCGTGGACAACCAAGTGGTTAATACGACTTGGGCTACCATGGATGGTATCTCTTGGGCGTTGATGGCTTCCGGTGACGCAAACTTCACGAAGCGTGAGGGAGCGATGATCACGAATTATGACGATAAGTTTTTCTTGATCGGAGGTATCGACGCTTCGAACAAGGCATTGAAAGATATGTATCAATCGATAGATTATGGTATTTCTTGGTCGTTGATCGACTCGATGGTGGTGTTACCGACCGACTATGCGGCGAGAGGCTTTTCCTCAATTATTGTGGATAAAGAGAATTTCGTGAACATTTTCGGAGGAAAGATCAGCACTGGTTCCAATGACTTGAACCAACTTTGGAGAGGCCGTATCAATCGTTTGATCCCGAAGGAATAGAAAAGTTCGATAGGAGATGTATAATTTTATGAGGCTTTTAGCGTTAGAAAAAGAAGTGTGGTATATATAACAGCAAGGCTTATGACTTCAACTTTTTTTCAGCGGCTTCTCATAATCATCCTATTGGCGGGTACGATCCCTACGCTTTGGGCGCAGGAATATAAGTACGAGATCGGTGGTATGGCTGGTGGCGCCTTTTATATGGGCGACGCCAACAAGAATACGATATTTAAAGGAATGAATCCGGCGGTGGGAGCCGTGTTCCGGTATAACATCAACTTTCGTTGGGCCTTAAAAGCCAACTTGATGTGGGGACAGGTTTCCGGTAAGACCGAAGGTATGGAGAACGTTTTTCCGAATAATGCCCAAACCTCTTTCAACCGTAGTATCATGGAGTTGGGGGGACAGGCAGAGTTCAACTTTTTCCCGTATAGCGATAAGTTCGACTATGCGGGGGCGAAGCGTTTCTCTCCTTATGTCTTGGTGGGCATAGGGCTGACGGTGGCTCCGGGTGGCGGGAAGACTTTCGCCAGCCCGAATATTCCTTTAGGCGTGGGCATGAAATATAAGATCAAGAACCGCCTTAATCTAGGGTGCGAGTTCTCGTTTCGTAAGTTATTTGGCGATGGCCTAGAGGGAAAGGACATGTTGGACGATCCGTATGGTGTTAAGAGTAGCGCTCTTAAGAATAAAGATTGGTACTCTTTCTTGTTGTTGTCTGTTACATGGGATTTCGGCCCGAGGTGCCGTACTTGTAACAATGCGAAAAATATAAGTGAATATTAGTAAGATAAAAAATGTCGTTGATTGAGAAAATAGACAAGAATCGCTTGCCACGGCACGTGGCAATTATTATGGACGGGAACGGACGTTGGGCCAAGGCGAAGGGGAAAGACCGTAGCTTCGGGCATCAGGAAGGCGTTGTTTCGGTCCGTAAGATTATGGATGCGGTCACTCAACTCGGATTGAAATATCTGACGTTGTACACTTTCTCTACCGAGAACTGGAATCGTCCGGAAGAAGAGGTCCAAGCGCTGATGAGCTTGCTGGTCTCCGCCATTCACCGGGAGACTCCGGACATGATGAAGAAAAACGTTCGCCTTACCGCCATAGGCGACCTTTCCCGCTTGCGTGAGGATGCTTATAATACATTGCAAGAATGTATCGATACGACTTCGGCGAATACGGGAACCACACTTGTTCTGGCGCTTAGTTATTCTTCCCGGTGGGAGATCACCAGAGCGGCTAGGCAACTCGCCCAAGAGGTCTTGGAACAGAAAATAAACCCCAATGATATAACCGAGGCTATGGTCTCGGACCACTTGACGACCAAAAATATCCCCGATCCCGATCTTTTGATACGGACCGGAGGAGAGAAACGCATCAGTAACTTCTTGCTATGGCAGTTGTCATATGCTGAATTCTTCTTTACGGATGTGTTTTGGCCGGATTTCAGAGAAGAAGAGTTGTATGAGGCTATATTGTATTACCAGCAACGTGAGCGTCGTTTCGGTAAGACAAGTGAGCAATTAATCTTATAAACAATAGCTGTTATATGTACAAAAGAATAGTGCTGTTTTTTATTTGCTTGGGTTTCGCTTGCGGTGCGTTTGCCCAAGAAATAGACACTACCCAAGTTGAGGCGCCGGCAGAAGTGCCGGTCATTTCGTACTCGTTGGCCGCGAAGAAATACAAGATCGCGGATATAAAGATTACGGGTATCAAGAATTATGATGATTTTGTGTTGATCGGCTTCTCGGGCTTGTCGGTAGGCGATGAGATTACCGTACCGGGAGAGGAGATCACTACAGCAGTGAAGCGTTTTTGGAAACATGGCTTGTTTTCGGATGTGAAGATCTTGGCGACGAAGATCGAGGGCGACCAGATTTGGCTGGAGATCCAGCTGAAGCAACGTCCGCGTATCTCGCAAGTCAATTACCATGGGATCAAGAAAGGCGAGCGTGAGGACTTGGAGGCGAAGCTGGGCTTGAAGAAAGGTTTCCAGGTGACGCCGAACGTCATGGACCGTGCCAAGATCGTGATCCAGAAGTTCTTCGATGGCAAAGGCTTTAAGAACGTGGATGTTGAGATCGAGCAAAAGGACGATCCCGCGAACGAGGGCGAGGTGATCGTGGATATCAATATCGATAAGAATGAAAAGACCAAGATCCATCGTATCTATTTTGAGGGTAACGAAAAACTGACCGCCCGGGAGTTGAAGAAGGCGATGAAGAAGACGAACGAGAAGTTCAGCTTGCCGAACGACTGGAAAACCAGTATCATGGAGATGTTCAGCACGAAGAAGTTCACGACTGAGGAATATGAGAACGATAAGAAAAATATAATCGCTAAATATAACGAGCATGGTTATCGCGACGCCGTATTGTTGTCCGATAGCGTAGCGAACTTTAACGAGAAGAAGGTAGATATCTTCTTGAAAGTGGATGAAGGTGAGAAATACTATTTGAAAGATATTCGCTTCGTGGGTAATACGCAATATTCTACGGACTATTTGATGGCCGTGTTGGGTATGAAACCGGGCGAGGTGTATAATCAAAAGAAATTGAACGAACGTTTGAGTACGGATGATGATGCCGTTTCGAATGTCTATTTTAATAACGGTTATTTGTTCTTCAACGCCGATCCGGTAGAGGTGGATGTAGCGAATGACTCTATCTCGTTAGAGATCCGTATCCAAGAGGGTCCGCAAGCGACGATCAACCGTATTATCATTAATGGTAATGACCGTCTGTATGAGGATATCGTTCGCCGTGAGTTGCGTACGAAGCCGGGTATGTTGTTCAGCCGCGAGGATTTGATGCGTTCCGTTCGTGAGTTGGCCCAAATGGGACACTTCGACCCGGAAAACATGAATCCGGTGCCGCTGCCTGATCCTGAGAATGGAACCGTGGATATCGAGTATAACTTGGTTTCCAAGGCGAATGACCAGATCGAGTTCTCCGCAGGTTGGGGACAGACGGGTGTGATCGGTAAGTTAAGTTTGAAGTTTACGAACTTCTCTATGAAGAACTTCTTAAACCCGAAAACCTATAAGGGCATCATCCCGCAAGGTGAGGGACAGACATTGACCTTGAGCGGCCAGACGAATGGGCGTTACTACCAGGCTTACAGCATCTCCTTCATGGATCCTTGGTTCGGCGGTAAACGACCGAATACATTGTCTGTCAGCGCTTATTTCTCAAAGCAAACCGATATCAGTAGCAATTACTTGACCAATTCCGGTTATGGTTATGGCTATCCGGGCTATGGCTATGGTTATCCCGGTTATTATGGGGGCGGTTATGGCTATGGTAGCAACTATTACGGCAACTATGGTTACAATAATAGTTATGAGTATGCTTACGACCCGGATAAGTCTATCATGATGTTCGGTTTAGCGGCCGGTTATGGTAAACGCTTGAATTGGCCGGATGACTACTTCCAGTTCATGGCGACGTTGAACTATCAGCTGTATATGATGCATGATTGGGACTATTTCTTGGTTAATAACGGAAATTGCCATAATATCAACTTGGAGTTGATGTTGCAACGTAACTCTATCGATAACCCGTTGTATACTCGTAAGGGTTCACAATTCATGTTGTCTGTAGCTGCTACGCCTCCTTACTCTTTATTCGATGGTAAGGATTATGCGTCGATGTCAAGCTCAGACCCGGATAAGTATAAATTCATCGAGTATCATAAATGGAAGTTCAAAGCGAAGATCTTCTCTCCGTTGGCTCCGTTGACCGTGAAACGTACGCCGGTATTGATGACCCGTGTTGAGTATGGTTTCTTGGGTACTTATAATAAAAATAAGAAGTCTCCGTTCGAGACCTTCTATATGGGTGGTGACGGTATGAGTGGTTACTCCAGTACCTATGCTCAGGAAACGATCGGTTTGAGAGGTTATGAGAATGGTAGTATCGCCGGTAATGGTGGTTACAACTCTTATGGATACGCTTATTCTCGTTTGGCTATGGAGTTGAGATATCCGTTCTTGCTGGAGCCTTCCTCTACGATCTACGGATTGGTATTTGTGGAGGCTGGTAACGCTTGGACTGATTTGAAGAATTTTAATCCGTTTAACTTGAAACGCTCCGCCGGTGTCGGTGTCCGTATATTCTTGCCGATGATCGGTTTGATGGGACTCGACTGGGCTTATGGTTTCGACGAGCCGAATTATGGATCTAATGGTAAACGTAGCGGTAGTAACCTGCACTTTATCATCGGACAGGAATTCTAAAATATAGATCGGGTATAGCTTCGTATGTAGAGACGGGGCGTGTTCCGTATGTGGAGACGGGGCACGCCCCGTCTCTACATTTAAATAAATACTTTTAACGAATATTGGTAGGCTGTAAGTAAACCCTCTGTTATATTTGCAGTCATAAAGTAGAACTATAAATAAAGAGAGTATGAAAAAGATTATCACATTGAGCTGTCTGATGTTGCTTTGTTCTTTTGCCGGCATGGCACAGAAGTTCGCTTTAATCGACATGGAATATATATTGAAGAATATTCCGGCTTACGAAATGACCAATGAGCAGTTGAGCCAAGTTTCCAAGAAATGGCAAAATGAGGTGGAAGCGATTCAGCAAGAAGCTCAGAATATGTATAAGAATTATCAGAGCGATTTGGTATTCCTCTCTGCCGAGATGAAAACGAAACGTGAGGAAGAGATCGTGAAGAAAGAGCAAGAGGCGCAAGATCTGAAGCGTAAATATTTCGGTCCTGAGGGTGAGTTATATAAGAAACGCGAGAGTTTGATGAAACCGATTCAAGACGAGGTGTATAATGCGGTGAAAGAAATCTCGGAAGACAAGGGATATCAAATTGTTTGGGATCGAGCTTCAGCTATGAGCATTATTTTCGCTTCTCCGAAGATCGATATCAGTAATGAAGTGCTGATTAAGTTAGGATATTCAAAATAAATGCTTACATTTGTGCGCTTTATGCATGAAAAGTGTGAAAGCTTGATTAATAACAAAGTAATTATATAGTAAAAATGAAGAAACTTATTGTTTTATTGTTGATGATTCTCCCGTTGGGAGCTATCGCTCAGGAAGTTAAAATTGCGTTTGTAAAAACTCAAGAGGTGTTTATGGCTATGCCGGAGGTATCTGGTATGGAAAAACAAATGGCAGACTTGAATGAGAAATATAGAGTTGAATTGAAGCAAATGCAAGATGAATACCAAAAGAAATATTCAGACTTCGTAGCGCAGCAAGATTCATTGACAGAAAATATCAAGTTGAGAAGAATGCAAGAGATTCAAGATATCCAAGAACGTATGGATAACTTCGTTCAGGTAGCTCAGCAAGACGTACAAAAGAAACAACAGGAATTGTTGCAACCGATCCAACAGAAGTTGCACGAGGCTATCCAGAAGGTAGGCGAGGAGAAGGGATATACGTATATCATCGATCCGGCAGCTTTGCTTTATACGGGTACTAACGCAGTAGACGCAACTCCGTTTGTTCGTACGAAACTCGGTTTGTAATTAGCGAGAAAATTTATTCTATAGAATAAAAGAGGGGGTGTTTTCCGAAAGGATTGCACCCTTTGTACTTTATAAAAGAAGGTTTCTGATATGTTTCCACAAACTCCCGGTCCGATCGGTCTTTTTGACTCAGGTTATGGCGGACTTACGATTTTCGATAAGATCCATCAGTTGATGCCCGGTTATGATTACGTTTATCTGGGCGATAACGCACGTTCTCCTTATGGAACCCGTTCGTTCGAGGTCGTTTATCAATTTACCCGTCAGGCGGTATTGCGTCTGTTTGAGTCGGGTTGCCAATTGGTGATCTTGGCTTGTAATACGGCATCTGCGAAAGCGCTTCGTACGATCCAACAAAAAGACTTGCCTACATGGGATCCCAATCGTCGTGTATTGGGAGTCATCCGTCCTACAGTTGAGTTAGTGGATACGATCAGCCGTACCAAACATATCGGTATCGTAGGTACGAGCGGTACGATTACGTCCAATTCTTATACGATAGAGATCGGCAGGATGTACCCACATATCCAAGTGACAGGCGAGGCTTGCCCCATGTGGGTTCCTTTGGTAGAGAATAATGAGTTTAATTCCCCGGGAGCGGATTATTTCGTGAAAAAGCATATCGACCATATATTATCCGTAGATCCGCAAATCGATACGCTTATCTTGGGATGTACTCACTATCCCCTTTTGATGGATAAGATCCGTGCTTTTCTTCCTTCCGGCATCACTCTATTCTCGCAAGGCGAGCATGTAGCGGAGAGTTTGCGAGATTATTTAGGGCGTCACCCGGAAATGGATCGTAAACTCACGAAGGGAGGAAGTTGCCGTTTTCTTACCACGGAGTCGGCAGAGAAGTTTTCTGAGGCGGCCTCTATCTTCATGAATACTCCGGTTTCGGTTTCCCAGATCGAGCTATAACGCCCCTAGGCCCTATGAGGGAGATGTATATGAACGCTATTTATACTTCCCTCCTTCTTTATGAATACTTGAAAGATATCGGATGAATTCATTTGAATATCTAGTATAATTCTACAGATCACGCCGTGAACTCTACAGACCAAGGCTTGATCTATACAAACCAAGGCGTGGTCTGTACGTACCATACCGTGATTTATGAAATAGAATAAGGAGCGAGAATGTATAGGTATAGAAAGAAATAGGTATAATACCTTATCCTAGCCTAAATTCTTGCCGGATGTCTGTCTTCTACAGAAAAGTCAGACGTTCCCTTATTGGATGCTCTTTCCGAAAGGCGCCAAGGCTAAAGCTGCCATCTTAAAATGTTGCATGCCGAAAGGGATGCCGATGATCGTGATACATAGCAAAAGGCCGAATCCCAGATGCGTAAGGCAAATCCAAAAGCCTCCGACGAATATCCAGATCACATTCATGATAAGTGACAGGCATCCTCCGGAATTCCCCTCGTCTACGACACGGCTGCCAAAAGGCCATAAAGCCAGTATCGCTAATTTTAAGGTCTGGAGGCCAAAAGGTATACCAATGATCGTTATCATTAGTATTAGGCTGGATATCAGATATTCTACACTTGTTATAATCCCTCCGAAGAGTAACCATATTATATTCCCCAAGAATTTCATACGCTAGTTATTTAAATGGTTGATACTATCTTTCTCATATATAACAGATGCTTTACTAACTGTGGCTACATGAAAGCTATCTATTTCCGCCAAGATTTGCCGCTTAACGAAAGCGAAACTATCCCTATAGGCCGGTTTCACCGGTTCAGAAGGGGGAGCTTCCATTTTTAGCGGATCGATAGGTTGCCCGTTTTTGTGGACACGGAAGTCTAGATGCGGTCCGGTAGAGAGTCCGGTGGAGCCTACATAAGCGATTTCTTGGCCTTGTTGCACATGGCTGCCTACTTGGATTCCTTTGGCGAAGCGGCTTAAGTGCATATAAGTCGTGGTGTATACGGAGTTATGTTTCACTTTCAAGAAATTGCCCCCGCCGTTTTGATATCCCTTGGCGATAACCGTACCAGCTCCGATGCTGCGTACCGGTGTACCGGTCGGTGCCGCGTAATCAACCCCATGATGCGCCCGATATCGTTTGAGGATCGGGTGGAAACGGGCGTTCGTAAAACGGGATGTGATCCGGAAAAAGTCTAATGGCGCTTTCAAGAACGCTTTGCGAAGGCTGTTCCCTTCCTCATCAAAGTATTCGAAGATACTGTCTTGGGTGAAAGGAATCGCTACAAACTCTTTGCCTTGATGCGTAAAGATCGCCCCCTCAATAGAGGCGATGCTCAAGGCGGTGGTATCGTCGATGTAAGCCTCATTGTATAGAACCTTGAAGGAGTCTCCATCCTTGATATCGAAGAAATCGATTTGCCAAGCGTACACGTCCGATATCTTGATCGCCAGATACGGATCACCTCCGTTGGCCTTGATCACGTTCCATAGGGAAGAGTTTAATACTCCTTCCGTATATTTTTTCTTGAGGGTGATCGGCTTATTAAATTCATAGGCGTTGATCGTATCGCCGGTCAAGTCGATTACGGCATAATCGGTCAGCGACTTGGCGAAGGCGATATATCGGATCGTCTCCAAGGAATCTACCGTGGAAAATGTGTAATAATGCATGCCGGCTCGCAGTTTCGTCGGATCGAGGACATGGGTGGATGCCCTGCTGATACTGTCTGCTTTCAAGGCCGTGAAGCCCAGCCCGGAGAAGATGGAGGCGGGATTATCCCCGTTTTTCATCAAATACTCTTTTACGTCCAAGGAATCGATACAGATGCCGTATTGATACAGATGCTGTGAGCTATCCACCCACTGCGTATCCATGTCCGCGTCTTCCGTGGGCTGTTGGGGCTGTTTGCAGGAGAAACAACTCATCAACATGACTAATACGATACATATAGGTAGTTTCTTGTCCATTTGTCTTCGTTTGTTCATCAAAAATTATTCAACCGGATACAAACTTACGGAAAATAATAGAAATAGCGAAACCTATTTAGCGTAAAGCTTTGTACCTTCGCGGACTCGTAAAAAAGGTGTTTAGGTAGAAAGCAGATCAATGGACATGTATAGACTATTCCGTGCCCCGAGAGGGCTGAGAGGCAAATTATTTAAATTAACAGGGCCTATCTTTCTGGAAACCTTGCTGATGTTGACTTTAGGCGTGGTGGATACGCTTATGCTGAGCCATCATTCCGATAACGCGGTGGCGGCGGTAGGTGTGGTGAATCAATTGCTGAACATGGTATTCCTGCTGTTCAATATTACCACGACCGGAACTTCCGTCATGTGCGCCCTCTATTTCGGGGCGAAGGATCATAAAAGTTTTATTCAGGTATTAGGGACGTCTTTGCTGTTTAATGCGGGAATCGGTTGCTTGATCAGCTTGATGCTTTTCTTGTTCGGTAGGGAGATGTTGGTCCTGATGGATATCCGTCCGGATCTGATGCCAGACGCTGAGACTTATATGCACATTGTCGGAGGGTTCGGCTTCTTCCAAGCGGTTAGTTTCACGATATCGGCGGTGCTCCGTGCGGCGAACAAGCCGAATTACGCGATGCAGGTGACCTTGCTGATCAATGTATTGAATGTGTTTGGGAATTATGCGTTAATATTTGGCCATTTCGGTTTCCCTGCCCTCGGTGTACAAGGAGCGGCTATCTCTACCTCTGTTTGCCGGGGAGTGGCGATGACACTTTTGTTTATCATGCTGTTCAAGCGGTTGGTGCCTCGTATCCCTTTGGCTTATTTCCGTCCGTTCCCGTTTCAGAAGTTGAAAGATGTGTTGAAGATCGGTTTGCCTTCGGCGGCGGAACAAATCTCGTATGATGCCTCGCAGGTGACGATTGTCTACTTTATCAATATGTTGGGTAATGAGTACTTGACAGCGCGTGTTTATGTGATGAATATCGTGATAATCGGCTATATCTTTTCTTTGTCGATCGCGCAAGCTACTTCTATTTGTACCGGCAATTTGGTGGGTGCGAGGAAGAAGCAAGCCGCTTATTTATTGAGTTGGTATGCTTGGAGGAGGTCGTTGCTGATTACGTTAGTCGCTAGTACCGGGGTTTATCTGCTGGGACGTCCTTTATTGGGGATATTCACGGAGAATCAAGCAATCATAACGATCGCGATGGGAGCCTTGCTGGTAGATGTACTCTTGGAGCAAGGGCGGGCCACGGTACTGCTGTTCTTATTCTGCTTGCGTTCGGTAGGCGACGTCGTGGTCCCGGTAATTATCGAGTTATTCTGTATGTGGTTCTTTGCCGTGTTCTGCGGGTATATGTTCGGTATCGTGTTCGGATTAGGCTTAGCGGGGATGTGGTTCGCTTTTGCTTTGGACGAGTGTTCCAGGGGAGCGGTACTCTGTTTGCGGTGGCGAACGCAGAAGTGGAAAAAGAGGATGTTAATCAAGAATCCTGTTAATATAAGCTAAAACAGGGTGCTCTTGGGAACATTTCGCCTTCTATTTGCGTCTTACTAATTACAATAGATATTTTATAAAAGATTATGATGAAGATGAAAAAGGTATTGTTTTATGCGTTTTTGCTTCCCGCTTTCGTTGGGATGATGTTTTCTTGTTCAGACGTCAAGACAGATGTGAAGAAGTTGGAAGGTAAATGGAATGTGGTAGAAGTGAAAGGTGAGAAAGTCTTGGAAGAAGGCCTGCCGCAGATGGACTTCAATATGGCTGAGAAGAAATTACATGGAAATACAGGCTGTAATTTATTCAATACGACGATCACGTTAGATCCGGAAGATGTATCTTCTATTACGATCGCTCCGGGCGCTACGACGATGATGGCTTGTCCGAATATGGATTTGGAGACGAGCGTGCTTCAATCGATGGATCAGGTTCGTTCCGTGAAGGCCGGAAAAGATGAGAATGAGATGTTGTTGGTAGACCAAGATGGTAATGTATTATTAGTATTGGAGAGAAATTAATGCGAAAAGGTCTTTTTTATATTTGCCTGCTTTTGGTAGGTGTCGGTTTGTTCGCCGGTTGTAAGTCCAAGAAAGCGGTGGTAGCTTCTTTCTCGGATCTGGATGGTGAATGGGGTGTCGTGGAGATGAACGGTAAGACGTTGAATCCCGAGGAGACTCATCAGGTTTTAGTGTTCGACGTGGCTCGTCAAGGGCTTTCAGGAAATGCCGGTTGCAATCGGTTGATGGGGAAGATCGAATATAATGATGCTTATAAAAATATCATTAAGTTCCCACAGGTAGCGACTACCCGAATGGCTTGCCCGGATATGAGCGGCGAGCGGGAGTTGCTGGAAGCGCTTAATAAGGTGGTGCGCTTTGAGGCACAGGGTGAGGCGGCTCCTGTTACGGAAATCGCTTTGTTCGGGACCAATAATGATAAGTTGTTGGTGATCAAAAAGCAAAAATAAAATCACCCAGTTGTAGAGACGGGGCACGCCCCGTCTCTACAACTGGGTATTAATATTTGAAACTATAACGGAATCCTGCCTTAAACCAAATACCCGGTTGGGGGATATTTCCCAGATCATAATAAGTGGAATTGAGCAGATTATTTAACTCCGCATATAGATTTAACCGCTGATATTCCCAATTTACTTTCATATCTACTAAGCAATAAGGAGCGTAAGGTTCCTCATAAGCCGGCTTAAGATTCTCGTATTTAGTATAACTACCTGCCCGGTCTTGCCAACGGACATACCAAGTGGCCGAAAAACCTTTCCAGATAGAATGGCTTAATTGAGCCGTGAACTTGTGCTTCAGATAATCTAACGCATAATTCGATATATACCCCTCACTATCCTTGTCTTGATGGATAAACGCATATCCCAGTTCTATTTTCCGGATAAAGAACCGTTCATTGCCCAGTTCCCTCGGTAATAAACTCAGGTTAGTCTCGAAACCAAGGTTATCGACTTTTGTCAGATTTCGGCTTTCCCAGATATCTTCCGGTTTCTCTTTCACCCAATCGATCATGTTCTTGCCTTTTCGGTAAAAGCCGGCTATATGAGCCCGGAGGAAGTAAGTGTTGTATTTCAGTCCGACCTCGAATGCCTCGCTTTCCTCTGGTTTTAGGTCCGGATTTCCTTTATTCGTCTTACCCTCATAATAAAGATCGGTGAAAGTCGGCATGCGCAATGCCCGGTTCCAGCTCCCATACAGACGGAAATTGTCCCCGATACGGTAACTGGCATCTATTCCCGGATAGAAATGAATCCCTTCGTTTAAGGCCGAATTATAGTTTGCCAAGACCCCGACTGACAACGTGAAGCGGCGTAATAATACGTTATGTTCAAGAAAGTAGCTGATATTACTTCGGTTATCGCTTTTTAGATATTTCCCTTCTTTCTCGAAAGGAACATCCTGTGGTTCCTTCATCGGCTTGCCTAACACATTACTCTTTACTCCCTCGTTTCGGAATTCCACGCCCATACTGGTTCTTCCTAGTTTCCACTGTGTCGTGGCGTTGAGGTTGGCTCCGAATACTTCCGTCTCATGGTAATTATGCCCTGTATACCAATCGGCGGGATCGCTACGGAACAACTCGTACCGATCGAAATGTCGGGTCCAGTATACCTTGGGGGTGAACTTGATTTTGCCATGTGTTTCTCCTCCGGCGGAGAGGAAGAAGCGGCGAGTCTTGTCGTATTGATTGGGATAGGAAGCGGAGTAGAAGCTATTCGCTCCATAACCTTTGTCGTTGTATCCGGCTTGGAATTGGAAATCGGCCTCCTCGCTTTTAAGTTCCGATTGCCAGAAAAGATTTAATTGTTTGAAGTCTGTATTGTCTATATACCCTCCGGACGAGGCATACCCTGCGGAAAGGCGCTGTCCGAAATGAGTGGTTGCGTGATTGATGGCAGCTTCCAGTTTCCATAGCTTATGCATTCCGGCGTAATTGTCGGTCGAGATCCTGTTCTCTTTTCCTGTTTTCGTGATGATATTGATCGCTCCGGCGAAAGCGCTGGCCCCGAATATACGGGAAGAAGGGCCGGATACCACTTCGATGCGCTCTATGTCCGAGAGATTCACCGGGAGGTCAAAACTATAATGGCCGGTTTGTGGGTTGGAGAGGTTGACCCCGTTTAAGAGAACCGCTATTTGGTCGAACGTCCCTCCCCGGATGGAGATATCGGCTTGGGTGCCTCCTTCTCCTCGTTGCCGGACGTCTATTCCTGCGGCATATTCTAAAAGATCTTGGATACTGGTGACAGGTGCCGCCGCGATCTCACGGGCGGGAATGACTGTCACGATCTTGGTCGCTTGATTCCGTGCGATAGGCGCACGGGAGGCGGTAACTTCTACCTCTTCCAGCTCTACGGAAGCTTCCTCGCCGGTCCGGTTAGGCTCGATTGTTTTTTGAGCTTGCACCGTGTCGGGCAGGGCGAATAGTAGCGTACTTGCTGTTACGACTCCAATGTTAATGACTTTGTGCATACTCCGGAACGCGGCGTAACGTTTCCGGTCGAATCGGCGGAAACGTACGGCGACTTGGGTATGCGATTCCCAATAATTCATTCGTTCTTATTTTTTATTTTGAGTAGGATAGTCCGGATAAAGTAAATACTTTTTACGCATGGCCTTGTATTGATCCAGCTCGGGTTTCCAACTTTCCCGGATCTTTTTCTCGGATAAGCCCCTTACGATCTGGTAGCGGAGCTGCTTCGTGCCTGCCAATAAATCGAACCAGTTCGGACGGGAGAAGAAAAAGGCTTGATCCTTTCCCGCTTTATTGTAGAAGTCGAGGAAGAATCGCAAGGTTAATCCTCCTTCGAACGGATATTCCCGCAGATCGATGCCGTAACATACTTTATCTTTTTGCAAGGGATTGGTATCGAATCCGGGCAAGGAGGTCGGGGTAAAAGTGAAATCCCCATATTTAGGATCCGGGAAACCTAGTACTTGAAACGGATAATAGGTTCCTCTTCCCACGCTAACGTTCGTAGCCTCAAAAAAGCAAAGCGACGGATACAGGCGGATAGACTGGTCATTCGGGAGGTTCGGAGAGGGCTTGACCGGCAACCAATAGGGATCTCCGTGTTTCCAATTCTCCATCTTTACGATCTTTAACCGGCAGGTATCGGGCGTACTTTTCAGCCAGCCTTCCTTATTGATCATCCATGCCAATTCCCCTACGGTCAAGCCGTGCAAGATTGGGAGCGGATCGACACCTACGAAAGACTCAAATTCCTTTTGGCGGATCGGCCCGTCTACAAAGTCATTTGGGTTCGGGCGGTCCAACACGATAAACTCTTTGTTGTTTTCGGCGCAGGCTTCCATCACGTAATGCATCGTACTGATATAGGTGTAGAAACGGGCACCTACATCTTGTATATCGAAAACAATCACGTCGAGGTCGCCCAGTTGCTCGGTGGACGGTTTCTTGTTTTTTCCATAAATAGAGATGATGGGGATGCCTGTTTTCAAGTCCCGGCTATCTTTTATCTCCTCTCCGGCGTCACCGGTTCCCCGGAATCCATGTTCCGGAGCGAACACCTTCTTAACGTCTATGCCTTCCGCTACTAGCGCATCTAATAAATGAATCTGCCGCTTTTCCAAAATGGAAGTCTGGTTGACCACTAATCCGACCCGCTTATCCTTAAGCAAACGGGTGACGACATCCATCCGCTCGGCACCTAGCTTTAACGGGGCGTTTTGTGAATAGACCGTTGGCGTCAGGCTAAAAAGTATGACTAGAAATATAAAGATCTGTTTCATTACATATATAATAACTGTATACTAACCGCAAAAGTACGAAATGTTTTTCACAGAAAGTTTATACTTTTGAGGCGAATAACAGACAATACTAAGAATCTATGAATGTAAAAACACTTTTTTATGCGGTAGCCTTCTTGAGTTTATCATGGGTGCCTTTTACCTATGCGCAAGATGTCCTACCGGAATATACGCAAGCACGCCGTTTCGCCCCGTCGAATGCGGAACAGCTACTTTTCTCTTATACCCTTACCCCCAATTATTTTAATAATAGTGACAAGTTCTGGTATGAGTATAAGACGAGTGAGGGGACAAACTGGTATCTGGTGGACCCCAATTCGAGAAATAAACGATTATTATTCGATCGGGATGAGTTGGCGGCACAGATAAGCGAGATCGTGAGAGAGCCTTTTACCGGACAACAACTTCCTATCGGAGATTTACGCTTAAAGGAAGATGATCGCACGTTTACTTTCTCGATAAAGGGTACGAACGGGAACTATTTTTTCTCGTATGATTATCCGTCCTCCCGGTTGACTCGGATTACGAAAGACGAGATTCCTGCTAAAATCCGTTGGGCGAATATATCGCCGGATAAAAAGCGGGTCGTCTTCGCGAAAGATTTGAACCTGTATGTCATGAGTTATGAGGATTATGAGAAGGCCGTGAAGGCCCCGGAGGATAAGACGATATCCGAGATCGCCTTGACTACGGATGGCGAAAAAGATTTTGGCTTTGGTATGCCCCGGACCTTCTTGAATACCGATACTTTATGTGACCATAAGCGGAAATATGTAATGGGGAACTGGTCTCCCGATGGTCGTTATTTCGCCGCGACTTTGTCGGATCAACGTGTGGTGCAAGATTTATGGGTGATTAACTCGATCGCCAAACCTCGTCCTACACTTGAGACCTATAAATATCAGATGCCGGGAGAGGCGGGTTCTCCAATCGTTCATTTATATCTCTTTGATTTGGAAAATACCGGGAAGCGGAAAGAAATCCGGGTGGATTGTTTTAAAGATCAAACAATCAATCTAGCCTCCAAGCCGGATAAGGAGCGTACGGGACTCACTCGGAACTCGATCTGGTTGGGAGATAACCAGACCTTCTATTTGACCCGTGTCAGCCGGGATATGAAACGGGTGGATATCTGTTCGTATACGATCGGGGAGGATTCGGTAAAAGCGATCATTGAGGAACGTCTAAATACTTCTATGGAAACCCGCCCGCTAGCGATGACCGATAATGGTAAGGAATTGATCCATTGGAGCGAACGGGATGGTTGGGCGCATCTGTATCTATATGATGCGCAAGGAAATTTGAAAAACCGTATCACCAAAGGGCCTTGGCATGTGGACGCCATCGTAGACGTGGACAGTAAGAATCGTGTCGTTTACTTCAAGGCGAATGCCCGGGAAAAGGGAGATACGACTCCTTATTACGAGCATTTGTATCGGGTGAATCTGGATGGTTCGGGCTTAAAGCTGATTACTCCGGGCGATTATTTCCACCTGGTCTCTATGGATAAATCCATGCGATATATCGTGGATAACTATTCTCGTGTCAATACGATCCCGGCTACGGCATTGTATGATAACCAAGGTAATCGATTGATGACCTTGGAGGAGAGTGACTTCTCCCAATTATTCATGGCAGGTTATAAATTCCCTGAGCCTTTTTCGGTAAAGGCGGCCGATGGGGTGACCGATTTGTATGGTGTCATGTATAAGCCTTTTGATTTTGATTCCACGAAAGTATATCCGGTCATTAACTATGTATACCCCGGACCGCAACAGGAGGGAACTTTCTTTCGCTACATCCCGATGAATCCTCGTACGGATCGTTTGGCGCAAGCCGGATTTGTCGTGGTTTGCATGGGACACAGGGGAGGGCATCCCAGTCGCTCCAAGTGGTATCATAATTATGGATATGGAAATTTGCGTGATTATCCGATGGCGGATCATAAAGTGGCTATCGAGCAGTTGTGCGCTCGTTATAAATTCATGGATATCAACCGGGTCGGCATACACGGACACTCCGGTGGCGGTTTCATGTCTACAGCGGCTATGCTGCTTTATCCGGATTTCTTTAAGGTGGCGGTATCTTGTGCCGGCAATCATGACAATAACATTTATAACCGGTGGTGGGGAGAGAAACACCATGGAGTAAAGGAGATCACGGATGATATGGGAAATATCTCGTTCGATATTCGCATCCCGACCAATCAGGAATTGGCGAGGAACTTGAAAGGCCATCTGTTATTAATCCATGGCGATATCGATAATAATGTGCATCCGGCAAATACCATTGTTGTCGTGGACGAGTTGATCAAGGCGGGCAAGCGCTTTGATATGTTGATCGTACCGGGAAAACGTCATCATTTTGATGACTATAATGAATATTATTACTGGCGGATGGTCGATTACTTCTCTGAGTATTTGAGAGGCGAACGGGAAACAGGTGCGGATATAAAAGATTTGAAGCTGGGCAATTGGTTTCAGGGGTATCAGTGATGAGAAGTAGTACTGACTTTGCCAAGTAATACATACTAACATCGCTAACGCAGTATATATTACTTGGCCAATGCAGTATATCTTCTGCGAACTCATCCATATGTGAGAGAGATTGTTTATTTTTGTCTCGCAAAAAAATAAATAGGATGAAACCTCTTGATATAATAAAGAAATATTATCCGGAAAGTTCGGATGCCTACCGGATTTTGGTGACTCATAGCCGTAGCGTGGCGGATAAGGCATTAGCATTGGCCCGTTTGCATCCGGAGATGAATCTGGATCTGACTTTTATTGAGGAAGCGACGATGTTGCATGACATAGGGATCTTTTTGTGTAACGCACCGGATATCGATTGCCATGGGGAGGCCGATTATATCTGTCATGGCTATCTGGGAGCCGATTTAATGCGGAAAGAGGGGTATCCTCGCCACGCCTTAGTTTGCGAGAGGCATACGGGGACGGGGCTTTCGCTTGCCATGATCGAGGAACGGAACCTGCCTGTTCCACATCGGGATATGCGTCCCGTGTCATTGGAAGAACAATTGATCTGTTTCGCTGATAAATTCTTTAGCAAGACTAAATTGACGAAAGAGAAACCGGCTGATAAGATAAAACAGAGCTTATCCAAGTATGGAAATGAGACAGTTGAGCAGTTTGAACACTGGTGTAAACTCTTTTTAGGGGAATAAAAGCATAAGGGCTCGTTTATTTATTATACATTTGCACGCTGTAACACACTGCAAAGAACGAAGTAATGTTTTTGATATATAGAGTCCTAATCATTCTATTCGTTTTCCTCTTGGGAGGCTTGGGCGTGCAAGCGCAGGAGATTGTCGCTCCTGCCGATAGCTTGGCGCAGACTGATTCTCTCTTGGTGGCTCCTACGGATAGTACAACGTTAGCGGGAGATTCGATTCCAGAAAAGCAGACCGGGCTAGATGCTCCGGTCAGTTATCAAGCGACCGATTCTATCGTGATGACAGCTGGCAACTGGGCATATCTTTACGGGGAAGGCGATGTCAAATACCAGAATATCGAGCTGCAATCCGAATTGATCGAGATGAATATGGATAGTAGCATCGTGTTCGCTAAGTTTGGACTCGACTCTATCGGGCAGGAGTTTGGCTATCCGTTGTTTAAGGAGGGCGACCAGCAATATGAGTCGAAGACGATGCGGTATAATTTCGGTACCAAGAAAGGATATATCACGGACGTGATTACCCAGCAGGGCGAAGGGTATGTTACTGCCGGGCGAACGAAAAAGATGGAAGGGGATATCTTGAACATGGTGGGTGGTAAGTATACGACCTGCGACGAGCATGAGCATCCTCACTTTTACATCCAGATGACGAAAGCGAAGGTGCGCCCGAAAAAGAATATCGTAACGGGTCCGGTCTATCTGGTCTTGGAGGACGTGCCGTTGTATCCGATCGGGTTACCTTTCTGTTTCTTCCCGTTCTCGAGTACATATTCATCCGGTATTATTATGCCGACTTTCGGAGACGAGTCTACCAGAGGTTTCTTCTTGCGTGACGGTGGATATTATTTCGCCTTGAGCGATTATATGGACTTGGCTTTATTGGGAGAGATTTATACGAAAGGATCTTGGGGATTGTCGGCTAAGTCGGCTTACCGTAAACGTTATAAATTCTCGGGCAGTTTTAATGCTTCTTATTTGGTGACGAAATTGGGCGATAAGGGATTGCCCGACTATAATTTATCCAAGGACTTCAAGGTTAACTGGACGCATACGCAAGACCCTAAGGCGAATCCTTATCTGTCTTTTTCGGCGAGCGTAAACTTCTCGACCTCTTCGTATGACCGCAATAATCAGAACAGTTTATATCCGAACGCAAGCGGGTATGCCGACGTGAACCAGAATACGAAGAGTTCATCCATCAACATAACGAAACGTTTCCCGAATAACCCGTTCACGATCTCCGGTACGATGAGTATAAACCAGACGACCCGTGATTCTTCTATCGCCGTAACCTTGCCTAGCATGACGGTTACGATGAGCCGTATCTTCCCTTTCAAGCGGAAGCATCCGGTCGGGAAGGAGCGTTGGTACGAGAAGATCTCCATGAGTTATTCCGGTACGTTCAGTAATAGTATCACGACAAAGGAAAACTTATTATTCAAATCGAATTTGATCAAAGATTGGCAGAATGCTATGCAGCACTCGATTCCGGTAAGCGCTACATTCTCCGTGCTCAAGTACTTGAATATTTCTCCCTCTTTCAATTATAAGGAACGTTGGTACACCAGCAAGATCGAACAGGAATATGATACGCAGAAACAGGCTTTGGTAGCCCGCGACACTACGTATGGTTTTTATCGTATTTACGATTTTAACGCTTCTATCTCTGCGTCTACGACCTTGTATGGTTTTTATAAACCGTTGCCATTCTTGGGTAATAAGGTTGAGATGATCCGTCACCGCTTCGAGCCGTCTATTACGGTAAGCGCCCAGCCGGACTTCGCTTCTTCTCGTTTTGGTTTTTATGAGACTTATGTATATCAAGACGCGAATGGTGAGGATCGTGAATATACGTATTCTCCGTTTGCTCATAATATGTATGGCGTTCCGGGAACGGGAAAACAAGGAAATATCAGTTTTGACGTAAATAACAATATCGAGATGAAGGTGCGTTCGGATAAGGACTCTACTGGATTCAAGAAAATTAGTCTGATCGATAAGCTGTCGTTAGGCATGAGTTATAATATGGCGGCGGATTCATTTAAGTGGAGTGACTTGAGTGTCGGTTTACGTTTGAAATTATCCAAGAGTTATACGTTGAACTTGAATGGTCAGTTCGATACCTATACGTACGATGAGAATGGGCATCGTGTCGATATTCCCCGTTGGAAAGCAGGCAAGGGTATTGGCCGTTTGAGAGGGACTAGCACCAGTTTTTCTTATACATTTAATAATGATACGTTTAAGAAGTTGTTTGGAGGAGGTGATAGTTCATCGGATAAATCTGGGAATCAATCGGCTTCTACGGATCCGAATGCAGATCCGGATGGCTTGAACCCGGATGGAGAAGGAGAGGGCGAGAATAAGGAAAGTGGTGGCCGTCTGTTGGGCAAAAAGAAAGAGACCGGTGAGACAGATGCCGATGGCTATTTAATTTCCAAGATTCCTTGGAGCCTCTCGTTTAGTTATGGTTTGAGTTTGCGGTATGGTGATTTTAATCGTTCTAAACTGGAGTATGATTACGCCTTGACTCACTCTTTGAGCTTTAACGGAAATATCCAGCCGACAAAGAACTGGCGTTTTAACTTTAACGCTACTTATGATTTTGACGCTAAGAAGATCTCTTATATGACTTGTAACGTAACTCGTAACTTGCACTGCTGGCAAATGACGGCTAGTTTCGTTCCGGTTGGTCCTTATAAATCCTATACATTCAGTATCGCTGTAAGCTCTGCTTTATTGAAAGATTTGAAGTATGATAAGAGAAGTAATTATAGGGATGGACAGCAGTGGTATTAAGAACCGAAAATTGAGAATTGAAAATTATTGGATTGTATAGCTAATTTTCAATTCTCAATGATCTTACCATTCGATGGGAGTTTGCCCAGTTGCGATTAAATAATCATTGGCTTTGCTGAAATGCTTGTTTCCGAAGAATCCCCGGTAAGCGGAAAGTGGGGACGGATGGGCTGATTTAAGAACCAGGTTACGGGATGAATCGATGAAAGCACCTTTCTTTTGTGCGTAGGAACCCCATAATATGTAAACGATATGGCTTCTTTCAGCCGCCAGACGATGAATAACAGCATCGGTAAAGGTCTCCCAACCTCTATTTTGATGGGAACCGGCTTGATGCGCTCGTACTGTGAGCGTGGCGTTTAGCAGTAATACGCCTTGATCTGCCCAACGAATCAAGTTGCCGGTTGTTGGAACCGGATGCCCTAAGTCATCTTGTATTTCTTTGAATATATTGATGAGGGAAGGGGGGAAAGGTACCCCATCCTGCACGGAGAAACAAAGTCCGTGCGCCTGTCCCGGCTCGTGATAAGGATCTTGGCCGAGGATAACGACCTTCACTTTATCGAACGGGCAGTGCTCAAAAGCGTTGAACATATAAGGACCGGGAGGATAAACAGTACCTTGGCGGTATTCTTGTTTAACGAAATCGGTCAATTGCTTGAAATAATCTTTTTCAAACTCGTCGGCTAACCGTTTTTTCCAGCTTTCTTCAATCTTTACGTCCATAATATAATAGTTGGCTGTTAACTAAATAAGCATCATTCCAGCTGCACGTGCTTCCTTGCGCATCTCCTCCGGCCAGATACTTGCCTGTATCTCTCCGATATGGGCCTTACGAAGATAGAACATACACAACCGGCTTTGTCCGATACCACCGCCGATACTTTGCGGAAGTTCACCGCTCAAGAGGCGTTTGTGGAAATAGAGTTCTTTTTTCTCCCCGGCTTTGCAAATATCCAACTGGCGTAGCAAGGCTTCCTTATTGACGCGGATACCCATAGAGGATAGTTCCATAGAACGGTTTAGTACATCATCCCAAACCAATAAATCCCCGTTCAATCCGGTTTGTCCGTTCTCGGCGATCGTAGACCAATCATCGTAGTCCGGAGCACGTCCGTCATGCTTCTCTCCATTGCTTAGCGAGCATCCGATACCGATAATGAATACGGCTCCGTATTCCTTGGTAATAGCGTCTTCCCGCTCTTTCGGTGTAAAGGTAGGATATTTTTGTAACAAATCCTCTGAATGGATGAAATGAATCTGTTGGGGGAGCGTCGGGCGGATTTGAGGAAACATCTCGTAAACTAAATATTCGGTACGGACCATAGCGGCATATATGCGACGGACGATTTCCTTGAGGAAATCGATCTTACGTTCGCTTTCGCTCATTACACGTTCCCAGTCCCATTGATCCACGTATAAAGAGTGTAAATTACCTAGCTCCTCGTCTGAGCGGATGGCGTTCATGTCGGTGTAAATACCGTAACCTTCTTCAATGTGGTAATCGGCGAGTGTCAGTCGTTTCCATTTGGCGAGTGAATGTACGATTTCTGCTTTAGAGTCGTTTAAATCCTTGATAGGAAAAGTGACGGCTCGCTCGGTCCCGTTAAGATCATCATTGATACCCATGCCCTTAAGTACGAATAAAGGTGCGGTTACGCGTCTTAGGCGCAGCTCGGATGAGAGGTTTTGCTGGAAAAAGTCCTTGATCTTCTTGATTCCCATTTCAGTCTGGGATAAGTTAAGTAAGGCTTTATACCCTGCGGGTTTAATAAGATAGCTCATATACTTGTTGTACTTTGTGTTTGTGAAATATGTGCGGCAAAGATAATGATTAATGGCAAAATAACAAGAATGTGATCGCTTTTATTTGCAAAATGGCAGAATAAGCAGAATACTTATATGCAAAATATCAAAAATAAAATATTTCTCTCCTGTATTTGCTAAACTAAGATATTATATGTACTTTTGCGCAGTCTTTGGCTCGGTAGCTTAGTTGAATAGAGCGTCAGATTCCGGTTCTGAAGGTCGTGGGTTTGAGTCCCACCCGGGTCACAAAAAATCCTTGGTAATCGTTGGATTTCCAAGGATTTTTTGTTTATGTGATTTTAAGGAAAACTATAACCGCATGTGTAAAATAGGATATTCTTTACCTTCTCCGTCCAAATCAGACCTTTTGTATGTGTTAAAGCCTATATGTTTATAAAAACCGACAGCTTGATTATTTTGCTCATTCACATCGACTTTTGTTACTTGCAAATTATCTATGGCATAAGTGATTAATTTTTTTCCTATTCCTATACCTCGATAATTATTGTCAATGAATAACATTTCAAGATTTCCTTTTGCGATTCCCATAAATCCTACTAAGATTCCCTCTTGTTCAAATCCGAATAGAGTGACATGTTGAAAATATACTGGAAGTTGTTCCTTATAGTATAGAAAATCTTCCTCTTTAAGAAAATCATGTGTATTTAATACTGCACTTTCCCAGATTTCCATCAAACGTGGATGATCTGTAACTTTAATTTTTCTAATCATAATTGTAATTACTATTTAAAGCTACAAAGTTCGGAACTTTTACATTTAAAGCACTGAATCTAAGTTAAAAAATACGTTTACGGATTCTGCTTAGTGCTTGTGGTGTGATACCCAAATAAGAAGCTATATCTTTTAGCGGTATATAGTTTAGTGTAATGCCATATTCTTCAATCATCTGTAGATAATACTGTTCAGGGGAATATTTAATCAAGTCGATATTTCTTTTCAAGAGTTTATTCAGCAATATAGCATTCAAATCTTCAAATACAGTTTTTACCTTAGGTATAGCGGTGTATAGTTCATTTTCTTGTTTCTTGTCTATTCGGTAAATAACGCTATCTACAATTGTTTGCACATTAAACGCAGACTTTGTTTGTAATGTAAAAGATATGTTCGACATTGAGAACGTACCCTCTTTACAAAACCAAAAGATTTGTTCTTCTCCTTTATGATTTAATAGCCAACAACGTAATATTCCATCAAAAACGAAATAACTATACCTCTCTATTTCTCCTTCCTTGACCAAAAATGTACCTTTACTAATCAATATTCGTTCAAAATATTGGTCAAATAACTTAGATTCCTTCAAATTGAAAGTACTGGTGCTATAATTAAATCCTTTAAGTAGTTTTTCTAAAAGCATAGTCTAAATGTAATAATTCGTAATATACTTACTCATTTGATATATTCACTGTTACTCCTGTTCTCCTTAATTTAATTTCTCATATTCAGTGAAATATATTTTCGACTACAAACTTACGAAAAAACCGAAAGTTTTTATGTACGTTTATGATGGAGTTATTTAAGTAATGAAAGAACACGGAAAACAAAGGTAATTAGCATGTTGTTAAATTGTTATTCTTTTGAAGATGTATTATTTCAAGTCGTTGTATTATAATAAGGTAAATAGTGTTATGATAGTAGTGGCAAACGTTTTGCAAGGCGAAAGATAAGCCGCTTGTCAATTCCCGGAGCTTTTGCTGAACTAACCTTACTTCGTTTTTGTTATATTACCAGAAAGATGAATTGATAAGATAAAAAATAGGGGAATTATGTCAGCATTTTACAAATTTCTTTTTCCAATGAAGCCGGATGGTACAGCTATATCGTTACTGTTGTTGGCGCTTCGTTTGTTATTTGGAGGTCTATTGCTTTCGCATGGAATACAGAAGTGGACGAATTTTGAGAGCATGTCCGCCGCATTTCCGGACCCACTGGGAGTTGGACATTCGGTTTCTCTAGGCTTGGCCATTTTTGGGGAGCTTTTTTGTTCGATTGGCTTTATTCTCGGTGCGCTCTATCGGTTGGCAATGATCCCGATGATTTTTACCATGGGAGTGGCTTTCTTCGTGATTCACGGGAATGATCCGTTTTCTTTGAAAGAGTTGGCGTTCGTTTACTTGGTCATTTTTATCTTGATGTATATAGCAGGACCTGGTAAGTTCTCGTTAGATCGTCTGATCGCTGTCCTCTTGTCGCAGAAGAGATAGGGAATTGTAGGGAAGTTAACTTGCTTTGGAAAAGTTTCTGGAACCTCGGGTAAACTCTCTGGTTCCTAAATAAAAAAAGACTGTCTGGAAACCAAACAATCTTTTCTATTGTGGGCGTTGACGGATTCGAACCGCCGACCCTCTGCTTGTAAGGCAGATGCTCTGAACCAGCTGAGCTAAACGCCCGAAATTCTTTCGGTGAAAATAATAAATTTAAAAGTGGGCGTTGACGGATTCGAACCGCCGACCCTCTGCTTGTAAGGCAGATGCTCTGAACCAGCTGAGCTAAACGCCCGAAAATCTTTCGGTGAAATAATAAATTTAAAGGTGGGCGTTGACGGATTCGAACCGCCGACCCTCTGCTTGTAAGGCAGATGCTCTGAACCAGCTGAGCTAAACGCCCTTTAAACTTATTTTTTCGTTCGCTTTATCTCTCTAAAGCGCTGCAAAGATACGGCTTTTTTTATTACCACCAAACTTTTTGACGAAAAAATGTGGATGAATATGAATTTTGTTTGGATGTGGCTACGTAAGTGTCTGATGGTCCTAAAAACGGGGCATTTAGTTAAAAATAACGATTGCTTGCCTTATTATTCAATGGAAAAGACTTAACTTTGCGACTCTATATTAATAACGTATATGGTATTATCGACACTGACTGCTATTTCGCCCGTGGATGGGCGATACAGGAATAAGGCTGAGAATCTGGCGGCTTATTTTTCAGAATACGCACTTATCAAGTATAGGGTGCGAGTTGAGATCGAGTATTTTATTACTCTATCTGAGTTTCTTCCGCAATTAAGCGAGTTAAATGCGGCGGAAGTAAAAAAGGGGCTCCGGAAAATTTATCAGGAGTTTACGGAGGAGGACGCTTTACGAGTGAAGGAGATCGAGAGCGTGACAAACCACGATGTGAAAGCGGTGGAGTACTTTATTAAGGAAAAAACAAATCATTTCCTTGCGGAGAAATACCACGAGTTTATTCATTTTGGATTGACTTCTCAGGATATTAATAACACATCTGTGCCTTTATCGATCAAGGACGCTTTGCAAGAGGTGTATTATCCGGGTTTGGAAGAGGTGATCGGCGCCTTGAAAAAATACGCCGAGGAATGGATGGATATCCCGATGTTGGCTAAGACACATGGGCAACCGGCATCTCCGACTCGTTTGGGTAAGGAGGTGATGGTCTTTGTTTACCGTTTGGAGCAACAGTTGGCATTGTTAAAGGCCGTTCCTATCTCCGCTAAATTCGGTGGGGCTACAGGAAACTTCAATGCGCATCATGTAGCGTATCCGGAATATGATTGGAGGGCATTCGGTAACAAGTTCGTTAGTGAGGTGTTAGGCTTGAAGCGTGAGGAGTGGACTACCCAGATCTCTAATTATGATAATCTGGCAGCGATCTTCGATGGCTTGAAGCGTATCAATACGATCTTGATCGACTTGAATCGTGACTTCTGGCAATATATCTCCATGGAGTATTTCAAGCAAAAGATCAAGGCGGGTGAGATCGGTTCGTCTGCTATGCCACATAAGGTGAACCCGATTGATTTCGAGAACGCTGAGGGTAATCTAGGGATCGCTAACGCTATTTTAGAGCATTTGGCTACGAAATTGCCGGTATCTCGTTTACAAAGAGACTTGACGGATTCTACCGTGTTGAGAAACGTAGGCGTGCCTTTGGCACATATAGAAATTGCCTTCAAGAGCTTAACAAAAGGCTTGGGTAAATTGTTATTGAACGAGAACGCCCTAAGTAGGGATTTGAATAATTGCTGGGCTGTGGTAGCCGAGGGTATCCAGACGGTCTTACGCCGTGAGGGTTATCCGAAGCCTTACGAGGCATTAAAAGCTTTGACACGTACGAACCAGACTGTTACGGAGCAATCTATCAAGGAGTTTATCGAAACCTTGAATGTTAGCGACCGGATTAAAGATGAATTAAGGGCTATAACGCCTCATAATTATACAGGAATTTAGTGATAATACAGGTAGCCGTGAGGCTACCAAGTTTTTAACCATTGTTTAATTTATAACAAATGAGTACAGAAGAAAGAGATGAATCTCAACTGCGTCCAAAAAAAGTGATACCAAGTATCAGACGGGAAAACACAGACCAAGAAGGTGAAAGAAGACCTTACAATCAGGGTTATAATAAACCTGAGGGTAGCTATGAACGTAGACCGTATCGGTCTTATGGAGAAAATAACCGTCCTTCATACGGGGATCGTCCGAGCCGTCCGCGTTCTTACGATAATAACCGTGAAGGCGGGTATGGCAACAACCGTGAGGGGGGCTATGGTAATAGTCGTCCATCTTATGGCAACAATCGCGATGGTGGGTATGGAAATAATCGCCCGTCTTATGGCAACAACCGTGAAGGTGGCTACAACAGCGGCCGCTCGTCTTATGGAAATAACCGCCCGTCATATGGGAATGGAGGAGGGCAATACAATCGTCCGTCTCGTCCTAATTATGATGGACCGGCAAAGGCTTATTCCGCTAGTCCTTCCGGAGAGGGAATGTCTGCGGATGGTATGAAGAAAAGAAGACCTAGAGTAGGTGATACCCGGGTTGATTACAATGATTCACGTTCAAGCGGCGGGGACGGTTACGCACCCAGACGTTCGTATGGTAACGATAACTCTTATGGCGGTAATCGTCAAGGGGGTGGTGGATATGGAAATAATCGCCGTCCTTCTTACAATAATAATCGCCGTTCCGGTGGAGGAGGTGGTTTCCAAAGACAGCAGGGTTACAACATGCGTCCGAAACAGATCAAGTATAAGGAAGTCTTGGCGGATCCGAACGAACCGATTCGTTTGAACAAATTCTTATCTAACGCTGGTGTTTGCTCTCGTCGTGAGGCGGATGAGTTTATCCAGAAAGGGGCTGTTAAGGTAAACGATGTCGTGGTAACGGAATTGGGTACTAAGATTACTCGTCAAGATGTTGTTACATTTAACGAGAAGCCGGTTCAGATTGAGAGCAAGGTGTATATCGTATTGAACAAGCCGAAGAATTGCGTAACGACTTCTGATGATCCTCAAGAACGCTTGACAGTAATGGATTTGGTGAAGAACGCTTGCCAAGAACGTATTTATCCGGTAGGCCGCTTGGACCGCAATACGACAGGTGTCTTGTTATTGACGAACGATGGTGATTTAGCTTCTAAATTGACTCACCCATCTTTCAAGAAGAAGAAGATCTACCATGTGTGGTTGGATAAGAACGTGGCTATCGAGGATATGGAGAAAATCGCCAACGGCCTTGAGCTTGAGGATGGGGAGATCCATGCGGACGCTATCAGCTATGCTAGCGAGGACGATAAGAGCCAAGTGGGTATCGAGATCCATTCCGGCCGTAACCGTATCGTGCGCCGTATTTTCGAATCGTTGGGATATCATGTGACGAAATTGGATCGTGTTTATTTCGCCGGTTTGACTAAGAAGAACTTAGGCCGCGGTAAATGGCGTTACTTAAATGAAAGGGAAGTGAACGCTCTTAGGATGGGAGCTTTCGAATAAAAAAAAACGATACAGATGGAAACAATTAAACGAACAAAAATTGTAGACGTGCTGAAAAGCGAAGCTTTCGGTACTACCGTGAACGTGAAAGGATGGGTTCGCACCCGCCGTGGTAGCAAACAGGTGAATTTTATCGCCTTGAATGACGGTTCTACAATTAATAATGTTCAGATCGTTGTGGATGTAGATAAATTGGGTGATGAGTTCTTGAAACCGATTACCACGGGAGCTAGTATCAGCGTAAACGGTATCTTGACACAATCCCAAGGCAAGGGGCAAAGCGTGGAGATACAGGCTACTGAGATTGAGATCTTCGGTACGGCTGATCCAGCTACTTATCCGTTGCAGAAAAAGGGACACTCCATGGAGTTTTTGCGTGAGATCGCTCATTTGCGTCCTCGTACGAATACATTTGGAGCGGTATTCCGTATTCGTCACAATATGGCTTACGCTATCCATAAGTTTTTCCATGATAGAGGCTTTTTCTATTTCCATACGCCGATCATCACGGCTTCCGACTGTGAGGGTGCCGGACAGATGTTCCAAGTTACTACCAAGAATTTGTACGACTTGAAAAAGGATGAGAATGGCTCTATCATTTATGAGGACGATTTCTTCGGCAAGCAGGCTAGCTTGACGGTTTCCGGACAGTTGGAGGGTGAGTTGGCAGCTACAGCCTTGGGACAGATTTATACGTTTGGCCCTACGTTCCGCGCTGAGAACTCAAATACGCCTCGTCATTTGGCGGAATTCTGGATGATTGAGCCGGAAGTCGCTTTTAATGATATCACGGACAATATGGAGTTGGCCGAGGAGTTCATTAAATATTGCGTACAATGGGCGTTGGATAACTGTATGGAGGATATCAAGTTCTTGAACGATATGTTCGATAAGGAATTGATCGCTCGTCTGGAAGGGGTCTTGAAAGACTCATTCGTTCGCTTGCCGTACACTGAAGGAATCAAGATATTGGAAGAGGCTGTCGCTAAAGGACATAAATTTGAGTTCCCTGTTTATTGGGGTGTAGACTTGGCTTCTGAGCATGAACGTTTCTTGGTGGAGGATCACTTCAAACGTCCGGTAATTTTAACGGATTACCCGAAAGAGATCAAGGCTTTCTATATGAAGCAAAACGAGGATGGAAAGACGGTGCGTGCCATGGACGTATTGTTCCCGAAGATCGGAGAGATCATCGGCGGTTCCGAGCGTGAGGCCGACTATGATAAGCTAATGACTCGTATTGATGAGTTGGGCATCCCGATGAAGGATATGTGGTGGTACTTAGATACTCGCCGTTTTGGTACGGTGCCTCACTCTGGTTTCGGTTTGGGCTTTGAGCGTCTTTTGCTGTTTGTTACAGGCATGGCAAATATACGTGACGTGATACCTTTCCCGCGTACACCGAATAATGCTGAGTTCTAATAGCGCTTAGTGATCATGATAAAAAGGGCCCGTAACCGGTTTCAACCGAATTACGGACCCTTTTCTTATATTAGCTTCCTTTATTAATCGTCGTCCAGATCAATAGGAATTTGTCTTTTGAATGCCTCCTTAAAGGATATGAGCGATTCGGTGCGAGCCAAGCCCAATGGTTGAAGCTTGTTGTGGATGATGCTTAGCAAATGCTGGTTGTTCTTTGCGTATATTTTTATAAACAGGTCGTATTGCCCCGTTGTATAATGGCATTCCACGACTTCCGGTATCTGCAACAGCGCTTCTGTAACGCTTGGAAATTGTCCGGGAGACTTTAGGAATAACCCCATATATGCGCAAGTTTCATACCCAACTTTTGTGTTATCCACGATGAATTCTGAGCCTTTGATAACCCCTAAATTAGTCAGCTTTTGTATGCGTTGATGAATAGCCGCTCCGGATACGTTACATTCCCTCGCTACTTCCAAAAATGGCATACGCGCATTGCCGATGATTAGTTTAAGTATCTTCTCGTCCAGTTCATCTAGTTGATGATGTGCCATATATTCAGTATATTTGTATTACTGTTAGATTATATCTTTCATATTTAATACAAATATAATGATAATCTTATAATCACCTAAAGATTATGTTAGATTATTTTGATTTTGTAAGCATTCTTTATTCAATTATTAAGTATTTTTTTTATGAGCGAAGATCATGTAATAATTAGTAAGCCTGTCCGGGAGATAGCCGATCCTTTATTGGATCTAGTAGAGAAAACATATACTAGTTCTTTCCCCGAGGAAGAGCGTCGTGATTTCTTTTTGGTACGTAAGCTTTTGGAGGAAGATAGCCGTTTCGAGATGTATGCCTTGCTACGGGATGGTATTTATGTGGGTTTCATTACGGGATGGCAATTTGAGGGCTTTGTTTATGCGGAGCATTTCGCGATCGACGAGTCCGCTCGTAACGGAGGAATCGGAGCGAAAGCAATGACAAGTTTTTTAGCTCTCCACGAAGATCCGGTTGTCTTAGAGGTAGAGATGCCGACAGAGGAGATGAGTAAACGTAGAATCGGTTTTTATGAACGTCTGGGGTTTGTCTTGGATCACCATGTATATTTCCAACCTCCATATCGTAGAGGAGAGGCGTTATTAGAAATGCGTTTGATGACTCATGGGGAACTTGATCTGGAGCGATCTTTTAAGCGAGTTAAGACCATTATTCACCAAAATGTCTATGGAGTGAAATAAAAAAGGCGGGATTCTATTTCCCGCCTTTTTTAGATATTCTATTTGTAGATCATTATTCGTCGACACGTTGAGCGGCAGAATAACTAATCTTTAATGCGTATGCTTCACGAAGAGCCTGCTTGATGTCTGTAATCGTTCCCATCTTGGTCTCTTTATCAGCCTTGATAGAAACCGTCATAAACGGCTGGTCCTCTTCCTTCATACTGGACTTTTCCTGTGCGATATAATCCTGAATTTCCGAAGTTTCCGCAAAAGCGTCATTTAATTGGATACGAGTTTCAGAACCCATCTTCGCTCTCAAATCTCTAGTCGGCTTACCGACATAGATAAATGTTACCAAAGATTTCTTCTCCAATTTTTGAAGCTCTGTAGCTTGTGGAGCATGGAACTCTACTTTCAATGTTACCTCACGCATAGATGTTACCATCATGATGAAGAACAAGAAAGCGAACACCAAGTCAGGTAATGATGATGTATTCAATTCGGGCATTTCACGACCGCCCGCTTTACTAAACTTTCCCATTACTTTTTACCTCCATAATTTTTAGGTTCAGCTTCTGATATCTTTTGCGGATAAATCTGCTGTACAGCTTTTTGTTGTTCTTCGTCCAAATCAGCGAAATTCTTACCGAATTTTTCCTTAGAAACCTTATTTCTCAATTCGTTATAAGCAGCCGCAATTTCATTCTGCACATCGATATAAGCTTGGTATTCAGTACCACGGTCATTCTGTAAAGAAATTACGTGGTTCTTCGTTACCATCATCTTTCCGAAGAATGGAACATCAGCCTCTACACGCTCAGGCTTATGTTCGTCATTATAAGGATTATCAATGAACTCTTTGATTCTTTCTTTCAATTGCTTGATATCGACAAATTGATCACCGCAGAGAATCTGGTTATTACTGTTGATCAATACAACCAACAAGTTTCTCTTTTTGATGTCAACATCGGTATCGTTCTTCTGATCTTTAGGTACAGGGGGCGGCAAACGTCTTGCCAAACCTTTATCTGTATCCATTGATGTAGTAATAAGGAAGAAGATAAGCAACATGAAAGCGATATCGGCCGAAGAAGAACCATTGATACCCGGTGTCTTTCTTTTCTTACCCATTTCTTTCTTGTTTTATCAGTTCGTTATTACTATTATTTACCCATGATTCTCTTTACAGAACCCCAAACTACACATGCTACGATCAGAACCAAAAGTACGATTGTAGACATGATCCACATATCTGTGATCTTTAACCAACCCGGAGTGTTGTAAACTTGAGAGTCTGCGTTCAAACCTGTTAAAGGAGTTGCGTCACCCATCGTGTAAGTGATGAACAAAACGGCAACGAAGCAAACCAATACAACCAAAGACATAATCGCTGATTTAGCGTTTGTCTTCAACAACGTCAAAAATTGCCAAACGGCAAACAACATTGTACTGATGATTGTCACGAAGAACAATACTGAAGTCCAGTTAATCAATAACCCGGTATAGATGGGCTCTTTCATTTCAGCGGCAGGGTCAACGACTCCACCCGCATAAAACATACCCAGAACAATAATACTGATAATAGAACTTATCAGTAAAGTCCAACTGGATATTTTTCTTATTTTAGTAACTGCCATAATTCGTTATTATTTTTTGAATTTGACGTTGTATTTGATAACCAAGTCAAGCAAAGAGATAGAAGCATCTTCCATTTGATTCAAGATAGCCTCCAATTTGCTTAACAAATAGTTATAGAATACCTGAAGGATCAAAGCAACGATCAAACCACCTACAGTAGTAATCAAGGCCACTTTCATACCACCTGCTACAACCGTCGGGCTGATATCACCAACTTGCTCGATTTTATCGAACGCCATGATCATACCTACTACAGTACCCAAGAATCCTAAAGACGGAGCCATTGCGATAAACAATGTGATCCAAGACATATTCTTTTCCAAAAGACCTCCTTGAACACCACCATAAGAAACGATAGATTTTTCTACAACGTCGATACCTTGGTCAATTCTCATCAATCCTTGGTAAGCGATAGAAGCGATAGGGCCTCTTGTGTCACGAGCGATAGCTTTAGCGCCTTCAACATCACCTTTGTCTAAAGCATCTTCGATACCCTTCAACAATTTGCTGGAATTCGTTTCAGCTAAGTTCAAGTAGATAATTCTCTCTAAGCAGAAAGCCAAACCGAAAATCAAAGCGATAGCAACCAAACTCATGAAGTCGGCACCACCTTCGATAAACTTTGTTTTTAATGCTTGATACATACCTCCTTCAACAGCTGTAGCTGCGTCTGCAGCGTCCTGCGCGAATGCTACGGTAGAAGTTCCAAGGGCACATAAACCCAAGAATGCTTTTGCAAATAACTTTTTCATTGTGTGTTTAATTTTTAAGATTAATAATTCTCTTATTTGTTTTTATTTTATTGTTAATTAATTCATGGTATTCTCCACCGCGGAGAGAGCGGGATTCGAACCCGCGAAACCCTTTAGGGGTTTACACGCTTTCCAGGCGTGCCTCTTCAACCACTCGAGCATCTCTCCAATTATTCGCCTAGCTTCTTCTAAAACGACCGCAAAATACGAAAAAATTCCCATATGCAATCTTTTCAGTGCACAAATCTATAGTTTTTGCTTGACATATACACAATATCCACGAAATAAATTTTGACTTCATTCGAAAAAAAGTGTCTATATGGGTTTATTTACGCTTTTAAACAATTCTAATGTGTTTTTTCGAGTAGCGTTTACGGTTTCCTCTAGCGTGAGGCCGAATGTTTCCGCCACTTTCTCGGCCGTCTTCCATATGTAAGTAGGCTCATTCCGTCTACCTCTGTAGGGGACTGGTGAAAGATAGGGTGCATCTGTTTCCAAGAGTATCTTTTTAAGATCCGTTTGCCGAATGACTTCGGACAGTTTTGAATTTTTAAAGGTAACAACTCCGTTTATCCCGATCTTGAAGGTGGGCAGTTTCTTTATTTCTTCCAGCTCTTCCGTTGTGCCGGTAAAACTATGAAATACGCCCTTAAGTCTTTCCGCTCCGACTTTATGTATGCATTCCAGAACTTCCGGATATGCGTCGCGGGTATGGATGGCTACGGGCAGGTTCAGATCGATGCTCCAACGCAGTTGTTCCTCGAAAACGATTTGTTGCTCCTTTAAATAAGTCTTATCCCAATATAGATCGATCCCGATTTCACCGATACCGCAATAAGTACGTTTAGATAGATAGGATTCCGTTTGTTTTAGGATATCGATATAATTGCTATCCACACTGGTCGGATGCAATCCCATCATGGGGAAAGCGAACTCTGGGTATCGATCGCATAAATCGTGCATTCTGTCAATCGTCGTCAGGTCTACGTTTGGCAGAAGCAGGGTGTCGATACCTGAGTCTTTTGCTTTTTGAGCCAGTTCGTCTTGCTCCGGATCGAAATCCTCCAGATATAAATGGCAATGTGTGTCTATTAACCTCATGGATTAGGATTGTCTATGCATTAAATGATCACAAACCTCTTTTAGGATCGTTAATTTTTCGGGGGCGACTTGTAAAGCTTTTAAGTTCTCTACGGATGCGTCGTAATAGGCTTGGATTTTATTTTCTGTTAATTGTTTTAGCTGCAATTCGTTGTAGATAGAGGTGAATGCCTGTATCTTTTGAGCCGGGTCGAATTCTTTTTTATCCATCCAGCTACGGAGAGCTTCCGCTTGTTCTTTATTGGCCAGTCTGAGAGCGTTGATCAATAAGAATGTTTTCTTGTTGCAAAGGATATCGCCGCCAATGTTTTTCCCGAAAGTGGCGGTGTCACCATATACATCTAGTAAATCATCTTGCAGTTGAAACGCTAGACCTATATTGATACCAAACGCATATAAGTTGCCTGCGTCTTCCTGTGAGGCACCTCCGAGTAGGGCACCCGTCTTAAGGGAGCAGGCCAGTAGTACGGCTGTCTTTAGCCGGATCATCTCGATGTATTCTTCCTCGCTCACATCCATGCGAGACTCGAATTCCATGTCGAATTGTTGGCCGCCACATATTTCCGCCGCGGTTTGCGTAAATAAATCCAACACTTGTTTAAGGTGGCCGTGTTCCGTTGATCCGATTAATTGATAAGCCGCTATTAGCATCGCGTCTCCGGAAAGAATCGCCGTATTGGCATTCCATACCTTGTGTACGGTAGGTTTGTTCCTTCTTTTATCAGCTTCATCCATCAGGTCGTCGTGCAGCAAGGTGAAGTTATGGAAAACTTCCAGACCTAAAGCGGGCTTGATCGCATTCTCTATACTATTATTATATATATTACATGCCATCAACGTTAACGCCGGACGTATTCTTTTTCCTCCGAGGGACAAGATGTACTCTATCGGCTCGTATAAGCTCTTGGGAGGATTGGTGAATTGTAGTTGAGAGATCTCGCTTTCTATTCTTTGAAGTATATTCTCGAATGCTAACATAGCTGTATCAATTAATGGAGTTATGAAATAAAAAAAGGCTGCGAAAATAAAGCAGCCTTTTTGATATGTTTAATGTTATACTATTGCAATCTGAACGTGATAGGCACAGTATACTTAACACGTACTGGTTTACCTCTCTGCTTACCCGGAGTCCATTTAGGCATGGTACCGATCACACGAAGAGCCTCTTTATCCAATGATGGGTCTACACCACGTAATACCTCAGCGTCTACTACTGATCCGTCTCGGTTAACCACGAATGCGCAGATTACACGACCTTGGATACCGTTTTCCTGTGCGATTACCGGATACTTGATTGATTTAGCGATAAACTTCAGCAACTCAGCGTCTCCACCCGGGAACTTCGGCATTTCCTCTACAACCGTAAAGATCTGCTGAGCGGATTCTTCTTCTTCCTCTACTACTGCAGGCGGTGTATAAACGGCTGTTTGAGCCTCTTGCTGATTATCCTCTGATGATAAGATATCTTGCTGTTCCAATTCAACGTCGTCTTCAACAACGTTCAAAACCTCGGTTACAACTGGTGCTGGAGGTGGTGGAGGTGGAGGAGGCGTATTCTCCGGTCTCGTGATTTCCACTTCTTCCTCGGCGATGATGTCTGCTACACCCTCGCTAGCCTGAACGACCATTACATCGCGGGTGCTCCATTCGAAGCCCACGAACAAGACAGCTAAGCCCACTACGAATCCCATCAGGATACTTAGAGACTTACCTCTCTCAAGGTCCGCTTTCGGTGATTTTTTAATTTCCATACGTTTATAATAATTTATAAGTGTTTTTCACTTCTGCAAAAATACAAATTATTTCATATATCAAACAAAAATGAGAGCGATAATATACCTTTTTGGCATTTTTCCCGTTTCTGTTAATGTGAAATCCGTATTTCTGAGATTTGCGGGTGTAAAGTAAAAACATTTTTCCGAATTAATGTATCTTTGAACGATTTTTTGCATGAAAATATGAGAAATAAACTATTTATACTGATTTTATTCGTTGTTACACTGTCTGTCTCAGCGCAAAACGGGAGTGAGGCGTATACTTTCTTACGTTTTCCGACCTCGACCCGGGCTAACGCCTTGGGTGGGCATACCGTGGCGTTGGTAGAAAGAGACCCTTCGCTTATCTTCCATAATCCGGCCTTGCTAGGTGCGGAGATGGATGGGATGATCAACTTGAATTATATGAATTACATCTCGGATATCAACGTAGGAAGTGCCTTGTTCACGAAAGCGCATGGCGAGAAAGGGGCTTGGGGCGTAGGCGCTACGTTTATAAGCTATGGCGATATCAAGGAGGTGTTACCGGATAACGTCGTGACCGGAGCGAGCCTGTCGGCGAAAGATATCAGCGTGAACGGTTTTTACTCCCGTGACTTGAATGAGCGTTGGCGGGGTGGATTATCGTTGAAGTTCTTGTATTCGGGGCTGGCTGATTATACCTCTATCGGTTTATGCGTGGATGCGGGATTGAGTTATTATAATTCGGATAAGGGCTTTTCCTTTGGTTTCGCCTTGAAGAATATCGGCGCGCAACTGAAAGCTTACGAGGATGAGCGACAAAAGATGCCTTGGGATATCCAGATGGGTATCACGCAGAAAATGGCGCATGCCCCGATTCGTTTTTCTTTGACGGCCCAATACTTGAACCGTTGGAAGTTCGATTATATCGATAATACGGATAAAGAGTATGACGGGGATTCTTTCGTTAAGACGTTGGCGAAGCATTTTATCATCGGCGTGGATTTTATCCCGTCCGAGAACTTTTGGGTGGGCGTAGGATTCAATCCGAAGGTTAATATGGATATGAAGTTGAAAGGCGGGGGAAGTTTCTCTGGTTTCTCGGCGGGCGCAGGTGTAAGGATCAAGATGTTTGACGTGGGCTTCTCGCTGGCGAAATATCATCCGTCCGCCATGTCGATGATGATTAGCGTATCTACGACCTTGGCCGATTTTAAGAAGGTGACAGAATAAATCTATACATTAATATATATATATATGAAGAAAATAGTTATCGCTATAGACGGCCACTCTTCCAGTGGCAAAAGTACTATGGCAAAAGATCTTGCCAAGGAGATCGGATATACGTATATCGATACGGGTGCCATGTATCGGGCCGTGACTTTGTATTGCATCCAGCATGGATTTTTTGAGGGAGAGAAGATTAAGGAGGAAGAACTGAAGGCTTCTATCCATGATATCGATATTTCATTTCGTTTGAATGCGGAGACCGGTCGGCCGGATACCTATTTGAACGGTGTGAATGTAGAGAAAGAGATCCGTGGTATGGAAGTGGCGGATAAAGTGAGTCCGGTAGCCACTCTAGGCTTTGTACGCCGTGCGTTGGTCGCTAAGCAACAAGAGATGGGAAAGGCGAAAGGCATCGTGATGGATGGCCGTGATATCGGTACGGTCGTATTCCCGGATGCGGAGTTGAAGCTTTTCGTGACGGCCTCGCCGGAGGTACGTGCCAAGCGCCGGGTCGATGAGCTGGAGGCGAAAGGGATCCCCGCTTCTTACGAGGAAGTGCTGGAGAATGTGAAGAAGCGGGATTATATAGATTCAACCCGGGAGGAAAGTCCTTTGAGACAAGCTGATGATGCCTTGGTATTGGATAATTCCCATATGACCTTGGAAGAGCAAAAGGCTTGGTTGCTGGAACAATATCATAAAGCGATCGGTTCATAAACGAGTGCTTGGAGTTTCCTATAAAGAAAACTTTTGTCTCTTCGAATGAAAACTATAGTTTCGTTACTAGGAAACAAAAGTTTCTCTTAGGGAAAACTCTAGTTTTGTTATGAAGAAACTATAGTTTCTTGTGATTGAAAATTAAGAAAACTGTAAGTGCTTGTTTGTTAATGATATTATAGATATGATAGAAGTCGAGATAGATAAAGATTCCGGATTCTGTTTTGGGGTTGTCACCGCCATAGAGAGCGCTGAGCGGGAGCTGGGAAATACGGATACGCTGTATTGCCTAGGCGATATCGTTCATAACAGTTTGGAGGTGGAGCGGTTGGAGCATATGGGGCTGCATACGATCGACCATGAGGGACTTTCAAGGTTGAGAGACCGGAAGGTGTTGCTCCGGGCGCATGGCGAGCCACCTTCTACCTATGCTTTAGCGAAGCGAAACAATATCACGATTATAGACGCTACTTGCCCGGTTGTCTTGCGTTTGCAGCGCAAGATCCATAAATGTTATCAAGAGACCCGGGCGAATAACACCCAGTTGGTTATCTATGGGAAGAAAGGCCATGCGGAGGTGAATGGCTTGGTGGGGCAGACGGAGGGCACGGCGATTGTCATCGAGAAAATAGAAGACCTCGATCGTCTGGACTTTACCCGTGCGATCAGTCTGTTTTCCCAAACCACGAAGTCCTTGGATGGATTCAAGGCGGTAGTGGCGGAGATCAAGCAGCGGATGGCGGAAGGGGTGGAGTTTAATTATTACGATACGATTTGCCGTCAGGTGGCGAATCGTCTTCCGAATATAAAAGCGTTCGCCTCCAGCCACGATTGGGTCTATTTCGTGGCCGGTCGTAAGAGTTCCAACGGAAAGATGCTGTTCGAGGAGTGCCGGAAAGCGAACCCGAATACGCTCTTTATTTCCGAGGTATCAGAGATTACCGAGCCTTTGCCCGAGGGCGTGCGCCGGGTCGGGGTTTGCGGTGCTACATCCACTCCCAAGTGGTTGATGGAGGAAGTAGCGGTCCGGATCAAGGAATTGAACGCTTCGGAATGATATTTTGATTAAGATTACGTGAACTTTCCGGGAGAAAGACAGAAGGATAACTAAATATTTACTACTTTTGCCGGAGAACATTAAAATCAATGACGCTATGTCTACAGTAAAGTGTGTTGGTATTTTAACGTCCGGAGGTGATGCCCCGGGAATGAATGCCGCTATTCGTGCGGTAACACGTTCCGCTATTTATAACGGAATGAGAGTGAAAGGTATTTACCGTGGTTACAAAGGGTTGATCTTAGATGAGATTGAAGAGTTTAAGACACAAAATGTCAGTAATATAATTCAACGCGGTGGAACAATCCTTAAGACCGCCCGTTGCGTGGAGTTCAAGACTCCCGAGGGACGAAAACAGGCTTATGATAAGTTGCAAGAGCATGGGATCGATGCCTTGATCGCTATCGGTGGTGACGGAACGTTGACGGGAGCGCGTATTTTCGCTCAGGAGTTTAATTTCCCGATCGTAGGATTGCCGGGTACGATTGATAATGACTTGTATGGCACGGATACGACGATCGGTTATGATACAGCCTTGAACACGATCATGGAATGCGTGGATAAGATCCGTGATACGGCTACTTCGCATGATCGTCTATTTTTTGTGGAGGTTATGGGACGCGACGCCGGTTTCTTGGCGTTGAACGGAGCGATCGCTTCTGGCGCCGAAGCCGCTATTATCCCGGAAATCTCCTTGGAGAAAGACCAATTGGCCGAGATGATCGAGAATGGATTCCGTAAGTCCAAGAACAGTAGTATCGTATTGGTTGCCGAAAGTGAGGTAACCGGTGGCGCTATGGGTGTCGCTGAGCGTGTGAAGAAGGAATATCCGCAGTTCGACGTGCGTGTCTCTATTTTAGGTCACTTGCAGCGTGGTGGTTCTCCTACGGCACAAGACCGGATCTTGGCGACTCGTATGGGTGTGGCCGCGATCGATGCCTTGTTGGATGACCAGCGTAACGTGATGATGGGTATCCAGAACGACCAGATCGTCTATGTACCGTTCTCTAAAGCGATCAAGAATGATAAGCCTATTAACCGGGATTTGTTGAACACGCTCCGTGTTTCTTCAATCTAAATAAGGCATATGTTTATACGAATAGGAACCCGGATGTAGCGATTGCGTACATCCGGGTTTTTATTTGAAGAACCTGATATCATGAAGAAGTATAGCGGCGTGGCCTTGCATGTAATCGTATTTGTCTTTCTGTTTATCTTCTTGAGGATATTCAGTGAGTACCATTTTTACTGTGTCGAGCAGAACCAGTTATTCCAGTTGACTCCCATTTTTATTATCGATAAGTTAATGCAACCGGGAGGTTTAGCGATGGTTCTCGCCGGTTGTTTGGTGCAGTTCTTCATTCTCCCGAATGTGGGAGCTATGATAACGGCGGCCCTGCTGACAAGCCTAGGGGCCTTGTTCTGGGCGATCTTGAAGCGGATCGATCCGCGAAGCCATGGTATTTTATGGGCTTGGCTTCCCGTCCTATCTTTGTTGTTTGTGCAATGGGATTTTAATTACAGGTTTCAAGGAACGGTCGCCTTCGGTATGATGCTGCTTGCTTTATATCTCGTTTTAGGGATAAGGAATTTCATACCTCGTTTGATAGCAAGTCTGTTTGCCTCCCTGTTACTCTTTGGGTTGGCCGGGCCGGTCTCTTTGTTGTTTGCCTTATCCATGGTCGGATATGAGGCCATGAGCCGGACGCCCCGTTGGTATTATTCTGCGATTTTACCGATGATCGTGTTGATCTTGGGTGGATTATGTGTGCGTTACTCGGTGATCGGAGAATACCGCTTTGTCTTTTTACCGGATAGTTATTATTATTTCCGTTTGGTGCCGGATAAGGTAATTTATTTCTCATGGATCGCTTTCTATGCGGCGTTGGTTGTAACCTGCCTCTGTAAAAACAAGGAATCATGGGCTGGTAAAAAGCGTCTAGCGCTGGGAATCTCCCAATTCATTATCTTAGGGCTTATCTTCTGGAAAGGCTTCGATCTATATGGCGAACAGAAATCATACCGTTTGAAGATGATGGACTATTTTACTCGGACAGAGCAATGGGACCGGATCTTGGTATCATGCAAGGAGCCGACCACTAATCAACTCTATTTATGTTACCAAAATATGGCTTTGGCCCGGAAAGGTATTCTGGCGGATGAGGCGTTTAAGTACACGCAGCACGGGCCTCGTGGATTAATGGTGGCATGGAATAAATCGACCACCATATCCGCCTTGTTGAGTGATGTTTATTTTACGATGGGAAATGTCGCCGCGGCTCAAGAGATGGCATTCGAGAGTAATATCGGCGCTTTATGTGATGGAAATCCCCGCATGACGCAACGTTTGGTGCAAACGAACTTGATTTATGGAGCCTATCCGGTCGCGGAGAAATATATCGCTGTCTTAGAGAATACTTTCTATTATAAGGATTGGGCCAAAGCGCAGCGGAAATTCCTGTATAATGATGAGGCGGTCGAGACAGATCCTCTATTGGGGAATATGCGCAGGAACCTGCTAGCTGAGAATCATCTGATCCAGATGGATGGATTCGACACGGACTTGATTCGCTTGGCGGAGCAGAATCCTTCCAATAAAGCCGCTTTCCACTATGCCGGCGTGTTCTATCTTTTAGCAAAAGATGTGACGCGCTTTAAGACGTTGGTGGAAACCTATTACGGAACGGATTTACTCCCTTCTTTACCGGTCTCTTTTCAAGAGGCGGTCATCATCCTATCGGAGAAAGATCCGGATTACTGGAAACGTTTCGGTGTCTCGGAATCTATCGTAGGGCGATTCACCGATTATAAGAGGCAAGTGCTCGCTGGGCGGAATAATAGTAATGCGCTGCCCGGTTTGATGTATCGCTCTTATGGCGATACCTATTGGTATTATTATATGTTTAAATAGGAGATGAGAAAAATGTATATAATAAGATGTATATGTCTGTGGATGATTCTGGGCTTGATGGCTTGTTCCGGTCCGGTACGTATACAGAAGAATCTGGAAGTCAAGCCGGAGATCTTTCCGGATTATGTGGATGTGACAATCCCGCCGAATATAGCTCCCTTGAATTTTAAGCTGAAAGATGCTTGCACTGAGGCCCGTGCCATTCTCGAATGTGGCCCGGAGAAATTAGAGATCAAGACCGGGAAAGACGCTTGTTTCGTGATCCCGGCCTCCGGTTGGAAAAGGCTGTTGCGTGCCGCTTCCGGGAATCATCTGAATGTAACCGTACAAGCCTTCGTGAATGATGAATGGATCGCGTATGTCCCCTTCATCATCAAGGTGGCGAAGGAGCCGGTCGATGGTTGGTTGGCTTATCGTTTAATCGAACCGGGCTATGAGTTGTGGAACCGTATGGGTATCTATCAACGTAACTTGGAAAATTATACGGAGAACGCGATCATCGAAAATAAGATGAGCGGCAATAACTGTATGAACTGCCATTCTTTCTGTATGCAGAATCCGGAGAAAATGCTTTTCCATATGCGTGAGACCTACTCTTGTACCTTATTGATCGATGGAGATAAAGTGGAGAAGCTGAATACGAAGACCGATCAGACCCTTTCTCCACTGGTCTATCCTTCTTGGCATCCTTCCGGAAAATATGTCGCTTTCTCTGTGAATAAAACCAAGCAAGCGTTTCATATGAACGATAGGAATCGGGTGGAGGTATTCGACTCGGCCTCGGATGTGGTCGTCTATGATACGCAAAAGCATGAGATCGTGACTTCTCCGCTGCTGTCTTCAGAGGGAGCGTTCGAGACTTTCCCTACATTTTCCCCGGATGGAAATACGCTCTATTTCTGTTCGGCTAAAGCCCGTACGATGCCCAAGGAATACGATCAAGTGAGATACGATCTATGCTCAGTCTCGTTCGATCCCGCTACACGCCGTTTCGGGACGGTAGTCGATACTTTATATAAGGCATCGGAGATCGATAAAAGCGTTTCTTTTCCCCGGGTTTCCCCGGATGGAAAGTATTTGCTCTATACCTTGTCCGGTTATGGAAATTTCTCTATTTGGCATAAGGATGCTGATTTGTACATGATTGATTTATCGACTCTGCAAAGTTATCCATTGGAGGCGGCGAATAGCGACGATGTGGAAAGCTATCATTCATGGAGTAGCGATAGCCGTTGGATCGTGTTTAGCAGCCGTCGGATGGATGGTTTGTATACAAGGCCGTTCATCGCTTATATTGATGGGAAAGGACAGGCTTGCAAACCTTTCCTGTTACCTCAGAAGGATACGGATTTTTATTTTCGTTTTATGAAATCCTACAATATACCTGAATTCATCACAGGAGAGGTAAAGAGACAAGGGCGTGCGTTGGCCGTGAAAGCGAAAGAAGACAAAGGAGTCGATGTAAGGTTCAAGTAAAAAAGAGTGTCGCATGATCAGATCGTGCGACACTCTTATGCTTTTATACCTATTTCGTAGCGATATTATCCAAGAACAGATCGATCATCCGTTTGGCTGCCACGAAAGAGCTGATCTCGTTGTTCAAGACTTGCTTCTCCGTTTGTTCCAGCATGCCTTCTACCGCCGGGTTATGATAGAACTTATCCCGCAACGTGTCGTTGATGCTTTCGTACATCCAGTATTTAGCTTGCTCGTTACGTTTGTAATCGAAGTAGCCGTTCTTTTTGGTGAACTCCATGTACTCTCCGACCATATCCCATATTTCTTTGATACCTATGTTGTAATAACCGGAATAAGTCAATACTTTCGGGAACCAACCTGATTCCGAAGGTGGGAAAAGATGCAAGGCGTTCCGGAATTGAGCGGCGGCGAGATTCGCCTTATCGATATTGTCTCCATCCGCCTTATTGATAATAATACCGTCCGCCATTTCCATGATACCTCGTTTGATACCCTGCAACTCATCTCCGGTACCGGCCAATTGAATCAACAGGAAGAAGTCCACCATCGAATGTACGGCCGTCTCGCTTTGTCCGACACCCACGGTCTCTACGAATACGGTATCGAAACCGGCGGCCTCGCATAATACGATCGTCTCACGGGTCTTACGGGCGACCCCCCCTAAGGAGCCTGCGGATGGTGAAGGACGGATAAAGGCGTTTTTCTCTCTCGACAAGGCCTCCATACGAGTCTTATCTCCTAGGATACTACCTTTCGAGCGTTCGCTACTCGGGTCGATCGCTAGTACGGCAAGCTTACGCCCTTGGTTGATCAAGTGCATACCGAAAGAGTCGATAGAGGTACTCTTTCCCGCTCCGGGAACACCCGTAATACCGATACGAACCGATTTCCCGGCGAAAGGCAAACATTTCTCGATAATCTCCTGCGCCACCTGTTGGTGCTCATGCTTGGAGCTTTCCACCAAGGTAACTGCTTGACTGAGTATCGTGATATTCCCTTTTAAGATACCTTCCACGAATTCGGAAGGCGTATATACCTTGCGTTGGACACGCTTTTTTATATAAGGATTTACGGTAGGGACATCCGCAATGCCCTTATTCACTTTCAATCCCTTGTACTGATCATCGTTTTCTGGATGTTCCATATCAATCTATTATTTGTATGCCGTCACCTTGATCAAGCGGATAGGCCCGTTCGGGTCGTTGCATACGACATTAATAAGTGCTTCAAGTTTTGTCTTTATCTCTTTCGGTCGCAAGGTTACTTTGAAAGTAGCGGTCGCTCCCGGTTTAAGTTCTTTCTTGCCGCCGGACAAATCGACACGCTCATCATCACAAGTGACGCTGTAGATCGTGAGCGGAGTCTTTCCGGCATTCGTAATCTCAAACGTACCCGATACCTTACCACCGATCAACGGAACGATACTTTTCTTGTTCGGTAGCTTGCCGAATTCCAGTAAAGTGCCGGATAATTCCGCTATCGGGGCTTGGGCTTTATCCGCAGCGGATAGTTTGCTGAAATTATCGATCACGTTGGCGGAGATCTGGATCTCTCCGGATACTTCCTTCTTTCCGGCGCTCTGTATCATGATCGGCAAAAGCGTAGAGACTCGTCCTTTCCGCTTCAGGACCTTGGCATCCATAAGGATCGTAATGGCACCGACCTCGTCCGGTTGAAGGGTAGCCGGGTTCACCTGTACGTTAAGGTAGTGAGGTACTTTACCCAGATGAATCGTAGCCGAGGTCTTTCCCTCGTTCTTAATGTTGATCTTCTCGCCCAACGTTTCCTCCGGACGGATACTGCTGAATAGAACAGTCTTCGTATGCAGCTTCAGATCACCGATAGAATAAGGATACGTAAAGACCGGCTGCGAAGGTTTCGGGGTGACATTTCCCTTAATGGCTAGGCTGTAACTCCCTTTCTTCCCATTGCTGAATATCGATACGGTTTTATAAAACGGGCCGGGGCGTCCTTTCGGATTATACGTTATCTTAACTTCACCGGTCTTACCGGGAGCGATCGGCGACTTAGTCCATTCCGGCCGTGTACAACCGCATGACGCGGTAACACGGGTGATGACCAAAGGGGCGTCTCCCGTATTCTTTATCGTGAAAGTATGACTGGCGAATCCATCGGCCTCGGCTATTGTCCCGAAATTATAAGTCAACTCGTCCGACAAGATTTGGGCGCCTTGTTGTGCCCAAGCTGTCGTTATAGATATAATTGCTGTAAGAGCAAGGATCAACCTTTTTATATTCAGCATTCCAATTGGGGGTTTTTTACGTATTTCTTATTCAACCTCTCCCCGGATGTTCATGATGAAGCTTCCGGTTTTTCCGTTACTGTATACGGAAATGGTCTTCGTGAAAGGACCCGGACGTCCTGCCGGATCGAAAGTAACCTTGATCTGGGCTTTCTTACCCGGAGCTACCGGTTCTTTCGGCCATTCCGGGGTCGTACATCCGCAAGACGCGATTACACGTGTAATGACCAGAGGCATATCGCCCGTATTGGATACTTCAAACGTATGGGATACTTTTCCGTCTGCTTCCTTGATGGTACCGAAGTCGAAACTGGTTGTTTCCGCGGAAATAACTGCTTTCTTCTGAGCCGAAGCCATTCCTGTCGCTAACAGGATCGCCATGAAAATAAAAACTATTTGTTTCATCTTATCGTTTAGTTTTAATTCGAATTACAAAGATAGTCATTTCAATTGAAAGTTGAGAATTGAAAACTGAAAATTAGAGGAAGATAACGCTTCTTGCGATGCCTATTCTTACCTTCTTACGGTGCCCATTCTAACCTCCTTATACTGGGCATTGTAAGGAGGTTAGAACGGGCATTGTAAGAAAAGGCTTGTTTAGGGCATGATCCGCAAGCTTTCTCCGGCGGTGTGCGACACGAATTCCGGGGCGTACATACATTGAATCGTACTGATACCTCCGGCGTATTCGCCGCTACGGGATACGTAGACCGGATATTCCAAGACGAACGTACCTTCCGGCAGACGATTGATGAAGAAATTCTCGGATACGTCTTTCGGGGATCTGTAATACCAGATACCGTCTCTTGATTCCGGGCCGGAAAGTTGATCGGCCGGTTCGAAGCAGCCCGCACGTAGATCTTTCAAGAATACGTAATTCATTTCACGGTCTGTCCGGATCGTTAGCCGAACGATTACCTTGTCTCCGATGCGGAGCGGTTGCTCCGGTGTTACGGGACGGATTTGGCGGTTGGTACCGTTATTGGTCTCGACGAATAATTTCTTCTCGACACTCAACACCCCTTTTTGTCCTTTTACCTTGTCGATCTCTTGGAAGTATTGCTCGTAAACAGCTCCCCATGCCGGCGTGTTTCCTTCCTTGCGGATCGAGAGCACGGGGTTGGCGGAATTATTTGCCGGCTCGTTCGGAAGTATCGTTTTGAGGTAACCGGTGGCGATTTCCCCTTCCGCGGTACTATAGGTCTTGCCGTCCCATGTCGCTACACAGGTGTTTTGCGTGTTCAGCCAATCGCTACCCGTGAGTAGCAAGGCGTAAATGGCGTTTACCGTGGCGGGTACGGATTCCCAGTTTTGTGTACGTTTCTGGTTTAGCAACCATTGTTTCATCCGGTTTGTATTCTGGGTATCCGGCGCGATCTCGTTAAAGACGGACATTAATAAGCAATGCGTGTCGATCGGTGAGGTGAAATAATCACTCCCCCTGCGGTTGTTTGCCCAATACATACCTTTCTCCTCGGAGATCGTAGCGGTCTTCTTTAGCCATGTCAGGATCGCTGTCGCCACCTCCTTTTTACCGTTTCGATGCATTAACAAGGCGATTTCGCCCTTACTGATTAAGGAATATTGATTCCAGTGCTTCTCCGCTTGGTTCGTATAGAAACGGATCGCTTCCCGGGCGTCTCCCAGTTCCGGGATATCCCGGTAGGAACTGCGGACGAATAAGAACTCTACCTGCTCCGGCGAGGGCCATGCGTTTTGCCATTTCTTATCGTATTTCAGCAAGTTCTCATAATCCGTTTGCATACTTTTGTCCAAGAACTTGAGGGCCTTCATTTGCATCTCTTTCTCCGCTTGCCCATATTGGATCGCGTTTAGCTGTACAAGCTGTGACATACCTTTCAGGATAGAAAGAGTGATCGCACGGCTTGCAGGGAAACCTTTGAACCAGCTCCATCCACCCTCTTCGTTCTGTTGTTGGATCAGTTGTTGCAAGGCCGTTTCCCGTAATCCGTCCGCACGGTTTAGGTCGAACAATAAAGACAAGCGTTGTTTTTGCTCTGTCTCGTTATCGGCGGCTAGTACCCAAGGCGTCTCCTCCAAGAGTATGTTCTTCAGCTCTTGGTTCTTTTCCAAGTTTGAATAGAGGGTAGAGGCATTCCCTCCTTGGGCGGTCCATTGGTTGATCACTTTCTGGATGCGGGGATGGGCTTGGGCGATATAGGAAGCCAACGTATTGCTGTAATAAGCGGCAAACCAAGATAAGATATTATCATTGTTCGGCTGTGTGATCGTCGGTAATGCCTGTACCGCGTACCAAATCGGATTCCCGGTCATCTCCAGCGTGAGACGGAATGGTGTCGCTCCCTCCGAGTTCCCGGAGATACGGATTTGTTTCTCTCCTTCCTTGAGCAAATAGAACGGGGTACTTTCCGTGATGAGCAATTGATTGGAAAGAACAGGTACGATCTGCTGCTCCCCGTCGCTTCCCTTTTCAGAGTCGGCTAGGATACGTACGCCCAGTAGGTTGATCTGTTTGGGGACTGGGATCATCCAGCTTACAGTAGCGATGCTATCCGGTTGCAACTCAAACGGACGTTGTGACTTGCTCAAGCAGATAATCGGTTGGTCTGTAGCGGGATCGAATAGTTCGATGCGTACACGGCCGGATACCGCTTCCTTGGAATTGTTGATGACTTGCGTGCTGATGCTGACCTCATCCCCTTGGCGGACGAAACGAGGCAGATTCGGTAGAACCATCAAGGGTTTGCTGCTAATGACCTCTTTCGTAAGCAGACCGTATTTTAGGTCTTTGGTATTGGCCAACATCTGTAGTTTCCAAGTCGTATTACTTTCCGGCAGGATGAAATTTACGAATATGTCTCCTTCCTCGTTCGTTTGTAAGGTCGGGTAGAAGAAGGCGGTTTCCGCGAAGTTTTGCCGGATTTGCTCCGGACTTATCGGCTGGCTGCTCTCTTTGGCGAAAGGATCGGATAGGCTGAACACGGGTTCCCCTTCCGTAGATTCCACACTAGGCTCTTCTAACACGGCGCTGTCTTCCATGATGTTCATGGATTCCGCCACTACTGGGGCTGCCGCGGATTTCAGCATGATACCACCCGTGGCGAAAGCCCGGTTGCTGGAGCCGTATCCTCGTATGACAATCTCATTGAATAGACCGAACCAATTTAAACGGTCATACTGATATTGAGGTACTTTTATATACTTGGCCTCTGTCTGGTCATATTGATAACTACGCTGGAATCCGGCTCCGGTTGAGAAACGGGGAGCTTGTAGCAGGATCGTTCGCCGCGGGGAGAAATACCAATTGAATGGTATGATTTTATCTAGCGAGGCATCATACATGCTGGTCAGTACCTCGGCGGATACGATCGTGGAGTCCGCGTCGGTGATACGGAATTTCCAGCTCTCTTTACTTCCCGGAAGTAAACGATCCCGGAAGGTTATCGGCTTGATGGTCAACTGCCGGTTGGGTAGCTGAAGCTCTACGGGTACTTGGGTAATATATAGCTCACCCTCTTTTACGAACGTAAAGGATACGATGATTCCCTCTCCATATTCCGGCTTGAACGGGATCTTAAACCGATGGTTCGCGTCGCTTAGCTTTATCAACTCGTGATGGATGCGGTTATTTCCGGCAAACCATTCATAGAGTACGTAGGCGTCCTTGTCGGAGGTGCCGAATACGATCTCCGCCTCCTCTCCGGGTAAACAAGTTGTCTTCTCTTTCAGCAGCCAAGTATGGGTAAATACGGGAGGACGTTTGTCGTTCTTTCCGTATAGGATGAAATCGGACTGGTTCTTACTCTGCCGTCCTTGGCTATCTTTGGCTTCTACTAAAATACGGTAACGCCCGGAGGGCAATGGGTTGAAAATAGCCGGACTGATCTCTTTGCCACTGGTAAAGCTACCGGAAGCTACTTGCTTGCCTTCTTGATAGCTCTCTCCGCTATTCTTATCGGATCGGTTTGCGATCAGTTCTACGATCTTGAAAGTACCGGAGGTGGAAACCATCTCCCCATTGATTGTCCGGGCTTCGACTACGGCTTTTACCGAGTCTTTCTCGATTTGTGGCGGTAGGTTCGTGAATAAGACGATACTGGATTCTCCTACCGAGAAGGTGTAATTCGCCTCTTGGGTCTCTCCCTTGCTATCGGTTACGGTAGCCGATACCTCGTAGGTCTGGTATGCGGAAGCGTATGGATTCGTATCCTCCTCTTTTTGGGGACGGAAAGATACGCTGAATGTCCCATCGCCGGAAAGGGTGGTACTCCCTTCCGCAACTTGTGTCGGAGCGCTCGGACGGAAATACCTCCACAACAGGAAGGGCCTGCGTGTAATACGCCAAGTGACATCTCCGCTGGGCAGCGACACGCCGGAGAATGTAGCCGCCTTGCCTTGTATGGTTACGGAATCGCCGAAAGCGATATCGCCCTTGATCGGGAGGAAGTACGCTTGGAAAGTCGGACGTTTGTATTCCTCTACATGAATATATACGCTCATCTGTCCGGTACTTAACCGGAAGACACCGCTTAGGGTCTGTTTGGGGAGGGAGAACTCTCCGTTAAAAGAACCGAAGTTATTGGTCGTGACTTTCTTCTGGGCTATCTCTTTCCCGTTAGCGTCGTATAAAGTCACCGTAAAAGGCTGTCCGGCCACGGCATGCGGGTCGTTCGAGTCTTTTACGTAGGCGAGACCTTTGAAGAAAATGGTTTGTCCCGGACGGTAAAGTCCACGGTCCGTAAAGATCGAGACTTCTACCGGGTTCTTTTCCGGTTTGTGGCCGGAACCCATCGGGTAGATATTTGTCAACATAGCGTTGGTATCTCCCGGTCTGCTGGCTTGGAACGCCAATACTTGACTGTTCGCCGGAAGCGTGGCCAAGCCTTCCCGGTCTGTCTTGACGGTACCCAGTTCTTGCAGGTTACGACGCTGACCGCCGTAATAGGTAACGATCGCTCCGTCAACCGGCTTCCCGCTAAGATAGTCGGTAACCATGACCTCTTGTTTATTACCGGAAAGATTGCGATAGATAGCGGCCAAGCGGCTTACGCTTACCGGGTTGACGGTCTTGAGTTTTTGCCCCGGTACGGTTACGACACATTCATACAATCCCGGTTGATCCATAGGGATATATAGGGTCGTATCTTGTTGCGAATAGGCGTTGGGCAGTAGCAAGGGGAATGTCTTCTCATTTACGAGTTGCCCCAAGGTGCCGCTACTCGATTTTCCTGCGGAAGCGTGGGCTGCCGCTTGTAAAGGAGTTTTCGAGCTTCGATAGATTTGTACGATGACTTTCTGTACATTCTTATATTCCAGTGTGATCCCCAGCTGCTGTCCCGGATAAACCGTATTGTTTGTAGATACGGATAAAGTAGGTTGTTCCAATTGCGCCAAGCGATTCTTTAAGATAGCCGTGCGAGGGTAACCGGAATATCGTTTGATACCCTCCTCGCATAGTTTCACCTCTTCCGCTTTGATAGAATCCCATTGGGTAGAGACGTAACGAAACATACTGCCGCTAACCAAATCCAATTTGGCGATTAAGATCTCGGCTGCATAGTTTTGAGAAGCTAAGTTCCTGTAAAGCTCATCCAATGCGTTCATGTAAGCCTCGAAAGACTCTTTATCCCTTTTATCCCCGTAAAGGAATCGTAGGTAATCCAATTCCGTAAGGAGGACCGATTTCATATTCGGCTCCTTATTTTGAAAGGCGATCAAGTCTTTATAGATCTGTACGGTCGGTTGGATGTCCAGTGCCCGGAAGGCAAGGAACTCATAGAGGGTCGGACGCAGGGTTTGCGAGTCCTTTCCGATCTCCAGAATATCCTTGAACTTGCTGACAGGCGTATTTTGCAATAAAGCCGTAGGTCGCAATGATAAATCGATCTCTTCCTTGATCTTATCCGTGAATAAGTTGGAAGTCCATACCCGGATATCCTCCGGGATATAACCGCTTAATTGGGTACGTTGGTTGATGGTCCACTGGTTCCGTTGGAAGTAGTTCTGATACATCTCCGCCAGCATGGAATGTAATACCGCCACGGAAGCCGAGTCGGCTAGGCTGTTGGTGTAATTCTCCACCTCCTTGATCAGTTCCGGGAACTGATCATCGTTTACCTCCATCTGTTCTTTCATTTTAAGGATAAGATTCTTGATCACCATAGGGGTATTCTTATCGTTTATAGCTTGCGTGATAACAGAACTTTTTTGTTGAGGCTGGGCGGCCCGGCTATACATAATAACCGCCGAGATGCCGCAAAGTATCAGGGCAGATAAAATAATTGCTCTTATCTTCATATCTTTTGGGTTTTATAAGTTTAACAATAAACCTTTCCTATATAGATACAAAGAAAGAGCAAAAAGTTGTAAAACGTACGTTAATGTTTATTTTTTGCGCACGTAGGTGATGTAGGTGTAGGGGTAAGGGTTCTTCTCGTCTGCGGGATACTCCTCACGTTCAGTCTCTTCCCAAAGGTCCCAGTTTACGACGGGAAAGAACGAGGTAGCGTCGGGAAACTCATGATGGATGCGGGTAATATACATTTTGTCGGCTATTCTCAAAGCCTGTCTGTAGACCAACGCGCCGCCAATGATGAATATCTCGTCCTCTTTCTCACATAAATCCAGAGCGGCCCCCATAGACTCGCAAGCGAAACAATTCACGAAACCAGCCTCGGGCATAGTCGTCAATACGACATTCTTCCGATTGGGCAGTGGCGCTACAGGGAGAGACTCGAATGTCTTACGTCCCATGATTACCGCATGTCCCGTGGTTAATTCCTTGAAACGCTTCATGTCTGAAGGCATGTGACATAATAATTGCTGATTCTTTCCGATCGCGCTTTTATCTGCGATTGCTGCGATGATAGAAATTGTACTCATAGACTTATTGATTTATGATTTGTAATTTATGATTTATGAATTAACTGTCAACTGTCCATCGTCAACTGCCAATTCTCAGACGGCCACTTCTCCCTTGATGTGGGGATGCGGGTCGTATCCGGTCAAATTGAAATCCTCGAACTTAAAATCGAAGATGCTCTTTACGTCTGGGTTGATCTCCATACGTGGCAACGCACGTGGCTCACGTGTCAATTGTAACTTAACTTGCTCCAAATGGTTGCTGTAGATATGGGCGTCTCCCAACGTATGAACAAAATCTCCCGCTTTAAGGCCGGTAGCTTGTGCCATCATTTGTAATAACAAGGCATAGGAGGCAATGTTGAACGGAACGCCAAGGAAAATATCCGCGCTACGTTGATACAATTGTAGGCTCAACCGTCCGTTCGCCACGTAAAACTGGAAGAAAGCGTGGCAAGGAGGCAGGTTCATGTTGTCTAAGTCCGCCACGTTCCATGCGCTTACAATGATTCGTCGTGAATCCGGGTTATGCTTGATCGTCTCCACGGCCTCGGTGATCTGGTCGATAGATCCTCCTTTATAATCCGGCCATGACCGCCATTGATAACCGTATATATGCCCAAGGCTACCATCCGCGTCGGCCCACTCGTTCCAGATGCGTACGCCATGATCTTGCAGATATTTTACGTTGGTATCTCCATTCAGGAACCATAACAATTCGTAGATGATAGACTTCAGATGCAGCTTCTTGGTAGTGAGTAGCGGGAATCCCTCTTCCAGATTGAACCGCATCTGATGACCGAATACGCTGATCGTTCCCGTACCCGTCCGGTCTTCTTTTCTAACTCCCTCGGTAAGCACTCTATTGAGCAGCTCTAAATATTGTTTCATTACTCACTTATTACAATAGTGTGCAAATGTACAAAAGTGAATCGTATTATACTAGAATAACGGGTCAAAATATGAAATCGGTTGAGGATTCAAACGGTTTCTTCATGTATCCTTGGCTGTTTCTTCGGGAGGTATTAGGGGATTTGTATGAAGGTCTAGCTTATTTATCAGCTGTTGGACGATCATCTACCAACTGTTGCATGATCTTCCAACGGCTGTTGCATGATCATCTACCAATTGGTGGATGATTAAGATGTCAAGAGGAATGGTGTAGTACTTCGAGTAGAAATCGGTAAGGATTCCCGAGAAAATGCATAAGGATATTGGACCTCATGTGGATAGAATGCGTATCTTTGCCCGAAGAATAACATTTATTAATTTTAAAGGAAAGAGATGAAAAAACTTTGTTTTGCGGTCATGGCAATGTGTATGTTATTGTCATGCGGAGGTAAGAATGAGAAGGGGGCGGCTACGGAAGAGGCCACTCTTTCTGGTTTGATGAAGTCGGATTTTGTATCTGAGGTAGATGGTAAGCCGACTGCTTTGTATGTGTTGAAGAATAAGAAAGGGGCTGAGGCTTGCGTAACGAATTGGGGCGGACGCTTGGTTTCCGTGATGGTGCCTGATAAGAACGGTAAGATGACGGATGTTGTGCTTGGGTATGATAATATCGCTCAGTATGTAGCTTTTCCGGATAATAACTATGGTGGTTTGATCGGACGTTATGGCAACCGTATCGCGAATGGTAAGTTTACGTTGGACGGAACGGAGTATCAACTTCCGCAGAATAATAACGGGCATTGCTTGCATGGAGGTCCGAAAGGATATCACGCGGTAGTTTGGGACGCGAAACAGATCGATGACCAAACCTTGGAGTTGACTTATCTATCGAAAGACGGTGAGGCAGGTTTCCCCGGTAATCTGGATATCAAGGTGATCTATAAGTTGACGGATGATAACGCCGTTGATATTAAGTACGAGGCTACAACCGATAAGGCTACTGTCGTGAATTTGACAAACCATAGTTATTTCAACCTTTCCGGTGTTCCCGGCTCGCAAATCATGGATCATACGATCATGATCGATGCGGATACATATAACCCGGTGGACGAGACGTTGATCCCGACCGGTATCGACCCCGTGGAAGGCACGCCGATGGATCTCCGCAAACCGGTAGTGGTAGGCGCTGATATCGACAATCCGTTTACGCAATTGGTTTACGGTGGTGGTTACGATCATAATTGGATCTTGAACGCCGCCGGCGATATCAATAAGTTAGCCGCTAAAGTTGTATCTCCGGTAAGCGGTATCGTTATGGAAGTTTACACCAACGAGCCGGGTCTTCAATTCTATGCCGGTAACTCAATGACGAAAGCGGGTGATAAAGGCAAGTTAGGTGTGGTTTACCCGCATCGTGGCGCTCTATGTCTGGAGACTCAACATTACCCGGATAGCCCGAACCAGCCGACATTCCCGAGCGTAGTGCTTCGTCCGGGCGAGAAATATACGAGTGAGTGTATTTATAAGTTCTCGGTAGAGTAAATAAGGAAGAAAGTTCCGGATTTGGAAATATCTACATAATGGTGAGGCGTATATACATAAATAGGATGTATATGCGCCTCTCTTTTTTACTCACGGAAGCATCTTGTTTATAGTGGAAGAATTTATCGCTAGAGAGTATACGCTATCTTTTCCCAATAGATTTTAAAAGAGAAAAATAAATCCATATGATGTATGAGAAAAAGCGTTATATTTGTATCGATAAAGTAAACTCTTGTGGAAATTCAAGGGTTTATGAATCAAAGTGTGATTACGATAAGCGTTTAAGATATTATCTTTGGAACTGAAAATCGCCAAGTTTCAAGTCGGACAGAGATAATAGGCAACTAAACGCTCACGCTTGTTATATATACTGCCTAATAGTATACGTAATAAGGCGTGGGCTGTTGTTTATTATTTGTCCGATGGGTGTTTGGCGATGCCTCAGTTTCGAATAGTAGATTAACAGTTCCCACGCTTCTTTTTTGTAGCATATAGAAATACCGAACAAGGTGAACGGTCCGGTTTGAGGGAAACGTATATGGAGGTAATTAAAAAGCAACGTTTGGCTGTCTGTCGTATATTATTGGATGTAGTGGAAGGTGCGTGTGAGGTCCGTGATCCAGATCTGATCATGCGGGCTCGTCATTATCCGGCACTTCAAAAGGAGATGTGTTTTGCGGATCGGGATTGGGAAGAAGCGAGAGATTTGAGTGTACTTGCCTGCTTGGTACTATCCAAGGAATTGCATTATAAGGTTAAGATGATGATCGGTTTGGTAGCTCATGACTTGTATTCAAGGGAGTCCTCGGTCTCTTATCAGCAACGCCTGTCCTTCGATGTGCTGATGAGTGCGATCGATTGGCCGGTCTCTTTTAAGGAGATCACGCTCTTTGCTCCCTCAAAATAAGTTATAGTTTGTACGTAAGACCTTGAATTCCGTTCTGCGGTTGATCTGGTCGGCGATTTCTTGCTGTTCCGGCGGCAGGGCAAGGATGAATTCCTCGGTAAGCACATCGCCTTCTTTCAAGAAATCGAATTGTTTAGCCATCTTCTTATTGATCGTCTTGGGAACGCTTTCTCCATATCCTTTCGCTTCCAGACGAGCCGCCTCGATACCTCCCGCTATTAGGTAATCCACGACCGATTGCGCACGGCGTTGAGCCAAACGCTCGTTATACTGGTCCGTACCTTTCCGGTCCGTGTGGGCACCCAGTTCGATCGTTACGTTCGGGTTATCGTTCAGCATCTTGATCATCTCGTCCAAAGCTTTCTTGGATTCCGGACGAAGGGTCGCTTTATCGAAATCGTAGAAAATGTTATCGATAACAACCGGCTTGCTGATCGGAGAGAGGAAGAAATCCACGATATATGTCTCGTTTTTCTCCTCGGGGCCGGTATGCAACTCGTAATTCTGGTTGAGGTAACCACGGGCGCTGGCCATCATGACATAACGGATGTCCCGTTCCAACTCGACACGATAGGTTCCGTCTTTCTTGACCGGGACTTTCACGTTCAGTCCGTCTTTTCCGACGATGCGTACGGTAGCGTCCTCGATCGGATATTCATCGACATCGTTTACGATTCCTTCGATGAAGATGGTGATCGTAGGCCGTTCAAAGGAATATATATGGTCATAGCCCCGTGCGTCGTTGCGGTTGGAGCAGAAGAAGCCTCGTTCCTCTTTTCCGGCGAAGGTGATACCGAAATCGTCTGCCATAGAGTTGATGGGAGCGCCTAGGTTCTCGACATTCCACTTCCCTGTACTGTCTTGCGTGGCCTTGAACAGATCGAGACCGCCCATTCCCGGATGTCCGTTGGATGCGAAATAAAGGGTGACGGAATCCCGGACATACGGGAACATCTCGTCTCCCGGGGTGTTGATCTCTTCTCCTAGGTTCTCCATCGGGCCGAAATCGTTTCCCGCTACCCGGGCACGGAAAATATCCTTGCCACCGAAACCGCCCACGGCGTCGGATACGAAATACAAGTATTTGCCGTCCGGCGAGATGGAAGGATGGCCGAGGGCGGTAACCGAGTCTTTTACGATCGCCGCACGGGTTCCTTTTCCCCATTTGGCGCTGCTTCGGGTAGATATGTAAATCTCGGCGGTACGAGGGCCTTCCGGATCTTGGGCGCAATAGGTATAATACATCGTGTTTCCATCGGGGGAGAAAGAGGGGGTTCCTTCGTCGTATTCCGTATTCACCTCGTCTTCAAGCTCTACGGGAGCTAGCCAAGCCCCTTTCTCGTCTTGCTTGACAAGGAAGAGGTTATTGTTATTTTGCCCGGTGATGGCGCTAACTTTTGCGTCTTTGTCTTTCGAGCGGGAAGAAGCGAAGTATAGTTGGTCGTATTTATCTCCGGCCAGCATCGGACTGAATTCTCCCCGGCGGGAATTGAATTTATCCATGCGTCTTACCTCGTAGCGGGTAGGGTTCTTTTTCCATCCGGGAGCTAACTCGCATCCTTGTATGCCGTTGATGGCTAATAAATTGCTAGGATCGTTCTCCATATAGATATCGTAGTTCTTGATCGCTTCCGGATAACGTCCGGTCTTCTGTAACATCTGTCCCATGCGTAGGTAGACGGTACTATCGGGGTAATCATAGCGGATGGCGTTCATATAGGCACTAGTCGCTTTCGCCGTATTGTTGATCAACCGGTTACATTCGGCCATACGGTAAGCGATATAGCCGCGCAAATCCCTTTTCTTCGGGGATGTTTTCGTGTAAACTTTACGATAAATGGCGGCTGCCTCATAGTATTCCCCGATACGCTGCTTCTCCTCGGCATCGCTCAACTTCGCCGATTTGCAGGAATACAAGGAAGATACGATAAGCAAAAATAAAACATATATAGTAAAATGCGCTTTCATTCAATCTGGAATATATTCGTGCAAATATAACGAATTGTATGGGATCTTATTGTATGTTGAAAGAAAACAGTTACCTTTGTAGAAAACGAAACCTATTCAGATGAATCTATTAAGTAAGTCAAAAGTTGCTATGGCTATGGAAGGATTACCGGAGCATTTTTCTATGGACCAGCTTGTCGATAAGATGTCTTTTGTCGATAAGGTCTGTATTGGAATAAAAGAATCAGAAGAAGGAAAAGTGCTAACCAAATTGGAATGCCGGAATAAATTAGCGAAATGGTTGAAGTAAAATGGACTGATTTTGCGATCCAAAACCTTAATGAAATTGGAGATTATATTGAGAAGAAGAGTTATACCTCGTATGCCTCCCGAGTTGTAAGTGGATTGTTTGCGGCGGTAGATGTTTTAGAACGTTTTCCTTTGGCCGGGCGTATGGTTCCGGAGTTTCAAGATACGACTATAAGAGAGCTTATCCGGATGAATCATTACCGGATTGTTTACAGAGTGGTTAATGAGAGCCGAATAGATATTTTAACTGTTCACCATTCGGCTCGTATTTTACATGCATCTATATTAACAAGGAACTATCCCCATAACTTAGAAACCTGAAATCGTGCTCTAAGGCATACTCATAGATGGATTTCCAGTTTCCTTTTACGAAAGCGGAGATCAGCAAGAGCAAGGTGCTTTTGGGCTGGTGGAAGTTGGTGACGATTCCTTTTACGATCTTGAACTCATAGCCCGGGGCGATGATGATTTGTGTAGCCGTTACCAGCGTATCCGCATCATGCTTATCCAGATAATCGAGGATGTTTTGAAGGGAACGCTCCGCTGTCAGCCGGTTGTTATTCATGTCGTAAGGCATCCATTGTTTTACGACGAGATCTTCGGAAGTCGCTTCGGGGTTATTATCTAGGATCACGCCCATGTAATAGAGACTTTCCAAGGTCCGTACGGAAGTCGTTCCTACGGCGATGATATTTCCAAGGTTGCTTTTGATACGTTCGATGGAACTGCGGCGGACGGAGATAAATTCCGTGTGCATCTCGTGCCCTTCGATCGTGTCGCTTTTTACCGGTTTAAAGGTACCCGCTCCGACATGCAAGGTGACTTCTTCCCGCCCGATGCCCCGAGCATCTATATCGGCAAGTACTTCCGAAGTGAAATGAAGTCCGGCGGTCGGTGCGGCGACGGAGCCTTTTATCTTAGAATAAACCGTTTGATAGGTCTGTAGGTCGCTCTTCTCTGTTTCTCTGTGTAAATAAGGAGGAATCGGCAAGACCCCGGCGGCATCCAAGATATCGGCGAATGTATAAGTCTCGTTATCCCATGTGAATTCGATCAAATGTGTGTCACCATGAGACTTTTTCTTATCCGCTGTCAGCACGACCGGTTGATCCTTAATGAAGATCGTTTTGGATAAAGTGCCTTCTTTCCATTTCTTAAGGTTGCCAACCAAGCAAGTCCAGCTACAGCGTCGGGTCTCTTGAAAAATCAAGGCGTAATCATGAGGCTCGATGGGCTCTAAGCAGAAAATCTCGATGCGTGCGCCGGTCTCTTTCTGGAAAAGTAGGCGGGCTTGTATGACCCGGGTATTATTGAATACCATCAAGCTGTTTTGGGGAAGATAATCCGTGATATGCTTAAAGATACTTTCGCTTATTTCCCCGTTACGGTAGAGTAAAAGTTTGGACTCATCCCTTTTAGGCAATGGAAACTTCGCGATTCGTTCGTCCGGTAACGAATAGTTATAATCTTCGATACGTATTTCTTGTGTCTTCATTACTTCTTCTGTCCTGTTAAAAAAACATCCGTTTGTACGGATTCCGAGTGCAAAAGTAGTAAATAGGTTTCGGATTCGCGGATTATTCCCTAATTTTGTGCGCATAATATAATAAGGTATAGAATATGAGTATTCAAATAGGTGATAAAGTTCGCTTCCTGAATAGTGTGGGAGGTGGAGTCGTACGTGGATTCCGTGGAAAGGACCAAGTGTTGGTTGAGGATGAGGATGGGTTTGAGGTTCCTGCCTTGATCAAGGAATGTGTCGTGGTTGGGGGCAATGATATGCAAGTGCATAGCTCGAATCGCCCGAAAGTACAGGCTCCGGTAGAGACTCCTTCCCCAAAGAAGCCTGAACCCAAAGAGGAAAAGGTCGAGGAGACACCGGAGGGAGAGCGTCTGAATGTGTATCTGGCTTATCTCCCGGTCGATCCGAAGGCGTTTCAGCAATGTGGCTATGAGACGTATTTCGTGAATGATAGCAATTACTATTTGTTCTTCAATTATATGAACCGAACGAATAATAGCTGGACAAGTCGTTATAACGGGATTATTGAGCCGAATACGAAAATATTCCTAGAGGAGTTCGGTAAGCCGGAGTTGAATGATCTGGAAAGGATCTGCGTGCAACTGATCGCTTTCAAGAAGGATAAACCCTATTCGTTGAAAAACGCCGTATCTGTAGAGTTGCGCTTGGATACGGTTAAGTTCTACAAGCTTCACTGCTTTATGGAGAATGATTTCTTTGAGGAGGATGCCTTGATTTATCCGATTATCCGCAATGACTTGCCCGAGAGAGAACTATTGGTCTCTGCGGCGGAGTTGAAGGAAGCTATGCAGCAAAAGGTTCGTGAGGAACGTAGGGTTCCCCGGCAAATCGTGAAAAAGAAGCCGACGAATAGCGCTATCCTTGAGATCGATTTGCATATAACCGAATTGTTGGATAATACGAATGGATTGAGCAATGCGGATATGCTGACGTACCAGTTGGGAAAATTCCGTGAGGTGATGGATCAGTACGCTCTTAATAACGGACAGAAGATTGTCTTTATCCATGGAAAAGGCGATGGCGTACTGCGTAAGGCGATCGAGAAGGATTTGAAGACCCGTTATAAGCAACATTATTTTCAAGATGCTTCTTTCCGCGAATATGGCTTTGGTGCGACGATGGTAACGATTAAGGCTGATACCTCGAAACATGGCCATTGAGATAGAACGGAAATTCTTGGTCTCCGGTGATTTCTTACCGGAGGCTGTTAGCTCCACCCGTATCGTGCAGGGATATATTTGCTCACAGCCCGGACGTACGGTTCGTATTCGTATCCGGGGAGAGGAGGGATTCCTAACGATCAAAGGCGCTTCGGATGAGAAAGGCTTGAGCCGTTATGAGTTCGAACAAAAGATTCCTCTGGTGGATGCCGAGCGGTTGTTGGAACTTTGCGAGCCGGGTGCGATCGACAAGGTTCGTTATCTGGTTCCCAGAGGCAGCCATACGTGGGAAGTCGATGTTTTCCACGGAGCGAATGAAGGGTTGATCCTTGCGGAGATCGAGTTATCGTCTGAGGACGAGCCTTTTGAGAAACCGGCTTGGCTTGGTAAGGAGGTAAGTGGAGATCGCCGTTATTATAATTCAATGTTGACAAAACATCCTTTTAATAGTTCAAATACATGAAGAAACTCTTTTTATCTGTAGCGGCCGCTATATTGGCGTTTCCGGTCTTGGCCGATGAGGGCATGTGGCTGCTCCCTTTATTGAAGCAACAAAAGTTTGCGGAGATGCAGGCCCTTGGTCTGCGATTAAGCGATCAGGAAGTGTATAGCGCCGAGGCTCCTTCCTTGAAAGACGCCGTGGTTCGTTTTGGCGGTGGTTGTACGGGCGAGATGATCTCTCCGGACGGGTTGGTGCTGACGAATCATCATTGTGGTTATAGTAGCATCCAACGGCATAGTACCTTGGAACATGATTATCTGACGGACGGCTTTTGGGCGATGTCTCGTGATAAGGAGCTTCCGAATCCGGGATTGACGGTTACTTTTATCGATAAGATCGACGACGTGACGGATTATGTGAGGACGGAACTGAAAAAGATCACGGATCCGAACAGCATGGAATTCTTGTCCGCTAAGTACTTGAATGGCCTCGCTAAAGCGAAAGTAGGTGAGAAGTTCTTACAGGATAACCCCGGTACGGAAGTCGAGATCAAGGCTTTTTATGGAGGTAATAAGTACTATATGTTTACCAAGAAAATCTATTCGGATGTCCGTTTAGTCGGTGCTCCCCCTTCCTCTATCGGTAAGTTCGGTGCGGATACGGATAACTGGATGTGGCCTCGTCATACCGGAGACTTCTCTCTTTTCCGTGTGTATGCCGATGCAAACGGAAATCCGGCACCTTATTCGGAAACCAATGTCCCGCTTCGTCCGAAGCGTTGGTTAAAGCTTTCTATAAAAGGTGTGGAGGAGAACGATTATGCCATGATCATGGGTTTCCCCGGTCGTACCAATAAATACTATACCTCATGGGAGGTAGCCGAACGTCGGGATATAGATAATGCGGTACGTATTAATATCCGTAATCTCCGTCAAGAGGCGATGCTGGAAGAAATGTTGAAAGATCCGCAAGTCCGGATTCAATACGCTAGTAAGTATGCGGGTTCTACGAACGCTTATAAGAATGCGATCGGTAGTAACTGGGCGATCAACAAACGTAATTTTGAGCAGGTGAAAAACGATGTGCAGAATCGTTTGATCGCTTGGTCGAAGAAGATGTGTGAGCCTTCTTATCCAGAAGCGCTTCTGACATTGGAGCAGATCGTTAATGATCGTAAGGATTTGCGTTTCCGTAGTTGGATGTTGGATGAGGCATTGAGCCGTGGTATCGAGTTCTCCAAAGTTCCGACCGATATCGAGACTGTTTGTGAGGCTTTGGAGGGGAAAGATCGTTCCGAGCAGCAAAAACAGGTTACTCAATTGGAGAGGGCTTTCCACCGTTTCGCAGATAAGGATTATGCGCCGATGGTTGATAAGAAGATAGCGAAAGTCATGTTAAAGGAATATAGGCGTTTGGTCGCTCCGAAGTCGCAGCCGGCTTATTTTTCCGTAATCGATAGCAAGTTTAAGGGGGATGTGGATAAATTCGTAGATTATCTGTTTGATAAATCGATCTATGGTAGCGAGAAGAACTTTAATGCGTTCAAGGAGCACCCGTCTGTCAAAACTTTGAGAGAAGATCCGATGATTCTGTTCGCGCAATCCGTAAAGGATGAGAAAAAGGCGTTAGATAAGGCTTTGGCTGATTTTGATGCCGGATATGCGATCGCCCATCGTGCGTATGTGAAAGGACTTTTAGCGATGTATGGAGACTTGGCTAGTTTTCCGGACGCGAACTCTACGCTTCGTCTGACTTATGGGCAGGTGAAAGGTTACAGTCCTCGTGATTGCGATTATTATGGTCATCAAACCACTTTAGACGGCGTTATGGAGAAGGAGGATTCTACGAATTGGGAATTTGTGGTTTCTGCTCGTTTGAAGGAATTATATCAAGCAGGAGACTTTGGCCCTTATAAGATGCCTAACGGTAAAATGCCGGTTGCCTTCTGTGCTACGACCCATACAACGGGAGGGAACTCCGGTAGTCCGGTATTGAATGGACAAGGAGAGTTAATCGGTATCAATTTCGACCGTAACTGGGAAGGAGTAGGAGGGGATATCCAATATCTGCCCGATTATCAACGCAGTATTATCGTAGATATCCGTTATGTCCTATTCGTAATCGATAAATATGCCGGAGCCGGTTATTTATTGAACGAGATGGAATTCTCAAGATAGAGAAGTAAGTTAACTTACTTCTCTATAAATACAAAAAAAGGAGACGTATCTTTTAAAGATACGTCTCCTCTTTTTGTATATTTATATCTATAACTTAATAAATCTTGTCAAGATCAACAGCTTTGACTCTGAAGATATGACCGTTACGAGAGAATACCAACTCTCCGTCTTCCTTCTTCTTCTGATTCACCAAACGCTGAAAAGCTATATTTGCACCTTTTACTATATTCTCTTCGAATTCTCTAACTTCTTGCTCATTCATGATGTTCAAGTTTTGTAAAAATATCTAGATTATACACTTCCCTTTTATCATTCTTGAATCCCTTGGCGATCACTTCCATGGGAGACATCGAATTATCAGTTATCATCCAATAGTCACTAATAGGAAGGTATAGCTCAAATAAATTGTGGATACCGGCCTCATACCGACGCCGTATCGTTGCTTCCGGAATATTGTGACCTCCGGCGGCTACCCTCATTTTTACACGTTCCACGGCTAGATCCGGCGTATTCAGCCAGAAGTAAAGCAATGTAACATAATAACCTTCCCTTTGTGCTTCCCGTATCAGGTTTGCGACTGAACGGGTGGCCAGCGTAGTTTCCATTGCGAAAGTCTCACCAGCACCGATGAGTTCCTTTATCCGCTTATACATAATACGACTAGCTTCAACGGCGACGGCTATACTGTCTGCATTAAAAGGGGAAAGTCCCTTGGCTATCTCGTCTGAGTTAACAAACTCCCTACATTTTAGCATTTCTGGTAAAATCGTGAAGGAAGCTGTTGTTTTTCCTGCTCCGTTGCAACCTGATATTATATACAAATATGGCACTGTTTGCTGTTTTTGATGCTGCAAATATATGTAATAGTTTTTTAATATGCGTCGTTTTATTTCTCAAAAATCGTGAAAATGTGCAGGAGATGTACTTTTAACTAACAGATTTGTTGGGGAAAGTGGTGGTTTTGTTAATTTTTATACCCAAAGTAGATCACTCATGATTCCGTCGGAAACGAAGATTCCTGACTTGGATAAAATCAATTTGTCACCGGTTTGTAATAAGAGACCTTGGTTGATATGGGGTTGAGCTTGCTTTTGACAATAAGAAAGGAGCTTCCTGCCAAATTTTGTCTGGATATCAGCGAAAGAGACTCCCCACATGGTTCGAAGGCCGGTGATGATGAAGTCGTTGTACCGGGTGCATAGGTCTAAATCCTCGGATTCTATTGTCGGATGCCCATTTTCTATACCTTCTATATATATAGGTAGAGAAGATGGATTCCATTCCCGGTCTATTCCGTTATAAGAATGGGCGGAAGGACCGAGCCCCAGATATTTCTTTCCGGTCCAGTAGGAGCTATTGTGCTTGGAGAAGAATCCGGGACGGGCGAAATTGGAGATCTCGTAATGCAAATAGCCCGCTTCTGCCAACCGGTCTATTAATGTGGAAAAGAACGAGACGCTTAACTCCTCGTCTACGGGAGTTACTTTTCCCGCTTCCATTAATTTGTAAAGTGCGGTACCTTCTTCGTAAATGAGGTGGTAAGCGGAAAGATGGGGAACATCCAGCCGGATCGCTTGTCGCAAATTCTCTTCCCATGCTTGCTTCGTTTGGTTAGGAAGTCCGTAGATCAAATCGATACTGATATTTGTAATCCCATATTCCTTGCATAGTTCTACTGCTTTAATCGCTTGTTCCCGGTCATGGCGACGATTCAGAAAACGCAAATCTTCCGGATGAAAACTCTGTACACCCATGCTGACCCGGTTAAAAGGATAATTACGGAGAAGCGATACATATTCTCGTTTCATGTCATCCGGATTCGCCTCTAAGGTAATCTCCGCTTGCTCGGCTACATCAAAAAGACGATAGATGGCTTCGAATATCTTACCGAAATCCTTCTCGTCTAATTGAGAGGGAGTGCCTCCCCCGAAGTAAATGGTTTCTAATGCTTCGTTTCCTATATATCCCTTCCGCAATTCCATCTCTTTTATAAGTGCATTTATATACGGCTCTTTATACTTCATCTCCGTATTGGAAAAAAAGTCACAGTATAAACACCGCTTGGCGCAAAAAGGAACGTGGATGTATAAGCCTGCCATCTGTATGGACACAATTATATCTTTACACAAAGATATGATTTTAATTCCAAAAAACCTTGCTGCTGCACAACATAGTTCTCAAACACCGGGCGATAATTGCTTTTTTCCTTTACAATCTCTAATTTGCGCCCTCGTGAAAGTGATTCACGCCAAATAAACGTATTGTTAAACTCAAATAAATCCTGATATCATGAAAGTATACCAAACAAATGAAATTAAGAACATCTCTATCTTGGGAAGTTCGGGCTCTGGGAAAACCACTCTCGCTGAAGCTATGCTTTACGAGGGTGGAGTTATAAAACGTCGCGGCTCCGTTGAGGCAGGAAATACGGTGTCCGATTATTTCCCGGTTGAGAAAGAGTATGGATACTCAGTGTTCTCAACCGTTTTCAGTGTAGAATGGCAGGATCGGAAGCTGAATTTCATCGATTGTCCGGGTTCGGATGATTTCGTGGGAGGAGCTGTTTCCGCTCTGAATGTCACGGATACGGCACTGATGGTATTGAATGCCCAGTACGGTGTTGAGGTTGGAACCGTTAACCAGTTCCGGTATACTGAACAATTTCATAAACCGGTGATTTTCGTTGTCAATCAGCTTGATAATGATAAAGCCGACTATGAGGGAACCATCGCCCAGTTGAAAGACCGTTGGGGCAGTAAGATCGTTCCTATCCAATATCCGATTAGCTGCGGCTCTTCTTTCAATGCTGTGGTGGATGTATTAAAAATGAAGATGTATCGTTGGAAACCGGAAGGTGGAGTTCCTGATGTATTGGAAATCCCCGCCGAGGAAATGGATAAGGCGATGGAGTTGCATCAAGCCTTGGTGGAAGCCGCCGCTGAGAACGACGATATGTTGATGGAGAAATTCTTTGAGGAAGGTGCCTTGAGCGAGGATGATATGCGTGCCGGTATCCGTGCGGGCTTGGTTACTCGCGGTATGTTCCCGGTATTCTGCGTATGTGCCGGTCGTGATATGTGTGTTCGTCGTACGTTGGAGTTCTTGGGTAACGTGGTTCCTTGTACAGACAAGATGCCTCGTCTGATTACTACGGAAGGCGTAGAGGTGACTCCGGACTCGAATGGTCCTACTAGCTTGTTCTTCTTCAAGACTACCGTGGAACCTCATATTGGTCAGGTTTCCTATTTTAAAGTGATATCAGGAAAAGTAAAAGAAGGTGACGATTTGATGAATGCCGATCGTGGTTCCAAGGAGCGTATCGCACAGTTATTTGCGGTAGCCGGACAAACTCGTACCCCGGTTACGGAAATGGTGGCGGGTGATATTGGAGCGACCGTTAAGTTAAAGGATGTTCGCCGTGGTAATACATTGAACGGAAAGGGTTGTGATTATCGTTTCGACTTCATTAAATATCCGGATCCGAAATATCGTCGTGCTATCAAGCCGGTGAATGAGGCTGACGCCGAGAAGATGATGGAAATCTTGATACGTATGCGTGAGGAAGACCCGACATGGGTAATCGAGCAGTCCAAGGAATTGAAGCAGACAATCGTTTCCGGTCAAGGTGAGTTCCATCTTCGTACATTGAAATGGAGAATCGAGAATAATGATAAATTGCCGATCGAATATCTGGAGCCGAAGATCCCGTATCGTGAGACGATTACGAAAGCGGCTCGTGCGGATTACCGTCATAAGAAACAATCCGGTGGCGCAGGCCAGTTCGGTGAAGTTCATTTGATTATCGAGCCTTATTATGAAGGTATGCCTGCTCCGGATACCTACCGTTTCGGCGGACAGGAGTATAAGATGAATGTTCGTGATACTCAAATAATTGATTTGGATTGGGGTGGTAAAGTCGTGTTCGTAAACTGTATCGTTGGTGGTGCTATCGACGCTCGTTTCTTGCCAGCTATCTTGAAAGGTATCATGGCTCGTATGGAGCAAGGGCCGTTGACGGGTTCGTATGCTCGCGACGTGCGTATTTGCGTATACGATGGTAAGATGCACCCGGTAGACAGTAATGAAATCTCTTTCATGCTTGCCGGACGCAATGCGTTCAGTACCGCTTTCAAGGAGGCTGGCCCTAAGATCTTGGAGCCTGTTTACGATGTCGAGGTTTCCGTTCCTGCCGATTATCTGGGAGATGTGATGAGCGACTTGCAAGGACGCCGTGCCTTGATTATGGGTATGAATAGCGAGAAGGGATTTGAGAAACTATTGGCGAAAGTTCCTTTGAAAGAGATGTCTAACTATTCTACTTCACTAAGTTCCATTACGGGCGGACGTGCTTCCTTTACGATGAAGTTCGCTAGTTACGAGTTAGTTCCTGCCGATGTACAAGAGAAGTTGTTAAAGGCTTACGAGGCTACTCAATCAGAAGAATAGGTAAAGTAAAATGTCATCATAATTTTTTAATATTTAAAGTTAAACGAGAAAAGGCCGGCTTTGTGAAGAGCTGGCCTTTTTGTTATGTCTTTTTCACTAGGTTGTCGTGAACTTGTAATACCGAAGGTGTTCTTTTGTATCATCTTAAACAAGGAAAAGATGATATTAAGAAAGTACTATCCGACTATTGTCCTCTCGGACATCCATCTGGGATCGGAACATTCCCGGACGGAGGAGGTCACCCATTTTCTCAAGCACGTAGATTGCGATCGATTGATTCTGAATGGTGATATCATCGATGGCTGGCAATTGAAGAAATCCGGTAAACGCTGGAAACAAAAGCATACCGATTTCTTTAAGGTATTGATGAAGATGATGGAGAAAAGGGGTACGGAGATTATCTATGTAGTGGGGAACCATGATGATTTTCTCGACAGCTTGGCTCCTTTTAAGTTCTCCAATATATCGATCGTAAAGGATTATTTGCTGAAGACGAGACAAGGAAAACGCTATTTCGTGACACATGGCGATATTTTCGATACGGTTACGACCCATATGCGTTGGCTTGCCATGCTTGGGGATGTGGGGTATACTTTTTTATTGTGGTTGAATAAGGTTTACAATCATCGTAGAGAGCGGCAAGGAAAACCTTATTTCTCTTTATCCCAAGAGGTGAAACACCGGGTGAAAAGTGCGGTCTCTTATATCTCGGAGTTTGAGAAAGAGTTGGTACGCTTAGCGGAGGCCAAGCATTTGGACGGGATTATTTGCGGCCATATTCACCAAGCAGCGAACGTATGGTATGGTAATGTGCATTATCTAAATTCCGGCGATTGGGTGGAAAGCATGACCGCTCTCGTGGAGGATGAACAAGGAGAGTGGGATATTGTTACATATAATAATGTACAACTATATGCGGATGCCGTATGAAAATCCTGTTTATCATACAAGGTGAGGGACGTGGGCACTTGACCCAAGCGTTATCCTTACGTCAGAAATTGATGGCCGAAGGACATGAGATCGTTGGTGTGTTGGTCGGAAAAAGCCCAGCCCGCCGTTTACCGGATTTCTTCTTGAATAAGATTCTGTCGCCGGTATATCCGTTTGAGAGTCCGAATTTTTTACCGACGGCTAAGAATAAACAAGTGAGTTTGATGCGTAGCATATTATATAATGTATTGCGTCTGCACAAATACATGGGAAGTATCCGTTATATCGACCGGATGATTCGGCAGACAGATGCGGATGTTGTCGTGAATTTCTACGAGCTGCTGACGGGGCTGACTTACTTACTTTTCCGTCCGAAAGCGACGATGGTATGTATCGCCCATCAATATCTATTCTTGCATCCGGATTTCGTTTTCCCGAAGCAGAGCACATTGTCGTTGGCGTCGCTACGATTTTTTACGAGATTAACGGCGATAGGCTCCGTCAAAAAATTAGCCTTGTCTTTTCGGAAGATGCGTGAGGCGCCGTTGGGAGGAATAGTCGTGGTTCCTCCTTTATTAAGGCAAGAAGTCTTGGATGCGGTTCCCTCGAACGGCAGTTATTTGCATGGTTATTTGTTGAATAGCGGGTTTAGTGAGGAGATCCGTTCTTGGCATTCCCGTCATCCTTCGGTTCCGATGCATTTCTTTTGGGATAAGAAAGATCAGCGAGCCGAGGTGATAATAGACGATTGCCTTTCTTTCCATCAGCTGGATGATACGTTGTTTCTACGTTATATGTCGGGGGCGAAGGCTTATGCTACGACCGCCGGGTTCGAATCCGTATGTGAGGCGATGTATCTGAATAAACCTGTATTGATGGTTCCTACACATATTGAGCAAGCTTGCAATGCTTACGATGCCTCTTTGTCTGGCGCAGGCGTTGTCGCTGATTGTTTTGATCTGGACGCATTATTATCCATTTCGGAAAGCCATGTGGAGAATCCGGCTTTCCGGCATTGGGTGAAACAGGCGGATTGGCTTATTCTTCGTGAGTTCCGTGAGGATTTGTTGCGTGAGGAACATCTGGTAACGAGCCTAGGGAGGATTACGACAAATTGGGTGGTGCGTCTGGGGAGATTCCTGCCTATCTAGGAACTTATAGCAGTGTCATGCTGGAGAAGCAGGTGTGTCACGCTGATGGAACGGGTGTGCCACGCCGATGGCACGGGTGTGCCATGCCGATGACATGGGTGTGCCATCAGCGTGGCACTGAAGTCTTATTTATTCAACGCTTGCTCGATATCGGCGATGATATCATCGGCGTTCTCGATACCTACAGAGAAGCGGATTAAGTCCGGAGCTACGCCAGCCTCTATCAATTGCTCATCGCTCAACTGGCGGTGCGTATGACTGGCCGGGTGAAGCACGCAAGTACGGGCATCCGCTACGTGAGTTACGATAGCGGCGAGTTTCAAGCTATCCATAAACTTGATCGCCACCTCACGTCCACCTTTCAATCCGAAGGATAATACGCCGCAAGAGCCATTCGGTAGATACTTCTTGGCGAGTTCATGGTACGGATTGCCTTCCAATTCCGGATAATGAACCCAAGCTACCTTATCACACTTCTGTAGCCACTGCGCTACCGCCAAGGCGTTTTTGCAATGCTGCGGTACACGAAGATGCAAGGTCTCCAATCCCAGATTCAATAGGAATGCGTTTTGCGGGGATTGGATCGCTCCAAGGTCACGCATCAGTTGGCTAGTCGCTTTCGTGATGAACGCTAATTTCCCGAATGCTTTGGTATAGGTCAATCCGTGGTAAGAAGGGTCCGGTTGGCAAAGTCCCGGGAACTTCTCGGCATGCGCTTCCCAATCGAAATTGCCGCTGTCCACGATACAACCGCCCACGCTCGTGGCATGGCCATCCATATATTTAGTCGTGGAGTGCGTAACGATATCCGCTCCCCATTCGAACGGACGGCAATTGATCGGCGTGGCAAACGTATTATCGACGATCAAGGGTACGCCATGATTATGGGCGATGCGGGCAAACTTCTCCACATCCAATACCATAACGCCCGGATTGGAGATCATCTCGCCGAACATCGCCTTCGTATTCGGGCGGAAAGCCTTGGAGATCTCTTCCTCGCTCGCGTCTTGATCGATGAATGTGCATTCGATTCCCAGCTTCTTCAAGGTAACGGCCAGTAGATTATAAGTACCTCCATAAATGCTGGTTGCGCTTACGATATGGTCGCCAGCCTCGCAAATATTGAAGAAAGCGAAAAAGCTAGCGGCCTGCCCGGATGAGGTCAGCATGGCAGCCACGCCACCTTCCAACGCCGCGATCTTGGCGGCTACAGCCTCGTTTGTCGGGTTTTGAAGGCGGGTATAGAAATAGCCGCTTTCCTCCAAATCGAACAATTTAGCCATCTGCTCACTCGTCTCATACTTGAATGTCGTGCTTTGATAGATCGGGAGGACACGGGGTTCTCCTTTCTTGGGTTGCCAACCGGCCTGTACGCACAGGGTTTCCGGTTTGAATTTGTTATCCATATAGGTCGTTTTTTTTATTGAATGTCATTTTAATCGCGAATGTACGGAAAATCGGTAAGAATTGTTCCGCTTACAAGATCTTCTTCTGTAAGATACTGAACCAGATGAAAGCGACGATACCTTTTAGCATGCTGGAAAGGCTGATCGCCCACCAAACACCCGTAATACCCAGTCCCGCTGCCGCCAGCCCGATGGCCAAAGGTATGCGCAGGGTGTTGCACGAGATGCTGATGATCGCCGGTGGAACCGTTCGGCCGGTACCGTAGAACATGCCTTGCGTGGTAATTTCCAACATCATGAGGATCATCGAATAGCCATCGATCCGGAGGAATATGCCGCCAGCCTCGTAAGCGGCTTGCTCCGGCACGATCAGTGAGAAGACCTCGCTACCGTAAAAGACGAATAGCAAGGTACAGAGCACGCCGATGATCGAAGTCATTTTAAGCGTCGTATGATAAGCGGTCAAGATACGTTCTTTCTTGCGTGCGGCGTAATTCTGGGCGGTGAAAGCGGAGAGGGCCGTACTGAAGCCTTGTGAGGTGTTCCATGCGATCGCCTCCATTTGTCCACCTGCCGTAAGCGTCATCAAACCGATATGCCCTCCGTAGGTGGAAGCTGTACGGGCCATAAAAAGATTGATGATCGCGAAGAACGTATTTAATAACGCTACCGGCAGGCCCAATTGGAAGATCCGCTTGGTGTAGCGTTCCTTTAAACGGACAAAGAAAGGGAATCCACCGAACAATTTATTGCGGCATTTTAGCTGATAGACGAATAGTCCGCAAACCACCGCTTGGGAGATCCACGTAGCCCAAGCCGCACCTGCCGTACCCAAATGGAAGCCGAGTATAAATAAAGGATCTAGCACCATATTCAGTAAAAGACCTGTTCCGCTGATATAAAATGGAATCTTACTCAATCCCGAGGCATTATGAATCCCGGTAAACGCCGCCGAGAGGAAGATAAATGGGAATGCGGAAGCGACGATTCTCAAATATTCCACGGCGTTCAACGCAATCGGTTCCTCCAGTTTGTAGAAGCCGATAATCGGACGAGCGAGGACGAATAGCAAGAATCCCCAGCAAAGCGAGAGGATCAAGGCGATCGTTAGGTTATGGGAAGCGAATCCTCGGGCATCTTCCACGTTTTGCGCCCCGATACTTTGCCCGACACTCACCTCCGAGCCTACTTTATTCAAGTAAGAGATCGAGTTCGTCATCCAAGTAAGGATACCAACGGCGCCGATAGCGGCTACGGCCTCGCTTCCCAACCGGCCTACCCAAGCCATGTCGGTGATGCTATAGGCCATTTGGATAAATGAGGTACCCATGATCGGCATCGCCAGATTGAATAGTTGCCGGGAAATGACCCCTTCGGTCAGATTTTTTGTTCCTTGCATGATCGTTTGTTTAAATGTGCGCGAAAGTAGAAATAATTTTGCTACCTTTAGCGCCGTTAATCTTAAAGAATAGTATGATGATAACGAGACGGAATTTTTTGAAAGCGGGTGCCGCTGTGGCTGCGCTGAGTGTAGTACCGAATGGCTTTGCCTCTATCTTGGCTAAGAAAGAGAAAGCGATAGGAGTACAGTTGTATAGTGTCCGGGACGACTTGAAGACGGATTTTGACGGTACGATGAAGGCTTTGGTGGATATCGGTTATAAACGGATGGAAGCCGCCGGTTACCGGGATGGCAAATTCTACGGGAAATCCCCGGCCGAGATGAAGAAATATCTGGCGGATCTGGGTGCCCGTATGGTAGGTTCCCATACCGGAAGCGGTTTGCTGGCGGAGGGTGATACCAAGGGATGGGACTTCTGGAAAAAGAATGCCGCCGATACGGCAGAGGTAGGCTGTAAATGGATTGTTCAGGCGGGTTATCCCTCCAAAGATATCAAGAGCCTTTCGGACGTGAAGCGTTTAGCGGATCAATTTAATAAATGTGGTGAGATCGCAAAGGCGAACGGGTTGCGTTTCGCTTTCCATAACCATGTGGATGAATTCCATGAGTTGGAAGGAAAGATCCCGTTCGACGTGATGATCGAGAATACGGACAAAGGGCTGGTTACTTTCCAGATCGATACGGCTCAATTAGTGTATGGCGGTTTTAAATGTCATGATTACGTGAACCGTTATCCCGGTCGTTTCGCCAACTGGCACTTGAAAGACGCGAATGCGGATGGAAAGGGCAGCACGGAGATGGGCGCCGGAATCGTAGACTTCAAATCCTTATTCGCTGTGGCGGAGAAAGCCGGATTAGAGGATTACTTCATTGAGCAAGAGCGTTATAATATGACACCGCTGCAAGCGATGAAACATGATTATGACTTCTTGATGAATGCCTCTTATGTGAAGTGGTAAACGGGAGTATAGGCGTAGCCTTATGCCAGTATCGGTGTAAGGCTACGCCTATATCAGCGTGAGGCTATGCCGATACTGGCGCAAGGCAACGCCAGTACTGGTATTTTTTATCGGATAAACAGGAGTTCCCTATACTTCGGCAACGGCCACATCTGGTTGTCCACCATCAGCTCCAGATCATCGATATGGTCACGGATCTCATCCAAATAAGGGGCCACCGAGTCGTGGTAAGCGATCGCCTTTTCCCGCATATCGGTCAAGCGGTTCGCTTTCTTGCGGGCCTCTACCATCTCATCCACTTTCTTGGTCACGGCACAGATATGTCCGGCTATCTTACGAACCAAGCGACGGGGCTCTTCCGACATATCGCGGAATTCCGGGTCGTCGCCGAATGTCTCTTTCAACTTCGCTATATTATCCAGCAATACGCTCTGGTAACGAACGGCTACCGGGATGATATGATTCAAGGATAAATCCCCTAATACCCGGGCCTCGATCTGTACCTTTTTGATATAGACTTCCCATTTTACTTCATTACGCGCTTCCAATTCTTTCTGGGTAAGTACGCCGGTAGACGTGAACATCTCGATCGACTCCGGTTTAAGATAAGCGTCATATTGCAAGGGAACACTATTTTGGCAATCCAGACCTCGCTTGGCGGCTTCCTCTTTCCATTCATCCGAATAACCGTTCCCATCGAAGCGGATCGGCTTAGATTCCTTGATATAGGCTTTCAGCACCTTGAAGATCGCTACTTCCTTGCTTTTTCCTTCCGCTTGCAAAGCCTCTACGTCCTTCTTGAATTGTTGCAATTGATAGGCTACGGCGGAGTTCAACGCTAACATGGCCGATCCGCAGTTCACGGAAGAGCCCGGGGCGCGGAACTCAAAACGGTTTCCGGTGAAGGCGAAAGGAGAGGTACGGTTACGATCCGTATTGTCCAACAGCAGTTCGGGGATCTGCCCGAAGCCAAGATGCAAACCCTTTTTATCGTCTACCTCGATAGCGTCCTCGATAGAGCTATTCTCAAACTTATCCAAGATCTCGCTGATTTGCGTTCCGAGGAAAGTGGAGATGATAGCGGGAGGTGCCTCGTTCGCACCTAGGCGGTGTGCGTTCGTGGCGGAAGCGATACTCGCTTTTAATAAAGCGTTGTATTTATAAACGGCCATGATAGTGTTCACCACGAAGGTGATGAAGCGTAGGTTGTCCTCACGGTCTTTACCCGGAGAGAATAAGTTTACCCCCTTGTCTGTTCCCATAGACCAGTTACAGTGTTTACCGGAACCGTTTACCCCGTTAAATGGCTTCTCGTGCAATAATACACGGAAATTATGACGGCGGGAGACACGTTTCATGACCGACATCAATAATTGGTTATGGTCGTTGGCTAGGTTACATTCCTCGTAAATAGGAGCTAGCTCGAACTGGTTGGGGGCTACCTCGTTATGGCGGGTCTTTACCGGGATACCTAGTTTATAGCATTCGGTTTCCAAGTCTTTCATGAATTCTTGTACACGAGAGGGGATAGCGCCAAAATAATGGTCGTCTAATTGTTGGTTCTTTGCGCTCTCATGTCCGAGCAAGGTACGCTCGGTGAGTGAGAGGTCCGGACGGGCGGAATACAAGTCCTCGTCAACAAGGAAATATTCCTGTTCCCAACCTAGGTAAGTAATTATCTTATTGACATCCTCATCGAAATATCTATATACGTCCTTGGCGGCTTCTCCCAATACTTCGATAGAGCGGATCAGCGGGGTCTTATAATCCAGTGCTTCACCGGTATAAGCGATAAATACGGTTGGGATACAAAGTGTGTCATCTACGATAAAAGCGGGAGAGGAGGGGTCCCAAGCGGAGTAGCCGCGGGCCTCGAAGGTATTACGAAGTCCACCGTTCGGGAAACTGGAAGCGTCCGGTTCTTGCTGGACAAGCAATTTGCCGCTGAACTCCTCGATCATGCCACCGTTACCATCGTGTTCCACGAAAGCGTCGTGCTTCTCGGCGGTGCCATCGGTAAGCGGTTGAAACCAGTGGGTGTAATGAGTGACTCCTTTTTCCAGTGCCCACATACGCATGCCGGCTGCCACATGATTGGCGATTTCCCGGTCGATAGGTGTGCCATTGTCAATGGCGTGGGTCAAGGCTTTGTACGTTTCCTTGGAGAGATATTTCTGCATTGCCTTCCGGTTGAAGACATTCTCGCCATAGTACTCAGATACTTTGTGTTCGGGAGTAACGGCTTCCACGGCCTTTCGGTTGGATGCCTTCTCCACAGCATTAAAGCGTGAGATTGACATTGTTGAATTGTTTTATGTTTTTACGACGCAAAAATACAAAACAGTTGACAATTGACAGTCAATGATTGACAATTATTTAGTTTTCTCTATTAAATTGTCGATTTACTTCTCTAACTGTCAATTGCCAACTACTAACGGTCAACTATTAAAACAAACTCCAAGCCACCGTCAATCCCGCCATCACGATCGCTACCATGCTCATCAACTTGATAAGGATATTCAAACTCGGGCCGGAAGTGTCTTTGAACGGATCGCCAACCGTATCGCCGACAACGGTTGCCTTATGCGCCTCGCTACCCTTGCCACCGTGGTTTCCTTCCTCGATGAATTTCTTTGCGTTATCCCATGCTCCTCCGGCGTTCGCCATGAATACGGCTAATACGAAGCCCGTGCTTAATCCACCGATCAATAGTCCGACAACGCCTGTCACACCAAATATGAGTCCCGTTAAGATGGGGGCGATAATAGCTAAAACGGAGGGAAGTACCATTTCGTGTTGCGCTCCCTTCGTCGAGATCTCAACGCAACGGGCATAATCCGGTTGTGCCTCTCCAGTCAGAATACCCTTGATTTCCTTGAACTGACGGCGAACTTCCTCCACCATGTGCCCGGCCGCACGTCCTACAGCGTTCATCGTAAGGCCACAGAACATGAATGCCATCATGGAACCTAGGAACATTCCGGCTAAAACCTTAGGATTCATTAAGGTAACATCATAATATACCATAAAGTCCGAGAATGAGGCTTTAGATATTTCGATACTCCTGCCATCGGTAAAGTTCAGGACGGTCTCTCCTAAACGGAGCAAACCGATCTTGATCTCTTCTACATAAGAGGCCAACAGAGCCAAGCCGGTTAACGCAGCGGAACCGATAGCGAAACCTTTACCTGTAGCGGCAGTCGTATTTCCTAATGAATCCAATGCGTCTGTACGCTTGCGGACTTCTTTCCCTAGGTTACACATCTCGGCGTTGCCTCCGGCATTATCCGCTATGGGACCGTAAGCGTCTGTAGCCAACGTAATACCTAAGGTCGATAGCATACCTACGGCAGCTATACCGATTCCGTATAATCCCATGCCCACGTTCGTGAAGTCGAATCCGGAGGCGAACAAGAAGGAACAAATAATACCGACCACGACGGCAAGTACCGGGATGGCCGTAGAGAGCATCCCTAGTCCGAGACCGGAGATAATAACCGTTGCCGGGCCTGTCAGCCCCGATTCGGAAACCAGCCGGGTCGGCTTATAGGACTGGGAGGTATAATACTCCGTCGCTTGCCCGATCACGATTCCGACTAGCAGACCTACGATCACGGAACAACCGATCCAGAACCAATTCTCCATGCCTAATACATAAAGAATCCCGAACGTGGAGATAGCGATCAATACGGAACTCAAGTTCGTTCCTATGGCTAAGGCTTTCAGTAGTTGCTTGATCGTCGCGTTCTCATTCGTACGGACGGCGAAAATACCAATAATAGATAAAATGATACCGACAGCGGCGATAAGCATTGGGGCGACAACCGCCTTATATTGTAATTCTACGCTTCCGGAAGAAACGAATGCGGCGGCTCCCAATGCGGCGGTCGCTAGGATGGAACCGCAATAAGATTCATATAGGTCGGCTCCCATACCGGCGACGTCACCTACATTGTCGCCTACGTTATCGGCGATTGTCGCCGGGTTACGAGGATCGTCCTCCGGGATCCCAGCCTCAACTTTACCTACTAAATCCGCTCCGACATCGGCGGCTTTCGTATAGATTCCTCCTCCCACACGTGCGAACAAGGCTTGCGTGGAGGCACCCATTCCGAATGTAAGCATGGTTGTCGTGATAATGGTGAGTTTATGGGTCGGGTCCAAAGCCTCGTCTGGGATGAAAGCATTTAACAGGATATACCAGAATGAGATATCCAGCAATCCAAGCCCAACGACTACTAAGCCCATGACCGCCCCGCTTCGGAAAGCCACTTGTAAACCTTTATTCAAGGAAGTACGGGCTGCGTTCGCTGTACGGGCCGAGGCATAAGTCGCTGTTTTCATGCCTAAGAAACCCGCTAATCCTGAAAAGAAACCTCCTGTCAGGAAGGCGATCGGAACCCATTCGTTTTGAACATGGAAGCCATAGGCCATAATAGAGAATAAGATTACTAGGACAACGAAAACCGAGGCGACTACTTTGTATTGCTGTTTCAGATACGACATCGCCCCTTCACGCACAAAGGAGGCGATCTTTTTCATCAACTCAGTTCCTTCACTCTCTTTCATCATTTGCCTGAAGAAGAACCAGGCGAATGCTAGCGCTAGGACAGACGCTAACGGGATAATCCAGAAAATACTCGTAATCATAACATGGTAGATTTAATGTTATACTTAAGAAAACAATGTGACAACACCTTTGCTTTCCGTGTAAATGTAGCAAAAATAAAAGAGGATGGAAACTTTTTCCCTAATAATAATGTTTCTAATTAAAAAAAACAGCATATTTGTTACCAGATTAAGAGACAAGAAATAAATGGCAGAAGAGACAAACCATAAACCCTATAGGTTGGGCTTGGCGCTTAGCGGAGGCGGAGCGAAAGGTTTTGCGCATATCGGCGTATTTCGAATGATGGAAGAATGTGCGCTAAGACCGGATATTATAGTCGGTACCAGTGCGGGAGCTTTAATGGGCGCTTTGTTTGCTGATGGTTATTCGGCGGCGGAGATCCAAGAGCTTTTTACCGGACGTGAGTTCTCGGAATTCGCCCAGTTGCAGATTCCTAAGGCGGGTTTGTTCGATAGTAAGCGCTTTCGTTATTTCTTGAGGCGACACTTGCGGACCAAGAACATCGAGGACTTGCAAATTCCGCTGGTGGTTGTCGCGACTGATTTGGATAATGGCGAAAGCCATGAATTTAGGAGTGGTCCTATTGTTGAGGCGGTGACAGCTTCTTGTAGTATCCCGATTATTTTCAGTCCTGTAGTCATCAATGGCGTTCATTATGTGGATGGAGGATTATTTCACAACTTTCCGGTCTCCATCATCCGTGAGGAATGTGAGCGTATTATCGGGGTGAACGTAAGCCCGTTGATCCCGCAAAAATATAAGCAGACCATATTCCATATCGCCGAGCGCTCTTATCATTATATGTTCCGGGCAAATACGCTGGAGGATCGAGAGATGTGTGATGTCTTAATAGAAGCGGAGGAGTTTGGCTTATATAAGACATTCGATCTTGAGAATGTAGACGTGATTTGTAATATTGGCTATTCCGCCGCTGCCCGTTGCTTTGAGAAAGTGTTGGATGAGAATAAATATGAAACCTTGGTGAAAGCGATCGCGGCAAGAAAGAAAGGCCTGATGCCGTGACAAATCGTCTGTCTGGACAAAGCGCTTTCCCACAAAAACTTTATATATAGATGAACGCAATGGAACAAAAAAACAAGATGGTAATTTATCAGGTATTCCCGCGTTGGTTTGGGAATCTGCGACCATCTCCTGTAATGAATGGTAGTTTAGCCGAGAATGGAGTGGGTAAGTTTTCGGCTTTTACTCCTTTGGCTTTATCCAAAATCAAAGAACTAGGTGTTACTCATGTATGGTATACAGGGGTGATAGAGCACGCTACAAAAACCGATTACACCATGTTTGGCATCCGGAAAGACCATTCTGCTGTAGTAAAAGGTAAGGCCGGATCTCCATATGCTATAAAAGATTACTATGATATAGATCCGGATTTGGCGGATAATATCCAGAACCGTATGAGTGAGTTCGAGGATTTGGTGAAACGTACGCATGAGGCTGGGATGAAGGTTATTATCGATTTTGTACCCAACCATGTAGCACGTCAATATTTCTCGGACGCACGGGAACCTTTCGTGGAGGACTTAGGTCAAACGGATAATGTGTCCAAGGCTTTTGATGTGAATAATAACTTTTATTATCTTCCGGGGCAAACCTTGACGCTTCGTTTTGATCCGCAGCGTGAGGAGGATTTTGCCTATAGTGAGTTTCCGGCGAAGGTGACCGGTAACAATCATTTCGATGCCTATCCAAGCCAGAACGATTGGTATGAGACGGTGAAGCTGAACTACGGCGTGGATTATATGCACGGTGGTGCTTGCCATTTCAATACCATTCCCAATACGTGGGAGAAAATGTTGGAGATATTGTTGTTCTGGGCTGATAAGGGAGTGGATGGTTTTCGTTGTGATATGGCGGAGATGGTCCCGGTCGAGTTTTGGAACTGGGTGATTCCTCAGGTGAAGAAGGTGCGTGATGTGATCTTTATAGCGGAGGTGTATAATCCGGATGAGTATAGGAATTATATTTATACGGGACACTTTGATTATTTGTATGACAAGGTTGGTCTTTATGATACGGTTCGTGCGGTGATGTGCGGACAGGCTCCGGCTAGTAATATATCGCATTGTTGGCAATCGTTGGAGGGTATCCAGAAAAATATGTTGAATTTCTTGGAGAATCACGATGAACAGCGTGTCGCTTCTGATTTCTTTGCGGGGGATGCTCGTCCGGGTATTCCGGGCATGATTGTCTCCGCTGCCATGAATACGAATCCGGTTATGATCTATAGTGGTCAGGAACTTGGCGAAAGAGGAATGGACGCTGAAGGTTTCAGTGGACGTGATGGCCGTACGACCATCTTCGATTATTGGAGCGTCGAGAGTTTGCGGAACTGGAATAATAATGGACTCTTTGACGGGGCTAAATTAACGCCGGCAGAACGCTCGTTGCGTGAGATGTACGCTAAGTTATTGAATGTGGTACGATCCGAGCCGGTTATTGTCGAGGGAGCGTTTTATGATTTGATGTACGCGAACTCCGGTAATCCTTATTTCAATCCGAACCGTCAGTATGCGTTCTTGCGCAAATGGAAGAACGAGGTACTTCTGGTGGTCGTGAATTTCGACCGTGCCGACCAATGTGTATGGGTAAATATCCCGGTCGAGGCATTCAAGGCTCTTGATTTTGAGGATAACAAACCGGCTGAATTGACCGACTTGTTAACCGGGGAAACGACTATCAGTACGCTAACAGACGCTTATCCTTATCAAGTGAAACTCCCGGCTTATTCCGGCAAAATGCTAAAGTTCTCTTTTCTCCATAAGTAAGAGCTTTCTTGAAAAGTTTAGGAGTGCTGTATAGATAATTCATTGGTGGAGTTAGGTGGTTGATACGGGACAGCTAGCTTCATCGGGCAAGTAACTTAAGTGAAATGCCAAAGTAACTTAACATACTTGCCCGATGAAGCTAGGTGACTTTTTCCTTTGATTTAAATGAAAAGAAGAGATGGGGCGTGGGTTATAGATGGTAATACGTTTGGCGGAACTGTTTATTCCATCAATAACATCATCTTTTCCGTGCTTTTAGTTTTGCCCGTACTACCTCTATTACGGCAGGAAGTATGGATATGAATATAATTGCTATGATCAATAGCTTGAGGTTCTGCTGTACGAAAGGAAGATCTCCGAAAAAGTATCCTGCATAGCAGAAAAGCAGTACCCAGAAAGCGCCGCCTATCAGGTTGTAGATCATGAAATAGTAATAGTGCATTTTACCCATTCCGGCTACAAAGGGAGCGAAAGTACGGACAATCGGTACGAATCGGGCGATGATTATGGTTTTGCCTCCATATTTTTTGTAGAACTCATGCGTTTTGTCCAAATGGCTTTTCTTGAATATCTTGGAGTTGGGATTGTTAAATAGTTTACGACCAAAAAAATGACCTATCATATAATTACAGGAGTCTCCCAATACTGCCGCCGCGAATAATATCAAGGCTAAAAGATTTATCTCTAAAGGCATACCGGGTAACGCTGTTATCGCTCCGGCGACGAACAAGAGGGAATCCCCGGGCAAGAATGGGGTGGCTACCAATCCCGTTTCACAAAAAATGATTAGGAATAATATCGCGTAGGCCCAAGTATGATATTCTTGTACGATCTCGATCATATGCTGATCGATATGTAAGATGAAGTCTAATAAAAATTCCATTTTAGATTGATTATTAATTGATAAGAACTATCCTATATGACCCAATAAGAAAACAAAATAGATGTTTATTCTATTCCCTTTGAGAAATCTAGAAAATAAGAATAGTGAGAATGCAGACATTAAAGTGCTATCTTCTACTTTTTTGATGGAAATAAGGGGGAAAGAGAGTTTAAATGAGAATACGTCTTAGAGTATAGATATAGTACCCATAGGAGAACTTAAGGGGATTTATACAAAATGAAATGAATGTTTGTCTTTCTTTAGGATATTGAGTTTTTATAAACCGTACGATCCTTTCCGCAGATGAGGATAGGTTTGTCCTTGAGTTTTTTGATGTGGAGATGTTGCGGAATAGTGAAGCCCTGATATAGCCATCTTCCATCTTATAGCTTTGTTTTCCGTTGTATAGCTCTTTTTCGTATCGTTCGATATCTGCTTGGGGGATATTGTATTCCGTCTTGTCTTCATTCGGAGAGTACATGGTGTAAATATCGTTGTATTTCTGTTGGTTCTCGGGAGTTGATGAAGAACCCGAAGTCAGAAATACACTTACCAATACGAAGAAATAGAGTAAATACTTCATCATTGCGGTTGCAAATATAGAAAGTTTTCCAAATATAAAGAGGTTATTGTAAATAAGTTTTGTACTTTTGCGGCACAATTTAAATCTATTCACTTTAAGATAAATATTCGGAATAATGAGTGCACAAACTCCTTTCTTGGTGTTTTCGGGAACGAACTCCCGGTATCTTGCAGAGAAAATTTGCAACAGTTTAGGTTGTCCTCTGGGACAGATGAATATCCAGCACTTTGCCGATGGTGAGTTCTCTGTTTCTTATGAAGAGTCTATCCGCGGTAGAGATGTATTCTTAGTACAATCTACATTCCCTAATTCAGACAATCTGATGGAGTTGCTTCTGATGATTGACGCGGCTAAACGTGCTTCCGCACATTCAATCATCGCTGTAGTCCCTTACTTCGGTTGGGCTCGTCAGGATAGAAAGGATAAGCCTCGTGTTTCTATTGGCGCTAAGTTGATCGCTGATATGTTGAGTACGGCAGGTATCAATCGTTTGATTACGATGGACCTTCATGCGGATCAGATCCAAGGATTCTTTAATGTTCCGGTGGATCACTTATATGCTTCTTCCGTATTCTTGGATTATATCAAGACGTCTTTGCCTTTGGATAACTTGTGTATCGCGACTCCGGATGTTGGTGGTACGAAACGTGCCAGCAGCTATTCTAAGTATTTAGGCTTGCCGATGGTCATTTGCCACAAATCTCGTTTGCGTGCCAATGAGGTGGCCGAGATGCGTATTATCGGTGATGTGACGGGCTTGGATGTCCTTTTGGTTGATGACATGGTGGATACGGCCGGAACAATTACGAAAGCCGCGAACTTGATGTTGGAGAATGGCGCTAAGTCTGTTCGTGCTATCGCCAGCCACGCTGTGATGTCTGATCCGGCTTCTACTCGTGTAGATCAGTCCGCTTTAGCGGAAATGATCTTTACGGATTCTATTCCTTACGCTAAGAAATGCGAGAAAGTAAAGGTATTATCTGTCGCTGACATGTTCGCTGAGGCGATCCGTCGTGTATGTAGTGGAGAGTCTATCAGCTCTTTGTATGCTATTTAATAGAATAAGATAGAAAAATAAAAACGGTCGCTTCCTTTTGAGGCGACCGTTTTTTATTTAGAATAAATCTGAATATGCGTTACTTGGTCTCATCAATAATCATGCCGCTGCCCAGACATAAGTGATGGTCTTTGTCGTAGATTACACTGTATTGGCCGGGAGCGATACCTTGAATCTTTTCGTCGGATTCTACACGATATAGATCTCCGATACGACGGATGTAGCCATGCGTAAATTCCGGGGTATGACGGATCTTGAAAGTGATTTCTTTCTCACCCTCAAATTCTCCCCATGGATCTTCCGTGATGAAATCGAAACCTTGCATATTAATCACCTTGCCATATTGCGTTTCCGGGTCGTAGCCGTTGGAGACATAAATGATATTTCGCTTAATGTCTTTTTGGATAACGAACCAAGGGCCGCCACTTAATCCCAATCCCTTACGTTGGCCGATCGTATGGAACCAATATCCATTGTGTTTACCCAAGACCTTACCCGTCTCTAGTTCCACGATTTTTCCCGGGCGTTTCCCTAAATAACGCTCTATAAAGTCGTTGTAGTTAATCTTACCTAAGAAACAAATGCCTTGGCTATCCTTACGCTTGGCGCTCGGCAATTTCTGGGCCTCGGCGATGGCACGTACCTCGCTTTTCATTAAATGCCCGATCGGAAACATGAGTTTCTGTATCTGTAGGCGGGTGATTTGCCCTAAGAAATCAGTCTGATCTTTTACCGGGTCCTTGGCAGTAGAAAGCCATGTCTTGCCGTCTATCTCCGTGGTCGTGGCATAATGACCGGTAGCGATCTTATCGAAATCCTTGCCCCATTTTTCCTCGAAACAACCGAACTTGATATATTTATTACACATCATATCCGGGTTAGGGGTAAGACCGCGTTTGACAGATTCGATCGTATAGCTTACCACCCGATCCCAATACTCGTCGTGTAAGGAGACGATCTCGAACCGGCATCCATACTTGCGGGCGATATATGAGGTGATCTCGATATCCTCTTCCGCCGGGCAATCGATATAGCCATCCTTGTCTTCCATACCGATACGGATATAGAAGATGGTCGGATCGTATCCTGCCTCTTTGAGTTGATGCACTACGACAGAGCTGTCTACTCCTCCTGAAACTAATGCCGCTATTTCCATTCTCTTTTTTGTCTTTGCTTTTGAACTTACAAAAGTAGAGAAAAAATCTCAAACCTTTGATATTGACTGTATATTCTCTATCTTTGCGGTTGGCCCTTATTGGAATGCGGGCCTTCAAACTATGTACTTTAGATGTAATATATTATAGGAAAAGCAAATCGTAGTAAGTATGAAAAAAATAATGTTATCGCTTATGACAGCTATGGTTATGACGGCTTGTACAGGCCAACAGTCGGATACGGCATCTCAAAATTCCGATAAGGAGTTCAATTATGTAGTGGATCAGTTCGCTGATCTGGAGATTCTTCGCTATAAAGTTCCGGGTTTTGAATCCCTGTCCTTGCAACAAAAGCAACTATTATATCATCTTTCCGAAGCGGCCTTGATGGGACGTGATATATTCTTCGATCAGAATGGACGCTATAATCTGGCGATCCGCAGGACATTGGAGGCTATTTATACGAATTATAAGGGAGATCGGGAGGACCCTCAATTCAAGGCTTTGGAAACCTATTTGAAACGGGTGTGGTTCTCCAGTGGTATCCATCATCATTATGCCTTGGACAAGTTTGCCCCGGGGTTTTCTCCTGAGTTCTTGATGGATTGTATTCACCAAATCGACGCCAAGAAGTTACCTCTTCGTGAGAATCAAAACGTGGATCAGTTCATGATCGAGATCGCTCCGGTAATCTTTGATCCGGGCGTTATGCCAAAGCGTAGCGTACAAAGCGGTGACGGTGATTTGATCAAAGCTTCTTCTAATAATTATTACGGGGGAGGTATCAGTCAGAAAGAGGTAGAGGACTTCTATGCGCAAATGAAAATGGGAAAGGATACCATTTCCCCGATTTCTTACGGGTTGAATAGCCGTTTGGTAAAAGAGAACGGTACGGTCGTTGAAAAGGTTTGGAAAGTAGGAGGGCTTTATTCCGCCGCGATAGAAAAAATCGTAGATCAATTGCGACAAGCCTTGCCTTTCGCCGAGAATGATACGCAGAAAGCGATCATTGGGAAATTGATCGAATATTATCAAACGGGCGATTTGAAGACGTTCGATGCTTATTCGATCCTTTGGGTAGAGGATACAGCTTCGGAGGTGGATTTTGTGAATGGCTTTATCGAGACTTATGGGGATCCGTTAGGAATGAAAGCAAGCTGGGAGTCTACCGTGAATTTTACGAATAAGGAGGCGACTAAGCGTACGAAAATCATCAGTGATAATGCGCAATGGTTTGAGGATCATTCTCCGGTAGATAAGCGTTTCAAGAAAGAGAAGGTGAAAGGAGTTAGCGCTAAGGTAATCACGGTATCTATGTTGGGAGGTGATTGCTATCCGGCTACCCCGATCGGTATCAATTTGCCAAATGCGGATTGGATTCGTAGGGATCATGGCTCGAAGTCTGTTACGATAGAGAATATCACGGAGGCTTATGATAAGGCGTCTCAAGGAAATGGCTTTAGCGAAGAGTTTGTTTGGAGTGACGTGGAGCGGAACGGTATGAGGCAGTACGGTTTCTTAACGGATAATCTACATACGGATTTACATGAGTGTCTGGGACATGGTTCCGGTAAATTGCTGGAAAATACGGACCCGGATGCGCTGAAAGCCTATAGCTCTACACTGGAGGAAACCCGTGCGGATTTGTTTGGCCTGTATTATTTGGCAGATCCGAAGCTGGTGGAACTGGGATTGCTTCCGGACGGCGAGGCTTATAAGTCGGAATACTATAAATATATAATGAATGGCTTGATGACCCAGTTGGTTCGCATCGAGCTAGGCAAGAATGTAGAAGAGGCGCATATGCGTAACCGCCAGTTGATCGCTAAGTGGGCTTACGAGAAAGGGAAGGAAGCGAATGTGATCGAACTGAAAAAACGGAATGGAAAGACCTATGTGGTTGTGAATGACTATCCAAGGTTACGTGAGTTGTTTGGGACATTGCTCGCTGAGATTCAACGTATCAAGAGTGAGGGTGACTATGCGGCCGGAAAGAATCTTGTTGAAGGATACGGCGTGAAAGTAGATCCGGAGTTGCATGCGGAGGTCTTGGAGCGCTATGCTAAGTTAAACTTGGCTCCCTATAAAGGTTTTGTCAACCCTGTGATGAGAGAGGTAAAGAACTCTAACGGTGAGGTTACCGATATTGTCTTAGACTATACGGAAGGTTATACGGACCAGATGCTTCGTTATGGCCGTGATTATTCTTTCTTGCCGACTTATAATGATTAATAGATGGAAAGTTTACAAGACGAGATAAGGGAGATCCGTAAGGAACTTCGTTTGGCGATGAACGGGGTGATTTCTACGAGTATGCGTGAGAAAGGTATCGTATATAAGTTAAATTTCGGGGTTCCGTACCCCGAAATAAAGGGAATCGCCCGTAAGCATAAACCGAATGGAGAGCTAGCGGCGGCTTTATGGAAAGAAGACATCCGTGAGTTTAAGATATTGGCGACCTTTCTCCAACCCGCCGAGACGTTGCCTTTGGATGAGGCGAAACGTTGGGTCAAGGAGATTCCTTATTTAGAGATCGCGGAGCATTGTTGCCGGAACTTGTTCGTTCATCTGCCTTATATGGAGGACTTCACGTCTGATCTGGTTGCTGATAAGAAAAATGAGTTCGCTCGCACGGTCGCCTTTCTTACTTGGGCCGAGAATTTTAAGCGAGGTGGCAGCTTATCTTCTGTGGTTTTAGGATCTTTCTTGGCAGAAACCTTAAGTAGTCTAGCGGAGACTAAGGATTTTAAATCTACGCTGAAAGAGAAACAAGCGTCTATTCAAGCCATGAAGTTTTATGGGCGTCAATCCGAGGGGAATGCGGAAAGGATCCTAGACGGTTTCAAGGAATTTCAGGAGGCTGCGGGAAACACGCCGGAATTACAAGAAATCTATAATGAATTAAAATTCGAGTTTGAATATTATCGGTAAGGCTTTGCGTTTAAAATAAATGCGCTAACTTTGTCGTTTGTGCGGTCTTTAGGAGATGGAAGCGAAAGTTTATACGGAAATACGTGCGTTGTTTACCGAATATCTAACGGAGAAGAAACTGCGGAAAACCGAGGAGAGATATGCTATATTCAAGGAGATATGTGCTTTTCCCGGGCATTTTGATATGTGTATGCTTTCGGATCGGTTGGAGCAAGACAACTTCCATGTCAGTAAGGCTACACTCTATAATACGTTGGATGTACTGGTTGATGCCGGTTTGGTGGTGCGTCATCAAATAACCGTCCAGTCGGTGCAATATGAGTTGAGGATTTATGCCGATACGCATTTGCATTTGGTTTGCACGAGATGCGGGGCTATCCGGGAGCTGCGAAACAGTACGTTGAAAGCGGATATGAGAAACTTGAAAGTCTCTCGTTTTACGCCGGAGTATTATTGTTTGTACATTTATGGCCTATGCAGTAAATGCAAGTTTAAGTTGCAAAGGTCAGTTAAATAAGAATATTAATAGCCTATAATAAATATAGAAAAGATGAAAGTAGACGTTTTGTTAGGATTGCAATGGGGCGACGAGGGCAAAGGCAAGGTTGTCGATGTGCTGACTCCGAATTACGATGTGGTAACTCGTTTTCAAGGAGGCCCTAATGCCGGACATACATTGGAGTTTAACGGGGAAAAGTATGTGTTACGTTCGATTCCTTCCGGTATTTTCCAAGGTGGAAAGATAAACGTAATCGGTAACGGTGTCGTTCTGGACCCGTTATTGTTCAAGCAGGAAGCGGAATCATTGGCAGCGAGTGGTCACGATATCACCAAGCAGCTTTATATCTCTAAGAAAGCTCACCTAATTTTACCTACTCACCGGATCTTGGATGCCGCTTATGAGGCCGCAAAAGGTTCCGGAAAGATCGGTACGACAGGAAAGGGTATCGGCCCGACTTATACGGATAAGATTAGCCGTAACGGTGTTCGTGTGGGCGATTTATTGCATAACTTCGAAGAGAAATATGCGGCCGCTAAAGCAAAACATGAAGCGATCTTGCGTTCATTGAACTATGAATATGATATAACCGAGATGGAGGCTCAATGGATGGAGGCCTTGAACTACCTCAAACAATTCAAATTGATTGATAGCGAGCATGTCATCAATAACTATTTGAAGGAAGGTAAGTCGGTCTTGGCGGAAGGCGCTCAAGGTACGATGCTGGATATAGACTTCGGTTCTTATCCATTCGTGACTTCCTCTAACACGATCTGTGCCGGATGTTGTACGGGACTGGGTGTTTCTCCCCGGAATATCGGTGAGGTATATGGAATCTTCAAGGCTTATTGTACACGTGTAGGTAGCGGTCCGTTCCCGACCGAGTTGTTTGATGAGGTGGGAGATAAGATCGGTCAATTAGGCCATGAGTTCGGTGCGGTTACGGGACGTAAACGTCGTTGTGGCTGGATTGATTTGGTAGCCTTGAAATATGCCGTGATGATCAACGGTGTAAGCCAATTGATCATGATGAAGAGTGATGTGTTGGATACCTTCGATACGATCAAGGCTTGCGTGGCTTATAAGATGAATGGTGTCGAGACTAATGAGTTCCCGTATGAGATCGATGATACGATCGAACCTGTATACGTGGAATTACCGGGTTGGAAGACGGACATGACGAAGATGCAGAGCGAGGATGAGTTCCCGGAGGAGTTCAACGCTTACCTTTCTTTCTTGGAGGAAGAACTGGGTGTGCCTGTGAAGATCGTTTCCGTAGGACCGGATCGTGAACAGACGATTGTCAGATATACAGAAGAATAAACTCGTTATAAATCGTACAAAATGGCAGAAGACCACATTCCTCAAGGGGTGTCTCCTGCCATTTTTGTCTTTGGCAAACTTTTTGTCGTTGTTTTATAAAACTAAATAAGATAGAAATTTATGAGTATGTATTGGATTATATTTATTGGATTTGCGCTATTGAGTTGGCTGGTGTCATCCCGCCTTCAGGGCAAGTTTGAGAAGTATTCGAAAATCCCTATGCCGAATGGCATGACAGGAAAAGATGTCGCTGAGAAGATGTTGCATGACAATGGTATCTATGATGTAAAGGTGATTTCTACACCCGGACATCTGACGGACCATTACAATCCCGCTAACCAGACGGTGAACTTGAGTGAGTCGGTTTATTATAGCAATAGTATCGCCGCCGCTGCGGTTGCCGCCCATGAGTGCGGTCACGCTGTGCAGCATGCTACCGCTTACGCTCCGTTGAGAATGCGTTCGGCCTTGGTTCCGGTTGTTAGTTTCGCCTCTAATATCATGACATGGGTGTTGTTGGGTGGTATGTTATTATTGCATACGTTTCCTCAGTTATTGTTATTCGGTATAATCTTGTTCGCTACGACTACGCTATTTAGCTTTATCACGCTTCCGGTCGAGATCAATGCGAGCCAACGTGCTTTGGCGTGGTTGAGCAATGCCGGTATAACAAATGCTTATACGCATGATAAGGCAGAGGATGCTTTACGTTCCGCCGCTTATACGTACGTGGTCGCTGCGTTAGGTTCGCTTGCTACATTATTATATTATATAATGATATTCTTGGGGGGAAGAAGTCGGGATTGATAAGCCTCGGAAGAGGCTTTCCATGGATGCCCATTGTAAGGATGTTTGAATGCCCATTGTAAGATGCTTATGACTGCGATTGTAAGCTCCTTACAGTGGGCATTGTTATTTTCTTATTTATTTCGAGCAAAAAACATTACCTTTGCGGCCAGAATAATCATTTAAAACATAAGATCATGCAAAAACCTTCCATACCCAAAGGTACCCGAGACTTTTCGCCGGAGGAAATGGCGAAACGTAATTATATATTCAACACGATCCGTGAAGTATTTCACTTGTATGGCTTCCAGCAAATAGAGACTCCTGCCATGGAGAACCTTTCTACATTGATGGGTAAATATGGCGAGGAAGGGGATAAGCTCCTTTTCAAGATATTGAATTCCGGTGATTGTTTCGCTGGTATCTCGGATGAGGAGTTAATGGAAAAGAACCCGTTGAGATTTGCTGCTAAGGCTTGTGAGAAAGGCTTGCGTTATGATTTGACCGTTCCGTTCGCCCGTTACGTGGTACAACATCGTAATGAGATCAGTTTTCCGTTCAAACGTTACCAGATCCAACCGGTTTGGCGTGCAGATCGTCCGCAAAAGGGACGTTACCGGGAGTTCTACCAATGTGATGGCGACGTTGTGGGTTCTGATTCCTTGATCAATGAGGTGGAACTGATCCAGATTATGGACGAGGTGTTCCATCGTTTTGGCATTCGTGTGTGTATCAAGATGAACAATCGTAAGATCCTTTCCGGTATTGCCGAAATCATAGGCGAGGCGGATAAGATCGTAGACATTACGGTAGCTATCGACAAGCTGGATAAGATTGGCTTGGACAACGTGAATGAAGAGCTTCGTTCCAAGGGTTTACCCGAGGAGGCGATCGAGCGTTTGCAGCCGATCATTATGCTGCAGGGTTCAAATCAAGAAAAGATCGCTACCTTGAAAGAGGTATTATCTGCGTCTGAGACTGGTTTGAAAGGTGTAGCCGAATTGGATTTTATCTTGGAGCGCATCTCTCATACGCCAATCCGTGCGGAATTAGAGCTTGATCTGACATTGGCTCGTGGCTTAAACTATTATACAGGTGCGATTTTCGAGGTGAAAGCCTTGGACGTACAGATCGGTAGTATCACAGGTGGTGGTCGCTATGACAACCTGACAGGGGTATTTGGCATGGAAGGCGTATCTGGTGTCGGTTTCTCTTTCGGCGCTGATCGTATCTTTGATGTATTGAACCAATTGGATTTATATCCGGAAGGGTCTTTGAAGACTACACAGCTTCTATTCGTGAACTTCGGACAGAAAGAGGAGATTCATTTATTGCCGTTGATCGCTAAGGTTCGCAAGGCGGGGATTCGTACGGAGCTATATCCTGAGTCTACTAAAATGAAAAAGCAAATGGGATATGCGGACGCTAAGAAAATCCCGTTTGTCGCGATAGTCGGAGAGAATGAGATGGCCGAGAATAAAATCAACTTAAAGAATATGCTCACGGGTGAGCAAAACCTTGTGACTATCGAGGAGCTGATAGAACGCTTTTAGAGAATAGTGGATTATGGAACACGGACTACACGGATGACACGGTATTAGTATTTATCCGTGTCATCCGTGTAGTCCGTGTTTAAATGGTTCTAAACTTATAAATTAATGAAACGACCATGAAAATACCTGTTTTTATACTCTCAATATCTTTATACCTTTCTTCCTGCTCTTTCACCCCCCGTGCCGAGTGGGTAACGACAACCGAGAATACCCCTTGGGCTGAGCAACCCGATCTGATCTCCGCCCTTGCGGATACGATACCTAATATTGATATAACAATTCTAACAGAAAAGCATCAACAACAAATTGATGGTTTCGGAGCCTGTTTTAATGAATTAGGTTGGCTTTCCTTGAGTAAGCTGGAGCCAAGTGTACGTGAGGAAATCATGGAAGAGCTTTTTTTCCCCGGAGTCGGAGCCAACTTCACGATTTGCCGGATGCCTGTAGGAGCAAATGATTTCTCCCGTGATTGGTATTCGTATGACGAGGTAGACGGTGATTTCACAATGGAACATTTTACCATCGCCAATGACCAACAAACGTTGATTCCTTTTATCAAGAACGCTCGGAAGTATCAGCCAGACTTACGCTTGTGGGCTTCCCCGTGGTGCCCTCCCGCTTGGATGAAATATAACAAACACTATGCCTCTGCCTATACGGGTGAGAATTATGACGAGAAGTATCGAAATGGTTTGTCGGCCGATAAGGTCGGCCATGAAGGTACGGATATGTTTATCCAAGACTCTCTTTACCTGAAAGCCTATGCCCTCTATTTCTCTAAATTTATCGAGGCCTATAAGAAACACGGAATTCCAATCTTTGCCATAATGCCCCAGAACGAGTTCAACTCTGCGCAAATATTCCCGAGTTGTTGTTGGACATCGGCTTCTTTGGCTAATTTTATCGGTAATTATCTCGGGCCGGCCATGCAGGTTCAAGGAGTGGATATTATGTTCGGCACGATGGAACGTGCGAATGAGTCGCTTGTTGATACGGTATTGACAGATCCCGCTAGTGGTAAATATGTAAAAGGTGTCGGTTTCCAATGGGCGGGTAAGGGAGCTATCGCCGGAATCCACAAACGTTATCCCGGGTTGAAGCTTTACCAAACCGAGCAAGAATGTGGAGATGGCAAGAACGATTGGAAGGGTGCCATGTATTCTTGGGGGTTGATGCGACATTTTCTGGATAATGGCGTTTCTGCCTATATGTATTGGAATATATCTTTGGAAAATGGAGGGATCAGTCGTTGGGGATGGGCGCAAAACTCATTGGTTGTCGTAGATCCGCAAACCAAGAGCTATCGATATACTCCGGAATACTACGTGATGAAACATGTCAGCCATTATGTCCAGCCCGGTGCATATAAATTAGAAACGGAAGGAGCCTATACGAATCTGCTGGCATTCCGTAACCCGGATAACAGTATCGCCTTGATTATCGCCAATGAGACCAGTGATGATCGTTCCCTTTCCATCCGCATAGGCGATCGAGTCTATACTCCGATCGTAAAAGCATATTCCATGAATACGCTGCTGGTCGATTGATAATCCTTTTGAGAGATGCAAAAAGACAAGTTGTCAGTTATCTCTTCGGATATTTGTCTATTTCGTCCGAAATATTGTCAGTCGAACTCGGGTGAATACGTTTGGCACACTATTCGCATAGACTTAGGCGTGAACACAAAGTTCATAAACTAAAAACGTAATATTATTAACATTTAAAATACCAAGAAAATGAACATTAGACCATTAGCAGACCGCGTGCTGATTAAGCCGGCCGCTGCGGAAGAGAAAACATTAGGTGGAATTATTATTCCTGACTCAGCAAAGGAAAAGCCTTTAAAGGGTGAGATTGTAGCCGTAGGTAACGGAACGAAAGACGAGGAGATGGTTGTAAAGGTTGGTGATAACGTATTGTATGGTAAGTATGCAGGTACGGAAATCGAACTAGACGGTGAGAAATACTTGATCATGCGCCAAGCAGACGTTTTAGCTATTATCTAATTCATTTTTATAAACAACAATATTAAAAAGAGATACAATCATGGCAAAAGAGATTAAATACGATATGGATGCCCGCGACCTTTTGAAGAAAGGTGTGGATGAGTTGGCTAATGCTGTTAAGGTAACATTAGGCCCGAAAGGTCGTAACGTAATTATCGAGAAGAAATTCGGAGCTCCTCACATCACGAAAGATGGTGTAACGGTTGCTAAAGAAGTTGAGTTGACTTGCCCGTTCGAGAACATGGGTGCTCAATTAGTTAAGGAAGTGGCTTCCAAGACAAACGATAACGCCGGTGACGGTACGACTACAGCTACGGTTTTGGCTCAGTCTATCATTGGTGTCGGTTTAAAGAACGTTACTGCCGGAGCGAACCCGATGGATTTGAAACGTGGTATCGACAAGGCTGTCGCTAAGGTTGTAGAGAGCATCGCTAACCAAGCTGAGGCTGTAGGTGATAAGTTCGAGAAGATCGAGCATGTAGCGAAGATCTCCGCAAATGGTGACGAGGCTATCGGTAAGTTGATTGCGGAGGCTATGCAACGTGTGAAGACTGAAGGTGTTATCACGGTTGAGGAAGCTAAAGGTACTGAAACTACAGTTGACGTAGTTGAGGGTATGCAGTTCGACCGCGGTTATATCTCTCCGTACTTCGTAACGGATACAGAGAAGATGGAGTGCCAGATGGAGAATCCGTATATCTTGATCTATGACAAGAAGATCTCCGTATTAAAAGACCTTCTTCCTATCCTTGAGCCGACCGTACAGAGCGGACGTCCTCTTTTGATCATCGCTGAGGATATCGACAGCGAGGCTTTGGCTACATTGGTAGTGAATCGTCTGCGTGGTTCCTTGAAGATCTGCGCTGTTAAGGCTCCGGGCTTCGGCGACCGTCGTAAGGCTATGTTGGAAGATATCGCTGTATTGACAGGCGGTACGGTTATCTCTGAGGAGAAAGGTTTGAAATTGGAAGGTGCTACAATGGATATGCTAGGTACCGCTGAGAAGATCACGGTAGACAAAGATACCACTACCATTGTAAATGGTGCTGGTGACAAGGAGGCTATCCAAGCTCGTATCGGCCAGATCAAGATCCAGATGGAGAATACGACATCTGATTATGATAAAGAGAAATTGCAAGAGCGTTTGGCTAAGATGGCCGGCGGTGTAGCTGTTCTTTACGTAGGTGCTCCTTCTGAGGTTGAGATGAAAGAGAAGAAAGACCGTGTGGATGACGCATTACACGCAACTCGTGCCGCTATCGAAGAAGGTACGGTGCCCGGTGGTGGTGTTGCCTATATCCGTGCTATCGATGCATTGGAAGGTATGAAGGGCGACAACGAGGACGAGACTACAGGTATCGAGATCGTTAAGCGCGCTATCGAGGAGCCGCTTCGCCAGATCGTAGCTAACGCTGGTAAGGAAGGTGCCGTTATCGTTCAGAAAGTGAAGGAAGGCAAGGGCGACTTCGGTTACAACGCTCGTAAGGACTGTTTCGAGAATTTGTGCGAGGCTGGTGTAATCGACCCAGCTAAGGTAACTCGCGTAGCATTGGAGAACGCTGCTTCTATCGCAGGTATGTTCTTGACTACTGAGTGCGTGATCGCTGAGAAAAAAGAAGAGACTCCTGCTATGCCTCCGATGAATCCGGGTATGGGCGGCGGAATGGGTGGTATGATGTAATCGACTCCCGTGATTAATGATATGGGCGGCCGTTCCGGAAGGGACGGTCGCTTTTTTTATTTTCATTTGCTTGCTAATTGGAAAAAACGATTACCTTTGTATGCGCAATACCGATAGGTTGCGCTTCAGAATGATTAAAAAAAGCCCAGGTGGCGGAATTGGTAGACGCGCTCGTTTCAGGTGCGAGTGGTTTTGCGATCGTGCAGGTTCGAGTCCTGTTCTGGGCACTTCCCAAAATAGAAAAAATGCAATCCTATACAGAAGACGAAATTGTAGTACAGCTCCGGGACCCGGCCCGACAACGTGAGGCCTTTGCCAAGGTCGTAAGCTTGTATGGCGAGAAGTTGTATTGGCATATACGAAAGATGGTACTGGATCATGAGGATGCGAACGACTTACTCCAAAATACATTTTTGAAAGCTTGGACGAACATCGAGCTTTTTCGCGGTGAGGCCAAATTATCTACATGGCTTTATAAGATTGCGATCAACGAGTGCATTACTTTCCTAAATAAACAGCGAAATATGAATAACGTATCTATCGACGATGCGGATACCTTTTTGCTGGAACGTTTGAAAGGGGATGAATACTTCGATGGTGACGAGATACAGGTAAGATTGCAAAACGCTATTCTTACCTTGCCGGAGAAACAACGCTTGGTTTTCAATATGAAGTATAACGAGGAGATGAAGTACGAGGAGATGTCCGAGATACTAGGTACCTCTGTCGGGGCTTTGAAGGCCTCGTATCATCATGCGGTGAAAAAAATCGAGGAGTTTTTAACAAAAGAGGTTTAAACCTTTTGCCCGAATCGCTGTCAAAGCAATATAAAAAGAGAAAAAGTATGAAAAAAGAAGAAAACAACCTAGATCGCTTGAAAGGAACTAATCCTTTCACTGTACCGGAAGGGTATATGGAAGGGCTTACGGAGCGGATCATGAGTCAGCTCCCCGAGAAGCAGGAGGAGAGGGCGAAACGGATTTCCTTGATGGATCGTGTTCGTCCGTGGTTGTACATGGCTGCGGTATTCGCTGGTCTTGGTTTGTTTTTCAAGGCTATCGTGGGAATAAACGGTTCCGATGGTAGTACTGCGTCTGATTCTTTACTGGTCCGGACGGAAGTCCCGACAACGGCTTTAGACGCTATTGAAGCGGAAGAAGATGAGGAGTATTTGGAGTATTTGGAAGCTCAGTACGCCAATTATCTCTTAGATGAGGAACTTTCCTATTCTGAATAAAGTTTAAAATAGTAATTTTATCGAAGATTTTTGTAATAATACTTGTATGAATAAAATATTTTTCATTACATTTGTAGCGATTTCGGTTCTACTCTCTTTCAATGCTACGGCACAAGAGAAGAAAGAGCAAAGACATTTTGATAGAGAGGCATTCGAAGCAAGGCGGAATGCTTTTATTACGGCTGAAGTTGGCCTTACACCTGAGGAAGCTGCACAATTTATTCCTTTATGCAATGAGTTGCGACAGAAAAAATTTGAGGTAGGTCGTGAATGTCGTAAGTTATCAAAAGAAATTCGACATAAGGAGAATCCGACAGATGCTGATTATAACAAAGTGATAGACGAATGTCTGGATGTTGAGATAAAAGAGGCACAGTTGGAAAAAGAGTATTTTGAGAGATTCAAGAAGATACTTTCTCCCGAAAAGGTCTATAAGTACCGAAATGCGGAATATAAGTTTGTCCGGAATTTCATGAAGAGTGGTCGGGACAATAAAAAGGAAGAAAAACAGAAAAAGTAAAATATTATCATTATTTGTGTTTTTTGTTTAGATTTAGTTTTGGCGTTTAAGTTAAGGGAGGGGTGGCGACGTGATGTCGGTTCCCCTTTTGTTTTGCCCTTATCCTTGCTTTATAAGCCTTTGGCCTTGGCTTCATTCCACAGTTGATCCATTTCCTCCAATGTCATATCTTTCAAGGAACGACCTTCTTGGATCGTGTGCTCCTCTAGATAATTAAAACGGCGGATAAACTTCTGGTTCGTGCGTTCCAATGCGTTGTCCGGATTTATTTTGTATAGGCGGGCAGCGTTGATCAAGCTAAAGAAGAGATCTCCGAACTCAGCTTCCATCTTATCTGCGTCCATCCTGTCTATCTCGGTTTTCAACTCATTAAATTCCTCCTGTACCTTATCCCATACTTGATCACGTTGTTCCCAGTCGAAACCTACGTTACGGGCCTTATCTTGGATACGATGCGCTTTTACTACGGATGGGAGGGAAGCGGGAACACCCTCCAGTACGGTTTTGTTACCCCCCTTTTCTTTCAACTTAAGCTGCTCCCAGCTTTGCTCTACCTTTTGAGCGGTATCGGCGGAGGTATCTCCGAATACGTGTGGATGGCGGTAAATCAGTTTCTGGCAAAGGCTGTCGCAGACATCCTTGATATCGAAAGCTTCTTTTTCCTCGCCGATCTTGGAGTAAAAGACGATGTGCAATAACAGGTCTCCTAATTCTTTTTTTATGTTTGTGTTATCCTCACGCATCAAGGCCTCGCATAGTTCATAGGTTTCCTCGATCGTATTCGTGCGGAGGCTCTCGTTTGTCTGTTTACGATCCCAAGGGCATTTTACCCGTAATTCATCCAGAATGTCGAGTAATTGCCCGAAGGCTTCCATCTTCTCTTCTCTAGTTGCCATATTATTTACTTATTCTATAATGATTGTAAAAGAAAGAGGGCAGGGTAGAACCCGGCCCTCTGTTTGTTTTATTGTTGTTCTTTCTTGAATTCTTTCAATCCGTTTTGAAGGAACTGGATGTATTTGGAAACATCCTCATTGAATGCGTATGAAGGTCCGAGCGGCTGTCCCTCGTCATTCAATAAGATGTAGAATGGCTGGGCATTAGAACCGAACTTGCTTCGTTGCAAATAACTCCATTTATCACCGATCGTCTTCAGCTTACGAGTCTTTCCGTTCTCTTGGATCTCGATGGGTTGCGGGAGTTTCGTCTTATCGTCTACCATGAGAGTGATTAGCACGTAATCATTTTCTAGCATTTGCTTCACCTTAGGATCCGTCCAAACGGAAGCCTCCATCTTACGGCAGTTTACGCAACCGAAACCGGAGAAGTCGATCATGACGGGTTTATTTACCTTCTTGGCATAAGCCATACCGGATTCATAATCGTCGAACGCGGCGTGTACCTCGTTTTTGTATAGATTGAAATCTTGTGTATACAACGGAGGAGCGAATGCGCTGATCGCCTTTAACGGAGCGCCCCAAAGTCCCGGAACCATGTAAATGGCGAAAGCGAAAGAGATAATCGCCATAAACAGACGAGGAACAGATACATATTTTACTTCGCTATCATGGCTAAACTTGATCTTTCCTAATAAGTAAACACCCAATAAACTGAAGATCACGATCCAAAGCACGATAAAAGCCTCACGGTCTAGTAAACGCCAACCATACGCTAAGTCCGCTACGGAAAGGAACTTCAAGGCCAAGGCCAACTCCAAGAAGCCCAATACGACCTTCACGGAATTCAACCATCCGCCGGATTTCGGCATACTTTGCAGCATATTCGGGAAGATGGCGAAGACGCTGAACGGGATGGATAACGCCAAGGCGAAACCGAACATACCGATAGCCGGTCCTACCGCCGTACCCATAGAAGCGGCCTGTACCAACAAGGTTCCGATAATCGGGCCCGTACAAGAGAAAGATACCAATACCAACGTAAACGACATAAAGAAAATACTCAATACGCCGGTCGTCGAATCGGCCTTGCTATCCAATTTGCTAGTCCATGACGCAGGTAATACCAGCTCGAAGGCTCCGAAGAAGGAGACTGCGAATACTACCAACAGCAAGAAGAACAGGATATTAAAGATCGCGTTCGTTGATAAATCATTCAATGCGCTCGCTCCGAAGATACCGGTGATCAACAAGCCCATCACCAAATAGATTACGATAATAGATAACCCATAGGTGATAGCGTCGCGAATCGCTTTCTTACGATCTTTCGTACGTTTCAGGAAGAAGCTAACCGTCATAGGGATCATCGGCCAAACGCAAGGAGTCAATAAGGCGATCAAACCACCTAAGAAACCTGCGAAGAAGATGAATAACCAAGAGGTATCTGCCGCAGATACCGTAGAGTCGCCGAACGATTTCAATTGGTCGATCACCGGAGACCAAAGATTCGGGCTATCGGTTAAGCTGTCGGACGCTTTAGGAGATGTCGTAGCCGGTGTCTCTTTAGCGGCAGGGTCCGGAGTGTTCAACTCGCTGGCCTCTTCCGCTACGACTTGCGTATCCGGCTGTATGGCCGTGGCGTCCTCTTTATCCACCTCTGTAGTCGAGCTGTTAGCTGCCAGAGCTGGATCTACATGGATACTTTTCTTATCGAAAGAGAAAGGTATTTGATCCGGGGGAAGACAAGTCTCGTCATTACAAGCCATAAATTCCACCTCGCCCTCCGCCTTGAATTTAGCGGGATCGGTAACCTTTAGTTTTTGGGTGAACGATACCGTACCCGGATACCAACGAAGATTCATGGCAAATTGCTCGTCGTAAACCGTGGTCGGCTTTACCGAAGGAACCGGTTGACCGATCAGTTCAGCTCCATTCAATGTCTCGAATGTGAAAGATGTAGAAACAGGACCTCCTTCCGGCAGGTTCATGTCATACAGGTGCCAACCTTTGTCCGCCGTGGCGGTAAAGACGATCTCTTTCTCGGGTGCGCCGCCCTTGTCGTCTAGTTTAATTTTCCACTTGACAGGCGTAAGTATTTGCGCCTGCGCTGCCAGCGCTATTAGCGCCAGCATGATCGAACTGATGAGTTTCTTCATTTTTTGTCCTTTATTGATAGATTACTTTGCTGTCGATGTGAATTTCTCCGGGATCCGTGTCTCGAAGCGCATCTCCTCGCCTGTTACCGGATGGATGAAACAGAGCCTGCGGGCATGGAGCATCAAGCGTCCGGCAGGATTTGTCTCCGCCCCATATTTAGAGTCTCCGGCTATCGGATGCCCGATGGATTGCATCTGCGCACGGATTTGGTTCTTGCGTCCCGTCTCCAGATCGAGTTCCACGAGCGAATAACGATTGTTCGTTTGCAGGAGTCGGTAGCGTGTGATCGCTTCCTTCCCGTCACCATCTTGTGTCACGTACACTTGCATATGCTTGTTCTCCACGAGGTTGGATACGATCAAATCCGTGTCTTTCTCCGGCCGTCCCTCTATCACGGCCACGTAGGTCCGTTGCGTGATAGCCTCGCTCCAGTTGGACTGTAGTTGCTCTTTTACCTTCTGGTTCTTGGCGAACATCATGATACCCGATGTGTCTCGGTCCAGGCGGTGCAAGACGAATATCTTGTTGCGAGGGTCGCATTCTTTCAAGTAATCGCTCAGGATACGGTAGGCCGTACGCTCTTTGATACGATCGGTAGATACGGATAGCAAACCTTCCCGCTTGTTGATCACGATGAGGTCATCATCTTCCCAAACAATTCTAAGTAACGGATTGTTGAATTCCACCTTCCCTCTTCCATAGTTGATCCCGACCGTATCGTTAGGGTTCAGCGGGGCATCGAACTGCCGGGTGACTTTCCCGTTTACCGAGATCTGTCCCCTGCTCAATAATCCTTTCACGGATGAACGGCTTTGTTCTTTTAATAACTCGAACAGGAAAGGTAGCAAAGTGTTACTTTCACCCACCGTTACCTGTCGTTCTTTAGAGGGTTTACGTCGATTATCCCCTCCTTTATACTCAGATCGCTTTCTCATATCTATTTTTTATAGTACGCGAAGATACAGGCATTTACGCGAAACTGCAATAGCGTGGAATAGAAAAACCGTTATAAATAGTTTGCTTGTTATAGGAATAAACCTTCAAATCCCCGGATGTAAAAGTAATTGCCATTCACTCTATTTTCAAAATAGCGGCGTGGTCTTTATAAATCACGTCGTGATCTGTATAAACCACGACTTGGTCTGTACAAACCATGTCGTGGTTTATAGAATAGTGGCGTATCCGAGAGAGAATGCCTATTGTCTCGGCCGACTATATTTCCCGATGCTCAGCGTTTTTTGTCTATATTTTTTGTACTTTCGCGGATCGAGAAATGTGTAAAGACTAATTAGTTATAAAAATATGGAAATCGCTAGTAAGTACAATCCCGCTGAAGTAGAGGGGAAGTGGTATCAGTATTGGTTGGATAACGGCTTCTTTAAGTCAAAGCCAGACGGTCGTGAGCCGTATACGATTGTAATCCCGCCCCCTAACGTCACCGGCGTATTGCACATGGGACATATGCTTAACAATACGATCCAAGATATCTTGGTTCGCCGTGCCCGTATGATGGGTAAGAACGCTTGTTGGGTACCGGGTACGGACCATGCTTCGATCGCTACGGAGGCGAAAGTGGTGAATCGTTTGGCCGGGCAAGGAATCAAGAAGACCGATCTGACTCGCGACGAGTTCTTGCGTCACGCTTGGGAATGGAAAGAAGAGCATGGCGGCATTATCTTGAAGCAACTTCGTAAATTGGGGGCTTCCTGCGATTGGGATCGTACGGCGTTCACGATGGACGAGAAACGTTCGGAGAGCGTTATTAAGGTTTTTGTCGATCTATATAAGAAGGGCTTGATCTACCGGGGTGTCCGTATGGTGAATTGGGACCCGAAGGCGTTGACGGCCCTGTCCGATGAGGAGGTTATCTATAAGGAAGAGCATAGTAAGTTGTACTATCTTCGCTATAAGATCGTAGGCGAGGAGGGATACGCCATTGTCGCCACTACCCGTCCGGAGACGATTATGGGAGATACGGCGATGTGTATCAACCCGAACGACCCGAAGAACCAACATCTGAGAGGAAAGAAAGTGATCGTTCCGCTGGTAGGCCGTGAGATTCCGGTGATCGAGGATGATTACGTAGATATAGAGTTCGGTACGGGCTGTTTGAAAGTGACCCCCGCGCACGATGTAAACGACTATATGTTGGGCGAGAAATATAATTTGCCTTCTATCGATATATTCAACGATAACGGTACGCTGAGCGAGGCCGCCGGCCTGTATGTGGGCATGGATCGTTTCGATGTCCGCAAGCAAATCGAGGAAGACTTGCGTAACGCCGGTCTTTTGGAAAAGGTAGAGGCTTACGAGAACAAGGTGGGTTTCTCGGAGCGTACGAACGTGCCTATCGAACCGAAATTGTCTATGCAATGGTTCTTGAAGATGGAACATCTAGCCCAGATCGCCTTGGAGCCGGTCATGAAGGACGATATCAAGTTCTATCCGCCGAAGTTCAAGAACACCTACCGCCATTGGATGGAGAATATCAAGGACTGGTGTATCAGCCGTCAGCTTTGGTGGGGACACCGTATCCCGGCTTACTTCTTGCCGGAAGGTGGTTACGTGGTAGCCGAGACGGAAGAGAAAGCTTTGGAACTGGCGAAAGAGAAATGTGGTAACCCGAATCTGACCATGTCTGATTTGCGTCAGGACGAGGACGTATTGGATACTTGGTTCTCCTCTTGGTTGTGGCCGATCTCCCTGTTCGACGGTATCAATAACCCGGATAACGAGGAAATCAATTATTACTATCCGACCAGTGATTTGGTAACCGGACCGGATATCATCTTCTTCTGGGTAGCCCGTATGATTATGGCCGGCTATGAGTACAGAGGGAAAATGCCGTTCAAGAGCGTCTACTTTACGGGTATCGTTCGCGATAAGCTGGGACGTAAGATGTCCAAATCTTTAGGAAACTCTCCCGATCCGTTGCAATTGATCGAGCAATACGGTGCGGACGGCGTGCGTATGGGCTTGATGCTCGCGGCTCCTGCCGGAAATGATATTCCTTTCGATGATGCTTTGTGTGAGCAAGGACGTAACTTCAATAATAAGATATGGAATGCTTTCCGCTTGGTGAAGGGCTGGACGGTAGACGATACGATCGCTCAGCCGGAGGCTTCCGCTATCGCCGTGAAATGGTTCAAGATGCAGCTGGATAAGACGATTGCCGAGGTAGACGACTCTTTCAGTAAATATCGTCTGAGCGAAGCGATGATGGCTGTCTATAAATTGTTCTGGGATGAGTTCTCCTCATGGTATCTGGAGATGGTAAAACCGGGGTATCAGCAGCCGATCGACAAGGCTACTTATGAGGCTACGTTAGGTTTCTTCGATGCCTTGCTTCGTTTGCTTCATCCTTTCATGCCGTTTATTACCGAGGAATTATGGCAAGCCCTTGAGCCTCGCAAGGAAGGTGAGAGCTTGATGGTTGCCCAAATGCCGGAAATAGCGGTTATAGATAGCGCTTATTTGGATGCTTTCGAGATCGTGAAAGAGATCGTTGGCGGTGTCCGTACCATTCGTTTGCAAAAGAATATACCGAATAAGGACGCGTTGGAATTACAGATCGTGGGTGAGCACAATGAGGCGTTCAACGCCGTAATCGCTAAGATGTGCAATCTCTCTTCCATCTCCAAGGTAGAGGAGAAAGCGGCCGGTGCTGTATCGTTCTTGGTCCGTACGACTGAATATGCCGTACCTTTAGGCAATCTGATCAATGTGGAGGAAGAGTTGGCTAAGCTTCAAGAAGAATTGAAATACCAAAAAGGTTTCTTGGCTTCTGTCATGAAGAAATTAGGCAATGAGAACTTCGTGAGCAAAGCCCCGGCGAAAGTAATCGAGATGGAGAAGAAAAAGCAAGCCGATGCCGAATCGAAGATTAAGTCTATCGAGGAAAGTATCGCTGCCTTGACAAAATAAATAGAACGGCCGTTTCTTTGAAATAAGAGCCTATATCAATCTTTTTTTGGTTGATATAGGCTTTTTGTTGTATAAGTTGAAAATGTGATATTAAACTTGTTTATGTTGATGTCTTGGCATTTAAATTTTTATTAACTTGCCGGGCATTGAATAATGGATAGTCGTGCTAACTTTTCAAGGTATATATGAAGAGATTGTTTTTTATTGGTTGTTGGACGTTGATTCTAACTTTGCTTATTCCGGATAGGGCGAAAGGTGACACGTTTGTCGATAGCTTACGAAGAGAAATCAAGGTTTTGCCGGATAGTAGTAAACTAATACGCTTGAACGAATTACTTTATGCCAATACGCATAACAAAGTATATAAAGTATATGCGGATTTGCTATTAGAAGAGGCACAGAGGCAACGTAACGATTATTACAAAGGAAATGCCTTACTATTCTTGATGCGTTATTACTATATGCAAGATCCGGATAGCTTGCGAATATATTTGAAAATAGCGGAACCCCTTTTCATCGCGACAAACCGGATCGAGGAATTATGTAGGGCGAAAGGATGGAATATCTATTCTTTAGCGAATGAGGGGATGCAGGGATTGGTAATCCGGGAGGTGGATAGCTTGAGGAATCTTGCGACCTGTTTTAATTATCCGGATGGGGTGGATATGGCAAACCAAGCTTTAGCGAATTTCTATTTTAATATAGGATTGGATGAGGAGGGTATTCAATTAAGCCGGGAGATCTTATCTCGCATGGAAGAACGTAATGCCTCTAGGATGCGTTGGTATTACGTGTTACGGCTGTTGCTTACGAAGGATTTGCGATTGGAGTATTTGAATAAATTGGATTCTTGCATACAAGAGTGCGAGAAAGAGGGCATTACTCAATTGGATGCGGAACATACTGTCGCTTTTTTAAAAGATCGCTATCATTATTACTCGGCCCAGTATTACGTGGCGGAAAAAGAGCCTTCCTTGGTTTATCAGCACTTGAGGATGATGGAGGATATCGAAAAGAAGAATAATATGAATGCCGAGCAAATCCTGCCTCAATTCCTTTGGATGAATTATTACGCTTTAGCGGGGAAATATGAGAAGGCCATTGATTTGGCGAACAAATTGGAACTAATGCTCTTGGATAAGAAACGCTTTAATGATTGGGTCTCAGTGGAGGATTTTAAGGCGGATCTCTATTATAAGCTTGGAAGAGGGATGGAAGCGGCTAGGGCTTACAGAGATTCTAAAGAAGTGCACGACTCGATTATGCGGGTAAAATATTACGAGGATTTAGCGAAGTTGAAAACCCAACGAGAGGTGGAAAAACTAGAGATACAAAGTAAGAAACTGGAGCTAGAGGCGGAAAAGTCGCGTGTCCGTATCTTGATGCTTCGAGGAGGATTTGTCTTGGTGTTGTTTCTATGTGCGGGCTTGGGTATAGTCGCCTATGCCCGTCATCGTGCGGGGATACGATTAAAGATCGCAAAAGAGAAAGCGGAGGAGGCGGATCACCTGAAATCTGCGTTCTTGGCAAACATGAATCATGAGATCAGGACGCCATTGAACGCCATCGTCGGATTCTCGCAGGTGATCGCCGATGAGGAAGATGCGGAAACTCGTCATGAACTCTCCAATATTATACAAAGTAATAATGAATTGTTGCAACGCTTGATAGAAGACGTATTGGATATATCGAAAATCGAGTCGAATACGTTGACTTTCGTTTTGGCGAATCATGAAATGAAGGCTTTAATGAAAGATCTCTATAGTATCATTTTATTACGTATGCCCGAAAATGTAGAACTTCGATTGGATGATTGCCAACCTTTTACGCTTTATACCGATCGGAGTAGATTAACGCAAGTCCTCACTAATTTATTGACGAATGCTATCAAGCACACGAAAAAAGGTTATATTTGCTTCGGGTATGACGTGACGGAGCAGGAAATCCGCTTTTATGTGACGGATACAGGCGAGGGAATCCCGGACGACCAATTGGAACGGGTTTTCGATCGTTTTGTCAAGTTGACGCAATGGACCAATGGAGTCGGCTTGGGATTGGCTATCTCCAAGGCTTTGGTCACAAAGCTCGGCGGTCGTATAGAAGTGACTTCCCAGCAAGGGGTAGGCTCTACCTTTAGCGTTATTTTCCCAAGATAAACAGTATACATTATATATAATATTGTAATAGACCATGAAACACTCAAGACGTACATTTTTTAAACAAGGATTGGCGGGTGCCCTTTTATTAGGTACCTCCACGATCGCCCGGGCCGCTTTGCCGGACCCTGTAAAGCCAAAAGCCCCGAAGGCCGTAAACCCGTTCCATCTGGGAATGGCGGGATATACTTTCGTTAATTTTGATTTAGATACGACGTTGAAGACGTTGGAACGATTAGATATCCATTATCTTTGCATCAAGGATTTCCATTTGCCGTTGAATAGTACGGATGAGCAGATTAGGGCTTTTCATGATAAATGCGCTGCCCATAAAGTGACGGGATATGCCGTAGGTCCTATTTATATGAAGAGTGAGGAAGAGATAGATCGTGCGTTTGATTATGCGAAGCGGGTAGGAGTGAAGTTAATCGTCGGTGTCCCGAATTACGAGCTTTTACCCTATGTGGATAAAAAAGTGAAGGAGTATGATTTTCATTACGCTATCCACTTGCACGGTCCTGATATTAAGACGTATCCCGATGCTACGGACGTTTGGGTGCATACGAAGGATTTAGACCCCCGTATCGGTATGTGTCTGGATGTCGGGCATGACTTGCGAAACGGCTGTGATCCTGTCGCCGACTTGAAGAAATACCATACCCGGGTATTCGATATGCACATCAAGGACGTGACGGATTCTTCGAAGGCGGGAGTCGGGATCGAGATCGGTCGTGGAAAGATCGACTTCCCTGCGCTGATCCGTATGATGCGGGAAGTTAATTACACGGGAATGTGTAGCTTGGAATACGAGAAAGACATGAAAGACCCCTTCTTGGGGATCGCGGAGTCTATCGGCTATTTCAAGGCTGTGAGTGATTTGACATAATGTGGGGGCGTAAATCGCCCCCTTTTAAATAGATGAAGATGAGAAGCATTCTTTTTATAGGCATAGCGGGTTTGTTGTCCGCTTGTAGCACGATTAATTATGTAGGTATCGAGACGTATAATCCTGCGGAGGTGACGTTTCCTGAGAATGTCGCCAAGGTACTTATCGTAAACAATGCCGTCCCCCAACCGGAGGATGCGGGTTACGAATACACCTTGCAGGGAGAGAGGCAAGATACTTGCAAAGCGAAAGCGGATAGTGCGCTGTTTGACGCTTGCCGTACTTTAGGGGAGGCTATCGTGGAGGCTTCTTATTTTAACGACGTATTGCTTTACCATGATGCGGTTCGAAAAGATAATCAGGCGTTTCTGGATACGAAACTTACCCAAGGGCAAGTAGCGTCGCTATGCGATGAGACCGGTGCCGATGCGGTTATCTCCATCGACCGCTTGCTGTTCGATATGAAGAAAAGCGTAGGTACCTTGGGCGAAGGGTATGTAATGGGAATGATCGACGTGCAGATGGCTGGCGTGATACGCAGTTACGTTCCCGATCGTGAGGCTCCACTGGCGACGGTACATATGAAAGATAGTATTTATTGGGCGGAAAGTGCGGATTATATGCCGATCTTGGATAAGGTATTGCCCTCTCCGGAGAATGCTTTGCGTGGGGCCGGTAAATATTTCGGGGCGAAGGTCTACGCTAATTTTGTTCCTCATTGGGAGAAGGAGACTCGTTGGTACTTTACCGGAATGGGTTCACGTTGGAAAGAGGCTTCCGCTTATGCGGCTAATGAGAAATGGGATATGGCGGAAGATCGTTGGTCCGGGCTTTACCGGGGTACGGAAAACTGGAAAAGCCGGGCGAAGGCGGCCTCTAATCTGGCCCTATGCCATGAGATGAGAGGAGCTTTAAAAGAAGCCTATGAGTGGGCTCATAAATCATACGATTTATTCAAGCGTAATAATGGTGATAATGATAAGAGTACCAAATTATTGGAACTCTATGTACAGGCGTTGGCCGAACGAATTCGTTCCGATAAGAAACTAAATGTGCAATTTGGTGAGGATTAACGGCGTTATTCGGTGAATTATTATTACTTTTGACGCATATTCGAATAAAGGAGAATTAATATATGAACGCAAATATGGCAAAGGTTCAATCCCTCATCGAGAACGCTTTTACGTCGGCTGTTGAAAAGCTGGCCAAGGATGAGTCCGGTAATTTTATAAGCGACTTATATGTGCAGGCTGATGCGGAAAGCGGGGAACTGCAAATTTATGATGATGAGGAGCATTTGATCGAAAAGATCGTTATCTTCGATTGGGTGAACTCGAACGAGGAGGAGAACGCATTCAATAAGCGGGTTGCCGCTTCGGTGAAGGCGGTTCTTACGATCTTGTCTACCAAGAATATTTTTGACGTCCCCCGATTCATGAAGCCTCTTTCTGTTAGCTTGACCGATGAGGATTTTGTTGTAATAGAGGAACTTCTCTTCATCGATGATGATATGCTTCGTCTGGACGATCCTCTATTAAAAGATTTAGATGCAGATTTAGATGATTTTTTAGCGAATCTTCTTGCAGATGTCAAATAAACCCTGTATCTTTGCGCCCGAAATAAAGAAACAAATGTTGCCGAAATAGCTCAGCTGGTAGAGCAACGCATTCGTAATGCGTAGGTCGCCGGTTCAAGTCCGGCTTTCGGCTCACAAAATTAGGCAGTTATCTTTTTAGGTAACTGCCTAATTTTGTTTGATAAGGCTGCGGTTCTAGCGAGGTTTGGGAGGTAAGGTTAAACTGGGTGTTAAACCGGAAATGCAATGAACGCAACAGCGTTATTATTTGCGTCAAATTTGCGTCACCAAATGCAACAAAACGCCAAAACAAAACGATTTTTATCAATAAAAAAAGCGGCTACTTGTTTTGTAACCGCTTAATTTATTATTGGTGGAGCATATCGGACTTATTATTTGAATTGATTACTAGTTGTTTATATGTCTTTGTTCCCTACATTTTCTCTACAATGAAAATTTATTTCCTACATTTTTTCAAATGAGCAATACGTTTCAAACTAGCAGTACAAATTTCAGTGAAGGTCTGTAAATCATTATCTTCGATTGAGGCTTCGTCTCTTTTAGCATTCATGGTATTATTGTTTAGACATTAAAACCTGTATCAATCTTTCTTTCTCTGTTAGTAAAGCTTTGAGATGCTCTATCTCTTTTTCTTGAGAATCTTGCATTACATTTACATGCCCTTGTTGAACGTTGTTTCCATTACCATTAACAGAACCAATATTGTTGCCTTCTGCAGAAAAAGCTGTTTCACGCTCGAAAAAGACATCCATCGAAACTTTGAAGTAATCCGCCACTCGTTCTAGTGTCTTTACAGTAGGATTACCAAATGCTATCGTTTTATAAGAGTTATAGCTTATACCAAGAGCTTCTTGAAGATCAATTTTTCTTAGTTTTCTTTCGCTTAACATCTTCTCTATTATGCTTCCGTTGTACATATGTGAATTATAATTCGTTAATAAATACAAAATATATAATGTTTAAAGTGAAATATATTGTATTAGGTGAATTGTTTTGTACTTTTGCGATATAAAGTTAACACAAAGTTGATACAAAAACAATACATAAAAATGATGACGAAAGAAGAAAAAATCAAGCTTAAGGAAATGTTACCTCCCAAATGGGTATCGTTGATTGTCAATGGGACTGGTTTATCAGAATCTTATATCCGAAAAGTATTATCTGGGGACAGGTCAAATCTATTGATAGAAGAAGAGGCTCTTAAACTCGCAAAAGAGTATCAAGCAAAAGCTAGTAAGATAGAACAACTAAAAAAGTCGATTTTATGAATGTTCAAAAACTACCAGCAGGCATATGTGACCAAGAAGTTGAAATATTCCGGGATAATGAAGGACGAGTTTTCTTTTTACAAAATGGAAATAAGCTCCCATATTTAATGTTGGACTCAGAATCTCGGGAGTATTTTCAAGCGGATTTAGCTGCAGATAAAACAGCTTTGGCAGTATTGAAAAAAGAATTTGGACTTGTGGAGGCTGAAGAACAAGAAGAAATGTTCGTTGGGTGTCGATATGGAAATTTGGACTATAGGGCGGATTTGATAGAGGGGAAATTGATGCCCGATGCTCCAAGATGCGGATTAATATCGACTTGCCCGGGATTTAATGTTATATGTCGTATACCTCTAGCTCCTCGAGGAGCGTTGACCCGTTCTGAATATAGAATCGTGATTTTGATTAGCTTGGGTAAACAAGCGAAAGAAATATCTGAAATTTTAGGAATTACTGATTCTACAACACGAACACATATCCAGCGTATTCATAATAAGCTTGGTGTAAATAATAATATAGAAGTTGCTTCTTGGGCTCATGAACATAGAATTGTATAACCCACTATATGAGAAATAACTATGTATGCGGAAAAGGATAATCGAGGAAGAACCGTATTGCAAGATTTGGACGATCAAGATGTTGATCTGTTAATTGCTTGCGTTAAGAAGGTGGAAGACCATGATATGAGAGTATTAAATCTATTAAAAGAGTTAGAGGGGGTGAAAAATGGCGAAAAAAACTATTTGGTGTAAAGGTGCGAAGTTAATGGGTTATGTGGAATTTATCGAAAAGATATTTACGGGCCATGGCATATGTCTGGAACGTATAAATATGGATTTTATTGAAATTCGTCTAAAACGACATTATCCGAGAAAACTTCTGAATGAGAAAATTGAAATTTTATTTAATCAGCTAAAGCAGGATGGAAGGATATGAGAAGTTTAAAATGATTGATTGGGGATGGGTACTGATTTACCAGCAAAAAATGGGGATTGACCTGTTCCGATCTTACCGAGACGATGTGTATGCTCTTCTTCTGGGGATGAATCCCGGAGATTCTTTTGACATAGACTCCTATGTAAAGTTCGAGAATATAGAATTATTTATAAAGATAGTATGCTCGTTTATTTCAGAGGGGAATTATAATTATGATTTTACGAAGGATTATAAAAAAGTGAGATGCCATGCCAAAAGTGATATGGACTTCAAAAGAAAAAGAATTTCTACTGGAAAATTGGGAAAAGATGACTCCTGCTCAAATAGCGAAATATCTGAGAAAAACAGAGAATGCGGTAATATGTTATGCTCATCGAAAGCGCTTGAGCCATACTCCGAAAGTCAAAAAGAACCTCCTTAAAGAAGTCTTATGTATGCGGTTTATTCGTCCAGAGCTTTTTAATCCGGACCGTAGATTTTTGAGAGAAGTAGGGATGTCCCAAATACGGTTTTGGAGAGTATATAGGGGCGAAGAGTCGCTTACGCAAAAAGAGTATATGAAATTAGTTCTTGTGTTAGGCATAACGTTAGAACAAGCGTTTGAGGCTCGCCAATTGAAATTGTTTGATGATGATAAAACAGAATGAATACAGAAAATAAACAATCCCCTATTATCGCTTATTACCAGCAACGCTTAAAAGAGGTTGGACTTACGGAGGAAAAGAACCATCGTGAGGTGTTTAATGCTGATGGTAGGCCGCAAACTATTCCGATCTTTTACGGTGTGGAAGATAAGGACTGGCTTGAGATCCCTTATGTGCGACCTGATGGGACAATGGAGTTTTATAGCGAAGGCAAAAAGGTTGATATCCCATATTCCAGAATTCGATATAGGATTCCGAAGGAGTATAAAGATTCTGAAGGAAAAATAAAGAAACAGAGATATAATCAGCCTCCAAAAACAGGAGTAAGATCATATTGTCCACCAGCTATCGTAGAAAAATATAGGAAGCAAGAACAAATACGTACATTAATTGTCGTAGAAGGAGAATTTAAATCAATAGCCGGTAGTATCAATGGACTTGATATTATGGGTATTGGTGGAATGCAAAACTATTGTAATAAAGAAGCCAATGAAATAGAACTGAATCTAAAACAGGTTATTGTCAATTGTAAGGTGCAGAATGTGATTCTATTACTAGATGCGGATTGTTTACGTGTAGAGTATAAAGATAAAAAAGATCTTGCGACACGTCTTCAAAACTTCCATTCTGCGGTTACGAGATTCTCGGAGCTAGTAAGGCCGTTTGATGTCGAGATGTATTTTGCTCATGTACAAACAAAGTATCTTGGCACGGCGAAGGGCCTTGATGATTTACTAGCATTGCCAGGGGTAGATAAACAACGTGTAAATCGGGAACTCGAAAGATTATCTACAGGGGAGAAGATCTATTTTTCTGTCCAACGGATAACGGCAAGTAGCACATCGAAGCTGATGAAGTATTTTCTCTTGGATAATGTAAGTGAATTTTATGAGGCAAATAAAGATGTTTTACAAGATAAGCCTTTTGTTTGGAAGGGGAGTAAATATTATTGGGATGGGAGTAAGGTCGTAAATGCGTGGTATGATGATGCTCGTCAATATCTCCGGGTCGGAATTTCTTTCTATAAAAAAGTTTGGAAGATCAATCCCCATAAAGATCCTTCTCATCAAAAACCCCAATTGATCCTTGAACCTTGGCAGGTTGGCGAGATTAATCGTGATTATTCGAATAGTAAAACGTTCATACAATATATTCCCAAATATGATCAGTTTTGTAATCTTCCGGATAACACAAGGAGATATAAAAGGATTGTAGAGATCGAGCATGAGGGAATCTTGACTCGATGCTATAACATGTATACGGAGTTAAATCATGATATGGAGGCTGGTGAATGGCCTAACATCGAAAAATTCCTATTACATATATTCCAAAGTAAAAACACCTCTGGAGAAACCATGTATGAATTTGGGCTTGACTATATACAACTAACTTATTTTAATCCAACACAACGTTTGCCGATCTTGTGTCCGGTAAGTCGGGAACGTAATACAGGTAAATCAACTTTTTTGAATTTTTTACAGCTTATATTTCAAGAAAATATGTCTATTCTTGACAATGAACGCTTTACCGGGAAATTTACAAGCCACTTTGTTCATAAACTGATCGTGGCACTGGATGAAGGATTCATCCCTATAGAACAGAAGCTAATGAAAGAGCGTATTAAGAATTACTCGACCGGTCGTACAGTATGGCTGGAGGGTAAAGGGAGTAATGCCTCTGAAATATATAATTTTATGCACCTTATCATGTGTTCCAATGACGAAACTAATTTCATGCAAATAGATGAAGGAGAAAATAGGTTTTGTGTATTGAAGGTTCCAACTTTGTCTTTCGATGATCCATCTATATTACAAAAAATGGAAACGGAGATTCCTCACTTCTTATATTTCTTAAAGAAACGTTCCCTTCATTATCCGACTGGGCAAGGACGCTTTAGTTTTAATCCTACTGTATATGAGACTGAGGCTTTGAAAGTCATACAAGAGAGAACACAGAATTTCTTACCTAAGCAAGTGAAAGACTTTTTGAATGAGATGTTCCGGATGACCGGACAGGCCTATCTGGATTATTGTCCAAAAGATATCGTTAGGGGTATTTATGAGTTCAGTAATACGAAGCTTTCTAAGCCTGCTATAATGGAATATCTGAAGTATGACCTAAGAATGCGGCCTGAGCCAAAAGGTCGATATAGCTTATATCGAGAAAGTCTAGATCCAGATAACGTAGCGGGCTACGATGTTATTAGTACGACTGGATATCCATATAGATTTTTCTATAAGGATTTTCTTGACGAAGAAGAACAAAAAGAGCAGGAGTTATTGATGAATGAAGCTGATTCTAATATTCTAGTAGAAACTACTCAAGAACTACCATTTGCTCCTATCGCTTCAAATGAAGACAAACCTTTTTAAAATAGAATAATATGGAAAAAGTAACAGAAAATCAACGAGATGAAGAGAACAAAGTGGTAGAGTGTGTGTATTCATGCTTGGCTGGATCAAGAAATAAAATAACTCACCTAATATTGGATATCCTATACATAAGATTGCTGCTACAAGTAAAAAAGTAACTTTAATTTAAATAATCATGAAACTTACAAAAGAAGAAGATCAAGTTGTTTGCAAGTTCTTAAAGAATATTATAGACGAAAGTGGAGAACAGCTATTTAAGTTAACTCAATTTATGCTACTTCAATGGAGTGAAGAGGCTATTAGAATGAATGCTGCTGAAATAGCCTTAAAACAGACTATAGATTATGAAGGTGATCGATACAATACACGCATGTCTATCCAGTACTCGAAAGTAGGAGAGAAATCGTTGGAAGAACATGCATATGAGGTCGTAGATCGAATGCTATCTGCCGGATCGGAGAACTGTGATCCTCGTGAATATTTAAAAAAGGCGGTTCTTGCTGGATATAATTTACATCATGAGGATTTTGACGATAAGTGAAAAGAGCCAATTGAAATAATTCAAATTTAAGAAATTATGAATATAGAACAAATCATTTTCAATATTCTCAATAAGAGCGCACATACGTGGGTTAGATATTGGAAGCAGAAAGAAATTTCCGGATTAACGATGCCTGGCGAATATGTTGAGATAAGGTGTTCTTTTTTATCAGATATTGAACTTCTTGAAATTTTAGAAGCAGGATTTACAATCAAAACAATATGGGCAAAAAAAATAGATGCAGACGCTTATTGTGATGTCCTGTTAATGCGTAAAATTTAAGTGAAACTAAAAATAAAAAAGTATAAAATGAAGAAGCAATATATCATAGCACGCTATTTCAGAGGTTGGCATGTAGAGACAATGTGTAAACCGACTACAAAAAAGGATGCGGACAAACGGTGTACAAAACTTCAAGAAGATGCCTCTCCTTTAACGGAATATAAAGTTCTCAAGATTGCTACTACACGTAAAAAAACAACTCTAATCTAAAATGTGAGCTATATGAAAAAGTTCAAATGCACAGTCACTCGTACTGATGAATACGAGATAGAGATTGACGAGAATATCATCAATGAGGAATGGATGGAACATTTTCGGTCATACATGTATAATTTCAATAGTCTATCGGAACACGCAGAGCATCTAGCGCTATTTCAAGCCAGATTAGGTAGTGAATACGATTTCATAGAAGGATACGGCTATGTAGAACGAGATGGGGAATTACCGTATAGTCCTGAAGATTTTGACAAAAATGGTAATTGGTTGCCCGAAGCAGAACGAAGACAACCTGCTCTCGGCATAAATATCAACATCATAAGTGAGGATGAAGAATGTGAAGTTGATGTAGAAGAATTAGATAACAACTAAAAAATAACGAATCATGATAACGAAAGAACAAGTCAAAGAAATATTGACAAAAAATCCGGCAGGAATTACAAAAGAAGAGTTGAAATTTGTTTTTGGCATATTCTGCCTGTCAATCAAAGAATATAAAAAATCGGAACATAATCTTTGGTTTGAAGTACATTTCAAACGCATATACATCGCTCAAATTCGATATGGTATAAAAGGTGGGATGTCTTTTAGTAACGAATATGTAAATATGGGAGATGGATGTCATGGGGTAACAATGGGAACAGTGAATAATACGGCTGACCTATTAAAAATATTCATCAATATGTTTTACGACAATTTGTTGAAACAAGCCAACTATGAGCCTTTATATGACGAAGATATATCTCAATTTGAATCCCTTGAACAAGCTCAAGAATATTTGGAATATGTTCAATCGATACTGTAAAATTAATAAACTCTCTGTAATAATCTAAAATAAAAGTGCATGAAAATACATTACTTCTTCAATAGAGAACATGATAAAGGTTTCTACGACCTTGTAATTGAAGCTTGGCTGGAAGAAAAAGAGACATCCATGCAAGGTGTGGAGAGATTAAGTTTTACCAGATTGGAAAAACTAAGAATCTTTCTGTCAAAGGATGATCATTTCCATTGCTATGATTTTAAGCATGAATTTGGGAAAAATAGCTGTATAGGCCATTTTGCCCATACTCGCAAAAAACTAAAGGAAGATATGAATAAATGGAAGCTTAAACCTATTGACCGGCGTAATTATGAAAGATTCCGGAAAGTAGCCGTTGCCCTTTATCGTAAACAATCCTTGATTGATTTCTCTGATTTCAAAGGAAGGCAAACATATGCGATTAGACAGATCATAGGAGATTAACGTAAAACTAAGAACAAAGAAATATGGAAACAAAAGATTTAAAGAAAAGATTTAAGGATTTGACAGTGGTTAAATTGACAATGGATGCAGTCTATTCCCGCCGGGATATTGAAGAGAAAGTAAGAAAACAGTTTGGGAACACAGTTCTCCGGTACGAACATAACGGAAAAAAGGTAAATATAGCATCCAGCGCTACGTATGGCAAGTTTATAGGACAACTGAAGCAAGGAGTCAAAGTTGTTATGACTGGAGCTGAAATTGAAATGAAGCCGGAATATGCGAAAAAGGCTTGGAAAGTCAGAACAGAACCTTCATTTATGTGCGGCGAGTTCGTCGTTTGGTTGGAAGGTTTTAGCGGTGCATATTCTTGTAAAATGCTAAGATTTCCGGAACCGGATGAAGATTTATCATTCTAATTAAGAAGAAGTGAAGCTTATGGATAAAATTATATTGGATGCTTGTTGTGGTTCCCGAATGTTTTGGTTTGATAAAAATAACCCGATAACATTGTTTGTTGATATCCGGAACGAAGAGCATACTCTTTGTGATGGTCGAAATTTAAAAGTCCATCCTGATCTTATTGCTGATTTTACCAATTTGCCTTTTCCTGCTAAGAATTTCAAGCTTGTTGTATTTGATCCACCTCATTTGCTTAAGGCCGGTGAGAATAGTTGGCTCACTAAGAAATACGGCAAATTGTCAGAAGATTGGCCAAGGTTGCTGAATCAGGGTTTCAACGAGTGCTTCCGGGTACTCGATGATTACGGTGTTCTTATTTTTAAATGGAATGAAGAGCAAGTAACTGTTAAAGAGGTTTTAAAAGCTATCGATCGGTTGCCCTTATTTGGACATACAACCGGCCGGAGTGGTAAAACTATGTGGATGTGTTTTATGAAATTACCTAACAACTAAGAAATTTTGAATATGATAACATTGGAATAAGTAAAAGAAAAATTAGAGGATCTCAAGAGTGAAATCCGATGCAGTTTAAAATGTGAGCCGGAAGATCTTGAGATTGTACAACATGAATCTGGGTGTATATCTATAGATTGGAAAGAAAAAAGGGCCTCAATGTTTGCTGATCCATCAGATTTCATGGTATACACTACATAACTAAGGATATATGAGGTTATTACGATACAGAGAGCTTAACCCGTATGAGATACGGGATTTACTTGATGAATATATTGGACTGACAGATTATCAAAAGGAAAAATTGGTAGATACAGGATGGCTTCCATTTCATATTATAAAATAAACACATAGCGAAAAAGTAAATTTGGGCAAAGCGTAGCGAATTAGCTGATACAGCGTTCGTTACGCTTTGTTTTTCTATGGGACAGAGCCAACGAAATACCACCTCGAAGCCAAACAGCGCAGAAGTTCAGTTACCACCTCATTACCCCCGTAACGGGTGTGAATTTCTCGCTAAATGGTTCTGTTTCTGCGATTTGCGTAATTTTGCATAGCAGTCGGTAACTCACTAATAACTAATTTTGTAACCAAAAAAAGGAGTGAGTTATGCGAAGTACATTCAAGGTATTATTTTACGTGAAGAAAGGCAGCGAGAAGCCGAACGGCAACCTGCCTTTAATGTGCCGTATCACGGTGGACGGCGAGATTAAACAGTTCAGTTGCAAGATGGACGTTCCCCCACGGTTGTGGGACGTGAAAAACAGCCGTGCTTCGGGCAAGAGCGTCGAAGCGCAGAGAATCAACCTTGCGGTAGATAAAATCCGTGTGGAGGTAAACCGTCGCTATCAAGAACTGATGCAGACGGACGGTTATGTTACCGCCGCCAAACTCAAAGACGCCTATCTCGGTATCGGCGTCAAGCAGGAAACTTTGCTGAAGCTGTTCGAGCAGCACAACGCCGAGTTCGAGAAGAAAGTCGGGCACAGCAGGGCGCAGGGTACATTTACCCGTTATCGGACGGTCTGCAACCATATCCGGGAGTTCCTGCCCCATACCTACAAACGTGAGGATATTCCGTTAAAGGAACTAAACCTCACGTTCATCAACGATTTCGAGTATTTTTTGCGCACGGAGAAGAAATGCCGCACCAATACCGTGTGGGGCTACATGATTGTGTTGAAACACATCGTTTCGATAGCGAGAAACGACGGGCGTTTGCCCTTTAATCCCTTTGCCGGATATATCAACTCTCCCGAAAGCGTGGACAGGGGCTACCTCACCCAAACGGAGATACAGACGCTCATGGACGCACCGATGAAGAACGCCACCCATGAACTTGTACGGGACTTGTTCGTCTTTTCTGTTTTCACGGGTTTGGCGTATTCCGACGTGAAGAACCTCACCGCCGACCGCCTGCAAACATTCTTCGACGGCAACCTGTGGATAATCACCCGAAGAAAGAAGACCAACACCGAATCGAACATCCGTCTTTTGGACGTTCCCAAGCGTATCATAGAGAAATACAAGGGACTGGCTCGGGACGGTCATGTTTTCCCCGTTCCGAGCAACGGCAGTTGTAACAAAATACTCAAAGAGATAGGCAGACAATGCGGTTTCAAGGTGCGTTTGACCTACCATGTGGCACGCCACACGAACGCCACGACCGTGCTTTTGTCGCACGGCGTACCCATCGAAACGGTGAGCCGCCTTTTGGGACACACGAACATAAAGACCACCCAAATTTACGCCAAAATCACCGCCCAGAAGATAAGCCAAGACATGGAAACCTTGTCGCACAAGTTGGAGGACATGGAGAAGAATATCTGCCGAGCCATTTAATTAAGAACAGAATACCGATGAAAGAAGAAAGGAACATTATCACGATGGACGGGCAGGGCAATATCTCCCTGCCGAGCGATATAGGTGCAACCGCCATGACCGAGCGGGAAATCTGCGAACTGTTCGGGGTTATCGCCCCGACGGTTCGGGCAGGGATAAAGGCACTCTGCAAAAGCGGAGTTTTGAAAGAGTACGGCATAAAACGCCTTATCCGCTTACCAAAGAGAAGTTACATCGAGGTTTACAACCTCGAAACGATAGCCGCCCTCGCTTTCCGTATCGAGTCGTTCGGGGCGGCGAAAGTCCGCAGGGCATTATTAGAGAGGATTATACACGGGCGAAAAGAGAAAACGACGGTATTCGTGTCGGTTGTTTCGGACGGCAAGCCCAACAGCCGTTGGAAAGCGTGATGATATACCAACATATCAACATACCAACATACAAACGTACCAACATGCAAACGTACCAGCATACCAGCATGCAAACCTATCACTATGGTGATATATATTGCAGGGTCTATTTCTCTTTTCAGAGGAAAGCGGAGCAATCATTTCCGTTTACAAAGGCAAAGCAAGCACGGAGCTTTACGTCGGCTAAAAGGTCAGGCGGCTGCGCCGTTTCCCGATAAATCTTCCTCTCGCTTCGCTGCGAGCGTATTTATCGGGAAAACCTTGTATCCGACCGCCCCGTGCAAAAGAGCCTTTGAAAACGGAAACGACCGCCCCGCCACCCACCGACCGAAAGGGAAAAAATAAGGTGGGGTTACGGGCAAGCAGGCGGCAGGGACAGCCACCGCCGAAAGGCAGACGGGCAGACGGACGGCACGCCGCAGGGTATTTACGGAGAAAATACCGTAGCTTATTAGGGAATTTTCCGAGCCGCAATACTACGTATCGCTGAAAATTCCCCAATAAGGCAAGGGGCAAGCCCCTCTGCACACCCCATCGGGGACGGCATTTGCCGCCCCCGAAGATACAAAAAATCATTGTTTCACAAGCCAAAAAAGAAAGGAAGAATATATGGGTTTCGTAGTTTTACACATGGAAAAGGCGCACGGCAGCGACAGCGGAACGACCGCACATATCGAGCGTTTCATCATACCGAAGAACGCCGACCCCACACGCACGCACCTAAACCGCAGGCTCATCGAATACCCCGACGGGATAAAAGACCGTTCGGCGGCTATCCAAAGAAGATTGGAAGAAGCGGGGCTGACACGCAAAATCGGAAGCAACCAAGTACGGGCAATCCGCATCAACGTGTCGGGAACGCACGAGGACATGAAGCGGATAGAGGAAGAGGGGCGTTTGGACGAGTGGTGCGCCGACAATCTGAAATACTTCGCCGACACGTTCGGAAAGGAGAACATCGTGGCGGCTCACCTGCACAGGGACGAGGAAACGCCGCACATACACGTCACGCTCGTCCCCATCGTCAAGGGAGAGCGAAAGCGCAGGAAAAGGGAGGAACAGACGAAGAAGCGATACCGCAAGAAGCCGACCGACACCGTGAGGCTGTGCGCAGACGATATTATGACACGGCTGAAATTGAAGTCCTATCAAGATACCTATGCCGAAGCTATGGCGAAATACGGGTTGCAAAGGGGCATAGACGGCTCGAAAGCTCGCCACAAGTCCACGCAGCAGTATTATCGGGATATACAGAAACTCTCCGACGACCTCAAAGCGGAAGTGGTGGATTTGCAGCAGCAGAAAGAAACGGCACGGGAGGAACTAAGACGGGCGAAAAAAGAAATACAGACCGAGAAGCTGAAAGGGGCGGCAACCACCGCAGCCGCCAACATCGCCGAGAGCGTCGGTTCTCTTTTCGGCAGCAACAAGGTCAAGACGCTGGAAAGGGAGAACACCGCCCTGCATAGGGAGGTAGCCGACCACGAGGAAACCATCGAAGCCCTGCAAGACAGAATACAGACCATGCAGGCAGACCACAGCAGGGAGATACGGGAAATGCAGCAAAAGCACGGCAGGGAGATAGCAGACAAGGACACAAGGCACAAGCAGGAAATATCGTTTCTGAAAACGGTAATCGCAAGGGCGGCGGCATGGTTTCCCTATTTCCGTGAAATGCTCCGTATCGAAAACCTCTGCCGCCTTGTGGGGTTCGATGAAAGGCAGACCGCAACGCTCGTCAAGGGAAAGCCGTTGGAGTATGCGGGGGAACTCTACTCGGAGGAACACGGACGGAAATTCACGACCGAAAGGGCAGGTTTCCAAGTGCTGAAAGACCCCACGGACGGGACGAGATTGGTTCTTGCCATCGACCGAAAGCCCATTGCCGAGTGGTTTAAGGAACAGTTCGAGAAGTTAAGGCAGAACATACGCCGACCTATACAACCGCAAAGGAAAGGCAAGGGATTCAAGCTATAAATGTTAAATCCTGCCCGATTTGCCGAAAAAAAGTGCGGTACGCCGTTCGTGGTGTGCCGCACTTTTTTTATATTTGTTCGCAAGGTGATATACTTGAAGAAAATAACAGCCGATTTCGCTGTTAGCACAATGTTAACATCCCAATTAAAAGCATGAGAAAATGACTAATTATTTTGATGATAAACAATTATATCCACTATTGTTTCAGAATGACTTTTCAAAGATTCTATCTTTCCTTGAAAAGTATGGGCTAAATAGCGTGGATAGAAATGGCAGGAGTTTTTTAATGAATTGCATAGCTGAAGGGAAAAATGATTTTGCTTATAAACTTATAGAATTAGGCGCAAATTTAAATCATCAAGATGCGAGTGGGGCATCCCCTTTATTTGCAGCAATTTGGGCATATAATATAGAAATGATAGTTTCTTTACTTGATAATCCAAGCGTTGATAAAAATATAACGGATAATCAAGGAAGAAATGCACTTCGGATAGCATTACAATATCATCCCGAAGATTGTGAATTAATGATAAGATTTATACGTGCTGGTGTAAACCCATTTTCATGCGACAACAATGGCGTATCATTTTATGATCTACTTCAAAAATACGCTTCGGGTAGTATAACTAAAGGAGGACGCAAGTTGAATGTGAAACCAATTATTATTGAAATAGAGAATGGGATGTTAACAAACAGCAAACCGACTGAATAAGCGGAACGCTGACAAACATTATCCGCAATAAACAAAGAAAATAGATATGGAAAAAGAAAAGCGAACGGAAGAAGCCATACAGGTATTTAGAAAAATGCTTGTAGAAGAATTTGGCATTAAATCAACAGAACAGTTCTTTTCAACAGAAGGAGAAGATATGGCTGTAATCTATGAGAGCATGAAAGTCGAACAAGAAAACTTCAATCTCACAGACGAAGAAACAAATGCTGTCTTAGATATAATTTTTGACGAACTGGATGCTCAAAATGCGGATAACAAACAGCAAACCGACTAAACAAGCGGAACGCTGCCAAACATTAGTTGCAGTCAAAAACGAAATAAAAATGAATGTAATATCAGAAAAAGAATATTCGTTTTCAAATGCGCTTTTTTGGAACGTAATGTTACATCATCATATTCGAGCCTTTGATGAAGAAAGGGATGCGAATTTTGATGAAGTATGGGATGAAGAACTTGTACCAACATTGTTGGATGAAAAGAAGTACAAGGAATATTGGTGTTGGCTATCTCAAATTGATTTGGGAACATCTGCAAATCAAGGTGAAATAGAAAATCCGAGAACTCTAACACTTCCTATCGGTAGTGATATTACATTGGCAATAGAATATCATCCTTGCTGTACATATTATTTTTTTAATGATACTTTAATCGGTGAAGTTAGTGGTAATTTTCACTTGAAGTATCTCACATATTCGGAATTAATGCGGATTACAAAAGAGAAATATGGAGATGTACTGTTCCATTTACTCTTACCTTTGTCTGCAATCAGGGAACAAGAAAAAGACATAGCACTTAATGAAATAATCCAACGATTGCAACAAATTCCCTTATTCAAGGAACATTCCGCATATATAGGTAAATGTATCTTGAATGGATTATTAATATCCAACTCTGACATACAAGAAATTCCCAAGATAGGAACGATATGTACAAGCAATTATTCATATAGAAATGCTTTGGTATATGATGATGAAAGGCAGGAAATAAAGGAGCTAAATATCCTTTTATCGAGATTATAAATATGCAACTAACAAGCGGATTAATCTCCTATAAAGGTCGATTATCCACAGAACATTATCGGTCATAAAAAATAAATGGAATGAATAAAATAGAGTCATTTAAATATATTCGCCCAATTTCTCCGGGTACAACATCATGTTACTCTGTTGGAGATATTCTTCCTATTGAGATTTCATGGGAATGTAATGGAAAGGTGTATAATCGGAAACAAGAAAAAGGTGGTTTATGCGCTATCTTTTCAGAACATGATAATGTAGTCGGTGTTGTTGAGAATCCATATACAGGTGGATTCAATTTAGCTTATGTATTGAACGGAGCAAATCAGATAGTTTGGAATGTGTCTGATTTGTTTATTGCTACTTACGGGAATCTATATTATGGTAGAGCACTACATTTCGTTGATGTGAGAGTTGAAAATGGAATTTTATACTTTTTCATCAATATATCAAATTGCGATTTTCGCTTTTCAATTAATGTAAAAACAGGAGAAATAGGGCAATTAATAGAAACAAGATAACAGAACGATAACAATCGGCTAAACCTCTCTTAATGGTCGGTTAGCCACCGGACATTAGCAGTCAATAAAAAAAGGAAGAAATGGAAAACGAAGAAGTATTAAATCAATTTGGAAAAATGTATATAGAGAGTGTGAGAGATAATAGTTTACACACTCTTGATAATATCCTTAATGGAGGTGCAAAAGCTTCATCAATAAAAAAATTGAATGAGGAACTAAAAAGTCTATCTCTTACTACCGATACCATAAAACTAATTCAGAGGATTGCGACACGGATGGTTGATGCAACTTTGCATAATACACTTTTCCTCTTTGAGCAAGAACTTGATGGCTGGCAAATTTCAAATCCAGACGAAGAGATAGATTCGATAGCCAATATTTCTGATGGCTTGTCAGGCGAACTATATTCGTCAAACGGATGGATTAAGAAATATAGTCGTTATGAAGATTGTGAATGAGACTGCTAACAAACAGCAAACCGACTGAATAAGCGGAACGCTGCCGGACATTACCATAATTAGAATAAGTTAAGTATGAGAACAATTCCATTTATAATGTTATTCTTGAGTTGTAGCTTGTATGCAGTAGCTCAACTCAACATAATCCCCAAGAATGACGGTTTGAAAGAGTACACTGTGCAGAATGCACAACCTTATGACAGCCTTACAAACGTGGAAAGTCGGAGTTTTGCTTCATTGCCCGGCCAGACCCTCTATATGCATGGAGCAAAGAATGACAGTCGTGGTTATTATGAGGCTTTCTTCACGGGCAACTTCCTCGATGGTAAAAATCATCCGGTATATAAAATGGATGGCGTAAGCGTAACTCCTGCAAAAGCTGTGGTGGGAAAGTATTATGAGATTCTGAAAGTCTGGACGAAAGGAACAGGATGCTGTATTCTGTTGCGTGAAAAAGAAAGCGGAGATGAAATTTACTACAATCCTTATCGTTATCCTCTATGTATGACCTGTTTGGGCTTCTATGAGAAGCTGAAAAGATACATTGGGCAGGCATTCTTCTCACTTGCCAAACGGGTAGAAACCGAGGACGGACAAATCATAACACCGCCTGAAGGTACTGAATACCATTGTATGGATATAGGCTTGAAAATGAACAGTGACGGGGCGTTTCTGATTATGGAGGGGGCAGACAGCGTTAAGGTAGAAGCCTTCCCAATAGGTGATGAAGTTTACGAGTTCGTAAGTGCCAAGCGTATTTCCTTGCTGAAAGAACAGTATGGCGATAATTTTGGCAAGCGGATAGCGTTCAGGAAAGTAGATACCGGAATGACGAAAGAAATGGTTGTCGTTGCGTGGGGTGAACCTTATCGGAAATCAGAAATAAAAAAGGAAAACGGAACGCTTGAAACATGGAGTTTTTCAGATAACCGTTATGTGGAACTGTTTAATGGAAAAGTGTTGAATGTTCGTGTCTATTAGTACGCTACAAACCTTATTTTGCAAGTAAGAAAATGAGAACACCTATCATAATCATACTTTTGGCAACCGTATTTACTGCAAGCTGCGGAGAGCCGCCCATGCCGCCAAGGCAAGATAGACGGAACTGTAAAGACCTATTTTCATAACGGCAAAATGGAAACCGAAAAGGAGTATAGGCAGAGTGTGGAGAGCGGACGGGAACGCCGCTTTGACAGCAAGGCGGGTGAGCAGATTTTTGAATCTCATTATATAGACGGAAAAAAAGAGGGTGAGGAATGGGAGATTTTCGAGGATGGGCGCACGCTTCGCAACAGGACTACACGACACTACCGTAACGGAAAACTTGACGGCTCTTATCATGTGGAATCGACACGGGACGGAAAACCCTATATAACCATCGAGGGACAATACACGACGGCGAGAAATCGGGACGTTGGAAACAGTACAACGCCACCGATGACACAACCCATGAATGGGATGAATGATTTTCTTTTTTCGCAAGTTGATTTTATAAAATTGCCACCGAAAGTTCGTACTTTCGGAAAAAGATGTTATATTTGCAAATGAAAGAGTTATTTGACAGCATAGCAACGCAAAACGCTGAAATTCGCACAGTTGCTAAATCGTTACCTCTATTTCTCAAATAATTCGCTAAAAGTTTATTTCTCAATCGGTTAAGTCAAACCGAGAAAAATCTAAAATATGAGTCGCCTGAACCTGTCAGACCTATATGGAGATTGACTATTCTACTTTATTGGATATTTGTTCTTTTTATGGCTTTATTGGCAATACCTCTAAAATGGCTTTTAACGGGGAATCGGTATTTTTCAGATAGGCACTGGACTTATAAAGTTTATGTTTTCTGGACAAAGAAATTAGGACTTGCGTAAAATAGGAATAAGTGAAGTATGGTAAAGAAAAAGAGTACAGATGATCGTAAACAGTTATTGATTCGGTATCGAATGGATAAAGCGAACAAGGTGAATTTCATTGATCCTTGTTGTGACGAAATGCCGGCAATACTATTTTTTAAGGTGATGGAGGCACTGGCAAGTGTGGAGAAAGCATGGAATGAAGGGATAAACGACAAAATTTAAAAAGTTATGGAACAAGAAAAATTTGATTTATGGTGTATTGTTGAATTATTTGGACATTCACGAATTTCGGGAAAATGTACAGAGCAAAATGTCGCCGGAACTAATATGTTACGTGTTGATGTGCCAAAGACAAGTCGGCAACAAGGTTTTACCCGTTTCCTCTCTGCGGGAGCAATATATGCAATTAATCCAGTAACAGAAGAAGTAGCCAAGCATGTCGCTGAGAATTTACAAATTGATCCGATCAGTGTATGGGAAATATCTCATTTGGTTGATCAGCGTTTAAAGGCTTTAGAGGATGATAGAGAGATAGAGATATGAGAGATAGAGGATTTATATTTTTCGAATATAATAATCGAACGGAATGAAAATGTTAGTAGGGACTGTTCCATTTGTTCCAAATGTTCCGATGAAAACCCCAGAGTTCAAAATCTGGGGTTTTTTGTATCGTTTTGATATTTGTGTTTTGAAATATGTGTTTTTTCAAAAATAACGGGAAATATTTTTTGTAGAAAAAGTCACAAAAGTCACAAAGTGGAGAAGGTTTTTGATTTTCAAATGTTTATATATGTGACATTTTTGTTTTGAAAAGTCACAAAAGGAACATTTGTCACAATTGTTTTTGTGACATTTTTGGATTGTGACTTTTCTTATAAAAATGTCACTATACTAAAAACCTCTTGAATACATGGTTTGTGACATTTGTTCCGTTTGTGATTTTTTTTTCTCAGTTTATTATAGAGCATATATTCGAATTTGATGATTTTCAAAAATGAATATCATTATGTAATTAAAAAGACTTACTTTTTATTCTTTTTGTCAAATTAAAATGCCAATTTACTTTTTTGAATGTATATTAAGTTGTATATTTGTTTGATAATCAGAGATTGAGATATGATAACTACAAAAATTACAATCAAACCGCATCTAGCGGAATATAACACCCGTAAATATAACGCTTGTGAGCTTGGCCCCATTCGTTTTCCTGATCGGGATGATTTGTATCATACGGTTTTCTCTTTGACAGAAAAGAGACCTAATAATTGCCCGGTTGACTCTGGTAATTTGGAACTGGTACTTCCTGAAAGAAGGGAAGGAAAATCACCTCTTACATTTAATTATCTAGGATATCGTTCTGTAAAGATCATTGAAAAAAAAATAGAGACACGCCTATGGGCTGAACTGCATGATTTGATCGATGAAAATAAGCATTTTTATGGTATACAATATATAGAGTCTGTTGCTTATTTCATGAGAAAGTATGCGATAGTATCAATTTCAGAAGATGCTCTACTAAAAAATTATTATAGGTGGCGAGAGATTGTGCGGCAAAAGAAACGGCGTCGTTCATATCAAAAACGTGAACTATAGTTAAAATTGAAATTGTTTTTTATCTACCAAGTGCTTGTTTTTGTCCGATTTTTGGGATGAAAATGTGTGAAAATACTGAAGTGGTTGATTTTAAATTTGTTATAAATGAAAGAGTTTTGTAATCTTATCCGTTTGTGTCTGATATCAGATGTCCAATCATTTACAGACAATGTCATCGTATTAAAATCTGGACATTCGCAAACTGAGTTATATCCCGATGATTTTGCGTTTCAACCTAAATCAGAGATATCTGATGCTGGCCTATTATATAATGTAGAGTTGGAGGTCCCGATAGAAAAGGTGTCGATTTCAACAGCTTCAGTTTATGATACTCCGAGATCCGTGATTCTTCAACTAGAAATATTCCCGGATCATACTCCCATATTTGTAGGTTCCTTGAGATGGCCTGTTTTAAAAACTATTTCTCCTGATATAAATAAGGATATGCTGTATATTAGTGGTAAAGTTCCGAGAATCACGCTATAGAAGTCCTTTACCTTACTCGCTTATCCTTCTTACTTCGTAGGAAAATAAGCAAGTATGAACGATAGGGCATATGTAATCCAACTTCTCACTTCTTCTCAAGCTCGTTTACTCATCATGCGAGATGAGTATATCGCAGCCTTACTTGCCTATTTCCCACTAGGCTCTCAATCGGTTTCTACTTTTTTTGATGATCCGAAAACATATAAGGAATGTGTATCGGAAGACTTTGAGCCAGTAAAGGCAAAATCCTCAGTTCCTCTTACGATTGACTTTACTTCAAATGACATCGATCCCGGGACATTAGCTTATCATCGTATTAAAGGATTGATTACGGCGGAAAGCTATTGGTACTTTTCCAGTAAACAGTTCGAGCAGGATTTACTTTTAGCTGAGGAAAATCCGAATATCACATGCCATTTTCTACATATATCTTCTGGTGGAGGAGAAGCATGGTATCTTGACCGTTTGTCAGAGACCATGCGTTCTCTTTCGAAACCTTTATATTCATTTGTAGAGAAGGTCTGCGGATCGGCAGCTTATTATATTGGTTGCCATGGCTCAATAATGAAAGCCTTAACGCAAAATGACATTGTCGGTTGTATAGGCTCTATGATTAACTTTTGGGATATTGATCCTTATTTCGAATCTCTAGGTTTTAAAAGGATAGAAGAATACGCACATATCTCTGATTTGAAAAATAAGAAATACAATGATTTAAAGGCCGGGAAACCCAAACAATTCATAGAGGAAGAGTTGGACCCTTTAGCGGAGCAGTTTAGGGAAGAGGTGCGTATGGCCCGTCTACCTCTTGCTAATTTGGACTTGGATAACCCAGTACTCCGTGGTGAAACATTCGATGCTATGCGTTCTATAGATGTGGGATTGATAGATGGTATTCAAACATTAAATGAAGCATTAATGGAAGCCCAAACATTGGGACGCAAGTGGGAGGATGAGCGTAGACAACTAAGAAATAAAGTTTTTTCATTAATTTAATATATATAGTATGTTCAAAGATTTAAAAGAAAAACTATCAATGATCTTAGCGGCTCTTGGCTTTACAGACAAGGCTAAATCGAAGACACTTACGAATGAGGATTGGGTAGCCATTGAAGCCTCCTTTAAAGAAAAATATGGAACCTCCCTTTCCGATGCGATGCAAGAGGCACAGACAGCCGATAGATTGGCGGCTGAAAGAAATGCCGCTCTTGAAATAATCAATGCAAATGAAGCGCAAAATCAAGGTGACAATGTCTCGGTAAACGGAAACGGTCAAGAGGATAACTTAAATAGTCAGCCTCAATCTCTTGTTGATAGTGTTCAAGCACTAGTTACCACTCTGAATACAACCAACAAAGAAAACTCCAAGCTTCGTCAGGATATTACGAATATGGCTGCTAAAGCAATGGAGGACAAATCTGAAGTAGTAATCAAAAAACAACTAACAGTGTTTGGACCGGGTACGACCGCAACACATCTTTTTGGCATTGAACATCCATTGTTTGATATGAAGAAACGATGGAATATCATAGCTAATAATCCGGCTTATGCGACATTACATACCGCTGATGACGATACGGATGGCGTATCTTTCCGAAATGAGGTGCGTAACTATGGCAAATCGTTGGCCGCTCGTTATGCATTCTTAAAGAATAATAATCTGTTAAACCCGGAAAAACTGACATCTGGATTTACAAATGACTTTTCAGAATTGGCTGATGCTGGTTTAGGAGATCAGTATGTGGTTCTTCGTCAAGATGCCTTGATTGCACGTATTATTACGTTAGAGAATATTTATGATCTCTATCCTCGACGCTATGGAGTACAGGATAGAGAGTTAATGACAAATGCTTTCTTTACAGAGATATCTCAAGCTTATCAAGAAGGTGAAGTTTGGAAAGGTAGCATGGAGTTGCAGCCTGAGATGGGATATGTGGATGATGCGATGGCTAAAGTTCAGTTTGGTCCCCTTAAGGATTTGGAGCGAAAATATATCGGTTACCTAAATACTGATGGCTCAGATCCTATTAAATGGGGTATGATTGAGTGGCAGTTATTGAATATTTATAAACAGATGGTCAGTGAACAAAACCGCCGTCGTATCCGTGGCTGTTATGTAAAGCCCGAGAAAGGGGTTCCGGGAAGTTATTTAAATTCTTCTACCGGCTTGATCTATACGTTAGTCCGCTATATGCATGAGAATTCCTTGCTTCCTCATTCTGATGATGCTTATAATGATTACAGTGCGACTACGTTTTTAGACGCTGTGCTTGAATTTGTGAGTGATGTAAAGTCTACCCTTGACGAGGATATTGATTTGGAGGGATTTGCTATTTATTTAAATAAGAATCATCGTGATTGGTGGCTTGCGAATTGTCGGACAAAGTATGGTAAGGATATCGATTTTACAGGTCCTCAAAGTTATGCGAATGTCGTTCCTGATAAAGGCATTCCTATTAAATGGGTTCCTAATATGGGGCAAAGCAAGCTTATCCACATGCAGGAGCCGGGCAATTTGCAGTGTCTTGAATTCGTTCCCGGAGAAATGTTGGCTTTTAAATTGCAAGAATTTATGGAAATGGTCATGGCATGGGCTACTTGGAAAGAAGGTTTTACCGCAAGCTTTATCGGTCGCCATTTCTCTTCCTTGGACGCACTTTCTACCAATAACTACAGTTTACAACGTGTATTCTGTAATAAGCCGGCCACGATACTGGAAGCGGATACAACAACAGTCTCCACAAGTAATCAGTTCTGGTTCTTGACGCCGGCTAATACAGCCGCGAAAGTATTGACCGATATCATCGGAGCGAAAAAAGGTGTTGTCTATTTGATTGAGTGTGGATCTATAGATAATGCTACGACTATAGCAAAGTCTGGAAAGTTTGCTGATATAACAAAGGCCTATACTCCGACAAAAATAGGCGACTACATTATGGTTGTCTTAAATAATGCTGGCAACTTTATCGAGTTGGAACGGCAGGAGGGAGGCGTGCGTACCATTAATAAGGAATTACAACCTAATATTCCGGGAGCTCGTTAGTTTTTGTCCATTTTTCAATTAAGGGCCGGGACTAATCCCGGCTCTGTATTACAAATTATCAAAATTTATAGTTATGCAGAAAAAACAAGTTCTTTCCTATATTTCCGCTCAAAAGCGGGCGTTCAAGGCACGACGTGCTTTGCAGATTAAATTTTTTCTTTGTCTTATGTTGTTGTTTGCTTCGGTAGCGACAGTGGCGGCAATGACTTCTCCGGAAGACACGAGAGTCTCAACAGAGGTGATTATGGGGGCAACCATGGCTAGTATGATGGCGATTGGAAATATAGATGATGTCGCCGATAAAGAGGTCGCTGGTGAATCGATCGCTTATAAAGTTTGGCTAATTGAGACTAAGCAGTTGGATTCTGCCCGTCAATTTCCACTCCCAAACGCAAGCCGGGAGGTTTCGTCCCTCCCTTTGCTCGGCGGAGAGTATATGCATTACTTCGAGGCCCACGATATCCCGACATACACCAGTTCCGGGGAAAAAGGCGATCTTACAATTTCGAGTACGAACACCTTTACTATAATCATGGGAGGAGTGCGAGATCAACTCCTTAATTTCATTGAGGAGAAAGCCGGATGCAAGTTCATTGTTATCTTTCAAGAATGTGAATCTAATAATCGTTTTATATTGGGTAATCCTTGTAAACCGATGGTATTGAAATCTTTTAATTTAAAGAATGATAAGGAGAATAGATCAGTGACCTTTACGTTTGAGAACAAATCGATCAAGCAATATCATAAATATGTAGGTGATTTACTTTATAAAGCTCCGGTCTCGCTTGCCGCAGGAGCTACAGACTTGAAACTTGTTACCGCTACCAATACTTATAATATTCCGGAGGGGGCGTCAGCTACTTATGCGATCTCTACAGTTTCTGGACTGACAGCTACGGATAAAGGAAGGGTCATTACTTTAAATGGATTAGGTAGTTCAAATGCGGCAACAATAGCGGATAATACCTCTTTTATTATGGAAGATGGTGCTACTTGGACTGCCAAGGCCGGTTCTCAAATATCGTTTAGAGTGCTTGATCCAACAACATTAGTCGAGATTCAAGGTTCAAGAATACAAACCGCATAGATCTTCGGTTATGGCATACAGTATAAAAGAAAAAATGAAGCTCCTCCGGGAGCTTCATAATCCAGAATATGCGGAAGTAGATCTGCATTTCCTTCAGAATATGTGTCCGCAAAATGATTTGTTTCGATCTCCAATAGTAAATGCGGCACGCCATTCGGAAAAGATTCTGTATACTCTATTGGAGTATACGACTTCAGAGAAGATTCGCTTGAATCGTCGTCGTGTTGAAAATGAAAAACTTACAATTTTAGAATCTTATGAAAATGAGGGAAATACAAAAACGGATAAAGAAGCTAGAGCAGAATCAAGCATTAATATACAATGCGAAGGAAGAGCTTCAGATAATGCCGAAAAAGAAAATCTTGAAGGGGACTCCAGTAAAACAGATGTAACAGACGTAGAAAAAAAAAACGAACTTACGGTGACTCAGTAAAAATCCAGAAAGAAGAGGAATATCCGCAAATCGACTGGAAAAACATCTTTGACAAAGATGTCCAAATTGCGACATTAATCTATAATGATCGTATTAATACGTGGCGTGAGATGAAGGTTCTAGATGCTGAACTCGACGAGAACCCTACCGAGAGCAAGGTAGCGAAGATGGCCGAGTTACGAATCCGGAACCTTCAATGTTTTGAGGAACTTCGATCTTTTAGCGATAGTGGCAAATGGAGAAACAAACATCCTCTACTAGTTCATTACTCCGAACGTTTCCAGTTAGAAGAGCTTCGTCGTAAAGATCCTGCGGCTTTTTTGATGAAATATGCTAATTGTCAACAGAATATAAAGAGATATAGATCATATCTCAATAATGACTCTCGAACAAGTCAACGTGATAACGATAGAAAGAACTTGGCTAAGCACCAAGCGCGTGAAGTAATTTTTGAAACGATATTGAAAGATGAAAGAAATAACAATTTATAATTTAGGAAATTTACCTACAGCTTCTTTAGATTCATTTTACGAATTGCAAGAAGATTTTAAGATACCGGATCCTGATAAGTTAGCTAAGCTGCAGATGTTGATTATCACCCGTGGGTTTAAGTATGCCTTTAAAGCATGGAAGGATACGGATGGTAAATTATGGATCATTGATGCGCACCAACGCAGGAAAGCTCTATTGGCTTTGCGGAAATCTGGTTTTCTAATTCCAGATATTCCTTATGAACCTATTTATGCGGAAGATAAAAAAGAAGCGGTCGAGGAAATTGCGGCTTATAACTCTGAGTTCGCTAAAAAAAATCCAGATACATTATTGTTCAAGAAGTATAACATCGACTCTGATACGATGGAACGTTTTAATTTACCTTTCGAAGCGAAATCTTTGGATATAGGTCTGCCTAAACACAATCTATTTGGAGGTGAAGATTTAGAAGATATAAAAGAGGACGAGGAGGAACTCCGGATTCCTGCGGAAAATGAATATATAACTAGACCGGGTGACATATGGCTATTAGGTAATCACCGCTTAATGTGTGGTGATTGTCGAGAAATAAAATCTGTCATGGAATTAATGAATGGGGAAATGGCGGATATATGCGTGACAGATCCACCATATAACGTCTCCTACCAAGGTGATACCCCTGATCAGCTGACAATCGATAATGATTCGATGGAAAATGATATGTTCTTGGTTTTTTTAAGACAGGTTTTTAGCTATATGTTCAAGATCATGAAGCCGGGAGCTGCGATATATGTGTTCCATGCGGATAGTGAAGGTGGTAATTTCCGAGTAGCATTTAAACAAGCCGGTTTTAAATTTGCTCAATGCTGTATATGGGAAAAAAACTCAATATGTCTGGGACGTCAAGATTATCAGTGGCAACATGAACCTGTTTTATATGGGTGGAAGCCCGGGGCATCACATTCTTGGTTTTCGGATCGGAAACAAACAACTATATGGAAGTTTGACAAGCCTCAAAGAAATGCGCTTCATCCCACCATGAAACCTATAGCTTTAATGGCTTATCCTATTCGAAATAGTTCTCGTCCAAGATCGATTGTGATTGATTTCTTTTCCGGATCCGGATCAACTATCATGGCATGCCAGCAAGTGGATCGCATCTGTTATGCTATGGAAATAGATCCGAGGTATGCGGATGCGACCGTTTATCGATTTAAGGCTTTATTTAGGAACCAACCGATTCAACTCGTGCGTCAAGGAGAGACTCTCTCAGTGGATGCTACCGCAAGATTATTAAGCAATGGAAGACTATAGTGCTCAGATAAGATCGTTCGGTGCGCTTGGATATAGTCCGGAGCGCATAGCCTCTTTACTAAATCTGACAGGAAAAGAACGGGTGGAACTAGCGATCCGTCTGACAATTCCAGACGATCCGTTTTTTCTGGCTTATCAAAATGGACTGGCGATCGGGGCATGGAATATCGATGCGGAGTTAGCAAAGCAAGCAGAGAAGGGGGATATCGATTCTATTTCTGCTCTGGCGGAGCGTTCAAAAGAAAGAAAAATAAAGGATTTGAAGAAACACTTGTTTGGTATATGAATTACCTAGAGACTATAGAGAAGCTCCATCCTGATATCGTCCATCATTTCTTGCAAACGGGGGAATGTAAGGGTATTCCGGTAGAAGTACAACTATTTCTAAAACAGATACAATGGGCGGCAGAGATCTATGAATATGAACGAAATATCACTCGGGCCGCTCGTTTACTTCGCTCCCGCATTATGGCTTTACAGGAAAAGGATGTTGATATCAGAACCTGTAAGGCCCGGTTTTATTCTGCGATATCTTACTTCAATGTAGACAATAATGTAGCTACGAAGGTCTGGGAAACAGACTATGCCAATAAATATGAGGACCTTGCGAAATTGGCGATTTCAGCGGATGAGTATAAAACAGCCAAATCCTGCCTTGATGCTGCCCATGAATGTCGTCTGCGTGCTTCGGAGGCTGCGGATAAAGAAAATGCTTGGGCTCCGGTATTTTTAATATCTAATGAGGTTACGGCGGAATTGATAGGTTTTAATAAACGTAGCTTGAAAGTGATCGCTAAGAAAAATAACGATGGTTTCTATATAAATCTGATAGATAATTTACCGGTGGAAAAAGAGGAGAAACATCGACTTTTACGTGATGCTGATATTGTGGATGCTGAAATTATAGAGGAGATCCCTGACCATGGAGAATAATGTTATCCAATCAAATCGTTTTGAGGATTACTATATGAACCTGATGCAAATTCGGGCGAATGTGGTGGATGCTAATACTCAAATAGTAGAAGTGGCACGTGCTGGCGGTAAGACCGAGGGTGTATTTGGCCCTCGTATTATTAAGGTTGCGAATGATATGCCCGGGGAGCTGGCTTTTTTGGTACATAAGACTTATACTGCGTTATTTACTAATATTTGGCCGAATATTCAAGCCTATTTTAGCCGGCCAATCATGAATGGAAAACGGACGATGTTGGAATATGGAGTCGATTATATTGTCGGAGAAAGTAAGATCCCCGGTCATTTTCGGCAGCCTCGCTATCCGATAGCTTTTCCAAAACATAGCATTCTATTTCGAAATGGTTTTCATTTACAACTAGTCTCCAGTGATCAGCCGGAGTCAGTGGCTGGGCGTTCGGGTACGCATGCCTTTATAGAGGAAATGAAGCACCAGAAAGGGGAGAAACTGAAGAGCCGTTTGTTTCCGTCTCTGCGTGGCTCTAGTGCAGAAATACGTGCCAGTCAATATTATCAAGGAATTACTGGAGTATCGGATACGGCTCGGGTTGATTTGGGGGAAGACAATTGGTTTGAAGAATATGAGCATAATGTAAATCAAGATTTGATAGAGGAAATAGTAACAGTTTCCTTACATTTGAATAAAGCTTTGTATGAGATGTACAAAGCGGATGTTTTATCTCGGGAGGAAAAAAATCCGGTCTTATTGGAAAAGATCCGGCTTGAAATAGAGAAGCAAAAGCGTACTATTGCCCTCTGGAAACCCCGATTGGCTGATATGCGCCGTTATGCGACTTACTATATTCGAGCCAGTTCTTTTGTGAATAAAGACATTCTTGGTCCAAAATTTTTTAAGACCCAATGGGAAAGCCTTGATATAGACGAGTTTTTAACTGCTATTTGCGCTATCCGGAAAAGAGCGGTCGTAGATAGGTTTTTCGCAAATTATGTCCCGAAGAAACACCAGTTTACGGATAGCTATAAGTATGCGAGTATTATGAGGCTGGACCTGAAGGAACACTTTCGGCTTACTGCTTTTTACTTGAAATATTATGACTCACGTGAGGAACTGCTGTTGGGATATGATCCAGGTCATTTTTCCAGTATCGTAGTTGCGCAAGAGCGTAAACAGGGAACAGAACTTCGTGTTTTAAAAGAATTTACTTGTTATTATCCGCAACAACAGCCAGAGTTGGCTTCTGCCATTCATGAATTCTTTGGCTCTGATGTGAAAAATAAGCGTATTCGTCTGTATTATGATCGTGCAGGCAATAAAAAGAAAGAGGACTTTGAGGCTATAACAACGGATGCCCGTATCCTGAAAAGAGAATTAGAAAGTTTTGGTTTTTCTGTGGAACTTATGAATGAGGGCCAGAGTACGATATATTATTGGCAACAATTCAAATTGTTATTGCTTGTTTTTGGAGAACAATCAAATGCTTTTCCACGTGTGCAGGTCGATGAGAACGAATGTCCGAACCTATGTAGTTCTATTATGTTATCACCGAGAAAGAAAACGGATGGACGCATTGAGCTGGATAAAACAAGTGAGAAAAAAGTCCCATTAAAATATCAGGCTGGATTAACTACACAGCTTCCTTCCGCTTTAATTTATTTACTTTATGGGCTTTATTCTGAACGTATGCCAAATGAATATACGTCGATCCCCGATGATTTACCGGATAATTCTATAGGATAAGACAATGGTTTGATATGAAAAACATTACCTTATAGTATGATAATGGTATGCTTTGACATTGAGAATGTATTTATTTGCTTGTTATTCAGTGATTATTTTAATCTCATATGAAATCTCGGTCTCACCGGATGCTCGCCGTGTGACGCCCCGCTGAGTAATCGACTTGAGTTGCATTCAGTCTTGGAACCCGGGAAATATGACAAAGGCCCGCCATGTCCTTTACCTCTCGTTCTAACCTTTGTAGATTTGGACATGGATACAATACAAGGACCGCATGCGTTGCAATGGGCGAAGGAACTCTCGAAGTTACCGGATGGATGCTTTACCATCGTCTTTTACCCCTATTCTAAGGTAAGGGGGAAGGCGTCGGCTAAGCTTGTTACCAAGGTTGGCTGTAAGTACCGGGCACAGTTACCTCAAGAGCGCTTCCAAGTCGATAGCGAGAACCTGTTCCTTTTTACGGATGCGGACGGGAAGCCAAAGTCATGTTACAGGATATTGATCCGGTATATGGGCTTTTCTCAGGATGGTTTTAAACTTCATAAAGTAGATTGGCTATGAGTCAGATGGATGTGTGGGGAAACTTAGGTTGTTACCTAGATGAAGATAATGTCATTACTTTCCAAGTCGGAACGGATCCCGGTAGGGGATTGGTGCGAGATATGGATTCGGATACACTCCCTGTATCTGGGTATAATCGGAATATTGCCTTTCGTTGGCTAAATGTGGATGGTTATAACATATATTCTAGGGGAGGCGATAACCGTAAGTGCGAACGCCTTGAGGTTGAGATTAAGAATAATCGATTGCTTCCAAGCTTGATCGGTAAACAGATTAAGATGCTTTATGGAAAAGGTCCACGCATATATAAAGATCGGCTTGAGAATAATAAAGTTATCCGGGAATGGGTTGAGATACCAAAGGTAAAGAATTGGTTGGATGATTGGCAAAAAAATGGTATGGAGATGTCTTATACGGATTTTGGACTTGCTCTTATCAAGCGATATTATTTTTTCCGAGACTTCTTCGTTAAATGGCGTATGTCGCATGGTAAATCGATAGGGAAAATACCTGTAGCGGGTTTAGAATTGGTTGAGAATAAATACTGTCGACTTGCTACCCTAAAACAAGATGTTGCGGAAGATATTGTCCTGTATAACGATATGCGCTTTGTAGTGGTAGGGAATTGGAATTATGGGGCGGCAAAATTCAAGGTTTATCCTTTGTTCCGGATTAGTGAGATTGATAATTATAAGTATGCGGCGGTTTCTCACCATAGAGAAAGTACGGTAGGTAATCTTTATGGTGAGAACGAAACTCATGAGGGGGTTAAGACGCATATCAAGACATCGAACGAATTACCTGAATTTATTGATTCTTTCTTGAATAACAGTCTGGCAGCGAAAATACATGTTATAATACCTTATGCGTGGGTCGAGGCTAAACGCAAACAGATCAAGGCCCTTTGCGATGAGAATAAGAATCGTAAAAAGGAAAATATTCCTTTATTACAATATAATCATATTGATATAGGTACGGAGTATCGCGAATCGTTGATCGTCCAATATACTCAGGAAGAGCTACGTCGTTTTTCCAAATATTTGTCTGGGAAGAAAAATCAAGGGAAAGCGTTTTCTTCTTATTCATTTAAAACCGGTCAAGGAGAAGAAGAACGCTGGAAGATTGAGGTGATTGACTTGAAGTACAAGGAATATATATCCTCTTTGATCGAGTATGACAAACGTGTAGATGAAGTCTTGTTAGGAGCTGTAGGAATGGACTCTTCAATTTCTAGTGTAAGTAAAGATGGTGTAATATCAAAATCAGGAGCTGATGTTTATTACAACTATCTACTTTATTTGCAGACGCTCACTCCTGATGATGAAAAATGTAGTGAGCCGTTTAATCAAGTGTTACAGGTCAATTTCCCGGAACTATATAGACAAGGATATCGTTTTGGTTTTTATCGGGAAGTTCCGGCTCGGCAAGAAGAAGTTTCACCCAATGATCGATTAAATAAACAACAGCCATGAACAACGTGCTTATAGGATTATTCGATGGTATCGCTGATTTTAGGGAAGTGGTACCTTTTGTAGGTAGTGATATAGAACTGGATGAGTTAAATCCATCCGCCATTGGAGCGAGGAAGCAAATACAGGGTATAATTACTCCAGATCTTTGGAATCGTATTCTTGACAATAAGGATTCTGAAGCCTATTTATTTGTGAGAATCGCTTATGGTAATTTAACTATGCATAAGGCTATTATCTTCACGACAATCGCCAAAAGGATGTCAGGAGGGGCTGATGTATATAAATATGAGTTAGATACTATGCGGAGACAATATGTGGAGAATTATTATAATGCGATGGATTCTCTTATTAATGAGTTGTCTTCAAATAGTTCGTATAAGGAGGCTTGGCAAAAGACAACGGACTATCAATATTTGGATAGCTTACGTATTAAGACTACGGCTGAATTTAATAGTCTGTATGGTATAGACATGTCTTATCTTTTTTTCTTTCGGACTATCGCCATTCAACGTGAGGTACTTGATGATACAATTGGAGGGTACTTTGTAACTATACAAGGACGGGAGGAGGATTTTGAAATGAAACTGAAACGAGCATTAGCAATGTTAGTTTTATCTATCGCTCTTTATCGTTTTGATATTATTGAATTGCCGGCAACGATTCGGAACTTGTTTGACGAAGCAAAAGGTTTTCGTCATGGTTCTTCCGAGAAAGCTTCTTTAAATGACTTATCTGTTTCTTTACAAAGTCAAGCGATGGGCATGATCAAGGCGATAGATTTGGCTCTAAGTGATCCAGAATCTGGGAATGTTGACTCTATGACCTCCTTTAATCGGGATAGCGATAAAATATACTTGATGCCATGAATGCTCCAGTAATTATTTTTGAAACGACATTAGGGGAATATAGTATCCCAAACTCGTGGGAACGGCTTTCTCCAATGTTATATCTAGAATTATGCCGGTTACTTCATAAATATGCTATCGGTGAAATCTCATATAGGGAACTTCATCTATATTATGTTTGTTTAGCCCTGGATTTGGAACCTCAAAAGATAAAAGGGATCACGGCTCGTGAGAATTTGTATCTTCTATCTGCGCAAATCGACTTTATATTTAAAGATATGAATGTCATAAATAACTGCTTTCTCGCTCAATTAGTTCCGACCTTGATCGTAGGGAACCGGCTGTTTTCATCATATACGATACATACAGACTTTGAGACATTGACCTGTTCTCTTACGGCTATACAGTTTATTGATGCTTATGGCTTACTTGGTTGTTCTGTAGAAAAGCTTCCTCTACTAGTCGCTATTCTTTATTATCCAGAAAAGTACACCTCAGAGGGAGCGCATATGTTATCACAAACATTTGTTGACGTGGATCCAGTTATACTTCAAGCTATTACGCTAAACTTTCAGGCCTTCTCTAATTATTTGTTTACTCGCACACGATTCAACATATTATATCTCAAAAAATCGAAGGATCATAAACCGTCTATATCAATAGGAATGGCTGAAAGTTTATATAATCTGTCAGCTGATGGTTTGGGGGACGTTGATGTGATCGAGCAGATGCCGGTCATTAAGTATTTGACTATTCTCAGAAAAAAACTGATAGAGAGTGTTACGGCTATGAATGAGGTAGGTTTGGATCTGGTAGAAATTTCTGATAAAACCGGTTTGTCCATCAAAATGATAAAAATGATCTTATGAATACGTCTTTATTAATAGAATTATTTCTTTACTATGCTCAGTTCCCAGAGAGAGAGGCTATCGTACCTTTATTTAATAAAGGAAAAAGCTACATTCCGGGATATGGGGAGCTGCTCAAAGAAGCTCTTGATTTACGGGATGATAAGATTATCCCGGAGATCAAGAATTATGTATTTGGGCCAAATTTCGATGCCGTATCTGCCCGAGTCAATAACTTGATTGGTCATTACCTTTTCGTGGATTATGGCGAAATTGAGTGTGATACGGATGGAAGTAATCGTTTCGTTGACTATACTCGTCTGGCGATAACGGTAGCTTACAGATTAAAGGATTTCTCCGGAGATTTGATGGAACAGCTGATCGTTTCTGATAGATGTCTTTCTTGTCTGGTGTCGATACGTAATCAGATGATTCGAGAACAACGGGAACGCTATTGGCTGAAAGATATCTCTAATAACCATACATTAACTCCATTCATCGCACGTGAACTTTCAAGTATAGGGTGGACACTGCTCTTTAATCGTAATGGCTATGATACTTTTAATGCGAAAGGAAGAAAGTGAGTGTCCTTTAATTTTTATGCTTTAAGAGACAATTTTGTACTGATAATAATATTGGGACGTTCATGGACTGGACAACAATCGTGATATCTTTTTTTTCGTTGATTGGGGGTGGGGGGATCGCTACTATTGTATTGCTTCCCCAAAAACGTCGTTCAGCGGAACTGGAAAATGAAGCGAAAGTTAGTGAGCAGTGGCGCGAACTTTTCTTGCAGAGTAAGGAGGAGCAAACCCGTAAAAGTGACTTGATAGACAAGCTGTATGATGATCTTAAATCTTCAAGAGATGAGAACAATCGGCTTACAACGAATGTCGCTGTTTTACGACTTTGGAAATGTGAAAAGCTGGAGTGTTCAGGACGTAAACCACCAATAAGTGTAGATCCATTTAAGAAATTAGAGGAGGAACAAAAATGAGAACTGAAAAATTACCTCGTGGACTCCGGAATAATAACCCGGGCAATATTCGTAACAACGATAATATTGATTGGCAGGGTGAGATTGCCATACATGAGAAAAGGGATTTTGTTTTTGAGGAGTTTAAGGATAGGGTTTCTGGCTATCGAGCTTTATTGAAGTTACTTCGTAATTATAATAAACTTCATGGTTGTCGGACTATTCCGGACTATGTACGGCGGTGGGCTCCGGAACACGAGAACAATACTTCAGGATATATTTCCCGTGTTTGTCAAGAGATGGGGATTCCTACTACTTTCGTTCCGGATCCTGATGATAAATCGATCATGTGTGCGATGGCCGCAGCTATTAGTGAAGTCGAGAATGGAGTTCCCGCTATACTCTCTGAAGTCGAAGCCGGATGGGATGCGTTGTGAGTCGAGCGATATTATGTTTGTGTACTACCTTTTGCTTGGTAGTTTGTGGATGTAAGACAAAGCAAAAGACGGAGACGAATACTGATATAAAGAAAGAATATCGTTCAGCGTATATGTCCTCAAGACTCTCCGGGCTTGTTTATAATGATTCCATAAAAGAAAATCTACGGAGTGAATTATCCGGACAGATAACATTCTGGTCTCGTCCAGATAGCATTGGGGTACAGTATAAAGTAGCTGATATGATTTTTGAGGTTGAAAATAATAGTCGAGTTGAAGGTGGTAGCTGTTTACAGAAATCAGATTCGTCAGCTATTGATTTAAGTGTTCAAGATGATTTAATAGATAGGTCGGAAACGGTCAGTTTGAATTTAACGGATAGTAAGTTATTTGATGCAGGCTTACTATCATTGATTATAGGAATTGGTATTAGTCTTTTAATAGGTTGCTTTTTCATAAAAGGTAGAAAATAAGGTGTTTTTCATGGTATTAGAATTAAGTTAGTTTGAACCATCTTGCTCGTGAGAACAGGATGGTTTTTAAGAAGATAAACTAAGCTAAAATCTTAATAATAAGCAGGTTAATACTTGCGTGTGCCTAACTATAGTGTTACCTTAGATGTATAATAAAGTAAAGGAAATCAATAAGTTATGGAACAGCGAATAGCAAATATCTTAGCGCAGACAACAACAAAGACTTTAAAAATTCAACAGCTTCTTATGCTTGGTCTTACTCGCCGACAGGTAGCGGATCTAGTAACTAACGGAAACTACGGTTTCGTCCAAAATGTTTATGCTAAAATGAACTTGGCAAACCCTTCAGTGCAAATATTAGAAATGCAAAGTTTGGATTATTCTTTTACACGTCGCTTTGGCGTGGAAATAGAGGCCTACAATTGCCAGATGGAGATCTTGGCAGAAGCTTTACGAGAAGAGGGTATACAGGTAACGATTGAAGGCTATAACCATTATACCCGTAACCACTGGAAACTGGTAACAGATTCAAGTCTTTCTGGTAGCAACACATTTGAGCTTGTAAGCCCGGTTTTGGAAGGTCAGACTGGATTGAACGAGTTAAAAAAAGTGTGCTGGATCCTTGATGCTTGTGAGGTAAAAGTAAATGCTTCTTGCGGTTTACATATCCATTTTGATGCGGCGAACTTTGACCTCCAGACTTGGAAGAATTTAGCGATTTCTTATAAGCATATCGAATCTGTAATAGATAAATTTATGCCAGAAAGTCGCCGACAAAACACATATTGCCGTAGCCTTCGGAATATTATGGAACAAAAGATAAATAGCGCACAAAATATAAATGAACTTCAGAGAGTAGCTTTTGGGAATACGAGATATTTCAAATTAAACCCGCAAAGTTATTCCCGCCACAAAACGATAGAGTTTAGACAACACGCCGGATCGATAAATTACGATAAAATAAGCCAGTGGATTTTATTTTTGAACGGTTTAGTTATCTTTGCTCAGTATCAACCTATTTCAACAGGAACAGCGTTGAATGATTTGCCTTTTCTGAATGATGAGCAAAAAAGTTTCTTTAGATTACGAACAAAAAAATTGAATAGATGATGGAGAGTAAGAAATTCTTATTGCAGGATGGTGGTGAAATAACTGCCTCCTGTGCTTCAGACTTTGTAATGAAATTACGTGAAGGTAGCCGCTTCGATTCGGAATGTACAGATACCGAATATATGACGAGTTTTGCGGATCGCTTCCTGCAGATGTCGGGCTTTGTTATCCGAGCAGATTCCCCAGAGCACTTCTTGGAGGATTTGATAAAATATGATTATGCGAAACAGGGCTAATAATATGTAATGGTTGATTCCTATTAAGAAAATGTTTTTATAGGAAGTGAACATCTTTTTTATGAATCCAGCTTGAGCTAAAATATGGGAAAACCTATTACTACTGCAAAAAAATAGAAAATAATCTTTGGATTATTTGCATAATAAGCTAAAGATTATTATATTTGTGATGTCAAACAAAACGAGTATTAACGATAAATTTTAAGCCTATGACAAAAGAGGAGCGAGAGGAACTCGTTCAACAAAAGGAAAACCTAAAATTACTATTTGAGTTCCATACAGGGAACCGGGTAATAAAGGAAGATCCACAGTTCGAGCAATATATCAATGATATTTTAGATATGATTGCAGAGATCGAAGAAAAGCTGAAAACAGAGTGATTAACAAGGCCCCTCTTAGGAGGGGCACAAAAAAAATATATATGAGAGACTTATCAAAATTTCTACCGACCGAAGATATGCAGGCTGATTTTGAAAAGTTCAAGAGCATGTCTCCCGAGGAGCGTGTAGCATTTCAAGAAGAGCGAGCCTGTAGGATGGACTCTATGTCTGAGGATGAACGTAAAGCTTTCGCTGATTCTACTCGTGAGGGATTACGTGCGATTAAGGACGAATTGCAAGATGTAAAACTCGCTTTGGAATTAGGTGATGTCGCAAATGCGATCTCTTTGAGTTATATAGCGAAGGCTTATTTTGGAAAAAGTAAGAATTGGCTTTATCAACGTTTAAATGGGAATAAGGTTAATGGTAAACCCGCTCAATTTACGGAAGAGGAGCGTAAGCGTTTTGCTGAAGCTCTACTAGATTTGAGTAAGAGAATAAATGAAACTGCGCTTAAGTTTGCTTAAGCTCGGGTTGTTTGACAACAATTTTAGCCCTGCTTTATCTTAAAGTGGGGCTTTTTTGTTTTTGTCCTAAAAAAACTCCATATTTACACCGATAATTCATAATTAAACATAATAAAGGTCTAGTTGTTATTTTGTACTAATATTATTAAAATAAATTAAAATACACGGTTATGATAAAACTCTTTTTAGATACTAATTGCTTATGTACAGATCCTTTTTGGAAAAACTGGCATAGTTCTATTATTTTGAGATTGGCGGAGGAGCAAAAAATAAGGCTTTTTCTTTCTGACATTGTATTACAAGAATTAAGAATCCAATATCAAAAAAAATTAAGATTAGCAACCAAAGAGCTAGGTAATCTTTTGAAGACGTATAATCAATTTTTGCCAACAAAAAAAACTATTGATATAAAATTGGGGGACACTGATGAAGAAAATTTATTGGCAGACTTCGATAAGTTTTATGAAGAGTTGAAAAATAGAGGGGTAATTAATGTTTTGCCAACTCAATATCTAGATGGTGAGTTTTATAATATATTAGATCGTGCAATAGCTAAAAAGAAGCCTTTTAAAGGGACAGATGGAGAATCTGATGCAGGTTTTAAAGATGCTGCTATTTGGTTTACATATGTAAAATTTATTCAGAGAGATATGGTTCCCAATAAAGGACGACATGAAGGTGTAAATTACGTTTTTTGTACAAATAATAAAAAAGATTTTTGTGATAAGGAGGGCAATCTTCATCCTGACTTGAAGAATGACTGTGATTATGTTGTCTTAATCAACTCCCTTGATTCTCTATTTGATAATGATTATGCAGTATTGAATAAAGTTGCTCTGGAATTTAAAGAAAAGATAGATGGACTGCATATAGATGATAAATATGTTATCGATTTTTGTAAGTGTGATCATAGTGAATTTTTGAAAGATCTGATAAGACTAAATTTCAGAAAAATAGATCCTGCTGATTGGAATTTATGTGTTTATAAAGGTGGATTATTGGACGTGTCTGCTATATCAATACAAGAATGTTCTAAGCCAAGAATTAATCTTTTTGAAGAGAGTGCGTATGTATCAGGATTTCTAAATATAAATGTTGTGGCGGAGGTGTATGGGTATTTTGAAAATGAGTTACATGCTCCAGAATTACAATATGTGGGGATAGAAGAGTTTATTTGCAATGTGAAAATAGACTTTAAGATCAATAAAAGTCTTGAAAAACAGGATTTTGAGGCTGAACTTAAGCCTGCTATAAGAAGATGCTCTTGCTAAAAAGTATTAGTATCTATTTATTGGACATATGTTTGTTTATTACGTAAGTAGAATTTTAATGTTGTTGAAAATGAAATACTTAATGTTCTTTTTGTTAATGCTATTATTCTTGACTTCATGTCAAAAGTCAAATGAAGATATAGCAAAAGAATTAATAAAGCAGTCTTTGAAGGAAAATTTGGATGACTGGAATAGTTATGAATCAGTTTCTTATGGAGCGTTAGATTCTGTTTTTTCACTTATGGAAACGGATTCAACGATCAATGATGTAGAGCAAGTATTAAAACGATTAGAACGCTCCTTCGGGATCTCTTCTTCTATGTTATCTATGTGGAAAGAGGATACAGTAAGATATGCCCAAGCTTATAATGAAGAATTTTTAAAATGGTCTTCATTAAATGACAGTGTATCTTATTATAAAACGTTGGTGGAAAATTTGAAGTCAAATTATCAGCCGAGGTTTGAGGGATTTGTTATGATGCATAAGTTTCGTGCTAATAATGAAAATGGAGTAAAACAAATTTTTGGAATGAATTTCTACATTGATTCAACTTTAAATAAAGTTGTTGATGTTAATGAAAAATGAAATGGTTCCGCATTGTAGATCCAAAAACTTTCACCATATTTGCAATGTCAAAAGTCATCAATGTTTGTCATTGTCGCCGGGCAGCGGTTAATTGCTCAACGAAATACGTCGAGCTTTTTTATGCTCGAAATTTACCATTTTCGTGAAGTTACGAAAATGATACATACGATATAGGCGGTTGCCTTTCCCTATTACTTTTTCTGCTCCGGCAGTGACTGTGATGACTTTTGACGAAGCGGGAAATGGCAGCCGTTCTTGTTTCTGCCTAAAAGTCAAAAGTCATCACTGTATGAAAACAACTTCATTAACCGTATCCGTTACCGGTAGCCGGCGGCGAATACAAGTATCGAATCCTTTCACTTGGGCGAAAGTCCACGCCCTAGCGTTAAATCTCCGGAACTGTCTCCCGGAAGAGTGGCAGGATCTTTTACCAGTAACATGCGTGAAAGATCTAAAAATCACCCTATCTTTATTGGCGTGTATTGGTGCCCTGTTGCTGCCTTATTTTGTATGTTTGCCGATTCTTGCGACACTTGCGTATTTCAGTTATTCATGGCACACGCCAAAAAGTAAGGAAGGAGGTCGGAAATGACCATAGAGAATGTATGTGTTTCGAAAGCCATGCTCGATAAAATAAGGTATTGGCAAGAAGATGAAAATATTGGACTTCTAGAAGACATCAAGACTATTGATGATGCCATTACTTTTATCGCTTGCGAACACGATGATCCCGGCATGCTTAGTGAGAAGGAGTCGCTCTCCCTTATAGCCGCTTTGAGTTTTGTCAAGAAAAGATTACGTACATTTACTGGAAAGGAAAATCAACAATGAGTACCAAGAAAACAGATTTAAACCCCTACGTCCACGCTATTCGTGAGCGGTTCGAACCTACCGAAAATGAGAGTAAAGCTACTCATAAGTTATCAACGAAGGAGGTGGCTGACGCTATTAATGAGTTAAACCCAGGTTGCAACGCTACAACTCAAGATGTATACGATGCGCTCTTTGAGGCGGGTTTCGTATTTCGGGCTCCTCGAGGAACATTGGGACTTAACTTCAAATGGTTAATGATTGAGAAGTAATATATTAAGGGTACGTCCTTTTAAGAAATAGAGCGTACCCTTTGTTTTGTAACCAAAACGATCCTCATGGTTACAGACGAACTTATAAAAACTGAATTTATTCATACGATCGTATCTCGGGATATCAACCGAATATATGATGTACAGGCGGAAGTGATACGATCTAATTTTCCACAAGGAACTGGTCGCTTGGCTAATTTCCTAAGTCAACATCCTATAACTTTCTCCGGAGAAGGTTTAAAACAGACTTACCACATGCGAATATTCTCATATCTTCGATTCCTTGATATACGCTATCGTAAACAGGATATGTTCTTCCGGAGAAAATTAGCCCTATATAATCGAGTGATATGGGGCGTTCTTTATAATGAGACCTTACAGGATATCCGTTATGGCCTTACCGATAATATCCGACAATTAATGAGGGATGATCTTGAGCAATTTGGGGGTATTTCTTCTCCTGAACTTCGTGATAGTTGGACGAAACACCTTCTATAGTGTCCTTTAAGGCCGATAGTCATACTTTTATTTTCGTCTAAAAATAGAAGGTATGGCAAAAAAACTTTCAGAAGATGAGTTGAAATGGATTCTTTCAGTTGATGCGACAGAGGCACAACAGGGTATCCGTTCGCTCAAAAAAGATAACGATAAGCTTAAGGCTTCAAATAAGGAATTGAAGAACCGGATGATCGATCTGATCGCTACAGGGAAAAAGGAGTCGGAAGAATATAAGAACCTCTCGAAAGAAGTTTCTAATAATAATGATCAGATTGATCGGAATAAAGAAAAGATGAAGGCCCTTGAGGGTACGTTAGGACTTACGGCCTTGACAATGGGACAACTCCGAAAACAAGCGAAAGACTTACAACGGCAATTGGATAATACGTCTGAGTCTCTACATCCAGAGGATTACAAAAGACTGGAGAAAAATCTGACAGACGTGAGATCCCGCATGGCTGAACTTAAAACGAATGGCCAAAAGACGGGAGACGCTTTATCTTCCTCCTTTTCGAAAGTAACTACGGTTGTAAAGGGTTTCCTTGCTCTAAAAATAGTGGGTTATGCGAAGGATCTTGTGACAAACGCTTTAAATGTCCGGAAAGAATTTGCGAAATATGAGGCGGTACTTCGAAATACATTTCAAAGCCAAGAGAAAGCGGTTACATCAATGTCTATGTTGAAACAACTTGCGAAAGAAACACCTTATTCCCTGCAGGAGGTTACGGAGGCCTATATTAAAATGGTTAATCGTGGTATAACGCCTACTCACGATGAGATTATAAAATTAGGTGACTTGGCCAGTTCCCAAGGTAAATCGCTGGATCAACTTATAGAGGCGTTGTTGGATGCCCAAACGGGAGAATTCGAACGCTTGAAGGAGTTTGGAATCAAAGCGAACAAAGAGAATGATAAGGTTAAGTTCGGATTTAAGGGCATCACTACTGAGGTTCAGTTTACCGAGAAAGCTATTTCTGATTATCTATACTCTTTGGGGGATCTTCAAGGGGTTCAAGGAGGGATGGCCGTGCAAATGGATGAGCTGGAAGGACGATACGCTAACTTTGGAGACTCGGTGGATGCCCTTTTCAATACTATAGGGCAAAGGATTGAACCTGTAGCTAAAAAGACATTATCTTGGTTAGGTAAGATCGTAGATGGACTTCGGGTCGCTTTGAGTAGTATTGACCAGTTGAATCAGGATAAGTATAATGAGGCTGCGCAGAATGCTTATAAGGATACTCAGGAACAAGTGGATGTCATGGTAAATAGCCTAGTCCGGCAAGGTATGGAAAAGAAGAAAGCTATTGAGAGTACTGTCGATTTCCTTCGTAAGCAATCTGCTGCGGATCTGGCTAAAGCGGAAGAGCAGCAAGCAATCATTGAGACTAAACTGTTGAACAGTATTTGGCCGGCGGCCCAAAAGAAACTACAAAAATCTTTGGAAAAAAAGAAAGCCGAAATACAAAGATACAAATCGGAATTAACAGCTCTTGATGATAAAGTTAAATCTATGACACCTGAAAAACATAAAGTCTCCGAGTCTGGACTTAAGAAACAAAATTCTACGTTTAAATCAGCGATGGATTTAAAACTGCAGCAAATGGATAATGCCCATTCACAAGAACTGCTTAAATTGAAACAGAATAAGACTGAAAATCAGCAAACAGAAGAATTCTATAATTTGGAGGTACTACATTCGGATGCGGTTTATTATGAAAAGAGGATAAAAGCATTGGAGAGCTTTCGAAAAAAGACATCAGATCCTAAAACTCTATCCTCTATTGATAAGCAATTGAATGACGCTCGCAATGTTCAACTTGATATCACTCAAAAACGGGAGGCTGAGATATTGAAGGTATTAAAAGACAACCGTGATAAACAACTGAAAATAGAAGATGAATCCTATAAGACACAAACTGTTGTATTTGAGAAATCTTTAGCGGATAAAAAGATTACACAGCAACAATATGAGATGCTGGTACTCTCTGCGGATTCAGCGCATGCGGAAGCCCGGCTCAAAATAAATAAGCAATATCAATCAGATGCCACTTCATTGGAGCTTTCCTCTGGCTCTTTGAAAGCCGAGGCCATAAAGGAAGCGAACGATGCTGTCTTATCTGCGGATCTCGAGGCGGCGAAGGCTAGATCTTCTCAACAAAAAAAGCTTCAGGATCTTGTTAAAGATTTTAAGTCTGAATTTAAACTGACAACTGTCGGCGAAGAGACAGAATTGCAGATGAAGGTTCTGGAGGATGCTTATAAAGCGAGGAAAGAAATGGCCGAAAAGGAGCAAATGAGTACCTTGGAGTTGGATACGGCCTATGAGAAAGCCAAGACAAATATATTACAGCAAGAGGAGGATAAACGTAATCAGATTCGTTCTCAGTATGGCTTGCTATCTATGCGAGATGAATATGATCTGGAAATGGCGCAACTCAAGAAGCAACATGATGAGGGATTAATCTCAGAAGAGGAGTATCAGAAGGCTAAAAACCAGATAAAAGTCAAATACCTAAAAAATAGCTTCGATTATTATGCCAATATGTTCTCTGGGGCCATTAATGCCTTGCAAGAAGCGGAAATTGCTAATATTGACGCTAAATACGATGCTGAGATCCAAAGGGCAGGAGACAATACTGAAGAAGTTGCCAGACTGGAGAAAGAAAAAGAAGCAAAGAAACTGGAAGTCCAGAAAAAATATGCGGGTGTACAGTTTGCTATTAAGGTATCTGAGATTATAGCAAATACGGCAGTTGCTATTATGCAGGCCTTTGCCCAAATGGGACCTGTGGCGGGAGCGATTGCGGCGGCTATGTTGACTGCGACTGGTGCGGCTCAGATCGCAACAGCTAACGCCGAGCGTAAGAAAGTGATGAATATGACAGTTGATAGTACAGATGGTGGATCTGGTGGAGGCTCAGGGGCTCGGGTAGTGACTGGGAAGCAATCTGGTGGCTACATGGATGTCGTACGCTCTCAAGATGGGAAAGAGTTTAGGGCTTCTGTTGATCCTGATAAGCGAGGATTTATTGATCAGCCTACGGTTATTGTCGGTGAAGGTCCTATTGGTCATAATAAGGAATGGGTCGCTAGCAATGATGCGTTGGAGAATCCCACAGTAAGACCTTTTATCAATGTACTTAATGAGGCTCAAGAAAAAGGAGAAATCCGTACTGTAGACATGAATCAGATGATGCGCAAACGTTTGGCTGGATTCGAGTCTGGAGGTTCTATCGTAAAAACAAAGGATAGTAGTGGTAACCAGTTATTTACTGATTTGAAAACTAACGTTCAAGAAGAGAATATTGATCCTCGTTTATTACGGGCGATTCTTCAAAAACTGAAGGATGGAATTCGATGCTATGTCGTATACAGCGATATCGAGGCCGCCCAGAAGACATTGGACAAATCCAAAAAGATAGGAGGTAAATAAGATGGATATCATTCACGAATCCGGCAAGGTTTACGACCTTGGAGACATCCAATTGACCTTATCCCGGATGAACCCGTTCTTTAACGATTACGGAGAGCAGAGCTTACCGGTAACACTCCCTCCCACGGACAGGAATAGGGAACTACTCATCTATCCGGATAACATGGCCGGGATCAGCAAGGCCTCGCAGCGGATCAACGCCATGATCCAGCACGGGGTATTCTCCATCCCCTGCCGTCAAGCCATCCTGTCAGCGAACCGGAAAACCGGGATCGAGACCAGCTTCTACCTCAATACCGGAGCGTTCTACGAAAAGATCAAGGATGTACCGTTATCCACGGTCTTTGAGGACAAAGTTATCAAATTCGCGTCTGTCAGCGAGGCGATATCCTTCTGCCGGAACCTGTTCATTACACATGACGACCGATTCGCCTTGTTCCCGACCATCCTAGAGTCCGGTTCTTTAAACGCCACCGGTGATCCGGGACCGGACGGATATCCCCGTCTTTACAACGACGTGGAGCGGACGGAGGTAGTCGATGAGAAAACGATCCGGTTGGCTCCGGGATTCTACATATCCCCCTTCATCCGTGGATTGCATCTATTGGAGGAGATATTCGCCTATCTTGGCTACACCTTGGAGGATTCCTTCTTTTCCCGCACCACCCCATTCAAGGACATGGTCTTTCTGAACAACACGATCGATACGATCGTAAGGGGTGAGATCCGATACTCCCAGATCGTCCCGGACTGCATGATCAAGACGATACTGGACGTATACCGGTATAAATTCTGCTGCGAGTTCATCCCGGACGAGACCCGCAAGACCATCCGTATCGTGCTATTCGATGAGAACCTGAACGAGACACCCTCCTGCGACCTCACGGATTGCGTAGCCGGTAAATACACAGTCAACCATCCCTCGAGCTTCAAGCAGTTAAAGCTTACCTGTGACCGGCTCACGCCGCCGGAAGAGAAACAGGAGAGCGAGCGCCCGATGCCAACGACGGGAAGAGCCACGGGGAACGAGAACGAGGAGTTCAGTACCTTGGTAGACCTATTAAAGAAATACCCGGACGTGGAGTATAACCAGATATCGGGTGAGTTTGTCCGGAGAGGTTACAAGGGGATCACGCCGGTCACGCAACGGATCGGTCTGGTCACGATGGATTATTACGCCGGCGGGACACTGGAGACGGAGAGCAAGGAATCCCCGGACGTGCTACCGGCGATGGTCTATACACCTGCTTTTGGCAGCGGAGGAGCCGGGGCCATCCCGCATCTCGGGATTTATATAGGGACCGGAAGATCGTTGAACTCCTCCATCATCATGGATTCCGTGAATGACTCCACGTCTGAGGTAGCGGGCGAGGCGGAGGATAACGAGGAGTTGAAACCCATGCCGGCGTTCGTATTCCATGCCGGGAAACTGGACTACGGGACGATCCTCAATCATGACGCCGAGGGAAACAAGCTCTGGAACTATACGCTCGCCTACCACGGCCCGGACGGGCTTTTCGAACGGTTCTGGCGAAATTACGATTCCCTGCTCCGGAACTCTCTGCTCGAGATAAAAGCGAGCATGCTTCTCAGTGACATCCAAAAGGTATCGCTCTCCGAGTACAGGAAGGTGACGATCGAGGGACAGGAGCTGCTTCCCTCCGCCATACAATATAGCCCGGGTTCCCGGGAACCCTTGGAATCCACGTTCCTTACCACGAGGCTTTACGAGCCGGTATCCACGGCCATGGCCGAGACGGAGCGGTTCGCCACCCATGTATCCAAGTATAAATGGAAGGTCAACTACTCCCGGTCCAACGCCAGCGACAGCGTGAAAAGGAGATGGGTGTTCAAGGAGGAACCCGTGACCATATACTACGCCCCGCCCAGCGCATACCAATACGTGCAGGGCGGGAAATACCATCAAGCCACTTATCCCGTGCAATTCTATAGCCGTGGCTCCGCGTCCGGGCCGACCGATCCGGAGGACGGTACCCTGACCGTGTGGCTCGAGCCCGTGACCCGGTAACTGTCCTTTATCGGACCATCCGACAGCCATACTTTTGGGGGTAAAATAATCGCAAATGGCAACGATCATAGATAAACCAGACGCTCTGAGCCTGTCCGGGAACATGAGGAGATTTGTATTGGGGGCAAAAGAGGCCGTCTCTTTCATCTTGAAGAAAGGAACGGCCACCTTGCTCGAGCAAAGCTACGAGCCCGGGCCGGACAAGATGGTCACGATCGACGTGAGAGAGGTGGTGGAAAGCCAATTGAGCTATACTTTGGACACGTCCCAAGAGATCTATTCCCAAAATACCATATTCGCAGATTTCACGGCCACGATAGACGGGACCTCCCACTCGTTCCGGGCGATCCGGTGCGGGATAGCGGATCTGGCGGACACGCCGGGAAACTGGTTGAAGTCCCACTTCCTCACGTGGCAGCCAAAGGTCAAGGAGGTGACCTATTACTCACCGGAGTGGTTGACCTACTACGCCATATCGGACTGCACGGTAAAGGCCAAGGCCACGTTCCCGGACAAATCTTCGAGCACGACCTCCTTGAAGGGAATGACCGCCGGCGAGTGCGTGACACTCAATCTCCAATACGCGATCGTAGCCAAGCTATTCGGGAACAAGTACCCCAGCTATCTCGAGGTTTACGCCGAGGCCGGCGGAGCGAGACTGAGCGTATCGCAATTCTATAAATTCACGGATATCCATTCCGAGGACGAGCAATGGTTCCTTTTCGAGAACAGTCTGGGTGGTATGGACACCTTCCGTGCCCATGGGGTGAACCGTCTGCAGGCGGAGCATGGCCACCTGATAGCGGAACTGGGCGAGAACCTGTCCGAGTATAACGTGGAGACCGATCGTAAGTTCGTTAAGAACACGGGATTCCTCGATGATTACTCCCGCCGTTGGTTGCTGGATTTTTTCCCCAGCCGGGCCAAGTATATATACGAGGCGTCCATGATCCGGAGAATAATCGTCACCGAGAGCGACGCCACCTACACCTCCAACGATCTCCCGAGCTCCTATACGTTCACGTACCGACTCTCGGAGATCTCGAGGTACCTGAACCTTATCCGTAACGAGAAAGAGCTTCCGGATAATCTAACGGTTCCAAACCTCTCCTCGCCGGATTTTATTTTTCCCCCTCGCTTAGCTGAGCTCCCACGGCAAGAGCTTGGCGAGGGGGTATTATTCCCGGCCTTTGATCCGCATAACCCGAAAGCATCCGTAGCGACTTTTGGTGTAATACATGATACCATAAGGAACAGTATCATAAAAGAGCTCGGGGACACATGGAGGGCCATCGTCAACGAGGCTGGCGGGTCCGGGGGAACCGGTGACGGGATTTACCATATAAAATTGGATGACCTGACGGAACCATCCGACGAGAACGGGTTCACGGCCCTGAGAACCTTGAAAGAGATACTGAAACCCATATCCGCCCTCGATGACCGTTACCTGCGTAAGGATATCGACGATACGGCGGCGGGCAACATCACGTTCGAGAAGGATATCATCCTTGCCGGCCTTGACTCCTCCATCTACTCAGACCGTGACGCCAACGGTTTCGGCCATGAGAACGGGTTCCGCCTGTTCGCCGACGGCACGATGTGGCTGAAGGACCTGAGGGTGAAGAATGACTCCATGTTCGCCGGTTCCCTATCCTCGCCCATGTTTGCCTCGGGGTTCCCTAACGGGACGGGCTGGATGCTCGCCCCGTATATCCGGACCAACGCCGCCGGGATAAACGAGACGAGATACAAGCTGGAGATCGACGATATCGCCGTGCGGGGAACGTTACGGGTCTACGAGTTCATCGTGTCCCAGCTCCTAGGGGAGAATGACAACCGCATCTTCTCCGCGATGATGGAGGTGGACCATTACGACGCAAACTCGGGCAGGATCTACCTCGACACGGACGGGGGACGTTTGTACAACCCGTTCCGGAAAGGTGACATCCTCATGGTCCAGCAGTTCCAAGGCGATCCCACCCTTGAGAACAACTACCAGATGGTGAAACAATACGAGCTGAAGGTGGTGTCGGTGGGCGTAGGCTACCTCTCCGACGGTGAGAACCGTCTGGACTGGCTCACCTTCGAGAACTTCGTGGGCGACCTGTCGCAGGTAACAAAGAGGGATACCTTATGCCGGGTGGACAACCCGGATAACTCCACCCGTAGCGGTATCATCAAGATCACCACGGTGGACGAGTTCGGAACACCCTACATGGACGTGATCCGGGGGATGAAGACCGACCCTGAGAATTGCGTGAAGGTCCGTATCGGGAACCTGAACGGTCTGGTCACGCCCTATTTCGGAAGATTGGACGGTGACGGGGCGTACGTGGAGAATCTTTACGCCCGTGGAAAGTTCATCCTCTCGGATACAGGAGAGGATGTCAGCACGCTATTCCAAGTGATGAACGGCAAGCTCTCCAGCGAGATGTCATCCATCCGGCACGAGATAGCGGAGAAAGACAACTATCTCACCAACTCGTCCTTCTCCGAGGATATCGTCGGATGGGAGCCGGGCAATGACGTGTCGTTATTCACCGTCAGCGAGCGTTACATCCCGGTGAACGACTCCCTTTACTCGGAGAAAGACCGGATAACCGGTATCGTGCGGGTGTTGAACAGGCTCGCCCTCTGCATCAAGAACTCCACGATCAGGCAGTTGAACGCCAAGCTGTCACGCAGGCCGGAGGGGTTGGTGGAGATGCCGGACGGGACCACGAAATGGCCCACGTTCTATATATCGTTCATGTGCAAGGTCAAGACGGCCGGTACGCTCACCATAGGTTTTCCCGGGCAGGACCTGTACGAGACCAAGGCGATGACGCCCACCGACGCATTCGCACAGGAGGAATTTATCGGGGAATGGGACGGGACGGGTGATTTTACCATCTCCCATACCGGGGAGATATTCATCTATAACCTGCTGCTCACGAGCCGGCCGCTGGACGATTTCCGGGTGGAGATGTCAACCAAGCTGGAGCAGACGAACGAGCGTGTGGGAATGTACGCCAACAAGGTGGATAACCTAAAGGGTACGGTGACGGACATGGGGCTGGTGCTCGACAACACGAACGGCACCCTGTCCGCCTACGTGACGAAGACGGACAACAACAGCAAGACGATCACGGACCTCGGCCTACGGATAGACGGGATCAATGACAGCCTGTACCTGTACGCCACTAGCTCGGAGCTCTCCGGCCTCAGAAACGATCTCTCCGCCTCGATTGAGGTGAACGCGAGGAGCATCACGCAAAAGGTGTCGACCACGGACTATAACGGGGACACGGTGGTCTCCATGATCAACCAGACGGCCAGCACGGTCACGATCAAGGGCAACAAGATAGACCTGAACGGCGTACTCATCGACCATAACGGGAAGATCTACGCCAGCCTGATAGACGCAGACAGCATCACCTCGAATATCGTCAAGATAGGAAATTTCGTGTGGGGAGGGAGCGCCTTGGCCGGGACCCCCGGGACCACGTTGATCATCAGCGGGGCAGCGACAATCGGTTTCTCGAACGGATACGCCGCCCAATTCGGGGGAAAGGTCTATATCGACGGGGCGTTATCCTGCAGCTCCATAACGGCCTCCGGGTACGGGAATATCCATTGCGACACGCTAAGCAGCGTCGGGAACGTGTGGTCATCCGGCGATTATTACTGCCGGGGACACCAAGGAGTCTCTTTCGGAACGGACGTGGACCTTGATAAAATACGGTTGAGAGTGGTCGGCGGCATCATCGTCGGCTACCAGAACGAGTGAACCATCATTTAAAACATACGATCATGAGAAAGGAACTAACGATTTTGACAAAGGTCACCAAGGAGGTGACAGGCAGCCTGCCCGGCGGGGAGACGGTAAGGTACTCCGGGGCGTACGAGCCCGGCAAGGGGCTTGACTCCATATATGCCGCCGTCACGAGAGAGGGCAGGCAGGTACTTACCATCAACCACCAACGCAAGGGGCAGGTCGGTTATAATTTCTCCGCGGGGGATGATTTCAAGACCATGGAGACCGTCATAGGCGAGGTATTGTCGGATATCGATGACCTCTATGACGAGGCGGGCTCGGAGAGCGTGAGGTTTACCGTCGAGAACGGGATCATAACAGGGGTTTCTAACGATTAAAGAATTAACAGTCATGGCAAAAGTGGATTTCAAGAATTTAAGGGTACAGGCGACGATCGAGGGCGATCCCATCATCGTTGACACCCGCAAGGAGCTGGGCAACCTCGTATGGGGGGCGGCTCGTGACATAGCCGTCTCCGATTTTGGCAAGGAGATATATTTCAGTGACGGACCGACCGAGGTCGGCGAGGAGACCGCCAAGGAGATACTGTCGATCCTCGACATATCCAGCGCCTCCGCGCCCCTGAGACGCGCGCTGATCGAGGCGCTGACGCCCAAGAGACTTCCGGCTAAAAAGGGGAAGTGAGCGCATGGATTTGTCTAACCAGTCAATCGAATAACGAAATGGCATACTCAACCGATGACATCAAGGCGCTCGCCGCCATATTGAAACCCATTATCAAGTCGGCCCTGGAATCCGGATCGACAGGGGTCGGAGACCTGGAGGTGGTGACATCCCTCGATAGCGTATATTCCCTCCCGGCCCTTCGTATGCCGGGAGGGATACATGACGTGGTGGAGGCCCCCCTGTCCTTGCTGCGGGTCAATCTTCGCGTGACGACGACACACGTACAATGGAAACTGGGTAATGGAGAGTGGAAGGACCTGCTCGCCCTGTCCGAGCTGAAGGTGGTCTTCCGGCGTACGGAGAAGCACCTCCAATGGAAGGTTGGCGCCGGGTCATGGGAGGATATCGTCGAGCTGGAGAGCCTCAAGGGGGAGAAAGGCGACCGGGGGAACGCTTTCCGGTACGAGGACTTCACCCTTGAGCAATTGATGGGCCTGAAGGGTGACAAGGGAGACAAGGGGGATAACCTTGAGTACAGGTTGCTGGACAGCTTCCCTTCCCTGGAGGCCCTGAGAGCGGCGTATCCAACGGGGACCGGACAGGACGGTTTCTTCATCGCCGGTGACGGGATGTACGTATGGGACCCGAAGGACGTGGCATACAAGGAGATCAAGCTGGAGGTGGACAAGGTATTCACCTCGGAGATATTCAGGGAGGTGACACCCTCCGGCGGCCGTATCGCCATCGACTTCCTGAAGGCCCCTTACGCCAAGGTAGCGCTCGGACAGGACACCCTCATATATAACCTGGAGATACAGAACACGAGGGAGGGATCATGCGGGAAGGTCATGGTCTACCAGAGCGGCCTCCGGCAGATCGTGCTGAGCAACACGATGAGAGGCACCATAGACCTGCCGCTCAATAGCGATACGATAGCTATACTGAATTACAACCGTGTCGGGGAATATATCTATATCCACACGAGCACCATCATCGGGGACAAGACCTATCCCGGCCCGCAAAAGATCAAGGACTTCCATGTGGTCTACTCGGACAGCTCCTCCTGCACGGTGCAATGGACCGCCCCTTACGCGAATAACATCTACGACAGGGGAACCGAATACGACATGCGATACGCCAACGACCTCGTGGACGCCGACGACCCGAAAGTGTGGGCGGGACTCCGCAAGGTCCCGGCCATCCCGACGCCCGAGAATCCCGGGACGCTGCAGAGAACGACGATATCGGGTCTCGTCCCTAACAGGGAGTATTACGTATACCTGAAAACCATCAAGGTGAATTTCGGGGTGGAATACATATCCGGGGCCTCGGATCCCGTGTACTTCCGCACGGTCGGCAGCGAGGACATGACGAGGGCCTACCGTATCAACCTGACGGAAAGGAACATCATCCCCCAGCTCAGGAATTATCTCACCGACACGGACGGGACCGTCTGCTCGGTAGGCAGGATGGTGGACGAGACCGAGAGGAACGTCTTCCTCGAGGACGGCTACCCAGACACCACGAACAAGGATTACTCCACGTTCTGGAGCCAGTACAAGTACGGCCGGGACACCTCGCCGTTCGACATCATCATAGACCTTTACTCCGTGTACTCCATCGACAAGATGTTCGTCTATTCCCGCTCCAAGCCGAGGTTCTCCGCATATGGGATGTTGGATCAAGGGTATGACTGGGAAAAAATCGGGCAGATAAGCATCGTGAATAACGATTGGGCGTCGCTTGATTTCCACTCGTCCCGGTACCGGTTCGTCAAGATCTCATTCGATATGATGGACTTCGGATCGTCCTCTACAAGTCCCGTCATGCCGGAGGGGACGGAGGCGTTTCCGGATCCAGAGTATAACGGCACGATCGAGCGTATCGACAACCTGCTGATATACGGTCGCCCGACATCCTCACGCCCGGAGGGGATCATGTCACCCTTGCGCCGCTCAACGGCCCGCAAGACCGTAGACCAGTTTTTTTGCACGAACGGCCATGGTTACCAACAAGGGCGCATACACTCGATGTGCAGCGGAGAGCGGATGCGTATGTACATCCATTTCGGTCATTTCGCGGCTAATTATGGCACAGAGAATGCCTATAGCAGCCTATCGGACATGAGATTCAAGGTTAACAAGGTTGATTGGGTATCCGGCAATAACGGTACTGGAGAGTATCTGGAGGACACGTTAAGGAACACTTACCTTAGATATGGGCTTAAGCCTTTCCTGTGCAACACGGGCGTATTTGACTATTGCATTTATGACAAGACTGTCAGCTCACATAACCGCCCGTGTGATAACTACTGGTACCCGGATGCGTGGCGGGCTGTGCCAAAACGTGGGGTTGGAGGACTTGACAAATATTTTGGTGCCACGTGTGATCCTATGAATTACAGGACTTACGCAAAGCTGTGTACCGCTATTGCCGCTAAGTATGGGAAGAACAAGATTGACGGTGCCGGTTTGTTTTTCCCCGAATCCGAATCCTTGAGTACAGGTTTAGACTTGATTTCCGGTATAGAGCCGGAGAACGAGCCGGATCAAAACTGGTCCGGATGGGTAGGATATACCCACAGCGAAGAATATGCGGCTATGCTGTCCGCCGCATGTGACGGGCATGATAGCTCGCTTGTGGATGAAGAGGGGAATGTGCTTCCTGGAATCAAAAGTGGTGGGGTGCTTGGTATCAGCGCTGGAACTGCCAGCGTAAACAAGGCCTATTATTTGGCCGCCATGTTGCGATGGAAGGCAGAGCGAAAGAGCGCCAACATCCCCGTTGATGTTTTTTCCATGCACATGTACTTTAGCAATATAGGTAATCAAGGGAGTAGTCAGGAGAAAGTGCAATATGGTATCACCTTCGAGGAGGCGATAAAGAATGTAACTGGCGGTGAACTGGTGAAGATGGTAGAGTTGCGCGACCGCTTCGCACCTGATAAGGAAATCGCCTTAACCGAATTCGGATGGGGTGAATCGGGTGGTCGTGAGAAAAGTTGCAAGTATCAATGTTATACTCAAGCCGGACGGCAGATCGGTAGTTGGACTATCCCCGACCGGCATCGCTCGGACGTGAAAGGCGCATGGATTGTCAGAGCATGTATCCAGATGATGTCAATTGGTATTGATTTCGTAAATTACTATTCCACGGAATGCGAATCCAATTATTTTGACGCAGGTCAATGGGGAACTGGAGCGGGTTTTGAGATGTTCCACTGGGATGATTGTAAAGATACGACTCCCGGAGCGAAAGCCGCTGCTATTAAGGCCTTTGAACACGGTTTTGACCGTGGAGGTTTTGCTACCACAGGCTTGTTTGGCCAGATACTGACAAACGGGGCTTACCCGATAACCCGCGCCTATTGGTGGATCGCCACGTTCAGAAACCGGCTAAAGGGATATGTTTACACCGGAATGAAATACATTGGCGGGGATGAACGCATCGTCGTGGCATGCTTTAAAAAACAAGGAGAAGACAAGGGAGCTTATGCGGTTTATCTCAACGACAATAAGAATACCGGTGTGGAGGGTGTCGAGATCCCTGTCCCTTCCGGCGTCGATCTTGTAAAACATGTAACGGTTTATGTGCCGAATATCCCGAACCCCCAGGATGTTCCCAGTGATCTTGGGTGGGATCAGAGGCGCTCAGGATTACCGACCAGCCGCAAGGAACGTTACGTAAATGGGGAATGGGTATTGCTCAATAAACCATATATGGGTGACAAGTACAGCTCGTATACGCAATCGCCAGCCTCCTATCCGGAGAGCCCCGCCGAGGGTGATGAGATAACCACGCTCCCGACAGCGGAGGAGAACCCCTATTACCCGATCGTCGGGCCTGTATGCGCAAAATCACTGGTGCACGGCAACAGCCTTAGCGCGCAACAGTACGAGCAAGATCGCGAGGAATGGGAGACCGAGCCTAACTTGGATGATAACGGCAACGTGATCTGGACCGTCAAGGGCAATATCGCCCTCGCGTGGCGGCAGGTGGATGCCGTATGCGATTACATCGATCTCCATCCGGAGGGCGCGCATGGACGTAACGGCGACGAGGTGACAGAGCCTACCATTAGGGGTATGATACGAGCCAACGTTTCCGAGTTCCCGGAGTACTTCTTTTTTGACGCGGTGCCGGAACCGGACTACCGGAGCGAGATCACGGATCTTTCCTCCAAGACTGTCAGCAGCTCGGCCATAGAACTATGGTGGAACAATACCAATACGGAGGACACCGGCTATGAGATATTCGTGTCCGGTCTCCCAGAGACAGGGTATACGCCACTGAAGACGGTCGGCGTAGGCGTGGAGAACAAGGCCGTGATATCCGGGCTGTCTCCCGATACGACCTATTACTATAAGATACGTCCGGTAAGGGGCGACAAGACCGGGACGATGAGCGACTATACCAGCGTGCGTACATTCAGCGAGCTTCCCGCGCCGGACAATCTTAGGGTACAGGGGAGGACCGCCACGAGCATCACGCTGTCATGGGCATATACCAATGAGCAAGTCGCTGATTTTGTTTATTACGCCGTACTCAGATCGGATGGCACCGGATCTTTCTTGCAGGTTGGAAAGGTCGATGACAAGTCAGTCTTGACATATATGGACAGCGGTTTGATAGTAGGGCATAACTATACGTACAAGGTTCGGGCGGTCGGTTTGAACGGCCAGAGCGCGTACGCTCCTGAACTGGAAACACGTACGTTGCTCGCGGAGGAGTGTTCCCCCGTCGTGAGATATGCGATGACCGACAAGCTTGGGAGCAAGGTGGCACTGACCTTCGATCTCCCGATCGGCGCTATAGAAGCTAGCGCCAAGGCTAAATTCACCCTTACCGAAGACGGAAGTCTTAGATTGATCAATTATGTAGCCCGTGACGAGGCGAATCACAATAATCTCATTCTTAATATCCCGCAGGACTCATTAAAGGACTATGACGCAAAAACGGATATTCGAATCACCTTTACAGGGGGGAGTATATATTCGGAGTACGGAGTAGAATTGGCGGCATTCAGCGACGTTAAGGTCGTCAATATTATAGGCAACTTTACTAATATAGAGGCCATCTATAAATTAAACTTCTGTTCTTCAACCGCCCCGCTGCCGGCTGATACTGAATGGAATAATATTGTCGGTAATCCCGAGGCTGATGCCTTATCCGTGAAGCTTCAAGATAGCTATGGCAGAGCTTCTAATATCATTCTTTCTCCTGTGCAAAACAAGCCTCAGTACAACTGGGGCAGTCCGGTGGAATCCGGATATTGTGAGATTCCGGGAATTGAAGCGGCCGTGTACAAATATGTCTGGAGAGGTCCGGGATTCGGGGCGAACAACTCCGAGAACATGGTGGCACGTCTTAAGTTCAGCGGCCTGAATGATGAGTACAGATATACGTTCAAGGCGTTCGGGGCGACAACCTACGGCGCAGACCTGCTGACAAGGATCAAGATCAACGGCATATATTCTGAGACCATAAACCTCAAAGGCAACAAGACATCATACTTGACGATTGAAGACCGCCAACCATCAAGTGGGATCATTTACGTGGATATAGTCAATGCGACAGAAGGCGCTAACACCAGTTACCCAATATTGGCCTTCATGATGCTGGAGGAATATAAATCAAATGACGCTCCTGAAAATACGGATGTTTTCCTTCGCGAAGCGACCGTCACGGAAGCGGTTGACGGTATTGTAAAGTCTCCGGATGTCACCGTCCACTTGAACTGTATCGGGGCAGCGTTGTCATACCGTATCTCCGAGAATCAGAGTATTGACGAAGTTAAGTGGATGGATATGATAGATGACAATATGAATATCCCATTTACATTGTCATCCGGCTTTGGGAATAAAACCCTTTACACACAGGTTAAGAATCTCTATTCCGTGTCCAACATTCGCGTCACGGAACTGGAATATAAAGACCCGTACGTCCCCTTGGCCTTGCGAAATGTATTTATTAATGAGGATGCCGGCAAGACCTATGACCGGGAGGTCTCCGTAATGGTCGACAAGGATGGTGTCCCATCGCACTACAAGATCTCGGAGAACCCGGACTTGGCCACGGCACAATGGCTAGCGTGGCCAAGTCCCAAGCTGTCTGTAATACCTTTTACGCTTTCGAACGGCGCGGGTCAGAAAACGGTATATGTGCAGATCATGGATAGCACGACTATCTGCGAGGCAAAGGCTGACACCATTAACTATGCTCCCATCGAGAGAGGGAATATCGAATTGACGATCACGCTTCCGGATGGTGTTGATGCAAATGCGGTGACGGCTCAATTTCCGGTGCTGAAGTATAACAAAAAGTTTATATTTACATATACGGCGGACGACGGACCTGTAGGTGCTTATGGAAAGGTATGGAGCGCCGTCAATAAGAAATGGGTAGACGACGAGAAGTACTATCATATCGGACAGGCAAAAAGCTCCGGGTATGTACCCGAGAAGACCTTGGGTTATACGGACGGTTGCGGGGTGGAACACCGTTTGCCCGTAGGTGTAGCGATATGGCCAAACTGCGGTAGCACTATCAAATATATGGACGATGATCCAAAATCACCGGCTCAATATCCATATATTATATGGAAAGAATTACCTCCAATATTGGACTTTGGCGGTGAGATTTACTTCCATAACATTGATCAAGATAAATGGGGCAAGGATGATCCCTTACGAATCCTCGAGGGCTTGAAAGAAGACCAGGCTAAGACTATCGCTAAGTTAGGACGCGGGATGAAGGTTATGATGCGTCCGGATGGCAATAACAACTACATCACTGCGGCGACGATGTATGATGTCGTGGCGATGAGCTTCGCGGAAAACACCCCGGCCGTATACCTGTATCCAAGTGATGACCCCGACCTTCACAAGTCCGTGGGGCAGCGCAAGATGTACACGGATGATAACACGGCCGAAATGGAGTGGATAAGGGGCATACATGACTCGGATAATCCCGTCTGGGCGCACTTGTTTACCCATACGCCCGGGCAGGCTATCCTAGACTTCCTTACGGCCGTGAACGACGCCTATGGCAAGGACGGGGACGACTCCGTGTGGATGGCGACGGTTGACGAGGTCTATGAGTACTGGTTCGTCCGCAAGAACACGATCATCAAGAGGGCGGTATCCGGATCGACCGTGACATTCCTCCTATCGGTGCCTGTCGATCCCATGTTCTACCACAGGGACCTGTCCTTGAGGATCGAGGGCGTGCCGGGCATGGAGGGCCTGCGGGTGGACACGAACGACGCCGTGCTTGGCCTGTCATACGGTGTCAAGGACGGCGGGTTGCTCGTCAATATCAACTACGACGAGCGGACCGTCGAGCGTGCCGGGAGGTATACGGCCTTGTTCGAGTCCTCGGTCTTGGAGGGGGACCGGGATGACGCCATGTATTTCCTGTCCCACCTGCGTGAATCGGTAGCGAGACCGTATATGGATAGGATCACCGTGGCCATGCGACCACCCGTATTGCTCTCGTTTAGCGTACCGATGGAATCCATGTCCACGTCCTTCTCCTGCTCTTATACGTCGACAGGCACGGCCTCTCATTACATGATATCCGAGAGCGCTGATTTCTCCGGGGCTGAGTGGGAAGTCATTACCGAGACGGTTACCTATACCATACAGGGGGAGATAGGCGGTCACACTCTTTATTTTAAGTTAAAAAACACATTCGGGGAGTCAGTTGCCATGTCCGGCATTGTCAATTACAAGCCCATGGTGGTCGGAGGTAAAGTTATAGTATCGCTCTCCAACCCGTCGAACAATGGGGTGGCCTACGATATCGTCGGTGGGGAGGTGGTCAACTATATCTCACCGGTGACATATAACGGCTGGACAACCAACACCCTACGGGATGTCGCCGGTAATGATTGCTGTGCTTACCAGAAAAAGAAGGATGACTATCCCGGCATCGAGAACACGGACTACGTGTCGGTGAACAATAGCCTTTTCGCACCGGACAATATAGATGACAGCGGGGCGTATCCAGCCAAGTACATCACGAGGCACATATGTAATGGGAAATCTAATACGGGGATCCCTGCCGTTCTGCGTTTCACGGGGATAACTCTGGGGACTTACAGGCTACGTATCCTCGTGTCGTGCTCGTCCGGCGGGGATATCGACGCATCCATGTACGGCTCCATGTTTTACTCCGGAAACAACGTCACGGCCCATCCAACGTCCAGCCCCGTCAACAACATGACACGTTTCATAGAGATTGATGGCGTGCCCGTCATTGATGACGGAATCCTCGACGTGAAAATATGGAACACGGCCGGGGCTTATAATAGGCCAGGGTTAAACTTGATCGAGATTGAGAGACTTTAAGGCAAACATATTAATTTAGACAGTAGCAGACTTGACAACCAAGTCTGCTACTATCTAAAACCCAGAATCAAAGTCCGTCAACAAAGGATTTCCCTTAAATCATTTATGGTCTTTCTCTTCATAGAAAGAGTCAAACACTTTTATCCCCAATTGTCTATCCTGATCTAAAACATGTGCGTAAACTAATGTTTGCTTAATGTTACTGTGCCCCATTATATCTTTGAGGGTATTTATATCTCTTGTTCTTCTTAAGAAAATAGTGGCGAAAGTATGCCTTCCAAATTTAGCCGAAAGTTCTTTTTTAATACCTGCTACAGATGCTATTTGTTTTAGTTTCTCGTTGACTTTTTGATCAGCGATCATATCGTCCCACAGAACGCCGGATTTTCTGTTTTTTCGTTTATTATTAATTATTTGTCGAAGAGGCTCTGAAATAGGAACTCTTACAACCCGAGGACGTATATTTATCATTTTTCCACGCATATACCAGAACTCATCTTTACCAATTTGGTCTATCTGTAGAGATCGTGCGTCTGAGATGTGTAGTGAACTGAAGCACATGAAAAGAAAAAACTCTAATACATCATGTGTTGTTCCAGTGAATATGTGTTTATGATAAATACTTACAAGTTCTTTTAATTCTTGTTCTTCTAATGCTTCTGCGGTTGTTTCCTCTGCACCTCTGAGTTTTAGATACTTGATTGGACTTTCTTTGATAATCTCTTTTTTTATAGCCTCATTCACATATATTGCAATTATTCTTATGGTTTTATTGATTGTGACTTCACTGTTACCTCGTTTATTTCGCAAGAAAAGTACAAATCGACGGAAGAAATCAGTAGTAAGCTGATCGAATGTCAAATTTGATTGGAATGATTTGAGGTTATTTAAACAGGATCTATGTTTTTTTTGTGTAGCTTCAGATACTTCCTGAAATCTCAATCTTTGATACTCTTCACAGAAAGTGTAGAAGTCTTGATGATTTTTGGGTGAATTATATTCTTTCCAAAAGAGTTCTGGAGTTAAACTCTCTTTCCGTAATCGATAGCATACAAGAATATCGTTAATTGTGGCCTTGATATTTGATATGATTAGATTCGTATCTGATGCAAATTCATACGATTTTTTTACCATACCATTCTCTTTGTCGAAAAAAGCTAGGGGGACGCTGATTCGTACTGGAACTTCTATTTTCTCCCGATTTAGGTAGAAGCTGATGTATATGGGGGCTTCGCCCTTCTTATTTTCCCTTTTTTGAGATACCTTAAATGTTGCCATATTTTCCCTACAATATCATTATTACCTACATTCAGATGTCGAATATTAACTATTTAGATCTTTAAGAAATATGATAAGTGATTGATATGCTATAAAATAACATAGGCGGCAATCCTTGCGGATTGTCGCCTAATGATTAATATGTGTTAAATTGTGGAGCATATCGGACTCGAACCGATCACCTACAGACTGCCAGTCTGTCGCTCTAGCCAGATGAGCTAATGCCCCGTCTTGTTAATTCATGTGCAAATATAAGGCTTTTCTTGATATATGCGCTATCTTTGTATAAGAAATTTCAAGAGAAAGGAAAGAAGATGATAGTTTATAATACGACTTTTCATATCCATAAGGATATCGTGGATGAGTGTCTGGAATATTTGAAGAATAGTTATATACCGAAAGCCTCCGAGAGCGGTATCCTTTATAGTCCTTATTTGAGACGGATCTTGGATTCGCGGAATGAGGAAGGTGAAAGTTTTTCCGTACAGTTTCATACGAGGGATATCGATTCGTTGAATGAGTGGGTGCGTAAGGAAGGCGGAGCCTTGCAGCAAGATTTGATAGGACGTTATAAAGAGAAGATCGCTGGATTCTCTACCCTGTTGGAAGATATAGAGCTACCTAAATGATCAAGGACCGTATTATATTAGGCATAGACCCCGGTACGATCGTGATGGGATACGGAATCTTGAAGATCGAGGGGAATAAACCGAAGCTGGAAGCTATGGGAATCCTGCAATTGAATAAATATGAGGATCATTATCTCCGTCTGCGTAAGATATTCGAACGGGTCTTGGCCTTGATCGATCAATACCATCCGGATGAGTTGGCTATCGAGGCGCCTTTCTTCGGGAAGAACGTACAGAGTATGTTGAAACTCGGAAGGGCACAAGGAGTAGCGATGGCGGCGGCTTTAGAGCGGGATGTCCCGATCTTCGAGTACGCCCCTCTAAAAATCAAGCTCTCGATCACGGGGAATGGAAATGCGGCGAAAGAACAAGTGGCCGGCATGCTACAACGCTATCTGAAGATACCGGATGAGTCTATGCTTCCGCAATTGGACGCTACGGATGGGTTGGCGGCGGCTGTTTGTCATTATTTCCAAACCAATAATCCGATCTCGGAAAAGAAGTATACGGGATGGAAGGATTTTATCGCTAAGAACCCCGGGAAAGTCCGCTGATATGAGCTTAAAAAACATAGTTATGAAATTCTCAAACCATAACTAAGGTTCAAAGAATTCATAACTATGTTTTTATTTAGCCTAAACTGACCTTATTCTTATACGATACCTTGCGCCATCATAGCTTTCGCTACTTTCATGAAGCCTGCGATATTTGCGCCTTTTACATAATTGATATATTCGCCATCTTTACCGTGAGCTACGCATTGTTCGTGGATTGCGCTCATGATCTGATGTAATTTAGCGTCTACCTCGGCGGCGGTCCATGAGATATGCATAGCGTTCTGGGTCATCTCCAATCCGGAAGTAGCCACACCACCGGCGTTGACAGCCTTACCCGGAGCGAATAATTGCTTATGCTCGATGAACAAGTCTACAGCCTCAGCCGTACAACCCATGTTAGAAACCTCAGCTACGCACAAAGTCTTGTTCTCGATCAACTTACGAGCGTCAGCCTCGTTCAACTCATTCTGGGTAGCGCATGGCAAGGCTATATCTACTTTTTGTTCCCAAGGTTTCTTGCCGGGATAGAAGGTAGAGCCCGGGAATTCGTCTGCGTAAGGAGCTACGATATCATTTCCGGAATTACGCAATTCCAACATATAGTCGATCTTCTCGCCGGAGATACCCGCCGGATCATAGATATATCCGTCAGGACCAGAGATAGTAACCACTTTAGCGCCCAACTCGGTTGCCTTTGTAGCGGCACCCCAAGCCACGTTGCCGAAACCGGAGATGGCGACCGTCTTGTCCTTGATATCGATTCCGTGAGTCTCCAACATTTGATGTACGAAGTAAAGAGCGCCGAAGCCGGTAGCTTCCGGACGAAGGATAGAACCTCCGAACTCCATGCCCTTACCCGTGAACGTACCTGTGTTCTCGCGAGCCAATTTCTTGTACATACCGTACATATAACCAACCTCACGGCCACCTACGCCTATATCGCCAGCCGGAACATCCCTGTCCGGACCAAGATTACGCCATAATTCAAGAATAAACGCTTGGCAGAAACGCATGATCTCGGCATCGCTCTTTCCTCTCGGAGCGAAATCGGAACCGCCTTTGCCACCACCCATCGGAAGGGTTGTCAAAGCGTTTTTAAATGTTTGCTCGAATCCTAAGAATTTCAAGATAGACAAGTTAACGGACGGGTGGAAACGGATACCTCCCTTGTACGGGCCGATTGCGTTGTTGAACTGAACACGGTATCCCAAGTTAACTTGTATCTCACCTTTATCATCTACCCAAGGCACACGGAAAGTGAAAATACGTTCCGGCTCAACTAGGCGTTCAATGATTTTCGCTTTCTCAAATTCCGGATGTTGGTTGTACACTTCCTCAATTGATAAAAGCACTTCTTTTACTGCTTGCAAATACTCCTTTTCTCCCGGATGTTTTGCCTCTAGCGCTGATAAAATAACTTCAGTCTTCATAGCATTTATATTCTTTAAAAGGATAACATTCTGTTGGCAAATGTAGGTAATTCTTTGGAATGACCAAGAGTTTCGCTTACTTTTTATCAGTGAAAACCTAAAAATCTTCAGTTAGAGTCAGAATGCGTACTTTCATGTTTCAATAGTTATTATTTTTCCTTACATTTGACTCGAATAATTCTATCAGAATCTATTATGAGCGGTATACCGAACTTAAAAGACTTGGTGTTCAGAGACACCCCGTTTGCCAATCTAATGAATAAGCGTATATATAATGTATTGCTTATCGCTACGAAATATGATTCCTTCATGCTGGAAGATGACGGGCGTGTAGATGAGCAGATATTTAACGAATATACTTCCTTAAGCCTCCGTTACCCACCCCGGTTTACGCAGGTGACTACCGAGGAAGAGGCTTTGAATGAGTTGAAGAACCGGAACTTCGAATTGATCATTTGCATGCCGAATATGGATAACCGGGATATATTCGCTGCGGCGAGCGAGATAAAGGTGCATTATCCGAATATTCCGATCGTTGTATTGACTCCTTTCTCGAAAGAGGTGTCTAAGCGGATCGCCAACGAGGATCTGAGTGCTATCGATTATGTGTTCAGCTGGTTGGGTAACTCGGAGTTGTTACTGGCGATTATCAAGTTGATCGAGGATAAGATGAACGCTCCGGACGATACGGCCAGCGTGGGGGTACAGATCATCTTGTTGGTGGAGGATTCCATTCGTTTCTATTCGTCCGCTTTGCCTCATTTATATAAGTTTGTGCTGGAGCAGAGCCAGATGTTCGCGAAGGAGGCGTTGAACGATCACCAGCGTACGTTGCGTATGCGGGGCCGTCCGAAGATCAAATTGGCCCGGAATTACGAGGAGGCGGTACGTATCTTTGATCAGTATCGGGATAATATGTTGGGTATTATCTCGGACATGAGTTTTATGCACAATGGCGTGAAAGATCCGTATGCCGGTTATAAGTTCGGACAGTATGTACGGAAAACGGGTTTGATCATTCCTTTCGTGTTGGAGTCTTCGGAGGCCAGCAACCATATATATGCGAAGGAACTGAACGCCTCGTTTATCGATAAGAATTCCAAGAGTTATCCGCAGGATTTGAAAAAGAAGATCATGCAGCGTTTCGGTTTCGGCGATTTCGTGATCCTGAATCCGCATACGAAAGAGGAGATCATGCGCATCAAGGATTTGAAAGACCTTCAAAAGAAAGTCTTCCAGATTCCCGACGATTCGTTGGTTTACCATCTCTCCCGGAATCATTTCTCCCGTTTCTTTTATTCCCGTGCCATGTTTCCGCCCGCCGAGGTTTTGAAGCATGTGGACGTGAGTGACTATAAGGATATGGATGAGGCCCGGAAATTGATTTTCGACTTGATCGTGCAATATCGCCGGATGAAGAACACGGGTGTCGTGGCGGTTTATCAGAAGGATCGTTTTGATGAGTATAGTAATTTTGCCCGTATTGGTGACGGTTCGCTGGGAGGTAAGGGTAGAGGTCTTGCCTTTATCGGTGCGATGGTGAAGCGATACCCTAAGCTGGAGAGTGATAATTTTGCCGTGAATATCCCGAAGACGGTCGTGATCTGTACCGACATCTTCGACGAGTTCATGGAGACGAACGAGTTGTATCCGGTAGCGCTGGGCGATGCGGACGACGAGACGATCCTCCGGTATTTCTTGCGGGCCAGCTTGCCCTCCCGTTTAATCGAGGACTTGATGGCTTTCTTCGATGTGGTGAAAAGCCCGATCGCCGTGCGTTCCTCCAGCCTGCTGGAAGATTCGCATTATCAACCTTTCGCCGGGATCTATTCTACGTATATGGTACCTAAGATCGAGGAGAAATACGATATGCTCCGTACGGTGAGCGACGCTATCAAGGCGGTGTATGCCTCTGTCTTTTATAAGGACAGTAAGGCGTATATGACGGCTACCTCGAACTTGATCGATCAGGAGAAGATGGCTATCGTCTTGCAAGAAGTGGTGGGCTCCCGTTATAATGATCATTTCTATCCGACGATGTCGGGCGTGGCCCGTTCCTTGAATTTCTATCCGATCGGTAACGAGAAGGCGGAAGATGGGATCGCGAATATCGCCTTGGGATTGGGTAAGTATATCGTCGACGGCGGGCAAACCTTGCGTTTCTCTCCCCGACATCCCCATAGTATCTTGCAGATGAGTACGATGGATTTCGCTCTTAGGGAAACGCAGACTCGTTTCTATGCCTTGGATTTGAAGAATATGGCGGAGGCTTTCTCGGTGGATGATGCCTTTAACTTGGTGAAGCTGGGTTTGAAGGACGCTGACGCTGAAGGTTCCTTGAAATATATTGTCTCTACATACGATCCGTACGATCAGATTATCCGTGACGGTTATTATCCGGGCGGTCGTAAGATCCTTTCTTTCGTGAATATCCTACAGCATGACGTATTCCCGCTGGCGGATACGTTGGATCAGATCTTACGGATCGGGCAGCAGGAAATGGGTCGTCCGGTCGAGATTGAGTTCGCTGTCAACATGGACCCGTCGGATCATACAAGGGCGACTTTCTATCTGTTGCAAATCCGTCCGATCGTAGATAATAAAGAGATTATGGACGAGGATCTGAGCTTGGTGAAGAACGAGGAAACCATCCTTTCTTCTACCAGTGTTTTGGGGCATGGCATCGTTGGCGACGTACAGGATATTATCTATGTGAAGACGGGCGCTTTTAATTCATCCAATAATCAGTTGATCGCTTATGAGATCGAGAAGATGAACCGTTCGTTTACCGATCAGGAGAAAGGATACGTATTAGTCGGCCCCGGTCGATGGGGGAGCAGCGACTCTTGGTTGGGTATTCCGGTGAAATGGCCGCATATCAGTAACGCACGGGTGATTGTGGAATGCGGATTGGAGAACTATCGGGTAGACCCGAGTCAAGGTACCCATTTCTTCCAGAACCTGACTTCGTTCGGAGTGGGCTATTTTACGGTTAATCCATTTAAGGGAGATGGTTGGTTCGATGAGGCGTTCTTGAATGCGCAACCCGCCGTAGAGGAGACGGAATATCTTCGTCATGTACATTTTGATGCTCCGATTACGATTAAGATGGATGGGAAGAAAAGTCTTGGCGTGGTATTGAAACCATAAAAAGATAGCGTTTCAAGAGAAGATAGTTGTTTGTGGATTTGCGAGACGAGCCGGTAAGACGGGTCTCGCGAATCCATTTTTTATTTCAAGTGGAAAGTGGCAAGAACCGCTTTGTGGTCGGTAGGCCAGATTCCAAGGGGAGTCATGATCGGGTCGGAGGTCTCTTCCGTCTCTCTTTGCCCACGGAGGATGTCACCTTTCGGACCGATGATACATACATCTGTAAGCGTTAATCCCTCGAATGGAGCGTAATGGATGAAATCGATGCGATCTCTATCGTCCGCTTTCGGCGACCAAACCAATTTCTCTAAAGCGATATCCTTACAGTCCGCCGGGCAGGTAAGTCCCGGATGAGTTACAGGGTTCGGGAAGATCTCACGGTACGTATCTTTGAAGCCGTCTTTCTCCAGCATGACGGATACGTGCCAAGGAACAACCAATCCTTGGTGGTCTCTCATATCTTTGGTCGCCTCGGTCCAGTCCAGATGGGAAGGCTCGTTAAAGTCCCCTCCGAGGATAACGATCCGTCCGGCTTCCCGATCCTTTTTCGCCTCTTTTAGGAAGCAAGCGATAGCGTCGTCACGGACAGATTGCTCGTTCAACCATAGGAGTGTGTCCAGATTGGTGACAGGAGGTTCCTCGTCCCATGTATTTCCGTCGTATCCACGGGCATCGTAATAAGCGCAATTGCGATAATCCAGATGGGCGGTGTAAAGAGCTACCTCGGTATCGCCGATGTGGGTAATGGCCTTGTACATACTACCCCTGTCATCGTTCAAGGGATAGACGGTCGTGCTATCCGTGATCGGGTAGCGGCTTAACAGGCCGGAATCCTCGGTGTAGAAAGAATAGTACGTTTGTCCTCTTTGCTGCAACGCTTCCACGATCCGGTCGCAAAAACGGGTCTGATGATAATTACGTACCTCGCTTAACGTAACGAAATCGGCGTTACTTCTTACGATCTCGTCAGCGATAGCGTCAAAGCCTCCTTTTACGACAGCGCCTTCCTGCCAGATGTTGAATTGAAGAACCTTGAAAGTCTTCTCTTGCTGGCAAGAGCTGAGGCCCAGTGCGATCAACAAGAGTAAGTAGATAAAACTAGTTTTTTTCATGTGTGAAATATTTTGTTAGATGTTTTGTCGTAGCCATTCCTCGGCGGCGGCCAAGGTTTCCGGCTTGCCGATATCCAATAGTTTTAGGTTATCCGCCATATAAGCCCTGATATCGGTTTTGGCGCAAATAGCCAGATAGAAGTTAATGATAGAGAACTTTCCGGTCCATTCTTCCATCAGCTCCAATATCTTGGGCGAGAGTACGTGGATTCCGCTAAAGGCGTACTCGTTGTGTTGATCCGGGTCAAAATAGGGATAGTAAGATTTTACCTCGCCGGTCTCATGATTACGCCAACCACACAGTCTATTCTCCTTATTAAATAATAGATAACGTGAGGTATTGCGCTGGCTGACGAGTAAGGTAGCCAACGGGTTCGTTTGTACATGGGTATCGTATAGTTTCTTGAGATCCACGTTCGATAAGATATCGACATTATGTATCAAGAAAGGCTCGTTCCCGCATAAAAGAGAAGTGGCCTTCTTGATTCCTCCTCCCGTATCCAGCAGATAATCGCTCTCGTCCGAAATTTCGATCCGGACACCGAAGTTGTTGTTCGCCTCCAGAAAATCCACGATCTGGTTGCCTAAATGGTGGATATTGATCACGATCTGGTCGAAACCGGAGGATTTCAGTTTCAGTATGACGTGTTCTAGCATCGGTTTGCCCCCGATAGGTATAAGCGCTTTTGGCGTGTGATCGGTTAACGGCTTCAGTCTGGAACCAGTACCGGCCGCAAAAATCATAGCTTTCATAATGTAGGGTTAAAGAGTTGTTCTATATTTTGTTCTCTATGTACTAAATGTACTTTTACTCCGAACTTGGTGTTAAGATGTTCCGCCAGATGCTGTGCGGAATAGACCGAACGATGCTGTCCTCCCGTACATCCGAAACAAATCATCAAATTGGTGAATCCACGATCCATATATCGTTTTACCGAGGCGTCTACGATATGGTAGACATGCTCAAGGAAGTTCGTGATCTCCCCGTCATCCTCCAAGAACTGGATCACTGGCTCATCCAAACCGGTGAAATGATTGTAACGCTCGTATTTACCGGGATTGTTTATCGCACGGCAATCGAATACGAATCCACCTCCGTTCCCGCTAGGGTCGTTCGGGATTCCTTTTTTATAGGCGAAACTCATGACCTTTACTTCCAGCATATGTTTCTGGATATCGTCCGTGAATTGTTTCAACCCGGTAAGCTCACGAAGGACGGAGCATAAATAGGGGTATTCCGGATAGTCATTCTTCAATAACTGCCGCAGGTTCTCGATGGCGAACGGGACGCTTTGGATGAAATGAGGCTTTTTCTCGAAATACCCCCGGAAACCATAAGCCCCCAATACCTGCAAGGTCCTAAACAGGACGAAATGGCGCAGCTGGCTATGGAAGTAAGCCTCGTCTACCGGGATATATTTACGTAGGGCCGTGATATAATCCGATAGTAATTCATTCCTCAGATCCTCCGGATATTTCGCTTTCGCCTGCCAAAGGAAGGAAGCCACGTCGTAATAAACCGGGCCTTTTCGTCCACCTTGAAAATCAATAAACCAAGGCTCTCCGTCCTTTACCATAACATTGCGTGACTGGAAATCACGGTATAGGAACGTGGCGGAGGAGCTGCGTAACAATACATCGCTCATCTTCAAGAAATCATCCTCCAGACGGTTTTCCTGAAACTCCATCCCGGTAGCCTTTAAGAAACAGTACTTGAAATAATTCAAGTCCCAAAGGATAGACCGTTGGTTGAACTCGGCTTGCGGATGGCAATACGAGAAATCGAAACCGTCGGACCCCAAGAACTGGATGTCGGGGAGTTTGGTGATCGTCTTGTGTAATAAACGGCGTTCCTCCTCGTCGAATACACTGCTTTTACGGCCTTTCTCGATGGCGTTGAAAAGAAGCGTATCTCCTAAATCCTCTTGGATATAAAATGAATGGTCGTCCGAGCTGGCATATACTTGCGGTACGGGTAAGCCCTTCCCCCGGAAATGTTTTGCCATGTAGATAAAAGCCTCGTTCTCCTCAATAGAAGTGCCACTAACTCCAATCAACGTCTCAGGACCTTTTATCCTGAAATACCGGCGGTTAGAGCCAGATGACGGTAACTCCGTTATTTCCTCTGCCGGTGATCCGGTATATGATTGGTATAGCTTCCTAAGTTCTTCTGTTATCATACTTATCAATTTACGGCACTAAGATACCGCTTTTTAATTGAAAATTAAGAATTGAAAATTGAAAATTGGGACTTCGTCGGAAATAAGAAAGGGGAATAGCCTCTCAAAGCCTATCCCCCTCGCTTATATGATCATCAATCGCTTCTCTCTAACTAATTCTCAATTCTCAATTTTCAATTACCTAGAGTATTCCTTGTGCCATCATAGCCTTGGCTACCTTCATGAAGCCGGCTACGTTTGCGCCTTTCACGTAGTTTACGTAACCATCCTCTTGCTTTCCGTATTTTACGCATTGCTCGTGGATGTTTTCCATGATGCTCTGAAGTTTCTGGTCTACTTCCTCGCTGCTCCAGCTTAACTTCTGTGCGTTCTGGGTCATCTCAAGACCGGAAACGGATACACCGCCAGCGTTAGCGGCCTTACCCGGAGCGTAAAGGATCTTGGCCTCAAGGAAGGCATCGATAGCTTCCGGCGTAGAAGGCATGTTAGCACCCTCGGATACTGCGAAGCAACCGTTAGCTAATAAAGCCTTGGCATCGTCGCCGTTCAACTCATTCTGGGTTGCGCTCGGCATAGCGATGTCACATTTCTCTCCCCAAGGACGAGCGCCTTGTACATATTTGCATCCGTATTGCTCTGCGTATTCACGGATACGGCCACGATACAAGTTCTTCAACTCCATGATATAATCCAGTTTCTCACGGTCGATACCATCCGGATCATAGATATAACCGTCGGAATCAGACATCGTGACAACTTTCGCTCCAAGGCTGATTAATTTCTCTACCGTATATTGAGCCACGTTTCCGGAACCGGATACACAAACTACCTTGTCCTTGATATCAATGTTGCGGGTCTTCAGCATCTGCAACAAGAAATATACGTTTCCGTAACCGGTAGCTTCCGGACGGATCAAGGAACCTCCGAACTCGATACCCTTACCCGTGAATGTACCCGTATTCTCACGAGCCAATTTCTTGTACATTCCATACATATAAGCGACCTCACGTCCGCCTACTCCGATATCGCCGGCGGGAACATCCGTGTCCGGACCGATATGGTGCCATAACTCAAGGATGAAAGCTTGGCAGAAACGCATGATCTCAGCGTTTGACTTTCCTCTCGGGCTAAAGTCGGAACCTCCTTTACCACCACCCATCGGCAATGTAGTCAGTGAATTTTTAAACGTTTGCTCAAAAGCCAAGAACTTAAGGATCGATTGGTTTACGGAGGCGTGGAAACGGATACCGCCTTTGTACGGGCCGATAGCGTTGTTGTGCTGGATACGGTAACCCATGTTCGTCTGGATTTGTCCCTTATCGTCCATCCATGTTACACGGAAAGAGAAAATGCGATCGGGGATACAAAGGCGCTCGATCAAGTTGCTTTTCTCAAATTCCGGATGCTCGTTGTAAGCTTCCTCGATAGTCCCTAAAACCTCTGATACTGCTTGATGATATTCCGGTTCGTTCGGAAATCTTCTTTTCAAGTTGTCTAAAACTTCACTTGCCTTCATGACTGAATTTTATATTTAGAATGTTATACCATTTTGTTATCCGTATGCCGTTCGCTTAACGACGTGGCAAAGGTAAGCTAATTTTTGACACTAGCAAATAATTGAAAGATAAAATGCGTAAAAAATATCATTTAGATATATTATGTTTGAAAAAACGACGAAATGTTATTCGTTTCTATGTTTGAAATTCTTATAGATCGGAACGAACACAATGATAGCGGAGGCTACAAGGGCAAATATGACGTCGAAATTGATCGTTTCACTGTATACAAGCAGCATGTAGCATAAGACACCCCATAGTAAGGTGATACATACGGCTTGACTATTTGTTATCTTTCTGCGTGCCATTGATTACATTTGTTTAGTTTGAGGAAATAAGCGATCCGAAATAAATCACCAAAGCCAAAAAGACAGCTACGATGACGAATAGGATCATGATTTGTTTCTCTAAGGGATATTTTCGTAGAAAAGGGATATGACGTGCGAATCCGGCGACTTTCTCTACCGGTTCCGCTTGCTCGTCTTCCCGGGGCAGGTCGTAACCGCCTTCCTCCATGATCTTCATGGCCCGGGGAACATCGCTTTCCAGAATCTCCACCCGTGCACCGCCTACGTCTACGTAACCGGCCATGATCTGGCTGCTTAGCTCGTTACGGAGATAACATTCTATCCCTTCCGACCTCAACAGGGCCATCAGCGGTTGGGCATCCGCCGGATAGGTGAACCGGGCTATTTCTACGATCTTGTCCATGGTATTTATTTTTCTGCAAATGTAAGTAGACAATCACGAATTAACCGTGTTTTTTGTTGTAATTTACTTTTTTTATACGTGAATATTATGAAACAGTATGATTTAGCGGAGGGTATGCGGATGTATATAGCCCGATTGAGAGAGCAAGGGCGCTATTCGTCCGCCAAGAGTTATCAGGATGCCTTGAATTCATTCCTGCGTTTTTGTGGGCAGGAGATGATCCTTTATACCCGTATTGACCGGGAAATGCTTTTGAGATATCAAGATTATTTGCGGGACCGGGAATGCTCGTGGAATACGGTATCTACCTATATGCGTAGGATTCGCCGTGTGTATGGATTGGCGATGGAGAATGGGGAGGCTCCTTTTTCCCGTTATTTGTTCAAGGGGATTTTCCTGGGAGTGAAAAGCAAACAGAAGAAGGCGTTGCCTGCGGAGTCCTTGCGTTTGTTGATGACCGCTCCGCTGGCTGCTCCGGAGTTGCGCAAAACACAGCGGGCATTGTGTTTGATGTTCTTGTTTTGCGGTATGGCGTTTGTCGATTTCGCTCATTTGAAAAAGAGTGATATCCGGAATGGGGTCTTGAGGTATAATCGCCAGAAGACGGGTACGCCGATGTTGGTCGAGATACAGCCTGTGGCCAGGGAGTTGTTGGCTGCGCTGATGACCGACACGCTTCGGGATTCTCCTTATCTATTCACTTTCTTGAGCGGGACGAAAACGGGTGAAGAGGCCTTCCGGGAATATACCTCTGCCTTGGCTGATTTTAACAGGTCCCTGAAGGAGCTGGCAAATGCCTGTGGTGTGACGGAAATAGTTACCTCGTATTCGATCCGTCACTCTTTCGCTACGACCTTGAAGGAACAGGGTGTACCGATCGAGATGATCAGCGAATTGCTGGGACACCAATCGATCAAGACCACGCAAATCTATTTGAAAAGCTTCTCGTTGGATAGGATGTCTGCGGTGAACAAGGCTTGCTTCGAGAGTATATATAATGAGGTATCAAAGGTGGGGTAGGCGATAGGCTACTTGGGAAGTAGCGTAATCTTCCACGCCGCAAATTTAATAAAAAACACCGAATAACAAACAATTTTTAGGCTTTGTGTAGGCTTTGTTTGTTTTCCGAATTTGTCTTTCCTCTATTTTTCGTTTCTATGCGTGGTGTACGGACACGACAATGGAGACGAAACGACCTCATATTCCCTACATCATCACGTCACCCAAAAATCGTACGAACTATCGTGTAGAGACGGGGCGTGCCCCGTCTCATCCCCTCAAATAGGTATTTTAAATTACTACCTGACGGTGGGAGACGGAGCACACTCCGTCTCTACAGCAGGGTAATAATGATTTTCTCACTTTTTACGCTACTTCCCAAGTAGCCACTCTTTCACGTCCCGATAGAAGAGATATTGACATGGTTTATATTGCTTTTAAATTTTCGGGAATAGAAAAGAATTTTTGATTTAAGTGTTAGATTATCAGTGTGTTAATATGATGCTCTGATATGGCATTGAATTACCTATGGGTCATGATCTTCCTCCTTTACCATCGCGTGATGTCCACGCCGTAAGATGGTATGTGTTATCTCTTCCCGCTTGTCATAAAGGCCCTGCTAAGGGTTTGAAGAAGGAGTTGGATCGCAGAGTGCGTTTGGGTGAGCCTACGTTCGATTTCTTCGCCCCCTCTTTCGTGGAGATGCGCCGCCGTGAAGGGCATTTGGTGGAGACTCACCGTCCGTTGCTCTACAATTATGTGTTTATCCGCTCTTCTGTATATGAGATCTTCCGTTTGAAACGAGATTTTCCCTTGTATAATTTCCTGCCTAGCGTGGATGGCCGTGGCTCATATCCTTTTGTATCCGATCGTGAGATGGAAAACTTGCGTTGGGTGGCCCGTTCTTACTCGGATGAGCTTCCGGTGTATGTGCCGGAAGCGGGTTATTTGCGTAAAGGTGACCGGATACGCATCACGGATGGTCGTTTCAAAGGTGTTGAGGCAAGTGTAGTAATACAGCCCGGTGTTGGCGAGCGGGAGGTAATGGTATGCGTGGACAACTGGATGTGGGTTCCCCTGTTGCGTGTTCAGCCGGGCGAATATGAGGTGATCAGCTTGGCCGAGGAAGGCAAGCATGTATATACCCGTTTGGACAATTCCCGGATACAAAATGGTCTTCATGAGGCACTAGGGCGTCATTGGGGAAGTTGTGGCGTTACGGCTGCCGATCGTGAGCTGGCGGCCGAGACCTTGCGTACCTATGGGGAGTTGCAGTTGGATTCGGCCGTGATGCGTTGCAAGCTCTATTCCCTCTTGTTGCCTGCCTATACGATATTAGGGGACGAGGAGCGGCAAAAGTCGTTGATCGGAACGATCGTCTCGTTCTTATCCTTGATCCGTGCGGAGCAGTCGTTGGCATTATTACTACTTACGCTTTATGGCTGTACGGATAGCAGTATCTATTATTATCGTGCGCACGAGTTGATCGATCCGTGGAGCCGGGAATCCTCCCCGAAGAAGAGTAAATTATCTTTGATCCGTCGGTTGGCTGATTACGACCGGTGGCTGAAACATAATGAATAATTCAAAATTCATAATTTACAATTCATAATTCAAAAAGAAATGTCTTCCCTTCCCTCCGGTATTCGCTTGGTCGCATTGCTAAACGAACACCTGAACGAGATCATGGAGCGTGAGCGCATGAACCATACCTCGATCCACTTATATTGTACAGGACCTTATTGGGTGGCTTTCGAGCGTTCGGCCTACCAGCTGCATCGTGCGTTCCCGGATAGCGAGACCACACCGCTGCGCCTGTTCGCCTACCCGTTCCCAATCGTGATGGTCTCCGTTACGGATCGCTCGCTGCGTTCCTACGCCCGTAAACATATCTTGCGGTGGGACGAGACGGATTACGTGGTACTAACTGCTCCCGAATCCTCTTCGACCGACTACAGAAGATGGCATGCCGGTGAGGTGGAGGGCTTGCCCCAGCTGACATGAACCAAAAATTTTATTCATGATGAACCTTTTTTCTAAACTCTCAACGTGGTATTTCTCAAGGAAAGCGTTGCCGTATTGGAGCATTATCCTGTTGGATTGCTTGGTGATCCTGTTTTCAGGCTTGCTGGTATATGCCTTGAATAACGGGATCTTCGCCACGATGGGCATCTTTTGGCACCTGTCGCTCACGTGGGGTGTTTGCCTAGTGCCTTATCTGGTGGGCTTTAGGCTGTTCCGTACGTATTCGGGCATCATTCGTTACTCTTCCTTCGTGGATTTGCAACGGGTGGGCTTCGCCGTGCTGTTCGGTGTGGTTTGCGTGGTGACCTTCCAAGAGTTTACGGATTTTTCGCCTTACTTGGTGTATATCCGTAAACGAGACCTTGTGCTATCCTCCCTGCTGGCGATGAGCTTGATGTGGGCGATGCGTGTGTTCGTGAAGTATTTCTACGTGACGACCTTTCGCCAGTCGAAGGCTGAGCGTGCCTTTATCTTCGGCGTGAAGCAGGGCGGTATCAGTTTGGCGAAGAGCATCCAGAACCAAGATCCCGCACAGTACGTGCTGGCAGGCTTCGTCTCGGAGGCCGGGAACATGCAGAATCGTATATTGATGGGAGTGCGTGTGTACCCTTTCGATGAGGAGCTGATCGATGCGATGCGCCGGGAGCGGGCGACGATCCTTTTCGTCTCCCCCTTGAAGAGCGACTCCATCCGGGAACAGCCGGATATGGTGGCCCGTTTGGCGGAGGCGGGGATCAAGATCTACGTGACCCCGGCGGCGCAAGAATGGGATGGCAGGAGCGATTTGACGCATACACAACTCCGGAAGGTTGAGATCGAGGATCTGCTTCCCCGGGAAAAGATAGAGATAGACATGGAGGCGGTGGGCCGCTTGCTTCGTGGTCAACGCATCCTGATAACGGGAGCCGCCGGCAGCATTGGTGGCGAGATGGTGCGCCAGATCGCCTCATTCGCTCCGGATCGTTTGATCTTGGTAGATCAAGCGGAGACTCCCTTGCACGACATCCGCTTGATGATGGCGAGGGATTGGCGGGATATCAACGCCTATACCTTGGTGGCGGACATCGCTAACAAGTCTCGCATGGAGGAGATCTTCTCGGAGCATCGCCCCGCCTATGTATTCCATGCGGCGGCCTATAAGCACGTTCCGATGATGGAGGATAATCCTTGCGAGAGTGTGGGTAACAACGTGGACGGTACCCGTGTGATCGCCGACTTGGCCGTGAAGTATGGCACGAGGAAGTTCGTGATGATCTCCACGGACAAGGCGGTGAATCCTACGAATGTGATGGGTTGCTCGAAGCGCATCTGCGAGATTTACGTGCAGAGCCTCGACAAGGCGATCAAGGAGGGCCATGTGGAAGGCGTGACGCAGTTCGTTACGACCCGCTTCGGCAACGTGCTGGGTTCTAACGGCTCCGTGATCCCGTTGTTCCGTGAACAGATTGCCAAGGGCGGTCCCGTGACAGTGACGCATCCGGATATCATCCGTTTCTTCATGCTGATCCCGGAGGCCTGCCGGTTGGTATTGGAGGCGGGTACGATGGGTAATGGTGGGGAGATCTTCGTCTTCGACATGGGCAAGCCCGTGCGTATCATCGACTTGGCGAAACGTATGATTCAGCTTTCGGGCGCCAAGAACGTAGAGGTCCGGTTTACGGGTCTTCGTGCCGGCGAGAAGCTGTACGAGGAGGTACTGAACGACGAGGAGATCACGCTGCCTACCTTCCATCCGAAGATCAAGATCGCCAAGGTACGGGAGTACGATTATGATACGGTTTGCCAAGATATAGATGAACTCGTCGGCCTAGGCCGCTCGAGGGACGATATGGCCATCGTGGGCAAGATGAAGGCGATCGTCCCCGAGTTCAAAAGCCGGCACTCTAAGTACGAGGTCTTGGATAAGGCGCTAGAAAGCGCAAGCACTGATGCCTAAGGCCCCGGCGATGGTGGTGGCTATGGCGATGACTACTTTGATGATTACGCTCCAAACGTTGGTTTTCTTCTTTTCACTCATTTAAATTTGTTTTATAAGGTTGATAATACGAAGTCTGTATCAATGAGCACGCCGAAACGTGCCCCATTGGCTTATATCTCATCCGGGCTCTCGCTGTCCGAGGAGCCGTTCTTACCGGAGATATCCACCGTTGTCTTACCGGCCTTCTGGGCCTTGATGACGGCGGCTTGGGCGGCCCGGGTGGGGACGAGGTTGAACTTGAGGCCTTGGAAGATGACTTGAAGTTCCTCGCCGGGGACGAACTGGATGTTCACCCCCTTGATATAGTCGGAGGTGAACAGGTCGGCACTTGGCGCTCCCCCGGAATTGATCTGGAGGCGGAAGGCACCCAGATCGCCGAAATTCACCTGCTTACCGGCTTTCAGACCTTCCAGCATGCACTCGGTGGTGGCGATGAGCACGGCCGAAACGTCGGCTTGGTGCACTGTGCATTTACTCGCTATCAGGGTAGATAGCTCTTTTAGACTGAGCTCGCCGTTGGTTTGCGCCTTGGCGTAGGCTTTCTTGGGTTCCTCTTTTTTCAACGGGTTGCCCATCATGGCAATGGAATAGTTTAATGACATAATCGTAAGATATTTTAAGTGATACATAAAGAACTTGGGGGATGATGAGTTGAGTTCTCACGCTTGATGACTTGGCTTTTCGTGCACCTTGATTTAAGTCTTCGGTTTGAAAGACTTAAGTCAATTAGGCGACTTTTCTTTATCGATAACCTGACAGCGAAGATTGCCGGGTACGTAAGAGATATGGATCCATCGGGCGCCGGGCTCTAGGATGAGCTGAGTGAACTCGAGTCCGCACAGCTCGTGCGTCTCTTGTATCAGTCGGAACAAGCGGCGATGATCATCTGGAGAGCCGGCTATCAGGTCGGCGGCGCAACCGAGGAGGTGGTGACTGTGCTTGGCTCCCCCGATAAGGATGTTCAATTCGGGGCAGCGATAACCGCTACTGATGACGATGGGGCTGCCCCAGACCCGCCGTAGCGGGTCTAGCAGCATTTCCACAAGGATCGTGACCATCCTCCGGGCCACTGGGGTGAGGCTGTTGTCGATCCCGTCTCGCCGGGCCGTGGCGGAGTCTTCAAACTCTTGATAATTAAAGTAGCGCATAGGAGACAAGGTTGATGTTTTTGTTTCTGTAGCAAAGATACGATAGGCGGAAAGCCCGGATATACCATTTGTTTCCACCTATTCGCTCTAGGAGAAGAATTTTAGGGTTCCCCTAAAAAATCATAGAATATCTGTACTTGCTTCGGCGTGATGGAGCGGTCTTTCGAGTGATAACCATGACGGATAAGGGCCTCTTTCAGTCCTTTCACGTCACGGATATATCGGTTCAACTTATGCAAAGCGTTCGAAGGGGTGCCTGTCAGGCAATATTGACGGGCGAGATCTATTTTTTTCATCTGTATTGAATTTTAAAATGACTATAGGAGAGTTTCAAGTTTCAAGGTTTCATGAACCCTCTTTCCTCACACACACGTACGTACATTATAAGGGTTTCAAGTAAATCCCTTTATGCTCGCCATGCAGGAGGGCTCCGGAGTCGCATAGTCGGCGTAGCCATGTCTTGGCGGTGTTCTTGGGGATGTTGGCATGCTCGGCGGCCTCCATCCATTGGACGGTGGTGAACTCGTCCGGCATGGAGCTGAGCAGACTGTCCTTTTCCGAGAGGCCTCGGCTGGTGATCTCGCCGGTAGGCAGGAATGAGAGGATATGGGTGGCGTGGAGGTAGAGCGGCTCTGCCATTGTCAGAAGGGCGGCGAAGTCATCGTCGGTGATATGGAGTTCCCAGCCTCCGATGATCTTGTCCTTTAGGTTGTCGCTGTTGATGCCTTGGGCCGGCAGCAGTAATTCCGGTTGTTCCAAGGCACGAAGCATGGCTACCACCTCCATGAAACGTACGAGGTTGATGGCGAGGCGTACCACGGAACTGTTCATCTCCTGCCCGTTGGATTGCCGGGCACGGAGGAAGAGACGTACGAAGCTGTCGTTGAAAGCGGCTTGTTGCCGCTCGTCGAGGCGCAAGGTAATGGTACCCCGGCACTTGAGCTGATCGATCGTGGCCTTCCACTCGTAGCCCATCCGGTGGAATTCCTTCTCGGCGTCTACCTCGTCGACGGAGAATTGGTCGATCCATTCCCGGATCTGCGATTTGTAGTAGAAGACCTCACGGCTGAAGAGCCCGTTCTCGCCCGAGGGGATAAGCGGTGCTACCTGTCCGGGAGTACCCGAGAGTACCATCGAGAGGAAGGTGGAGTCGCATTCCCGGTATTCGTTATCGGTCCGTCGGTTGAACGAGAGCCCGGCATGGTCGAAAGCGTTACGGAGCGTATCGCTCCAATGCCCGTAATCACCCCCGATAGCGGTGGTGATGGTATCCGCCTCGGTCTCGAAAATGATACCGGTTCCGTCCGAATCGATGATATTTTGCAAGATACCCGTCCCGGTATTGTTGCCGGAGATGATAAACATACTGTTTTTAGGCATCTGGGGCATCTCCATCTTGGCTTTCTCCTTGCCTAAGGCATGATAGGCCGCCAAATCTTGGCGGTACTGTTTCATCGCTAGGTCCACTTGTTGGCGGATCTCCCGGTGGATAGGCTCGATAAACTTACGCAGCCACGCCATGATGCCCTTACCCGATGCGGGTGGAGCGATCACGAAGAGCTGGATACAGGGATAGATCCAATGCATCCCATAGAGGCAACGTACTGTCTTGCCCAAGGTGGCGCCTAGGGCGGTGAGAGCCGTGAGCAAAAGGATATCCCGCTGTTCGGCATTATCGGCGAAACCGAGGATGTCCCGTAGCAACGAGGGCCATGGATAGCCGGGTACCAGCCGTGGCAGGGAGGTGTAAGGCTCGCTGCCGATGTGGAGTGGGGCGTCGTTTGCCTCGGTTTCCCGATCGCTGGTCTCGTGGGCTTGATCTACCGTATCGGCTGTATTATATGTACTCACACGTGTGTGTGAGGAAAAGGGTTTCGTGAAACCTTGAAACTTGAAACCTATTTCCACGCCCGCCAGCTTGGCCAAGTGGAAAGCGGTGCCCAGATGGACATTCTGGTTTCCGGTGCGCAAGGCTCTGGAGAAAAGCTTGTTGGCGTGTAGGGCGTTGAACTTGGGCGATGGCTCGCAGAGACTGATGAAGTCGCTACGTCCTGCCTCCCCGCAATCGGTGGCGATGGCGAAAGCCAATTGTACATACTCGGCGTAGGTGGGGGCGATGTCGGCATGGGCCGCCCGTACCGCTTCTACTAGTTTGGAAAGATCGTTGTTCATGGTATGAATATTTTAGCGTTAGAATCGTGAGACAAGAAACAGCAGCGGGCGATATCCTTGCCACAGGTATCCACCTCACCTTTGAAGGTGTCGGCATACAGGAGCTGTATGTAACTCATGGCCCATCGAACGGTCTCGTCTCCGGGTATGAAAAGTTTCACTCCAAGTCCTCCGGGGCTGACAAAGGCGAGGCGGGTCCCGAGATAGGGGTCCTCGAAGAGGTGGTCCCGGAGTTGTTCCGCCTCCTCGAGAGAGGCGAGATGGTCGATATCGACCACTACCAACCCCGAGGCGGAGATGAGAGCGTCGCTCTTACGACGGGAAAAAACGCCGTGGGGCGTTACGAACGGCAGTTGTCGCTGTTTGAGTTGGCGGTATTCCGCTACCCTGCCTTCCCGGATGAAGGCGCGTAATTCGTTGGTAACCGTTTCGAGAGATTTATCCTCGGTGATCCATCGGTACACTTCCCGTAGTGTACAGTTCCCGGTAGGAAGCGTGTTGGTGATGGGAGGAAGGAAGTAAGACATTTGTTGGTCCATATCAATAGGATTTCAGATTAATTTTCTAAAGCTATTGCTAATAATTGATTCTGCGTTTCAGCCTATAGGCTGAAATATCGAATGATTGTTTAATGAAAATTAGCATAGTATGAAGGAAAATTTAGATTTGAACCAGATTTTATTTGATGAGTTAGTGGAATTTCCACGTAAGCGGTTAGGAATCTCCATCCGTGAGTTTTGTGCGGAGGCCCACGTAGGCACCGCCACCTACAGCAAAGCGAAAAAAAAAGAGTATCAATCCCCAGAGTCTGACCCGCTTGGTACAAGAACTATGCGTAGAGATGGATGAACCGGAGTTCATGGGGTATGGGGCCGGGGCGCTCAAGGAGGTGTATAGGGCGATGAGGCGTGGAATGGAAAAATAGAGGGTTGAAAATTGATCGTTTAGGGAACGTTATATTTGTTTTGACGAACCAACGTTTGGAAAGTCTCATCAAACGGGCCTACGCCCAGACCAGCCAAAAGGTGGTTGTCTTGATCAACGAGTACGACGCTCTGCGTTTGTTGCAGACCTATCTTTTCCACCATCCTCTAATGTAACAATACGGATTATGAGGGCCATTACCAGTCCTTGCTTTATACGATTTTCAGCCTGCTAGGAATGTATGTGAACGTGGAAGTCCGTACCCCGAAAGGCCGTGTGGATATGGTGATACGCACACTGACAACGCTCTATGTCGTGGAGTTGAAGTTGAACAAGACTGCGGATATAGCTCTTGAGCAAATCAATTTGCGCAATTACCCGGAGCGCTTCGCTCTTTGTGGGTTGCCGATCGTAAAGGTTGGGATTAATTTTGATAGTGAGCGGCATACGTTGGGGGGGATTGGGTTATTGAATAAGGAATTGGAAGGAACGTTCTGTGAGATGTATAGGGCAATGAAGTAAAGTTGATATGTGCAGGAGACGGCAAGAGTATGTTTCTGGATATATAGAAGAACTGTAATCTAGATAAATTTAAACCACCGTATTTTGCCACACATTAATAGAAACCGGTAAGTCTCGATGCTTTCAACTGAATAGTTGGATGATAAGGTGCTTATTACTTATGCCTTAACTATAAAATCAAAAATCATAAATCAAAAAGATATGAATATCGCAATTGTTGGCACGGGCTATGTCGGCTTGGTGTCGGGCACCTGTTTTGCTGAAATGGGTGTGAACGTCACTTGTGTGGACGTGAATGAGCAGAAGATCCAATGCTTGCAAAATGGGGTAATGCCTATTTATGAGCCGGGACTGGAGGAATTGGTGAAACGAAATATGGAATATGGCCGTTTGCGTTTTACGGTAAATTTAAAGGAGGCGATGAAGGAGGTGGAGGTCGTCTTTTCTGCCGTGGGTACACCTCCGGATGAGGATGGATCCGCTGATTTAAAATATGTATTGGAGGTGGCTCGTAGTTTTGGTAAATATATCAATCGATATACGATATTAGTCACTAAATCGACCGTACCAGTAGGTACGGCACAAAAAGTAAAAGAGGCTATTCGGCAGGAGTTAGAGAAGCGGGGTGAGGATATACCGTTTGATGTGGCTTCCAATCCAGAGTTTCTGAAAGAGGGAGCAGCCATTAAAGACTTTATGAGTCCGGATCGTGTTGTGGTAGGTACAGAGAGTAAACGGGCTGAAGAAGTGATGACAAGATTATATCAGCCTTTCTTGATCAACAACTTCCGTGTCTTGTTCATGGATATTCCTTCCGCTGAAATGACGAAGTATGCGGCGAATGCGATGTTGGCTACTCGTATCTCTTTCATGAATGATATCGCTAATCTTTGTGAGTTGGTAGGGGCGAATGTAGATCACGTACGTAAGGGCATCGGCTCTGATGCCCGTATTGGAACCAAATTCTTGTATGCGGGTTGTGGTTATGGTGGATCTTGTTTTCCAAAAGATGTAAAGGCCTTGATCCATACGGCGATAGAGAACGAGTTGCATCTGGAGGTGATTGAGGCGGTAGAGCGGGTGAATGAGAAGCAGAAATTTATTGTTTTCAGAAAGCTTGTCGACTTTCTGGGAGATGTGAAAGGTAAGACCATCGCTCTTTTAGGACTGGCGTTTAAGCCGGAGACCGATGATATGCGCGAGGCCCCGGCTTTGGTAGTGATCGAGCAACTGCTGGTGGCAGGTGCGCAGGTGAAAGTCTTTGACCCGGTAGCCATGTCGGAGTGCAAGCGCCGTATAGGCGACTCTGTTACCTATTGCGAGAACCTGTATGATTGCGTGGATGGGGCTGATGCCTTCGCTTTGATGACCGAATGGCGTCAATTCCGTTTGCCCTCTTGGAATGTAGTCAAGAATGTAATGCGTGGCAACGTGATCGTGGACGGCCGAAACATCTATAACCGTCAGGAATTGGAAAAGCTAGGGTTCGTGTATACCCGAATAGGGGAGAGGTGAAAAATATGTTGAGACTTGTGTCTGATTTAAACAAAGAAAAGATTGCGATAGTAGTTGTTGGATACAATCGATTGTATCCCATACAACGGCTGTTGAAGTCCTTAGAAGCGGCAAATTACAGAGAAAGTGATATTCCGTTGGTTCTTAGTATAGATTGTGGGGGAAATGATGATTTAAATTCTTATGTAAATGATTATAAATGGCCTTTTGGAGAAAAGTATGTAATTATCCATGAGAAAAGACTAGGCTTAAAACAGCATATTTTCTCTTGTGGTGATTTGACGAAATATTTTAAAGGTATCATCTTATTAGAAGATGATATATATGTAAGCCCTTGTTTCTACAATTATGCTTTAGACGCTTGTTCCTATTATGATAAGGACTCCAATGCTGCTTGTATTGCATTATACGCTAAGACTTTGAATGAAGTTGTTTCTATGAGATTTACTCCTTGTAAAAGTGCTTATAGTGTCTATGCGATTCAAATTGCTATCACATGGGGCCAATGTTGGACAACTAGGATGTGGAAAGATTTTAGAGTTTGGCTAGACAATTTTGATGACACACGTTTTGAAAATATTGATATTCCAGACCAAGTTAAGAGCTATACAAGAGCATGGTCTAAATATTTTTATGCGTTTTTAGTTGAAAACGGTAAGTTTGTGGTATCACCATATGAGTCTTATACAACGAATTTTTCTGAAATAGGTGAGCATGCGATGACATTAAATCCTGTAGCTCAAGTCCCAATTGTGAATTGTTATAAGTCATGCAACTTTGCTCCTGTTAATGAACTAGTACAATATGATTCATTTATGAACCCTTTACATATGGGCAAATATGTGGGGATTGGAGATGAAGATTTGTGTGTCGATTTGTCTGGTGGAAGGAAGCATGTATCCAAACGCTATTTACTTTCGGTAGAGAAAAAAACTTATAAGGTATTGAATCAATACGCATTAGCTTTAAGACCTATTGAAGAAAATGTAAAGAAGCATATTCAGGGTGAGGGCATATTTTTGTATGATACTTCACAGGTTGATCCTTATGGAGTTGAAGAACATCATCCCATTCAGTTCTTGTTATACTATTTAGGAGGATATCAAACTAGAATGTTGATGAAAGTTGTCAAATATCGTCTTTTACAGAGGCTACCTAAGAAGATTAGGCTGATGCTAAAATAGCAAATTAAGGAAATGAATCCAAAAGTAAAGAATTTCCTGCGGGTAGTGCTCTATCCGTTGATGTTGATGCGCTAGGTTTATATTTCCCGGAGGGACACGAAGTGAACTGTGGAGGATCCCATGCGATTGGTCAACTATTATTATAAGAACTCGATGCATCACGACATTGATTGGACGAATCCACGGGATTTGAACACGAAGATTAATTTGGGGGTGAGCTGACCTTTATCTCGCTAGTAGGCTATTATGAACTATATCGCCCCTAATGAGTTGTTGTGGATCGGTGAGACGGTGTCTTTTAAAGTTAGACCTTTTTGATATGCGAGCATCAAACAGAATTATCGTAAATACATTGGCGCAATATGTGCGCACCATCATCAATCTATTGCTTTCGCTTTATTCGGCCCGTCTGGTGCTGGATATTTTAGGCGTAGATGATTATGGAATCTATTCGTTGGTGGCGGGTGTTGTGAGCATGCTCTCGTTTCTTACCAACTCGTTGGTGGGAAGTACCCAGCGTTTCCTTTCGTTCTGTCAGGGTCGGGGGGAGTTGGAACGTCTGCAAGCGGTTTTTAGTAACAGTCTCTTGCTCCATATCGCCTTGGGGCTAGGGATCACGTTGACCTTGGAGTCGCTGGCTCCCTTCCTGTTTCATGGCTTCTTGAATATACCGGAAGGGCGCGAGGAGGCCGCAGTCATTGTTTATCAGCAGGTCATTACCATGGTCTATATCTCCTTTATCGCCGCTCCCTATCGGGCATTACTGGTGTCGAGGGAGAATATAGTTTACACCTCCTTAATCGATGTGCTCGATGGGGTGCTGAAGGTGTTTTTTGTGGTATTGCTCCCTTTTATACCTTTGGACAGCTTGGTGGCTTATGGCTGGATCATAATGCTGATCAGCCTGTTCAACCTATTGGCCTTTGCGATCTATTCGCACCGTAAATACGAGGAGTGTGTCTATCCCTGCCTTCGCCTGTTTAGCTGGGGCTATGTAAAAGAACTTTTCTCCTTTACGGGTTGGATTACCTACTCCGCCTTGTGCATCGCCTTGCGCAATCAAGGCGTGGCTATTGTATTGAACCGGGTAATGGGTACGGCCGTGAATGCTGCCTATGGCATTGGGGCTCAGATCTCGGGAATGGTCAGCTTTGTCAGTTCCTCCTTTAGCAATGCGATCGCTCCCCAGTTGATGGCATCGGAAGGTAGCGGCAACCGGTCGCACATGTGGCTGTTGGCTGAGATGGAAAGTAAGTTTTCCTTTTTGCTCTTGGCGATGGTAGGTGTTCCTACGCTCTTTGAGATGCGTCCCTTATTGGAACTTTGGCTGGTGGAGGTGCCGAGGAATACGGTGCTTTTTGGCAGTATGTTTCTGATGATGCAGATCGTGGATATGCTCACTTCCGGCTTAGGCTTGGCGAACCGGGCGATGGGAAAGATCGGCACTTATACAATCGTCACCTATACGCCCAAGCTGCTTATTCTCCCTTTGAGTTGGTGGGTGTTGCGAGAAGGAGGATCATTGATCGTTATCGCTGTCTTGATGGTAATGGTAGAGACTTTCTGCATGTGGTTGCGCATTCCGCTACTCCGTAGGGAAGGGGGATTCAATGGAGCCGCCTATTGCCGTGCCGTTTTCTTGAAAAGCTTGCCTCCAGTATTGGCGGGTGGCCTTTGCTGTTGGTTGGTTTGCTGGTTCATGGATTTTCCATTCCGTTTCTTGATGACGTTCGCTTTCTCCATCCCCCTCTTTGCCTATACCGCCTACCGCTACTCCTTGACCGCCTTGGAGCGGGATAAGGTAGATGCGATTCTTGTGCGGATGCGGAGAATATTGGTTTAGAATTTACTGAAAAATATGGCTAGAGATATTTCTATAGATATACTTCGATGTATAGCGTTGATTGGAATTGTTGTGATTCATTGCGAACCGGAATCCCTATGGCTTCGTCAGATCCGTAATTTTGATGTTCCTTTGATGGTTTTCCTTTCCGGCGTATCTTATACCTTGTCAATAAAAGATGAAAATACATTAATTGACGGGGGGTACTTAAAATATGTTATCAAAAGATTCAAGCGGTTGATTTTGCCGACTTGGATTTTCTTGGGTATATATAGTATTCTGTTCACGATCGTCACTCATAAATGGATCGATTATCAATTTGTATTACGAAACGCTTTTTTCTATACGGGCTGGTATGTTTGGATCATAAGAGTGTTTTTTGTGATTTCTATATGTGCTCCCCTTATCTACCCCCTGGTGAGAAAGATGAGTTTGAGTAAAATTTGTGTTGTGGCTACGGTTACATTGATTGTTTATGAGGAAATATCTCAAGTAACAGACAGTTACTTATATTATCTGATCATTCTCAATATTCCATATATTCTCTTTTTTGTCTTGGGTAGCGTTATGTGGCGTGTCCATTATAAATACGTAATGTTATTATTGGCTGTCTCCGTTTTTTTATATACAGCGTTAGCGGTTACACTTTTTTCGATCGAAGGGAGAGTAGTGCAAACAAGTGTGTATAAGTACCCGCCTCGCTTGTATTATACATCCTATGCCATGATGTGCATTTTGTTGTTATGGGTCGTGCGACATAGGATATGCGATGTATTAAGGTTTTGTGGTTTGAAGGATTTCTTCAAGTATATAGGTTCACATACTATTTGGATCTACTTTTGGCATATACCCATTTTGGACTTTGCCACTAAGTTGAATATCTCTTTCGCTCAAAGGTTTTTCTTGGTCTTTGGGATGGCTTTAATGATTACTATTTTCCAGAATATTATAGTTGATAAGATAGTGCAAAGATTAAATAATAAGGATATGGTTAATGATTTAAAAATACTATTTAAAGGTTGATAAATAATCAATATTTATGCTGACTGTATTTATACTACTTGTTTCGCTGATAACGATCTATATAATTAAGATTAAAAATATAGATAGGCCATCAAAAAGAATTCTTTATTTGTATTCTTTATATTGGTTCATTTCTTTATTTTTGTCTACGCTAGGATTGTATGATTATAAAGTTCCTAAATTCGAAACGTTATTCTGTTTGTGTATTAGCTGTTGGGCCTTGATAGGTGGTTTTTTATTAATTAAATGTCCAGTTAAGTCTGTAGATTTAAAGCAATCTGGAATTCAACTTTCAATACGTGGCTTTTTTAAGAATAAGCTATTTGTTGGAGTTCTAGTTGTATTGACGTGTTATAGTTTATATCTCTTATATAAATTCTATACGTTTATGGCTTTGGGGGATTTGTATCAGATCCGGAATTTATATTTTGAGTCAGGAGATTTGAATATATATGGGGCACTATTCCCCAATATGAATTATTGGATTTTAAAGCCATTCAGCTTTCTATGCGCTGGATTGTTTGGCTTTGGCGTTCTTTATTATAGATCTAAATTATTACTCCTTATTTTTGTCATGTTGTTTAGCTTGTCATCTTTAGGGGGAGGAAGAATTGATTATTTTCGATATTTGGTTATTCCTTTATTGTTGTTTGGATATTGCTTTTATCCTAAAAGATTTAAGATTACATTAAAAAAGGGACTTTTGATCCTAGTGATGTCTGCTGCAATGTTTTTTTTGCTAACTATAATTGGTGCTGGAAGGCGTGGATATATGGAATTTGATAAAGAAAGTTTGGATGTGGGAGTGGAAATGACTACAGAGAATTTAATGAGTTATAGTTATGGCCCTATTGTCGCATTCGATTATGCCTTGAATAATAACTATCTTGATAAGCTAGGTGGTTATAGCTATGGAACCTTGACATTTAATGCTTTTAATGGATTACTAGATATCGCCTTTAGGATGATTGGTATTAGTTATGGTACAAATTTCTCTGACTTTGTCATTTTAAAGCAGGATACATGGATCACACTTTCGAGACAAAATTTTGATAAGAATTGGAATGCCTTATTCAGTTGGAACTTTTATTTCTATTTGGATTTTGGAATTGTAGGAATGATCGTTTTTCCATTCCTGTTCGGAATTCTTATGAGAAAGTCTATTTGTTGGTTTTATCGTTATCAAAATGTGTCTTCAATGATACTGTTGAATATATTTTTTCTGTCATTGATTCTTTCAGTCATTGATTTTAATTTGTCTTCTATGTCTATGGGCGTTTTAATGATATTTTTATATATAAAAA
>CDYM01025504.1_pt1 | contig 229002 bp, 221 predicted proteins | sample 554981 | NCBI WGS metagenome assembly CDYM01 (sample SAMEA3182081, study PRJEB8094) | gut metagenome | biome: human; feature: gut; material: Stool; isolation source: human stools | place: Canada | collected 2012-12-04 | reverse complement strand
GATATATAATAAAATGTATTGCAATATATGTTAATTACAATATTTTTTTTAATTTTGTAATTACTCCTTAGTGATATACTTTGTGCGTGATATTTGTTAGCGGTCGATCCTTATCAAATAAATGAATCGTGTGCGGTATGGTGAGAAAATATAGTTTTTTATTGCTGATGCTGGCTTTGTTATCTGTTACGGCATGTGTAAATTCGCGAATTGAAACAAGATGTTTCGGAGAGTTGGCAGATGGTACCAATGCAAAGCTCTTTCGTTTGTCTAACAAGAATGGTGCATATGTTGAACTTACCGATTTTGGGGCTCGCATAGTCTCTATTGTAGTTCCGGACGCTTCAGGCAAAATGGGTGATGTGGTTCTCGGATATGACAATATATCAGGGTATGAAAACGACCGTGTTACTTATGCTGGGGCGACGTTGGGAAGATATGCCAACCGTATTGCTGACGGTAAATTTGAGATTGAGAGCGTGAAATATGTGTTGTCCGTAAATGAGCAACGAAATGGTAGGGGATTGCATCTCCATGGTGGCTTTGAGGGGTTTGACAGGAAAATATGGTCGGCCGAACAGATTTCTGACGCTGAAAGTGCTGCAATTCGTTTTACCCGGATCTCTCCGGATGGAGAGGAGGGTTATGCCGGCAATCTCGACTGTTCGGTAACCTATTGTTGGACGGACGACAATGTACTCCGTGTTACATATGAGGCTGCTACTGATGCTACTACTATTGTGAATCTTTCAAATCATGTGTATTTTAATTTGCGAGGGGCTTCGGCAGGCAATATCATGGAGCATATGATTTGTATAAATTCGAAGAATAGAGTGACGACAGATATGCATTTCCTTGCCGATGGTATGGAATGTGTGGAAGGTACTCCATTCGATTTCAGACATATGCATCGGTTGGGCGATGCTGTCGATACCATGGGTATTTCCATCTTCGATAAAGGCTCGTTGAATTGGTATGTAGATGGCTATGATGGTTGTACATTGCGTTGTGCATGCGTATTGTTCGACCAGGACACTGGGCGGCGGCTTGATATATTTACCACGGAACCAGGATTGTTAGTATATCCATGCAGCGGATTTGACGGTACTATTGTCGGTAAGGGAGGACACCTTGTGCAGCGTTTTGCTGCGGTTGCTCTCGAAACGCAGCATTTTCCTGATACGCCGAACAGACCCGAGTTCCCGCAATGCGTATTGTATCCGGGGGAGCGTTTCTGTTCGGTAACGGAGTATCGTTTCGGCATCGGCTTACCGGCTTTTGCAAATGATTGAATGTTATGATACGGCAGACTAAACACAGCGGACGTTCTGTCCTTGAAATGTCCAATGACCATGTGCGGGTTTATGTTGCCCCTGAACTTGGAGGACGTATTTTGCAAATTGAAATTGAAAACAGTACGTTGCTTTTCGAGAATGAGAATCTTAAGGGTATGGCTAACGTTCAGGGAACATCGCGCTGGAATGGTAATTGGCAGAATTTTGGAGGTGAAAAGCTGTGGGTAGCCCCACAAGGCTGGACAAGTGATGATGAATGGCCCGGACCGCCGGATCCGGTTATTGATGGAGGTAGTTACAAGGTGTCTGCCGATAATGATGTTATTGAATTAACGTCGTCTGTGGAGCCTCATATCGGTGTCCAGGTTGGTAGGAGTATACATCTCCATGAGAAAAGTTCGCGTCTTGAGATCGATGCATGGTTGCGTAATCATTCCGAGCGAAGCAAGGATCTTGCAATATGGCCTGTGGTGCAGGTTGAGGCGTCATCTTATGAAAGCGGGCATTATAAAGTCTTTTTCGGTCGAGATAGAAGCCGTAATGGTTTCTCGATCATACACGGGATTGTCAATTCTCCGCAATGGCGTTTGCGTGACAATATTGTAGAGGTTGATTATCAGTATATCGCAGGTAAGATAGGCAGCGATACCGATTGCGGGTGGGCATGCTATATGAACTGCGACAAGGGTGTTTGTCTTGTGGCTAATTTCGAACGAGAGGAAGATTTGACCTATTTTCATGATGCCCCGCTTCAGGTGTGGACGCAGGGCCGCGGTTCTATATATACGCGGGGCTCGTTGTCTGTATGTCCCGATAATATGAAGATCAATCCCGGTTACATGCAAATTGAGCTTCAGTCGCCTTTGCGTAGAGTGCGTTCCGGGGAGATTGTTAGGTATCATTACTCGTTGTGGGCTTGTCGTGTTCATGCTAATGCCTCGATTATATCCGCTGGTCGCAACTGGGTGGCAACTTCAAACATCGTCGTTGGCAGAGAAAATGTAGTTGCCCATCTCGGTGTTGCGATTGAGGGATATGTATCTGTAGAAAGCGGTGGGAATGTGGTTAAGATTCCAGTGAGTCCGTCGTCGCCAGCTGATATCGATGTCCACATATCATCGGGAGATGTCTCTGTTATGTTGCTGGATTCAGATTCTAAGATTGTCGAAAGAATTTATAGGTCGCATAGATCGTTTGCCTCGATATTATGTGATCCGTTGTATCAATAACAAAATTTGCTTTGTGAGTCCGAGGTGATGGGTGGCAAACCCTGCACCTCGGATTTTTTTTGTGTTTTCACTTCGGCGTTCCTTATTTATAAATATATTGTATAAACAAGGCGCGAAATAAAAATATGGGTTTTTATTCACTTTTATGACGAAATATTTGCATGTGAATTATAAAATTTTTAATTTCGCAATATACGGTTTTTGTTATTAAAATAATTAAATAAATATTGTTGCAATTTGCTGAACTCGTTATATATCTAGCTGAAAAATTGTCAACAACCGATATGTAGATGCCAAAAGTTGTCATCGTACAGAAGACCGAACTGGAAACCTAAAACTATATTAGTATGAAGAAACCTGCCTTTAGAGATTCACGTCTGCAAGGATATCAGCGGCCTTTGCTGATAATTGCTGAATTCGGTTCCGAAACTGGTTTTGCCGTTTCTTCGATTGAATTGGATCCGATCGAGGAAGAGGAGTTCACCTGGGATTAACTTATTTGCTAACCTGAAAAACCGAAAAACATGAGAAAATATTTACTTGCAAGTTTGGTACTGATGTATGGCCTTTGTGGTTGTGCTAAAAGTGATGTTGATGATGTCGGCTCGTCCAGACCGATCGGAAAATCCGTGATTGAAGTTACCGCCTGTGACGATTCTACGCGTATTTATTTAGGTGACATGAATGATGATAATTCGTATCCTGTCTTGTGGCATGATGATGATGTGATAGCTGTCAATGGGATACATTCATCTTCTATTACTGTGAATGCTGATAACGGCTCTGCGGCATCTTTTGAGTTTGACGCGTTGCTTGATGTTCCCTACCGCGCTATATATCCGGCTTCGTCAGCCATTGACGATTGTACTCGTGTGACTCTTCCTCTAATCCAGACAGCCGCTCCCGGAACTTTTGACAGAAGTGCTGCGATATTGGTCGGTTTCAGTGAGACTGCAGGGAGTGTAGCCCTCAAAAACGTAATGGCATTCATGAAGGTTACGGTGAATGCCTCTTCGGACAACGACCATTTGAAATATATACGCATCGAAGGCAATGACCTTGAGCCTATGAGCGGAACATTCGACGTGGATTATGCCAATCTGACATTATCTCCCGTGACCGATGACGGGCTTTACGTAAAATTGGATTGCGCCGGAACTGCTCTTGGCAACTCATTTCTGATTGCCATACCGGCTGCAACCTATGCCGCCGGGATTACTATGACGATTGTCGATGAGAACGGCCATTATCAGATTATCGAGCGTAAGACCCCGTTTACTGCAGAACCGGGTAAGGTCTATGCGAGCGAAGTCGTTTTTGAACCGACGGGTACATATGTTGATGGCGGCATATACACGGCTGCCGATTTCCGGGCCTTCACTCTCGCAGCCGATGGAGGTGTCATTGTTCCATATGACGGTATTGTCTCATCGTCAGAAACGACCGATGGCGACTATTCCGAATGGGTTAATGGGGACGGAGAAGTGGTACTTATGAATGATATAAAGATAGGTACGGTAGGGTGGACCAATACAGAATCCGGCATTGCTGACATGCGTGTCAATTCAATAGCAAACTGGAAAGGTGTATTCAACGGCAATGGACATACTATTACGGTAGAAAGCCTGACCACTCCTATCTTTATAAACCTGTTCGGGACTGTCAAGAACCTGACAGTCGAAGGAGCGGCTGACTTGCGTACGCCGCGTGCACTGGGTGCTGCGATAGTGGCACAGTTGCAGGAGGGAGGCCGTCTGTATGAAGTCGACAACCGGATAGATCTGGAGGTCCGAGATGAGAGCCTGTCAGATGGTGCGACTTTGGGCGGACTGTGCGCAAGGGCATTTGGCGGCAGCATTGAATCATGTACCAATTATGGCAACATATCATATGAGGCTACAGACGCCGTCAACGGCTCGGCTGGCCATGTGGTATATGCCGGAGGTCTGGTAGCCAGAGTCGGGATTGCGTCGAGTGACCAGCAGCTTTCTCAAACAGTTACAATAAAAAGATGTGCTAATGAGGGTAATATCAGCATCAACAGTCAGGTGCTGACAAACTATCTTGCTGCCGGCGGATTTGTAGGACGGGTTCGCGGATTGGCTCCAGTGGATGCTAATCTCCTCGAGATTGAAAATTGCGTGAATAACGGAAATGTCTCCATGAACGGCCCGTCATCATCGTCATTGTGGACACCCAACCTTGGGTCGGGAGCCGGTGGCTTTATCGGCATGTCTGCCCATATGACATCATTGAGTGGCTATGCTATCATCACATTCCCTTATGGAGGCTCCGATGTCTATGGAGACGGTTATGCCATTCTGCTTGACAACTGTGTCAACAACGGTATTGTGGAGGCGTCGGTGTGCGGCGCAAATACATCGACGAGTTCGAACCGCGTGCGGACATGTGTCGGCGGTATGTGTGGCGTTATGTTCGGCAGTGTCGCAAAACATGCCGTAATACGTAATTGCAAGAATTACGGAAAACTTGTTGCCGGATTTGATGTCGGTTCAGCCGGTTCAGCCAGATCTTCGATGTATCATATCATCGGAGGATTGGTCGGCTATGGAGGTTGCGTAGACATGAGCGGATGCGTAGTCAAGGCCACCTTGGGAGATCCGTCGCTCATGCGTAATGTCTTCGCAATAGGCGGCTTGTTTGGGTCGATGTATAATCTTTCGTCGGTCAGTGACTGTAATGTCTTTGCAGATATCTATTACAGTGGCATCTATGTCGGTGGTTTCGACGGGGTGTCGGGCGGTGCCACCGAAAACTGGCGGTATGCGGGCTTTATCAACGGTAATACCAGCAAGTTGTTGCGAACCGACTCTTTCAGTGCCCTTGCAGGATCTTTTTTCACCGGATGCTCGGTTGGCGGAACCATAAATTATAATACTGTCAAAACAGGAACAACCTATTCGGGCTCTGTTTCCGTGACGGCAGACAACCTGTCCGATTACGTATGCTGCTACGACGATCTGAATAATGAATCGTTCATGTCGAGCGTCTCCGTCTCTTCCTTGAACTATTGGAACGGTATCGAGTAAGCATCGTGCGATCATTGGCCGGGGATATGAAAATTGAGAAGACTGTTCCCGGCCGACCATGATCTTATGCCCCCCCCCGAATTTGAATAACGAACCTTAATATTTCATCTGACAAGCCTATGTCTACAAGAAACTTGTTGATCGCAATGGTTCTTGTCTTGTATTGTGTATCGTGTCGTGGTACGTTTGATGAGGAAAACGTAGTACAGATGCCGCAGGACATTACGACATTCATCAGCGCATCGACTCCCGATGCAACAAGAACCCATCTTGGTGAAACCGACGGTTCATATATCCCCGTTTATTGGAGTGAGGGGGATATGTTGAATGTGAACGGTGTCAATTCTTCTCCGTTGAATATCGATGGTAATGAACAACTTACGCGAGCTACATTCGAGGTTAAAAACGTGTCGTTGCCGTATTGTGCGCTCTATCCTGACGAAATCTATGTAGCATCGAAGGAGAACAACAGTGTTGTAACCATTGATATCCCTGTCGAGCAATCATACGTTGAGAATTCATTTGCCGAAGGGGCGGCTATCCTTTATGGTTATGCGCCGGAACAGGACAATATTGTTTTCAATAATCTGTGCGGAGCTGTACGTCTTTCCTTGAAAGGAGAGGGTTTGACAGTATCAAGAATACAGGTTGTGAGCGATGGAACTGGTATTGCAGGCCTTTTTGATCTTGATATTGAATCGGGGGTATTGACGGCGGTAGATGCTGCCAATGCGATTACGTTGGTTATGCCCGAGGGAGGAATTGCATTGTCTGATACTCCGCGTGATTTCATAATAGCATTGCCGGCTGGTTATTATCCGGACGGTTTTACCATTAAGATCATAGAGGCTTCGTCCAAGAAGACGATGAATTGTTCATGGACACGCATGAATGCGTCTGATGCTGTAGGTTCTGGTGTGACTTTGGCACCGGGATATATGGCAGATTTCGGAGAGATTGAATATATTCCGACACATCGAGAGATCGTATCAGGCGATGACTTTATCGAATTCGCACTTGCGGCCGACGGCGCTGCCGAGGTTGGAACTGCCTCGGGGGGAGCTGAAGGTAATTATGATGACTGGATCTCTCCGGACGGTGAGGTAGAGTTATGTGCAGACATTACCGTCCCGGAGATATGCTGGTATTCCGATGCTACTTTACGCAGCGGTGTTATTACGAACTGGTCCGGCGTATTCGATGGCAACGGACATACAATCACCGTATCGAATTCTTGTTCTCCGATATTCTATAATCTCTATGAAGGTGGAGTTGTAAAGAACCTTACGCTCGACGGAATGATGAATACGATGAAGTCGGGAGGCCAGTCTACTCCTGGATGTTGCCCGCTTGTCGGCTACATGTATGGAGGAGAAGTATCATCTTGTGTGAATAGCGTGGATATATCTATATCGGTGTGTGCAAATACTGCCATGGCTGGTATTGCGCGCCAAATCAAGGCCGGTAAAATTACCGGCTGCCGCAATGAAGGTACGATGTCATATCGTGTAGATTCACAAACATCGTCAATCAATGCGTATGTCGGAGGCATTGTGGCTATTGTTGGTGATATTGTCAACGAAACCGGCATGATTGACAACATTGTTATTGAGCGCTGCAACAACGAAGGAAATATATCCGTGTCCGTTGGGACGAAAATATCTTCGGCCTACAGCGTTAATTATGCGGCGTTTGGCGGTATAGCGGCATGGGTTTACGGTGGAACAGCCGAGACGTATGCCACCCTGTCCGACTGTGAAAATCATGGCGAGGTGTCGGTTGAGTATCCGCAGACAAATGTCGTGGGCAACTCTGCGAGTTCGGCCGGAGGAATTGTAGGTTGGTCCTACCGGTTCAGTTCTCTGACCAACAGCGGTCAGTTGTTTGCTTTCCCGTTGGGCGGTGAATCCACGACGGCATACGACGGGTTCTTTGTTAAAATAGACAAATGCCGTAATTACGGTTCCATATATAATCGCACGACTGCTGCAGGTGGGTCTAACTCCAATCGTTCGCGCGGAGTGGCCGGGGGCATTGTCGGGACCTTGTTCGGACAAGTGGAAAACCATGCGCAGATGCACGAATGCGAGAATTACGGGACAGTTGCCGGGGGAACTTCGTACTCGCGTTCGTATTGCCATATCACGGCCGGTGGTCTGGTCGGTTATGGTGGATTTACAGATATCTCTAATTGCACGGTGAAAGCTCAGATTGGAGACGGTACTAATCCTATGTTCTCGGCTGGAGGCGTATTTGGTGTATTGATTAACAAATTTTCCATCGTGGGCAGTTCTGTATTTGCTGACATTAGGCATGTGAACCAGGATTGGGAGTATTACGGTTGCTTTATTGGCGCGGCAGGCTCCATGATTTCGCGTGATATGCCGAGTGCCAATGCATATCTGTCCGGCTCCACAATATCGGATTCAAAGATAGGTGGCCATGTATATTGTCGCACGACAGCCAATACCGTAAATAAAGATATTACTGCGGCTGACTATATGAATTACTGCTTCTGTGCAAATGACGCCTCTGTGGATCTTATCAAAAACAATATTGCTGTTTCCGGTATTTCATATTGGAATGGCGAATGAACAGGTGAAGGTTATGACAAAAAGATTGTTTTGTATAGTTATGGTGTTTATTGCGGCAGTATCCTGCAGCAAGGATAATACCGCCGACGAGCCGGTTATCGAAGGACATTCGTTGTTCTATGCCGATGTTGAGACGCTGGCTTTCTGGAGCGGGAATGATTACGACCACATGTGGCTCGAAGGTGAAAGTATTGGCATATATGCTTCCGAACAGGGCGACAATTTCGAATATACTCTCAAGCGTGCGTATTATGGCGCTACTGGCGATGTGGAATTTTACGGACCGAAGGTCAAGGGAGATGTAATTATGGCCTATTACCCTTACGATGCGGATATTGAGGCCATGCTTGGCCGTTTTCCTGTCTCCGTGACAAATGTACAGACATACGATCCTGATGTCTACAAACAGTTCCTGTCGATGACGGGAGTGTTTGCCAGATATGATATGTATGATGACGGAAAACTCCATTTTGAATACCCTCTGGGCTGTATGGCCGTTACGATAGATTATCCGATTACAGTGGTCTCCATGACACTCGAGTGCGAAAGTCGTAATTTGGCAGGACGTGGATATATAGATGAGAATTTGAACCTTGAAATGTCGTCTACGGGATCTGGGTCAATACGCCTCGATTGCGGGGACGGGGTTTCGTCTACTGTTGACGACAAGAAGACTTTCCATATAATGCTGCCTCCGGGAACATACCCCGAACGCGATCTTACGCTTACTGTTGAGGCTTTGCCTGCGTCCGACAGTTTCATGCTGAAGATGAAGGCGCTTGAGGTTAAACGGGTGTCGATTCTCGACAATGATATAGTAACTGTCGACATCGGCGGGGAACTGCCGGGCTTCGACATAGGAACAAATCCTTTGGACTGATTGCTATGAAAAGATATATACAATATATGTTGCTATGCATGACTTGTGCTGTTGCAACCGTATCATGCGATAAGGAACCTGAGATACGTACCCATGGTTCTTCGCTCGGAACGATTGAAGTGTCAGCCGATGAAGGACATGTCTCGGTAGCTGTCAATACCTCGGGCATTTGGTATGTTGGCGAAGCCGACCATGTTGGCTGGATCTCTTTTGACGATACCGTCGGGAAGGACAACGGCGCCTTTACCGTGTATTATGATTCAAACAAGTCTGACCTTGTTGAAACACACTTGCGTCGTATGGCCCGTATCGTCGTGTCGACGGCCGATAAATATACTGCCGATACATTGTATCTCAAGCAGAACGGTGTGCCTGCGGTACTCCGGTTCAAGGAGAGTGTTATTGAATTGCCGGTAGCTTCCGGAGAATATTCGACAGATGTCACTTCAAATATCCCGGCAGGAGAATCCGGTGCCATCAGAATATATCCTGACCAGGCTTGGATTCGCAACGTCCGTTTCGATAACTCTTCGAAAGTCGGTTTTACTCTCGATACCGCATCTGCTGAACGGAGCGGTAATATAACCTTGGAATTTACCGATGCGTGGGGCGAGACCTCGCGATCTGTGTTGGAAATAATTCAAAAATAGGAGGATCGATATGAAAGAGTTATTGAAAATAAAGGTAATGCTACCATTGCTTCTCTGCTTTTTGTGCAGTTGCTCCTCCGAAGTCGAGACAGGGGAACACGATATAGACGTGGAGTTCATTTCGTCTCCGCAAGACAAGCTGACGGTCATATATTATAATCTTGATCGCGGTATGACCTCAGACGAGATGACTGGTTACTCTGATTTTGTCGATTGGCTTGCGTCGCAAAAATGCGATGTGCTTGTGGCTTGTGAAGCCGATGCTTCTATGCTCGGGGCAAGAATGTCGGAGTGGGGACACTCGTTCGTCATTGAGGCTGATGCCGCTGACGGCTATCCGGTGGTTATTACGTCGGCCGTGGAGCCGACATACGAAGCCCAGATTCCCGTCGAGTCTGGTAAACCGGCGCTGTATGTACAGATCGGCGACATGCATATTGTCGGTATGGACATCGACCGTTCTCTTGAACCGCTTGAAGCGTACAGACGTATGGTCTCTGTCCTCGATGCTACTTATGACAACCGCTCGATCGTTGCATCATCATGGTTGATAGGCGGTTCGATGTACCATCTTTCGATTATGGACATGGATTACGGTATCGAATGGTATCCAGATGATATAGAGTCTGACGAGTACCGTTTTGATCTGTATGCATGGAACGATAATCTGATAGATTGCGTGGCTCAGCTCTACAAGTACAATATCCCGACATTTACGCCTGCAGACGATGCTTCGGCCGCATACCGTGCCGATTATGTATATGTCTCCCGAGATGTGTATGAAGGCAATATCGACTCGGTCGAGATAATCGAGGACGAGTTTACCTCAAGGGCCTCGTGCCATAAACCGATAAAAATATCCGTACGATATTGATCCCATAAATGATTCGAATTATTATGAAAGATATATTCAAAAGATTGGCATTTGTACTCCCGATACTGGTTGTTGTGTCTGTCGTGCTATGGCCGGTGCAGTCCGTCAATGCCCAGAATAAGGGTGACAATGAAAAGAAAAGTGTCGTAACGGGAATGGTTTTCGACGAAAACAATACGCCTTTGGTTGGAGTAAGTGTCGTCGACAAGGACCAGTTGACCAACGGTACCACTACCGATTCCGAAGGCAAATACCGTATCGAGATCAGTGGTAACTCGGTACTTGAATTCTCATATCTCGGATACTCTACGGTTTATCAGGACGTTGCCGGACGGAGTGTCATAGATGTTACACTGAAACCGTCGAACGTCAATATACAGGATGTCGTGGTTATCGGTTATGGAACCACTACGAAGGCGGACATGACTGGCGCCGTTACGTCGGTAGACATGAAATCCATTTCCGATACGCCGGTGTTGTCGGTCGGACAAGCCCTTCAGGGGCGTGTGGCGGGAGCCGACATATTGTCGACAACTGGAGAACCCGGTGAGGAGACTTCTATACAGATACGTGGTGCAAGATCCATTTCGGCAAGCAACGAGCCTCTGATCGTGGTTGACGGCGTGGCTGATGCAGTACAAAGCCTGAATGATATAAATCCGGCTGACATAAAATCCATATCGGTATTGAAAGATGCATCGTCGACTGCAATATATGGATCACGTGGAGCCAACGGTGTAATAATCATAACGACGGAGAGCTCGACTCCGAGTAAGTTTACGGCAAGTTTCCGCGCCAATGTCGGTGTATCGTACCTTGCCGGAAAACTCGATCTTATGAATGCGAGCGAGTTTGCAGCATGGCGTAATGAGATATATTATTGGCAGTACAGCCTTCAGGGAAAACCTCAACAGCCCGGATCCGGGTATCCGTTCAGTGACCCGACGAAAATGGGAGAAGGTACGGATTGGGTTAAGGAACTGTCGCAGACGGCTGTTTATCAGAGTTACAGCCTCTCGATGTCCGGCGGAACGCAAAAGACAAAACTTTCAGCATCGTTCGGCTATGACAACCAGACAGGAGTCATCATCAAGACGGGGTTGCGCAGGTATACCGGTCGTATGGGTGTAAGCAGCAATGTCTTCAAGTGGCTGACGCTCGGCGCCAACATAAACTACGTGTATCGCATGTCGGATAAGAATTCGGCTGCGATCAGCGGAACCAATACCAGCGCCGCCATATTCCTGTCTCCGTTGCTTGGCATTAACGATACATGGGATTTGTACGGTGAAAATTCCAAGGCCGGAGGTTCGATTTTCAACAACCCGTATGTCTGTGCCATGAATATAACCAACGAGGAGCAGGCGAGCAATTTAAACATAGTGCCCAGAATCACCGTGAAGTTGCACCGCAACCTCGAGTTGACGTCTAAACTTTCATATACAGACCATCAGCTTAAGACATTCTACTATTCGCCTTCATACATGCCTATCGCAGCTGCCGATGTTTCGGGAGGTTCGGCCCGGCGTGCACGTTACGAGAAGGAGAATCTTTTGAGCGAAACAACTGTTACTTACAAGAAACTCTTCAAGGGAAAGCATAATTTCGATGCGATGGTCGGTTATACTGCCGAGAAAGTCGATGTCAATTACCAGTCGTTACAGGGGTCGGGTTACATGAACGACGCTGTAACCTATCACAGCATGGGCAGTGTTTACGATACCCGTACTCTTGTCCCGAATACGTATACGACGGAAATGACGCGTATGGCGGTTCTGGCGCGAGTGAATTACAATTATGACAAACGTTATTATCTGACATTTACAGCCAGGGCCGACGGCTCGTCTGTATTTGCAGACGGTAACAAATGGGGATTCTTCCCCGCCGGGGCGTTCCGTTGGACCATAAGCAACGAACGTTTCATGCGGGACGTGAAGTGGATAAGCGACCTGTCATTGCGATTGAGCGGAGGCCGTTCGGGAAACGATGCCGTGTCGAGTTACATGTCGCTTGCGACTCTCGGAACCGGGCAGGGTTGGCTCTTTAACGACAACCGTTACATCGTCTACTATCCGAGCAAGTTGGCCAACAGCAATCTTACATGGGAAACGACAGACTCTTATAATGTCGGTATTAATTTTGGCGTATTGCGTAACCGTATAGTGTTGGAAGCCGAGTTTTATCAGTCGTTCACCTCTGACTTGTTGCTATCCATGAAAAACAGTCAAGTGACGGGTTATGACACCTATTACAACAATGTGGGGTCAACGCGGAATACAGGAATCGAATTCTCGATTACCTCGCGTAATATCGTTCTCCCGAAGTTCAGCTGGTCGACAACCTTTACCATCGCCCATAACAAGCAGACAGTTGTTGACGTCGGTAATGACGGGGAATATGTTCCTACGTTCATGAATCCGCGCAACAGCAGCCAGATGCTGTACGGATACAAGAACGGCTATCCCGTAAATGCTCTTTGGGGATATCAGTATGCCGGGGTATGGCATAATGAGGAGGAGATCGCCCGAAACGCAAATACACGTGCATATGTTTCGGCTTCGGTTTCCGAGCCGGGATATGCTCGTTATGTCGATGTGAACAACGATGGCAAACTGGACCAGGACGACATGATATTTCTCGGCAGTTCCGATCCGGTGGTATACGGCGGTCTGCAGAATACATTTACAATTTGCCGCAATCTTGTACTTGGCGTATACTTCTCGTATTCGTTCGGCGGCAGCATGTACAATCTTTCGGAATTGTACATTGGAGGCAGTTCGTCGAGCTACAACAAGTACCGTTATCTGCTTGACTCATGGCATCCGGTTCGCAATCCGAATTCGAATATTCCGAGGGCATTTACCGATGACGGTCTCGGAAGCAGCCGGTTCGTGCATGATGCATCGTTCATACGCCTTAAAACAGTGTCGTTGAGCTATCGTTTCGACTTGTATCAGAAAACCAAGTATATACGTAATATAACCATCGGTATAAGCGGAGAAAACCTCTTCCTGTGGAAAAACTATAACGGATTCGATCCTGACGTGTCGACCTCTACGGCGGCCCGTCGTATAGACAACGGTGCCTATCCAAAGGCTCGGACGTTTGTGTTCAATTTTTCAATCACTTATTAAAGTCCATATGATATGAGAACAATATCGAAGATATGTGCGGCTCTGCTGCCATTGTTTATGATGGTGTCATGTTCGCTCGACGAAAACAATACGTCGTATGCTACGGCTGATACCTATTACAAAAGTGTGGACGAGTGCCGTACGGGAATCAACGGCTGCTATTCGCCGTTGAGGAACATATATTCCGGGCATAGTTTCTTCTGCATGACTGAAGTGGCGACCGATGTCATGTATTATGCTTATGACGGTCTGTATGATGCCGTATGCGACATATCTCCAGTCCGTGCAGGTATCGGTAAAACCGTTTGGCAACAGGGCTATATTGGTGTGATGCGTTGCAACGAGATGTATGAATGTATCGAACGGGCATTTAATGACGGATATGTCACGCAAGCCGAAACCGATGCTATGCTGGCCGAGGTGGTGGTGCTGAGGGCTTTTTATTACTATGTGCTGACATGTACCTTCGGTGACGTTCCCCGCTATTTCGAGCGTGTTACTGAGCAGAACCGAGCCGAGATAGCCAGGTTGCCGCGAATGTCGGCGTTTGAGACAAGGAGCATAATAATCGAAGAACTAAAATCGTGGCTGATGCCTCCTACGGAGGAACATCCTGAACGCAAGTGTGCCTTGCCTCTTGAACGTACATATGATAACGATGCCCATCTTGTCGGAGCCGCAGTGGGATTGATGTTGGCCGGAAAGATGGCCATGTGGAATGAGCAGTGGGAGGACGCCGTTGAGGTATACGGCGTGTTGGAAGAGATATATGGCCTGGGTGCAGGCGTGGATCCGCAGGCCGCTCTTGCACAATATCCGTTGAGCGACGTACCTTTCGGAAAGAAATATACCAGGGAATCCATTTTCGAGATATCAAATGATGCGCAGGACTATGGACAGCAGGTGACCGGTATGTTGGCGGCGTGGTGTATGCCGTCTAAAACCTCTTCCGGGGAGACGGACGATGGCCGCAAGTCTGATATCTATAACGGCATCTCGATCCCCGAGCTCGGCGACAATTCGCGGACATATACCGCAGTTCGCCCGACTCCCTATTATTATCAGGATCTTATGCCGCGTGGCTCTAAGGATCTCCGCCGGGCGAAGTATGACGAATCGGGTGAGGAACTCGACAGCTCGGGCAATATGGCTTGGAGCTGGTGGGGCTACGATGTAGACGATACGTCACACGAAAACCTGAAGTTTAAATACTTCTCGACGGTCAACTCCGCATTCACTGGTACCCCGTGGCTTGGAAACAAATTTTGGTGTTTTGGTATGAATAATACACGTGACAGTAACAATTACAAGATATTCCGTTATGCCGGAGTACTCCTGAATTTGGCTGAAGCCTATTACGAGATGGGGGACTACGTCAAATCGTGCCAGTATCTCAATGCCGTACGTTCACGTGCCGGCCTTGATGCCATCGACAGCAGCGATCCGAAATATCTGATGAGCGAGATACGCAATGAGTATGCGCGCGAACTTTTCGGGGAATATCACCGCAAGTTTGATCTTGTAAGATGGGGTATATGGTATGAGCAGACGCGTGCATGTACTGCATCATCACCGCTTTTGCTTTACATTAAGCCGTATAAGAAATTCTATCCTATACCGGCCGAGCAGGTAACTTATTCGGGCGGAGCTTTGAATAATGACGATTATAATGAGTAAAAAAGAGTATCAAGCCATGAGAATATTCACATATATTGCAATGACCGTAGCGTTAGTCTCTGTTGCGATATCGTGTACCGAAGAGTCGGAGTATACGTATGATGATTCACATTTCGAGACATCGATTGAACTCGGCCTGAATGACGAGACGATCACGCTCGATGCGACGCTGTCGGTTAATGATGAAGGTACACCTATAGACTACTGCGTCATACCTGTCTATTCAAATACATCATGGTCTGCCGAATTGGTCGGAAATCCTGATTGGGCGTCTATTGACAAACATTCGGGTAAAGGGTGCGATTATATCTATTTTACCTATACTTCGAATACGAGTCCGCAAACCGATACGCAAAACCGTTCGGTAATATTGCGTCTCGAAACCGCTAACAAGAGAGTCGAAATGCTTATAGTGCAGTTGGGTGCGGACCAGCAGCGCGAATAAAAAATTGCGAACCATGAAAAGGATAGTAAACTGTATGCTTATGGTTGTTATAACCGTATGCATGTCATGCTCAAAAGAGCCTGAGTATCTTTCGATCATAGAAATAGGTACTGAATTCTCTCGTTACGATGTATCGTATGCTGCCGGAGAGGTGGTGGTCAAGGTATATTCGAATTCCGAGTTCACGGCATCGTTGGGGGACGATGTCAACTGGGCTGTGTTCAATGAAAACGGGGAACGTGCCATTAAGTGTTACGGAGATTCGGAACTCGTCATTGATGTTACCAAGAACAGGGGCCTTTCACGTCGTGCGGTAATGAGCATTGTCTGTTCACGCAGCCGTATAGAGGTTGAAATCGTGCAGGGAAGCATGCTGAACGGTGGAATAGAGTTTGTTGATGCCAATGTGCTGGCCGACAGCGCCGGTGGCGAGATGTCATCTAAGATGCTGACGCTTATAGATCACAGTAGCATAGAGTCCGAAGTGTCATATGATGATCAGGAGGGGTGGATCTCGGGTGTTAAGATCGTTAACAATTTTGTGGTATTCAACATTGAGCCCAACTACTCCGATGCCATACGTTGTGGAATGATACACCTTTCGGCGGTCGATGATCTCGGAGAGGAGGTGTCCGGAACGTTGTATGTCAAACAGGCCTCCGAGACTACGGCTTTGGAACCTGTTACTTTCGTCGAGATGTATGCCTTGCTTGAAGGCGGACAGAAAGTGACGATTGATCGCGACTACACGATCGAAGGCTATATACTTAATGACAACACTTATGGTAATGGCGGTGAGATATTCCCTGTATCGCGCACTTATCAGGATTATGAGGCTGCCGACTATACGATCTATCTCGAAAGTCCGGACGGTGCCCACGGGGTACGTATTTTAGCCAAAGATGCGGAGAACAATACTACCAGCCGTTATGACCGTGCTGTTATCAATCTCAATGGCCTTACGCTTGAACGCCTCGGTGGTGGAGAGAACGACCCGGTGCGTTATTCGTTGTCCGGTGCCGAACGGAGCAACATATTGTCTACCACCGCTTCATCGCTTGAGGATCTGCCTGTCAAGGTTAAGCGCATGAGTGAACTTACTGATGACGACGTATATACTTATGTCACACTCCGAGACTGTGAGATTCCGGTGCGAAAAGGCCCGCTCTCGCCCATCAGCTATGCATATGCCGGTTTTATGAGCAAATATCCTATGCTCATACGTGATATAGAGGGCAGCTCCATGTATATGATGACAAATACGGAATGTACGTATGCGCGTACCGGAGAGGTGATGCCGCAGGGGGCCGGAACCATATCCGGAGTCATAGTCCATGAGAACTGCGATCAATTCGAGTGGGATGCGGCGGCTCCGTCCGACGAACGGACATTCGATCTCGGAAACATAGGACGTTACCAGATACGGCACATATCGCGCAGCGATATTGATCTGGCGGCAGATTTTGAAGATGGTTTTTCGGAGATGATATGCGAATTCCGTTATTTCAATCGCAATTATGAAGGGCTGGTGCGCAATGTAGACGACAATAATACGATATGGTCCACGTATCCTCCTGTCGCTGACCCGATTGGCAATGTCAACGGAATATTGACTCATTGGCCAGAGGGTACTGCCATTACTGCAAAGTACGAGTGGACACAACTCGGCCCTGTTACGGCCGACGGAACGTTCCCGAACCTTGAGGTAGGCAACGGCGTAACGGACTATAACGGAGTGCCGACGACCTTCGGCCTTGCAAACAGCAGTTTCTCCTATACGAACGGCTGCATATATTACGCTTCGACCGATGCGGGTCCGTCATGGCAGGCTTCGCGTTGGCGCCGCGGCTCCAACGACTTCTGCGCATGGCTGGTCACTTTTTCCACGGAAAACATTGATGCTGACCATGCACCGATGTCAATACAGTTCGGAGCCGGGAACTCATACGGTACCTTCGGGGCGCCTCGTTATTGGAAAGCACAGTATTCCCTCGACGGCAATGCCTGGGTAGACCTGGGTGAGTATACTGTTCCCGATTTCCCTCCATTGTCTGGCGTGAAGCAATATTGGCATTTGCCGTCATACAAATATGTCAATTTCACCTTCCCGTCGGACGCTGATGTCTGGGGCAAGGCCAAGGTATATGTGAGATTGATCCCGTCACGCGACCTGGCCTCCAATTCGTCGGGAACGGCATATGCATCTTCGATAATAACTAACAACATAGGCAGCGGGCTATGCTATTTTGCTGTCAGGTATAACAAATAAACACTATCCAGAGTATGAAAAGAGCAATATTGTTTTTTGTGGCGGTTGTCATGGCTGTTTCGGTTTATGCCGAAGGCAAGGTACGTATATGGTCCGAGCCGCTTGAGTTGCCTACCTATGAATTGGGAGCACCTGAGAAAGCTCCGAGTTTCAGCCGAAATTTTGCATTTCAGCGTGCGCGTCGTTCTGTGTACCCGCTTGCCATGAATGACAACATAACCGAGAACCGACAGATGCATACCTATAATGCGCTGTATCTTGAGAACGATTATGTGAAATTGTGTGTTCTTCCGGAGATAGGCGGGCGACTGTTTTACGCCGTCGACAAAACCAACGGATACGACATTTTCTATCATCAACACGTAATAAAGCCTGCGAACGTCGGTATGACGGGAGCGTGGATCTCGGGCGGCGTGGAATGGAACGTGTTCCATCATCACCGCGGGACATCTCAGTTGCCTGTAGACTACAAGCTTGTCGAGAATGAGGACGGCAGTGCTACAATATGGGTCGGCGAGACGGAATACCGCCATCGTATGTCTTGGGCGATAGGCATGACGCTTTATCCCGATAAGTCGTATATCGAGATTACGGGCCGTATGATAAATCGTACTCCGAATACGAATTCGATATTGTACTGGTCAAATGTGGCAACCTCGGTCAATGACGATTACCAGATATTTTTCCCGCAGAGTACCGAATTTGGAGTCTATCACGCAAAGAACAGTTTTTGCCATTATCCTATCTCCCACGAACCGTTCACTGACAAGGAGTATTATGCAGACGACCTTGACGTGTCGTGGTGGAAGAACCACAAGGAACCCAACTCGATATTCATCTGGAATCACAAAAAAGATTTTCTGGGAGGGTACGATCATGGACGTAAGGCGGGCACGATGCTGTGCGGCGACCATAATGTAGTCAAAGGCGGAAAGTTCTGGCTGTGGGGACCCGGTAAATACGGTGCCAAATGGGATTGTGAGGTGCTGACAGACAATGACGGTCCGTATTGCGAACTTATGGTAGGGGCATACAGTGACAACCAGCCAGATTATTCGTGGATAAACCCGTTCGAAGTCAAGGAGTTCTCCAAATACTGGTATGGAGTACGGGACCTTGGGGGAATAGGTGACGGCTGTGAGCGCGGGGCGGTTAACTTTACGCTTGAAAACGGTCGCGTAACATTGGCTGCCAATGCAACGGAGGTTATGGTAGGGGCATCGATACGGTTTGAGGTAAAAGGCCGTGAGGTCTTTTCCCGTAGTATCGATATTGCGCCCGACAAGCCGTTCTCCGAGCAGATCAAGGTCGGACGTGATATTGATGTGACGGATATGCGTTTGGTATTTGCGGACTCGGCCGGTAACGTCATAGGTGATTTCCAACCGGTCAAGAAAGATCCTTTTTCGAAGGCGCCCGAGACGGTAAAGCCCACTCCCGCCCCCGAAGATATTGCCAATCTTGAAGAGCTGTATTTCGCGGCATTACGCCTGAAGCAGTTCCATCAGGCGCATCTCGATTATATCGACTATTTTGAGGAGGCTCTGCGCCGAGACTCAATGGATACCCGTACAAATACGCAGGTCGGCATACATTATCGCGAGCGCGGCGATTATGACCGAGCATTGAAATATCTGCGTCGGGCGACACAACGTCAGATGTTCGGATATACCCGGCCGGCCGATTGTGAAGCCCTTTATAATCTGGGGTTGACGTTGAAGGCTTTGGGCAGATATGAAGACGCGAAGGATACGTTGAACCGTGCGGCATGGAGTTATACATATACATCGCCTGCAATGTATGAACTTGCACAGATTGATGTGGCAGAAGGCAATTACGGACTGGCTCTCTCCCATCTTGGTAAGGCTCTTACCTACAATGCAGCAAACTACAGTGCCGAAAATCTGAGGGCTACGGTTCTGCGCCGGCTTGGCCGTACCGATGAGGCTTCAGAATCGGTCGAGCGTGTCCTTGCTCTCGATCCGATCAATGCATACGCCTCATATGAGGCCGTGCAGTTGGGCCATATGCCGAAGGAAGAGTTCTTACGATTGATGCGCGGTCAGGCCGAGTCGTATCTTGAACTTGCCGTGCAGTATCTGAACAACGGATTTGCGGAGGAGTCTGTCGAGATTTTACAGAATGCAGACGCTCTCGTGCAATATCCTACGGTGAAGTACTATCTCGGCTATATGTCCGATGCTGCCGGCAAACGGGACGACGCGGCTCGATATTTTACCGAAGCAGTATCTCTCCCCACGGACTACTGTTTCCCATTCCGTCTGGAAACGTTGCATGTATATGATAAGGCGTTGGAATATATGCCTGACAACGCCGTGACATATTACTATAAGGGTAACCTGCTCTATGACAAACAGCCCGATGCAGCCATTGCCGCATGGAAAAAATGTGTGGATTCGGATCCGGGGTTTGCCATGGCCTGGCGCAATCTCGGGTGGGCATACAAGTTCCATGTCAAGGATATGGCCGAAGCGGCATCGTGTTATGAGAAAGCCGTGGCTCTCGATTCATCTCAGGCAATTTTCTTTGATGAGTTGGACGAGGTTTATGAGACGATGAATGCCGATGTCGAAAAACGTCTCAAGGTGCTTGTGGACAATCATGAGACGGTATGCCGCCGCTATGCGCCACTGGTGCGCGAGATTCGTATGTTGACCCTGTGCGGCCGATGTGATGAAGCGCTGGGATATCTCAATACCTGTTTCTTCAGCAGACAGGAAGGCGTGGACGACCTGCATGACGTTCATGTCGATGCCTGCATCGTCGGCGGCTTGAATGCGTTGAAATCGGGTGATGCCAAAAAGGCTCTCGAGTTTTTCCTGTCGGCTGATGACTATCCGGAAAATCAGTGTCTGAGCCGTATAGACAATTATAAACGTGACGCCCAGATTTTCTACTGTACGGCATTGGCCTATGAGGCGCTCGGCCAGAAGTCGAAAGCTGTGGCGGCATTCCGCCGTGCTGCTGCAGTCGATACCGGCACGAGCGATTACGGATACTACAAGGCTTTGGCTATGAAACGTCTTGATCCCAATGCAGATACCGATGCATTGTGCCGTTCGATCGTGGCCGACGGGGAATCCCGCATTACCGATTTCGTACAGAATTATTTTGTGTCGTTCGGGCCCGGTAAAACCCTGCAACAGGTTAATTCGGCCGCATGGTGTTCGATGGGGTACGGATATTTGGGACTTGGTGACAAGGCAAAAGCCAGCGAGTGCTTTGCGAAGGCCCGTGAAATTAAGGCTGACAATCTGTGGGCCGTTTATATGCTTGATAATGATTGATATATACTAAAAATTACTGACTGCTATGAAAAGAATTATTGTTGCTGTTTTGTTGGCGGTGTCTCTGCCCTTGTGTGCGTTTTCTGCAAAACCTGCCGGTCGATGGTCGGAGGAGAAAGCCAATGAATGGTATGAACGTCAGGAATGGATCGTCGGGTGCGATTATGTATGTGCTACGGCGATAAACCAGATAGAGATGTGGCAGGCCGAAACTTTCGATCCTGAGATGATGGACCGTGAGATGACATTGGCTGAAGGACTTGGATTCAATACTGTAAGGATATTCCTGTCGGATATGGTATATGATGCCGATCCCGAAGGTTTCAAGTCGAGACTGGACCGATTCCTGGGAATATGCGAGTCTCATGGCATACGTGCCGTAGTGACATTCTGGACAAACGGGGGCAAGTGCGAAAACCCGAAGCTCGGGAAACAACCCGAGTCCATACAGGGGGTGCATAATTCGCAGTGGTGCATGTCGCCGGGGACCGAAGTGGTCAACGACCCATCGCAGTGGGGGCGTCTCGAACGCTATGTAAAGGATATTCTGAAAACGTTCCGCAATGACGACCGTGTGCTTATGTGGTGCCTTTACAACGAGCCGGAAAACATACGCCGAGGTATAAAGTCATCATTGCCGTTGATGCGTGAAACATACAAGTGGGCTCGTGAGGTTAATCCATCGCAACCGGTTACATCGCCGATGTGGGGAGCTCCCAATCTTTCCAGGACCAATCTGGCAATCGTGTCGTTCCTTATGGAGAACAGTGATGTCATAAGTTTCCATTGCTATGACGACCCCAAAACAATGTCCAGATTCATAAGAAGGCTTAAGGATTACAACCGCCCTCTGATTTGTACGGAATATATGGGCCGCCCAAAGTCGACGTTTAAGGAAGTTATGCCGATACTTAAGAAAAACAATGTGGGGGCAATCAGTTGGGGGCTTACTGCCGGCAAGTGCAACTTCCATCTGCGGTGGTCTAGCAAGGCAGGAGATCCTGAGCCCGAAGTGTGGTTCCATGACATATATCGTCTTGACGGTACTCCGTTCAGTCAGGACGAAGTCGATTTCATTCGCAGAATGACGGGTAAACAGCCAGTCGAGTAGGTGTGTAATATAAACGGATATATATTATTATGAGAAGGTTCCTGAAATATATATTGTTGTCAGCCTTATTGGTTGTCGTGTGTCCGCTTTTTGCACAACAGGGATTGAAATTGCCTTCGACGTTAGGCAGTAATATGGTGGTGCAGCAGAATTCACGTCTGACGGTATGGGGTTGGGCGAATCCCAACTCGAAAATAACGGTTGAAGCAAGTTGGGCCGATAAGTCGGTCAAGACCAAAGCTAATGGCAGGGGAGAATGGAGTGTGTCGCTCAGGACTCCTGCTGCAAGTTACGACGAACATAGTATAACCGTCTCCTCCGGACATGACCATGTGGCTATGACGAATGTATTGGTCGGTGAGGTCTGGTTGTGCAGCGGCCAGTCGAACATGGCGTGGACAGTGGCGCAGACTCTGGATCTCAAAGGCGAGCTCCGGAGAAAATCGGACAAGAACAGGTACATACGCCTGTTCAATACGGGAGCCATCTTTGCGAGCGAACCGCAAGATGACATAGAACATGCGTCGTGGACGACTTGCAATCCCGAGAATCTCGGTAAGTTTTCGGCAGTGGGCTTCGCTTTCGGTCGTAAGTTGCAGGAGGAACTGGGGGTTCCCGTCGGCCTTGTTGACGCATCGTATGGCGGTACGGTGATCGAGGGGTGGATACCGAAGGAGACTCTTGAAGAGAGTCCGCGCTCCTATTGGCTGATGCGTTCTGTCGGTATTATCAATCGTTCCAAAAGCAAGTGGCGCAACAAGCAGAGTCAGTTGTATAATGCCAATATTCATCCGCTGCGCAACATGTCTATTGCCGGTGTGGCATGGTATCAGGGGTGCAGTAACGTCGGATATAACCCTGTCAGTTACAAAGAGTCGTTGGCTGCCCTTATCGAGAGCTGGCGCGAGTGCTTCCGCAATGCATCGATGCCTTTCTACATAGTGCAGATTGTGCCACACACATACAGCAATATAAAGGGGGCAAATCTGAGGGAATGCCAGGATTACGTGGCTCGTATGACAGAACATGTCGAGTTGGTTGTAACGAACGATTGTCAGGATATTCCCGGAGATATTCATCCTCGTTACAAGAAAACCATAGGAGATCGCTTGGCTGCGTGTGCTCTGGGTGAACACTACGGACGTACTAATGTCGTTTATCGCAGCCCTTCCTATTATAACGTATCTTTTGAAGGGAAGTCGGCTCGCGTGACATTTGACGATGTACCTACGTATCTTAAATGTGACGGAGATAAGATAATAGGCTTTCAAATCGGACAAATGAAAGATGACAAACGTATTGAGTTTTTCATTGCCGATGCAGAGTTCGATAATGTGCGACGTTCAATAATAGTGTCGTCGCCTAAGGTTACGGCTCCTGTAGCAGTGCGCTATTGTTTCAATGAGAATGTTGGCAATGTGTTCTCTGCAGAAGGATTGCCTCTTGCTCCGTTCCGTACCGATAATGATGACTTCTCGTACTCGGCGCACGGATATGTAGAGCCTCCTGTTCCCACTCCCATACGTTTCGAAGGTTGCGGATATGAGAAAGTAAGGTTTGCAGCTGGTTCCAAATTGTGGACCGACCGCATATATGTACTTGCCGAAGGATATTATCCGTCGGAATTCGAAGGATATGAAATGATGATTGCGCCTGGAGTAGATCCTGAACAGAAGGAAAAAACACGCGGAGGCAGAATAACAGCTTTGGCGGATGGCCGCATATATTGTGTTACGCGTGTGAATGGAGCGATGATGAAGGCTGCGAAACAGGGTTGGAAAATCATATTGCCAGCGGCTATTGACGGGGCCCGCCCGGTAGGTAAAACTGAAGATGGTAAACCCAAATATGCAATGCTTGAAAGTACATATATAGCGTATAAGGATGTTGTCGCAGGGCAACAGGTTGAGCTACCTGTGTCGGACAGCTGGTTTTCGATAATGCCACTTGCCAGTAGCATAGAATATGTCGACATTACAGACAAGAAGGAGTGACCACCTTATGTTTAAATATATACATGTGATTTTATGATCCCGCAATATAAATTGTCTGTTATATTTCTGATTGCCGTATGCGGTTGTTCCGAGGCAAATGTGGAAATAAATGCCAAACCGCAGGGTAAGTTCACGGTTACATGCGGTATCGAGACGTCGAGGGTATCTCTCGGTGACAGGACTGGAACCAAATATGATGTGTGTTGGGACAGATCGGACCGCATATGGATTAATGGTCTGATTTCCGAGTTCGCTGACATTGACGAAAAAAATCCGAGTGTCGCCGGATTCTCGTTCAATGCGGAGCCGGTGCTTCCGTATCGGACAGTATTCCCGGCTTCGGCCATGGCCAAATCGTCAGACGCTACTCATGTCGTTTTGCCGTCATCTCAGTTGCGTAGGGAGGGTTCTTTCCCGTTGGGGTCAAATATCCTTATAGGATGTGGAGATGAAGTTCGTGTTACAATGGCCAATGCATGTGGATTTCTTAAGTTGCGTTTGCTTGAATCTTCCGCTGGGGGTGATCGCATATCCCGTATAAAGATTGTCGGTAACGCCGGCGAACAGATATGCGGTGAATTCGGAGTCGACTATGATGCCTGTAGACTTGTTTCTGCCGGAGAAGGTAATGCGGTTACACTCGAGTGCGGTGGAGTACAATTGTCGGGAGATATTGTCGATTTTATCATTTCATTGCCGGCGTGTACGTTTGAACGTGGCTTCACGGTAGAGATATATAACGACAAGAACCACTGCCAAACAAAAAAAATGACGAAGAGGTTGGAACTAAAAGCTGGAGTTATGGTGGCGATGGACGAATTCAGGTTCAACCCGACGCATACTGTCGTTGATACTTCGATTGGTGACGGTTCTGCCGAGCCAAGCGATATTTATGCGTTGAATAAAGTCGCAGAACTGTGTTCGCATGTTTCGGAAACGGACCTTTCCCTGCTTGAACTCGATTACCGTAGTTATTACTATCTTGACTCCGAATTCCTCGGAATCCCCGATGTTAATTACCCGCGTTTGAAAAAATGTGGAGAAGGCCGGTATCTATTGATATACCAGCAACGGCCCCAATCGACTACTGTGTGGTATACTACCAGTTCCGACATGCGTAACTGGGCTGAGCCAAAACAGCTGTTCTCTCCGTATTCCGTGATTAACGGCGGAGGAGAACGGGATACGAGGGCTTTTTCGTCAACAGACGCACTTGTGCTGCAGAATGGTGATGTTTTGGCCTTTACATCATATAGAGCTGTGTACGGATACAACTATTATGACGATTCCAACGGTATAGTAATGAAACGCAGTACTGACGGCGGCTTGACCTGGGGCGAGGAGCAGGAGATATTCAAAGGCAGTACTTGGGAGCCTTACGGATTGCAACTTCCGTCAGGAGAGATACATGTTTATTTTACCCATTGTATTCCGTTAGTCGGTGATTCGGGTACGTCGTTGTTGAGATCTTCGGACAACGGACATACATGGACGTCGCAGTGCAAGATCATACGCCAGCTTGGCGGCGAAACGCGTGATGGCTCCGATACTCCGGTCTATACCGACCAGATGCCTGTAGCCCGGCTTATATGCGGTAGCGACAAGATCGTTGTGGCATTGGAATCCCGGTTTAAGATAGATGGAGTGGATAACAATCTATACATATCCATGGCATGGAGTGACGACAATTGGAGTAAAACCCTTACCGGTTCTGAAACAGGACCGGCTGAAAGACAGGATAATCTGTTCAGAGGAGGTGGCCCATATATATCGCAGTTTACGTCTGGAGAGACAGTACTTACATATAATATAGGCAATATATTATATTCCAGACTTGGAAATGCTCAGGGGGCTAATTTTGCAGATGTGTCTCCTTATCCGGTTTTCAATTTGATCGACAAGGGTTTTTGGAATGCGACGGAGATTGTCGGCAGCCATGCTATCGCAGCAGTATTTCGCTGGGTATATCCCGAGGATACCGAAGATGCTTGCAGATTGAAGATCGGTAAGATGATACTTAATCATCGTGTAGATGCGCCGCGCGCCACAGTCTCTGTTGACGGATGGAATATCGATTGGGCGGAGAATACCGATGCCTTGTTTATGGGGAGCGAGTCGCAAGCGCAGGCAGCATATCGGTTCGCCCATGATGACGATTATTTATATGTATTGGTTGAAAAACTTGATGACGAAGTCAAGTCGGGTGATAATATTCTTCTCATGTTTCATTCGGGGTCTGGAGTCGGATCTCCTTTGAAGATCAACTTTACTGTTGATGATACATGCCATGCCGTTGCAGTCGACAGAACCGATGTCGTGACTGAGACCCATTTCTCAAATAGAGGATATGTAATCGAGGCTGCTATACCTAAAAAATTGCTGAATGTGCGTGATGATACCGTACGTGTCAATGCTGAGATGGTTGATGCTGGGACTATTGATACATGGAACGGTTTGACTTCCCGTAACTACTCGAAATGGTTGCCAATAAGACTGCGTTGATCAGATAATACAACAAAAAGCCAGGACAGTTCGTACGGTCCTGGCTTTTTTGTTGTGTACGGCTATTTATCAACCGCACTTCGAATATCCGCACGACATGCAGGTGAGGCAACCGTTCTGGTATGCCATGTTCTCCTGACCGCACTGCGGACATTTGCCCTTCGAACGCGTACCGTCGACAATGTATTGCTTCAATGCGCGCTGTACGCCGTTCTTCCATGTGTTGATGGTCTCGCTGTTGAGGTGCAGACCGTCGATCAGTGAGACAACCTTCTCTATAGGCATGCCGTGGCGCAATACGCCCGAGATCAGTTTCGCGTAGTTCCAGAACTCTTCGTTGAACAGACGCGAGATACCGCCTATCGTATTTGTATAGCCGTATCGGTCGGTGTACTGGAAGTCGTAACGCTTGGTGCCGTCGGCTTCGCGTATCTTCAGAATATGTCCCTTGGTGATCTTGCGCGGGATATACATGGCGTCCTCCTCGATCTTACCTGTGAAGATCTCGTAGGGACGGCCGTCCTGAATGCCTACGAATGCAATCCAGTCCTCGTTGCCGTTCTTGAAACGTACGATATCCGCGGGCAACGACTGCGGGCGTTTGTTGACGCCGGTAGCCGGTTCGCATTTTTTAGCCTTCTTCTTGTCGAGCAGGACTCCTTCACGGCAGCCGTCACGGTAGACGGTGACACCTTTGCAGCCGCACTCCCAGGCCGTACGGTACACCTCGGCTACGAGCTGCTCCGAAACGTTGTTGGGAAGGTTTACTGTTACCGATATCGAATGGTCTACCCATTTCTGTATGGCTCCCTGCATCTTGACCTTGGCCACCCAGTCGATGTCGTTGGCCGTGGCCTTGTTGTAGGGTGATGCGGCGACAAGTTTCTCCAGTTCGTCGTCCTTGATGCTGTCGAGTTTCGAGATGTCGTAGCCGTTTATCTGTGCCCACATCAGGAACTTGTGGTGGAAAACGTTGTATTCCTGGAACTTTTCGCCCATTTCGTCGACGAAGTCTACGTGGTTGTCCTTGTCGGACGGATTGACCTTGCGGCGGCGTTTGTATACGGGACGGAATACAGGCTCGATTCCGGAGGTGGTCTGAGACATGAGCGAAGTGGTGCCGGTAGGTGCAATGGTCAGCATCGCTATGTTGCGACGGCCTACCTTTGCCATCTTCTCGTACAGAGCCGGGTCTGCCTCCTTGATGCGTTCGATCATCGGGTTGCCGACCTCCTTGGCGGTGTCGTATACCTGGAATGCGCCACGCTCTTCGGCCATATCGACCGATGCGCGGTAAGCCTCGACTGCAAGGGTCTTGTGGACCTTTACAGCGAAATCAATGGCCGCTTCCGAACCGTAACGCAGCCCGAGAGCTGCCAGCATGTCGCCTTCGGCCGTGATGCCGAGTCCTGTGCGTCGGCCCTTGAGAGCCATGTTGCGTATCTTCTTCCACAACTCGAGCTCTACGTGGCGAATGTCCTCGTCTTCGGGATCGTCTTCGATCTTCTTGATGATGAGTTCTACCTTTTCGAGCTCCAGGTCTATGATGTCGTCCATCAGGTGCATTGCCTTGTGGACATGATCCTTGAACTTGTCGAAATTGAACGACGCCTCCTTTGTGAACGGATTGTCGACATATCCGAAGAGGTTGATTGCAAGCAGACGGCACGAATCGTACGGGCAGAGGGGAATCTCGCCGCACGGATTGGTCGAAACCGTCGTGAACCCTTCGTCGGCATAGCAGTCGGGAACGCTTTCGCGTATGATCGTATCCCAGAACAGAACGCCCGGTTCGGCCGACTTCCATGCGTTGTGGATAATCTTGTCCCAAAGTTTCTTGGCGTCGATCTCCTGTACGTATTTGGGGTTGTCGGACTTTATGGGGAACTGCTGACGGTACATCTTGCCTTCGATTGCGGCTCTCATGAATTCGTCATCGACCTTGATCGAGACGTTTGCGCCAGTAACCTTGCCGGTGTCGACCTTCGCGTCGATGAAACGCTCGGCATCGGGGTGCTTGATCGAGAGCGAGAGCATCAAGGCTCCGCGACGGCCGTCCTGTGCCACTTCGCGCGTCGAGTTGGAGTAACGTTCCATGAAGGGGACGATACCCGTAGAGGTCAGGGCGGAGTTTAGTACCGGGCTGCCTGTGGGGCGTATGTGCGAGAGGTCGTGGCCGACGCCTCCGCGGCGCTTCATAAGCTGTACCTGCTCCTCGTCTATGCGGAAAATGCCGCCGTACGAGTCTGCGGGATTCTTGTGTCCGATCACGAAACAGTTGGACAGCGAAGCCACCTGGAAGTTGTTGCCTATGCCGGTCATCGGGCCGCCTTGCGGAATGATGTAGCGGAAGTGGTCGAGCAGGTGGAATATCTCCTCTTTCGAGAGGGGATTTGCGTATTTTTTCTCGATACGCTCGAGTTCGGAAGACAACCGTTCGTGCATCTGTACGGGAGTGGTCTCGTATATGTTGCCGAAGGAGTCCTTCAGGGCGTACTTGCTGACCCATACGGTTGCCGCAAGCTCGTCTCCGCCGAAGTATTCCTTGGTAGCCGCCACTGCTGTGTCGTACGCGACCGGTTGTGGAGTGTCGGAGTTTGTTTTGGTCATATTATCAGTGTTTTATATCGTTTTTCGGTCTTCGTAAAGTTCCTGCATGGAGACAAAATAATGCCGTTACATCGACGAAAAACCGCCCGCACGGTGATGCGGCGGCGATCAAACGAGTGAAACGGGTCCGTTTGTCTGTCCTTCGAACAGGATATATGTGATCGGTTGTGACCGATAGTGCAAATATGCCACTTTTTTTGTTGCCGGCGAAATCATTGAACGAAATTTATTCACAAATTATCTACAAAAATCTGCAGATGGCTGAAATTCGGATTTATAGTCCCGTCGGCCTGTTATGATGTTCGGTAAGGTATGTTTTTTTTTGACAAATTGTACATATTCTGCCAAAAAATATTTATTTTTGATAAAAAAGAGAAAATATGGACAGAAAGTGGATGCAGCAGTCGTCTATCAATCCTCTGGAAGACGAGAATACGTTGTTCGGATTGTTCGACGTGGACAGTGAGGATTACGGGAATTTGCGTACGAAGTTTTCGCCGCGTCTTGTCAATGTCGGCAGGCTTGTGATATGCCGCAGCGGGGAGTCCGAGGTGATACTCAACGACCGCCGTATTCAGATCAAGAAAGGCGACATGCTCACCGTCTTTCCCAATACCATCATTCAGGAGATCAGCAAGAGTGACGACCTGCATGCATATACGGTGGCGGTAAATACCGAGTTCCTGCGCAACATAAATATCCCGTCGAGCAGCATGCTCTATATTCTCATACGGCAGAATCCCTGTATCTCGATCACGCAGGAGCAGACCGACACGATTATAGAGTTGTGCGAGATGCTGCGCCGCAAGAGCAGCCATGTCGACCACATGTTCCATAAGGAGATATGCGAGAACCTGCTGCTTACGATATGTTATGAGGTTGCGGCCATGTATTCGGCCAACAACGAGATCAAGAAACGTCCGCAGTCGCGTCAGGACATGATCCTGCGACAGTTCCTTTCGCTCGTGTCGACCGACTATCTCGTCAACCGGGAGATCGGGTACTATGCCGACAAACTTTGCATTACGCCGAAATACCTGAGCATCGTCATTCGTTCGGTGTCGGGGCGCAGTGCCGCCGACTGGATCTCGCACGTCATCATCATCAATGCTAAAAGCATGCTCATCGGCACGCAGATGACCGTGCAGCAGATATCCAATGCGCTGAACTTCCCGAATCCTTCGTTTTTCGGCCAGTATTTCCGCCGCCATACGGGCATGACCCCGAAAGAGTATCGCAAAAAATCGAAATAGTGCGGCCTGCCGTTTGCCGTCCGTCCCCGGTACCGTAAACCGGCACCGTTCAGACCGGCTTGGTGCCTGTATGGTTGCCGGCTTCTTTGGACGTGTGTCTTCGCGGCGTGACGGGTTTGGCCCGGCCGTTGAAACCATAGAGCGAATTTTGCTTATCTTTGCATTGTTATGACAGCTTTGTATGAAGATATAATTTTCGGCCCCGTGCATTCGCGCCGTCTCGGTCTGTCGCTCGGCGTGAATCTGTTGCCGTTGCACTCGAAACTCTGCAGCTTCGATTGCATATATTGTGAATGCGGCTGGAACGGCGATCATGCCGGGTCCCGCCGTTTCAACTCCCGTGAAGACGTCCGTTTGCACCTGTCGGAGGTGCTGCGCCGAATGGTTGCCGACGGTACGCCTCCCGACGTGATAACCTTTGCCGGCAACGGCGAACCGACGATGCACCCCGATTTCGAGGCCATCATCGACGATACCATAGCCTTGCGCGATGCCGTGTCGCCGTCGTCGAAGGTTTCGGTGCTGAGCAACGCCACACAGATCGGGCGCGAAGATGTGCGGCGCGCCCTGCTGCGTGTTGACAACAACATTCTCAAGCTCGATTCGGCTTTCGACGAGACCGTGCGTCTGGTCAACAATCCCTGCGGCAATTACAGCGTCGGGCGTACGGTTGCCGACATGGCTCTGTTCGACGGGCGTTTCATCATGCAGACTATGTTCCTGCGCGGTGTCTGCAACGGGAAGACCGTGGACAACACGACCGAACGTGAGGTGGCCGCATGGCTCGACATCGTGGCCCGCCTGCGCCCGAAGCAGGTCATGGTATATTCGCTCGACCGCGATACCCCGTGCAAGACGCTCGAGAAGGTGGAACACGACGAGCTTAAGGCCATAGCCGAAAGGGTGGAGGCTCTCGGCATCGCATGTTCGGTGGCGTAGACCGTAAAATAATGGATTATTAAATCCGTAATTGATAATTATTTTATACCTTTGGGACGCTAAACGGCAGTTTTATACCGGGAACAGGCAATATTACATTAAATAACAATACTTATGGTAGATATTTTTGATCGTTTGGAAAGAAATGCCGGAGGTCCGATCGGCCAGTACATGAAGAGTGTCCACGGCTACTTCGCATTCCCCAAACTCGAGGGAGAAATAGGCCCTCACATGCGCTTCCGCGGCAAGATGATGCTGAACTGGAGCCTTAACAACTATCTTGGACTGGCAAACCACCCCGAAGTACGCAAGGCCGATGCCGAAGGCGCTGCACAATTCGGAATGGCGGCCCCGATGGGTGCCCGCATGATGAGCGGTCAGACCAAGTATCACGAGCAGCTGGAGCGCGAGCTTGCCGCATTCGTAGGCAAGGAGGACGCTTTCCTGCTCAACTTCGGATATCAGGGCATGCTTTCGATCATCGACTGCCTGCTCTCGCCCCGCGACGTTGTCGTTTACGATGCCGAGGCTCACGCCTGCATTATCGACGGTCTGCGTCTGCACAAGGGCAAGCGTTTCGTTTACGGTCACAACAACGAGGAGTCGCTGCGCCTGCAGCTGCAGCATGCAACCGAGCTGGCCAACGAGCAGAACGGCGGTGTGCTTGTGATTACCGAGGGTGTATTCGGTATGAAGGGCGACCTCGGTTTCCTCGATGTCATAACCCGCATGAAGAAGGAGTTCCAGTTCCGTCTGCTGGTGGACGATGCCCACGGTTTCGGTACGATGGGCCCCGGCGGTCGCGGTACCGCAGCCCATTTCGGCGTGGTTGATCAGGTGGACGTACTGTTCAACACCTTTGCAAAGTCGATGGCCGGTATAGGAGCTTTCGTTTCCGGTCCGCGTTGGCTGATCAACCTGCTCCGCTACAACATGCGTTCGCAGCTCTACGCCAAGTCGCTCCCGATGCCTATGGTTATCGGCGCATTGAAGCGTCTTGACCTTATCCGCAACCACCCCGAGTATCAGGAGAAACTGTGGGAGATCACCCGCGCCCTGCAGAAGGGTCTGCGCGAGAACGGTTTCGACATAGGTGTTACACAGTCGCCCGTTACCCCCGTCTACATGAAGGGCGGCAACGAGGAGGGTACCAACCTTATCGTCGACCTGCGTGAGAACTACGGAGTATTCTGCTCGATCGTAATCTATCCGGTTATCCCGAAGGGCGAGATCATTCTGCGCCTTATCCCGACGGCCGCACACACGATGGAAGATGTCGAGACGACGATCAATGCCTTCAAGGCCGTACGCGACAAGTTCGAGGCCGGTTACTACCGCTCGATGCCTATTCCGGACAAGGCTGATCCCGATTTCAAGGTTAGATAGTCGTCGCAGGACGCAATAATGTGCAAACGGTTACCTTCACGAAGGTAACCGTTTTTTTATAGGCCCTTGCGGGCCAGGATCCATGCCGCGCGGTTGTAGAGGTTGAGCAACGGCTGCCTCCAGCCGACGGGCAGCGAGTTCAGGACCTTGAGCTTGAGCAGGGCGCGGCGGTTGCGGCGCGTGTAGCCGAAAGCCTTGATTGCGCGGCGGGCCTCGGCGGTCCCTCCCTTGGCGCTTTGGACGAGCGCCTTGCCCAATGCCACGCGGGCTATGTATTCGTTGCTGTCGTCGTGTGCGTCGGGGTCGTACAGATCCTCGAACGAGCAGGGTGTATCTTCAGCCCGGAATATTGTTGCCGAGCGGTTTTCGGCTGTACGTGAATAGTCTGCGAGCGGTACCGGCGAGAAGCAGACCTTTGCCATGCGGGCCATTTTGGTCCAGAGATACTGGTCTTCGCCCATGCGCATGCCGACGGGAAATCCTCCGGCCGCAAGGACAGTTTCGCGGCGCAGTGTCGCGGCAGACGGTATCAGGACGTAGCGGCGGAGAGATTCGGCGAAGAAGTCGACGATGCCCTCGGTACGCGGGGTGTCGGCCTCGACACGCTGCCGGCCGTCGCATATGTAGAATCCGGTGGAGTATGCACCGCACCCGGGATATTTCCCGATGAGCCGGCATATTTCGGCAAGGTAGCCATCGTGCCAAGCGTCGTCGCCGTCGAGCAGTGCAACGTATTCGCCCCGGGCTTCGGCTATGGCGCGGTTGCGGGCGGCGCTGACCCCGGCATTCTGTTGATGTATCACCCGTATCAGCCCGCTGCCGGCAGCCAGACGGTCGGCAATGTCGCCGCTGCCGTCGGTCGAGCCGTCGTCGACGATGATTACTTCGAGCGGAAGCGTGGTTTGGCCGAGCACCGAGCCGACAGCGCGTGCGATGCTTGCACTCTTGTTGTAGAGCGGTATAACGACCGATATTTTGGGGCTGTCACCGGGCATATCATTGCAAATGTAGCTATATTTTGTTAGCTTTGCAATACGATGACACTTTCGGAGAGGATTATAGATTTCACGCGCAATGCCTTCGATACGGCGCTGTTCTTTGCGGTCATGGCCGTGAAGGAGGACTTCCGCAACTACGTGAAACGTGCCGGGGCAATCGACATGGCCCCTTCGGGCGAGATACTGCTTCTGGCCAACGGGCCTTCGCTGGCCTCGGAGTTGCCGGCCATCATCGAACACGGCGACCATCTGCGCTGCGACGTGTTGGCTGTCAACTATTTTGCCTGCGATGAGCGGTTCGATACGGTGCGTCCGAAGTATTATGTATTGTCGGACCCGACATTTTTCCGCCACCGGTGCGACTGGGACCGGGTCGAGAGGCTCTACGCCCTGCTGAACGAGCGGGTGTCGTGGCCGATGAACCTCTATGTGCAGTATTATAATCCCGACTGTTTCGATTACCGCAAGGCCCTGCCCAACCCGAACATACGTATCGTGCCGTTCCATTCACAGGTCTACCGCGGGTTCCCGTCGCTCGAACACTGGTGCATGCGCCACGGTCTCGGCAGCGGCAATTTCGGTTCGGTCATTCAGAACGGCGAGTATATAGCCATGCTCCTGGGTTACAGGACGCTGCACCTATATGGCGTCGACCATACCTTTTTCGACGGCCTGACCGTCACGCACGACAACGAACTGTGCCTGCGTACGGGATATTTTTACGACAGCAGCCCGCAGTTGAAAAGGGTGGTGCTGACGGCCGTTGATCCTCCCAAGCCGCTGACGATGTATGAATACCTCAAGGACAAGTGCGAACTGTTCCGCGGCCACGAGGTTTTGGCACGTTATGCCGCCGACTGCGGCGTTCGCATAGTGAACCATACGGCCGCATCGCTTATCGACAGTTACGAGCGGGCCTGAAACCGCATACTATAATAATAAAATAATCAGAGGCAGCCGTCCGGTCATGGAGCGGTTGCCTCTGATTCGTACTGCGTCTGCCGCTATTGTACCAACAGGTTGCAGCCTCGTATTTCGCTGCGGTCTATGCGTCCCTCGACCGTGAAACTGCCGTCGGCGAAGGTGCGCCCGACGTCCTGCGTCTGTATGAAGGCGCAGGAGTAGATGTTGGCAAGGTCGATGATGTTCACACCGCCGCGTGAACCCTCGGGCAGAAGGCTGAAGGGGTCGTTGATGTCGCGCGTGACGATCTTCAGCCAGCGCGGAGAACGGAATACGCCGCCGCCGTCGGAGTAGCCCTGCGACGTGAGTTCGGCCATGCCGTATTCCGAGTGTATGCTCTTTACTCCGAATGCCTCGCACAGAATGCGGTGCAGCTCCTGCTTGGGCAGCTCCTCGCGGTAGCCTTTCATGCCGCCGGTCTCCATGACTATGGTGTCGCGCAGTTTCGGTGCATACTTCTCGGCCAGGTCCAGCAGGGCATAGGTCACTCCCAGCAGTATCTTTGGCTTCGGGTCGGCCTCCATGTCGCTGAGCAGTTTGTCGTAGTCGTCGAGGTAGAAGCCGCCGGAGTTGCCGTGGGCTATCAGGCGGTCGGCCATATAGACGAGCGACGATCCCTTGCGTTGCAGGTACGATGGCAGCAGTGCGTAGATGCCGTATTGCGCTTCGTCACCGTAGAAGGTGCGGAAGGCGGCCTCGAACGTGCGTTCATATATGTCGAGCCGCGCCATGGGGTGGCGCGAGGGCGTCTGTCCTGTCGTGCTGCTCGATGTGAAGACCGCCTCGGGGGCAGCATCGCCGCAATATATGTCGTGCGTCTTGAACAGCTCTATCGGCAGGAACGGAATGCGTGCCACGCAGTCGACCCCGGCAGGGTCGATACCCACGAGCCTTACGTACTCGCGGTATGGGGCGCATCTCTCCGACTGGAAGCGGAACAGGCCGACGGCCGCTCTTTCGAATTCGGCGTCGGAGCTTATATGCAGTATCTCTTCAATATCGGTCATAAGCATCAAAAACAACGATTGCCGGAACAATGGCCTGCATTGTCCCGACAGTCGTCGTCAAATATTGCAATCCCTACTTTTTGCCCTTGGGCGCAAGGATCATGTTCATCTTCTTGCCTTCGAGCGTGGGCATCACCTCGACCTTGGCAACCTCCTCGAGATCGGTGGCGAAACGCAGCAGCAGAATCTCACCCTGCTCCTTGAAGACGATGCTTCGTCCGCGGAAGAAGACATAGGCCTTGACCTTGGCTCCCTCCTTGAGGAAGTTGGTGGCGTGCTTGAGCTTGAAGTTGTAGTCGTGCTCGTCGGTCTGCGGGCCGAAACGGATCTCCTTGATCACTACCTTGGCCTGCTTGGCCTTGATCTCCTTGGCCTTGCGCCTCTGCTGATAGAGGAACTTCTGATAGTCCGCTATGCGGCATACGGGAGGCTCGGCCTTGGGCGAGATCTCGATAAGATCGAGTTCCATCTCGTCGGCAAGCTTGATGGCATCGCGTATCGGGAGTACCAGATTGGGCTCGACATTGTCGCCCACGACACGTACCGTGGGAGCCGTAATCTCGTTGTTGATACGGTGGGGGTTCTCTTTTTCCGGTCGGCGCGGGCCGTTGGACCGGTTTGCCTGGTTCTGATTATTCCCCGAGATCTGCGGTCTCGGCTTGAATGGTCTTTGATTTGCCAAGTTGGTTTGCTTGTTTTTTTGATTGTTATTTTATTTTGTTGGCTTCGATTTCCTCGTTTACCAGTCCCGTGATGTAGTTGCGGAACTCCTCGAGCGTCATCTGGCCCTTGTCGCCCTCGCCCTGTGCGCGTACGGATACGAGACCGGAGGCCTCCTCCTTTTCGCCGACGATGAGCAGGTAGGGTATTCGCTTGAGCTCGTTGTCACGGATCTTGCGGCCGATTTTCTCGTTGCGGTCGTCGATCTGCGTACGTATGTCGTTGCGGTTGAGGTACTCTACCACCTTGTTGGCATAGTCGTTGAACTTCTCCGATATGGGCAGTACCACTGCCTGGTCGGGAGCCAGCCACAACGGGAACTTGCCGGCGGTATGCTCCAGCAGCACGGCCACGAAACGTTCCATCGAACCGAACGGTGCACGGTGGATCATGATCGGGCGGTGGAGTTTGTCATCTGCACCCTTGTATGTCAGGTCGAAACGCTCCGGCAAGTTGTAGTCCACCTGGATAGTACCCAGCTGCCAGCTGCGGCCGATGGCGTCCTTGACCATGAAGTCGAGCTTCGGACCGTAGAATGCGGCTTCGCCGTACTCCACGACGGTATTCAGACCCTTGTCCTTGGCGGCCTTGATGATTGCGCTCTCGGCCTTGTCCCAGTTCTCGTCCGAGCCGATGTACTTCTCGCGGTTGTTGGGGTCGCGCAGCGAAATCTGTGCCGTATATTTGTCGAACTTCAGCGTCTTGAAGATGTAGAGCACGATGTCGATCACCTTCTCGAACTCCTCGAGGAGCTGGTCGGGGCGTACGAACATGTGGGCATCGTCCTGCGTGAATCCGCGTACACGGGTAAGTCCGTGGAGCTCACCGCTCTGCTCGTAACGGTAGACCGTTCCGAACTCGGCAAGGCGCAGCGGCAGGTCCTTGTACGAACGAGGTTTGCTGCGGTAGATCTCGCAGTGGTGCGGGCAGTTCATCGGTTTGAGCAGGTACTCTTCGCCCTCGATCGGGGTCTTGATCGGCTGGAACGAATCCTTGCCGTACTTTGCATAGTGGCCCGATGTCTTGTAGAGCTCGATGTTGCCGATGTGCGGTGTTATCACCTGCTGGTATCCGTATTCCTTCTGTATCTGGCGGAGGAAGCGCTCCAGACGGTCACGCAGTTCGGCGCCTTTGGGCAACCACAACGGCAGACCCTGGCCTACGCGCTGCGAGAAGGTGAAGAGTTCGAGTTCCTTGCCCAGCTTGCGGTGGTCGCGCTTCTTGGCCTCTTCGAGCATGGCCAGATATTCGTCGAGCATCGACTTCTTGGGGAACGAGATACCGTAGATACGGGTCAGCATCTTGTTCTTCTCGTTGCCGCGCCAGTATGCACCGGCGACCGACGTCAGCTTGAGAGCCTTGATGAGTCCCGTGTTGGGGATATGCGGACCACGGCACAGGTCGGTGAATGCGCCGTTGGTGTAGAATGAAATCGTACCGTCTTCGAGGTCGCTTATGAGCTCGACCTTGTACTGGTCGCCCTTCTCGGTGAATGTCTTCAAAGCGTCGGCCTTCGATACTTCGGTGCGGACGAGCTGCTCCTTGTTGCGGGCCAGTTCGACCATCTTGTTCTCGATAACCGGGAGGTCGGCCTCGGTGATGGGCACCGGCGAGTCCACATCATAGTAGAAACCGTTCTCGATGGCGGGGCCTATGCCGAACTTGATGCCCGGATAGAGAGCCTCGAGGGCCTCGGCCAGAAGGTGCGACGACGTGTGCCAGAAAGCGTGCTTGCCTTCTGCATCGTCCCATTTGTAGAATTTGATCGAGGCGTCCTGCTCGATCGGGCGCATCATGTCTACTGTTGCGCCGTTTACCGAGGCGGCCAGCGAGTCGGCAGCTAAACGAGGGCTGATACTCTCCGCAACCTGGTAAGCCGTAGTTCCCTTTTCGTATTCGCGTACCGAACCGTCCGGGAATGTTACTTTGATCATAGTTGAATTTTGAGTTTAGTTATTTGTTCTGTGCGCCTTCGCAGCTCCACAATGACGAGACGGATTACTGCTCAGCTGCGCGTTGTTTCCATTTTTACTACTCTTCGGGTTCCGTTTGCGGCAGGTCCTTGACATTGACGTCGCGGCCCTTGTCGCGCTCGAAGCGTTGCAGCGGGTTGGACGTCCACTCCTGCCATGCACGGCGTCTGCCGACTATGTCGATGGCCGCATATACGGCATTGCGCATCGATTGAGGGTCGGCCTTGTCCTGCCCGGCGATGTCGTATGCCACCCCGTGGTCGGGCGATGTGCGTACGTGCGACAGCGAGGCCGTGAAGTTGACTCCGTCGGGCGAAAGCGTCTTGAACGGGGTCAGGCCCTGGTCATGGTACATGGCCAGCACGGCGTCGTATTTCATGTAGCCTCCGTTTGCGAAGAGACCGTCGGCCGCGAAGGGACCGAATGCCAGTATTCCGTTCTCATATGCCTCGACAATCGCCGGCTTGATCGTCTCCTGTTCCTCGACCCCGAGAAGCCCGCCGTCACCGGCATGCGGGTTGAGGGCAAGTACGGCTATGCGCGGCGCTACTATGCCGAAATCCTGTACCAGCGATTCGTGCAGCTGCCTGAGCCTCGCGACGATCTTCTCTCTGGAGATTGCGGCGCTCACCTCCGATACGGGAATGTGTATCGTGACCAGACCTACGCGCAGCCTGTCGCTGCACATGATCATCATGGGTTCGCCTCCGAGTGCCGCCGCAAAGAATTCGGTATGGCCCGTATAGCGGAACGATTCGCTCTGTACGCTCTCCTTGTCGATCGGGGCCGTGACCACAGCGTCGATCTCCCCGGCCTTAAGCTCTTCGGTCGCCTTTACGAGTGCCTCCACTGCGGCTTTGCCTGCCTCCTGCGAGAGCTTGCCGGGTTCCACCTTCAGGTTCTCGCCGCCGCAGGCTACCAGGTTTACGCGTCCGCGTTTGGCCTCGCGTGCAGACTGGCATATGTTGAACTGTATGTTTTCCAGCTCCTCGATGGTGCCGCGATAGTATTCGGCGGCAATCGGCGAGCCATATATTACCGGCGTGCAGAGTTCGGCCATGCGCTGGTCGGCGAAGGTCTTGAGAATGACCTCCCAGCCGATGCCGTTGGTATCGCCCTGCGTAATGCCTATCTTGAGTCTTGTTTCGGACATAAATGCTTATTCTTCAACCTGCAAATCTACTAATAATTTTTGATTATTCGCGGTGTCGCGGCTCTTTTTAACCGTTTGTGGCGGCTTTTGGAGATGAATGCGGCCTTTTATGTGTAGATTTACATCTGCCGGCGACGGAATTCGGCGCATATTACGGCCGTGGCCACCGCCACGTTGAGCGATTCGCTCCCGTGCCTGTCGGTCGGGTAGGGAGGTATGAAGAGCTTGCGGGTGACCGATGCAGCGCAGGCTCCGGAGATGCCGCGCCCCTCGTTGCCCATGACGACGATGCCTGCGGCCGACAGAGGCGTCTGGTAGAGGTCGTCGCCTTCGAGGAATGTGCCGTAGACCGGAATGCCGGCCCTGGCGGCCTCCGACAGCGTCGCCGCGAGGTCGAGGTAGTGTACCCTGACACGCAGAATGGCCCCCATCGTTGCCTGCACGACCTTGGGGTTGAAGCAGTCGGCCGTTGCCGGCGAGCAGATGACCTCGTCGATGCCGAACCAGTCGGCCAGTCGTATGATCGTGCCGAGGTTGCCGGGGTTCTGCACGTCGTCGAGAGCCAGTACGAGCTTGTTCCGCAAAACGCCGGCGTCGAACCGGTGATGCGGGATCTCGACCACGGCGAGCGAGTTGTTCGGGGTCTTGAGCATGGATATGCGCTCCATCTCCTTGGTCGTCACCGTCTCGGCAACCCCGTCGAATACCCCTTCGAGGGCATATGTCCTGCGTATGCGCAGTGGCGATGCCATAATCTCGCCGATGAGTTTCTCTCCCTCGGCGATAAAGCACCCGCTTTCATCGCGGAAACGCTTGTCCGCAAGCGAGCGGACGAATTGTATCTCGGCTTTGGTCATATATGAAGACAAAGATAAGAATTTCCGTTTTCACTCGCCCCGTTCTGCCTCTTTTTATTTAATTTTGTCTGCGGATAGAACGATTTGCATTATGACCATAGATCTTTTTCAGGAGAAGGTGGCCGCCGGCGAGCCGTTGGCCGGTGACGAGATGATAGAGTTCATGCGTGAGCAGAGCGACCTGTCGCGGCAACTGCTTTTCGAACTCAACGGCAGTTACCATACGCCGGACGAGATACGCGACCTTTTTTCGCGCATTACCGGCCGCGAGGTCGATTCTTCGTTCCGCATGTTCCCTCCATTCTATACCGATTTCGGAAAGAACATACACGTCGGCCGCAATGTCTTCATCAATGCCTGCTGCCAGTTCCAGGACCAGGGCGGCATCTATATAGGCGACGGCAGCCTTATCGGCCACAGTGTCGTGCTTGCTACTTTGAACCACGGCCTCGATCCCGGGGACCGGCAGAACCTCTACCACGCGCCGATACGTATCGGGCGGGGCGTATGGATAGGCGCACATGCGACCGTACTTGCCGGCGTAAACATCGGTGACAATGCCGTTGTGGCAGCCGGAGCCGTCGTAACCAGGGACGTGCCTGCCGATTCGGTTGTCGGCGGCGTGCCTGCGAAGTTCATACGTTCGATATATTCGAAATAGAGGCCCGTACCGGCGGATACCTTATTCCGCGCTCTCGTCCGCATCTCCCGTAAACAATCCGCGTCCGACCGCCTCGAACGTACGGCCCTCTTCGGCTATCTGCGTGGAGGGAAATATGGCACGCGCCTCTTCCAGTAGTATGGACGTATCCTTGTAGCGGGACGAGAAGTGTCCTATGAGCAGCTCTCCGGCTTCGGCGTCGCGGGCCGTACGTGCGGCCTGAGCCGCCGTCGAGTGCCCACGTTCCTTGGCTACGGCACGTTCGCTGTCGGCGTATGTCGCCTCGTGATAGAGCAGGTCGACACCGTGTATCGTCCGGGCAATCCTTGCCGAATAGTTGGTGTCCGAACAGTAGGCATACGAAGCCGGCAGGTAAGGCAGGTAGGTCAGGTCGCTGTTTTCTATCCGCGTACCGTCGTCGAGGGTTACCGCCTCGCCACGCTTGGCCGCCACGATCTGTGCTATCGACAGACCGTAGCGTTCGATCTTGAACTTGTCGACGTTGAGCTGCGGGGGCTTTTCACGGAAAAGGTACCCCGAGGCCGCAAGCGAGTGGCGCAGCGGAATACTCCATACTTCGAGCGTGCGGTTCTCGAAGATGAGCCGGTGTTCCGTTGTCGGGACCTCGGTCCACTTCACCTCATAGGGCAGGTGGCTGTCGAAGTAGCGCAGGTGGCAGTCGAGAATCTCGCCGAACGGCTGCGGCGCGAAGACTTCGAGCGGCGTCTGCCGCCCGTAGAGCCCGAGCGTCGAGATCAGCGGAAAGAGCCCGTAGACATGATCCCCGTGCAGGTGCGAGATGAAGACCCCGCGCAGTTTCAGCGGGTTGAAGCCGCGGCGGAACATCTGTTGCTGCACGCCTTCGCCGGCGTCGACCAGATAGTACTGCTCGTTGACGTTGACTATCTGTGCCGAGGGGTGACGGTCTGCCGTGGGCTTGGCCGAGGCGGCCCCGAGTATGGTTACCTTTACGGGCATGTTACTTCCGTGCCAGCAGGAAACGTTCGCAGTCGAGGGCGGCAACGCAACCCGACCCTGCAGCCGTGATTGCCTGGCGGTAGTGCGGGTCCTTGACGTCGCCGGCGGCGAAGACGCCTTCGACGCTCGTCTTCGAGGTTGCGCCGGAGGTTATGATGTAACCTTCGGCATCGAGGTCGAGCTGTCCCTTGAAGAGCTCGGTATTGGGGTGGTGGCCGATGGCCAGGAAAAATCCGTCGATGTCGATCGTGCGCTCCGAGCCGTCGGTGTGGACCAGACGGGCTCCGGTTACTCCGTCATCGTCGCCCAGGACTTCGGCCGTGTTGTATTCGAACAGCACCTCGATGTTGGGTGTCGCGAATACGCGCTCCTGCATCGCCTTCGAGGCGCGCAGGAATGGCTTGCGGACAACCATGTAGACATGGCGGCACAGTGAGGCGAGGTAGGTCGCCTCCTCGCAGGCCGTATCGCCGCCGCCGACGACGGCCACGTCCTTCCTGCGGTAGAAGAATCCGTCGCATGTGGCGCAGGCACTCACTCCCATGCCGCGGTATTTTGTCTCGGAGGGCAGGCCGAGATAGCGCGCACTTGCACCGGTGGCTATGATGACGGCCTCGGCCGCGATCTCCTTTTCGCCGTCGACTACGGCCTTGAACGGCCTCGACGACAGATCGATCGATGTTACGACACCCATGCGGACATCGGCGCCGAAGCGTTCGGCCTGCTTGCGCAGGTCGGCCATCATGGCGTTGCCGTCGACTCCTTCGGGATAACCCGGGAAGTTCTCTATCTCGGTCGTGGTGGTGAGCTGCCCGCCCGGCTCGATGCCTTCATAGAGTACGGGCGACAGGTTGGCGCGTGAGGTGTATATGGCAGCCGTGTAGCCGGCGGGGCCGCTGCCGATGATCAGACATTTAACATTTTCCATATTCGTAGGTTTTTGATTTCTCTTTTCTGTAACGTGTAGTTTCGCGGCCGAAATAGTCGAAGACTATCCATTCGCTGCCGTCGCGGACGATGAAGCGGCCGCTCTCCTCGTCGCGTTCGGCCATGTCGTACCGCGTGGCGATTATGCGGTTGCCTTCGCGGTCTATCACTCCGGCCCCGTCGGCCGTTTCGACCACCGCGCGGTTTTCGTGGAAATTCTCGGCATAGGTGTATTGCGGCTCGATAACCGTATTGCCTTCGGTGTCGGCGTAACCGTAGAGCCGGCCGACACGTATGCGTCGCATCATGTCGTGCGGAGGGTCGATCTCGTCGAATTCGGGAGTGCGCGACCCTGTCGCCATGGTCGTGTCTGATGTCGGCACTTCGCCGATGGCCGGTATGTATTGCTGGCGGCCGATATACTCTCCGATAGCCGCAATTTCGGCTTCGACCTCCTCGGGTGCGGCGGCCGTGTGCGAATAGCTGTAGCGTATGGGGTGGAGACGTCCGTCGTCGCCGAATATCAGGTTCGACGGCTTGAGGTTGTCGTGCACGAACCCGGCGGCGCGCATCTCGCCGGCAAGCCGGGCGAATGCCGCCTCTATTTCTCTTGTGGCGATGTGCGTCACGGCCTTGTCGAGTGATTCGCCCTGCGGCAGACGGTGCAGGAGTACGTCGCAATGGCCGGTCTGGCCTGCCGAATTGCGGAACTCAAGCTCGTTGTGCAGCATTCGGTATTCGGTTAGGAACGTACAGCGCGAACGCCGTATCTCCTCGGCTGCACGCTCGGCCATTGCCGCGGCTTCGCGTGTCAGCGGTGCGCACAAAAGATACCGCTCCGTGCCGATCGTGACGACGGCCTCGGCAAGCATGTAGGTGCGAGACATGCCGCACCTGCCGGCTGGTTTCTCAACCCTGATGTTCCGCAATGTTGCGAACTGCCGGTTTCCGTGCTCGAGGGCCTCTGCGAAAGCTGTGATTGTCGGGATCATGGTCTTGGGAAGGTTATCTCATGTCGGTTACGCTGCGTGACCCGATGTTGAGCATCGTGACCAGCTCGGCGACGGAGGCATTGAAACTCATGCCGCGGTACGGAGGCGTGCAGAGGTCGCCGCGCTGCATGCGTATCATCTCGTTGAAGGGTTCGGGCATGACGCTCGATGCCTCGGCGAGTATGCGTGCGTAGCGGTTTTCGGTGTCGGCCTCCTCCTCGGTGGGGAAGATCACCGGTCGGACCAGCGGGTTTGACGATATGTGTATGTTGATCAGCAGGACGTTGCCGTCGCTGGTACCCAGTGACTTGATGCGCCCTGCCACATCGAGCAGCTCGCGCTCGTCGCAGTCCGACGCCTCGCCGTCGGTGATGTTGAAGACCACGGGCGGGAAACTTTCGGCATTCTGCGGACGCCGGCACCATTCATCGACCATGTCGCGTACGAACAGCAGTGCTTCGTACATCGGCGTGTCGCCGTCGGCCCTCGGTGTGATCCATTGCGGGCACTCCTCGACATGGACTGCCGGGCTTCCGTCGGGCAATATGCGTTCCGTCGACCGCCGGATTGTTGCGGGAGCGTACAGGGGCATTTCGCTGACCGGAATGAACGTGCGCTTCGGGTCTATCAGCGGTGTGACGTCGTTGCCGGCATAGCCTATAAGGGCAATGTCGTAGTAGTCGCGTATGCCGTCGTCGCGGCGTGCACGCATGACCAGTTCGTTCAGCAGGTTGTTGGTAACCTCAGCCACGGCTTCGGCTTTCGACAGCCTGCGGCCGTCGAACTGCAGCTCCTCGAGCATCGACTGCGACTGGTCGATGGCTATGACGAATGCCGTGCGGTGACGGCGTGTGATCTCCTGTTCGTACATCTCCGTGTCGGTTTTAGTCGAGTCCCCTTACGACCCGGTAATCGAGCGCGCGTTCGTCTGCCGAGTCGCAGTCGATGCCGTAGCCTACGCTCATCTCCATCGAGCAGTCGTTGCGGCGGTCGTTGTCGGTCATCTTGCGCAGCGATGCGTGTATGTTTTCGGCCGATGTGACGGTGTCCTTCAGTTCCTCTTCGTCGGGGGTGTGCCCGAGAATCTTTGCGAGCGTGTCGGCAGCCCAGCTGTATGCGTAGTCGGCATAGTTCGCGGCGAACTCCCCGAACCGGCGTCCGAGCTCTTCTGGCGTGGCTATCTCTCCGCTCTCCAGTGCTTCGAGTATCTCGCCGACGGCTCTCTTGGTGATGAACTGCCCGGCAAGGTCGACCCACTCCCCGCGTCCGTCGCAGCCCGACGGGCGGCCGTCACGCAGCATCGCCCCGAGCGAAGCCACGATGCACTTGTTGTAGAGGCTTATGCCCTTCCGCAGGTTCGCGGCCTTGATGAATACCTTGTTGTATCCGTACAGCTCGGTTTCGGGGTTCTCCTCCTTGAGCGTGTTCAGTATGTTCAGTCCCCTGATCAGCTTGCCGGTGATGTAGGGGTTGTACTCCTCGAAATTGATTATGTCGCCGCCGACCCTGCGCTTGTCGCGTTTCGGCCACTTCTCGATGTCGCGCACGGTGCCGTAGCTCGTGAGGTTGGCCCCGGGAATGAGCATCGAGCGGCCGTTGTTCTCGATGAGGTACGAGTATGGCAGGTCGGCTATGTCGTGGTGGCGCGAATGGTGCCCCAGAACCATGGTGAACGGGGCTTCGATGGCCGGGGACATGATGTAGGCTCCGCTGGCGAACTTGCAGCCGCGAAGGTGGACGGACTGGTGCACGGCACCGCTCTTGAAAAGGTGGTTGCTCTGGTTCGAGCCGCTGCCGGCGTTGAAGAACGAGAATATTCCCGCGATCAGCAGCGTCGACTTGTGGTGCGAGACCGTGTATGGTCCGGCGAATATCGAGGCGGCCTCGCCGTTTTCGCAGTGCGAGTTGGCGAAGAAGAGCGACTCGCTGGCCGAGAAGCCCTTGTCCATGATGACGGCCTCGCCGATGAAACAGCGCTCGATGATCGAGCCGTTGTCGATGTGCACGCCCTGTGCCGTTATGAAGTCGTAGGCCTTGACGTCCACGCCTATGAACGAATCGTCGCCTACGGTGCCGTTCTGGAGGACCGAGCAGCCGTCGATGGTGACGTTGCGCCCGATGTTGGTCTCCCGAATGAACCGCGCACCGCTTATGCGGCTGCCGTCGCCGATGTGTCCGATGTGCGACCTGTGCGCCGCGGCTATTGCCTCGGCCATCTCTGTCAGGCGGGCGACAGTGCGGCTGCGATGGCGGTACACTGCCGCCAGATATCCGGCCTGAGCCGTCAGTCCCTCATATATGGTGACGCTGCGGCCTTCGTTCTCGTTCATCGTCGCGACCTTCACTCCGTTGCCGAAAGAACTCTCGCAGCGGCACTCCAGTGCCGTGACGTTCTCGATGGTGACGTTGTCGCCTATGTCGTAGTTGCGGACCTCCGAGTTGCGCAGTACCGTGTCGCGGCCTATGCGTACATGCCCGTGCAGCCTGCAGCCGGTCATCTGCGACGTGGCGAAACCGTCGGTGACCTCGATGGCCGACCAGTCGTCGGCTCTGTTGCCTGCTGCCTCCAGAACGCGTATCTCGTCGTCTGTCGGCTTCCTGAAAATCGTTGTCTTCATTTGCTTATATTATGCAAATATAAAGATTCGATTTCAATATTCCAATTCACCGGCCCTGCCCGTTCTGTCCAAAGCGTATCTCTTTCCGTTCCTGACGATTGTCGCTTTCCCGTTGCGGAACGGTTTTACGGCGTCACAGCGGCCGCAGCGTATGGCCGCACGGCCGCTGCGGTCGATGAAACTCCAGCAGTCGGCGAGCCGTACCGCGGCCAACCCTTCGCTGAAGTCGAAACCGCAGTCGTACAGCGGCGGGATTACGAACTTGCCGCCGTCGGCATAGCCCCACAGACCGTCGCGGTTTTCGAGGCAAGGCTCTCCGGATTCATTGCTGCTGCATCTTGTCCCGTATTCAATGAGTTCCTTCAACCCGAAGAGGACGGGGCTTTGCGAACGGAGCAGTCTGGCAATGCGGTATTGCACGGCCATGCATTCCGATGCGAACAGCCCGAGAATCTCGTCCAGCGCCCGGCTTCTGCCGGTTACGGCCTCGCGCGGGCTGATCAGCAGGACTTCGTCCGTGTCGAACCGCTCATGCAGCGATGCATCGGCGGCCATGGCATGCAGGGCCGTCGATATGAGGGCTATGGGATAATCGTCGATCGTCCGGTCGAAATATTCGGCCGTGCGAGACGGGTGCTGGTAGGCGGCCGTGCCGGTCTCCTCGCTCCGTTGTCCCGCGAACTCGGGACTGAACATAGCGTCGAAGTCGATAAGCCTGATCTCGCCGCCGGGCGTCACTATCATGTTTTCGGGCTTGAGGTCTCCGTGCGCCCACTCCTGCTCCAGCAGATGCAGCGCCATGCGGTCGAATGCCACTGCCAGACGGCCGATCTCCAGGCAGTCGCCTGCGTGGCGTGCGATGGCGCTCTGCAGCGTCTCGCCCTCGATCCACTCGTCGAGCACCACGTCGACCCATTGACCGTGGCGGCGGTCCGTGTGTATGTAGAGCTCGTCGTGCAGGCACCGTTGCCCGTATATCTCACGCAGATTGCGTTTGGGGCGGGTGTAGCACTTGAGCATGCACGTGCGTCCCTCGTGCCGTATCCTGAATATGACCGAGCTGTTGCCTACACGGAACTCAGGACGTCCGTCGGCATCGCGTAAAACATCGATGACACCCAGGGTCCGTGTAAGACCGTAGGTGTCATTCAATGCGTTAATGTATTGCGGAGTTGTCAGCAACATGGCCGCAATGTCGGTTTTGCCTCGCGCGGCATCAGTGGCAGTGGCCGCATTCGTGGTCGCCGCACTCGTGATCTCCGCATTCGTGGTCGCCGCAGTCACAGTCGTGGCAGTGGCAGCCGCCTTTCGATGCAAGGTCTTCGGGCGTAACGTCGCGCACCGATACAACCTCGACGTCGAAGTTGAGGGTCTTGCCGGCCATCGGGTGGTTGAAGTCCATCTTCACGCTCTCGGGCATCACCTCCTTGATGACGCCGATCATGCGGTTGCCGTTGGCGTCGCTCATGGGTACCTGGCTGCCGACGAAGAGTATCTCCTCGGCGATCTTGCCGTCCATCATGAATACGGTCTTGGGCAGCTCGACAACGGCTTCGGGAATAACCTCGCCGTAACCGTCCTTCGGCTCAAGCGTGAACGATACTTTATCTCCTGCGGACTTGCCCATTACAGCCTCTTCGAATTTGGGCAGCAGCATGCCCGTGCCGCAGATGAATTCCAGCGGCGCATCGGGTTTCGACTGGTCGGCTATCTGTCCGTCTACGGTAAGCTTGTAATGTACAGCCACCATCTTGTTCTTGTCTACTTTCATTTTCTGATCAAGTGTTGTTTGTGAATAAATATATGGTTATTTTCAGTGTTCCTACTCCTCGTTGCGGCATACCAGGTTGCGGTCTCCGTACCCGTTGTCGATCTTGGTAACGTACGGGAAGAATTTCGACGTGCGTACCCATTCGAGCGGGAAGGCGGCCTCTTCGCGTGAATAGGGGTGCGTCCACTCTCCCGCGATCTCGAACGCCGTGTGCGGGGCGTTGGCCACGACATTGTCGGCCTGGCCTGCGATGGCCTCGCATTCGCGTTTGATCTGTATGAGCGACCCGATGAAACGGTCCATCTCGGCCTTGGGCTCGCTCTCGGTCGGCTCGACCATCAGCGTCTCGTGTACGGGGAACGAGAGCGTCGGGGCGTGGAATCCGTAGTCCATCAGTCGGTGGGCTATGTCGCCGCAGTCGACGCCGTACTCCTTCTTGAACATGGTCAGGTCGAGGATCATCTCATGACCCACGCGTCCGTTTTCGCCGGTGTAGTAGGTGCGGTATTCACCGGCCAGCGCAGCCGACATGTAGTTGGCGTTGACTATGGCCATCTCCGTGGCGTGGCGCAGCCCGCTTTCTCCCAGCATCTTGATATATCCGTAGGTAATGGGCAGCAGCATCGCCGATCCCCACGGGGCCGAGGCTACGGCCGTGATGCCCTCCTCGCCGCCGGTCGAGACTATCGGGTGCGTCGGCAGGAACTTTGCCAGATGCTCGGCCACGCAGACGGGACCTACGCCCGGACCGCCGCCGCCGTGAGGCATGGCGAAGGTCTTGTGCAGGTTGAGGTGGCAGACATCGGCACCGATGTAACCGGGATTGGTCAGGCCGACCTGTGCGTTCATGTTGGCTCCGTCCATGTAGACCTGGCCTCCGGCATCGTGGACGGCGTCGATGATTTCGCGTATGCGCGATTCGAAGATGCCGTGTGTCGAGGGGTATGTCACCATCAGTCCGCACAGCTCCGAGCTGTACTCCTGTGCCTTCTTTTTCAGGTCCTCGACGTCGATGTTGCCTTCGGCGTCGCATGCCACCGTCACGATCTTCATGCCGGCCATGGCTGCCGACGCCGGATTGGTGCCGTGTGCCGATGCGGGTATGAGTATGATGTTGCGGTAGCCCTGTCCGCGCGACTGGTGGTAGGCGCGTATCACCATAAGGCCGGTGTACTCGCCCGCAGCGCCCGAGTTGGGCTGCAGCGTGCAGGCTGCAAATCCGGTGATGGTGGCCAGATCGTGTTCGAGCTCGCCGATAAGCTCCGTATAGCCTTCTGTCTGGTCGGCCGGGGCGAATGGGTGTATGTTCTGGAAACCGGCCAGCGACAGCGGCTGCATGAGGGCCGCGGCGTTGAGCTTCATTGTGCACGAGCCCAGCGAAATCATCGAGTTGGCCAGCGATATGTCACGCAGTTCGAGGCGCTTGATGTAACGCATCAGGTCGCTTTCGCAGCGGTAGCGGTTGAATACAGGTTCCGTAAGTATCTCCGAACGACGCTGCAGCGACGGTGCTATTTCGGGCTCGGATACCATCTTGACGCTCTTTGCCTTGCGGCCTTTGGCCTCGGCGAAGATCGCAACGACGGCCTCGACCTCTTCGGGTGTCGTCACCTCGTCGAACGACATGTGCACGCGTTCGTCCGAAGGGTAGTGGAAGTTGATGCCGTGCTCCAGGGCGAGCGACTGTATTACCGAGGCTTCGGCCTCGACCTCCAGCGTGTCGAAGAACGAAGCGTTTGCCAGACGGTAGTCCATCGCCGTGAGGGCCTTGGCTACGCTGGCTGCAGCGAGGTGTGCGGTCAGGGCTGCGCGTTTCAGACCCTCGGCTCCATTGTATATGCAGTAGAATCCGACCATCGAGGCCATCAGGGCCGATGCCGTGCAGATGTTCGACGTGGCGCGTTCACGCTTGATGTGCTGTTCACGCATCTGAAGGGACATGCGCAGTGCGCGGTTGCCGCAGCGGTCTACCGATACGCCGATGATGCGGCCGGGCATGTTGCGCTTGAAGGCCTCCTTTGCGGCCATGTATCCGGCGCTCGGACCTCCGAAGCCCATCGGGCAGCCAAGTCGCTGCGTCCCTCCGACTGCTATGTCGGCGCCCCATTCCGCCGGTGATTTGAGCAGGGCAAGTGCCAGCAGGTCGGCTACGGCAGTTACCGTCACGCCGTGTGCGTGTGCCGAGGCGGCGAAATCCTCATAGTCGCATACGGCTCCGTCGGCTGCGGGATACTGCACCATGGCGCCGAACTCGCGGCCCGTGAAGTCGTACTCGGCATAGTCGTCGACGATAAGTTCGATGCCGAACGGCTCGCTGCGCGTAAGCAGCAGGTCGAGTGTCTGCGGGAAGATGTTGCGGTCAACGAAGAGTTGGTTGCGTCCCTCCTTGACAGCCTCGCGCGAACGCGTCGCGAACATCATCAGCATCGCTTCGGCTGCAGCCGTCGACTCGTCGAGCAGCGAGCAGTTTGCGATCTCAAGTCCTGTGAGCGATATTATCGCCGTCTGGAAGTTGAGCAGGGCCTCGAGGCGTCCCTGCGATATCTCGGCCTGATATGGCGTGTATGAGGTGTACCATGCCGGGTTCTCGAATACGTTGCGCGAGATGACTGCCGGTACTGCCGACGGATAGTAGCCCATTCCGATGAACGAGCGGAACTGGCGGTTTTTGGCGGCCAGCGAGCGTATGTGCTCGGCGAATTCGTACTCGCTCATGCCCTCTTTCGGAAGGTCGAGCGGCTTTTTGAGCCTGATGGACTGGGGTATGACCTGCGAGATCAGCTCTTCGACGGATTTTACACCTATGACGTCGAGCATCTCTTTAAGATCCTTGCTGTTGCTGCTTGTGCCGATGTGTCTGTCGGCGAACTTGTCGAACATATCCTGTGAGTTTGTTTTGTAGTTTGTTTCCGGTTCAATATTTGAAACTGCTGCCGCCGATGAACTCGCGGAGCAGAGATGTCGGCGGGATCTCGTCGGGTTTTACCGGCGTGAAGTTGTCGAGAAACTTGAGCAGACGGCTCGCCTCGCCGTATTCGGGTACGGTGTCGGGAACCTCGCGGAGTATGGGCTCGACGAACGGGCGCAGTACCGAGATCTCGTAGAAGAGCGACGAGTTGAACATGACGTCGGCATTCTCCTGATAGGGGAATATGTGTATCTCCTCGCCGCGGCGGACGCTGCCCCAGCGGGCTATCGTGGCGTAGGCGTTGCTTCCGCGTGTGGCATAGTCGCGTGTTATGCGGCGCAGCAGGCGGTTGTCGGTCGTCGGTATGCGCGAGAGGTTGTCCATGGCTACCGAGGTGAAACACGATATGTAGATCTTGAATTTCAACTTGTCGGGAATACTCGGCGTGAGGCGCGGGTTGAGGCCGTGGATACCCTCCATGATGAGTATCGAGCGCTCGTCGAGCTGCAGCGGGTTCTCGTGCCACTGGCGCTTGCCCGTGATGAAGTCGTAGCGCGGAATGGCCACGCTCTCGCCGGCGGCAAGGCGCTTGAGGTGCTCGTTGAGCTGTGCCAGGTCTATGGCCTCGAGGGCTTCATAGTCGTAGTCGCCCTTTTCGTCGCGCGGCGTCTTTTCGCGCTCGACGAAGTAGTCGTCCAGCGATATGAGTACGGGGTTGAGTCCCAGTACACGCAGCTGTACGCCCAGACGTTTGGCGAATGTAGTCTTGCCGCTCGATGACGGGCCCGAAATCAGGACCATGCGGACGCCGCGTGAAGAGTTGGCCTCGGCTATGGTGTCGGCTATCTGTCCCAACTGCTTTTCGTGGAAAGCTTCGGCTATCTTTATCAGCTCGCTTGCGTCGCCTCCCAGAACCTTCTCGTTGAGACTGCCGACGGTGGGGACCCCCATGATGTTGACCCACGTCTGGTATTCGTGGAAGATGTCGAACATCTTGTCGAGGTGTATGGCCGTGTCTATCTTCGAGATGTCCGAACGTTTGGGCAGTGCGAGGTAGAAACCGTTGTAATAGGGACGTATGTCGAAGGCCTCGACGTATCCCGTCGATGGCGCGAGCGCCCCGTAGAAATATCCGGCGATGTCGCCCATGGTGTATATCTCGCTGTAGAGGCGCGGCCGTGTCTCGAGCAGTACGGTCTTGTCGTCGAATCCCAGCCGCTCGTATATCTCGCGTGCTTCGGTCGTAAGGACCTTGCGGCGGGTTATGGTGAGGTTGTCGGCGACTATGCGGCGCGCCGCGGCCGCTATCTCGTCGCAACGTGCCTGTGAGATTTCACGCTCCCCCTCGATCTCGCAATAGAAACCGTCGCCGAGAGAGTGGCGTATGTAGAAACGGTGGCCGGGGCATACCTCCCTTACGGCCGCCTGCATGATGAACGATGCCGTGCGCTGGTACACGCGGTATCCCTCGAAGTGGGTTATGTCTATGAAACGGACGGTTACGGGCGTGTAGACCCTGTAGTTCAACTCCTTGATACGGTTGTTGACGTACGCCGCCAAAAAAGGATACTTCCCACCTGCTCCGAGTCCCTTCACGATGTCGAGCAGCGACGTACCCATCTCGGTGTCAATGGACGACCCGGTATTTTCGCAAATGATTCTTATCTTTTCCACTTTGTTGTCCGATGCAAAATAACTTTGTAAAGATAGTGATAATTTCGTAACTTTGACACGCTGTAATATTTTTTGTATGAAGAAGACACTATATGTCCTGTGCTTCGTACTGCTGCTTACCCCGGCGGCAGTAGCGTTCTACCACAGATATGTGGAACGGCACCAGATCGTAATCCTGTCGACGAACGACATGCATGCCGCCATTGAAAACTTCCCGCGACTGGCCGAGGCCGTCGAGGAGTGCCGCGATACGGCCACGGTGGTGCTGGTCGATGCGGGTGACCGCTGGACCGGCAATGCCTTTGTAGACCTGGCGCCCGAACCGCGCAAACCCATCATAGACCTGATGAACGAGCTCCGTTACGATGTCGGTACATTCGGCAACCACGAGTTCGACGGAGGCAAGGAGTTCCTTGCCAGAATGCTTCCCGAATACGGTTTCAGGCTTGTATGCGCCAATATTGAGAGCGAGGACGGAACGTTCCCGTATGTAGCGCCATCGACCATTGTTGAGGCCGATGGAGTGAAGATAGGCTTTGTGGGTGTCGTGACCAACTACGACAACGGCCACCCCGACGGCAATCACAGCTGTTTCGAAGGTTTGCGCTTCCCCGACCCGCAGCAGTCCGCCATCGACGAGGCTGCCGCGATAAAACGCAAGTGCGACATTATGGTTCTGGTTTCGCACATGGGTTATGACAAGGATCTCGAACTCGCCGGCCGTACGGACGACTATGACCTTATAATCAGCGGCCATACCCATGTGCTGGCCGATACCGTCGTGCGCAATACCGTCATCGGCCAGACGCGCAAGTCTCTGATAGCCGTCGGCGCCACGAAGATCACCATGCGCGGGCTTGACATACGCAGCATCGAATACGAGAATATTATGCTCGACGGGTATGAGGCCGACGATGATTTCCAGGAGATGGTGGACGAAATCATGGCCGACCCTCACCTGCACGAGAAGGTGGGATACAACGCCGTACCGCTCGACCGTGTAGGTCTTGCCGACATGCAGACATCGATAATCGCACGCGCCACTGGCTCCGACGTCGGATTCTACCATTACGGTGGCATACGCCTTACGGAACTTGCGGCCGACAGCATAAGCCGTGCGCAGCTCTTCGATCTCGAACCCTTCTTCTCGACGGTGACGACCATGAAGATGACGCCAGAGCAGATGCGTCACATGATCATCACCAAATACAACGATACGGGCAATGCCAAGGAGTCTCACCGTGTTGATCTCTTCTCGACGACGCCCTATACTATCTGGGTGGACGACCGCGGCGAGGCCGTAGACGTGACATTCCCGAAACTCCGTCCCGGGCATCTCTACAAGGTGGCCATGTGCAACTACATAGCCGACAAATATGACGGCATAGAGGCTGTCGATATCGAGCCGCACGAGGATATGAAGGTTCTCGATCTGGGTATAGAGTATTTCCGCACACACTCGCCGGTGCGCTTCTCGAATACCCCGAAACAGCATGTCGCCAGGCGCTGATTATGTCGCATGCCGCTGAATTGCGTGACGCCGGCCCGAACATCGGCCGGCGTCACACTTCTTTTCTGACGTAACATGCTGATTGGCCGTGTAAAAAACTCGCCTTCATGCTTGCATATTGCCGAAACTTTCGTAACTTTGCAGTCCTTGTGCGCGGGTAGTACGCGCGTGAGGGCTGTAAATAACTTATTATTAACTTTTTAACGAGCGATTGTATCGCAAATTCAAATTCCAACATGGAAGAAGTAAAGAAAACAGTAGCCAACGAGGATTTCGATTGGAACGCGTTTGAGAGCGAGTCGAACCTCTATGATCAGTCGAAGGAGCAGATCAGCGAGGCTTATGACAAGACAATGTCGAACATTGCCGTAGGTGAGGTTGTCGAGGGTACGGTAACCGAAATCAACAAGCGCGAAGTCGTCGTGAACATCGGCTACAAGAGCGAGGGTATGATTCCCGTATCGGAGTTCCGCTACAACTCGGAGCTCAAGGTCGGCGACAAGGTTGAGGTTTATGTCGAGTCTGTCGAGGACAAGTCGGGTCAGCTCGCGCTTTCGCACAAGAAAGCCCGTCAGCTCAAGAGCTGGGATCGTGTGAACGAGGCTCTCGAGAAGGACGAGGTAATCAAGGGTTATGTAAAATGCCGTACCAAGGGCGGTATGATCGTGGACGTATTCGGTATCGAGGCGTTCCTCCCCGGTTCGCAGATCGACGTGAAACCGATTCGCGACTACGATGTATATGTTGACAAGACCATGGAATTCAAGGTTGTCAAGATCAACCAGGAGTTCCGCAACGTTGTGGTTTCGCACAAGGCTCTCATCGAGGCCGAGCTCGAAGCTCAGAAGCAGGTCATCATGTCCAAGCTCGAGAAGGGTCAGATCCTCGAAGGTACGGTCAAGAATATCACTTCGTACGGAGTATTCGTCGACCTGGGCGGTGTGGACGGTCTCATTCACATCACCGACCTTTCGTGGGGCCGCGTAAACCACCCCGAGGAGATCGTTTCGCTCGACGAGAAGATCAAGGTCGTTATCCTCGACTTCGACGAGGCCAAGAAGCGTATCGCTTTGGGTCTGAAGCAGCTCGTTCCCCATCCGTGGGAGGCTCTCGATCCCAACCTCAAGGTTGGCGACAAGGTTAAGGGCAAGGTTGTCGTTATGGCCGATTACGGTGCGTTCGTCGAGATCGCTCCGGGTGTAGAGGGCCTTATCCACGTATCGGAGATGTCGTGGAGCCAGCACCTGCGTTCGGCTCAGGATTTCCTGAAGGTCGGCGACGAGGTTGAGGCCGTTATCCTGACTCTCGACCGTGAGGAGCGCAAGATGTCGCTCGGCATCAAGCAGCTTACGGCTGATCCGTGGGAGAACATCGAGACCAAGTACCCCGTAGGTACGAAATGCATGGCAAAGGTTCGCAACTTCACCAACTTCGGCGTATTCGTTGAGATCGAGGAGGGTATCGACGGCCTGATCCACATTTCGGATCTGTCGTGGACCAAGAAGATCAAGCACCCCGGAGAGTTCACTTCGATCGGTGCCGACATCGAGGTTATGGTTCTCGAGATCGACAAGGAGAACCGCCGTCTGAGCCTCGGCCACAAGCAGCTTGAGGAGAACCCCTGGAACGAGTTCGAGAAGCAGTTCTACGTAGACAGCGTTCACGAGGGTACCATTACCGAGATGACTGACAAGGGTGCCATCGTATCTCTCGGCGAGAATGTCGAGGGCTTCGCTCCTGCCAAGCAGCTCGTAAAGGAGGACGGTACCTCGTTGAAACTCGGTGACAAGGCCGAATTCAAGGTTATCGAGTTCTCGAAGGCTTCGAAGCGCATCACTCTCTCGCACACACGTCTGTTCGAGGAGGCCAAGAAGGCCGAGGTTGCTGCCGAGAAGGCTGAGAAGAAGGCCGCTGCAGAGGCTACGAAGTCGAGTGTCAAGAAACTCAACGCTTCGGTTGAGAAGACCACGCTCGGTGACATCGCAGGTCTGGCAGAGCTGAAGGCCGCCATGGAGGAGAGCGCTGCAGCTCCCAAGAAGGCAAAGAAAGAGGAGTAGTACTCCAATATGACGGAACCGCATTGAAGTGCGGTCACCGTATATGTTCGGAAGAGGGTGATTACCGTAAAGGTGCACCCTCTTTTCTGTTACTGCAGATTGAAAAAACGGGTATCTTTGTAACCAAACGGCAATTTGGATAATGATAACATTGAGAGAGGCATCATATGAGGATTGCGAACTGATACGCGCCATGGCGCAGAAGTCCTTCCCCGCAACATATGCCAGTATATTGACCAGGGAACAGATCTCCTATATGATGGAGATGATGTATTCGGCCGATGCTGTCCGCAGTCAGTTCGATGACGGGCACCGCTATTTTATTGCATTTTATGACGGTGAGCCGTGCGGATATGTCTCAATACAGCAACAGGTAGCAGACCTGTTCCATTTGCACAAGATATACGTAGTCCCCGAATTCCAGGGGCGGAAAGTCGGAGGTGCTCTTTTTGACGAGGCAGTTAAACGGATAAAGGAGATGCACCCGGGCCACTGCCGGATCGAACTAAATGTCAACAGGTTCAACAAGGCTCTCGGCTTCTATGAACACAAGGGCATGCGCCGCCTGCGCGAGGGCGATTTCCCGATAGGCAACGGCTACTTCATGAACGACTACATCATGGGGCTGGAGATTTGACTCCGGCCTTGTTTTTTATGGTGGAAACATTATACGGTTGGTAGTACTCTCCGGAAGAATGAGTCTCGCGGAGACAATAAGACAACGGGGGAGTTGCAACTGCAACTCCCCCGTTGTTGTGGGAACCGATGTTTGTCAGTATGTTATGGATATTGATCTTACGACCACTCCGTTGGTGCCAATAGTTGCCCAACTTCCTTTCTTCCCGCTGGTAAAGATGCATACGTTGTTGACGGAGCCTAAACCAAGCGTGCGGCTGATATCATGATAGCTGGCGCCTGCATTGGGGAGCAGGTTAGATCCCGAGAGGGTTGTGGCTTCGCCCGATGCAATGCCCGATGAGGAGGCGGAGATGTATACCGCCGGTTTGTAGTTGCCGTATATCGTACCTCCGTATGCGTACGCGCTTATTGAAGCGTTTACATTGAACGGCTCGGGAACGAAGAATGTCGGTGATATGGCATAGGCATCGGTCGTATTGAACCTGATATGTCCACTCCATTCGGACGTATTGCTGGTGCTCCAGCCTGCCGGAGTGGCGCTGTCCGGATCCAGGTAGTATGGTATGCCCGTTACGTTGACCGTATATGCCGGAGTGTCGATCGTGTAGCCGTTGCCGAGAACTACGCTTACGTGGCAGTTGTCGTAGCGGCCCCATGCCGTTGCTTCGGTCTGGAACTCGTTTCCTGCCGCCCCGGCCTGTGAAGCCTGACCGTAGTATAATGTCGTACTTGATACGAGCGATGACTGGACGTACGGGTCATTGAGCGTTACGGCGGCATAGATGCGGCTGCCGTCAAGGTCGTTGGTCATGGCCGTTGTGCCGTTGGTGTTGTACGACGAACGTATGTAGTGACTGGCGATTGCTGGCAGCGAGGCCGTGACATGTACCGTACGTGTCTCGGTGCGAAGCTCCTTGCCGTCCGTGAACTGTACGTATGCGTTGACGGCATATTCGCCGCTTGCAAACGATCCTATGGCCATATCGTAATCGGCCGCCGGTGTGGTCTGATAGAATGCTCCGTTGATCTCGATGCCTGCCTTGGCTATCTGTGAGGCTCCGACTCCACGTACGTGTACGCCGTTGACGAATATGGTTCCCATTGCAAGGTCGGTCTGTGTGTCAGTGGCATAGCGCTCGTACCACGATGTGGTTTCGTCCATGGCTATCGAGACGGCATCCCAGTAGATGTTGAATCCGGTACGATGGTTTGCAGTGAATGTCTTGGCTCCGACGGTACGTGTTATCTCGGATCCTTCCGTATCGACAAGCGTTATGGTCAGCCCCTCAACAGAGACGGGTGCAACCTCGAAACGGTATTCGTAGTGGTCTCCCGTTTTCTCGATAGTGTCGAGATTGTCGGCTGTAATGGCATTGCTGTTGCCGCTGAAGGAGAATGCGCCCAATGCCGCCGTGCGTTCGGCCGTTGCGGAGAAGGTGCCGACAAGTTGCGAACCGGTTGACTCTATCGTAATAGACTTGATCCGCTTGGGCGTGGTGCGGTCATTCTCGAAAACACGGATACATATCGCCCCGTTCAGGACGTTGTAGTCGAATCCTTCGAGGTTGTCGAGACTTACGGCCGACGAGGTCGATGCCCACATGTACGGCGTCCACTCGCCGTTCTGTTCGGACGGTATGGTTATGCGGCATGTGGTCGTCGAGTTGTTGGTGCCGACAGACGCTGCCGAACGCTTGATGTAGAGTTCGCTTGCCTCGGCCGGATATGCCGAGTGGTAATAGGAGTCATTGCCGGTGACCGTTATGTCGCCTTCGAACCGGGCGCTGCCCGTGCCGTCTCCGTCGGTGAGGTCGAGAAGGCTCGCCTCGACGGTCTGCGATTGCGTAAAGTTGTATTCGAGGAAACCGTGCAGTACCTTTATCCGGTCGCCCTGCTCCCACAATGCATCGAGATTTTCGTCATATGCGGCCCTTGTATCGTCGGACGAAGCGGCGGCGCCTATGCATATGTGTTCTACGTACGATCCGGTGCCGGCCTCTCCGCCGTATGCAGCCGCATCGTCTGTGGCACTCTCGCTGCAGCCCATGATGGCTACGGCGGCAAGTGCCGAAATAAGTGCTTTCTTCATAATGGTCTGTTTTAAGGGGAGGAACTACATGTCCGTATCTTCGAATCCGTCGTCATCGGCTGACGGAATATTGCCTGTGAGCGATTGTGCGAAACCCTCTTCTGCAACTACGGCCAAAACATTCACCGTAGGACGGAAATATGTGCTTTTGTAGGTCATGATTCTCTTACTGCTTAATATTCATCTGTTTAGTCCTGCAAATTTAATGCTTGGAGGTCGGGTGGGGAAATTAATTCAACAAAGCAGGCCGACAAATCAACGAATCAGGTGTTTTTAATCACGAAAACGGTTTGGGTGACATGGAATATGGAGAAAAAAAGAGGCCGGATTCGTATCCGACCTCTTTTTTATGGATTTGGAGACCTTCCGTTACTCCTCGGCTGCAACCGACAGTTTGACGGTAGCCTTTACCTCGCGGTGGAGCTTTACCGTAGCCTCATACTCGCCTACGGTCTTGATAGCCTCTACGCTGATGTTCTTGCGGTCAACCTCGACACCTTTGGCAGCCAGAGCCTCGGCTATGTCTGACGAGGTGATCGAACCGAAGATCTTGCCCTCTTCTGCCTTTACAGTGAACGACAGCGGCAGGTTTGCGATCTTCTCGGCCAGAGCCTGTGCGTCGGCCAGGATCTTGGCGTCCTTGTGAGCGCGCTGCTTGAGGTTCTCGGCCAGCACCTTCTTTGCGGAAGCGGTTGCGGCCTTGGCGAAACCCTGAGGTATCAGGTAGTTATTCGCGTAACCGGGCTTTACCTTGACGATGTCGTTGGCATAGCCCAAATTCTCGATGTCCTTGATCAAAATAACTTCCATAATCTCTCCCTCCTTATTTCATACAGTCTGTTACGAATGGCAGAATTGCAAGGTGACGGGCACGCTTTACGGCCTGTGCGACCTTCTTCTGGTATTTCTGCGAAGTACCGGTCAGACGGCGGGGAAGAATCTTGCCCTGCTCGTTGAGGAACTTCTTGAGGAATTCACCGTCCTTGTAATCGACGTACTTGATGCCGAGTTTCTTGAAACGGCAGTACTTCTTCTTCTTGACGTCAACCGATACGGGATTGAGGTATCGGAGCTCGCCTGCCTGAGCGTTGTTTTCCTTTGCCATGGTCTTACTCCTCCTGTGATTTGTTAGCAAGCTTTGCACGACGCTTTGCCGAGTACTCGACAGCGAACTTGTCCTGCTTGAAAGTTAAAAAACGAATGATGCGCTCGTCACGGCGATACTGTGTCTCGAGCGTGTTGATGATGGCGCCTTCGCCCGTGAACTCCATGAGGAAGTAGAAACCGGTGGTCTTCTTCTGAATGGGATAGGCGAGTTTTTTCAAACCCCAGTTCTCGACATTCACGATCTGACCGCCGTTCTCGGTGATGACACCCTGGAATTTGTCACATACCTCCTGAACCTGTGCGTCCGAAAGTACCGGCGTGACAATGAAAACGGTTTCGTAATTGTTCATAATGTTTTTATTAAGTTAATTTTTCCCGCATAAACGGGCTGCAAATATACTAATAAATTGTAAAATGGTGAAATATCGCCGAAATATTTTGCATGACAGGCCCTTTTTCGCGTTAACGGCGCGGTACCGGCGCTGTTTGCGGCGGCGGGACAACCTCTGCACCGTTGTCCCGCCGGCAATGCTATTGCGCGATCAGCTCCGACCAGTCCGACAGCGAGTAGCTCTCCTTGACCGCCGACGGTATGTCGGGGAAGAAGGTGAACTCATTGCCGATGCGGCGTTCGAGTTCCGCTACCGAGCAGAAGTCTGTCGCGGTCAGAGGCCATTTCTCGTAGTCGGCCGATGCCCCGCTTACGGGATCGGCTTCGGCATGCTCGAACCAGATGGCTATGGCCTGGAGTTCATCTGCCGTACATTCCTGTACGGCCTTGCCGGAGATACCCGATTTTGTGCGCAGCAGTACCTTGTAGAAGTGTGTAGGCACCACGCACTCCTTCGATGCGGGACTCAGGCTGCCCCAGTTGCTGGCGTCCTTCTCCTTCCAGTTCTCGTTGGCGAAGTAACAGCCCGACACATAGTAGAGCGTGTCCGCGCACTGGTAGTTCAACGCCCGCTCCTCGGCCTGCAGCCACTTGGCCGAGAAGGCGTCGAAGCCCTGCGGCGCGATGTTGGTCGAGTAGAAGGTCTGGAGATTTATCTCCTCCTCCTTGCCGGGACGGTAGTTCGACATGAGCATGTGTCCGCGCGTCCACGTGCCGCTGCGGCCGAGCGATGTCAGTACGTCGTTGGTCCAGTACTGGTGGTTGGGGTACTGGTCGGACCATACGTATATTATCGACTGCTCGTCATCGGTGAGGTTGGGATCCGGCCGCCATGACGATGTGGACGAACGTCCCGAACCCTCGCGGTAGCACTCGTGCAGCGGGTAGGCTACCCACATCGGGCAGTGGCGGCGCGTGTCGTAGCACGACGTGTAGTTGCGTACGCTCTTTTTCGAGACGACGGTGGTCGTCCAGTGCGTGATGGTCTTCCAGTCGCTGTTGGTTGTATTGACATCGGGAATCTCGGCCCATGCGTAGTCGTAGGCGGGCGCCGAGAGGTCTATTGTCTGGCCCGACGGCGTGTCGATGGCCTCGAGTTTGATGTCGTCGATACCCGGCGAGAACGAGGTGTTCTGCTTGGTGAAGGTCAGCGACAGCTTGTCGACGGGCGTGGTCAGTGTGAAATCGACGCTGTATTTCGTCCATGTACCGTTCGATGCCGGTCCCGTGTATGTCAGTACGGCGCTGCGTTCGGACGAGGCTACGCTTACGGTCATGTCCTCGGCCGTGAAGTTGCCGCCGAACGTGAGACGCAGATTGACCTCTTCGCTGCCGAGCGATATGCCCTTGACGGTCAGATTGTTGCCCTCCTCGCTGAAAACATAGGCGTAGCAGTTGCCCGAAGCGTCTTCGTAATACTGCGGCAGCCGGTTGCGCAACTGTACGTTCCACGAACCGTAGCTGACGTTTTCGCTGCCCGTGCCCTTGAAGTTCTGCCATTCGGCCGTATTGTTGAGCCAGATATTGTATAACGACGTGTTGGCGTCGAAATTTTCATAATATATATAGTCTATCGGCTCGGGTTCCTGTTCGGTGCAGAACGCCGCAACGTCATCGAGAGAGTTGGGGCAGAGTTGCGGCGAGTTGCTGTATATCGAAACGTAGCCGGTGATGTCGCCCGTTGCCTCGAAGAATGCCTGGTTGAGGAATTCGGCGGCGTTTTTCTTGACGAATACCGTGAACTGGCTGCCGCCGGCTGTAAAGTAGTGCTTGCCGTCGCTTGTGGTGCACCATGTGCCGCCGCCTACGGGCGACGAGGCATTCCTGACGGTTACAAGCATGCCGTGGTAGGCTTTCATGTCGGCAGCGTCGACGGGCACCGGCTCGATGGTGATATTGTCGAGTACCTCGATGTCGGAATCGTTGACACCCGTAATTTCGAGTTGTCCGTAATCGCGGTAGTTTACGCGCTAGGCCGAACCCTTGCGCAGATTGATGCGCAGCAGGTCGCCGAAACGGTAGTTCGCCGAAGTGGGGCCGTAGAGGATCAGGCCGTTGTCGGGATCTGTGCTCCCGGGAGTCTGGATCATGACGTTGCGGCTGGTGAAGTTGCCATTCGCGGCGTCGACCGTAACCACGGCATAGAGTACGCGGTCTTTTGTCGCGTCGATGGCCTCCGACGTGGAGCTTATGCCGTCGAGTATCTCGGGGATCGTTATCGGATATTCGGACTCGGCTTCGCCCATGTCGACGGTGAAACTCGATATGCGTCCTGCTTCGAATTCGATGCCGCGTCCCGAAGGAACGGTGACCTCGCGGCGGACCGACAACCCCGAAGGGTAGGATACGGTTACGGTGAAGGAGTCTCCGTCGGCAATGGTGCCGACGGCCGAGGCGAACCATGCCTCCATCGCGGGCGTGTCGTCCGATGTCGGGTTGTCGTATGCGAGTGTCAGGGTGTTGTTGTCGGCTGTAAGCGGCTCGGCTGTGCCGGCAATGTTGTATCTGCAGGCACCGGTGAGGGGTGTCGCCGCCGTCTCGATCATGACCGATGAAGGGGCGCCCTCTCCTGACGGCAGGCCCGTCAGTGTCATCTTGCCGTAAGCCGTCAGGTGGCTGAAACGGAACGCCAGTTGGGCAGTGGAACCTGCTGGCTGGACGTTATAGGTGTCGGGGTCGGTAGCCAGCATGATGGCCGCTTCCGGGTCGAACGAGCCGGCCGAAGGGTGCTGGACCGACGGTATCGTCAGGTCGACATCGGTGCCGTTGTGCGATACGTATGCCGATGCCGGGTGCAGGGCATGGTATCTGAACCCCGATGCTCCGGGCTTCTCCGTAACGGAAAACGAGAACGTGGCGCTGCGGGAATCTGACGATACGTCGCAGCTGCCGGTGTCGCAGGCTTCGGTCGAGGCGCTGCTCCTCTCGAAAATCTTGAGGGTCTCGTTGCCTTCCCAAAGCACGGGGTAGGTCGAACCGTCCGGTTCGCCGACCTGAATGCGTGTCTCTTCGCCGTGCGCTATGGCCGTGATCGTGATCTTCTTTCCTTTGTTTGTCGTAAGGTCGTCCGTCCGGCTCTCGGTACATGCGGCAAACATGAGCGATGCCGTTATACAGGCGGACATGATGGACAGTGTTTTGATTCTCATGGTAATGTCAGCATTAGAGTGTTTTGGGGATTTAGAATGTTCCGTAGTCCGACGAGTCGAGGTCGTCGATGTTGCCGGTTTCTTCGCTTTGTGCGAATCCGCCTTCGCTTGTGATTTCAAAATGGCGGACGGAAGGGTGTAAATACCCCTCCGCTCGCCTTGTGGCAAGTTTTTTCATGAGTATGTTATGTTTTATGAACCAGCCTGTTGCCGGTTCGGGTTAAGCCTCAGGCTTCGTCTATGACCGAGCAGATGCGGTCGAAGACTTCGTCGATGCTTCCGAGACCGTCGACCTCGGCGTATTTGCCCTGTGCCGAATAGTGGTCTGCCACGACGGCGGTCTGTGCGCGGTATGTTGCGATTCGGTTGCGTATTACCTCTTCCGAAGCGTCGTCTGCACGGCCGGACTCCTTGCCGCGCAGAAGTATGCGGTCGATGAGTTCCTGTTCGGGAACGTCCATGTAGATCATCTTGTCGACACCGAGGCCGTATTCGCGCAGAATCTCGTCGAAACGCTCTGCCTGGTATGTGGTGCGGGGGAAGCCGTCGAATATGTTGCCGGCTCCGTGGCTGTTTTCGCGCACGTAGTTGGCTATGATGTCGATTACGACATCGTCGGGTGCGAGTTCTCCGCGCTCGATGTAAGATGCGACCTTGCGGCCGAGTTCGGAACCGTTCTTGATTTCGTCGCGGATAATCTCGCCCGTCGATACGTGGTTTATCCCGTACTTCTCTTTAAGTTTGGCTGCCTGGGTGCCCTTGCCGCATCCGGGGGCACCGAATAAAACTATGTTCAACATTTTTGTCGGGTATATATTGTCGGTCAAATATATGAATTTTTGTCCGAAACAACAAATCCCGTTTTGCGGCGATCCATAAGATGGCCGCGCCATGATATTGGCATGTTGCATGGTAGATATTTTTTCGTATATTTGGCAATGATTTTATAACAACCTAATCCGCTTACCTTGATTTATGAAGAAGAGATTGACTTTCATGTGTCTTGCCGCATGCGCTGCTATGGCCGTATCGGCACAGGAAACACCGAAACTGAATGAAAAGAACATCGATGAGGTGCTGAAGGCCCTCACCGTTGAGGAGAAGTCGCGTCTGGTCGTGGGCGTCCGTATGTGCGACAATCAGTCGGCGGCCGGCGATGTGGGATATACGCGATTGATTGTCCCCGGAGCGGCAGGTACGACCAGTATGGTCGAACGTCTGGGTATAACCCCGGTTGTATTGGCTGACGGCCCTGCCGGACTGCGCATAAGCCCGCGCCGTGAGAATGACGGGAATACATATTATTGTACGGGTTTCCCCGTTGGGGTGCATATGGCGTCGACGTGGAATGCCGATATCGTGCGCGAGGTCGGCGAGGCCATGGGCAACGAGGTTCGTGAATACGGTGTGGACGTATTGCTGGCCCCGGGTGTGAACATGATGCGCAACCCGTTGTGCGGCCGTAATTTCGAGTATTATTCGGAAGATCCGCTGCTGGCCGGCAAGATGGCTGCCGCCTTCATCAACGGCGTGCAGAGCAACGGTGTCGGCACCTCGCTCAAGCACTTTGCGGCCAACAGCCAGGAGATAAACCGTCTGGCCAACGATGCCCGCATATCCATGCGTGCGCTGCGCGAGATATATCTGCGCAATTTCGAGATAGCCGTACGCGAATCGCAGCCGTGGACCATCATGACCTCGTACAACTATATCAACGGACGTTACACCTCCGAGGACCACGGCCTGCTCGAAGAGATACTTCGCGGCGAGTGGGGATTCGAGGGAGCGGTAGTGACCGACTGGGGCGGCGGTATCGACCCTGTCGCACAGGTCAAGGCCGGCAACGACATGATCCAGCCCGGAACGTATGCGCAGTACGAAACGATTGTCAAGGCAGTACGTGAAGGCCGCCTCAGCGAGGAAGACCTCGACCGCTGTGTGCGCCGCATTCTCGAACTCGTTGTGCGCACTCCCCGGTTCAAGGGATACGAATACTCCAACAAACCCGACCTCAAGGCGCATGCCGAACTGACGCGCCGCGTGGCAAGCGAAGGTTTCGTACTGCTCAAGAACGACGGCAACACCCTGCCTCTGAAACAGACGGACCGTGTGGCTCTTTTCGGTTCGGGCTCATACAAGTTCATTGCCGGCGGACGCGGTTCTGGCGATGTAAACAAGGCTTACGTCGTAGCCCTGCGCGACGGATTGATCTCCAACGGTTTTGCGCTCAACAGACAGCTGGACGACCGCTATTCGAAATACATGGAGCGCGAGTTGAAACGTGTGGACAAGCAGAATCACAGCCGCCCGTGGTACATGTATGAGATACGTCCCAACGAGATGCCCTATCCCAACGATTTCGTGGTTGAGGCCGTGGAGGGTTCCGATGTGGCTATTCTGACCATCGGCCGCAACTCGGCCGAGGCTTTCGACCGCCATATCGAGCGTGATTTCAACCTTCATGTCGACGAGCAGGCTCTGCTCAAGGCCGTGACGCGTGAATTCCACAAGGCCGGCAAGAAGGTCGTTGTCGTTCTGAACGTCTGCGGGCCTGTCGAGATCGCTTCGTGGCGTGACAGCGTCGATGCAATACTCGTTTGCTGGCAGCCCGGACAGGAGGGAGGCAACTCGGTTGCCGACGTGCTGTCGGGACGTGTTTCGCCGAGCGGCCACCTGCCGATGACATTCCCCGTAAGCTATGCCGACGTGCCGTCGCAGAACTTCCCTCTGAATGTTCCCGAGAACGGTACGAACCAGTCGTACGAGAACTACAGCAAGACGGGCAAGCTCTACGATATTCCCAATATAGACTATACCAACTATGTTGAGGACATATATATAGGTTACCGCCATTATGCTACGCGCAATATCGAGGTGGCCTATCCGTTCGGATACGGACTTACATATACGACCTTCTCGATCGACGACATGAAGGTGCGCCACAAGGGTGACCGCATCGATGTTTCGTGCCGCGTGACCAATACGGGAGACCGTGCCGCCAAGCAGGTCGTGCAGCTCTACTCGACACGCGTGAATCCCGATGTGGACCGTCCCGCCATCGAGCTGCGTGCTTATGAGAAGACCCCGGAACTGGCAGCCGGCGAGTCGTGCGTGGTTGAACTGAGCATCTCGACGGACGACCTTGCCGAGTACAGCGAGAAGGAGACGGCATGGAAGGTGTCCAAGGGCGATTATGTGCTGTCGCTCGGATTCTCTTCGGCCGACCGCCCGTTGAGCGGGACCGTGACCTTGCGCAAGGAGAAACTTACGCTGGTTACCGATGCCATGATGCCGGCGCAGGGAGATATATTTATTAACGAATGATGATATTTGTGCCGTGAGGTGTGTGGCGGTGCCTGCACCTCACGGCATTGCTAATTTAGAGTTATGGCTGAAAAGAAACGTACTGAGATTGCCGAACTCGGCGAGTTCGGGCTTATCGACAGGCTGACGTCCAGGTTTTCCCCGTCGAAGGGAACGACGCTGAAGGGTGCGGGTGACGATGCTGCCGTGATTGATGCCGGTGTCGGTGAGGCGCTGGTCGTGTCGACCGATTCCCTGTTCGAAGGTGTGGATTTCGACCTTACATATTTCCCGATGAAACATCTCGGATATAAGGCCGTTACGGTAGGTGTCAGCGACATACTGGCGATGAATGCACTGCCCGAACAGATCATGCTGTCGTTGGGCGTGTCGTCCAAGCTGTCGGTCGAGGCGCTCGACGATTTTTACGAGGGCGTGGAGTTCGCCTGCCGTGAGTTGGGCGTGGATATGGTCGGCGGCGACACGAGGGCATCGCTGACGGGGTTCGTGATAGGCGTCACCTCTGTCGGACGCGTCAGGCGTGAAGCCCTGGCGTATCGTTCGGGCGCCAAACTCAATGACCTGATATGCATTACGGGCAATCTCGGCGCAGCGTACATGGGCCTGCACCTGCTTGAACGTGAGAAGCGCGTATTGAGTGACGTGAAGGATCCCGAACCCAAATTCGCCGGCTATGAGTATCTGCTCGAAAAGTACCTCAAGCCGCGTGCCCGCAAGGATATTGTCGAGTCGCTGGCCGAGGAGGGCATCGTCCCGACTTCGATGATAGACCTTTCCGACGGTCTGGCGAGCGACCTCATGCAGATATGCAAGTCGTCGAAATGCGGCGCCCGCATCTACCTCGAACGTATTCCGATAGCCAAACAGACCTCGGCAATGGCCGAAGAGCTGCATTCCGATCCTGTTGTGGCCGCTCTCAACGGCGGCGAGGACCATGAACTGCTCTTTACGGTGCCGCTTTCCATGCAGGAGAAGGTCATGCGTATGGGCGGCATAGATGTCATAGGACATATCACGGCCGAGAATACGGGGGCCTATCTCGTCACGCCCGATGGTTCGGACATACGTCTCAAGGCACAGGGCTTCAAGGAGGATTGATCTGCGGCTGCGGTATGGCGGCGTGAAAAACGCGAAAAAATCGTCTATTTTTGCGCAGATGATTGCAGATTAAAAAAAAAGCACTATCTTTGCCCCGCTAAAGTGATCGAAACAACCGGTCGCGATAGTGGTAGAGGCCCATTCGTCTATCGGCTAGGACGCAAGATTTTCATTCTTGAAAGAGGAGTTCGATTCTCCTATGGGCTACGCACTTGGGCGGTGCTTCGGCATCGCTCGACGGGTTTTAATAAACGACAGGAGCGGGCAATGCCTATCCGAATGCGGCTACGGCCGTAATCCTCGAAAATGCGGCTGCTGCCGTCATTGACGAAGAAGAGAGAAGAAAAAATAAAATAAAAAGAAAACGGAATTATGGCAAATCACAAGTCATCGAAGAAGAGAATTCGCCAGACAGTGACCAAGCGTGCACACAACCGTCTGTATCACAAGACTGCGCGTAACGCCGTGAAGGCTCTGCGCAACACGACGGAGAAGAGTGCTGCCGAGGCTCTGCTTCCGAAGGTAACCGCCATGTTGGACAAGCTCGCAAAAGAGCATATCGTTCACAAGAACAAGGCCGGTAACCTCAAGAGTGCGATTCAGCTTCACGTAAACGCTCTTTAGTCGGCGTCTGTCAGGAGGTAAGGCCGTCGATGCGGCCGGCTCCATCAAGATCACGAACGGACAACACCTGTTGCCCGTTCTTTTTTTGTATCCGTATCTCTGCGATTATTCCCTGCCTATTCCGAAGAGCCTTTCCAGATGTCCGCTGCGGCGCATTTCGCCGGTGGGCATCATGATGAAGGCTGGGGAGTCGATCAGCGCCATGGCATCGCTGCGCACCATGGCTATGTCCAGATCATGTGTCGAAAATATGATGGTCTTGCCCTCTTCGTGCGCAAGGCGCTGCAGCAATGCACAAACCTCGTGGCGTGTCGGCAGGTCGAGAAATGCCGTCGGTTCGTCGAGCAGTATTACGGGTGTCTGTTGCGCCAGCGCACGGGCTATCATTATGCGCTGGCACTCTCCGTCGGACATCGAATCCATGGTTTTGCGGGCGAAGTCTCCCATGCCTACCTGTTCGAGGGCGTCGGCCACGATCTGCCGGTCCGCCTCCTGCATGCGTCCTATCCAGTTGGTGTAGGGGGCGCGTCCGAGCGAGACCACGTCCTCGCACGTGAGATTGGCTATGCGTATCTTGTCCGTGGTTACGAATCCTACGCTGCGTGCTATCTCTTCGGGACGCATCTTCGATACGTCGTGCCCGCCGATGCTTATGGTTCCGCTGTCGATGCGCCCGAGGGCGGCCATGGCACGCAGAAGCGTGCTTTTACCGGCTCCGTTGCGCCCGAGCAGGGCTGTCAGTGTGCCTTTCTCGAAGGTCGCCGAGACTCCGTCGAGCAGGCGGCGTGCGCCGTATCCCAGGGATATGTTGTCAAGCCTTATCATTACACGATCGATCGGTTGCGCACCACGACGAATATCACGATCGGAATACCCATCAGTGCCGTTATGGTATTTATGGGGAGTGTCAGAAGTTTCGATACTATGTCGCATAGCAGCATGACGGTTACGCCGGCGAGCATCGAGGCCGGCATCAGCGTGCGGTGGTCTGCCGAGGCGAATATCATGCGCGCCAGGTGCGGCACGGCCAGTCCGATGAACCCTATCGGGCCGCAGAAGGCTGTTATGGTTCCGGCGAGCAGTGTCGTCGATACGAATATCAGGCGGCGTGAACGCACTATGTCGAGTCCCATCGTGCGGGCGTAGTTTTCGCCGAGCAGCAGCAGGTTAAGCGGTTTGATCAGGGCAACGGATATGAGCAGCCCCGCAACCGTCACCGGCGCGACGAACTGCAGCTGTGTGGCCGTGATGTCGCCAAGCGACCCCATCGTCCATACGACGAACGACTTGAGCGCGTTTTCGTTGCTGAGGTATTGCAGTATCTCGACGACGGCGCCGATTGCAGATCCGACCATCATGCCGAGAATGAGTATCACCATTATGTCCTTGATGCGCCGGCTCAGGGCCATTACCGCCATCAGTATGATGCCGGCACCGATCCATGCTGCTCCGGCCGTGCCGAGCATCTGCATTACGGGCGGCAGGCCCGCGCCGATAAGCGGTGCCCCCAGCAGGAAGATGGCTACGCCGAGACTTGCGCCCGAACTTACGCCGAGTACGTACGGCCCTGCAAGCGGATTGCGGAAAAGCGTCTGCATCTGAAGGCCGCTGGCCGACAGCGCAGCTCCGGCAAGTACGGCCGTCGTGGCCTTTGTGAGACGGATCTTGAGCACTATGTCGCGTATGGTCGCCTCGCATTCGCCGCCGGTCAGTGCCGCCCATACGTCGTGCAGCCGTATGGGTGTCGAGCCTACCGCAAGGTCGAGCAGGAAGAGTATTGCGGCCATCGCAGCCAGCGCAGGGAAGAGTATCGTATTGCGGCGGTTCATCGGCTATTGCAGTTGTTCGTAGTAGTATGGCTCGCATTCGATTATCTCCGGGTGGAGTATCGTTACGAGGTCGCGCAGGACAATGTCGGGGTGGACTATGCCCGATTCCCAGAAGTCCGAGCCGCCGGCCGGCGTGCGTCGGCGGTTGCAGTTGTATACGCGCCGGTTTCTGACCACGGGCATCTGTGCGAACCTCGGATTCTGTGCCTTCAGTTCCGACAGAGTGTTGCTGGCGCCCGTATTCAGCCAGACGTCGGCCTCGGAGGCCAGAAGATAGGCTTTTTCGAGATCAACGGGAATGGAGGCCGAACCCTTTTCCGCCGGTGTATAGGTCTCGCCTCCCGCATCGCGAATCAGACGTGCCATGTAGCTCTCGGCCGAGGGCATGAACCAGATGTCACGGTAGGGGGTGTTCAACATCACCTGCGGCATCTTTCCGTGCAGTCCGGAGAGGTGTGTGCGGACCTTTTCGGCCAGCTTCTCATAATCGTCGGTGATGCGTCCGAACAGTGAATCAGCCTCTTCGCAGCGGTCCGTAAGTTCGGCAACGACATGTATCCATTCGGCTTTGCCGAGAGGGGAGTTCTCGACGTAGTCTCCCATATACATATAAGGTATGCGCAGTTCTACGAGTTTTGAAGTCAGACGGGTCTCTTCGCCCGCTATGCCGTAAAGCAGTACGACATCGGGGCGCATGGCCAACATCATCTCGAAGTCGATGTTCGAGTCATAGCCCACGTCGCCGATACGGTCGCGATGGGCTGTTACATATTCGTTCGATATGAAATCCATGCCCGATACCCCGACGACATTCTCCACCTTGCCGAGAGCGTCGAACATCGCTATATAACTTGACGAGAGGCATACGACACGTTCTACCGGGGCCTTGACAGTCTGTCCTCCGAATGTTGCGGGAGGCATCTCTCCGTTGCGGGATATGAAAACGGTCTGCCGGTAATCTTCGGCACCCTGCCATGGATTTGTTATCTCGATTACGGAACTTTGACGGTTGTCGGCTTCGGTTATCATGAATCCCGAAGCGTATTGCGGTTCGTATTTTACTTCCGAAAACTCGTCGAGAGAGGCCGTTGAGCGGTTCGCGCATGCCGCAAGGACGATGCTTGAGAGTATTATTATTCGTTTCGAGATGTTCATGACACACAAAATTAGAAAAAAATATCGGGTAAATGGATACCGTATCTTAAAAATTACTATATTTGCACACCCAAACAGTTCGGGATGTAGCTCAGCCCGGTTAGAGTACACGTCTGGGGGGCGTGTTGTCGCTGGTTCGAATCCAGTCATCCCGACCAGGTAAAAGTCTGACAATCAAAATATTGTCAGACCTTTTTTGTTGTTGAAGCGGCCGCTCCTCTTATATATGACATAGTCTCCTTTTTACCCGTCTGAAAAATATTCTTTTCAAAAAATGAAATTTTTTTCTCTCCCCGATGCAATGTTTTGTGTTTTTCGAGTTTTATATACGAAACCGGTACTCCCGAATGTCGCGAACAACCTGCGCGAGCCGTACAACCCGGCAGGGAGTCATTAATACGAAATTGATAAAATGCATATTATGAAAAGAGTGAAATTAATGGTTATGGTGGCGGTCGCAGCTTCGGCCGCACTGATGATGCAGTCGTGCCTCAAGGAGGACAACAGCTACTATTCGAGCTACGCCAATGCTCTGGTTACCGTCAAGAATGTAGATGACGGTTCGGTATATCTACAGCTCGACGACCATACGACATTGCTGCCCGTCAATCTCAAGTCGTCGCCTTTCGACGGCAAGGAGGTGCGTGCCCTCACCAATATCCGCGAGACGGACGACCCGAGCGGCGCCTATGACAAGTCGGTGTATGTAAACTGGATCGACAGCATACGCACGAAACCGGCCGTGCCGGCATTCGGAACTGCCGAGGAAAATGACGAGGCATACGGAACGGATCCCGTGGAGATCGTGAACGACTGGGTGACTGTAGCCGAGGACGGTTATCTGACCCTGCGCTTCAGAACCCGCTGGGGCAACAACAACGTTCCCCACTATGTCAATCTGTTGACCGGTGTAAATACCGAGAATCCCTATGAGGTGGAGTTCCGTCACGATGCCAATGACGATGAACCGTGCGTTATTGGCGATGCTCTCGTCGCATTTCGCTTGAGCGATCTCCCCGATACGAACGGCGAGACCGTAAAGCTCAAGCTCGTGTGGAAATCGTACTCCGGCGAGAAGTCGGTCGAGTTCGACTACTGCTCGCGTGAGGGCGACGGCGCGACGATCGATACCAATGGCGTGCACTATTCGTCGATGCTTAGGTAGCAACTGTTGTGACCGGTGTTTGTGCCGGCATGTGCCGGTGCAATAAAGGAACCGGCATCAGCGTTCGTTGAAAGTATAATTGCGGAGATGTGGCCGAAACGGGAATTTTCCCTATCTTCGTACCCGTCCGGCCACAAAACCGCGTTGTCCTACAAGGCTGTGGTCCACATTGGCGTACTGAATAACGTTGCCGGAGGTGTCTGCGGCTGCGCGGAACGAAGAATGACGTATAACGTGGATATTGATGAACGGGAGCTTGTCGGACTTGTCCGTAAAGCAGATGCTGCGGCGATGAAGGCGGTATACTGCAATTATGCAGGACGCCTGGCTGCGGTATGTTCGCGTTATGTCTCCGTCGACGATGACGTCAAGGACATATTGCACGATGTGTTCGTCAAGGCTTTCACGTCGATATCGAAATTCGAGTATCGCGGAAAAGGCTCCCTCGGAGCGTGGTTGTCGCGCATAGCTGTGAATGAGTCACTGAGTTTCCTCAAGCGTAACGGCCGTTTCGACAAGTGGATAGACGACGACCGCATGCCCGATGTGGCCGAGGACGAGGCTCCCGACATGAATGACGTGCCGACAGCGGTCATATACGACATGATAAGGAGATTGCCCGAAGGATACAGGACCGTATTCAACCTCAATGTGATTGAAAACCGGAGTCATGCCGAGATTGCCGGCATGCTCGGAATTACCGAAAGTACCTCGGCCTCGCAGTTGCACCGTGCCAAACGCATGTTGGCCTCATGGATAGCCGAGTACAGAAAAAAGAATAATCTCGATTGAACGATGGAAAACCGATGGTCAGACCAAATGCATGAGCGCTTCGACGACTTCGAAGTCCAGGTTCCCGATGACGTATGGGCCGGGATCGAGGCTGAGATGCAGCGTCGTGCCAACCGCCGTAAGATGGTGGTGTTGTGGGGTCGTCGGGCCCTTGCCATGGCTGCGGCCGTGGTGATTGCCGTACTGCTCGGCATCGAGTCGTTCAATACGGATCCGGCATTGAACATGGGGCTTGAAGATGCCGTAACCGTTGCCGACAATACTGCGGCGGAAAGTGGTACGGCTGAACAGGCTGACGTGGAAGTTAATTTGGATAATGAGGTCGTAACCGACAGTACAACTGCAAAACCGGACGACGGCTGCGTGACAGATGTCGATATTCCCGCAAAGGCTGACGGCCGTGAGGCTGTCGCTGTCGACGTGTCTACAGTGGTTGTGGAGCCGTCTTCCGGTGCTGTCGGGACCGATGTGCCCGACTCTCGGGAACAGGCTGGGAATACCGTCTCATTACCCGTTGGCAAACAGAATACAGGTGAGCCGTCGGAGGCCGGGACGTCTGTCGACGGCACTGTTGGGACGTCAGATGCACGTCGTGCCGATGAATACGATCGTAACTTTACCGAACTCGTGTACGGATCGAAAAAAAGTGGTCGTAAGGCCGCGCGTACAGGATCGAAATTTACCGCAGATTTGTATGCTGCAAGTGTGCCCGTGTCGGCTTCGGCTTCACATGCCGGTTATGCCGGTCTTACGAGACGTGCTGCTCCTCAGCTTACTGCCGTGAATACGGCTGTGGGGCAGAATCCGCTTACCGATATAATGATCTATAACAGAAATTCCGAAACAACCTCGGAAGCACACCATCGCCAGCCCGTGCGTGTAGGCCTGACATTCTGCTACAATATCAGTAACCGTTTGGGAGTCGAGACCGGCGTTACATACACGTATCTTTGGTCAAGCCTGGTATCTGGTTCAGACAACAACCGTTATGACGTGCGTCAGATACTCCATTATGTCGGTGTGCCGTTGAACCTGAACGTCAACATATGGCGGAATCGTCTCCTGGACGTCTATGTGTCGGCCGGAGGTCTGATGGAAAAGTGCGTTTCGGGGCGATCCCGGACGGAGTACATAATCGGAGGGTCGACCGTATCTACAAAGACTGAAGATGTGATGGTAAGGCAGTTGCAGTGGTCGGTGAATGCCTCGGCGGGTCTCCAGCTCAATCTGTCACGGCATGTCGGCCTTTACGTTGAGCCGGGTGTCAGCTATGCATTCGACAATGGCAGCGATGTGGAGACCATATACAGCAAGCACCCCGTAAATTTCGACCTGACCGTCGGTTTCCGCTTCTCGTTCAAATAGCGGGCGGGACTGTGGAACTCAATATATACTCTTGATTCGTTCAAGACCAAGCGGAGCGTCCCTCTTTCGGGGCGCTCCGCTTCCTTGTTATTATTCCATATATGGTTTCAGTATGCTGACCCATTTTGCATAGCCGTCGTACATCAGATGAAGTCCGTCGTTTGTGTATGCCGGGTTGAGCAGGCCGCGGTCGTCTGCCAGATGCGAGTAGATGTCGATGTATGTTGCGCCTTCGTTTGCGCAAACCTTTTCGAGAAGTCTGTTTGTGGCGATGATTTCGTCGCCTTTTTCCCAGTGGCTCTTTTTCGAGGCTTTGCCGACAAAGTCGACGCCGTTTACGGGAAACAGACTTTCGACATAGATTTCAGTCTCCGGTGAGCTGGTCTTCAACTCTTTGACTATTCGGCCGATGTTGTTTGCAACATCTTCGGGAGAGCGGTCTACGGCAAGGTCGTTGGTGCCGATCATGATGAATACCTTGCGGGGTTTGCTCTCCTTGATGCGGTCGAGCCTTTGCAGTGCCCATACGGTTTGGTCTCCGCTTATGCCGCGGTTGTAGATGTCGTTGTTGCCGAAGAGTTCGTTCCAGTCGCCGAAATCGGTGATACTGTCTCCGAGAAAGATGATTTTCCCGGCAGGAATTGTCAGATGTGCGAAATGGTCCATCTTCTGTCTGATGTAGGTCCCCTGCGCTTTCGCAGCGCATATCGTCGCAGCAAATGCGATGATTACAAGCAGTGCCTTCTTCATTGTTTTTTAATATCTGTTTGAATTTTATAAGAAAAAATTTGCGATTAAAACGTTTTATACATATATTTGCAATAACCAAACTTTGCTCTAAAATAGAGTTTTGCTGCCGATATTGCAAATTTGAACAATGTTTTTTGAGTAGTGCTATCCTTTGGGGAATATTTGCATGGCAGTTGTTTGCAAGGTGAGAGTGTGTAGGTTTCTATAGGGAAGTATCCAAGTTTTTATTTTTTTGAATTGGACGGTTCCTCTAATTTACGCTTAAATTGCTAAAACGTTTTAGCAAAAGTTGCTGATGGTTTCATGTGAACTTGAAAACGTCTGCGTGGAGTTGATTTTGACGTGATAACGTTAACCTAATAATAACCTTAAAATATGAATGAAACTTTACGCAAAGTAATGTGTCGTATCGGGTTTGCAACTGGTGGAGCAGTATTTCGCATGCTTATATGCGCGGTTGCGTTGCTCGGATTTGCGGGCGCCGTCGTTGCTGCCGATATCGACCGCAGTCAGGCAGAACCGTTTCGGCTGACCGGTATGGTCGTCAATAAGGACGGAGTGCCGATGCCCGGTGTTGCAGTCTCGGTAAAGGGTACAACACGCGGCGAAATTACCGGTCTGGACGGTAAATTCTCTATTTCCGTCACACGTGACGAGATCCTTGAGTTTTCTATGCTCGGGTACAAAAGCACGGAGGTGCTTGTCGGTTCCCGTACGGACATTACTGTGGCAATGGAGGAGAATGTGTCGAAGATTGACGAAGTAGTCGTTATCGGATACGGCGAATCTACTGCAGCCGATGTTACAGGCACTATTTCGGTGATCGATTCCGAAAAATTGAACAATGCACCGACGTTGTCCCTTGATCAGGCTTTGCAGGGCAAGGCGGCCGGTGTGAGGATTACGAGCAATGACGGCCAGCCGGGCAGCAGTATGAATATCGTGATTCGCGGTGCCAACTCTCTGACCCAAAGCAATGCCCCTCTTTATGTCATCGACGGCTTTCCGACCGATGATTTTTCTTCGATGGCGGTTGACCCTGCCGATGTCGCTTCCATAAGTATATTGAAGGACGCTTCGGCAACGGCTATTTATGGCGCTCGTGGTGCCAACGGCGTTGTCATAATCGAAACGCACAGCGGCAAAATCGGCAAGACAAAGGTCTCCTATTCCGGAAATGTCGGTGTGCAGCAAATCTCCAAGATGCTGGACGTGATGAGTCCGTATGACTACGTCAAATATATGATCGAACTGTCGCCCGAGTCTGCGCCCACGTATCTCGAGAAGCAGGGTATGACGCTTGAAGATTACCGCAATGTCGAGCCTATAGACTGGCAGAAGATGCTGTTCCGGCCGGCAGTCATACACAGTCATAATGTCTCTGTCAGCGGCGGTACCAAATCCACGAAGTATCTTGCTTCGGCCTCCTACTCTTCGCAGGACGGAATCATAATCAATTCGGGATATGAGCGGGCTCAAGTGCGTTTCCGCCTTGAGCAGGCCATAGGCAAGCGGGTAAAGCTCGATGTCAATACCAATTACAGTTGGGACCATACGCACGGGGCAGTCGCATCGGAAGAGGCCTCGTCGTCGAATGCCTATGCATCGTATCTGATGTTCCGAGTATGGAGCTACCGCCCCATAGCTCTCGACGGCCAGACTGTGGACGATATTCTCGATGACTTTTCGTCGCTCAGTTCGCTTAATCCGATTACGTCGACACGCAACGAGTCTAACCGCTGGTACCGCAAGAGCTTCAACATAAACGCACGCGTGTCCTGGCGGATTACCGACGACCTTACATTGAACGTCCGCGGCATATTCAACGACCGCAACCGCATAAACAAGGTTTTCAACAACCGTTATACATATTCGGGATTCCCGACGATAAACAACTCTAACGGTGTAAACGGACGGTATACCGATATCGGTGTCACTCAGTTGCTGAACGAGAATACGCTGAATTACAAGAAAACCATAAAGCGAGACCATACGATTACGGCAATGGCCGGCTTTACGATCATGCATGTCGGCAACAACAATTACGGTTACGTCGTCAAGCATATCCCGTATGAGGAGATGGGGTACAGCGGCATTGATACTGGAATCCCGTCGAACGTGACATCGTCGGAAACGGCTTACAGGCTTATGTCGGTACTGGCGCGGTTCAACTATTCATACAAGTCGCGTTATCTGTTTACTGCCTCGTTCCGCGCCGACGGCTCGTCGAAATTCGCCCCGGGTCACCGGTGGGGATTCTTCCCCTCGGCGGCATTTGCCTGGCGCATTAACAACGAACCGTTTATGAAAAGCGTGCGTTGGATTGACAATGCCAAACTGCGCATCAGCTGGGGTCAGACCGGAAACAACCGTATAGGCAGCTATGCCTCATATGGCGTGATAACCTTCCCGGATTACTATTCGTTTGACAATGCCGTGCCGGAAAAAGGCGTGGACGTGTCGACATTGAACAATCCGTATCTCACGTGGGAGACCACGATGCAGACCGATTTGGGACTGGATCTGTCGGTTCTCGACAGCCGCATAAACCTGACCCTCGATCTCTATCGCAAAACGACAGACGACCTGCTGCTCAATGCCAAGGTCGTCGGATATACGGGCTTTACGCAGGCTATGCGCAATGTCGGGAAGATACGCAACGAAGGCCTTGAGATATCGCTCAATACGGTTAATGTGCGTACCCGTGATTTCGAATGGTCGACGGACTTCAACATAAGTTTCAACCGCAGCAAGACTTTGCGCCTCTCGGACGGACAGAATTATCTGCTTTCTTATATAGGAGGTTTTCTCGGTGAGTATAATTCGACGCCGCTCTACATAACCCGAGTCGGAGGCCCGATAACCGCATTCTACGGTGTCGTATGGGACGGCGTCTATCAACTGTCTGATTTCGACGTCAATCCCGATGGCACGTATACGCTGAAAAGCTCGGTTCCGACAAACGGCAGTGCCCGCAATACGATACAGCCGGGTGACATAAAGTATGTCGATCAGAATAAGGACGGAGTAATCAATGATGCCGACCGTGTGGTCATCGGCCGCGCCCTGCCTATACATACCGGTGGATTCGGCAATACGTTCCGATACCGGAATTTCAGCTTCAACATCTTCTTTACGTGGTCCTACGGAAACAAGATCATGAATGCCAACCGCATCATGCTTGAGGGTAATGCCGTGGGATATGCGATCAACCAGTATGCTTCGTATGCCGACAGATGGTCTCTGGATAATCAGGACAGCGAGAATTTCCGTACACGCGGCCAGGGCCCGCGCGGCATCTTCTCGTCACGGACACTCGAGGACGGTTCGTTCCTGCGATTGCAGTCGATGCAACTCAGCTATTCTGTCCCCAAGAAGATATTGAGGAACTGGCACATGGAGGCACTGACTGTTGGATTGTCGGCGCAGAACCTGTGGACATGGTCTAAATATTCGGGCCTTGATCCCGAAGTTTCGACAAAGCATACGACGCTGACTCCGGGATTCGATTATTCTTCCTATGCGCGTAACCGCATATATTCCCTGAGTGTGCAGATAACATTCTAAACTGTTGGAATCATGAAAATTACAAGATTATTATATGTGGCACTGGTTGCCGTAACGGCTGTTTCGTGCAATTTTCTCGACCTTGAGCCTTCGGATTCGGTGCCTTACGACGATTATTACAAAACGGAAGACGACCTGCAGTATGCAATCAACGGTGTCTATCGTCAGATTGCCAGCAATGATGTTTATGGCGATGCAATGCAGGGCCGTATGGGTTTGTGCGCCGACCTGGGGTATTGCAGTTATGCCAATGACCTTAATACCATAGCCTTCAACCAGAACTCCACGACGGATTTGCTGGTGTTGAATTACTGGCGCAGGCTATATAACTCCATCAAGCGTGCCAATCTGCTGCTTGCCAATATCGATGGGGCTGAGGCTTCGGTCGAATTCAAGGACAGAATCCGCGGTGAAGCGCTGTTCCTCAGGGCTTATGCCTATTTCATGCTTGTGAACAAGTTCAACAATATTCCGCTTGTCCTCAAGGTTGCCGATGACAGCTCCCCGTCGAGTACGGTTGTCGAGCAGTCTCCGGCCGACAAGGTTTATGAAAGGATTATCTCCGACATGGAGAGCGCTGCCAAACTTGTTCCGGAAGTTACGGAGATCTCGGGCGGCGGACACGTGAACCGTTCGGCCGTTTACGGCATATTGGCACGTGTCTGCCTGACAATGGCCGGTTACCCGCTTCAGCGTACGGAGATGTATGCCGAAGCTGAACGATATGCCCGTGAAGTGATAACTTCAGGCTATCACAGTCTCAACCCTTCGTATTCGCAGATATTCATAAACTATTCGCAGAATCTCTATGACCTGAAGGAGAGCATATGGGAGATCGAGTATTACGGCGACAATACGCAGTATTATACGGCGGGCCATGTAGGCCGCAATACGGGTATACCTTCGGCATCGGATTCTCCGATAGGCCACTGTCTCGGCATGATCCGTTCGACGGCAAACCATTATGACATGTATGATGCGACGGACGTGCGCCGTGACTGGAACATAGGGCCATATTCGTACAATGAGGACGGCTCGCACAAGATGCTGTCGGAGAGCGATGACAAGAACATACGCTATTGCGCCAAGTTCCGCCGTGAGTACGAGGACGTGGTCTCCGATTCGAAGATGCCGACGGCAACGGCGATAAATTTCCCGGTATTGCGATATGCCGATGTGTTGCTCATGTATGCCGAGGCCCATTTCTGCAATCCCGACGCCGATGCGGCCCGTGATGCCGAGGCGCTCGAGTGTTTCAATATGGTGCGCCGCCGCGGCCATGGTCTCGATGCTACGCTTCCCGATGCGTCGGTGGATTATGTCATGTCGTCGAAAGATGAATTCATGAGCGAGTTGCGTGACGAGCGGGCTCGCGAACTTGCGTACGAAATGTTACGGCGCGACGACCTGATCCGTTGGGGCATCTATACCCAGCAGATGAGTTTCGTGTGGGGAACCATTCCCGATTCGAGCCCGTGGAAAAAGTATGCCGACATCTATTTCGGCAGCATATCGTCACGCGACAGGCTTTGGCCCATACCGTCCGACGAAATGAGCGTCGACGGCAATCTTGTACAGAATCCCGGTTGGTAAAATTAAGTGTTTATGAGAATCATATCATCATTATATGGAATATTGCCGGTCGCGGCCCTGCTTGCGACGGCATGCTCGGCCGATGTTGCGGTAGAGTCGCCGCAATTGTCGGTTGCAACAGAACATTCGCGTTTCGCGGCAGGCGAGACCGTCCGTTTCGCTCTTGACGGCGAGGCCGATTATGTCCTGTTTTATTCAGGAGAGGTGGGCAATGATTATGCTTATTCGGATAAGGATCGCATCTATCCTGTAACACTCGAAACGTCGTTTTCGTCGAGACTTGAGGGTGGGTGCCAGCTGACGGACATATTGTCCGTCAAGTATTCGACCGATTTTTCGGGTGAATATACGGCCGATGCCATCGCTGCCGCTACATGGACCGACATAACCGACTCGTTTGTCATACCGACGACAATACCATCGGACAATGTTACCTCGACGCCTTCCGGCGCTCTGGATCTGACGGACCTTGCAGCGGAAAGTACGCCGTTCTATGTGGCATTCAAGTATAATATAGCTGCTTACGATCCGGATCTCGGGAATGAACGCACGAATGTCTATATTTACGATTTCAACGTGCGGGCATCGTATGCGGACGGTTATGAGGACCTGGTTACACAGGCGACTGCCGGCTGGCAGTTCGTGCTCCTCGGGGAGGGGTATGCCGAGGATCCATACGGGCCCAACAGCAACGCCTCGCGCCTCTGCCTGAAATGCGGGGCAAAACCGGCATTCGACAGGGAGGCATGGGCCGTATCCGCCCGTATCACGCCCCGTTCCGAAGTAAATACGGGAACGGACAAGGCCGTGTCTGCAAAAGTGTATTATGATGCGTTCCCTTCGTCGTTCGAACACGCATACACGTCGTGCGGTGATTATGTAGCGGTCTTTGAGGCCATAAACGTTACGGCAGACGGCCGCAAGAGCGTGATTTGCAAGGTCCCGGTGTCGGTGGTAGAGACGTCCGATATTGAGGGCGGTGGAAGTATCGGTCCTGTTGAAGGTCAAACTTGGTAAAGAAGAGAGTCATGAGAATACGTAGTTTTATAATTGCGGCGACGTTCTCGACGATGGCGTTGTCGTGCAGCAAGGATAACATAACGGTCGATGCCGGGTGTACTTCGGGCAATATAGATTTTGTAAGCCGGCGGTTGCCTCTGGCAGAGGACACACGTGTAGATTTCAATCCCGATGGCTCGGGTTGTACCGTTGTCTGGACAGATGACGATGCTGTCGGTATATTTGCCATGACGGACGATATGACGGACGTCTCCGGACAGCGTAATGCGGGTTATGGGGCGATACCTCTGTCAGATGCCACGCAATGTTCGTTCGAGGTTATGGAAGGCATCTCTCCATTGAAATGGAAGTTGAACAGCCGCCATTTGTTTTATGCATATTATCCATATTCGTCTGTCAACGACGGGGCCGAGCCTTCAGCCGTAACGGTCGCCCTGGCGTCCGAACAGCAACAGGCGCAGGCCGATGACATGGGGCATCTCGGGGCGTCTGCCATTATGGTTGCCGCTCCGGTAGAGCGGGAGCCTGGGGACGATTCGCCGGTCAATCTCGAATTTACGAACATGCTGTCTGTGGTAGGATTGCGTCTCGGGCTTGAGAGCGGTATTGAGCCATGTGCGGTGGAGAAGATAACCTTGTCGTCAGCGTCGTCGTATCTGGCATTCGCTTCCGGGGAAGTAGATCTTACGTCTGCAAACCCTGAAATACGCGTTGCCGGGGGTGTTGACAAGGTTACCTTGTCGCTCAACGGTGGAGCCGTGCTCGATTCACAGGGTGAGAAGAGCTTCTATTTTACGGTGTTGCCATCAAGCCATGATGCCGGTTCGCTACGGCTCGATATCGAGCTCGCCAGCGGCGGATACATAAGCCATGTGATTGAATCGGCGGCTGTGTTCGCTCCCAATACGATAAACATGCGGTCGATAATATTTGCCGCCGGAGAGGTGGTCCCGTACCGTGATGCCGAAACGGTGACTGTCGAGTCCGGATCTTCCGAACAATACGAAATAGGCAGTCTCGCAACGGACAATCTCTATACTGACCGCGATTATGTGATCGAGAATTTGCCGCGGAGCTTTGCACAGTGGCAGGTGGCCCGGTGCGGTATAAAAGGGCGCCTCGGCGGTACGATTACGGCCGATGATACCGGACTGGTATATGTTGTCGCGAGGACTACACATTCATCTCTGATGGAAGCAGAAGGCTGGAGCGCAGTTTCCCCTGTCAATAACGATAACGGCGATGCCGTTACCGACAGCAGCGGCGCCGTAATGGTCATATGGTCGAAGGTTGCCGAGAAGAGTGTTGCGGTTGACATACCGAAGCCGACAGACTCCTATTTCGGAACGATTCTGCCCATTGCACCGCATATATTGCAACCCGAAGTGCCGATCGTCCGGAATATCACGGTCGAGTCTGGAACAGATGTTCCGTATCGCCTTACCGACCTTGCGGGCAAACCTCTATTCAATGAGACCCGCAGCGACTATATGGCCAATCTCCCGGCGGAATATTCGTCATGGAAGATAGCTTCGACCAACATCTCCTTCCAGCGCCTGGGCGGTACGATTACGGCCGGAGAGGAGGGCATGATATTCATGCTGACCCATACGAAATTCAAGGAGGTGATGACGGCTGCCGGTTGGAAGGCAGTGACGCCCACAGACAAGGCCGATGCCGGCATCTTGTTGCTTGGCAACGGCCATTTCATGACGATATGGTCGCGTAAGGTGTCGGCGGGGGAGGTCGTTCCCATTCCCGATACGAATGTCTCCGGAGACGACAATACTCCCGATAACTGGGGTGTATATTGCCCGATTGCCCCGTCGATAACCATAGTGCAGTAACATGATATTGAAACCTAAAACATATACTTATGAAATACCTCGAATTTTATGAATCTCCCGATGTGAGGGAGGTGTGCATTCATCTCGAATCAGGATTTGCCCTGTCGGTCGAAACAGGTGATGTTATGGCGGGTGAGGATCTGGACAGCGAAGAAATATGGTGAAACGTAAAAACAATGCAAAGATGAAGATCGTGAAAATATTGTCGATGCTTGCCGTTGCGGCATCGGTTGTTTGTTCCTGCTCCAGAGAAGATGCCGAACCGGCCGGGCCGTCGTCCGATGCCGTGCTTTCGGTCGTGTTTTCGGCCGGAGATGTCTCCACGCGGGTATATTATGATGAAATTGTAAACGTATGCTGGTCGGCCGAAGACCGTATAGGAGTTTTTGCCGACCGTCAGGGTGTCTCGGCTGCCGATAATGCCGTATTCGAATGTTCATTGTCCGAAGGCGGGCGCAAGGCTTCGTTTTCGGGAGAGATTTCTGATATGGGTGACGGCGATTACGCTGTTCTGGCCTATTATCCTTATGACGAAACCGTTTCCGGTAATGTTGCCGACGGGACCTTGAAGGGGTGTCTGCCTGCGACTCAGAACATGTATGTTCGCGGTGAAGGCAAGAACGATTCGTACGATGCTTCGGCCGACTGGCTGACAGCAACCTCCGCATTGTCGGCAGAGGGAGGTGTCGCCGTAGGCGAACCGCTCGTTTTCAAACGTCTTTTTGCACCGGTGAGGCTGACAGTGACGGATACCGGCAGTCTGTTGGGTGAAGGTGAAAAAATATTGTCGGTATCCATCTCTGTCCCCGAACCGGTGATTTTGGCCGGAGAGTTTACTGCGGATTTGGCGGCCGATGCGGTATCGTTCGACAGTCCTACGAACAAGGTGACCGTAGAGACCCCGTCAGGGTATGAGGCTCCTGCGGATTATTATTTTATTGTCAATCCTGTTGAGGCGGCAGAACTTGAAGGCCGTGAGGTGACTGTCGAGGTTGTCACGACTGCCGGCAGGTATGTTATGACACGCAACGGCGGAAAGTTCACGCGCGGGATACTCAATACGGCGACTGTCAATCTTGAACCTTCATCGATCGGGGACGTACAGACGGTTACGGTAGCTGAATCTGCCGAAGCCATGTCACGATATACGGTTGTCGATCTTGCAACGTCGTCGATATATACCGACCGTGAAGGTTACGGCGTTACAGGCTTGCCGGATAAATTTGCGACATGGAAGGCCGCCATTACCGGAATAAAGACGCGTCTCGGTGGAACGATGACAGCTTTGCAGGACGGTAAGGTCTATATCATGACACGCGAAAACCGTTCCCAACTGATGCAGGATAACGGTTGGATTGCCGAAACTCCTGCCGCAGGAGAGACGGCCATGACTGAGAACAGTTCCGGAAATCCGGTATTGATCATATGGTCCAAAACAGTGAATGCAGGGGAGTCCGTCGCTATTCCCGGATCACTGACCGATGTCTCGTTCGGCGGTTTTATACCCATTGCCCCGAATATAGAGTTACCGCCCATGCCAGACGCCGAGCGGATAGTCGTTGCTTCGTCTACTGATGTGCCGTATACGGTGATAAACCTGTCGGAGTCCCGTAAACTGTATACGGACCGCGATTATGAGATTGAGAATCTGCCTGCCGAGTATGCATCGTGGCAGGCTGCCACTTGCGGCATACAGACGCGTCTCGGCGGAACGATTGTCTCGGAACGGGAAGGGAATATTTACGTGATCACAAGGGCGAACCGGGAATCGAACATGACGGCGGCGGGTTGGACTCCCGTGACCCCGCTCTCCGATGAATCGGGTACCGGTATTCACGAGACCGACAGCGACCGTTCGCTGCTTGTGATATGGACCAGGACCGTAAAGGCCGGAGAGATAGTATCAATACCTACTCCTGGCGGTTTTGGCGGTATAACGCCGATCGCTCCTTCGATCGAAGTCCCGGATATCCCGACCGTGGAGTCTGTTATTGTCGATTCAGGCGGTGCGACACAGTATCGCATAACGGACCTTGCCGGCAATCCGCTCTTCAACGAAAACAGGTCGGATTATATCGTTAACCTGCCGGAAAAGTATGCCTCATGGAAAATCGCCTCTACGAACATCTCCTTCCAGCGGCTCGGCGGAACCATTACCTCCTCACAGGACGGCAAGGTCTTCATGCTGACGCATACGAAATTCAGGAATGTTATGATTGCCGCAGGTTGGACACCCGAAACTCCGGTGTCGTTGGACGATGCGAATATCATGAAATTGTCGAACGGCCATTGCGTGACCGTCTGGTCTAAGGTGGTTAAGGCTTCTGAGGTTGTACCCATACCGTCGGAGAATGTCTCCGATACGGACTATGCACCAGACAACTGGGGAGTGTATTGCCCGATAGCCCCGTCGATAACGCTGCCGGCAAACGAATAGATCAAGTATGAAGAAAAACTATTGTGTCATGATAGATTTGTTGATGACGTTCGCACTTCTTGTTGCGACCGGTTGCGCCAAAGATGATGTCCCGTCCAATCCGGCATCTTCGAGTGGAGACGCGGAGACCGTAACGATTGTCAGGACCTCGGGCGAGTATGAACTTTCGTCGTTGAGACAGGGCGGCATATTGTATGCCGACCGTTCGTATACGGTTACACGCAATCTGCCCGACAAGTTCACAACGTGGCAGGCGGCCATCACGGACATACGCAGCAAACCAGGCGGGGCAATGGTACCGTCGACGTCAGGAAAGGTTTACGTAATGACCCGTACGAATCGTGCGGACCAGATGCTGCAAGCCGGTTGGCAGGCTGAAACTCCATATGGGGAGAGCGACGATTCGTGCATCTTCGACAGTTCGGATTCTCGCCTTGTCATATGGTCGAAGCAGGCGATGGCCGGCGCACGTACCGTCATACCGTCGTCCGATGACAACTATATCGGAGGCTTTATTCCGATAGCTCCTCGCATTGTCCTGCCGGAATCGGAACTCGTTTCTGTACGCGGCTCGCTTGTCGATGTGAGGGAGGCCGTACCCGGAGGGCAGACTTATCCGCAAAACGAGAACTTTGTTTTCGGGACTGAGTTGCCGTCGGCCGTTGCCGGACTGCAATATGCCACTTCGCTGAAGGAACTGACCGGAGTACGCAGTGTTTCATGCAATATGAAAACACGGATATATGCGGCTGTGGCTGGTGATGTTGACCGCAAGTCGGGCTGGTCGAAAAACGGTTCGCTGACTGTGGGTGAAACGAAATATACACTGGCGGTGTACGATTATGATACATCGGACGGTTGGGTGGACGTGCCTGCAGGAGACGGTTCGGCCTCTACGCTTGTATTCGGGCGCAAGGTCCGTGTCGATAATCCTCTGCCGGCGCCGGGTACGGTCATAGACAAGGTCGTTACTCTGCGCAAGGACAAGATTACGGACGTGAACATAGTAATATTGCCCGATGGGTCATACCTTGCATCATGTTATGGGGCTCTCGGAGGCAACGGTTCGGCCATGTACCGTTCCGATGACCGTGGTGTCACATGGAAGGTCGTACATGGGAACGACGGCGAGTATGTCGGTTTTGACAAGCTGTTCCTTGTCGACGGGACACTTTATCAGCTTGGCGTGCGGCTGAATGTCGATTCCGATATCATAATCCGAAAGTCGACGGACAATGCCGTTACATGGACACCTTTTGTCTCGATACTGTCCAATGAGGTATATCTCAAGGCCCCGACTCCGGTCGTAATTCATGATGGCCGCGTATGGCACGCTGTCGGAGGGGCTCCTTCGGGGCGTAAACGTTCGGCTATCATGATTTCGGCACCTGTGGGTTCCGATCTGCTGAATCCCGCAAACTGGACCGAATCCAACCGTATTACATTCGATACATCGTGGTTCGACTCCTCTTACGACGGATCGTTCGTGAACTGGCAGGAAGGCAATGCAGTCGTACAACCTGACGGCTCAATGGGCATAGTCATGCGTGTGGACGAATCCAATTTCGTGAAACCTTACCGTGACTGCGGTGCGTTGTTGTCGATGACCGACGAAAAGACGCTTGCGTTCAATCCCGAGACCGACCTCTTCCCAATGGCAGGCGGAGGCAAAAAATTCACCATAAACTATGATGAGGTGAGCGGTAAATATTGGGCTATAACAAACCCGTGTTTCGATGAGGACGTAAACAAAACCCATGAAGGGATATACAGCAAAGGCCTCGGTGCCGGATTGCTGCGTAACAGGCTGGCTCTCGTTTCGTCGACCGATTTGCGGACATGGGACGTTGAGGCTCTGCTCGTGTCGAGCAATAATCCGTTCTTCCACGGGTTCCAATATGTCGACTGGGTTTTCGAGGGCGATGACATAATTGCAGTATGCCGTTGCGCGTTCGAAGAGGAGCGAGGTTTGCCCGAGCGTCAACATGATGCCAACATGCTCGTTTTCTTCCGGTGGGAGAATTTCCGCAATCCGGACGGAATAGAGACGATAGTATATAATACCGAAGGTCTGAAACAGTAATTGCCGGATTATGAAAAGAGTATTGTTCCTACTTTTCCTGGCCGCCTGTTCGCTGCAGGTTTATGCGCAGGAGTGCAAGGTGATAGTCTCCGGCGGTCAATACCAACCGTCGAAATTCGGTGAAAAATGTCTGTTGTGGACCGACCGTAAATACGTTGCCGAGAATACCCCGCGCGAATTCGAAGGTTATGACATGCTTTTGAGCCGGTTTGTACTCGGTGCCCGCGGTGAGAGGTCTGCCGGTGGCATTATGGCGGCATCTTGCGATTGCGATGCATATGTCATTGCAGGTATATCATATAAAATGAGGACTACACTGGCAGACGGAGGCTGGACTCTGCTTGACGATACCGTATTCGACTACCGAACGGCCGACCGTTTGGCGCAGGCCGGAATATATGCACGCCGATTGCGTGCCGGCGAAGTGGTGACCCTGCCGCTGGTAGGTGACATGGTGGGTATCATACCGCTTGCCGAACATATCGAGTACCATCGTCCTCCGGCTGAAATGTCAGATGTGAAGATCTCGTTGATTTCAGATACCGACTGTTATGTCAAGCGCATATTGGCCGATGGTGTTGAACCGTGGACCAATCGTAAATATACGTTGCAAGGTGTGCCTCAGGGTTTCGCAGGAGCAGAGATTCTCGCAACGGCGGCACTTGGCCGGTCGGAAAAATCTCCGTATGCCGTCTTCAGGGCCGAATCGGCCGGGGAGGTTTACGTTCTGGCAAGACCTACGAATGCCGTCAAGGGCATGCTTAAACGCGAGGGCTGGACCATGGTCGAGGGTACTGAATTCGAATACCGTACTGCTGACGGTGCTGAAAAGATCGCCATATTCAGTAAAAAAATGAGAGCCGGAGGCAAGGCCTACATGCCTGAAGTGCGTGATTTCGGCGGCGCCATACCTCTTGCCGTAAATATTGATTATAAATTTCGAAAATAGAGAATGTTATGAAGAAAAGAGTCTTTTTGTTGGCAATTTTGATGACTTTTGCCGTGTCGACAGCGGCTTTCTCCGCCGCCAGGGTGAAGGTCATATTCGAAACAGATATGGGTAATGATATTGACGATGCGCTTGCCTTGGACATGCTTTACAAATATGCGCTTGCCGACCGCGCCGAGATTCTTGCCGTTATGTTGAATAATCCTCTTCCCGAGAGTATCGAATTCGTCGACATAATGAATACATGGTATGGATTCCCCGATATTCCAATCGGTCGTATAGAGAATGGTCCGGCTTTCCGCTCGAAACGTGAATATGTACACAGTGTCGTGGCCGACAAGAGTTATGTGAGGTCGCGTTCCGATTATGACGCATTGCCTCTTGCAGTCGAACTGTACCGGAAACTGCTTGCCGGGAGCAGGGACCGTTCTGTTGTAATCATATCTGTCGGCTTTTCGACTAATCTTGCTGCTTTGCTGCAAACTGCTGCCGACGAATATTCCCCATTGGACGGACGTGAACTGTTTGCCCGAAAAGTTAAGGCCGTATATGTTATGGGCGGAGAGTTTACCGATGCTCAGGTGTCGGAGTTCAACATAAAGTACGATATAGCTTCAGCCCAGACTTTCTTTGCTGAGTGTCCTGTCGATATGGTGTTCAGCGGAGGGGCCGTTGGTGCGGCAATATGTTATCCGGCAACTTCGATTATGGAGGATTTCGACTGTAAGCGCCACCCTCTTGCCGTAGCGTACAAGAGTTATATGGAGATGCCGTACGATCGTCCTACGTGGGACCTTACCTCTGTACTGGCCGCAGTGGAGGGCGATGACGCCGGCTGGTTCGACTATTCTGCTCCCGGTCATGTCGTGGTTGCCGACAATGGGCAGACCTGTTTTGTGCCGTGCCGTTGCGGGCGACACCGACTTATGTCGGTGCCAGAGAACGGGGCCGACCGTATACGGGACCGTTTCGTTCAGTTGATCGGAAAGACACATTAAAAAGCAAAAAGATCCCCGGAATCTCATCGATTCCGGGGATCTTTGCCGTTATGCCGGCCGCATGACTGCTACATCATGCCGCCCATGCCGCCTGCAGGCATTGCCGGTGCAGGATTCTCGCTCTTCTTCTCGGCGAGCACACACTCCGTGGTGAGGAACATCGATGCAATCGATGCCGCATTCTCCAGAGCTACACGCGCAACCTTCGTCGGGTCGATGATTCCGGCCTTGAGCAGGTCTTCGTACTTGTCGTCTCGGGCATTGTAGCCGAATGAGCCGGTGCCTTCCTTAACCTTGTTCACAACGACCGAGCCTTCGCCTCCGGCGTTCGATACGATCTGGCGCAGAGGCTCCTCGATGGCGCGTTTTACGATCTGGATACCTGTCGTCTGGTCCTCGTTGTCGCCCTTGAGGCCTTCGAGGCACTCTACGGCGCGGAGGTAAGCCACACCGCCACCCGGAACGATACCCTCCTCGACTGCTGCACGGGTTGCTGCCAGTGCATCGTCGACGCGGTCCTTCTTCTCCTTCATCTCGACTTCAGTTGCAGCTCCTACATAGAGTACGGCAACACCTCCGGCGAGTTTGGCAAGACGCTCCTGGAGCTTCTCCTTGTCATAGTCCGACTTCGAAACTTCGATGCTTGCGCGGATCTGTGCGACACGGGCCTTGATGGCCTCCTTGTCGCCGGCTCCGTCGACGATGGTAGTGTTCTCCTTGTTGAGCGTAACCTTGTCGGCAGTACCCAGCATTGCGAGCGTTGCATCTTCGAGCTTCATGCCCTTGTCGGTCGAAACGACGGTCGCACCCGTCAGTACGGCTATGTCCTCGAGCATCTCCTTGCGGCGGTCTCCGAATCCCGGAGCCTTGCAGGCCGCAATCTTGAGCGTGCCGCGCAGCTTGTTGACTACAAGTGCCGAAAGAGCCTCGCCGTCGACATCTTCGGCGATGATGAGCAGTGCGCGTCCGCTCTGTGCCACGGGCTCGAGTACGCCCATGAGCTCTTTCATGGTCGAGATCTTCTTGTCGGTGATGAGGATATACGGCTTGTCGAGCTGTGTCTCCATCTTCTCGGTGTCGGTGATGAAGTATGCCGAGATGTAACCGCGGTCGAACTGCATACCCTCGACTACCTCGACGTGGGTCTCGGTACCCTTGGCCTCCTCGACGGTGATGACACCCTCCTTGTTCACCTTGGCCATGGCCTCGGCTATGAGTTTGCCGATGTTGCCGTCATTGTTGGCCGATATGGTTGCTACCTGCTCGATCTTGGCAAAATCGCCGCCGACCTCCTGCGACTGCTTGCGCAGCGACTCTACGACCTTGGCTACAGCCTTGTCCATGCCTCGCTTGAGGTCCATCGGGTTGGCTCCTGCCGTAACGTTCTTCAGGCCTACGCCAATGAGTGCCTGTGCCAGAACCGTCGCGGTCGTCGTGCCGTCGCCGGCATCGTCATTGGTCTTCGAGGCAACCTCCTTGACCATCTGGGCACCCATGTTTGCAAACGGGTCCTCGAGCTCGACCTCTTTCGCTACGGTCACACCGTCCTTGGTCACCTGCGGTGCACCGAATTTCTTGTCGATGATTACGTTGCGTCCCTTGGGACCGAGCGTTACCTTTACGGCGTTGCTCAGGGCATCTACACCCTCCTTGAGCATTTCGCGTGCTTCGACGTTATATTTTATCTCTTTTGCCATAGTGCTTAGTGTTTTTTCGGTTAGATAATTGCAAGAATATCCTGTTGTTTCATGATGAGGTAATCCTTACCGTCGATGTGGATCTCCGTACCGGCATATTTGCCGTAAAGAACCTCGTCGCCTACCTTTACCTCCATTTTGATCTCCGATGTGCCGGGACCTACGGCAACGACTTTGCCTGCCAGCGGTTTCTCTTTAGCTGTGTCGGGAATGATCAGACCTCCTGCGGTCTTCTCCTCGGCCGGATTGGGCAGTACCAATACGCGGTCTGATAGCGGTTTTACGTTCATGGTTTTTTATATTATAAGTTATATGAATTTTTCCTATTCGCACCCATATTGAACAATAGGTGTGCCAAACGGTTTTTGTCATGTACAGGCATGATGTTTCTGCCATTTTGGCACTCTGCGGCGCCATTGTCGTGGCTGTCGGGTGACAATCGGCCATAACATGACAGCCGTTCGGCCGCAGCCGCTGCGGGTTGAGATGTTGCCGAAAGACTGCCCGGATTCATTTTTATCGGAATTTGTTTGCATAAAACGGCAAAACCATTTATATTTGCACTCCGGTTCGTGAGACGAATCAGATGGTGGATGTAGCTCAGCTGGTTAGAGTGACGGATTGTGGTTCCGAAGGTCGAGGGTTCGAATCCCTTCTTCCACCCCAAAAGAGAGCCTTGTAACAGATTATGTTACGGGGCTTTTTTATTTATGCATGTCGAAATGGCCACCTGTTTGCATCAGAAAATCATATTGTGTGGCAAAATCCATTGATTTCTGGTAATTTATGCTTAACTTGCATGTGAAGACTTTCTGCAATCTGTGACAAACAGGCATTTATTATCGGGAGTTTTGTACTTGTTGATACCTATCCCGTTGATTGACACGGTAATAATGATGGCAGACGTCGTAGGAAACGGATTTGTTGAATCCAGTTTTACAACCGCAGATTCTGAGTATTTGGCGGGCATATATCTGGGGCCCATGGAATAATGACAAAAACGCTAACAGAACAGATTATGAAAAGATTGTTTTTATTTGTTCTATTTCTGAATATTGTCGGTATTGTTCCGGCTCAGAGACTTTATCCGTTGCTCAGGACAGCGGTGAACAAGCATGTGGATAAATATACCTATATGCACGAAATGGTTGAGCAACATGATATCATACTACCATGTCGCGAAAAAAGGCACCTTCGCAAGAATCTGAGAAGATTATGCGATTGGGCCATTGAGGACGGATTTGTATTTGACTCCCAAAACGACACTATATTGGTAATCCTTTTTGATAATATACCTCATCAATGGGGATATGAGGAACTATATATTCGCTCGTCCATGTCTAAAAAATCGTATATTTATGATTTTGAAACCTTCATCGAGACTCGTAAATTTAACATAATCACTAAAAAACCTGAAGAGGCATATTTTCAATTACTGTATGACGGAAATATTCGAGATTTCAGAAAATTTTACAATGAATATAAGGGGGATCCCGCATGTGATTTCACACATAAGGCTTTGAGGATAACAATCCGTGATGGTAAGATTGTTCAACCCAGTTCAATATGGTATTACTATGACATGCTGTTTTTTTGATTTCAGCCACCATCATTTTGGAATGAGGGGAAACCACTCCCGGAGTTTTGATTATACCAAAGTGGAATTATTGGAATTATGAAAAAGTTATTGTTCGCACTGGTTTTTCTTTGCATGCATTATTGCGCCTGCGCGCAACAGGTCAATTCTCAGCCTGATCCTGTCGGTTTGATGGAGAACTATTTAATCGAGAATGGAGATATGGAAGAAGGAGATTTGGATTGCAGAAAGAAGATTATAGTTTATGAACTGTTGTCCGGTTTTGATCTGGGTTTAAACACATCTGAGCTTAATGTTTTTATCCGTGGGGTTGATGTCGGAGCCTTTACATTTAAGGCTATACCAAAAATTTTTGATTTTATACACTATACTGGCTACTGGTTGCTGAAATCGGGTGACAATTATGAAATGATGCCTTTTTTTGATTACAGAGGCGAAGTTAGCAAAGAAGACGAGTTCGTATGGATATTGAATAAGTTTATTGATTATTTACAACGTCATCCGGAGATTGACGACAGATTGTATCCGTACTATATCAGTCGAGTATCCAACATCTACTTTGGCAATACGGATTTCCTTGGTGGAGATTGGGAGAACTGGCATGGGGGAGAATTTGCTGATCAGGATATTCCGGAGAAATATAAATATGGGATAGATACAAAATATAGTGTATATAACCTAAGCATGAAAGATCTGACAGATATAGTTAATTATCATGATTATAAACGCAAAATAAGAATCCAAAAAATAATGACCAGATAGCAACCGTATTGCCGTACCTGCTTTTGACCGGATTATTGCCTGGCGATACGGTTCCTGAAGTAGACATTTGAATAATTTTAGATCCAATAACCTGAAAAATACTTTGCAGTGATATGAAAAAGTTATTGTTTGCACTGTTTTTTCTTTGCATGCATTATTGCGCCTGCGCGCAACAGGATAATTCCCAAACAGATGTTGTCGCGTTGATTGAGAACTATTTAATCGAGAAGGGAGAGTTGACTCCCGAAGATTTGGATAACGGCATGCTGATTCGCGTTGGCAATATGTTGTCGCGCGAAACCGCTTTAGGCACGTCGGAACTTGACGGGTTTATCCGGAAAACCGATGTGGGAGTCTTCTTTTTTGAGGTTTTTACTCCGGGGCAACGATCATATCTGTTACTGAAATCGGGTGACGATTATGAAATGATGCCATTGTTCGATTACAAGGACGAGAATGGCACGGAGGTCGATTTCATGGGTATATTGAAAAAAGTCATCGATTATTTCAAGCGGCACCCTGAGATCGATTACAGATTGCAATCGTACTATTTCGGCGGAATATCTTACGCATACATATTCAATACATTCCATTACAAGTCGGGTAAATGGTATGAATGGCATCATGGTTCGGCATCGGCCGATCCGAGTCTCCCCGAAAAATGTAAATATGGAATAGGCGAAACCATGTAAAGAACTATTGTCGCTCTCGGCCAAAACAGAGGCGGAACCTGCTGCAAGGTTCCGCCTCTGTTTTTATGCGATAAATACCTATTTCCTTGACAGAAGAATGCGGGCCTGAGTCAGGGCGGCATCGCTGATCTCGCTGCCTGACAGCATCTTCGCTATCTCGACGATACGCTCGTCGGCAGTCAGCCGTTTGATGTCGCTTCGCGAATTCTCCTTGTAGACCACGAAGTGCGCCTCACCCTTGGAAGCCACCTGCGGCAGATGTGTGATGTTCACCACCTGCATCGATTGTGACAGCTCGGATATTATTTCGCCCATGGCGTCGGCTATGCGGCCCGATACGCCGGTGTCGATCTCGTCGAAAATGATCGTGGGCAGCTTCATGCGGCTTGCGAGCAACGACTTCAGCGACAACATCATGCGTGACATCTCGCCGCCCGAAGCTATCCGCTCGGCAGGTTGCGGAGTCATGCTCTTGTTTGCCGAGAAGAGGAATGTTACCGTATCCCGGCCCGCAGGTGTCAGTTCTGCGCCTTCCGTGACCTCGGCGGTGAAGCGTGCGTCGGGCATGCCCAGACGCGCAAGGCGCCCGGCCATCTCACGGCCGAATGCCGGTGCCGCTTTCGCCCTTACGTCGTGCAGTTTGTCGGCCAGAGCCGATGCCCGGGCGCGGGCGGCGGCGGTCTCGGCCTCCAGTGCGGCGATCTCCTCGTCGCCCGATGTTATGGCCTCAAGCTGCTTGCGGAACTTGTCGCGCAGGACAATCAGCTCGTCAACGTTTTGCACGCGGTGCTTCTGGCAGAGTGTATAGAGTGTGGCCAACCTGTCGTTGACCTTTTCCAGGCGTTCCGGGTCCGATTCTATCCGCTCGGCATCGGACGCTACGGTGGCATTGATGTCGCGCAGTTCGAGTATCGTCGAATGTATCCGGTCCGCAAGCTCTCCTGCCGGCTTGTAGCTGGAGGATATATGCCTCAGCCCGTTCTCGGCATTCTTGAGCGAAACCAGCACCCCCTCTTCGTCACCGTCGAACGATGCGGTGATCTGCGCCAGCGTCTCGCTCGTGGTGTCGGCATTTTCGAGTTCGGCCTGCTCGGCTTCGAGTTCCTCGACCTCGCCCTCGCGCAGGTTGGCCGATGTCAGCTCCCCGGCCTGGAAACGTATCCACTCCTCCTCCTTGCCGGCCTCGGCTGCCGCCGTTTTCAGCTCCGCAAGTCTGCGTTCGAGCGATTTGAACCGGGTGTACTCTTCGCGGTAGGAGTTCATGACAGTGCCGTTCGCGGCAATGGTGTCGAGAGCCTGCGTACGGAACGCCTCCGACGCGAGTATCAGGTTCTGGTGTTGTGAGTGAATGTCTATGAGGTGCGTCCCCAACTCCTTGAGCTGTGACAGCTGAACCGGCAGATCGTTCACGTATGAGCGGCTCTTGCCTGCCGGAGTGATTATGCGGCGTATGACGGTTTCGTTGTCGTAGTCGATATCCATCTCCTCGAACAGTGTTTCGAGGCCCAGTCCCGTAATGTCGAACGTGCCCTCGATTACGCAGTTCCTTTCGTTGTCCTTGATGGTCGCGCCGTCGTTCTTTGCGCCCAGCAGCAATCCAAGGGCTCCCAACAATATGGATTTTCCCGCACCCGTCTCTCCGGTTATGATGTTGAGGTGGGGGTCGAGTACGAGTTCAAGTCTCTCGATGAGAGCGTAATTCTCTACCGTCAGTCGGGTAAGCATGGTATTATCGGTTCAGAATGGTTGCGATCCTGTCGGTTATTCTGGCTGCCACCTCCTGTTTGGACATGAGGGGCAGTTCTTCGCGTGACGTGCGGTCGATGAGCGTCACCTTGTTGGTGTCGACGCCGAATCCGGCTCCCTTGTCGCGCAGCGAGTTGAGAACGATGAAGTCGAAGTTCTTCGAGGCGAGTTTCGTCTCCGCGTGGGCCGTCTCGTCGTCGGTCTCCAGCGCAAATCCGACAAGTATGCGTCCGCCCTTGACCTTGCCGAGCTCGGCTGCGATGTCGTGCGTACGCTTGAGGCGTATGCACATGTCGCCGTCGTTCTTCTTGATCTTCACCGGTGAGACCTCTGTGGGCGTGTAGTCTGCCACGGCTGCGCACATTACGGCTCCGTCGGCATCGGTAAAGGCTGCAACCGCAGCGTTGTACATCTCTTCGGCCGACAATACGTCAATGCGTTCCACTCCTTCGGGTACGGGCAGCGACGTGCGTCCGCTCACAAGCCTTACATCGGCTCCGCGGGCAGCCAATTCGCCGGCAATGGCATAACCCATCTTGCCCGTCGAGTGATTCGATATGAATCTCACGGGGTCGATGGCCTCGATCGTGGCACCGGCCGTTACGACGAAGCGTTTACCTTGCAGGCTCTTTTTTTTTTCGGAAAGGAGCGACTCGACAACGGCCTTTATCTCTTCGGGCTCGGCCATTCTGCCTTTGCCTTTCAGACCGCTTGCGAGTTCGCCTTCGGGAGACTCGATTATCGTGACGCCGCGGCTGCGCAGTATTTCGATGTTGTGTTGTGTGGCCGGGTGTGCGAACATGTCACAGTCCATGGCCGGGGCCACGACCACACGGCTGCGTGCCGACAGGTATGTCGTCAGCAGCAGGTTGTCGGCTATGCCGTTGGCCATTTTTGCTATGGTGTTCGCCGTGGCCGGAGCTATCAGCATGCAGTCGGCCCATTCGCCCATCGAGATGTGCGAATGCCAGTCTCCGTTTTCGGGATTGTAAAATTCGACGGCTATCGGGTTTTTCGACAACGTAGCCATCGTCAGCGGGGTAATGAACTCCTTGGCCAGCGGGGTCATCACAACCTTGACCTCGGCGCCGGCCGTTTTCAGAAGACGACAAAGCACGGCGGCCTTGTATGCCGCTATGCTTCCCGTAACCCCAAGCAGGATATGTTTGCCTTTGAGCGACAAGACTCTACTCCTCCTTATCTTTCATTTTGTAGTAGATCTCGTTGTCGAGGAACTCCTCGGTAGCGATGATCGTCGGTTTGGGCAGACGCTCGTAATAGCGCGAGATCTCGATCTGCTCGCGGTTCTCGAAAGTCTCCTCCATGGTGTCGGTGGGCGACGAGAAATCGGCGAGTTTGCGTGTGAGCTCCGTCTTGAGTTCTGCAGCGATCTGGTTCGCACGGCGTGCGATGATGTTGATGCTCTCGTAGATGTTGCCCGTATCCTTGTCGAGGTCGACCAGACGACGTGTTACGGTGTTGTTAGGAATGTTCTTTTTGATTTCCATCTCTATATTTTTTCCTTGTTGTTTCTGTCCATGTAGTCCTTGGCCTCTTTTTCAAGGCGTTTGAGTTCCTTCAGATGTTTCGACTCCGGGAACTCCGAAAGGAACGAGTAGTACGAGTCGAGCATCGAGAGGTAGCGGTCCGTCTGTTTGGACTCGATCGAGTTGTGTGCCAGCTCGTAGCTCGACTTGACTATGTAGTACATTATCTCCTCGCGGTGCGATGATTCGGGGTACTGTTTCAGGGCATTCTTGAACGCTACGATAGCCGATTTGTGCCGGCCGATCTTATAATATGTATAGGCGTTGATGTATGCCTTGTCGTGAAGCCGCTGTGTCAGTTCGTCGATGATTTTCTGGAAGTCGTCGTTGCGTGTAGAGTCGGGGTAACGCGACATGAACTCGGTTATGGCGATTATGGCCTGCGAGGTAACGGTCTGGTCGCGAGTCGGCTGCGGGGACATGAAGTAGAAGCAGAGGGCGTACATGCCTTCGGCGTCCTCGATGAAGACGCTGTTTCCGAACTGTCGGCGGAATTCGTCGAGCAGGGTCGAGGCGCTGTCCCAGTCGCGGTCCTTGAACTTGCAACGGGCATTGAAGAAGCTTATCGAGTCCTGTGCAGTAGTACCTATGTAGTAGTGCTGCACGGCCTCGAAGAGCAGCGATGCCTTCGACCACTTCTCCTTGCCGTAATACTCCAAAGCCTTGCTGTACATCAATTTCGGGTCTCCGGTCTTGATGATTTTGCCCGGTCCCATGCACGAAACCGACGTAACGGCCGCTACGACCGCAATCACGATGCTTATGATACCTTTTTTCATCTTCAGATCTGTTTTCCGGCTTTAGCCCGCAAGGGTACAGCCTGCAAATTTACACATTATTTAACGATTCGCAAAAATAATTATTGTAGTGCAGGCCCTAAACCCGTTCTAAATGGCTGATTTGGCTATGAGCCACTCGGCGATCTGTACCGCATTGAGGGCCGCACCCTTCTTGATCTGGTCGCTAACGCACCAGAACGTCAGCCCGTTGCTGTTAGTCAGGTCCTTGCGTATGCGACCCACGTAAACCGGCTCCTTGCCTGCGATGAAGAGCGGCATGGGGTAGACCTTGTTCTGCGGGTCGTCCATGAGTACTATGCCTTCGCCTTCGGAGAATGCCTTGCGTGCCTCCTCGACCGAAACCGGGCGTTCGGTTTCGAGCCAGATGCTCTCGGAGTGCGCGCGCATGACCGGAACGCGCACGCATGTGGCCGAAACCTCGATGTCCGAGTGCATGATCTTGCGGGTTTCGTTGTACATCTTCATCTCCTCCTTGGTGTAACCGTTGTCGGTGAAGACGTCGATGTGCGGAATGACGTTGTATGCCAGCTGGAATGCGAACTTCTCGACCGTGGGCTCCTTGCCTGCGGTCAGTTCGGCGTACTGCGTTTCGAGCTCCTGCATGGCGGCGGCACCCGCACCGCTGGCCGACTGGTATGTCGAGACGTGTACGCGGCGTATGTGTGACAGTTTCTCTATGGCATTCAGCGCAACGACCATCTGTATGGTTGTACAGTTGGGGTTGGCTATGATGCGGCGCGGGGCGTTGAGTGCGTCCTCGGGGTTTACTTCGGGAACGACGAGCGGCACGTCTGCGTCCATGCGGAAGGCGCTTGAGTTGTCGATCATCAGCGTCCCGTGCTTGGTTATCGTATCGGCGAACTCGCGCGAAGTTCCGGCCCCGGCCGAAACCAGCGCGATGTCGATGTCGCGGAAGTCGTAGTTGTGCTGGAGCAGCTTGACCGTAAGCGCCTCTCCGCGGAACGTGTATTTGCGTCCTGCGCTGCGCTCCGAACCGAAAAGTACGAGTTCGTCCAGCGGCAGATTGTGCTCTTCGAGAATCTTCAGGAACTCCTGGCCTACAGCGCCGCTCGCTCCCACAATTGCTATTTTCATGGCTTCAATAATGTATGTTTGTCACGTTATTCGAAAAATTCGTCATATTCGTCCGTTTCGCCGGCGGCATTGGCCTCGCCCTCATCGGGACAGTCGTATACGGGCATCATCGGCGGGCGTACGAATTCGTCAGTCGTCTTAATCCCGAGCGACGGGTCGGCATATACCTTTGTCAGGAACTCGCCGACTATGGGCAGGGCAAGGGCGCTGCCTTCGCCTCCGGCCCTTAGGTGTACCGACTGGTCCTCGCCGCCGACCCACGAGCCGGCAACCAGACGCGGCGTGATGCATACGAACCAGGCGTCGCGGTTTTTGTTCGATGTACCGGTTTTGCCGGCTATATCCATGTTGCGGAACCCGTATTTCCATGACATGCGGCCGCCGGTGCCTCCGGAGATGACGCGTTTGAGCATTGTCAGCATCGTGTATGCCGTCTGCTTGCTTATGGCGTCCTGCGACTGCGTGGTGAAGTTCGAGATGACGTTGCCCTGACGGTCTTCGATGCGTGTCACGAATATCGGGTCATTGTGCACACCTTCGTTGGCGAAAGTCGAGTAGGCGCTGACCATTTCGAAGACATTCGACTCGAACGTGCCGAGGCACAATGCATATACCGGGTCTATATAGCTGCGTATTCCCATGTTGTGTATGAAGTCGGCGACGGCCTGAGGCTGTTTTGCCTGCTTCATGATCCATGCCGAATAGTTGTTGCGGCTGCGGGCCAGACCCCAGGCCAGCGGGTGGAGCGTGCCGTCATATTCGACCTTTCCGGCCTCTTTGGGCGACCATGCCGTGCCGAGCGACGTCTCGATGGTGACGGGAAGGTTGGGCACCATCGTGCAGGGAGTCATTCCGAGGTGGTCGATGGCGAACGTGTAGACGAACGGCTTGACCGTCGACCCGATCTGACGTTTGCCCTGCTTTGCCATGTCATATTTGAAATAGCGGAAGTTGGGTCCGCCGACATATGCCTTGATGTTTCCCGTGTGCGGGTCCATCGCCACGAAACTTGCACGCATTATGCGTTTGTGGTGGAGTATCGAGTCGCGCGGAGTCATCAGCGTGTCGCGTTCGCCCTTGAAGGTGAAGACCTTCATCTGGCACTTGCGGTCGAATGCCGCGAATATCTCCTTCTCGCTCGCACCGCCGCGCTTCATCTCGCGATAGCGGTCCGAGTTGCGTATGGCGCGGCGTATGATGGCCTCGCGTTCGCTCTTGCCGGTATCCTGGAACAGCACGCCGGTGCGTCTTACCTGCGCGTCCATCAGCGGCTGCACTTCGGTTGCAAGCTGTTTCTGTACGGCGGCTTCGGCATACTCCTGCATCGAGGCGTTGATCGTGGTGTATATCTTCAGACCGTCGCGGTAGATGTCGTATGTCGAGCCGTCGGCCTTGCGGTTCTTGAGGCACCAGCCGTATATCGGGTTTTCATCATACTCCTTGACTGCCTGCTCGTAGTCCCAGTCCGTGAGGAACTGGCGGCGTGTCGGGCGCTTGGCGTTCATGACCAGACGCAGCATCTCGCGGAAGTATGTTGCCTCGCCGTCGTTGTGTGATACGGGTTTGTAGTTAAGTACTATGGGCAGGGCCGAAATCGAGTCGCGCTCATGTTCAGTCAGCGCGCCGGCCGTCTCCATGCGGGCCAGTACCAGATTGCGGCGTGCCAGGGCATTGTCGGGGTTGCGGACCGGTGAATAGCGTGTCGGGGCGTTGACGACACCGACGAGCATTGCGGCCTCCTGTATGTTCAGTTCGTTCGGTTCCTTGTTGAAGAATGTATGTGCCGCCGACTTTATGCCGTAGGAGTTCGACCCGTAGGCCACGGTATTGAGGTACATGGCGGCGATCTCCTCCTTTGTGTAGTTGTATTCGAGCTTGAGGGCCGTGATCCACTCCTTGAACTTCGAGATGACGAGCTTGCCGGTGCGGGCCACCTTGCTGCGGTTGCGGACCGTGTCGCGCGGGAAGAGGTTCTTGGCGAGCTGCTGGGTGATGGTGCTGCCGCCGCCCTGCGAATGGCGCTGCAGGGCTATGGTCTTGACCCCGACACGCACGAGCGACGGGAGGTCTATTCCCGAATGCGACTCGAAACGTACGTCCTCGGTCGAGATGAGCGCTGCGATGATCGGCGGCACCTCCTTGCCCTTGAGGGTTATGTGCAGGGTCGAGTCCTGCGGGAAAAGGTCGTCGTACTGTATGTACGAACGGTTCTGGACGAAGAACGTGCCCAGCACCTTGCCCTCCTCGGAGTAGATCTCGGTGGCGAGGTTGCTTTTGGGGTTTTCGAGCTCCTCGAATGAGGGAAGACGTCCGAATGCGCCGACGGCTGTCAGTGCAAGCATCAGGAAAAGTATCCCCACGGGTACGAAGACGATGCCCCATATCCATTTTATCAGGCGTCGGTTGTCGTGTCTCTTATTTTCGTTTCGTCTGTCCATGTTTCGCATGTTCGGGTTATATAGCGTGCAAATTTACAAATTTATTGTCAAAAAGCCTCATCAGAAGGGCAGACCTACACCGCCGCCGATATATATCGGTCCTTTGCTCGGCTTGTATACCGATATCGTGATCGACGATGTCGCGGCTGCGGGCTGCCTGAACAGGTTTATGTCGAACGTTATGTCGCCGCCGTATGAGAAGAGATGGCGGCGGTGCGTGCGCATCGAACCGCTGAGCATGTTTATCTGCGAGTAGTTGAATGTCGCATAGTCGAACCCGACGTTGAGCCTTATGCGCTTGAAGTATATGATGGAGGCTATGCCGCCTTCGGGATACCATACCGGCAGCTGGTAGTTGACCGAAGTGGCGATATAGTTCCGGTTGCTGATGTCGGAGGTCGAAAAACCGCGCGGCAGCAGGCTCGACGACGTGTATGAAAGGAATGAGAGCGTGTTGTCGCGTTTGAATCCTCCGATCGAGGTCTGGTATGCCGTGGCCAGCGTCAGCGAGTGGTGCGGGAAGAGTCCGGGAAGGTAGAACTTGCCGTAGGCGACGATCAGGTCGCTGAACTTGTTGTTGTCGGGGTTTATTGCGTACAGCAGGTTCAGCACCATGCCTGTCCGCGGCGCGAAGTCGCGGTGGGCGAGCTGTACCATGTCCTGGTATCCGAGCCCGAACTGCAGCGTGTGCAGACCCTTCTTGTAACCTATGCGGCGTATGTTTGATACGTTGCCGTCGCCGTATGAGAGGTTGTTGACCTTGGCCACATAGCCGTTGGAGTAGTTCCACGAGGCTGAAACGGTCATGTATCGCGTGTGGTATCCGCTCTGGAACATCATCGGCAGCGATGCGCTTGTCGTGAAAGAGTAGTATTTCTTCAGTTTCGGGCTCTCGGGCATCACATAGTCTCCCTCGCCGTTGTTGAGCGACGGGTCCCACTGGGCAATGGTATAGACCTTCTGCGTACCTCCGTATGAGGCCTTGAGTCCGAGGTTTACACCGAGTCCGTAGTATCGCCATTCGCCCTGAATGAATGAGCCTTCGGCCTGGTTCCAACCGTATGTGGCGAACATCTCGGAGTTCGACAACAGGTTCTGCGACATGACCGTGGCGCCGATGTTGAAGTTTATCTGCCCCTCCTCCATGATCTCGAATGGGTTGTACGAGGCCGGTGCCCATGAGTGGATCTTGAACATGTGCCCGATCTTGGAGTAGCGCCGCGAACGGTGTTTTGCATACGATGCCGTCGAGTCGGCGGGGGTGTAGTTGACCGTGTCGAGGTTTATCACGTCCCACTTCACGCGCGGCGGGTTGACCAGGTTTACCGGCAGGCGCGAAGGCTTTATCTCTTTCGCGACTTTCGATGCCGGCTGTATGGCGAGGTGGTATCCGTGCTTGTCGTAGGTGGTCATGATGATCGAGTCCCTGCCGGCCGGTGCCGGAGAGAACGATCCGTATGTCGATTCCGAAAGGCGGTACTCGCGGCCGGTGGCAAGGTCGTAGCAGTGCGCCTCGTCCTTGCCCGAAGCTATCGAGCCGAAATAGAGTTTCCCGTCGGCGGCCTTAAGGTTAGAGATCGTTATGTATGCCCCGTCGGTAAGTCTGGTGATTCGGCCGGCTGCGCCCGATTCGCAATCGCTGCTGTCGACGCGCCCCAGCCACATGCCGCTGTTGTCGGTGGCTATGAAGTAGAGCCTGCGGGTCAGGTTGTCGTATGCCAGGCCATGTATCTCGGTGAACTGCTCGATGGTGGTGCGCTGCTCCTCGTTCCGGCCGTCACCCTCGACGATCGAATATGTGCCGTTGGGATCGTATTCGACCCAAGCCAGCCTGGCCGAGTCCATGACGGTGGGATAGAGCGTATGGCGGCGCTTGCGTATGCTTTTGGGCCGTCCGTTGTCGAGGTCTATGTAGCACAGTGTCGAGTTGACCCGTTCGGCGAAGAGCGTGCTGCGGCGGTATTCGGTCCACCATACGCGCCGGCCGTCGGTCGAGGGCCTCGTCGATATGTCGCCCGTATAGCAGATGCGTCTTTCGGCACCGCTGGCGGCATCGGTCGCCACCAGGCGGGTCGGCCGGTCGAGATCGGTCTTCAGCGACAGTATGCTTCCGTCGTCCAGCCATATCGGGTGCTCGTATGTCGTGTAGCTTTTGCCTGCCTTGACGGGTATGCGTGCCGAGCTGTCCTCGACATGCGGCAACGTGCTCCAGTACTTCTCAAGGTCGTTGAATGTCTCGCGCGTGAGCTTGATGACCGAGGTTTTGTAGAACTTCTTCAGCGATACGGCCGTAGTGGCTATGAGGTAGGGGTTGCGCACGCTGTAGTATGCCACCTGGTCCCAGATGTTGCAGTCGTATTTGGTGTATGTGTACGAAGCGATCTGATAGCCTATGTGGTAGTGGTCGGGGACGTTGTCGCGGTATGAGCCGCAGAACCATTTGTCGGTGTTGCGTCCGAGCGAGGCGATGTTGCCCAGGGCGCGGTAGTCGATGGTGAAACTCGGCTGAAGTCCGCGACCGAACGAAGACATCTCGGTTTCGGACATGACGGCATCGCCTTCGATGAGCCATAGCGGCAGGAATAGCAGTCCGACGGTCGAACTCTGCTGTCCGAGTACGTAGCTCAGGGCGCGTACCACGCCGCGGTTGAGGTTGTTGTACTGTACGGCGTGGCGGTATTCGTGGGCGACGAGCTGTTTGGCCCATGGCATCGAGTATCCGTCGATGGAGGGCGAGGTCAGGAAGTCGACTCGTTTGGGCAGCCACATGACCATTCCGTTCGACCGGAAGTTCTCGGGGTGCAGAATGAACGGTATGTTCATGGCCGAGTGCCGGAATCCGTATCCGATGTATGGCTCTACGTTCTCGATATAGAACAGCGTGCGGCGGGCCGTCTTTTCGACCGTTGTGGGGTATATGACGTCGACGCTGCTTTTCGTCAGCTTGTGCCAGTGCAACGACGCCGGGTCGGAACCCCACGAGTAGAACTGTGCCGATGCCGACCCGAAACAGAGCAGCGCCGCTGCTGTCAGAAGTATGTGTTTCAGTATTTTCAATATTCAGTTGCCAGCTTTTTTGCAGCGGTACCCGTTGCCTGTAAGGATTTCGACAATACGGTCGCGGTGATCGCCCTGTATGATGATCTCGCCGTCCTTGACCGAGCCTCCGACACCGCATTTCTTTTTGACGAGACGGCCGAGTTCCTGCAGGTCGGCCTCGCTGCCGACAAAACCGCGCACGAGTGTCACAACCTTGCCGGCACGCTGCTTCGAGTCGCGCCACACGCGCAGGTCCTGTTGTTGCGGCGGAAGAGTTTCGGCTTCGGGTTGTTCGTCTGTTTGGTATTTGTAGTCGGGGTCGGTAGAATAGACCATGCCGAGCCTCGATTTCCAGTCGTTTGCCTTCATATATGTTCCTTTCGAAGAAAATAACGCTTGATTGTCGTTATCTATTTTGCGCAAAGATAGTAAAAATACTATCTTTGTAAGACATGAAAAACCTGTTATCTTCCAAAAGCCTGTTTGCGGCCGGCAAGACCGATGTGACTGACCCCCTGCCGCAGCCGCTGCCGTATCGCGGCACCAAACGCCTGGTGAACGTCTACGTCGAGGGTTACGAGGACGTGGCTTTCTGGCGCGGCATATTCGACCACTTCCACAATCCATATCTGCGCTTCGAAATATCGGTACCCACGCGCAAGGATCTGCCCAAGGGCAAGAAGGTGCTGATGTCGATGATTGAATCCTCTTCGGAGGAGTGTATCCTGTGTGTCGATTCGGACTTCGACTACCTTTTCGGCGACCGTACCGAGCAGTCGCGTGTGGTGAACAATGCGCGCTTCATGTTCCATACGTATGCCTACGCGACCGAAAACTTCCTGTGCTATGCCCCGTCGCTGCACAACGTCTGCGTCAAGGCGACCAAGAACGATACCCGCATATTCGACTTCCCGGCCTTCATGGAGGAGTATTCCAAGATTGTCTATCCTGTCTTCCTGTGGTATGCCTATTCGGCGCAGCTGCAGTCGGAGAGCATTTTCACGCTCAACGACTTCAAGGCTACCGTGCGTCTCGGCTATCTCGACATGAAGGATAACGGGCGCCCGACTCTCGACTGGCTGCGCGGACATGTGGAGTCGCGTCTGGGGCTGCTTCGCCGCAAGCATCCTGACATGCAGGCTGCCGTGGACGATTTCGGACAGTACCTGCTGACTTCGAAGGGCGTCGTGCCGGAGCAGACATACCTCTTCATGCACGGCCATACGCTGATGGACAACGTCGTGATGATCATACTCAACGATGTCTGCGACAAGCTGCGCCAACTGTCGCTTGCCCGCATACACGCCTCCTCGAAAGAGGGTATAGCCCTGCGCGACGAGATAAGCAACTACAGCAATTCTCTCCGTTCGATACGTGACGTGCTGCTCGACAACGAGAACTATACCTCATGCCCGCTTTACAAAAGGTTGAGCGTCGACATCGAACACTATATCGAGCATGCCATTTCAGTCATGCGCGACAGGGGCGAGATAAAGACCGACCTGCCCTGATGTGCCATGATCGGGAAAACGGAGATATATGAACAGCTGCGCCGGCTGACTTCACCTGTCGATCCGCGCTTTACGGAACTCGTCGCCCGTTACGGCGAGGCCGACCTGTGCAACCGCCGCAATTTCGAAGGACATCTGACGGCAAGCGGCGTCATCGTACGCATGCCGGAGCGTGAAGTGCTGCTGTTGAGACACCGCTCGCTCGGCAAGTGGCTTGCTCCGGGCGGACATACCGAAGCCGGAGACACGTCTGCTGCAGCCGCCGCACTGCGGGAAATAGTGGAGGAGACCGGTATTGAGGCCGATATGCTCGTGCCGACCAATGTGTCGGACGGAGTACAGTATTGTGTCGAGGTGTCGTCGCACGTGATACCCCGCAACGAGGCCCGCGGCGAGGAGGAACACATGCACCACGATTTCCGTTTCCTGTTCGCATATACGGGCAGCCGCACGATCCGTACCGATGAACGGGAGAGTGCCGGTTATGAATGGCTGCCGCTCGACGATGAATATGTACGCCGCGAGATACTTTGTACGGAGCGTGCGGACGCATTGCTGGAGGCCGCTCTTGAGGGGCTCTGACCTCGGGGAGGGATAACAAAAGGCCCGTCTTGTGAAAAGACGGGCCTTTTGTTTGCGGCGGCGGAACATTACTTGCCCTTACGGACGATTCTCAATGTCGACTGTGTCGCCTGACGTACATATACTTCAGGTTCCAGGGCGTACTTGTTGAAGAGTTCCATGGTGTATCCGCGTATCGTCAGCAACTCCATGCCTTCGATGTGCATTACGTCGAACCCGTCTGCGCGCAGGGCCTGCATGGCCTCGGTTATGTGCCACGAGTTGTCCACGCAAAGGCTGAGGTTGACGGCCGAGTTGTGTACAAGGTGGCTCTTGATGCGGTATTTGGCCAGCAGCGAGAAGATCTCGGCCAGACGCTCCTCGAGAACGAACGAGAAGTCGCGCGGGCGGACGTTGAGCAATACCTGGTCGCGTTTGAGTATGAGTATGGGTATGTCGACGCGTGCCGAACTTCCGCGAATGACGGTTCCGGGCTTGCGTTTGTCCCCGAACGGACGGACATAGAGCGGAATGTTCTTGTTCTGCAGCGGCTTGATGGTCTTGGGGTGGATTATCTGCGCACCGCTGTATGCAAGTTCTATGGCGTCGAGATAGCTCAGCTCGGCTATGTGGCGGGCGTCGGGGAAGATCTTCGGGTCGGCATTGAGTACGCCGTCGACGTCTTTCCATACGGCCATCGACTCGGCGTCGAGTATGTATGCCGCCACGGCTGCCGAGTAGTCCGAACCCTCGCGCCCGAGCGTGGTGGTCGTGCCGTCGGGGGCGCCTCCTATGAAGCCCTGCCCGATGAAGACATTCTCGCGGGCGTTCTTCACCTCGGCCTGCAGCAGCGGGGCCGAGGCTTCGAGGTCGACGCTTGCGTCCTTGTGGCGCTGCTGCGTGACGATGCAGCGGCGCATGTCGATCCACTTGTTGGGCAGACCCGAGTGGTTGAGGTAGTCCGAGATTATGCGTGTCGACACCAGCTCGCCGTACGACACTATTGCGTCGTACCACAGTTCGGCGTCCTCGCTGCGGTAGTCGTTCTTTGCGACGAGCGCCTCAAGCTCGTCGAAGAGTGCCTCCACCGCCTCTATGCGGTGAGGTCCGTGGTAGAGGTCGTCGATAATGGCGGCGTGCGACGAGCGCAGAGCCTCGATCTCGGCAGCGGCTGCCGCAAGGTCCCTCTTCTGCACTCCGGCGAAAACGCGTTCGAGCGCATTGGTGGTCTTGCCCATGGCCGAGACGATGACGAAGAGGTTCTCCTCGTCGCTTACGATCGAACGCAGGTTGCGTACTCCGTCGGCGTTCTTGACCGACGCACCTCCGAATTTGTATACTTTCATTTGCTGGTTACTCTTTTGTTACTGGAACATATGGCGTGTCGGTGTTCTGGAAGAGGAATGCATAGCAGTCTGCGGCCTCCTCTATGCGTTTCGACGTGGGTTTTCCGGCGCCGTGTCCGGCCTTGGTCTCGATGCGTATGAGTATCGGGGCGTCACCGGCCTGTGCATGCTGCATCGTTGCGGCGAACTTGAACGAGTGCGCGGGAACCACGCGGTCGTCATGGTCGGCCGTGGTGATGAGTGTTGCGGGATACTTCACGCCCTCCTTGATATTGTGGAGCGGCGAATATTTGTAGATGTACCGGAACTGCTCCTCGTTGTCGCTCGATCCGTACTCTACGACCCAGCCCCAACCTATCGTGAACTTGTGGTAGCGGAGCATGTCCATTACGCCGACGGCGGGCAGGCAGACGGCATAGAGGTCGGGACGCTGCACCTCGCAGGCACCGACGAGCAGGCCTCCGTTCGAACCGCCGGCTATGGCCAGCTTCTTCGACGAGGTGTACTTGTTGTCGATCAGGTACTCGGCAGCCGAGATGAAGTCGTCGAAGACATTCTGCTTGTTCTCGAGCATGCCGGCCTTGTGCCACTTCTCGCCGTATTCGAGGCCGCCGCGCAGCGTTACGAATACATAGACGCCGCCCTGCTCCATGAACATTATCGAAGCTGGGTTGAACGAGGGCGTGAGGTTGATCTGGAAACCGCCGTATCCGTAGAGGTAGCACGGGTTCTTGCCGTTGAGCTTGAGCCCCTTCTTGTACGATACGAACATCGGTACGCGCGTGCCGTCCTTGCTGGTGAAGAATATCTGTTCGGTGGTGAAGTCGTCGGGGTTGAACGCCACTTCGGGACGCATGTATAGTTTCGACTCGCCGCTCTTGACATCGAACGAATAGATGGCCGTCGGTGCGGTGAACGTGGTGATCGAGTAATAGAGTTCGGTATCCTCCTTTTCGCCGCCGAAACCGCTGACGGTGCCGATGCCGGGCAGCGCAACCTCGCGTATGAGCTTGCCGTCCATCTCGTACTGATAGACCTTGTTCTGTGCGTCCTCGAGATATATCGCAGTCAGACAGCCGCCGGCCGAGCCGACACCTTCAAGCAGGTTCTCCTTTTCGGGAATGACCACCTCGCGCTTCGACGGGTTCTTGAGGTCGATCTTTATGAGGTGGTAGTTCTCGGCACCTTCGTTGGTCATTACGTAGAGCTGGTTGTTCTCGCACTCCACGATGCCGTAGTCATGTTCGAATCCCTTGAGCAGTACGTCGAACTTGCGGGCGTTGCTGCGCTTGTAGAGGATTTCGCTTCCTGACGTTCCTTCGGACGACATGATGAAGATCCAGCGGCTGTCGTCGCTCTGCCATGCGTTGAAGTAGCGCAGCGGGTGTTCGGGATCGGAGTAGACCAGGCGGTCAGCGCTCTGCGGAGTGCCTATCTTGTGGTAATATACCTTCTGGAACTCGTTCTTGGAGGAGTATACGCCCTTCTTCGGAGCGTCGTATGCGCTGTAATAGAATCCCTTGCCGTCGGGAGCCCATGTGGCGCCCGAGAATTTGACCCATTCGATGCGGTCATCGAGCAGACGTTTGCTTTCGGCCTCCATCACGCGGATCTCGACCCAGTCCGAGCCTGATGCCGCCGTGGCGTAGGCGAAATATTTTCCGTCCTTGGAAAATGACGTTGCTGCCAGAGCCACCGTGCCGTCGTCCGAAAGTTTGTTGGGGTCGAGGAATACCTCGGCTTCGGCTTCGGGCGTTGCGCGGCGGTAGATTACCGACTGGTTCTGCAGACCGTCGTTGCGCGAAAAGTAGAACCAGTCGCCCTTTTTCGTCGGGGCGCTCTCCTTGGGATAGTTCCACAGTTCGGTCAGGCGCTCCTTGATGGCGTCGCGGAACGGGATCTTCGACAGGTAGTCGAACGTAACTTCGTTTTCGGCCTTGACCCATGCGGCCGTGGCCTCCGAATTGTCGTCCTCGAGCCAGCGGTAGGGATCGGCCACTTCGGTTCCGAAGTAGTTGTCGACCACGTCGCCGCGCTCGGTTTCGGGATAAGGCAGGTGTTTTATCTTCATAACGTTGTTGCAACTTGAAAAAGCCGTCATGGCTATCGCCGCCAGGGCGGCCGGTACGAACAGTCTCTTCATGATATTTTGTCTTTAACGTGATTACCTTCGGACAAAGGTATGAAAAGTTGAATATTTTGCATAAATTTGGCCGTGGATTTTTTGCCGGGGCAGTGTGTGCAGCCGGCAAAAAACCAGATGATTCGTAATTGTTAATTCTTGGAAAAATGTTTGAACAGGAACGGAAAATAGTCGAAGCCGCATGGGAGGATCGCGGAATGCTCGCCGATGCGGCGACAGTCGAAGCCATACGCAACGTTATAGAGGCTGTTGACAAGGGCCGCCTCCGTACGGCCGAGCCGGTCGACGGGGAGCACAGCGAATGGCGTGTGAACGAGTGGGTCAAGAAGGCCGTGATACTCTACTTCCCCATAAGCAAGATGCGCACAATGCGCGGCGGCGAACTCGAATGGTACGACAAGATGGAGCTCAAGCACGGATACGAGGAGCTTGGCGTGCGCGCCGTACCCCATTCCGTGGCGCGTTATGGTGCATATATCGCGCCGGGAGCCGTACTGATGCCGTCGTATGTCAATATAGGCGCCTATGTCGATACCGGCACGATGGTCGATACTTGGGCGACGGTCGGGTCGTGCGCCCAGATAGGCAAGCACGTGCACCTGAGCGGCGGCGTGGGCATCGGCGGTGTGCTGGAACCGGTTCAGGCCGCACCGGTCATCATCGAGGACAACTGCTTCATCGGCTCGCGCGCCATCGTTGTCGAGGGGGCGCACATCTGCCGTGAGGCCGTGCTGGGCTCGAACGTGGTGATTACGGGCTCGACCCACATCATCGACGTTACGGGCAGCGAACCTGTCGAGTACCGCGGTTTCGTGCCGGCGCGTTCGGTCGTGGTCCCCGGCACCTACATGAAACGCTTCCCGGCAGGCGAGTACGGCGTGTCGTGCGCGCTGATCATAGGCCGCCGCAAGGAGTCGACCGACAAGAAGACATCGCTCAACGACGCCCTGCGCGATTTCGGCGTTTCGGCATGATTACGGCCTTTTGCAGATGATACATTACGTTGAAAGCACCACGTCGAGCAACGACGACGCCCGTGACCCTCGTTACGGCGAGGGCGATGTCGTGTGGGCCGAATTCCAGACTGCCGGCCGCGGTCAGCGGGGCCATGTCTGGAAGAGTGCCGCCGGCTGCAACGTGACCTTCTCGCTCGTTTTGAAACCGACGTTTCTTGCCGCGCGCGAGCAGTTCGCCATCTCGGAGATCGTACCCCTGGCCCTCGTCGAGATGTTCGCCGGATACGGCATCGACGCCCGCATCAAGTGGACGAACGACGTCTATGTCGGCGACCGCAAGATCGTGGGCATGCTTATCGAGCACGACCTGTCGGGCGGCATGATGTCGCGGACGATCGCCGGCATAGGCATCAACGTCAACCAGCGTGAATTCGATCCGGCGCTTCCGAATCCCACTTCGATGCTGCTCGAAACGGGCCGCGAGTTCGACCGACGCGAGGTTCTGGAGCGTTTTTACGACAGGGTCATGTCGCTGTACGGGGAGCTGCGCCGCGGAGGCGGCGAGTCCATACGCCGCCGGTACGTGGAGAAGATGTACCGCCTCGGCGAGCGGCATACGTATGCATGGCCCGACGGTACGCGCTTCGAAGGCGTGATCCGCGGTGTGGGCGATGCCGGCGAACTGCTGGTCGAGCACGATGACGGGACGGTCCGGGGCTACCTTTTCAAGGAAATAGAGTTCGTGATCAAAAAATAGGGTGCGGACGCGACGGTTGTCGATAAAAAGATTATCTTTGTAGCGTTGCAATGCACGATATTGATTCAAAATAAAACCAAAACAGAGCAGATTTATGAATATTCCTTCAACGTTGAAGTACTCTAACGACCACGAGTGGTGTCGTGTAGAGGGCGAGTTCGCTTATGTGGGCATAACCGATTTCGCACAGAGCCAGCTTGGCGACATCGTTTTCGTCGATGTTCCGACGGTGGGCGAGACCCTTGCCGCAGGTGAGGTGTTCGGCTCGATTGAGGCCGTGAAGACAGTGAGCGATGCTTTCCTGCCCGTTGGCGGCGAAGTTGTCGAGATGAATGCGGCCGTAGATGCCGACCCCGCACTGGTAAACAAGGATCCCTATGGCGAGGGCTGGATCGTAAAGGTGAAGATGAGCGATGCGTCGGAATACGATGCTCTGCTTACTCCCGAGCAGTATGCCGAACTGATCGGCTGATGCCGGTTAGCAACGGTATGATCTCTGCGGGCGTTCCTTCGGAATGCCCGCAGATTTTTTTGCCGAACGATAAAAAACCGCCATACAGCAAATGTATGGCGGCCGTTGCGCTGTTAGTGAGTTCTTACTCGGCCTTTATCGTGTAGTTGTCGTTCACGACTATGTTCTGGAGTATGGTGTTCTCCGGAACCTCCACGTTCTCGCCCTGAATGCAGAAGAAGAAAAAGCCGACTCCCGGCAGCAGGGTAAGCCCAAGGCCGAGACCGCAGCCGAGCGCTGCTCCCTTGTTGCTGTCGCCCTGCAGGTTCAAACCGCCGAGCAGGGATACCGTCTGCCCGTCTACGGCTGTCGTCGACAGGCATGTGAGGTCGATGGCGCCGGCCTTGCCCATGCCTTTGGCCTTTGTTACGTTTGCGGTTATCTGCACCGGGGTGCCGCGCCTTATCAGCACCTTTTCTCCCGAGGCGTCCCTGACGTCGCGTTCGACGATGGCCGTAACACCCGCATTGTTATTGTTGTTCTTGCTCATGACGCTCTTTGTCGTGCGTACGATGACGGGTTTGCCGCTTTCGAGCTTGAAGTTCTGTGCGTACATCTCCATGGAGAGGAGGGACAACGCACACAAAATGATCATTGATTTCTTCATTGTCGTAAAATGTTGTCGCCGTGCCCCTGCGGCATTGGTTGTGGCTCTTTGTGATCACATAAAAAACGTGGGACAAAAATTTCCATCTGCATTCTGAGGTCTTAGGAAACCTGTGGCACAAATACGAAAGTGAAGCCCACGCTGATACACGTGAGCATCAACTTCACTTCTCTTGCCACGGTTTGAAATTTCCTAAGTTTCAGAATGGGAGATGTAAAGCTAACGCTTTTTATATGTTTGTTCCGTGGCTTTCATTGCCGGCCGGAACTGTCGGTTTTGTAATTCTTTGCTGTTATCCGATCATAGGCAAAAGGGTGTTTATTGACAAATATAGTGATTTTTATTCGGACGGCATGTGATATTATGACAAAAACAGCTGCTCCGCCAAATGAAGGACAGCTGTTTTGCCGTATCGGCGCCTTTCCGGCGTCTGATTATTTGATACGCTCGTAGTATTCGCGCGTACGCGTGTCTACGCGGATCTTGTCGCCCGTGTTGATGAAGAGGGGAACCTTGATGGTGGCACCCGTGTTCACCGTTGCAGGCTTGAGCGAGTTGGTCGATGCGGTATCGCCCTTGATGCCCGGTTCGGTGTAGGTAACCTCCATGTCCACGATGGGAGGAAGCTCGGCCGAAAGAATGGCGTCGTTGTCGGTGCGGTACATGACCTCTACGATCTGGCCGTCGGCCATCAGGTCGTAGTTGTTGATCAGGTTCTTGTCGATGTTGATCTCCTCGAAGGTCTCGGTGTGCATGAAGTGTGCACCCAGATCGTCCTCATAGGTGAACTGGTAGGGACGGCGCTCGACACGTACCTGCTCGATCTTCTGGCTTACCGACGAGAAGGTGTTTTCGAGAACGCGGCCGTTTTCGAGGTTCTTGAGTTTCGAACGGACGAATGCGGGACCCTTGCCCGGCTTGCAGTGCTGGAAATCGACTACAAGGAAGGTCTTGCCGTCCATTTCGATGCACATGCCGATCTTAATGTCTGCGGCTGTGATTGTCATAGATATTGAATTTTTTATATTGTTTTTTGTAATTCCCGTCGCAAAAATATAAAAAGTTTCTGAAAACTCGGCCGTTACCCCGAAAAAACGATTACAGGCCGCTCCATTCGTAATGCGGCAGCGTGATTCCGGCCTGTGTAAGTGCCCGTTCCACAACGGTCATGCAGAGCTGACCGATGTTGTCGGGGTGTGAGTAGAACGACGGCGAGGCGGGCAGGATTACGGCTCCGGCCTCGGTCAGTGTCGTCATGTTGCGCAGGTGTATGAGCGACAGCGGTGTTTCGCGTACTACGAAAACGAGCCTGCGCCGCTCCTTGAGCATCACGTCGGCGGCACGTTCAATGAGCGTATGCGCCGCTCCCGAAGCCACGCGCCCGAGCGTGCCGACCGATGCCGGTACGACTATCATGGCGTCGAATGCGGCCGAACCGCTTGCCGGAGGTGCGAAGAGGTCGCCGTTGTCGTAGACGGTAATGCGCGGGTCGGCAGGCATGCTCTCGCCCTCATATTCGACAACCTGCCGTGCGGTGTCGCTGTATATCAGGGCTATTTGTCCGACCTCCCCGGCGGCGAGAAGGCGTTCGAGCGTCAGCCTTGCATAGACGGCCCCGCTGGCTCCGGTTATGGCTACTATGATCTTCATGCTGGTTGCGTGTTTCCGGTGTCAGAGTTCTATGATCTTGCACTTGTAGCCCTTGCGCTTGATGAACTCCAGCGTCCGCGGGAGTGCGTAGCTCATGTTGCGGAACGACTTTTCGCTGTCGTGGAACACGATGATCGAACCGGGGGTCAGCTCCTCGACGACGTTGCGGAAGCATTTGCGCGGCGGCAGGAAACGGTTGTAGTCGCGCGATATGATCGTCCACATCACTATTTTGTAGCGTTTGGCCACGGCCCTCATCTGCGAAGGGGTCACACGGGCGTAGGGCGGGCGGAACAGCTCGCTCTTGAGTATGTCGTTGGCGAAGTCCACGTCCTCGACGTATCGTTCCAGCGGCATGCCCCAGCCTTTCTGGTGCGAATATGTGTGGTTGCCGATCTTGTGCCCGGCGTCTATGATTTTCTGGTAGAGGTCCGGATAGAGTTCGGCATTCTTGCCCAGTACGAAGAATGTGGCTTTGGCATCGTATTTTTCGAGAGTGGCGAGAATCCATTCGGTGATTCCGGGCGTGGGCCCGTCGTCGAAGGTGAGGAATACGCCGTTGGGATCCTTGATCTCCCAGATCAGGTCTGGCATCAGTTTCCCGAAAAACTTCGGAATGAATTTAAGTCTCATATCTTAACACGGAACCTTTTCGCAAAAGTAGTTATTTTTCATGATAAATTTCCCGGCATGGCAAATTATTAGTATATTTGTCGATATAACATTTTCCGTCTTTTATGAACATGAAACGCTTTTTCTCCATTGTCATGGCTGTCGGCATCGTCTCCGCGTTTTGGGGCTGCGACTCGTTCGCCAAACTCTCCGACAGCGGCAAGACTTCGCAGGGAGCCCCGTATGAACTGGTGGTTGTCAGCAACAACCAGGTGTGGGACGGGATTGTCGGCGATACACTGCGTTCGATTCTCCGCCAGCCCGTGCCGTCGATCAACCAGTATGAGCCGTTGTTCGATGTCATGCGCGTCACGCCCGATGGTTTCAAGAATGTCATCGCCCGCCATCGCAACATATTGAAGCTGCTCGTCGACAGCAAGGTGACCGAGCCTGCAATAGGCGTCAAATACGACGTTTCGGCCCGCCCGCAGATCATGATCGTGGCGCAGGGACCGAACGAGCAGTCTCTGGCCGACTATATCTCCGCCAACCGCGACAATCTGCTCTACGTGCTCGAAAAGGCCGAGCGTGACCGTACGGTCGATTATGCCGAAAAATACAATGTGGCGTCGCTGCACGAGGCCATCATGGAGAAATTCGGCGTGATAATGAACGTGCCCAAGGGCTATACGTTGCGGAGCGCTTCCGACCATTTCATGTGGATCTCGTACGAGTTCCCGTCGGCGAGCCAGGGCTTTTTCCTCTATTCGTATCCTTACGAAGGACCGCAGTCGCTCTCGCTCGGAGCGCTCGTCGATGCCCGCAACAGGTTCGCGGCCCGTATTCCGGGACCCTCCGACGGCTCCTACATGATTACCTACATGGACTATGAGCCCGATTACAAGATGATCCGCATAGGCGACCGCCTGTGGGTCGAGATGCGCGGTCTGTGGGACGTTGCCAACGATTTCATGGGCGGCCCGTTCGTCAGCTACTCCACGGTGAATACCGAGACCAACGAAGTCTTCACCCTCGACTGCTATGTCTACTCGCCGAAACTCGACAAGCGCAACTTCCTGCGAGCGCTCGAACACCTTGTCTACGTCATCGAGTTCCCGTCCGACGGCGACCCGGAAAAGTGACGTCAGAACATCACTCCGACAGACAGACTCCATCTCAGATTGCGACCGACAGAGACTCTCCGTCGGTCGCCGTCTATTATGAAGGTGTTCTTCCCGGGCGACCGCGGATAGCCCGTGATGCGCGCGTCGATGAAGAGACGCCTTATGTTCAGCCCGACGCCTCCCATTATGCCAGTATTCGAGCCGTTGAACTCGACCTTCAGCAATGACGGGGCATTGCTTTTCTCGTTGTGGGCCACGCGGAACGCAACGCCCGTGAACAGCCGTACGGGGCCTATGTTCACGCCCAGTTCGAGCGGGATCTCCATGCGGTTGGCGTGTACCTTTATGCTGCGGCCGGGCTCTCCGTCGCCGACATACGTGAAGCCGTAGCCTGTGCGGCTGTATTCGAACTCGGCCTGCACGTGAAGCATGGTTATGATTGTCAGACGTGCCACGAGGGCCGTTTCGAACCCGGCCTTGGGTTTCCCGTGCGATATGGCGACCCCGTTGAAGGTGAAGTCCGAAAACGAATAGTCGGAGATGTTTGCACCGGCCCGTACGCCTACACGGAATATCTGTGCCGGCGAGCTGACGGCCGTGGCAGCAAGCAGAATGATGATGGCGGTTAATCTTTTCATGGCATTTGGCGTGTTTGGTATTACAGCTTACAACAACGGGGCGAGCAGCCGTGCCAGCCTCTCGGCCGCAAGCCGCAGCGGCCCCGCGCCGGCCTTCACGCCGGCCGGTATCGTGCGGCAGGACTCCTTGTCCGCCTCGAACCGTTCGGCCATGAGGCTTACGCTTCGGCGGTCGTAGATGAATGCCGTGACCTCGAGGTTGTCTTCGAGGCTGCGGTAGTCCATGTTCGCGGCGCCGATAGTGGTGAGCGTATCGTCGACGATCAGCAGTTTCGAGTGCAGGAACCCGCCCGTGTAACGGTGTATCGTTGCACCCGCCTCGTGCATCTCGCGGACGAAAGAGTCCGAAGCTGCGGCCGTGACGGCCGAATCCCCGCGTTCGGGGACCATTATCTCGACCATGACACCGCTCTCGGCGGCCATGCGTATGGCGTCGGCCAGCGTTCGCGGCGGTATGAAGTAGGGCGTCGAGATCCTTATGCTGCGGTCGGCACGCATGATGGCCGCCGTGAAGGCGTCGTGCAGTGTCGCGCAGGCGCTGCCGTCGTCATTCCATGCTATCTGTACGGGCAGCCGTGACCGTATCCTGTGTCCCGGCATGTGTCGCAGGACGTCGCCTGCTTCGCCTCCGACCTTCTGCCAGTCCGCCGCGAACAGCCTCTGCAGACGCCCGACGATGTCGCCTTCGAGCTGCAGATGCTCGTCCCTCCATTTACCGAGACGGTTTCCGTCGATGTACCTTTTCGCGATGTTTATGCCGCCGACAAATGCCGTTGTGCCGTCTATCACCGCAATCTTGCGGTGGTTGCGCCGGGCTACGCCGCTCCTGAACCATGGAAATCGCAACGGCCCGAAGCCGCGTATGCCGATACCCGCGCGTCGCATGCGCGAGATGCTCCTCCGGCCCAGCCTCCACGACCCGACGGCGTCATAGATGATGCGCACCTCGACGCCGGCACGGGACTTGCGGCAGAGAAGGTTTATGAGCGTCCGGCCGAGGCGGTCGTCGTTGAAGATGTAGTATTCGAGGTGTATCGAACGGCGGGCGCGTTGTATCTTCGATATGAGTGCGGAGTATGCGTTGTCGGCGTTGTGCAGCTGCGTCAGGCGGTTGTATGCGGTGACCGGCTCGCCGCAGCATGAGCGTATGATGGTCTGTACGGCCGAGCCGTTCCTGCGGTGCGTGGCCGGCGCCCCGCACTGCCTGCGCAGGCCGGTAAGCAGATAAAGCAGCAGCCCGATGACGGGCAGCGATATTATGGCAAGCACCCACAACAGGGCCTTGTAGGGGTCTTGCTGGCGCATTACGGCCGTTGCGGCGGCCGCAATGGTTATCAACAGATACGATATTGCACACAGTAGCACCATTACGCTGTTCTGGCGGCATACTTTGTGCCAAAAAAACTTGCATATTGAAAAATGTTTCCTAACTTTGCATAGACATTTGGGATTCCGATTCTTTAGGGGAGTTGGAATTCTTAATTTTTTTGTGTATCGTAAAATTATGGCAAAAGAGATTATTTATCTTACGGCAGAAGGTTACAAGAAACTGAAAGATGAACTCGACCACATGCGTTCGGTCGAGCGTCCCGCAATCTCGGCGGCTATTGCCGAAGCCCGCGACAAGGGTGACCTGTCGGAGAACGCGGAGTACGATGCGGCTCGCGAGGCTCAAGGCCTTTTGGAGATGCGCATAGCCAAACTCGAGGACACGATCGCCAATGCGCGCGTGATCGACGAGTCGAAGATCGACAAGAGCAAGGTTCAGATCCTGAGCCGCGTAACTCTGGTCAACCACAACAACGGCAAGGAGGTTACATATACCATCGTTTCGGAGAACGAGGCCAACCTCCGCGAGGGCAAACTCGCCATCGGTACGCCGATTGCCAAGGCCCTGTTGGGCAAGAAGGTCGGCGATGTGGTGGAAGTAACCGTGCCTGCCGGTGTCATAAAGTTCGAAATCAAGGATATATCGATATAGTCCGCGCATCGGCCGTCGGACAGGACCGTCATAAGACAGGGGAGCAGTTCCACTTCGGCTCCCCTGTCTGTTTTTTTTCGTGGAGCAGAGGGAATTGCAAAACAGCCGAAAAATCATATCTTTGCGCATGAAAAATGAAGATGCCAATGATTAAAGACGACAACAGAACGGAAGGAACCGACACTGCGGCAGCCGCAGAGGCGGAGGAGCATCTCCCGACAGTTCCGGCCTCTGCAGACGAGGAGCGCGATATGGCTGAAGCCGCCGGGGAGCCGGGCATCTCCGGCGTGGCCGATGATGGCTGCGGTGAGGAGCCCGCGGAACCCGCCGAAGAGGATATGTCCGGTGAAAACGGCGACGGCTCTGCCGTTAAGGGCGGGTTGCAGGCCCGTCTTGAGGCCCGTAAGCAGGCGCTGCTGCGACGTATCGAATACAAACGCCTCAAACGCATACGCAAACGGACAGTCCCGGCCTATACGCACTGCAAGAATTGCGGTGAGAGGTTGCAGGGCATGTACTGCAGCCGTTGCGGTCAGTATGCGCTGGATATCGAACAGCCTTTCTGGAAATATATCAAGCAGTATTTCGAGAATGTCTACCAGTTTGACAGCAAGGTATGGCAGACGCTCTGGTTGATGTTCCGCCGTCCGGGTCTGCTGACATGCGAGTTCAACGCCGGCAAGATCAACTCCTACGTCCACCCGTTCAGGCTCTACATGTTCATCTCGGTGATATTCTTCACGATATTCTTCATGTTCGCTTCTGATATCGCCCGGCGCAGCGTCCGCGAGATTGCGCTTCAGCCGCACCATCTGCCCGATACGGTGCTCGTGCAGCTGCGCGCGGGGGACATGCGGCCCGATACATGCGTCTATATGTATGACGGGTCGGGTTTTGCCGAGATGCTCGAACTTAAAAAGGTGCCGACAGATGACCTGATTGCCGTTACTCCGGTCTTCGGTTCGAAGCACGGTATCTCCGTGGTGGAGATGCCGCATATGCTGCTCGATTCGTGCCTTTACCGTACGGAGCTTGCGAAGGACGATCTGGACAATATAAACGTCGCGAAACAGACGATAGCGAGTTGTATTCAGTCGCAACAGAACGTGAAAACGGGAGAGGATCTGCTCGATGCCGAACTGGACAGGCTCGGTTCACATCTGGACATGCGTGAAGCCGTAGGGGAGAATCGTCTGTCCGGTTTCGATCTTGAAGGTTACGATGCGGAAATTCTGGAACGGCTCATGGAATTCGATACGGCACGGACACCCGTTTACGACTGGCGCAGGAGGAAGATGGATCCCGAACAGATGCAGGAGCATTGGCACCAGGAGAGTTTTGTCAACAACATGCTTGCCGACCTCTCGAAATGGACTCCGCTCTACATGATGTTCCTGCTGCCGCTCTTCGCCCTGCTGCTCAAGGCCGCCTACCGCAAGCAGCGAATGAACTACATGCAGCATTTCGTGCATGCCGTACATATCAATTCGTTCTTCCTCGTGCTGGTCTCCATACCGGTAGCCATCATGATATACAGCGTGGAGATGCAGTCGGGTATAAACGGTATGATATCGTGGAGCTTCAAGATATTCTTCGCTCTGATATTCATCTATATGCTCCTGTCATCGCGGACGGTGTACCGCGAGGGGTGGTTTAAGACCGTGATGAAGACCCTGCTTGTCTTCGGAGGGTTCTCGCTGCTGGCGCTGATCCTTGCACTGGCGCTGGTATTGTGGAGAATATGTACGCATTACTATCAGTGATTCGCTCCGTGATACGTAAAGACCGGATTGCACTGACTGCAATCCGGCCTTTTGATTTTTACCGGTTGGGATATCTTCCCGCCGTCTCTATTTGCCGTTGTAACGCTCCTCGATCTTTTTCCAGTCGATACGTTTCCACAAAGCCTGTACGGCATCTGCACGGGCATTGCGGTAGTCGATGTAGTAGGCGTGTTCCCATACGTCGATGGCCAGCAGCGGCTTTTGGCCGTGCCGCAACGGGTTGTCGGCATTCGGGCAGCTCAGAATGTTGAGCTTGCCGTCGTTGTCCTCGGCAAGCCATACCCAACCCGATCCGAACAGCGAGGCTGCGGCTGCGTTCATCTGAGCCTTGAGCTTCTCGACCGATCCGTACTGGGCAACGACAGCCTCCAGCAGGGCTCCTTCCGGAGCGGTTTTCGGTGCGGGCGAAAGCGTGGCGAAATAGAAGTTGTGGTTCCATGCCTGTGCGGCGTTGTTGAATATCGCACCGTCGCTTTTTTCGATGATCTCCTCGAGGGTCATCTTCGCATAGGGAGTTCCGGCTGTCAGTTCGTTGAGTTTGTTGACGTAGGCAGCCGTGTGCTTGTCATGGTGGTAACGCAGGGTCTCTTCCGAAACCTCCGGTGCGAGCATGTCGTAACCGTAAGGCAGAGGCTCAAGCGTAAATGTCTTTGTTGCCGGTTCTGTTGTCATAAGCAAAAGTGTTAGAAGTAATAGTTTCATGTCGGTATTATTATACGTCCGTATTTTCAAAAGCCCATTTGCCCTTGCCGCATACGGGGCATACCCAGCCGTCGGGAAGAGCCTCGAACGGCGTGTCGGGCGATATGTCGTGCTCGTGGTCCCCGACCACTGGGTCGTATGTGTATCCACATACGGTGCATCTGTACTTTTTCATATCTTTGCGGGGCCGATGTGACGTCCCGATGCCGGCTGCTGCAAATTCCGCACCAGGAACAGGACATTGTCTCCCCGGTGCCGGAATTTTATGCCGCGCCGGAGATGCTAAAGGTTCCCGAGCGTGTAGTCGATCATTTTCTGGCGAATGTTCGCCGTATCGTCAGGCATCATCGAATGGTTCTGGTCGGTGTAGATCATCATGTCGTAGCTTTTGCCTGCGCGGTTGAGGGCACGTGTGAGTTCCATCGTATTCTGCAGGTGTACGTTGTCGTCGGCCGAGCCGTGCATGATGAGCAGCCTGGTACGGTCGGCAAGCCTCTCCGCGAAGTTGATGGGGGAGTTGTCGTCGTACCCTGCGGCGTTCTCCTGCGGCAGGCCGTTGTAGATCTCCGTGTATATCGTGTCGTAGTACCTCCACGATGTTACGGGAGCCACGGCTATGGCCATCTTGAACAGCCCGTCACCCTTGAAGGCGCAGCCGAGGGCCATGAATCCGCCGTACGACCAGCCGTAGATGCCTATGCGGTCGGGGTCGACATACTCCTGGCGGGCCATGTAGCGGGCCAGTGACAGCTGGTCCTCGACTTCGATCTCGCCGAGACGCCCGTATGTCGCCTTCTTGAAACGTTCGCCGCGTCCGCCGGTGCCGCGTCCGTCTGTGCAGACGACGATATATCCGTGTTCGGGCATGGCATCTTCCCAGTCCGCGTTCCAACGGTCGAGAACCTCCTGCGAACCGGGACCGGAGTATTGGGTGAGCAGTACGGGGTAGCGTTTCGCCGGGTCGAAGTCAAGCGGCCGCACAATGTAGGCATTGAGCGTGTCGCCGCGTTCGGTCGTGAAGGTGAAGAACTCCTTCTGCGGGCGTTTGCCGAATGCCGCGACGGCCGGGCGGTTGTCCCTGAGCGTGTCGACGGTCTTGCCGTCGGAGGTGTGCACCGTGACTATGCCGGGAGTCGTCGCCGACGAAAATGTCGATATGTAGTAGCGCATGCCTTTGCTCGGATTGACGGAGCAGTACCCCTCTTCCGGTGTGAGCCTGCGTTTGTCCCTGCCGTCGAGACGTATGGAGTAGAGAGCGCGGCGCAGAGGCGAAGGCTCGGCAGAGATGTACCACACTCTTTTGCCGTCGCTGCCTGCAAGCTGCGTAACCTCCCACTGCCCGGAGGTGATGGCATTGAGACGCCCGCGGCGCATGCTGTGGAGGTAGAGGTGCATGTATCCCGCCGAGGTCTCCTCGCGTACGATGAAACGGTCGTCGTCGATGAACATCACGTCGCCGGCGCTCTTGCGCTCGACATATTGCGGCGCTTTTTCGTCGTATATGACCTTTTGGACGCCGTCGCGGTCTACGACAATCTCGAAGCGGTCCTGCTTGCGGCTGACGCGGAAGAAATAGAGTCCGCCGTCGGGCGTCCAGCCCAGCGACGAGATGTACTGGTCGGTTTCGGGGCCGACGTCGACCTTGCGCCTGCTGCCGTCGGCCAGGTTGTAAACCCACAGCTCGACGGTCGAATTGGTGTCGCCGGCCTTGGGGTATTTGAACGAGTAGGCCTTGTCGTAGAGGTTGCCGTCGTACCGCATCATCTCGAACAACGGCACGCGGCTCTCGTCGAAACGCAGGTAGGCTATCTGTCTGCTGTCGGGCGAGAAGGCGTATGCCCGCGTGAATCCGAACTCCTCCTCGTACACCCAGTCCGTCGTCCCGTTGATGATGCTGTTCCACTCTCCGTCGTCCGTTACGGACTTGACGCTGCCCGTGGCGATGTCGTAGAGGTGGAGATTGTTGCCGCGGGCGAATGCCAGCGTCCGGCCGTCGGGCGAGAAAGACACGTCGCGGGCATCTTCGAGTATGCGGCGCGGAGTGCCGCCGACCTCGGCGATATAGTAGTCTGCCGTATATGAATGGCGGTATATCGGGCGCGACCCCTCGGCTGCGGCCGTAAGTATGTAACGCTCGTCCGGCGAGAAGGCGTAGTCGACATAGCCGAACGGTACCTTCAGAAGAAGCTGCTCATCGGGGCGGCCGTCGTATCCGCGCATGGCGATGCCCTGTCCGTTGCGGAATGTATAGTGCAGGCCGTCGGCCGTGGAACGCAGGCCTGAAATGCCTCGGTTGGCGTTGCGCAGGGCTGCGATCTGTGAGTATTCATCCTGTGCCGAAACGGTTGCGGCCGTGCAGATGAGTGCTGCGGCCGCAATGATATTTTTCATATGTCCGAACATGTTGTCTCTTTTTGTTTCACGTCTGGCGGTAATCCGCGTATCAGATGTCGTCCACGTTGAAGTCGTAGCCCATGCGTTTGCCCGTTACGAACTTCGAGTTGTCCATCTTGGTGTTGAACTGGTCGAGCGTGACGCGTTTGTTGTTCTCGTATGGAGGCATCAGCAGGTCGAAGTTGATGGCGTAGTATATGGCCGTCTCGACTATTGCCACAAGGGCGCCGCGGTCTATGTCGCTCTTGCCGAAGCCCATCGGGCGCACGAGGGTCTGACGTTTGCCTTCGACGAAGAACTTGCGTTCGCGGTTGATGAATATGCGGCCTATGAGGTATCCGTCGTCGGCGTTGCGGTTGAACTTGAACGAGTCCGACAGGAAGTTGTAGATGTTGATGACGCCGCAGTACGAATTGGCCTTGTCGGCCTGTACGTAGGGGTTCTGCCAGATGATGTGGTTCGAGTCGAACTCGAAGACGTCGGTGTGCATCTGGAAAATCAGTATGTCGCTGGCTATCTGCAGCTGTGCCTCGAACTTGCCGCGGTCGCGGTATTCGAGCTTCACGCGTTTGTCGAGCTTGCCTTCAAGGGCGTCGTCCATCTCCGATGCCATCTCGAAAAGCGTATCCTTCAACTCGTTGAACGTGGCGAATGTGTTGTCGAAGACTTTCTGCTTGATGGTCGATTTTTCGACTATCGTCGTCAATATCCTCTCACGGAGCGATTGTGTGGTCATATCGGTTGAGTTTTTGTCGTTAGCGTATCTTTATGCTTTGTCCGTTGTTGAGCTTGCAGTCGGTGCGTACGCCGTTGAGCTTGGCGAGCGACTTGAGCCGTATGCCGTAGGACTGTGAAAGCGAGTAGAGCGTCTCGTTCTGCCGGACCGTATGGAGCAGCGAGTTGCCTTCCCAGCGTTTGCGCTTGCGCTCGATGAATACGATGTCGCCCTTTTTGGGCTGCGCATCTTTTGCCACGTCGTTGAAGCGCCGCAGGTTCTTCGGCGACACCATGAACAGCGATGCCAGGTGTTCGTACCGGTCACCCTCCTTCGCTATTATGTAGCAAACGTTGTTCGTGCGGTAAACATTGTATCCGCGGTGTGCGTTTATGGTTACGCGGTACGAATCGGGGTCTATGCCGTCGGCGGCGACGACCGTCTCGATCTCCTCGGAGGTTGCGCCGTGGGCTTCGGCGTAGAGTTTGTTGCCGTCCTCGCGGTCGAGCAGGTAGAGCTTGTTCTCCTCGATTATGCGGATCAGGCGGTCGGCATAGTCCGGGGCCGTGGCGTAGCCCGCAGCCTTGAGTCCGCGCGCCCAGCTCTTGTAGTCGGTCGACGAGTAGACGAACAGCGAGTCGTAGCGCGGCTGCTTGTCAAGGAACTCTGCGTGGTCGAGGTACGACTCCTCCACGGTGTCGTACTTGCGGAAACATTCGCCCTTGGCGTCGTCGTCATGGAATACGGTCTCGCCCTTCCAGTCGCGCTTGCACTTGATGCCGAAGTGGTTGTTCGACACGCGCGACAGGTAGCTGTTGCCGCATGATGATTCGAGTATGCCCTGGGCAAGTGTGATGCTTGCCGGTATTCCGTATCGCTCCATGTGGGCGATGGCTATGCCCTTGTACATGTCGATGTACTCTTCTCGCGTTGTTTGGGTCTGTTCCTGGGCGAGGAGCGTACATGGCAGAACCGCCAACAAAACAATGGAAAGTATTGTTTTTTTCGAAAGATTCATTATCTTTGTATTAACATCAAGGGCAAAGATACGCTTTTTGCCCGAAAAAACAACATAAAATACATAACCCTAATAAGAGTCCTGACAGTATGTTTACAGAAAACGCCATGCGTATCTTTGACCGCTCGGTCGAGGATTACCATCGTTTCGATGACGTGGATCATGCCGAGGAGAATCCGTATGCCGAGGGTTCTCTCGATTATTTGTTGTACAAGAAGAACTGGATAGATGCCGTGCAGTGGCATCTCGAAGATATCATACGCGATCCGGCTATAGACCCGGTCGAGGCCCTTAAGATCAAACGCCGCATCGACGCTTCGAATCAGGTGCGCACCGACATGGTGGAGTACATAGATTCCTATCTGCTCGACAAGTACAAGGATGTAAAGACCGCACCCGATGCCCGTATCAATACGGAGACGCCCGCATGGGCGATCGACCGCCTGTCGATCCTGGCGCTGAAGATCTATCACATGCGTATCGAGGCCGGTCGTGCAGATGTTGATCAGGCGCACCGCGACGCCTGTCAGCGCAAGCTCGATACGCTGCTTGAACAGCAGAAGGACCTGTCGACAGCCATCGAAGAACTGATCGAGGATATAGAAGCCGGACGTAAATACATGAAGACGTACAAGCAGATGAAAATGTACAACGATCCGTCGCTCAATCCGGTATTGTATGGGAATAATAGGAAATAGAACGCTTCCCAAACATATACTTGTGGTGCGTCTCTCGGCCATGGGGGACGTCGCCATGCTTCCTCATGCGATAAGGGCATTGAAAGGGGCCTATCCCGATGTCAAGGTCACTGTGGCGACCAGACCTCTTTTCCGGCCCTTTTTCGAAGGCCTCGATGTCGATTTCATGCCTATTGAAGTAAAAACCGACTACAACAGTTTCGGCAAACTGATGACGCTTGCGCGTGAGATGCGGGATCTCGGTATCGATGCTTTTGCCGATACGCACCGTGTTTGGAGGTCGCTTGTCATTCGCAATGTCATGTGGCTGCATGGCATGCGTACGGCCAAGATATCGAAGGGACATATCGAAAAATGGTTCCGTGTGGGATACAGCAACTCTTCGGCCGTGCCGTTGAAGCACACGGTCGTACGCTATTGCGACGTGTTCCGTGACCTGGGGTTCGTCTTCGACAACCCGACTCCGGTCGTAAAGAGTCCGCGCCCGAATCCGCTTGGCGAGAAGCACGGCACGTGGGTTGGGTTTGCACCCTTCTCCGCACACCGCGGAAAGACATATCCCGAGGATATGAGCCGTGAGGCCGTGAAACTGCTCAGTGAAAAGTACGACCGCGTGTTCATTCACAGCGGAGGCGGCGCCGAGGCTGAGTTTGCACGCGAGATGGAGCGTACATATGCCAATGTAACGGCGCTGAACGGCATTCTGAAGGACCTTGGCAGTGAGATGGACCTCATATCCAACCTTGACTGTGTCGTTTCGATGGATTCGCTGGTCATGCACCTCGCGTCGCTTGTCGCAACACCTGTCGTGTCGGTATGGGGCGCCACGCACCCCGAACTCGGATTCCTGGGATACGGTTGCGACCCGGAGGGCGTGCTGCAGGTGGAGATGCGCTGCCGCCCGTGCTCAACCTATGGGAATACAAAGTGTAAGTTCGGTGATTATCGGTGCATACGTGCCGTGACTCCGCAGATGATAGCGGACCGTGTGGCTCTGATGATAGCTAAAAACGCCCGAGTACAGGCGTAAATCATACAGGTGGATATGAAAACACCCGGGCGATGTATCGTCCGGGTGTTTTCATGTTACGGGTGTATGCTATTGGGCGCTTTCGCGTTTGTAACTCATGCGCATTTTGCCCTGACAGATGTTGAGCACCAGTTCGTTGACCTTTTCGATTGTCCAGGTCTCCGTAAAGTCTATGGTCTGGCCGTTGCCGATGCTTTTGCCCGACAGCGTCAACTTGTCGCCGTCGACCGACCAGCCTGTATATACCAGCGTGGCCATGTTTATGGATTCGGCCGAGCCGTCGGTGAGCAGCCTGAATCCCTGCTCCACGTCCGATACGGGATATGTCTGCAACCATGATCCAGCGAGAAAGTTGTAGTTCGCCGGAGCCGACAGACGGCATGCCGTGGCGAACCCGTCGTGTATCTCTCCCTTGTACGATACGGTTATCGGAGATCCGATATGGAGACCGCCGGGGCAATCCTTCTCTGCGTCGAAAGTCCCGAATGTCACGATCGAGTCGTCGCAACTTACCGTTACAGTGTTGGTCGTGACTTCTGCTACTGTACCTTCAAGTACGTTGGGCTGCGAGCATGAGCCCAGCCCGGTTGCTGCGGCCATGGCGGTCGCAATTAGAGTCAAGCGTTTCATATGTCAAGTTTTTCGGGGTTGGTTTTCGACTTTATGTATCTGTCGATGGCTGCTGCCGCCCGGCGTCCTGCACCCATTGCCAGAATGACGGTCGCGGCGCCCGTGACGGCGTCACCTCCGGCAAATACTCCCTCGCGAGTGGTGGCCCCTTCGGCGTCGGCGACGATGCAGCCGCGGCGCGAAGTCTCAAGGCCGGCCGTAGTGGAGGCGATCAGCGGGTTGGGAGATGTGCCGAGCGCCATGATCACCACGTCGCATTCTATCTCGAAATCCGATCCGGGCTTGACGACCGGTGCGCGTCGTCCGCTTTCGTCCGGCTCGCCGAGTGTCATCTCGACGCATGAAATGCCGCGGACGCGTCCCTGTTCGTCGCCGAGTATGCGCGTCGGGTTGGTCAGCATGCGAAACTCGATGCCCTCCTCTTTGGCATGGTGCACCTCTTCGGCGCGTGCCGGCAACTCGGTTTCGCTGCGGCGGTAAACTATGACGGCCTCGGCTCCGAGACGTTTTGCCGTGCGGACGGCGTCCATGGCCACATTTCCTCCGCCGACAACTACGGCCCTCCTGCCGGCGAATATCGGGGTGTCGTAATGGCTGTCGTATGCCTTCATCAGGTTGGCGCGCGTTAGGAACTCGTTGGCCGAGAATACGCCGTTGAGATTCTCACCCTCGATGCCCATGAAGCGCGGAAGTCCTGCTCCCGAGCCGATGAAGACGGCGTCGTAGCCCTCTTCGTCCATAAGCGAGTCTATGGTGATGGTCCGGCCGGCTATTACGTCGGTCTCGATCTCGACACCCAGCCGCTTGACGGCTTCTATCTCGGCGGCGACAACAGCCTTCTTGGGCAGGCGGAATTCGGGTATGCCGTATGTCAGGACGCCGCCGACCTCGTGGAGCGCTTCGAATATCTTGACCTCGTATCCCATCTTCGCAAGGTCGCTTGCGCAGGCCAGTCCCGACGGGCCGCTGCCTATCACGGCTACCTTGTGGCCGTTGCGTGCTGTCTTTCTGGGCTCCTTGTCACCGTTGGCTATGCTCCAGTCGCCGACATAGCGTTCGAGTTTGCCTATGGCCACCGGTTCTCCCTTTATGCCCAGTATGCACGAGCCTTCGCACTGCGTCTCCTGCGGGCATACGCGTCCGCAGATGCTCGGCAGCGAGCTGTCTTCGGCTATGATGGCGGCGGCTTCGGCCTCGTTGCCTTCGGTCAGCGCCTTGATGAAGTCGGGTATGCGTATGTTCACGGGGCAGGCCTCGACGCATCGCGGATTCTTGCAGTGCAGGCAGCGCGATGCCTCCAATATCGCTTCGTCACGGTCGTAACCGTAACATACTTCCTTGAAATTGGTTGCGCGTACCGCAGGGTCCTGTTCGCGTACGGCAACGCGTGGTATTCTGTTTGCCATGGTGTCAGAAACAGTTACATTCGTGGGACTTTTCGTTGGCTTCGCGTTCCTGGTTGCGGAACATCGACTGGCGGCGCATCGCCTCGTCGAAATCGACCAGATGGCCGTCGAACTCGGGACCGTCGACGCAGGTGAAGAGGGTCTTGCCCCCGACGCTTACACGGCAGGCGCCGCACATGCCGGTGCCGTCGACCATCAGCGCGTTGAGCGAAACCGTTGTCTTCAGGCCGTATGGCTTTGTCGTCAGGGCCACGAACTTCATCATGATCATGGGACCGATCGCCACGCACTCGTCATAGTGTATGCCGCGGTTCTCTACAAGTTCCTTGATGAGACCGGTCACCATTCCCTTGTATCCCTCGCTGCCGTCGTCTGTGGCGATGTAGAGGTTCGACGCAACGCTGCGCATCTCTTCCGTGTAGATAAGCAGTGATTTGGTCTTGGCACCTATTATCACGTCCGCCTCGATGCCATGCTCGTGCAGCCATTTTACCTGCGGGTAGACCGGTGCCGTGCCGACGCCGCCGGCTACGAACAGATAGCGCTTGCCGCGCAGTTCCTCTATGGGCGTATTCACGAATTCGGAGGGACGTCCGAGCGGCCCGGCCAGGTCGGCGAGCGACTCGCCGACATTGAGTGCACATATCTTGCGTGTGGATACTCCTATTGTTTGGGTGACGATGGTCACGCTGCCTTCCGTCGTGTCGTAATCGGCAATGGTCAAGGGTATGCGCTCACCGTATTCGTCGGCGCGCACTATGACAAACTGCCCGGGTCTGGCTGCATGCGCCACACGCGGGGCCGATACCTTCATGCGGCAGATGTTGTCGGCTATGAAGCTCTTTTCAGTAATCTCAAACATATTCATCTGTAGTTGACGGCCTGCAACATCTCGCGGACCGTGTATGTGTTCGTTCCGTATGTCAGTCTCCGATGATGGCCGTGACCTTGATCTCGCGCATGGGGCGGAACGGGTCGTCGGTAATGATCCGTACACGCCCGATGAACGGTCCGTAGTGGTCCGCCGGGTGTTTCAGCCGCACGCCTGCGGTCAGAGTTTTTCCCGCAGCGATCTTCTCGCCGCCGTGGACTGTGGCCTCTATCTCCGGCTCGCTGATCTCGACGGCCCGTATGTTGAGAGGTGCGTTTCCCGTGTTGGTTATGCCGAAACTGCCGGACGATTCGCCTTCACCGTATTTTACAGCCCCAAATTTAACAATATTTTTCGTTAGTTCGGCTTTGGGGACATATTTGTCGTCTTGCCTGTCCCGATTGTCCACCGATATGCCGGTTGCTGAAATCAGCGTATCGCTTTTCCGGCTGTTGACATAGACGCGCAGAAGGTCGTGCAGCGTGCCGTAAACCCGGCTGGCGGCCGAAGGTGCATATGTCACGGTTATTTCGCCGCGTGCCCCGGGAGGAATGGCGGCAGGGTACTCCAGTTTGAGCAGCCCGCTCGATTTTTCGGGTTCGAGCCGCAATCGCAGGCTCTTGTCCGAGGTATTCACGTATTTGATGGTGGATCGGGTCGTCTTGCCATGCTCGACGTATGAGAATGCAAGGAAATTCTCGTCGAGTCGCAAACCGTCGCCGACGAATACGGGATAGAGTTCGTCGATGCTCTTCTGGCGGGCTATGACGTCGCCCGAAACACTCAGTTTTATGGGGCCGGTCTTTTCGGAGGTGAATACGCGTATCTCCTTGGAGAAGGCACCCGGACGGTCCATCGGATCGAACGTTATGGATATTTCGCCCTTTTGGCCGGCCATTATCGGCTTGCGGTCGTATGCCGCCACCGTGCACCCGCAAGTGGTCGTGGCCGAGAGTATGACTATCGGCTCGCTTCCCGTATTGCTGTAGTGGAACGAGTACGAAACCTTCCCGCCGTCTTCGCGGATCGTACCGAACGAATGCCCGGTCTCGTCGAACGTGAGGTGCGACTGGGCTCCTGCGACGGAAATTCCCATGAAAATTGCCGCCACGATGCTATATATATAATGTAGAGTATTCATTTCGACTGCAAAGTTACATTTTTTCCATTTTTTATCGCAAAAGTTTTGCAGTAATGAAAAATTGCTCTATATTTGCACTCCGAAACCGGTAAAGAGGTTTTGACAAGCCTGAATAGCTCAGTTGGTTAGAGCACATGACTGTTAATCATGGGGTCCTAGGTTCAAGTCCTTGTTCAGGCGCTATTGCGCGAGGGTTGCGTAAGGGTTCATTGAAATGGTGCGACGAAGATCATGATAAAGGATCGGATCGCCGGAGGTGAAACAAGTTCATTCGACAATGACAAAAAAAGTCAATAAAAATTTGTCGGTTTGAAAAAATGAATTACCTTTGCAGTCCCAAGCCATTTTTAAGGAAACGGGAGTTTAGCTCAGCTGGTTCAGAGCATCTGCCTTACAAGCAGAGGGTCGGGGGTTCGAATCCCTCAACTCCCACTAAACAACGAAGACGATTGAGAAATCAATCGTCTTTTTTTTGTTTGTGCACGGCTGCGGCAACAGTCTTCGCTTACCCTGCAGCCGGTAAAAAAACGAGGGGCGAATATTGCATTCGCCCCTCGTTGAATCCATTCGCAATGTCAGAACGGAAGGTCGTCGACTTCGGTGGTTCCCGAAGCATAGCCTGGCTCCTCCATAATGGGCGGCATCTCGGGCATCGGGGCTGTCTGTGCCGGTGCTTCGGCTGCCTTGGGCTGTATGCGCCATGCCTTTACGTCGGTGTACCAGCGGCCGTTGTATTCGCGTGACTCGACGTTGACCGATACGGTGCAGGTCATGCCCTCGCGAAGTTGCGACACCTCGCTGTCTTTGTTGAAGAATGTTACGCATATCTTGCGTGAAAACTCCTGCGGCAGTTCGAATACCACGTCCTGACGCTTCCAGTCGCCGCGGGCCGATGTTCCGCTCGTCGGCGGCAGTATCTTGTAAACTACTCCTTCGAATTCCATAATCCCTGTTTTTTATATCTTTACAAAAGTAGTAAAAAAATGGCTATTGCGGCGGTTGGCGATGCAATTTTTCACGTGTGGCCGCCGCCGGGCCCGTAAACAAAGGCCGCCATGCTGCATGCATGGCGGGCCAGCAGTGTGTATTGCGTTGCTACATGGCGAGTTTCAAACCGACGAAATAGGTGCGCGGCAGAGCCGGACCGTATACGTATGCCGAGTCCTTGGCGGCACCGTAGTCCAGGTCGCGCTGGTAGGAGTCGAGTATGTTCTTGACTCCGGCATTGACCTCAAGGCTTATGGTGTCGGTGATGTGGACCGTATATGCGAACTTGACGCCTATGTCGTAGAACGACGGGGTGAGTGTCTGGGTGTCGTACGGCAAAATTCCCTTGTTGTGCTGGACGAGCATCGGGCCGGTAAAGGTTCCGAAGAGCGAAGCCTTGAAGTTCTCCACTATGTCGAACGTCGAGGTGATGTAGCCGTAATGGTCCGGCGAACGGAACATGCGTTTCTGCGGCGCGACATCTTCGGACCATTGCTCCGGCTCGTTGTAACGGCTGCGCTGGAACGTGTAGCCGGCCTGTATCTCGAAGATGCGCGGTATGCCGATCTTTATCTCGGCAGTTATTCCGCCTACTGTCGCACCCGAGGCGTTGCGGCGCTCCTTGATGACCACGCCGTCGGATTCGCCGACCTTTTCGAGCGTGAAGACGTCGTTGAGGATCGTATAGAAACCCTCTACCAGCAGGTTGGCCTGTACCCGTCCGAAGTTGTGGTACATGTCGGCCGAGGCACTCAGACTGTGCGAATATTCGGGCCGCAGGTCGTCGGCCAGCCGTATGAGCGAAACCGTATGGTTGAGGGCGTCGATGTGCAGGTCTTCGTTGTATGCCTGGGGTGCGCGGTAACCGCTCGAATAGCTCAGGCGGAGCCCGACCTCCTCGATGGGACTGTAGCGTATGTTGGCACGCGGCGAAACTATTATGCGGTCGATCATGTTGTGCTTGTCGATGCGGGCGCCGATGAGTATGTTCAGTTTGTCGCTTTTCCATTCGTTCTGCGCAAAGATACCCGCCGTGTGGGTTGTCTGGCGCAGCCGTCGTTCGGTGGCGATATAGTAGTCGTTCAGTGAGTTGTAACTGTATTCACCTCCGACGGTCAGCTCGGCCGGCATGAAGAAGAGCTTGTGGAACTCATAGGTGTATTGTGCGCCGGCTACTGCCGTCAGGTCCGATGTCTTGCCGTAGGCGTCGGGGTTCATGTCGGTCCCGAAGTAGCTGTTGCGGTCGATGCCCTGCACCGATGAGTAGACGCTTGCGCGGTGCCGCATGTCGGCCGAGAAGTAGTCGAAACGCAAGCCTCCGCCATTGATCTTGTGGTCGAGCTGCTCGCATATGAGGGCCATGTGCGGAGCCTCGGACATGTTGTCGCCGCCGCGCCGGAACTCGTGCGTGTGGTGATACTCGGCCGTTATGCGCGAATAGGGCGATGTCTTGTAGTAGGCGCGGAATCCGGCCGTCTCGGAGTTTAGCTTGGGTATGTCGCTGAAACCGTCATCGTTGCGGTCGTAGGCTTGGCGTTCCTTGATTTGCCCGAACAGATACACGCCGGCCTTGCCGTCGCTGCTGACGAACGAGCCGTTGAGCGTCGTGTTGAAGTCGGGTGTGCCGTCCTCGATTATGTTGGTGGTGTTGGAAATCGACAGCGAGTTGCGGAGCGGGTCTTTGGTTATTATGTTGACGACACCGCCTATGGCGTTCGATCCGAACAGCGCCGACCCTCCTCCGCGGATCACCTCGACGCGCTCGACCATGGCCACGGGCAACTGGTCGAGTCCGTACACTGCAGCCAGAGACGAGAATATCGGGCGGCTGTCAAGCAGTATCTGCGAGTATTGGCCTTCGAGGCCGTTGATGCGCAGCTGCATCGTTCCGCAGTTGCCGCAGTTGTTTTCGACGCGGAGCCCCGACTGGAAATTCATCGATTCGGACAGTGTCGACGAGGCGGTCGATTCGAATAGCTTCCCCGACATTACGTTGACGACCGTGGCCGTCTTTTTGCGGTTGGTCTCGTTGCGCGTGGCCGAGACGACCACTTCATCGACCATGGTGGCGTCTTCGTGGAGCGTGAAGTTGATTTCGATGCTCTTGCCGGCGACCGCATTGATTTCGCGTGTCACGGTTTTGTATCCGAGCGACGAGGCTTCGACGCTCCAGCGCCCTTCGGGTATGTTCTTCAGGAAATAGTGTCCCGTGGCGTCGGTGACGCAACCCATGGTCGTGCCTTCGATGGCAATGGTCACATAGGGTATGTGCTTGCCGGTAAGGGAGTCTATTACGTGTCCGTATATGTTGGCATCGCTGCCGTTCCTGCGTTCGGTTTCGGTCGTGGCGTATGCGGGTATGACAAGGCATACTGCCATTGCGTGGAGCATTGCAAGCACCACTTTGTGAGGTAATTTCATTTGTGTGTGTTTAAGGGTTAAAACAATATGTATAGCGTCCCGTATCCTGCCGGATGCGGGATTTCATGACATACGCGACGTATGCCGATTGTCTTAACCTATCGGGGGAGCACGCAGCGAGTATGCCTGCAGTGTCGGGGCCTGGCTTTTGCTTGTGGAGAGGGCGACGAACAGTTTGAGTCCGCTGAATGCGGCCATCGGTACCGTTGCCAGAGACGCCAGTACGACGGTCAGCAGCGACAGGTACGATATTGTCTGCAGGGCGCCGGCCGTGTGTCCGTGCGAGGAGGGCGTGCCGGTATAGGGGTGGGAGTGGAAAATCTGTTCTCCGTCTATGAGATGGGAGTGATAGAACAGGGTAGTGCTGCACCAATACCATGAAAAGAGTATTGCCGACAGCAAAGCCAATATCTTTATTTTACGACTGCCGTATCCCATCGTGCGGCAAAGATATATAAAAGAGTGGTGAAAATACAAAAAAAGAGACCTGTTTTCAGGTCTCTTTGTTGTCGTGAACGTCGATTTTGTTATTTCGCGTTCTTCTTATCGTAGCGTTTTGCGTAGCGGCTCATAAACTTATCCACACGACCGGCGGTGTCAACCAACTTCATCTTACCAGTGTAGAACGGGTGCGACGTGTTGGAAATTTCCATCTTATACACGGGATAGGTTTCGCCGTTCACCTCGATGGTCTCTTTTGTCGAAACGGCGGACCTGCACAAAAACACGTGGTCATTCGACATGTCCTTGAATGCCACTAAACGATAATTCTCCGGATGAATACCCTGTTTCATTTCGTTCGTTTTGTTAGATTAAGTACTTAATATCGGCGCGAAGGTAAGCATTTTTTTTGAGATTGCAATATTATGCGCGAAATTTATTGGAAATAGCCTTCGTATCCACGTCAGTCGGCGTTTTGTGTAAGCCATGCCGTGAGTTTCTGATTTTCAGCTTATTTTTGTTCAGTATATTTTTTGTAGTTTGGTATTTTTACATATATTTGCAAACGGACAAGCTCGGAAACAAGATTGTTTAACCCTATAAAAATTACCTTATGAATCATTTCCCATTAGCCGCGATCCGTTACGGCATCGCTGCACTTGCTGTAACTGCAACCATGTTGTCAGGCTGTACGGGCTCGGATACCGATGACGGTGTCACCCCGCCGGCCGGTGAAAAAATTACCATTACGGCCTCTACCGAACGTCGTACGCTTGCCTCCGGGGAGGTTCGCACCTCGCTTGCGGCCAGCGACGAGGTGCTGTGGTCCATGGACGATACGTTCGTAGTCTATGACATGGATTCATACAACTCAAGTACCTTTGAAATCAAGAGCGGAGCCGGCACCACTTCTGGCGTGTTTACCGGTTACAAGCCGCAGGGTACATCGTATATTGCCCTCTACGGTGACAACAGTTACGGAGGCGGCATCCTGACTCTCCCTGCCGAACAGACATACGATGCCAGTGGCTTCGCCCCGTACATGAACCCGATGGCTGCCGTAACCACCGACCTCGAGAGCGGACTCTCATTCAAAAATCTCATGGGTATTCTCGAATTGAACGTGACGGGAACGAAGACCGTGGAGAGCGTTACCGTGTCGTGCGACGGCATGATGTTGTCCGGTACTGTCAGTGTCTCCCCGAACACCTTGGATATCGTTTCGCACGGTACGCCTTCGAGCTCGGTATCGCTTGTCGGTATTAATGAGATTCTCGATCCCGTAACCGCCAGAAAGTTCAATGTTGTGGTGCCGCCGGGAACTTACGAGAACCTGAAAATACGTATAGCCAATACCGACGGAACTTCGGTATTGCGTACGGCTGCCGAACCTGTTGTCGTGGAGCGCAATCAGATAGTTCCTGTCATGGGTCTCGTGGATGGTGAAACCGCCCAGGAATCCGTCGTTAAACTCTTTATCGATCAGGAGCGGAGTTCGTGGCATATGGCTGTTGTCTGTTCGCAGATGTCGTCGGATTGCAGCAAATTCGTATACATGTTCGGAACGGACGCTTTCGTTGCCGAGTGGAAGGCCAACAATCCGGGCGGCACGGACCGCGATATGGTGCTTGCTAACGGTGCGGTGTACACTGAGGATATCGAATATTTCTATGACGATTATCCGGGCACGACATATAACTTCTATGCATTGGGCTATGATGCCGACGGTGCTGAGGACCAGCTCGTGCATGTCACCTATACGATGGAAATCCCATATGACGACACCATGTCGCTTGCGGCTTCGGTTGCTGATGAGGATATTGCCGAAACTACTGCGGACATTACGCTGACTCCGTCGGGACCTGTCGCGAAGATATATATGAGTGTTTATCAGAAAACGGACTTCGGATCTTCGGGACCAGATATGAACCAGATGTTCTATTCGACGCGCGAATATCCGACATTTACGATCGATGTGTCAGGAGGTGCGGTCGTACAAGAACTTGGGAATTTGTTGCCCGACCGTGCATATCTCGTTTTCTATATCGGAGAAAGTGCCGAAGGAAGGTTTACTCCGATTCAGACGCTGGAGTTTGCAACCAAGGCTTATACAACCGGAAATGCGGCCGTGACCATTACCGGTAATGTGATTGAGGACATAAAGGCGTCGTTCAACATCGAAATGAACGAGTCGGCGGTCAGCTACAAAGCGCTTACCATAACGAAATCGACGTATGACTACTATATGTCCGAAGGGTTGAACCTGGGTGATGAGGTTGCCGCCATTACGCAACCTGCCGTTAGCGACAAGGAGTATGTGGTTGCGGACCTGGTGCCGGAAACCGATTATGTTGTGGTAGCCGTGGCATACGATGCCGAAGGCGTCTACGGTGGTCTGTGTGAATTCCACTTCGCTACGACCCCGTATATTCCGGTTCAGGATCCGAATTACGACCTGCTGTTGGGCAACTGGTCGGTAAGTTATGTGGATTACCAGACCAATGAGCCGGTGAAGAACGGGTTTACGGTAACCGTTCAGCCCGATGTCGAGGGCAAGACCTTTACGGTTTATGGATTGATGGCGTCGAATCCGAATATCGTCATGCCGGCCCGTTTTGTGAATAACGGTATATGCCTTGATGCCGGTACACTCATTGCCCAGACGGCAACGGATAACGTCTATTTCTGTCTTGTCTCAGGCGGTTACCTGTTACGCAGTGGTTACTATTTCGGAACACTTGCGGGTGACCATATAACGTTTGAAGGCAGGGATGTGCCGTACGAAGTTGACGGTTGTATATTCTTTGCCTTCAATGCGGAAACCGACGACTATGCAGGATACTACGATCCGGGGATGATGCGGCTTGAATTTGATCGGGTGCAGGCCTCTTCGGCCGGTTCGTCGACCCAACAGTTCGACAGGGTCAACCCCGTAACACCTTCGTGGCAATAACAGCGGTCCTCGCGATGTGTCATTCGCCGGAATCTGTTCCGGCGAATGACACCCTTTTAGTTTAATCATAAATTATTTCTGAATATGAAAACCGGAAGATTGTCATGGCAGTCGGCGGTTAGCATGCTCGGCATAGTTCTGTTTGTTACGGGGTGTACGGCTGCTGATGGCTTGGATGAGGATTCGGGTGGCGCGTCGGGCAGGAAAATCACCGTTAGGGCAACAACCGAAACACGTACATCTGCCCAAGGCGATGTGCGTACGACGCTGGGATCCAGCTATGAGGTACTTTGGTCGCCGGAAGACTCATTCATGGTATATACGGTGAACGGCAACCTCTACAGTGCATTTGCCATAGAGAATGGAGCCGGAACTACAAGTGCATCATTTACCGGCCCGGCATTGGCCGGTAATTCGTTCGTGGCCGTATATGGGGCCAATTCATATTGTGTCTCCGGCACGGCCTCGTTTATTGCCATGCCGGAACAGAGATACAGGAAAGACGGATTCTCGGACAATGTCAATCCCATGCTCGCATATACCGACGATCTGGAGAAAGGACTGTCGTTCAGTAATGTCATGGGTATCCTTGAGTTGAATGTCACCGGGACCAAAACCGTGGACCGCATTACCGTATCGTGCGAAGGCATGGCGTTGTCGGGCAGGTTTTTTCTGGCAGCCGATCTGTCGGATTTTACGTTGACTTCCGATGCGCAGAGTGCCGCTTCGGAGGTGGCGTTGGTCAATATCGGCGAGATGCTTGATGCGTCGACTCCCAAACGCTTCAATGTCGTTGTTCCGCCGGGAACATACGAAAATCTTAGAATACGCATTGTCAATGCCGACGGAACCTATGTCGAACGTACGGCTCCGGAACCGATAACCGTCGCCCGCAACCAGATAGTTCCGCTCATGGGGCTGGTGGACGGCGATGAAGCACAGCAGACCCCGTGCGCATAACCGTCGAACCGTATGCATGGTATGGCTGCAATGTATATGCGAACATGGTGAGCGCGGAGTATGAAATGTTTGTCTTAATGGTTGCTACGGAGAGTGGTATTGAGCAGTGGAAACTTCAGAATCCGGGCAAAAACGAATCGGATATGATAATCTCCAACGGCGATCTGTACGACAGAAACATTGCCTTCGCGTATGAGGAAAAGGCCGGCGAAACGCTGCACATTTATGCTTTGGTGATGAATGCGAATTATGAACCGGTCGGACCCGTCTCCCATGCGTCGTTCAAGGTAGAACCTCCATATGACGATTCTCTTTTTGCTCAGGCTTGTATTATGGAGAACACCATGACAGAGACCGCGGTATCGATAGCCTGTGATTGTACGGCCAATGTACAAAAAGTGAAAGCGATATTGTTGCAGGATCAATCCGTGCAACCCGATATGGACTACTATCTGTTCTATACGTGTGCGTATCCTCAATATGAAGTTTCTGTGTCGGCTGGGACTGGACGGTTGGAGATTACCGATATGATGCCCGGTCGGGATTACATGCTGCTTTATGTTGCAGAGTCTTCCGACGGTAAAATCTCTCCGTTGCAGAGTCTCGAGTTTTCGACGCCGGAACATGTTGCCAGCGATGCTTTAGTGACAATTTCCGAAAATTCGGTCGAGGACATCATGGCATCGTTCAATATCGACTTGAGTTCCTCGGCCGTAAGCTACAAGGCGATGTTGCTGACTGCACAGCGGTATAATGAACTTGCGAGTGAAGGTTTGGCCGACATCGTCGCCGCGGATGTATCCGAGCCGATGATGGACCCGGTATATACCGTAACCGGCCTTTCGCCGGAGACGGATTATGTGCTTGCGGCGGTGGCATATGATTCCGGAGGCGTCTATGGCAGCCTGAGTGTGCTGCCGTTCCGTACGACGCCCTATATTGCGGTTGAGGATCCCGTCTACGATTCATTTATCGGCGAGTGGGCAGTCGATTATGTGGATTACAATACCGGTGTCGGGGTGTCGGACGGATTCAGAGTAACCATATCGCCCGATGTCGAAGGCAAGACTTTCCTTATTGACGGTCTGATCGGAGGTGCAAGTAATCCGGTCGTGGCGGAATTCGTAGACAACGGACTTCGACTGAAAGCCGGAATGAATCTGTATCCCATGTCCGAAACATCATACGTCGTTCTCGGGTTTATAACCGATGTGGGTGTGTTTGTTAATACATTCATGTGCCTTGGCTCGATCAACGGCGACACCATGACATTTGCCGGTCATAATATGCCGTATGACTTTATGGGCTTTGTCTTCTTTGTACATGACATGCAGACCGGCAATTATCCCGGCTATATTGCACCAATAGTAAAGAATCCTGTATTCAGGCGCGTTGCAGCGCAGTAGATGAACGATCCGGCAGGGCCAAAGCCCGATGGGTCGTATGTCGTATTGCTTGTTTTGCTGCCGGGTGAAAATCCGGCAGCAAAATTTTACGCTCCGCCGGCATGTGTCCTGAATCCTATTCGCAATTTGTTTCTAAAATTGCAGATTGGGTAATCATATTGTTCGTAAATTTTGGCGCTGCAATCTGTTTTGCTTTGGCTGCACCGGCGCTCTCGGCTCAGGAGCAGAACCGCGAAGTTATTAAGGACAACAAGGGACGTGTCGTCAGGATTATTACAACTCGTAACGACGGCTCGAAGGTAGTGACCGATGCTTCGGGACGCGTGGTGTCCATCATACGCACCGACAACAGCGGCCGTACGAGAGTGTCTGACGCCAGCGGGGTAGTCCGTTCCACCCTTGAGCCGCGTGATACTGTCGGCCGGAGAGACCGGAAAAATCCTTTAAGGTGAGGTGCTGTTTGAGGTAACCGCAGGAGAGAGTCCGCAAGCAGTTTTGGCCCCTGCAAAACAAAAACGGCCGCCTTACGGGCAGCCGTCTCTGTGGATCCTGTAGGGCTTGAACCTACGACCCCCTGATTATGAGTCAGGTGCTACTAACCAACTGAGCTAAGGATCCGTCGCAATGGTCGGGCCATTGCTTTTGTGGGTGCAAAGATACAAAAAAATAATAAGTAGCAAAAATTTTTGGCTTTTTTGTCTTGCCGCGACGTAAAAATGGCTCCGTATAAGCTCCGGTGCCAATGTTTATGCATGCTGTCTAAGGGTGTGCAAATAAAATATGGGATATGTTGCAAAAAAAATGCCGATAGGGTTTTGCGGATTGTTTATTATTATTATCTTTGCACCCGATTTCCATCTGTCCGCTGTGCCTGGCATGGCCGCAGAGCCGAAAATCGACCGTTCTTTGAGTGAGCATCGAAAACAAAATGCGATTTTACCGCAAAAATTTTGCGGATAAAAAAATAATTCGTATTTTTGCAACCCAAACCGGTAGAAATGCCGATGTAGCTCAGTTGGCCAGAGCAGCTGATTTGTAATCAGCTGGTCGGGGGTTCGAATCCCTCCATCGGCTCTGAATCGAGGACGATGGTCGGTGCGGACGTCGGGTCTGACTGCGGTCGTCGGAATCGGAAATATATCGGGAAGATACCAGAGTGGCCAAATGGGGCAGACTGTAAATCTGCTGGCGTATGCCTTCGGTGGTTCGAATCCATCTCTTCCCACAAAGTGAAACCGATTGGAGTTGCGTTTGTCGGTTACGGCGAAAAGATGCTCCGATACGGTTTATTTTTGCGGAAGTAGCTCAGTTGATAGAGCATCAGCCTTCCAAGCTGAGGGTCGCGAGTTTGAGCCTCGTCTTCCGCTCTAAGATGACGTGCAATGCGCTTTACGGTCACCGCTCCAAGGCGGAAACAGCCGAGGCGGATTGCCCGTTTATCTGCGAATGGAGCTTAAAAAATAGAATAAGGTACTTTTATAAAAATTAAAAACTTATATCACTATGGCAAAAGAAAAATTCGACCGTTCGAAACCTCACGTAAACATTGGTACGATCGGACACGTAGACCACGGTAAGACTACTCTTACTGCAGCGATTACCACCGTTCTCGCTAAGAAGGGTCTTTCAGAACTTCGTTCATTCGACTCTATCGACAATGCTCCCGAGGAGAAAGAGCGCGGTATTACGATTAACACCGCACACGTTGAGTATCAGACCGCTACCCGCCACTATGCTCACGTAGACTGCCCGGGACACGCCGACTATGTGAAGAACATGGTTACCGGTGCTGCCCAGATGGACGGTGCTATCCTCGTGGTTGCCGCAACGGACGGTCCGATGCCTCAGACCAACGAGCACGTGCTGTTGGCCAAGCAGGTTAACGTGCCGAAGATTGTGGTATTCCTGAACAAGTGCGACATGGTTGACGATCCCGAGATGCTCGACCTCGTTGAGATGGAGGTTCGCGACCTGCTGGCAAAATACGACTTCGATGAGAACTGCCCGATTATCCGCGGTTCTGCACTCGGTGCCCTCAACGGCGAGCCGAAGTGGGAGGAGAAGGTTATGGAGCTGATGGACGCTGTCGACAGCTACATTCCGATTCCGCAGCGTGACAACGAGAAGCCGTTCCTGATGCCTGTTGAGGACGTGTTCTCGATCACGGGTCGTGGTACCGTTCTTACCGGCCGTATCGAAACCGGTGTCATCAAGGTTGGTGATCCCGTTGAGATCGTAGGTCTCGAAGAGAAGATCCTGACTTCGACCTGCACGGGCGTGGAGATGTTCCGCAAACTGCTCGACGAGGGTGAGGCCGGTGACAACGTAGGTCTGCTCATGCGCGGTATCGACAAGAAAGAGGTTAAGCGCGGTATGGTAGTTGCCAAGCCGGGTTCGATCACTCCGCACACGAAGTTCACGGCCGAGGTTTATATCCTGAAGAAGGAAGAGGGTGGCCGTCACACTCCGTTCCACAACAAGTATCGTCCCCAGTTCTACCTCCGTACGATGGACGTAACCGGTGAGGTTGCTCTTCCCGAGGGTGTAGACATGGTTATGCCGGGCGACCACGTAACCATTACGGTTACCCTGATCTATCCGGTTGCACTCAACGAAGGTCTCCGTTTCGCAATCCGCGAGGGTGGACGTACGGTTGGTGCAGGTCAGATCCTCAAGATCTTGGAATAATAAGATCATAAAGCATGAAGCAGTACGGCGCAAGCCGCACTGCTTCATCAATAGGAGCATAGTTCAAGGGTAGAATAGCGGTCTCCAAAACCGTTGATGGGAGTTCGAATCTCTCTGCTCCTGCTAATCGAAAAACAGAATTATATGTTCAATTATTTCAAAGAGTCCTACAACGAGCTTGTTCACAAGGTGTCGTGGCCTTCATTCAGCCAACTGCAGAGTTCGACGATAGTTGTCATGGTTGCTTCCCTTCTATTCGCCATAATCGTGTTGGTGATGGACCTCTCCTTTGAGAACATAATGGCTGCTATATATAAGACATTGGCTAACATCGGTCGTTAATCCATCTTACTGAGAAATGAGCGAGATTGAAAAACAGTGGTATGTAGTCCGTGCGATAGGCGGCAAGGAGGGTAAGGTCAAGGAGTACCTTGAGTCCGAAATCCGCCATAACCACCTTGAGGAGTACATATCGCAGGTGCTGATTCCTACGGAAAAGGTCTATACCATTCGCAATGGTAAGAAAATTTCGAAGGAAAAAGTCTCCTATCCGGGCTATGTCCTCGTAGAGGCCGCTTTAGTGGGACAAATTCCGATAATCATTCGCAATACTCCTAACGTTCTTGGCTTCCTTGGTGATACCAAGGAGGACAGTCGCAAGATGATAGCTACGCCGCTTCGTCCACAAGAAGTGAGCCGTATCCTGGGTCGTGTCGATGAAATGAGCGAGATGGAGGAGGAGAACGAAGTACCATTCTTCGTCGGCGAGACCGTCAAGGTTACGGACGGTCCTTTCTCAAGCTTCCAAGGTACCATTGAGAGTGTCGACAATGAACGTAAGAAACTGACCGTCTCCGTGAAGATTTTCGGACGCAAGACTCCTATGGAGTTGAGCTTTACACAAGTAGAAAAAGAATAATTAACCAAGGAAAACTATGGCAAAAGAGGTTGCTGCATTTATTAAATTGCAGATAAAAGGTGGTGCTGCCAATCCTTCACCCCCGGTAGGTCCGGCGTTGGGTTCCAAGGGAGTCAATATCATGGACTTCTGCAAACAGTTCAACGCACGTACCCAGGACAAGGCGGGTAAGGTTCTTCCAGTCATCATCACGGTTTATAGCGATAAGTCGTTCGATTTCGTCGTTAAACAGCCGCCGGTAGCCATTCAGCTCAAGGAGGCAGCTAAGATCCAGAAGGGTTCCGCACAGCCCAACCGCGACAAGGTCGGTCAGGTAACGTGGGACCAGATCCGTGAGATCGCGCAGGACAAGATGCCTGACATGAACTGTTTTACCATTGAGGCAGCTATGCGTATGATCGCCGGTACTGCACGCAGTATGGGTATCAGCGTAGTAGGTGAATTTCCTAACAAGTAATCGAGATTACGAGAATGAGTAAGTTGACAAAAAATCAAAAGATTGCCTACGCAAAGGTTGAGCCTAACAAGGTTTACAAACTCGCCGAGGCCGCCGCTCTTCTGAAGGAAATAACCTTTACGAAATTCGATGCTTCGGTAGATATCGACGTGCGTCTGGGCGTAGATCCTCGCAAGGCAAATCAGATGGTCCGTGGTGTTGTTACACTTCCCCACGGAACCGGTAAGACGGTACGTGTTCTCGTGCTGTGTACTCCCGAAAAGGAGAACGAAGCCAAGGAAGCCGGTGCCGATTACGTTGGTTTGGACGAGTATGTTGACAAGATCAAGTCGGGTTGGACCGATGTAGATGTCATCATCTGTACTCCCAACGTTATGGGTAAGGTCGGTGCCCTCGGTCGTATCCTGGGTCCCCGCGGCCTTATGCCGAACCCCAAGACCGGTACGGTTACTATGGAGGTAGGCAAAGCCGTGAAAGATGTGAAAGCCGGCAAAATCGACTTCAAGGTCGACAAATTCGGTATTGTTCATACCTCGATAGGCAAGATTTCGTTCTCGGCCGATCAGATTGTTGACAACGCCAACGAAGTGCTTGGAACGATCATCAAGCTCAAGCCGTCTGCTGCAAAAGGTTCGTACGTGAAGAGTATTTTCCTCTCGACTACGATGAGTCCGGGTCTGCAGATTGATTCCAAATCGATTGAAACCAAATAAGAAGGAGGATATAAGAGATGACAAGAGAAGAAAAAGCGGTTGTTATCAACAGCCTTGTAGAACAGCTCAATGCGTATCCTCACTTCTACATTACCAATATTGAGGCCCTGAACGCCGAGCAGACCGCTTCGCTGCGTCGCAAGTGCTTCGAGAGCAATATCAAGCTCGTGGTAGTGAAGAATACGCTTTTGAGCAAAGCGCTCGAAAACGTTGATAAGGCCGACGCCGATTTGGTAAAAGTATTGGAAGGTTCGACTTCGGTGATGTTCACCGAAACCGGCAAAGCTCCGGCAGTTCTGATCAAGGAGTTCCGCAAGACGAGCGACAAGCCCGTTCTGAAGGCTGCTTATGTAGAGGGCTGCGTCTATGTCGGCGACAACCAACTCGACACTCTGTGCAACATCAAGAGCAGAGAAGAACTTATCGGCGATATCGTTTCGCTGCTGCAGTCGCCTGCGAAGAACGTTATTTCCGCATTGCAGGCTAATGCAGGACAAAAAATTGCGGGTATCGTAAAGACGCTCGAAACCAGAAATTAAAAACAAAAAACAAAATTTAATTAAGAATATTACAACTATGGCAGATGTAAAGAAATTAGCTGAAGAATTGGTAAATTTGACAGTTAAGGAGGTAAACGAATTGGCTACCATTCTCAAAGAGGAGTATGGTATTGAACCGGCTGCTGCAGCTGTTGCAGTTGCTGCCGCTCCCGCCGCTGCTGGCGAGGCCGCTGCTGCTGAGAAATCGACTTTCGATGTTATTCTGAAGAGCGCCGGTCAGGCTAAACTTCAGGTGATCAAGGCCGTTAAGGATATCGCTGGTCTTTCGCTGGGCGATGCCAAGGCATTGGTTGACGGTGCACCCAAGGCCGTTAAGGAAGGTGTATCGAAGGAAGAGGCTGAGTCGATCAAGGCTCAACTCGAAGAGGCTGGTGCTGAAGTTGAGCTTAAGTAGTCTTGCTGCTTAAGGCAATTCGGACAACTCAGGTATAGAGCTTGCCACAATGGGTGGAAGCTCTATGCCTTTTCTGGTCTAAAGATTAGGAGTGCCGTCATGTGCTGTGCCTGGTCTTAGAAGACAATGAATGCTCTCGGGGTGTAATGTGTTTACGGCGAGGGCATTGCGCAGATAACGGAGTGGGGTGTGCCTGATGTGTTCGGCATGTGATGATCATGGTTCGCGACAGGATCGAACCGACATCGACGCTCTCGCTTCTTGTCTGAACGGTACGGGGTTCCGTGAGGGAACCGTATCGACTAAAAGGTTTTTCTGAGCAAATAAAGAAAACTACATATAATTGGATTCAAGAATGTCCACATCAACACAACAACAGCGAATCAGCTTCTCTACGGTCAAGAACAGGGTTCCCTATCCCGACCTGCTGGAGATACAGCTCAAATCATTCAGGGATTTCTTCCAGATGGACACCACGGCCGAGAATCGTAAAAACGAGGGCCTCTACAAGGTTTTCCAGGAGAACTTCCCGATCACCGATACAAGAAACAACTTCGTTCTGGAGTTCATTGATTATTACATTGATCCGCCACGTTATTCTATTGAGGAGTGTCTGGAAAGAGGCCTTACCTACAGCGTGCCCCTGAAGGCAAAACTCAAGCTCTATTGCACCGACGATGAGCACGAGGATTTCGGTGTAGTGGTTCAGGACGTCTATTTCGGCACGATCCCCTACATGACCGAGCGCGGTACGTTCGTCATTAACGGTGCCGAGCGTGTCATTGTGTCGCAGCTGCACCGCTCGCCCGGCGTATTCTTCGGACAGAGCATGCACACCAACGGCACCAAGCTCTATTCGGCACGTATCATACCGTTCAAGGGTTCGTGGATAGAGTTTGCAACGGACATCAACAACGTGATGTATGCGTACATCGACCGTAAGAAGAAGTTGCCTGTAACGACACTGTTGCGTGCCATCGGTTTCGAGGACGACCGTCAGATCCTCGAGATCTTCGACCTGGCTGACGAAGTGAAGGTAACCAAAGCCAACCTCAAGAAGGCCGTCGGCCGCAAACTCGCCGCACGTGTCCTTTCGACCTGGGTCGAGGACTTCGTGGACGAGGATACCGGCGAGGTTGTTTCGATCGAGCGTAACAACGTTATCGTCGACCGTGAGACCGCCCTCGAGGAGGATCAGATCGACGCCATCATCGAAAGCGGCGCCAAGACCATTCTGCTGCACAAGGAGAATCCGTCTGGTACCGACTTCTCGATCATATACAATACACTGCAGAAAGACCCGTGCAACTCCGAAAAGGAGGCCGTCGTATATATCTACAGGCAGTTGCGCGCCTCGGAGCCGCCCGATGAGGCTACGGCACGCGATGTCATCGACAAGCTCTTCTTCTCGGACAAGCGTTATGACCTGGGCGATGTGGGCCGTTTCCGTATCAACAAGAAACTCGACCTCGACATCGACCCGGCTATCCGTACGCTTACCCGCGAGGATATCATCGCCATTATCAAATACCTGATCCAGCTGATCAACTCGAAAGCCGATGTGGACGATATCGACCACCTCTCGAACCGCCGTGTACGCACCGTGGGCGAGCAGTTGTCGAACCAGTTCTCTGTCGGTTTCGTGCGTATGGCCCGTACGATCCGCGAACGCATGAACGTCCGCGACAACGAGGTCTTCACGCCGGTTGATCTGATCAATGCAAAGACGCTGTCGAGCGTCATCAACTCGTTCTTCGGTACCAGCCAGCTGTCGCAGTTCATGGACCAGATCAACCCGCTTGCCGAGATCACGCACAAGCGTCGTCTTTCGGCCCTGGGTCCCGGCGGTCTGTCGCGTGACCGTGCAGGTTTCGAGGTGCGAGACGTACACTATACGCACTATGGTCGTTTGTGTCCTATCGAGTCTCCGGAAGGTCCGAACATCGGTCTGATCTCGTCGCTCTGCGTCTATGCGAAGATCTCGGACATGGGCTTTATCGAGACTCCTTACCGTACGGTCAAGGACGGCAAGATCGATATGGACAATTCGCATATCAAGTACTATTCGGCCGAAGAGGAGGAGGGCAAGATCGTCGCACAGTCGAACATTCCTGTCGACGACGAAGGCAACTTCCTTGAGCCTGACCGTATCAAGGCACGTGAAGGTGCCGACTTCCCGGTTGTTACCGCTTCGCAGGTAGACCTCATGGACGTCGCTCCCAACCAGATCGCTTCGATTGCGGCCAGCCTTATCCCGTTCCTCGAGCATGATGACGCCAACCGTGCGCTGATGGGATCGAACATGATGCGTCAGGCAGTGCCCCTTATCACGTGCGAGGCTCCTATCGTAGGTACCGGTATCGAGAAGGACATGATCTCCGACAGCCGTATCCAGATCGTTGCCGAGGGCGACGGCGAGGTGGTATTTGCCGATGCTACCCAGATCCAGATCAAATACGAGCGTACGGAGGAGGAGCAGATCTGCTCGTTCGCTCCGGAGGTGACGACATACAAGCTCCCGCGCTACCGCCGTACCAACCAGAATACGTCCATAACGCTCAAGCCGACGGTTCTGACCGGCGACAAGGTGACCAAGGGCCAGATCCTGACCGAAGGCTACTCGACGCAGAACGGCGAGCTCGCTCTCGGACGAAACCTGAAGGTGGCCTTCATGCCCTGGAAGGGTTACAACTTCGAGGACGCTATCGTAATCTCGGAGCGCATACAGCGTGAGGATATCTTCACATCGGTTCACGTCGATGAGTACATAATGGAGGTGCGCGATACGAAGCGCGGTGTCGAGGAGCTTACGTCGGATATTCCGAACGTCAGCGAGGACGCTACGAAAGACCTCGATGCCAACGGTATTATCCGTATCGGTGCCAATGTTCACCCGGGAGACATACTTATCGGTAAGATCACGCCGAAGGGCGAGAGCGATCCGTCGCCCGAGGAGAAACTTCTGCGTGCCATCTTCGGTGACAAGGCCGGCGATGTCAAGGACGCTTCGCTCAAGGCACAGCCTTCGCTGCACGGCGTAGTTATCGATACGAAACTCTACAGCCGCGCCAACAAGGAGGGCAAGAAGAACCGCAACAGCGAAAAGGCAATGCTCGACGAGCTGAACGCCAAATTCGCCGAGGAGATTTCGGCTCTTACCAAGCGTCTGGTTGCCAAGTTGTGGACCCTGGTTCAGGGCAAGACCACGACTGGCATTACGGACTATTTCGGAGTGGAACTCTATCCTGCCGGTACGAAGTTCTCGCAGAAGATGCTTGAGGAGATTGCACGTCAGAACACCGACGACAAGAGCGGCGTTGCCATGGGTTACCTCAATCTCGGCACCTGCAACTGGACGTCCGACGAGCATCTCAACTCGCTGATCGAAACCACGATCAACAACTATACGATCGAGTGGAAGAAGGCCGATGCCGCCATCAAGCGCGAGACCTACAACCTCACCAACGGTGACGAACTCCCGCAGACGGGCGTCATACAGATGGCCAAGGTTTACATCGCCAAGAAACGTAAGCTCAAGGTGGGTGACAAGATGGCCGGACGTCACGGTAACAAGGGTATCGTGGCCAAGGTGGTTCGCGACGAGGACATGCCGTTCCTCGAGGACGGTACGATCGTCGACATCTGTCTGAACCCGCTGGGTGTGCCTTCGCGTATGAACCTCGGTCAGATTTACGAGACCGTACTCGGTTGGGCCGGCCGCGAGCTCGGACTGAAGTTCGCAACCCCGATCTTCGACGGTGCGTCGCTCGAGCAGATCAACGAATATACGGCAAAGGCCGGTGTTCCCCGCAGCGGCCGTACCTACCTGTATGACGGTGGTACGGGCGAGCGCTTCGACCAGCCCGCAACCGTCGGTGTGATCTACATGCTCAAACTCGGTCACATGATCGACGACAAGATGCACGCACGTTCGATCGGTCCCTACTCGCTCATTACGCAGCAGCCGCTCGGCGGTAAGGCACAGTTCGGTGGTCAGCGTTTCGGTGAGATGGAGGTTTGGGCCCTCGAAGGTTTCGGTGCGGCAAACATTCTTCAGGAGATACTGACCATCAAGTCCGACGACGTCATGGGTCGTGCCAAGGCTTACGAGGCGATCGTCAAGGGCGACAACCTGCCGAAACCGGGTATTCCGGAGGCTATGAACGTCCTTCTGCACGAACTCCGCGGTCTTGCGCTTTCGGTTAAGCTTGAGTAGTTAACGGTAGGTATAAGAAACTGAAAAACAGAAATACATTATGTCAATAAATAAAGACAACAAATCGCTCAACAGCGGTTATAACAGCATCACTATCGGGCTGGCTTCTCCGGAGGAGATCCTTGCGCAGTCGAGCGGCGAGGTCCTCAAACCGGAGACCATCAACTACCGTACTTACAAGCCCGAGCGCGACGGTCTGTTCTGCGAACGCATCTTCGGCCCTGTGAAGGATTACGAGTGCCACTGCGGAAAGTACAAGCGCATACGTTACAAGGGTATCGTTTGCGACCGTTGCGGTGTGGAGGTTACCGAGAAGAAGGTCCGCCGTGAGCGTATGGGCCATATCTCGCTGGTGGTGCCCGTCGTACACATATGGTACTTCAAGTCTTTGCCTTCGAAGATCGGCTACCTGCTGGGTATCCCTTCGAAGAAGCTCGAGGCCATCATCTATTACGAGCGTTATGTGGTAATCAATGTCGGTGCTGCCGCCGAGCAGGGCATTGAGCGTCTCCAGACCCTCTCGGAGAAGGAGTATCTCGACGTGTTGAACGCTCTGCCGAAGGGCAACCAGGCTCTCGACGACACCGACCCCAACAAGTTCGTGGCACAAATGGGTGCCGAGGCCATCTATACGCTTCTGCAGCAGGTGGATCTCGACTCGATGTCCTACGCCCTGCGTCACAAGGCTTCGACCGAGACGTCGCAGCAGCGCAAGAGCGAGGCTCTGAAGTGCCTGAACGTCATCGAGTCGTTCCGCGCATCGAAGGGCAAGAACCGTCCCGAATGGATGGTGCTCAAGGTCATTCCCGTCATTCCGCCCGAGTTGCGTCCTCTGGTACCGCTCGACGGCGGCCGTTTCGCAACGTCTGACCTGAACGACCTTTACCGTCGTGTAATCATACGTAACAACCGTCTGAAGCGACTGATCGAGATCAAGGCCCCCGAGGTGATTCTCCGCAACGAGAAGCGTATGTTGCAGGAGGCTGTCGATTCGCTGTTCGACAACTCGCGCAAGAGCAATGCCGTAAAGAACGAATCGAACCGCCCGCTCAAGTCTCTCTCCGACTCGCTCAAGGGTAAGCAGGGACGTTTCCGTCAGAACCTTCTCGGTAAGCGTGTCGACTACTCGGCCCGTTCGGTTATCGTCGTAGGCCCGGAGTTGAGAATGCACGAGATGGGTATTCCGAAGGACATGGCGGCCGAGCTCTACAAGCCGTTCGTAATCCGCAAGCTCATCGAGCGCGGAATCGTCAAGACCGTCAAGTCCGCAAAGAAGATTATCGACCGCAAGGATCCCGTTATCTGGGGTATTCTTGAGAACGTCATAAAGGGTCACCCGGTTCTTATGAACCGTGCTCCGACGCTTCACCGTCTGGGTATCCAGGCATTCCAGCCCAAACTTATCGAGGGTAAGGCAATGCAGCTGCACCCGCTGGCATGTACGGCATTCAACGCCGACTTCGACGGTGACCAGATGGCCGTTCACTTGCCTCTGGGCAATGCCGCCATTCTGGAGGCACAGTTGCTGATGCTCGGTTCGCACAACGTGCTCAACCCTGCGAACGGAGCCCCGATTACGGTGCCTTCGCAGGATATGGTGCTCGGTCTCTACTACATCACCAAGCCGCGCAAGGGTGTCAAGGGCGAAGGCCTCGTGTTCTATGGTCCCGAGGAGGCGATCATCGCATACAACGAGAAGCGTGCCGACCTGCATGCCGTGGTTAAGTGTATGGTTTACGACTTCAACGAGCAGGGCGAGCGCGTGCAGATGCTCAAGGAGACAACCATCGGACGTATCCTCTTCAACCAGGTGGTTCCCGAGGAAGTAGGATACATCAACGAAATTCTTACGAAGCGTTCGTTGCGTGATATCATCGCCGTCGTGCTGAAGAAGGCCGGTGCCGACAAGGTGGCCAACTTCCTCGACGACATCAAGGATATGGGTTACAAGATGGCATTCAAGGGCGGTCTGTCGTTCAACCTCGACGCCGTGATCATTCCCGAGGAGAAGCAGAAACTCGTCCAGGAGGGTTACGACCGTGCCGACGCCATCATGGAGGACTACAACATGGGTCTTATAACCAACAACGAGCGTTACAACCAGATCATCGACGTTTGGACCAACATCAACTCCAAACTTACGAAGGCTGTGATCGATACGCTGGTCAAGGACCAGGACGGTTTCAACCCTGTATACATGATGCTTGACTCCGGAGCCCGTGGTTCGAAGGAGCAGATCCGTCAGCTCTCCGGTATGCGTGGTCTTATGGCCAAGCCGCAGAAGTCGGGTGTCGAAGGCGGTCAGCAGGTTATCGAGAACCCGATCCTCTCGAACTTCAAAGAGGGTCTTTCGGTGCTTGAGTACTTCATCTCGACGCACGGTGCGCGTAAGGGTCTTGCCGATACCGCGTTGAAGACGGCCGATGCCGGTTATCTGACGCGTCGTCTTGTTGACGTGGCCCAGGACGTCATCATCAATGAGGAGGACTGCGGTACGTTGCGCGGTCTGACGGCTACGGCCATCAAGCGTAACGATGACGTGGTACAGACTCTTTACGACCGTATTCTCGGACGTACGGCCCTCAATGACGTTATCCACCCGATTACGGGCGAGGTTATGTGCAAGGCCGGCCAGGAGATTACCGAGGATATCGCTGAGGCTATCGAGAAATCGCCGCTCGAATCCGTTGAGATCCGCTCGGTTCTTACCTGCGAGTCCCGCCGCGGAGTCTGCGCCAAGTGCTATGGCCGCAACCTTGCGACGGCACGAATGGTACAGAAGGGCGAGGTTGTCGGTGTGATTGCCGCACAGTCCATCGGTGAGCCTGGTACACAGCTGACCCTCCGTACGTTCCACGTTGGTGGTGTTGCCGGTGGTACGGCTGTCGAGACCAATGTCGTTTCGAAATACGAAGGTCGTCTGGAGATCGAGGAGTTGCGTACGATCAAGAGCAAGAATGCACAGGGCGAGAGCGTAGACCTTGTAATCTCGCGTCAGTCGGAGTTCCGCATCGTCGATCCAAAGACCGAAATAGTACTTTATACGCACAACCTGCCTTACGGTGCCACGCTCTTCATGGCTGACGGTGCCGAGGTGAAGAAGGGTGACCTGATCTGCGAGTGGGATCCCTACAACGCAGTCATCATATCGGAATACGACGGTAAGGCCGTATACGACAGCGTCATCGAGGGTGTTACCTATCGTGATGAGCGTGACGAACAGACCGGACTTTCGGAGAAGGTGATCATAGAAAGCAAGGACCGTACGAAGAACCCTGTCATCAAGGTGGTGAACAAGGAGGGCGAAGAGGTCAAGGCTTACAACCTGCCTGTATCGGCTCACGTGGTAGTGAAGGACAACGCCAAGATCAAGGCCGGCGATATCCTTATCAAGATCCCGCGTGCCGTCGGCAAGTCGGGCGGTGACATCACCGGAGGTCTTCCGCGAGTTACCGAACTCTTCGAGGCCCGTAACCCGTCGAACCCCGCAATCGTTTCGGAAATCGACGGCGAGGTTACCTTCGGCAAGATCAAGCGCGGTAACCGTGAGATTATCGTTACCTCGAAGCAGGGCGATGTCAAGCGTTATCTCGTTCCGCTGTCGCGTCAGATCATCGTTCAGGAGAACGACTATGTGAAGGCCGGCATGCCTCTGTCGGACGGCGCCATCACCCCGAGCGACATTCTGCGTATCCTCGGACCTACGAAGGTGCAGGAGTACATCGTCAACGAGGTACAGGAGGTTTACCGCATGCAGGGTGTGAAGATCAACGACAAGCACTTCGAGATCATCGTCCGCCAGATGATGAGCAAGGTGCAGATCGAGGATCCGGGAGATACCAGATTCTTCGAGGATCAGGTTGTCGACAAGTGGGAGTTCATGGACGAGAACGACGCCCTTTACGACAAGGTCGTTGTTACCGATGCCGGTGACTCGACAAGCGTGCAGCCGGGGCAGATCATCTCGGTGCGCAAGCTGCGTGACGAGAACTCGAGCCTCAAGCGTCGCGACATGAAACTCGTTCAGGTTCGTGACATCGTTCCCGCTACCTCGAACCAGGTGCTTCAGGGTATCACCCGTGCGGCATTGCAGACTTCGAGCTTCATCTCGGCCGCTTCGTTCCAGGAGACGACCAAGGTGCTCAACGAGGCTGCGATCCAGGGCAAGCGCGACCCGCTGGAGAACCTCAAGGAGAACGTTATCTGCGGTCACCTTATCCCGGGCGGTACCGGTCTGCGTGACTATGACAACCTCGTTGTAGGTTTGAAATCGGATCTTGAGAACCTGTCGGCAAAATAGCCGGTATTTGATACGTAAAAGCAGGGCGGAGTGCAATCACAGGCACTCCGCTCCGTTTTTTTGTATGCGGAAGCTGCGCTGTTTGCGGTTGGCTTTCGCTCTTTTTTTTGTATATTTACCGTCAACAAACCTATCTTCATAATATGCAGATCAGAAACGTAATATTCGACTTCGGCGGTGTCCTGATCGACTGGAATCCCCGCTATCTCTATCGCAAGGTCTTCGATAACGACGAACAGATGGAGTATTTCCTTGACAATATTTGCACTACCGAATGGAATACATGCCAGGACGCAGGCAGACCGTGGAGTGAAGCCGTGGCTTTATTGCAGAAGCAATACCCCGAGTATTCGGAACTTATTGCCTTGTATTCGGACCGCTGGCCCGAGATGTTGGGCGGTGCATTTCCCGAGACCGTGTCCCTCATGCGCAGGGTTAAGGAGGCCGGTTACCATGTCTTCGGCCTGACAAACTGGTCTGCCGAAAAGTTCCCTGTGGCACTCGAACGTTTTGACTTCCTTAAGGAACTCGAAGGTATAGTTGTTTCGGGTGAGGAGAAACTGATAAAGCCCGACGAGCGCATTTACCGTGTGTTGTTCGATCGTTACAAACAGCTCCCGGAGGAGTCGGTTTTTATCGATGACAATCAGGCCAACATAACGGCAGCCGAGCGCCTTGGCATGCACGCTGTTTTGTTTGACAATATAGAATCGGTGGAGAAGCGGCTGAAACAGCTTCTTGGTGATAAAAAACTCAAATAATAAAGTCGGATCTCTGCATGAGATCCGACTTTTGTTTTATATGGCAGGGCCGTTTTACCTGTTCATGCGTTCCTCGCGCTGACGTTTTCCCTTTTCGGTCTCCTCTTTCCAGTTGGTTTCGGATTCGAGCCATTCGATGACCTCCTGTGTCAGCACATCGTTGCGGTCATACCACTCGTTGCGCTCGATAATCTCACGCTTGTAGCGTTCCATCTTCTCAGATATGGGGAAAGTGGGGCGCGGCAGTGCTGTCTTGGCCTCACGCAGCGACGGACGTATCGTCCGGTCGAAGACGTCGCGCTGGAAAGGCCTGCGCTCGTCCTGCCATGTGAAACCCTGCAGGAACAGCGGCTGTGTCTCGGGAATCTTGTCCATCGGATAGATGATGTAGTTCGGACTGCCGCGATAGGTTATGCCTGTAATCTGCTTCTCTTCGATGTAGAAGGTCATGTCGGCGCTCTCTATGTACATGAGCCCCTGTACCTCGGGTGATCCGTCCTCCTGCATGTAGTATATAGTCTGGGCATTGCCGTTGACATCGTCGCGGTATATCTCGTTGTTGCGGAAGTACGATATCATCGTCTTGCCGGCCACCTGGTTGTAGTGCAGCGTGTCTATCTTGGAGACCATCATCGGGTTGTCGATGAATTCAGCATGGTCGAGCTGCTGGTTTTTGGTATATATGTCCATCGAAGTGGACGTTACCTGGTTCTCCTCGTGCCACAGCACCGGTTCGATATAGAGCCTTATTACCGAATCGAGCGTCGACGAGGACATCGAATCGCATGCCGACTGGAAGTCGGACCTGTATATGCGTACGTTGCGGTATCCGAGAATCAGCCTGTACTGCGTATCTATGACAGCCGTATCTGCCAACGTCTCCTCGCCCAAAGAGTCGAGCGTTGCGAACAGTATTGAATCGAGCCTGTGGTTGGCCACAGAATCGTAGAACAAACCTTCGGCCGTCATTATACTGTCAGCAAGAGCCAGCATGACCGTGTCCGGTTTGACCTTTATGCCCTTGCGGGCAAGGCGTGCGAGCATTCGCGCACGTCGTTTGTCGGCGCGAGCCTGTTCCCTGGCTGCCATCTTGTCGAGCAGGGCCGTCTTTTTGGCCTGTCGGACATCGGCGATCGAGTCAAGCTTGATCTTGCGTATCCTGGCCTCCTCCTTTTTGATCTCCTCGCGCCGTTTCCTGGCCTCTTCGCGCAACTTGGCGCGCTGCTCCTTCTTGCTCAGCACCGGCAGCGTATCTACGGCACCTCCGTCGAGACTGTCGACAATGCCGCTCTCCGTGGCAAGTGAGTCGGCCCCCACCGGCATATCCTCCGGTGTCGCGGTCTCTCCGGCCGGCAATGAGTCTGCCGGGCCGGCTACCTCAGAGCCGTTTGCTCCAAGTGGCCCTGTCCCTATGGGATTGTTCAATGACGGCAACCTGTTTCCACCCGCTTTGCCCTGTTGGCCTTCAGACTGCTGGCGTTTGCCTTTTGCGGGCAAGGAGTCGTTCCGTGCTGTCTCGGCCATGGCGGTCGAGTCGTTTGCTGCCATGCTTGCAATCAGAGCCGCCCGTGCAGCCTCCTCCTTGTCACGCTGTGTCGAGCGGCTGTAGAGGAATATCGAGTCTGCACGCATGAAGAGCGAGTCGCCCTGCTCGAGGTCATAATTCACAATGGCAGGGTCCTTCGACAGAAAGGCGTCGCCCGGCTCCTTCCAGTATTCGCCCCAGTTGCCGAAGGCGAGGGTCTTGTGTTCCTGGTCGTCAATCTGTATGTTGCTCTTGAGCAGAGCATATCCGCGTTCGCGGTAATAATCCAGACTGTCGCTCCAGAGCTCCTGGTTCTCGGTGAGGATATATCCGTTCTCGGTTATTACGTACTTGTCGCTGTCCTTCTCGTAGGAGCCGCGGTCGGCATAGAGATACTCTCCCTTGTCGTTCCAGATGTCGGTGTTCGAGAAGAACTGTGCCCTGTCGGTCTCGATGTTGTAGATTACCGAGTCGCCGTCCATCTCATACTGTTCGTTGGCCATCTCCACATTGTCGACGCATATGACTTCATGCGTATCGGCATAGTAATAGCCGCGGTCCGATTCGAGCATGTTGTCCTTGTTGGTGACCACGCCGCCGTCGTCGAACTCGCCGATGTTGAGTTTGGTGTCGAATTTGAACTTATAGGTATAGAGCGTGGCGTCGCCGTCGACCACCTTTACGAGTTTGGAGTATACCTGAGCCTCGTTGATCTCGCCGTTGTATTCGGCGCGGTCGCCGTAGATGTATGTCTCGTTCTTGTTGATGAGAACATTGCCGAAACACTCGATTCTCTTGTCGCTGTACCGGACGGCGCTGTCGCAGACGATGACTGCTCCGTTGTGATGGGCCGCAAAATTGCCGACAAGGCAGTATACGGTCGAATCCTCGTTGATCTTGACCGGATAGACAACGTCCGACTTCAGGTCGACGAGTTCTCCCTCCCCGGTGTCTCCGGCCGCTTCCGGTTGCTGCGGTATTGTCGTATCAGTGTCGCGTTCGTACGCCGAGGCGAACCCCGCGATGACGGTGATTACGATAAGTATTGAAAACAGCTTGCGCACGTCCTGTTACGATCTGCGGTTATTTTACCCAATTCTTGTTTACGAACTCTCCGTTGCGGTATTCAGGGTCTATGTAGACATACATCGACTCGATCTTCTTGTCGAGCCACTTGTTGAATACCTTCTCCTGTTTGTCGGCCAGTGCCATGGACTCGATACGCAGGTAATCCTCTTCAAGCGATGCTGGGTGGGGCGGTATTACCTCCACAAGCTTGATTATCTTGCTCAACTCGTTGCCGACGAGGTCCTGGCTGCGGAATGCCGGGGATATCTCGCCGACCTTCAGCTGCTTTATGGCATTGTAGTCCTCGATGCTTTTGCCGGTACCCATACCGAAATCCTCCTCAAGGAACCTGGTGGCCGTCAGTTTGGCGTCGAAGGCGTTGTAGCGTTCGAGCAGGTCGCGGTTGGAGACTATACCGCCGTTCATCTTCGAATACGCGTCGTCCGAGAATTCGCGGGCCGCCTTTTCGAAGGTTATCGAGTCCTTGCGTATGAGGTCTGCTATGCTGTCGAGTTCCTTCATAGGCTCGACAAGCTCCTCGACCGTATAGGTCGGGCGCAGCAGGATATGGCGGCAGTGGTAGAGATCGCCCTTCTTGTCGATCAGCTGTATGATGTGGAATCCGTATTCCGTTTCGACAACCTCCGACACCTGGCCCGGCTTGAGTTCGGCGAGAGCGTCGGCAAACGGCTGTACGAAACCGGCAAGTACGGTCGGCTCCATCTCACCTCCGCGAATGGCCGATCCGTCGACCGAATAGATGCGGGCCATGACCGAGAATTTGGCCTGCCCAGTGATTATGCGCTCACGCATCTCGAGAAGGCGCTCGCGCGTACGCTGTTTGGCCTCGACCAGCGATTTCGGAAATTTGGTGATCTGGGCATATACGTACTGCTCTCCGATGATCGGAAGACTGTCCTTGTCGATCTGCTTGTAGTAGCGCTCGACCTCGCCCGGCGTTATGGTGACCTTGCTCGTCACCTCGTTCTGCATGGCCGATGCATAGGACTGTTCCTCATACCGGCGGCGTATGATCTCACGAAGGTCATATATCGGCATGTGATGCTCGGCCTGGAGCTTCAGTATCGAACCCGACTCCTCGACCATGGCGTTGACCTGGTCCTCGGCGCGCTGCAATATGTCGCTCGTATTGATCTGTACCGAGTCGATCAGGGCCTGATTGTAGAGAAGTTTCTGCATGAGCAGGGCCTCGAGCGCCTCGTTGAACGGGTCGCGGTCCGATGTGTAACCGGCCTGACGGCGGCGTTCGACAAGCATCTGCGATGTCTCCATGACTTCGGAGTAGAGTATCGACGAGTTGCCGACTACGGCCACTACCTTGTCGAGCATTACCTGCTTTTTCTCGGCTGCGGCCCTGATGGAAACCGTCGTTGCTGCCAGTGCGGCCAGGATCAGGGGTACGATTGCTTTCTTGATCATATTGCGAATGTCGTTTTAATTTGCTGAACTGTTCTCTTCTTTGGTATATATGCGCGCGTGTCCGTTTTTCAGGGCCTGATGTGTGATCATCTCCTCATGGGCCTTGATGGCCTCGCCCTGCCTGTGGGTTTTCAATACGCGTCTGATGGTTTCGCTGGCCATCTCAAGCGGACGGACCTCACCCTTGTTGCGCACGGCCGTAATTTGGTAATAGTATGTGATGCCGTCGGCCTCCATCTTGTGGACATTGCTGTCCGTAAGCATCGAGTCGTAGTTTCGCGAGCGCAGTGTCGGAAGTTGTGCCAGGAAATCGGTGAAATCGCTCCACTCGGTAAATTCGTGCAGGTTGAAGTTGTTCTTGACGCAGATGTCCTTGAACTCCTTCTGCGTCGACGCCTTCTGCGACTTCATCATCTCGAAGAGTCGGTCGCGTTGCCGGTATTTGCTGCTGAATGAGACGATGCGGCCCTTGACGATAGTCTTGTCAAGCCGGAAATCGGCCTTGTGGGCATTGTAATAGGCCTCTATGTCGGCGTCCGTGACGTCGGGAACCGCCTCTGTGTCGAGGTAATACTGCTCTATCTTGCGAATGAGCAGTGACTGCCTGTACTCTTCGACCTTTGCCTCGATGTCGCTCTCCGACTCCGAGAATATGAGTTCGGCCTCCTCGAGCTTGAGTTGCTTGGCAATCCATTTGTCGATGTACATGGATACGAAATCGGCACTGTCGGCAGACCCCAGGGCCTGCGGTACGACGTGTTCGAGTTCGGACATGCGCAACTCCTTGCGACCTACGCGCGCGACGGTATTGTCGCCTACCAGATAGTCGGGCAACTCCTGACACGCCGAAAGCAGCAATGCGGCGGACAGTGCTGTTATTTTCAGTAAATAACGCATATCAATCCTGCAAATATAGCCATTTTACCCGAATTTAACGTATTGCAGGGCAATATTATTACTCCTGGACGGGATATTTTTCCCTGCGTCTTTCGGCAGCGAGCATCTTCCACAGAATGCCGAATCCGGCCACGAAGATTATTGCCGATATGGCATAAAGGCCGAGATATATGCTGCGGTTGGGTATGATTTCGGCGAATGTGCTGTTGCCGAACCCGAAGGATATGGCCGTCAGCGCCATGCCGTTGTTCAGGGCGTGGAGTATCATTACGGAGAATATCGAGCGCGAGCGTATGTATATGAAGCCCAGAATCAGACCGATGACAAAGGCGTTGACCATAGATGTTATCTGGCCGTGTATTATGCCGAAGAACACCGACGACCACAGCCATGCCGCCACCACGCCGCGTTTGGCGCGGAACGATTCGAGTATGATGCCGCGGCACATGATCTCCTCGAATATCGGTGCCAGTACGACCGATACGAGTATGGCGAAGAAGCCGCGTCCCACGGCGTTGGGGACGTCTGGCAGGAATGCCAGCAACGGCTCTGTCACGATTTGTGTGGCTACGATCCATATGATGCCGCCGAGTATGAGCGACGGGTTGAATCCTGCAATCGAGAAACGGGCTATCCGGCCTCTGCCGCCGCGCATTCTGCGGTAGGCGAGTATTCCGGCTATGGCCAGGATCATGGAGATGGGGTAGACGATGACGAGCGATTCGGCCATCGACAATTGTGCCCACAGGGAGAGCTCCTCGTCGGCGCTCTCGACCATGCTCATGTCGGGGAACTGTAACCCGAAGGCCGATGTCACGACAACGGCCGCAACCTGTGAGATAAAGACCCACAATATCATTACGACAAAGTCGAGTGCGTTGGGAAACGACCAATTGAATGCCGTGTTTTTTTTCTGATCCATGCTCTTCTGCAGCCGGCTTTTCCGGCAGGTCAAAGATAGGCATTTATTGCGATAATTGCATATTTCAATTTAATTTTATTAAATTTGTCCGCTTATATCGCGTATTGAATTAACACTTGAATCTATGGCAAAAGTTGTAGCTCTGGCCAACCAGAAAGGTGGTGTGGGTAAGACCACTACCGCCATAAATCTCTCGGCGTCAATAGCCCTTCTGGGGAAGAAGGTGCTGTTGCTTGATGCGGACCCCCAGGCCAATGCCACCTCGGGACTCGGCTTCGACATAAACCTCCCCGGAATATACGAATGTATCACCGGAACGGCCAAGGCTGCGGACGTGATTGTCAAGAGCCCCGACGTGAAAAACCTGTGGCTGCTGCCGTCGAGCATAGACCTCGTGGCCGCCGACACCGAGTTGCCGCAGATGGAGCATGCACACCATGTGATCAAGCGCATCATCGACGATATTCGCGACAGCTACGACTACATTTTCATAGACTGCTCCCCCTCGCTCGGCTATACTACAGTGAACATACTGACGGCGGCCGATTCGGTGCTTATACCCGTGCAGTGCGAGTATCTGGCCCTCGAAGGGTTGAGCAAGCTGCTGAATACCATAAAGAAAGTGAAGGGTGGACTCAATCCGTCGCTCGAAATCGAAGGGTTCGTGTTGACCATGTACATGCGCAACAGACTGAACAACCAGGTCGTGAACGAGGTGCGCGAACATTTCGGACAGATGGCCTTCGATACAATAATTCAGCGCAATATACGTTTGGGAGAAGCACCCTCGCATGGCAAGCCCATAATGATATATGATGCTTCGGCTATAGGCGCGACCAATTATCTGACGCTTGCCCGCGAGTTCCTCAAACGCAACCGCATGGCGAAAAAGTAAAAGACAACCATATGAAACAGAAAGGATTGGGACGAGGATTGGACGCCATTTTCGGCAGTGATCCGGTTGACATAAAGGCCAAACCCATGTCCGAGATGGCGGAGATAGCCGTGGCGGACATCATTCCGAACCCTACGCAGCCGCGTACCGAGTTCGACGAGACGGCGTTGGCGGAACTTTCGGAGTCGATACGCGCATTGGGCGTGATACAGCCCATAACTGTCAAGCGGACCGATGAAGGCAAGTATATCATCATCAGTGGCGAGCGCCGTTGGCGCGCGGCCCGTGCGGCCGGAGTCGAGACCCTGCCAGCATACATACGCGAGGTCGACGACACGAACCTGCATGCCATGGCTCTGGTCGAGAACGTACAGCGTCAGGACCTGAATGCCATTGAGATTGCCCTTGGACTGCAGCGCCTGATCGACGAGTGCGGACTTACGCAGGACGCGCTTTCGGAGAAGGTAGGCATGAAGCGCCCGACCGTCTCCAACTACATGCGGCTTCTGAAACTGCCCGCCGAGGTTCAGCTGGCCCTGAAGGAGGGTGTCATTACCATGGGCCATGCCAAGGCCATAGCAGGTGCCGATCCGGGACATCAGCTTCAGTTGCTCCGCAAGTGTATCAAAAAGGATCTGTCGGTGCGTCAGATCGAGGAGATGGTGCGCAACCTTGCCGAAGGCAAGACCAGGAGCGCGGCCGTTGCTGACGACGAGGAGTATCCCGAGACATATTCGCGTCTTGTCGAGCAGCTTGAGAAGTTCTTCTCGCAGGACATAAGCATCAAGCGCGGCAAGAACGGCGGTGGAAAGATCATCATAGACTTTGCCGACGACAAGGATATCGAACGTTTTATCGAGCGTTTCAAGGAGGCATAGACGCAGCAGCAGAAGGGTAGGGAATGAAAACCGTTGTGAAAATCGTATTGGTTGCGGTGCTGGCGTTGGCGTCGGCAGCTCCCCTGTCGGCCCAGCGTTATCGCGGCGACAGGCGCGTAATCCGCGGCGGTCTGATGCCCAAACCGGATTCCCTGCGCAATGATGCCCCGGCGGGAACCTTCCTCTTCTCGGGGGCTGATTCCCTGCGTCAGGATTCCACCGCACTGGCTGCCTCTGATTCGTTGAGGGGCAGTGACATGGCATTGGCTTCCCTCTACAGGAACAGACCCGACTCGCTGCGTACGGGATCAATGGCCGATTCGCTGTTGTGGTTCGCCTGTGCCGAAACAAAGTTCGATTTCAACAGGCTGCTTCCCGATTCACTGCCGGTCCTTGACGTCGTAATCGAGGCGGAAATGGCCGACTCGCTGAAAAAGAAGCGCGAGCCCTTCTTCAGCGATTCCATGTCGCTGTCCAAGGTGTGCTGGCTCTCGGCTGCGCTGCCAGGATTCGGTCAGATATACAACAAACAGTATTGGAAACTGCCGATACTCTATTCGACGCTCGGCACCTCACTCGGAATGTTCATATATGAGAACGGCCGTTACAAGCCTCTCAAGAAACAGTATGACGAGCTGACGAATCAGGGCTTGAACCGTACGCCCGAACTGAACCGTGTACAGACGAACATGATACGCAGCAATACACGGCGCGAACTCTATCTTGGTGCGGCTGTCGTGTCGTATCTCTATTTTATTGGAGATGCGGCCGTGAAGTACTCGACGAATGACGTGTCGAGTGTCAAGCGTGCCACGACCCTCGCCATGATCTGTCCAGGAGCGGGCCAGATATACAACAAGAGTTACTGGCGCGTGCCGATCGTGCTCGGCGGTTTCGCAACGACCATATACTGTATCGATTGGAACAACCGCGGCTACCAGCGTTTCAAGAAGGCATACCGTCTGCGTGCCGACTATGACGATAACCCTGATAATTATCCCGACGGTTCCACCGACGAGTTCGGCGGCCGTTACTCGGCGTCGTTCCTCAAGAACCTGAGGGACAACTACCGCCGAAACCGCGACCTCTGTATCATTCTGACTGCAGGTCTCTATATCCTGCAGATTGTCGACGCGCATGTCGATGCGCATTTGCGCGATTATGATATCTCGGACGATCTGTCGATGAACGTCTCGCCGACGGTCGACTATATCTATTCACCGTCGGCAGGTTCGACAATGCCTGCTTTCGGAATGAATCTGAGCATTAATTTTTAAATGAAGAGATGAAAAGATTTTGGATTATACTCTCCCTTGCATTGTTAGTCGGAATATGCGGGCAGAGCGCCGATGCGTCTGCAGCAAAGCGTAAACCTCGCAAAAAGGCCCGCAAGACCGTTGTCGAACCTGCTCCCCGGGCAGCAGAACCGGCCGATACGGTGAAAGTAGAGGCTGTGCCGGTACAGGATACAGTGGCCAAAGCCGAGGAAGTCGTACCGACATACAGTACAATGTTGAATATCGAGCTCACGCCTGCGCAAATGGATTCCCTTGTCGCACAGTGGAACGAGGAGCAGAATGCCCGTGCGTTCGACGAGTTCTTCAGCAACTTCATATCGTTCGATACCAACGAGGAGAGTGCTTCCGAAATACCCGATTCGGTCTATATCGAACGGCTGAGGGCATTGGTGTCGCCTGTGCAGCTGCCGTACAATCCGATTGTCAAGAGTTATATCGCGAGATATACGGATACGCGCTGGGGTACAATCAACAGGATATTGTCCCGTTCGCAGTACTATTTCCCGATCATCGAGGACGAACTCATAAAGGCCGGTCTGCCGGTCGAGTTGAGGGCTCTGCCAATAATCGAGTCGGCTCTATCCCCGACAGCAGTCTCGGTGCGCGGAGCTGCCGGCCTGTGGCAGTTCATGCCCTCGACAGGTAAAAGCTATGGACTGGAGGTCAATTCCCTTGTAGACGAACGTTGCGACGCAGTATTGTCGACGCGTGCCGCCTGCCGATTCCTGATGGATCTGTACGAGATATATCACGACTGGACGTTGGCCATTGCAGCCTATAACTGCGGTCCGGGCAATGTCAACAAGGCTTTGATCAGGGCCGGAAGCGATTGCCGTACGTTCTGGGACATATATTATTATCTGCCGCGCGAAACCCGTGGCTATGTGCCTGCATTCATTGCGGCATCGTATGCCTATGCGTACCACAAACAGCACAATATCGAGGTCGAGCCCTCACCCCTGCCCGTGGCTACCGATACGATTCGCGTAAACCGCATAATGCACCTCGGACAGGTCTCGTCGACGCTGAATATTCCCATAGAGTTGCTGCGAAGTCTCAACCCGCAGTACAAACTCGATATAATACCCGCTACGACAAAATCATATACGTTGATATTGCCTCAGCAGTTCGCGTCGCAGTACGTGGAGAAGGAACAGGAGATTTTCAGCAAGGATTCGACATATCTGAAGGAGTATATAAACCCGGCGAATATCGACCGTAAACGTCTGGAGCGTCCCGGGTTCACATATACCGTCAAGAAGGGCGATACGTTGAGCGGCATAGCCTACCGTTACCGTTGCTCGGTCAAGGAGCTGATGCGCTGGAACCGGCTTAAGAGCACCAAGTTGCGTATCGGTCAGAAACTGCGTATCGAGCGTGCCCGATAGGGTAGAGGTTGATTGGCTGTGCGTTGCCGTTCGGGGAGAATATTCTTCATGTCAAGATAATTTTGCACGCAGATGGTTGACAATGACATAATCGTTGCTCCGGCTACGGCGATGGGTGGTGCCATTGCCGTTATCCGCATGAGCGGTGAGGGGGCTGTCGAGTGTTGCGACAAGGTCTTCGCGGGTCGGTCACGGCTTGCCGATGCCGCTCCATATACCGTGCATTACGGTCGGATAGTCGATGGCGACCGTACGCTCGACGATGTGTTGGTGTCGGTTTTCCGTGCCCCGCACTCATACACCGGTGAGGACAGCGTCGAAATCTCTATTCACGGATCGAAATATATAGCCTCGGAGGTGATGTCCCTGCTTGTCCGCAACGGGGCCCGTATGGCACGTGCGGGAGAGTTCTCCGTAAGGGCTTTCCTTGCAGGCAAGATGGACCTGTCGCAGGCAGAGGCCGTGGCCGATATGATTGCGGCCGATTCGCGTGCTTCGCATGCCCTTGCCTCGACACAGATGCGCGGCGGTTATTCGCAGTCGTTGCAGTCGTTGAGACGGCAGTTGCTCGATATAGCCTCTCTGCTTGAACTTGAACTCGATTTCTCGGAAGAGGAGGTCGAATTTGCCGACCGCAGCCATCTCGAAGAGTTGTTTAATCATACCGGTGCCGAGATAGGCCGGCTGATGGAGTCGTTTGCTACCGGCAATGCTATAAAGGAGGGTGTGGCCACGGCAATTGTGGGAGCACCTAATGTCGGTAAAAGCACACTGCTCAACCGGCTTGTCGGCGAGGACCGTGCCATGATTTCGGATATTGCGGGAACGACGCGCGATACGGTTGAGGCTCACTGCAACATCGACGGCGTGCAGTTCCGTTTCGTCGATACGGCAGGTATACGCACAACCGATGACAGGCTCGAACAGATGGGCATAGAGCGTACGATGAAGGCCCTGCGTGAGGCCCGTATAGTGATTCAGATGATTGAGGCCGGCTGCAGCGATTTTGAACCGGTGGCGGTGGGTGATGGCCAGACTCTCATTGTGGTGGCAAACAAAGCAGACAGGAGCGACGACAGGTCCGTTAATGATGCGATATACATATCGGCAAAGAGCGGCGATGGGGTAGATAAGCTCCGAGCCCGTTTGCGGTCAACGGTCGATACGGAACGCATATATGCCGGAGAGACGGTAGTGTCGAATGCCCGTCATTTTGCGGCATTGCAACGCGCATCTGAGGCACTGACACGAGCCATGACGGCTTTGCATTCGGGCTTGTCGGGAGAGTTGCTGAGTGAGGAGATCCGGGAAGTCCTGCAACATATAGGCGAGATTACGGGCGATGTGACCTCTGACGATATTCTAAAGAACATATTCTCGAAATTCTGCATCGGAAAATAGGTCGTCATTTTTCCAATTAACCAAAACGCCATTTCGCCAGCACATCATCGGCATATAAACAGCAATAACAAAGCTATTTACAGTTTTATCTGCCAAACAAAATTTTCTCATCTCTTTGCTGTACGGATGCAAATAATTTGTTACTTTTGTGTTGCTATTCTGTTACTCGGCCAAAATGAGTAACAGAAGTAACAAAAATCATTCAACGCAAAAGGATATGGCGGAGATCAAAGAACCGATCCGGATCAGGCGCAAGAAGCTGACGAACGGGAACGTCAGCCTCTACCTCGACATCTACCTGAACGGAAAGCGGGAATACGAATTTCTGAAACTGTACCTCATTCCCGAAAAGACAAAAGCCGACAGGGAGGCGAACCGGCAAACCCTCCAACTCGCCAACTCGATCAAGGCACGGCGCATCGTCGAGGTGCAGAACGGCGAGCATGGCTTCAAGTCGGCATACGCCTCCGACACCCTCTTCTTCGACTACTACCGTGCGATGTGCGCCCGGCGGCTCGGAGCGGAGAGTACCGGAAATTGGGGGAATTGGAAATCATGCCTGAAACACCTCCAAAAATACGAGCCGAACGAGCGGATCAGGTTCTCGCAGATCACGCAGGAATGGGTGCAGGGATTTCGGGACTATTTAGAGAAAGATGCGTGCGCGTGGAGCTGCGACGAGCGGGATCGCATCAAGGATCATCCGCTGTCTCGCAATTCACGGGTCAGCTACTTCAATAAACTGCGGGCCTGCCTGAATCAAGCATACGAGGATCGCATCATACCTATCAACCCCATGAGGGGCGTCGAGGGTTTCAAGGCCGAAGAGGGAACACGCATGTACCTGACCATCGAAGAGGTGCAGCGGCTCGCTCAAACAGAATGCGAATATCCGGCCATCAAGCGGGCGTTCCTGTTCTCCTGCCTGACGGGACTGCGCCGCTCCGACGTGATCCGTCTGACATGGGGCGATGTGCATCAGCAGGGAGAGTTCACTCGGATTATCTTCAAACAGAAGAAGACCAGCGGACAGGAATATCTCGACATCCCGCCGCAGGCCGCCGAACTCATGGGCGAGCGCGGCAAGGACGCCGAGCATATCTTCCCCAACATCCACTCTCCGAGTTGCACCAACGAAACGATCAAAAGGTGGGTATTGCGGGCCGGAATCCATAAGGATATAACCTTCCATTGCGGCCGCCACACGTTCGCGGTGATGATGCTCGACCTCGGAACCGATATTTATACGGTCAGCAAGCTACTCGGACATCGGGAGCTATCGACCACGCAGATTTACGCAAAGGTGCTCGACAAGAACAAGCAGGCAGCGGTCGCCAAGATACCCGACATATTCTAACGAAGAAAGGCATCGGTTTCGATGCCTTTTTCTATTGCTGGAACATCATGCCCCGTCCGGTCAGGAGCCATGTCGCGGATATGCCGCAATCCCGAACCAGCGGAACGAGCCATCCGACCTCGAAATAGCCACGATTGCGGTCTTTACGCTGCGTATAGAAATGAGGCGGAGCTATCGAATTATCCCGGCAATATTCGGCGATACTCTTTATCAGCCGATTCTGTACGGCAATGTCGAACGCCGTGAAAAACCGCTCCATAATAGCCAACGTATTGTCGCTGTAAACCCGTCTGCGGCTCATTTCTTCTTCCCCTTGATTAGCGTCTTTTCCTCCGATTTAAGCCGTCGTTCGACTTTCTTCACATCTTCGCCCGCAGGGAGCTGTTCGGGGACGATACCCCGGCTCAAAAGCATATTGCGGACGGCGACGTTGTTATCGACATGCTCCTTTTCTATCGCCATCTGTCCGTGCAAATTCTTCTGCTCGGCATTTACAGAGGTCATTTCGGCGGCAAAATCTTTCGCTTTGATACCGATCGTCGGCAGAAAGTCGGCCAGCGGACGGGAATCGGGTGCACCGAGTTTGCGCTTTACCAATGCTGTATCAAGATGGAACAAAGCCCTATCCCCTTTCGACCGGATAATCGCAAAACCCCGGCTATCGACGCCGCGCTCATACAGGACGCCTGACAGTCGTTTTTCGGTTTCTGCCAGCTTCGCGCGAGCCTGCACCCGTTCGTAATCGAGGATTCTCTGCTGCACCAACTCCGCTCTACGGGTCTGCACAGCGAAATAGTTTTGTGCAAATGCGATCTGCGGCTTGCGGGGATCGCCGTTCTGCGCAATCAGGTAGCAGGCATAGCGGGTCAGCATATAATCATCAATCTCGCGCTGCGCACCTTTGGCAAGTTCGATCATTTTCCCGACGCGGGGAAAATGATCCTCGACATGCTCTCCTGCGTTTACACACGCATCCCGCGCCTTTTCGATTACATTGTAGAATTTTTCCCACTTCGAATAGCCGAGAAGCCCGCAAAGTTCTCGCGCACTCCAACATTCGATCCCCTCATACTCATTGGCGATAGATTCGAACTGCTCGAACAACTCCTTTATCTCTTCTGTTTTCATATATCCGACCTCTATTTATTATTCTTTTCTATAATCCCGATGAGCCGATCCATCTGCTCGTCCTTTTTTTCGAGCAGGGCGATGAATTTCTCCGACAGCGCATTGATCTGATTCGAATCACCCGATACCGCGATACCGTGATCCGTCGCTACCGTATTCCCGCTACCCTCATAGAAATAACAAACACTTTTGTTGGTAACACGGGCAATATCCTCGATCAACCCACTTTTGACATCCTCGGATTTCAGGGCACTATGCAGACGTTGATCCCCATTATGTCCGAGCATCCGCGCAACATCCGCAATTGTGATGCCCTCCGAGCGAAGTATGTCCTTTATCTTCTGTCCTGTCATATATGTTTGTATATCACAATGTTATTCTTATTTAAACGCAAATCCCAATCTATGCCAAATATTTTTCTTTGCAGAAAACAAAGAAATATGTTGGTTATCCAAACAAAAGTATTTATCTTTGCCCTTGCAATACGGGAAGATATTGACGCATCAATAAAATCCGTCGGGTGCAAATATATAAAAATAGTACCTAACAAGTGAATAATTATCGACGAAATATGAGCAGAACAGAGAAAAAATCATTTTTCGACCTCTATGCGGAGCAGAAAAAGAAGCCGACGCCCGCGCAGAATTTCATCGCCGAGATCGCTGCGCTCACGCATCGTTCCGAGAATACGGTCAAGATGTGGCTCTGCGGTCGGCAAGTCCCCGACGAGCTGACGCAGAGTATCATAGCCCGTCGCTACAACCTGAATATAAACGGCCTCTTCCCAAAATCGGAGGTGCAATCCAATGAAATATGAAAGCTCTGCTGAATTGGCGATACTACGTTCTGATGGTCGTCGGTATGATCGCCGTTATCGGGACATTCTCCGTCCCCATAGACGACCAACCGCTCGGAGCATGGCTGCTCGCCCTGATAATCCCGAAGATCATCGGATTCGGGGCTTGGTATCTCATCTTTCGGATGTGCGACTATTGGGACGCTCGCGGGCTGATTCCCGAAATGTCGAAAACGATGCAGGAGGAGGACGACACATGGGAGTAGAGGAAAGATTGGAACGTATCGAGCGGCTTCTACTTCTCGGTTCGAAAGAGGTGCTCAATACCTCGGAGATCGCCCTGTTGCTCGGCATATCCGAAAGCCGCGTGCGGCATTTGACGAGTGCAAAGAAGATTCCGCACTACAAGCAGGGCAACAAAATCTATTTCAGGAAAAAGGAGATCGAAGCATGGCAGCTTCAATCCCGCGTCCCGACCGACGATGAAATCCGCAGCAGGGGCACGACCTACGCCGTAACGCATAAATAGCAGAGATATGAACGACAACCCTAATATTCAGGAATCCGAAAGCCAATGCAAGCGCATACTCGCCTACTTGCTGAACGGAAGCCGGATCACGAGCCTCGAAGCATTGCGGCTCTTCGGGTGCATGAGGCTCGCATCACGCATCAGCGACCTGCGGAAAAGCCATCCCGAAATCAAGTTCAAAGCAACGAGGGTTGAGACGACGACGGGGAAAAGGGTCGCTCAATATTACATCGAGAGTATTCAGTAAACATTCAATTCAACGCAAATGAAAACGGTAATTATCAAAGAAATCCGGCTCCTCAATTTCAAGGGGCTGCGCGATCTGACGGTCGAGTTCGACCCTGCGCTCACGGAGATTTACGGGCGCAACGGCATCGGCAAAACTTCGATCTTCGACGGGTTCACATGGCTCCTGTTCGGCAAGAACAGCGAGGACAGAAAACAGTTCGGCATCAAGACCTACGACGAGGCCGGAAACATCATCCCGAAACTCCCGCACGAGGTATCGGCCGTCCTGCTGGTCGATGGCGAGGTCGTAACCCTCTGCCGTCGGTTCAATGAAAAATGGACGAAGAAACGCGGCTCGGCGGTCGAGGAGTTCGTCGGACATGAAGAGGAACGCCTCTACAACAACGTACCCTGCTCGGTCAAGGAGTGGAACGAGAAGATCGCCGCCATCTGTCCCGAACAGGTATTCAAGTTCATCACCAATCCCCTCTACTTCACATCGCAGTCGGTAGATACGCAGCGGTCGATGCTCTTCCGTATGGCCGGAGGTATCACCGACGAGGAGATAGCCGCCGGAAATGCCGATTTTGCGGCCCTCCTTGCCTCGCTCACGGGTAAGACGATGGAGGAATACAAGAAAGAGATCGCCGCGAAAAAACGCCGTCTGAAAACCGAAATCGAGGCCATTCCCGAACGTATCGACGAACGCCGCCGCGATGTGCCGGAGGCGGAGGATTGGGCGGCCCTCGAAGAAGAACTCCGCCAAAAACAAGAGGCACTCGCAAAGGTCGAGGAACAGATTAACGACGCATCGAAAGCCTATGCCGCCGCGAATGAGGAACGGCTTGCAACGGTGCGCAAAATCAGCGACCTGAAAAACGAACGGCTGGCCCTCGAACTCAAAATCAAGGACGAAGTACAGGCCCTCTACCGTTCCGACAAGGCCAAGCAGCGGGCCGCTGCCGAGGATTTGGAGCGGGCGAAGCGCGACAAAGCCGCCGCCGAGCGCGACCTCGCCAATGCCCGCCGAGAGGTAGAGGTATGCACCGATCGCCGCGCCGAGCTTATCAAGCAATGGCAATCAATCAATGCCCGCAAGCTCGTATTCGATGAGAACGAGTTTATTTGCCCGACCTGCAAGCGCCGTTTCGAGATCGAGGAGATCGAGAGCCGCCAGCAGGAGATTACCGAGAACTTCAATCGCCGGAATGCCGCCGACCTCGAAGAGAACAATCGTCGCGGCAAGGAGAACAAACTCCGCATGGAGGAGGTGAATCAATATATCAGCGAAATCGAGGAAAAGATCGCCGAGCAGGTATCTATCATCTCCGAAATCGAAATGAGCGGCATCCTCACGGCAAAACTCATCGAACCCGACGCCACCCCGACCATCGCGGCCAACACCGAGTATATAGCACTCGGAGAACAGATCGCAGAACTCGAAAAGGAAGTTTCGCAGCCCATAGCCGCCACAGAGGATGATTTTTTACGCGAGGGACGCGATTCTCTTACCGTCGGAATCGACGCGCTCAAATCGCGGCTGATGAAGCGCGAACAGATCGAGAAGAATAACCAGCGCATCGCCGAACTCGAAAAGTCTCTCCGGATGCAGTCGGAAGAACTCGCGCAGTTGGAGGGTATCGAGTTCACGATGGCAGCTTTCTCGAAAGCCCGCACGGAGGCCATCGAAAGCAAGATCAACGGGCTGTTCGACTTCGTGAAGTTCCGCCTCTTCGAGACACAGATCAACGGAGGTGAAGTGGAAACGTGCGAAGCAATGGTGAACGGCGTGCCGTTCTCCGATGCCAATACCGCAGGGCAATTCAACGCGGGTATCGACATCATCAACGCGATATGCCGTTTCGAGGGCATTTCCGCCCCGATTTTCGCCGATGGTTCGGAAAGCGTCAATACCCTGCATCCGACACAATCGCAGGTTATCCGCCTGTTCGTATCGCTCGACGACAAGCTCGTCATCAAGCACAACGGAAATCCGGCTCAACCGAAGAGCCTTTTCGACTAATAATCATTCACTTAAAATTCAACGCAATTATGAAAACCGAAGAACAGAAAAGCGCATTTATCCTCCGCGTGGAGGAGATGGTAAAAGAGATCGAAACGCTGATGCAGGAGGGGGGGGGCAATGAGAGGTCTTGCATCCTCCTCGTAAACGAGAAGCCGCAAGACAGCGACATGACTACCCAATGTATAGCGATCATGGGAAGCGGCAAAAGGCTGATCGAAAGCATGTCCGTATTCATCGAACGGCCCAACATGGCAGAAGTCGTGTCTCTCGGTGCAAAACTCGCCGCTCTTAAAAAACTCGCAGAAAATTAACATTCAAAATCAACTTTACAATGAATCAAGCAATAGCAAAGCAGGATCGCCCCGTCGATCTGCTCAAAGCAACAATCAATGCTCCGTCGGTACAGGAGCAGTTCAAGAACGCCCTCGGCGAACACAAGGATACGTTCGTCGCATCGCTCATCGACCTCTATACGGGCGACCGGTCGTTGCAGACCTGTAAGCCCTCGGTAGTCATCGCCGAAGCACTCCGCGCGGCGACCCTCCGCCTGCCTCTGAACAAGGCCCTCGGTTTCGCCTACATCGTGGTTTACAACAACTCGGTAAAACAGGCTGACGGCTCATGGGTCAAAGTCCCTACACCGACGTTCATCCCCGGCTACAAGGGCTATATCCAGCTCGCCATGCGAACGGGGCAGTACCGGACGATCAATGCCGATGTAGTCTATGAGGGCGAAGTCCGCAAGGTGAACAAGCTCACGGGAGAGATCGCTTTCGACGGCGAAAAGACCTCCGACAAGATCATCGGCTACTTCTGCTATTTCGAGCTGCTCAACGGCTTTTCCAAGACGCTCTATGTAACCGTCGAGGATATGGCCGCCTACGCCAAGCGGTATTCTCCCTCCGTGAAGAAAGAAACGACCGTCGCGCAGCTCATCGCCAAAGCCAACGACGGCATCATCGGCAAGAAAGTCGGATGGGAGGGCAACTTCAACGACATGGCTCTGAAAACGGTGATTCGCCGCCTGCTGTCGAAATACGGCTATCTCTCCGTCGAGATGCAGAACGCGATGGCTCACGATGTCGAGGATGAGGCCATGTCGAACCGCAACGACACGCTCGATAATGCCGCAGCGCAGACGGTCGATCTCTCGGCAACGGAATACGAGGAGGTCGATACGGAAACGGGGGAAGTCAAGGAAACCGGATCGGAGCAGGCCGCACCCGCTCCTGCACCTGAATACTGATCTGACGGCACGAGAGTATGATCTTGAAATGTTTGGGGAGTTCATCACGGGGCAACTGCTACATCCTCGAAGCGGCCGATGAAACTTTGATCGTCGAGGCGGGAATACCGATGCGCGACATCAAAAAGGGTCTCGGCTGGCAGCTCGGCAAGGTGGTAGGATGCCTCGTATCTCACCGACACGAAGATCATGCAAGGTCGTTGAACGACTTTCTCACCTGCGGCATCCGCGTACTGGCTCTCGCCGATGTATTCGACGCCGCCAATCCGAGAAATCGCGTATTCTGCAAGATAATCGAACCGATGCACGGCTACAAAGTGGGAGGCTTCAAGGTCTTCGTACTGCCGGTCGTCCACGATGTGCCGTGCGTCGGGTTCGTCATCGAGCATCAGGAGATGGGACGCCTGCTTTTCATCACCGATACGATGATGCTGGAATACCGGCTGCCGAACCTGAATCACATCATGATCGAGGCGAACTACTCCGATGCAATCTTGCAGCGCAATATCGACAGTGGGCGGATGCCTCCCGCCATGCGGGGACGGCTGCTGGGTTCGCACATGGAATTGCAGACGACGAAAGAGATTTTGCGGACGACCGACCTATCGGCGGCAAATGAGGTGATTTTACTGCATCTCTCCGACGGCAACAGCAATGCCAAAGGATTCGCCGAAGAAGTTCGGCAAATCGCCGGAAAACCGGCATATATCGCCCGTGCAGGATTGGAGGTCAATCTCGATAAAATGCCCTACTGATATGCGACCCGTGCCGAACGATATAGTTTCAACGCTGATCCGCTACCTGCCGCAGATACTCGAAAACGTGCAGATAGACAGCGGAAATACGCGGCTCATCAATGCCGTAAGACTGACAAAAAGGATTATTCCACGATTAAAGAAAATTGAGAATGAAAAAAATACCAAACCCTAACGGAAACAAATTCGTCTTGCCAAAGGGATATACTGACCTCGGATGGCAACTCGATTTTAATGCTTCCGAACTAAAAAAATGCAGGGAAGCCGGGCATATCCGGCGGAAGTTCGATAATTCCAAATACCTGTATCGGTGTAACGATGTGGTATATATCTGCGATCAATGCAAGAATGTACACCATGTCGATATGAGTGATTAAAAAATCGAATGCAATGCTGATAGTAAAGCAGGACAAGACCCGCAAGGAGGAAGAGGGACAGATATTCGTCGAACTCACGATTTACCGTGATGTCAGGAATATCGCAGACTGCAACCGCCTCGGATATTGGTGCGACAAAGCGCATCTGTCGCACTTCATCATGGAATGCGCGAAATGTTTTACGCAAGACGAATTAAAAAACATACTGAAAATGAACGGAAACAATATTTACATCGAGAAAAACAACCTGCTCGATGCCTACAAGAAAGGCAATGCCGATAACAAGAAGATGCTCGAAAATCTCTTCGGCAAGGAGATGTTCCGCCCGAAAAACATCATGGAGCGCATCAAGACCTTTGATGACGCATTCAAGGAACTCGGCGAGCACCATCCGCTCGTAAAAGAATACCACAAACGGCATCTGTTCCTCGAAGACGATTCGGATATTAGCTCCGATCTCGTAGCCTACCTCAAACTCCGCATCATTACCGCCGCTCTCAACGAGGGTTGGACACCGCAGTTCACCGAGGACGAATACCGCTACTTCCCGTGGTTTTGGCTCTACACCAAGGAGGAGATCGCCAAGATGGACAAGGAGGAGCGCAAGAAAGTTGTCCTGTTCGGCGGTTCTGCGCATTACGGCGCGTCTGCCGGTTTTGCGTGTGCGTTTTCGCATCACGCGCCCTCGAATACGCATGCGCGTGTCGGGTCTCGCCTTTGCTTCAAATCGTCCGCGCTGGCGAAATACGCAGGTGAACAATTCGCTGAAATCTACTTTGCTTTCGTGGGGAAATAGATGATGGGAGGATGGATAAAAATATATCAAACCATTCGGGAGCATTGGATATGGAATGATCCGCGAAAATTGAAGTGGTGGATCGACCTGCTGATGCTCGCCGAATGGAGAGATAGCAAACGCCTTGTTGGATCAGACCTCGTAACCATCAAACGGGGGCAATTGATCGCATCCGTCCACTATCTCCGCGAGCGGTGGGCATACAAAGATGACAACGGGGTGCAGCGCAAGCCGTCCGAGCATACCATCCTCAAATTTCTATCTCTCCTCGAAGCAGATCAGATGATAAGCCGCGCGAAACACCCTGCCACCCGTGCAACGATGATTACGATAGTTAATTACGATGATTACCAGCAGAATAGCGCAGCAGGATGCAACGAGGGCAGCAACGACCCCTGCAACGACGGGTGCAACGATCCCTGCACAGAAGATAAGAATAATAAGAATATAAAAGACAATAGAGAGGGGAAAAGTGGAAAAAGCGAAAAACGCTTTTCCCCGCCCTCTATCGAGGAGGTTGATTCTTATATCAGGGAAAAGGGGTACACGGTGGATGCCGAGCGATTCGTGAACTTTTACGAGAGCAAGGGATGGTATGTCGGCAAGAACAAGATGAAAAACTGGCGTGCGGCGGTGGCAACATGGCAAAAAGAAGACAACAAACGAAATGGGATCAATCAACAAAGATCATGTGATAAACGTCGAGGGACTGAGGCGACAGCTACTCGCCCGGAAGACTACGAGGGGAAATTTTAAGTGGTCGGTGAGCTTGAAGCAGGCAGCGGACATTCTGCTGGCAGCATATCAGGCGGAAGTCGAATACCGCCACCGCAGGTTCATCGAGGACAAGGCGACCAAAACCAACATCGAACGGCTGGCCGCATTCCTGATCCGCGACGATGCCAAGTTCGGGGTAATGCTCTGCGGCGTACCCGGCAATGGTAAAACAACTCTCCTGTATGCCTTTCAGTCGGCGGTGAATTGGCTCAACGACATAGGGCATTTCGAGGGCAAACGGGCCGGTATTCGGATCGTCGATGCAAAGGAGGTAGTTATGCTCGCAAAGGATTTCGAGGCATTCCGTAACCTACGCAATATGCCGATGATCGCCATTGAGGACATGGGGCGCGAACCGATAGAGGTTCTCGACTATGGGAACATCCTCAATCCGGTTGTCGATATGCTCGAATATCGCTACAACATGCAGCTCTTCACGTTCATCACGACCAATCTCACGAAATCGCAAATCCGCGAGAAGTACGGCAACCGCATCGCAGACCGATTCAACGAGATGCTCGAAGTCATCATTTTCAAGAATGAGACCTATCGGGACAAATGAAATTAAGGCGATTTGCCGCGAGTTTCAGGTAACGGCGATAAGATGGTCGGATAATCCGAAATAATGCGGCATATCGCAGAAAACAGAGCAAAGACACAAAATTCAACGCAATGGGGACAGAAGTAAAATTAAAACGGGAGGCAATCGAGCGACGCATCGCCGAATTGGAGGGCAAGATGCCCGACATCCAAGCCTCCAAAGAGGGAGCCGAAGCGCGGGCAACGATCCGCAGGCTGAAAGCGCGGCTCAAAACCTATCCGCAAGAGCCGAAAAAGCGGATTTACAAAGTCAAGGCCCGATTCATTTTCGACGGCGTTTTCGAGATTCGCGCCCACACTCGCAAAGAGGCCGTGCAGATGGCAAAAATCGGATGCGGGATGAACATCGGAGAAATCCACACCTGCTACGGGACTGACGTAGATTGGGAATTTGATTGCAAACCGGATAAAATCGTGAAATAACCGATACCATGACACAAGACGAATTTGACGCACTACGATTTTGCGCAGGCATGATCGCAGAATACAGAGGAAGCTGGTATAAAGTCATATCATGCAACTTTCCCGAACGCTTATTTGCCTTATGCGATGACAGCGGAATTGATGCAGACGACCCGATGTGGGTGCGTTGCGAAAATGTTTCACAAGTAAGATATAGTTAATCATGATTCACATAGGAGCTATCAGGAAAATATTTCGCGGCTGGCGCATCCTCATCTGCGCATGGGTGGACGACAATAGCCCGCTGAAATCGCAGTTTTTCATGCTCTTTCGCGGCGATAACGGGAAAGAGTACATCAGGATCGGAAAGGGGTACGACCCCAAGACAGACACCTACCCACGCATGGTCGTTACGCGCTGGTCGATCATCCGGTATGTCGGGGAACGCCATTGGGAGAAATCCTTTGTGTGGTTCGGCCTCGGTAAATTCATGGACGGCAGGGATATGTAATAATCAATAATTCAACGCAACTATGAAAGAGAATAAAATCAGTATCGAAATCACCGCTGACGGTTGGAAAACCGATGTAACGATCAACGGCAAAACCTATTCCGAACGGCATATCGGACATTATGGCAGCTCGGAGTGCGTCGAGGGGAACTTTGAAGAAGATGATGAAATCCCCGAATCAATCTACGATGCGCTCAACGACTTTTTCTGCTTCGGCTGCCAACAGGCATTGGCGCAGTTTGAAATTGAAGAGGGAATCGAGGAGGAATAGTCATGGAGATCAAACCAAAATTTCAGTTCGTCGAGGGTAGTTTCGATACCCAACGGGTAAAACTACTCTGCATACCGGATGATAATCACGGACGGGTCGATCTCTGCATCAAAGACCCCGACTGCGGATGGAATATCCCTATCGGCCAAATAAAGCTATTCAGCCGCGATTTGTACCGCGACTTCAAAGAAACACTACCCGACGCTACGAAACTCGGAGAAGAGATCGCACGTCGATGGAATGAATGCGAAACCAAAAAATAAGGCGATATGAAACTGCTATACATCGACTTATTCTGCGGAGCTGGCGGAACCTCTACCGGCGTTGAGAACGCTCGCCATGATGGACGGCAATGTGCAAAGGTCATCGGGTGCGTAAACCATGATGCAAATGCGATTGCCTCTCATGCCGCTAATCATCCCGACGCGCTGCACTTCACGGAGGATATTCGCACGCTGGAACTCTCGCCGCTGACAGCTCATATCGCCGAAATGCGGCGGCAATATCCCGATGCGTTCGTCGTCTTGTGGGCCAGTCTCGAATGTACGAATTTCAGCAAGGCCAAAGGCGGCCAGCCCCGCGATGCCGACAGCCGGACGCTGGCCGAGCATCTCTTCCGATACATCGAGGCTATCAACCCCGACTACATTCAGATCGAGAACGTCGAGGAGTTCATGTCATGGGGCGACCTCGACGAGAACGGCAAGCCGATCAGTAAAGATGCAGGACGGCTGTATCAGCAATGGGTGTCGAATGTCTGCGGCTACGGTTATCGGTTCGCGCATCGGATTCTAAACTCGGCCGATTACGGGGCATACACCACTCGTCGCCGATTCTTCGGCATCTTCGCCAAAGAGAGCCTCCCGATAGTGTTCCCCGAACCGACGCACAGCAAGGACGGCGCAACGGGATTATTCGGTCGGACGCAACGCTGGAAGCCCGTGCGCGAGGTGCTGGACTTTTCCGATGAGGGCGAAAGTATTTTCGGGCGCAAGAAACCGCTCGTCGATGCGACCCTCGAACGCATCTACGCGGGTCTCATCAAGTTTGTTGCAGGCGGCAAAGAGGCATTCTTGGTGAAATGGAACTCGATGAGTCAAACCGGGAAATACCACGCACCGAGCATCGACGAACCTTGCCCGACCGTTGCAACGCAGAATAGGCTCGGCATTGCGCAGGTCAATTTCCTTTCCAAGCATTACGGAGGCAGTCCGGAGGGCAAATGCGTTTCGGTCGAAGAGCCTGCGGGGACAATAACGACATGGGATCATCACTCGTTCATCACGGCATATTACGGGAACGGGCATAACCACTCCATCGACGCACCCGCGCCGACGCTGACCACAAGGGATAGGCTCGCGTTCGTGGATATGCAGTACGGGAACGGAGCGCCCTGCGACATCGAAAGCCCTGCACCGACGGTTACAACCAATCCGAAACTCCAGCTCGTAACCTGCCGAATGGAGCAGCAAGAAAGCACAACCACAATAACCTCTGACGACAGTCCGGCGATGGCAAAAATCAAGCGATTCATGGCGTTGTACGGCATCGTCGATATAAAGATGCGGATGCTCCGCATTCCCGAATTGAAACGGATCATGGGCTTTCCCCCCGATTACGTTCTCGTCGGGACACAGGCCGATCAAAAGAAATTCATCGGTAACGCGGTCGAGGTCAATATGGCGCGGGTTCTCTGCGAGGCCCTTTGTGCCCGATTAATTGAGGGCGATTGGCGTCCGATACAAATAGCAGCATAATACTATGGCAAAGAGAATTATAACCGCAATCCTTAATCACGACATGGACTTCCTGATTCATTTTCAGAGAAACGTGATTAAAAACTGCTCCGTAGAGGGGATTGATCCTCGTATGCTTTCGGCAATGCGGGATATTCTACACATCCTCGAAGCGGTAAAAGAAATCGGAATTTTAACAGAACTACCCAACAAAGAAAGCTAATAACCATGATTGAACCTCAAATCTTATACGGCGTTACATGCGACCGTTGCGGGGAGACCCTCATCAATAGCAATGACAATAGTGCTTGGTATGACCGCAGCACAGCGGAAGAAGAAGCATCCGAGGAGGATTGGCACTCGGTAAGCAGTCATCATTATTGCCCGAACTGCTATCGGGAAGATGACGACGGTAATCGAACTATTAAAGCACCATTTCCCTACTATGTGCAGAAAATCAACCGATTCATGAATCGTATAGCGAAATCCTACCCATGCCGCATTGTCGAGGAAGACGATCATTTCGCTCTTCATGGAAACACACAGGATGGCAAGCAGCTCGCTCCATGCGACGAAGAATGGGTACGATCCTACGCCGCCGACAAACTCCTCGGTATTCAGATGATCGACAAAGGATGCGCGAATGCCGAATATATCATCCGATTACGCAAAGAATAGAACCATGAAAATCAACAGACAAATAAACGAATGTCATTGCTACAACTGCCGAAAATACGAAGAATGCCAAACCAAAGGCGTATTCGACGATGATCCGGGCTTCGACTTCTGCGTGAACTATGAGGATGTGAGCTATCCCGATGACGATAACGATGAAAACGATTGAGCCATGAAAAGCGAAAAAGCAAAGGAATACATTACACATGCCACGTGTACGGCACAAGAGTATGCTGAAAGATTCGGAGGGCGCGAGTTGGTCGTGTCAAGATGGGATGTGTCTACCGCTATCGAACTTGCCGAGCAGGATGCCGAGATGCGAATGCGTGAGAAAGCGATTAAAGCGTATTGCAGCGAATGTGCATGCTATGAAACGGGGGCCTGCGCATTAGACCCCGACAAATGTGCGACAAAACTACTTTTTGTCCAAAACATGACCGAGGAATGAAAAGTCAGAAAGCAAAAGAATTTATAGACGGGTGCATGGCTCATCTCACAGTAGAGATGAGCGACCACGCCAAATGGCAGCTCCGGGCGGCAATGACCCATGCGGCCGAACTCGCCGAGCAAGAAATGGAGGGATTCTACACCTGCTGGATCGACCCGAAAGACTTCATGCCCGAAGCGAATAAGAATGTCCTCGTAAAATGTTCCAGCGGGGAGATTCAGACCGATTTCTATGCGCCTGAATTGGGCGGATTCTTCATCGAACACTCAACCCACGCCAAAGTCACCGGCTGGCGCGAAATGATGTAGCGATATGGGAATGCGAGGGACACGGGGAGGAACCCCGACCAAACCGAAACACACCGAGGAGAGCATCCAGCAGGCGTTGTATTGGAATCATCCAATTCTGACAAAACCCGCTTTCGAGATGGTCGGCTTCATCTTCTATGCGTGGGAATCCGATTATTTGGCAATCTCCAAAGCCGGATACGTGTACGAGTGCGAGATCAAGATCAGCCACTCGGATTTCCTGAATGAGGCAATCCATAAGCAGAATAAGATGCGCATCTTACAAGGGTTATCCGCCTCGGATGGAACAATTGACGATCGACGACCGAACTACTTTTGGTATGTCTGTCCGGAAGGGATCATCTCCGAGGCTGAATGCCCGAAGTTCGCAGGGCTGATGTATATCACCGATTCGGGCACATTCCGCTGCATCAAGTCCGCTCCATGCCTCCACAAGGCCAAGTACGACACGCAGGCCGATTTGCTCCGGCGGGATATGCGGGATAAGTTCTACTATGCAATGTGGAATTGGATTCGCCGCTATTGGCGCAACATCGGCAAGGCGAAAGATATTGCCCCGCAGACCGCTGCCGCATACGAGCGGGCATTGGATAAGCAAGTCGAAGAGGTTGCCGACCTGAAATATCGGCTTTCTTCTCTGACGCAATGGCGCGACATTCAGGCCGACCCGAAATGGGGATTTGCCACCGATGACGCCATAGATGAGATATTTCGCAATCTGCCGCGTCTTGTCAGGGACAAACGGGATGGGAGCATCGAACTCATCGACTACGATAATGCCGCCGAATGGCGCGGCGATTTAGAGCGCAAACCGAGCCTCTACCAATGGCTACCAATTAACGGAAATACACTATGAAAGACATAGAATTATTCAACGATCATTTTCAAAATTTCAAGGCATACGGCATCCCCAAAGCGCAGCTTATCATCGCCGATGTGCCGTATAACCTCGGTGCGAATGCCTATGCCAGCAATCCGGCATGGTATGTTGATGGCGACAATAAGAACGGCGAGAGCGCACTCGCAGGCAAGCAGTTTTTCGACACCGACAAGGATTTCCGGCCTGCGGAGTTCATGCACTTTTGTAGTCAAATGCTTCGTAAGGACAAGCCTATCAAAGAGGAGAAATCCGAGGGGGGGGGAAGATCGAAAGGAGGCGCGGCCTGTATGATCCTTTTCTGTCCTTTCGAGCAGATGCACTATTATATCGAACTCGGACAACGATATGGACTGAAACGCTACATCCCGCTCGTATTCCGCAAGGATTTCTCCGCGCAGGTACTCAAAGCCAACATGAAAGTCGTCGGCAACTGCGAATACGGATTGATTCTCTACCGCGACCGCCTACCGAAATTCAACAATGACGGGAGGATGATATTCAACTGCTTCGATTGGGTACGCGATACAGATACGCCGAAGATCCACCCGACGCAGAAACCCGTTCCCCTGCTGGAACGCCTGATCGAGATATTCACCGACAAAGGGGATGTAGTCATCGACCCGTGCGCAGGAAGCGGAACAACCCTGCTCGCGGCTGCCAATATGGGCCGAAAAGCATACGGATTCGAGATCAAAAAGGATTTCTGTGCCGAGGCAAGAGTAAAGGTATTACCAAGAATTTCAAAATCGCTATTCGTATGAAAAAGATTTTGGATGCTTGCTGCGGCAGTCGGATGTGCTGGTTCGACAAAGACAACCCCGATACGGTCTTCATGGACTGCCGCAGCGAGGAACATACCCTTTGCGATGGGCGCAGATTGGAGATCAGGCCCGATGTCGTCGGGGACTTCCGCAAGATGCCGTTTCCCGATAATTCGTTCTATCTCGTCCTGTTCGATCCTCCGCATCTGAATAACCTCGGCGAATCGTCATGGCTGGCGAAAAAATACGGTCGCCTCCTCCCCTCATGGGAGGATGACATCCGGCAAGGATTCGAAGAATGTATGCGTGTTCTCAAACCGAACGGAACGCTCATCTTCAAATGGAATGAGCAGCAGATACCCACCGCGCGGATCATCGAGATCATCGGACAAAAGCCCCTATTCGGACATACGTCCGGCAAAGGCGGCAAAACGATATGGATGTGTTTCTTAAAAAACGAGAAATCGAATGAAACGCACCTATGAGATTCAGGTCTGCATCCCGTCCGGATGTCGGCTGGTTGGATGCAAGACTGACGGAGATATTGCCGTCGTAATCTTTGAAGATGTCAGCGGCCCCGAAATCCGGCAAATCGGATTCATCCGAGAGCCTACGGGAGAAATTGAAGATGAAGATAATGAATAACTCACAAAACGAATAAAACATGACGAGACCCTGCAAATGCGGCGAATGCGCCTTTTTCAAGAATGAAGATGCAAACGGCTACGGACATTGCATCATCACTCTGAATCAATACCGATGCGACGACCTCTGCAAATTCAAAGAGGATCATATGTCGGACGTGGAAACCCTACGAGCACTACATCATTACCAAAAATGGAGGCGCGGCGGGAACGGGAGGCCGCCGCATCCCTTTGTCGTCGGTCAGACGATAGACAATGCGATCCGCGCTTTGCGCCGCATAACCAAAGACACCCCGAAATTCTAACTCAAAACATCTATCATCATGTGGTTTACAACAAAAGTTCGTTATGAAAAGACGAGAGAGAACGGTTCTCTGAAAACCATCACGGAGCCGTATTTGGTCGATGCCCTTTCATTCACGGAGGCAGAGGCCCGCATCACCAACGAGATGATGCCCTATACGTCGGGAGCATTCTCGGTATCGGCCGTGAAGCGCAGCAACATCTCGGAAATCTTTTGGGATGAGAACGGCGATCACTTCTACAAGGCCAAGATCAACCTCATCACGCTCGACGAAAATACGGGCGCAGAGCGCAAGAAAGCGATCTATATCCTCGTACAGGCATCCGACCTGAATCAAGCCGCCAAGAACCTCGCCGAGGGTATGAGAGGTACAGTATCGGATTATGAGGTCGCCTCCATCGTCAAGACCCCGATTGTCGATGCCTATAAAATCGCCGAGAAATGAACGCGCGGCAATTCTTCGACAAAGTAGCTCTCATGCGGAAGCTGCAAAAGGAGTATTTCCGCACTCGGTCGAAAACCGCGCTCAATCAGAGTAAGGCGGTCGAGCGGGAAGTCGATGCCGAGATTGCGCGGGTGCATGACGCGCTCGGCACTCCGGCGACCAAGCAACCCGAACAACGGAACATATTTGAGGAGGGCGCATCATGGTAGGGCTGGCAGAGGTATTCATGGATTTGGAGCGGGTCATAAATTCCCTGATCTCATGGGTATATCAACGCCCACAATGCGGATGGGGTTATATCGAAACCCGCCGTCCCTGCAAAGGTTATCCGAAGAGGTCGTTTTGGCAGCGAATACGCTCGAATCCGATGCGACGCAATTACCATTAAGGCCGACAGTAGATAATGTAAAATACCCGCATTTCCGCGCGAAATAGCAATAAGTTTTGAATCATGGAAACAACCTACAATAAAGACATAGCTCATTGCAGCGGCTATTGCTGCCTGTTGAGCGACCAATGCCGGAGGTATCATCTCTTCCGCGCATGGGAGCGGCGTAAATTGCCGCCCGCTCCGTTTATTATGGCATGCTTCGATATGGATACCGAAACATGCCCGAATTTCCTCCATTTGGAACAAACGACACCACGAAAAATGGAAAAGAAGAAAATCGTCATCACCTTGTCGCGGGTGTTCCCGACGACGCATAGCCGGAAAGGCCAGCCGACTGGCTTCAAGGAAAAGCTCGCATCAGGCTGTAAGTTGCATACCATCCGAGGCAATTTCGACCAATGGAACGCCATCGCGGAGAAGATGCAACGGGGCGGCTATTGCCTCTCGATCCGCCAATGGTCGGGACGCCCGTACAACTCGCCGCAGGTAGAAATTGCCCACCTCGACCAGCCTATCGGCATCCAGCGGATAGAGCTGCATTATCATAGCGAAAACGATACGATCACCGCCCGCATCGACGGTCGGGAATGGATCGACGCGGACTGCTATGAAATCGCCAAAAACGACGGACTGAATACAACCGACTTCAAAGAGTGGTTCTTCGGCCGACACCCGAAAGGGGATAAAGTTTTTCACGGCGTCATCATCCATTTCACGGATTTTCGGTATTGATATGAGGCATCAGGAAAGCATCATCCAGCAGACCTGCGTCCGTTGGTTCCGAATGAAATACCCGCAGCTCGCCTTGCTCCTCTTCGCCGTCCCGAACGGCGGGGCACGGCTTCGATCCGAGGCGGCGATCATGAAAGCCGAGGGAACGATGAAAGGCGTCGCCGACCTCCTGCTCCTGTTCCCGGCAAAGCGGTTTCACGGCTTATGTATTGAGATGAAGACCCCGACGGGCCGACAGCAACCATCGCAAAAGGCATGGCAGGAGCGGGCGGAATGGGCCGGATACAAGTATGTCATCTGCCGCTCTTTTGACGAGTTCATGGCCGAAATCGACGCTTATTTGAAGTAAACTTTATTTTTTTGCCTTAATAGCTACCTATTAGGTACTATTTTTATACCTTTGTGGTATCTATCTTAAAAATGAACAGTTATGAGTAAAGAGAACAAGCCTCTGAAAGCCATCGACGCCGACTTCGTCTCGCTGGAATTGGATCGGTTGGAGCTGAACGAGGGTCAGCTCGACGGCCTCCCCGCGAATCCCCGCGAGATATTGGAGACGAAGCTCGACCTTCTGAAAAAGGATATTCAGGCATACCCCGAACTGATGAAATACCGTATGCTGCTGGTATATCCGCTCGACAACGGCAAGTATATCATCATCGGCGGCAATATGCGCTATCGAGCCATGCTCGACCTCGGCTACAAGGATGCCCCGTGCGTCATCATCCCGAAAGAAACCTCCATTGAAAAGCTGAAAGCCTACACGATTCTCGATAACTCCGGCTTCGGTCGGTGGGAGTGGTCGATGCTGGCGAACGAATGGGACGCCGATGCTTTGGCCGCATGGGGCCTCGATCTGCCGATGAATGAAAGCGAGATCGACGTAGATAGCTTTTTCGACAAGCTTGACAAGGAGGCCGAGAAAGACAAGGGCGAGAAGATCACCGTCTCGATTCCCGATGAGTATGCCGACCAAAAGGAGGAGATCAAATCCCGTATCGAGGCAACGCTCATGGGCGAGTTCGAGGGCATCAAGATCAAGTGATGAAAATCCATCTCGCAGGCAACAATCCCTATCCGGGCATAATCCTGATCCGCTTGTATGAGAGCTGGATCGGCGAACGTCTCGGAAAATTCGGGGGGGGGTATTTAACGACCTGTATTTCAGAGTATTTGAATAGAATACCTCTTAAAGAGATTAACAAGGATGCTATGAGGATATTTCTTGCCGGAGGAATTTCAGGCAACCTCCGCGAATTTTGGCAAAAGGTTATGAAAGTTTACTGTGCATCGCCCAACAGCCGCAAAGAAGTCATCGAAGCGATGAACAGCTTTCTCGCGGGCGACAAGGACAAAATAATGCGGGAATCCATCTACGGAGCGGACTTCTTCGTCGGGGACGGGGATAGCACCCTATCAGGTATCAATGTCCTCGAAAGCTACTACTACCTGCGGAAGAACGAGGATTTCATGCCTCTCGTCAGGCATTTCGGGTCATTCCTGCTCGATAGCGGGGCTTATACGTTCATGGCCGGTTCCCACAAGGGCGGCTGTGATTGGGATGCCTATGTATCGGAGTATGCCGACTTCATCAACCGCTTCGACGTAAAACTCTTTTTCGAGTTGGATATTGACAGCGTCGTCGGGCTGGCGGAGGTCGAGCGGTTGCGGCACAAGCTCGAAAGGATGACGGGCAAGAAGCCCATCCCCGTATGGCACAAGAACCGAGGCAAGGAGTATTTCGTCAAGATGTGCGAGGAATACCCCTATGTCGCCATCGGAGGCATCGTAACGAAAGAAATTCCCCGCAAAGTCTATGAGACGGCGTTTCCGTGGTTCATCAACACCGCCCACAAGCACAAGGCGAAGATTCACGGGCTGGGATACACCACCGTCGCCAACCTGCAAAAGTATCGGTTCGATTCGGTCGATAGCACCGCATGGCTCTACGGCAATCGCGGCGGCTACATCTGCAAGTTCAACCCGCGCACCGGATTGATGGAGCAGATGAGCAAAGAGGGATGCAGGCTCAAATCGAGAGAGGGCGCGGTAAACAACTTCAACGAGTGGGTCAAGCTCAGCCGATACGCCGAAAAATTCCTGTAATTCCGATTCTTACTTAAAAAGCAACAAGGATATGAAAGATTCTGTCATCATCGTATCGGGAGGCATGGATAGCATCACCCTCCTGCATGAAAAGGCCGAGGAAATCGCATTGGCCGTAACGTTCGACTATGGGAGCAACCACAACAAGCGCGAGGCCGAGTGCGCCGCGCGGCATTGCCAGCAGCTCGGCATCGAACACATCATCATCCCGCTTGCATTCATCGGTCAGTATTTCAAATCCTCGCTTTTGGAGGGCGCGGACGCCGTGCCGGAGGGCCATTATGAGGCCGAAAACATGAAATCGACCGTCGTGCCGTTCCGCAATGGCATCATGCTTTCTGTGGCCTGCGGGCTTGCCGAAAGCAGAAAGTTGAGCAAGGTACTCATCGCCAATCACGGCGGCGACCATGCGATCTATCCCGATTGCCGCGCGGGATTCGTGCATTCCATGTCGGAGGCCATGCGGCACGGCACCTACATCGGGGTACAGATCGACGCGCCCTATACAGGCATCAGCAAATCCGACATCGCCCGCATCGGCAAACGGCTCGGTCTCGACTACTCCACGACCTACTCCTGCTACAAGGGCGGCGAAAAGCATTGCGGCAAGTGCGGGACATGCGTCGAGCGCAAGGAAGCCCTCCGAGATGCCGGAATCGAAGATACGACGGAGTATGAAACGGAATGACGCCAATCTCATCACGCTGAATGTCGTGTTTGTCGTGTGCCTGATCGTGGCGAACGTCGTTACGAGCAAGGTTCTCGATACCGGCATCCATATCGGCGGGGTTCCGATTCTCATTCCGGGCGCGGCTTTGACCTATGCCATGACTTTCCTATGTACGGATGTCATCGGCGAGATATGGGGCAAAAAAGAGGCGAACAAGGCCGTTATCAGGGGCTTTGTAGCCCAACTTGTCGCCCTCGTCCTGATTATCCTGACGATGTATCTCCCCGCCTATGACGAGGAAATGCAACGGGCCTACCGGATGCTGCTCGGTCAGACGCCGGTATTCGTATTCGGGTCGCTGGTCGCCTATCTATGCTCCCAAAGCTGGGATGTATGGATATTCCACAAGATACGAGGACGGTTCTGCGGCAATCCCAAACGGCGGTGGATATGGAACAACGCATCGACCCTGACCTCGCAGATCATCGACACGGCGATTTATATCTCAATCGCATTCGGCATCGGTCTCGGATGGTTCATGCAGGAGGGCGGCATGATGCTCGTCCTCGGCATGGTCATCGGGCAATACCTGCTCAAAGCGGGGTTGGCTCTATGCGACACGCCGTTTTTCTACCTCTTAACTCGCAAACATCAAGAAGAATAGCAATGTATTACGTTTCCAAACGAATGGAGATCGCGGGAAGCCATCGGCTGACCCTCTCCTACAAAAGCCAATGCCAGCAGTTGCACGGCCATAATTGGGTCGTAACGGTGTTCTGCAAGGCAAAAAAACTGAATGCCGACGGAATGGTCTGCGATTTCAAGCGGATCAAGGACAAGATTCACGGCTACCTCGATCACGGTAACTTCAACAAGCTGCTGCCGTTCAATCCGACGGCCGAGAACATTGCCCGATGGATCGTCGAGCAGATTCCCGAATGCTACAAGGCGACGGTGCAGGAAAGCGAGGGCAACGTCGCAATCTATGTCTCGGACACCAGCAAAGACGAGGAGGGCGCACTATGAGAGTAAACGAAATTTTCTACTCGATTCAAGGCGAGGGCCGCTATACCGGCACTCCGGCGATCTTTATTCGCCTTGCTGGATGCAATCTCCGATGCGATTTCTGCGATACGGAGCATCAGCCCTACCAAGACCTCACCGAAGAGGAGATCATGCGGCAAATCGCCGATTTTCCGACCTCGCACGTCGTGATTACAGGAGGAGAACCGATGTTGCAGATCACGCAATCGCTGATCCATCGACTACGCAACGGAGCGGGCAAGTTCGTACAGGTGGAAACCAACGGCACGATCCCGATCAAATGCTATCTCCCCGTCGATTGGATCACCTGCTCGCCGAAATTCGACTTTTGCCCTCATGCCGAGCTTCGGCTCCAACGCATCGACGAGCTGAAAGTCGTATATCAAGGTCAGGATATGACGGCATACGACGGCATCGAGGCCAAAGAGTACTACTTGCAGCCCTGCGATTTCAAGGACGAGGCACGGAACGCGGAAAACCTCGCGGCAACTATCAACTACATCAAATCACACCCGAAATGGAAGCTATCACTCCAAACGCAGAAGATATTATCGGTGCGCTGAAAACGCTCATCCGCGCCATCGGGGAAGACCCCGACCGCGAGGGCCTGATCGGTACTCCCGACCGCATTATGCGGATGTGGAAAGAGATATTCCGAGGCTACGATCCGAAGCAGAAGCCGAAGATCACCACATTCGCCAATGAGGAGGGCATGTCGGATATTGTATTCGACTGCGGCGACTACTATTCGATGTGCGAGCATCATATCCTGCCGTTCTTCGGCCGGTATTACTTCGCCTACATTCCCAGCCCGAAAGGACGCATCCTCGGCATCAGCAAAGTCGCCCGCGTGGTAGGCTACTGCGCCGCCCGCTTGCAGTTGCAGGAGCGGCTGGCGCGGGACATCGTGCAGATGCTTTCCGAGGCCCTGAACAACGAGGCTCTCGGCTTCGCTATCGTGATGAAAGGGCAACATCTGTGCAAGACAATGCGAGGAGTGCGGAACGACGGCAAGATGTCCGTAGCGCATTTTACGGGCGTCTTCAACTTGAACTCCGATCTACGCAAGGAATTTTACAAACTCATAGACCTGAATAGCAATGGCTAAATACAATGCGGCCAAAATCGAGGAGTGCGAGGCATGGGTAGCCGCTCATGGCCTGATCGACTACGGCGGGGCGAAGCTGAAAGAGTTTGTCCGCGAGATGGGGATCGACGAAAAGACCTATCGCCTGTGGATGAAAGGCAAACCGCAGTTCAAAGAGGCCATCGAACGGGCAAAGGAGGTTTTCAAGCAGAATCTTACCCATGATCTCGCCATCTCGCTATCCAAAGCCGCCAAAGGGTATGAGCATGAGGAAACCGAGCAGGAGTTCCGCGTCGGAGCGGACGGACAGCCGACCCCGTTCAAGATGAAGAGGAAGAAAATCCATGTGCAGCCGAACATCGGGGCCGCGATTTTCCTCCTGACGAATCTCGACCCCGAACACTATCAGAACAGGCTGCGCAACGATATAACGCTCAAAAAGGACGACGAAAAACCTATGACACTCGATGAAATCAATGCAGAAATCGCACGACTTGAAAAGTTTGAGGATAAGGCGGATAAATAATGAGATCATCTACAATCGAGGTACGCGAACAGTTGATGAGGTTGAAGCGCGAGAAATTGAAACTCGAAGCTCCGACCTCCTTTTCGCGTTTCCTCGGTTATAGTAATCCGAAATACGAGTTAGAGTGGTTCCATAAGCTCATCGCGGATCATTGCCAAATGCTGTTGGAGGGCAAGATCAAAAACCTGATGGTTTTCATGCCCCCGCAGCACGGAAAGTCGGAAATCATCTCCCGCAATTTCCCCGCATGGGCACTCGGACAAAACCCCGACCTGAAAATCGTCGGATGCTCCTACTCCTCCGACCTCGCGCAGCAGTTTTCGCGCTCGATTCAGCGAACGATAGACAGCAAGGAGTATCAGGCGATATTCCCCGAAACCTATCTCAACGGCTCGAATATCCGCACGGATTCGCGGGGTTATTTGAGGAATGTCGATCTCTTCGAGATGGTAGGACATCGAGGATTTTACAAGGCGGTCGGCGTAGGAGGTTCTTTGACAGGTACACCCGTCGATATTGCGATCATCGACGACCCGGTAAAGGATGCAAACGAGGCAAACTCCATCACTTACCGACAGCGGGTGTGGGATTGGTACAACACCGTCCTTTCGACCCGTCTGCACAATAATTCGCGGCAGCTCTTCATCATGACGCGATGGCATGAGGACGACCTCGCCGGACGCATCCTCAAAGCCGAGCCGCAGGAGTGGACGGTACTCGCCATCCCTGCGATCTGCGAACAGGAATACGACAGCGGATTGAGCGAACGGCATATCGGCGACGCATTGTGGCCGTCGCGCCACTCCATCGAGAAGTTGCAGAAGCAGAAAGCCCGTGCCCCGCGCGAGTTCAATGCCCTGTATCAGCAGCACCCGACCATCGAGGGCGGCAATATCGTGAAAAGGGATTGGTTCCGCACGATCTCGCTGGCAGAGTTCCGGTCGCTGCGGTTCAACGAGCCGATACACTTCTACCTCGATACGGCCTATAACAAGAAGAAAAAGGGCCAAGACAACGACCCCAGCGGCGTACTGGCGGCCTGCCGGATCAGGAATTACATCTATCTGATCGACGCGCAGAAAGTGTATAAAGAGATGCCCGACCTGTTGCGGTTCCTGCCTCAATACATCGCAGCGCATGACGGCAACTCCGAGAGCAAACTTCATGTCGAGCCGAAAGCCAACGGCGAGAGCGTGGTGCAGATGCTTCAAGAAATCTCGACCCTCAATGTCAAGCGGACGCCCACGCCGACCGATGATAAGGAGGTGCGATTGCGGGCCGTTTCGCCGCGCGTGGAGTGCGGGCGGGTGTTCATCGTCGAGGGATCATGGAACGACGATTTTCTCGATGAAGTATGCGGATTTCCGAGCCAGCCGCACGACGAGTTCGTCGATATTCTCGGATATGCGATAAACGACCTGTACGATGAGGACGACGATATAGACTACGACGTATTGAGTAAGTCGAGTTTAGGTATGTAAACCAATAATTTAAGGATATGATGCTATTTGATTTGTTTCGCAACTATCTCAATGCTCTTGTAGGACGAAATCAGGAGTTTGAGAAACTATTGGCCGCCAAAGACATTTCGGCGGTCAAGGAGCGCATGGGCAACCGTATGGATATGGCGATTGCCGCGCTCAAAGAGTATGAAGTAACCTCCCATGAAATCATGAAGCGGGAGGACAAGATCATCACCGACAAAAAGGGGAATTTCATCCGGTTCGAGCCGGTATGGAAGCTGCCGATCCCCTATCAGGTTTACATCAATGAAATCGCCCTCGTATTCCTCTATGGTCGTCCGGTGAAATGGACGCAGCAATCCACAGGGACAGATCGGGCGTTCCAAAAATTTCAGGATGTCATCGAGCACACTCACTTCAACAGCAAACTCCGCCAATGCAAGCGTATCGCCGGATCAGAGACCGAAAGTGCGATGCTTTTCCGCGTTTTCCGCGATGCGAACGACGCGCCGGACGTTCAGATTCGAGTGCTCGCCAAGAGCAAGGGAGATGAGATTTACACGCGCTGGGATCAATACGAGAATCTGATTTCCGTAGCATGGGGCTACTATGTACGGGAACAGGAAAACAGCCTCGTCTATCACTTCGACATCTACACCCCGAACATCATCTACCGCTGCACGCGGAAGAGCATCGGATGGGAGGTCGTCGAGGAGACGAATTTCATAGGCAAGATTCCGATCATCCTCTTCCAGCAGGACAAAGAGTGGAAAGGCGTCGAGCCGCTTATCCATCGTGAGGAATTGATCGGATCGCGCTCTGCCGATACAAACGACTATTTCGCCGATCCTATCGCTATCATGGCCGCCGACCTCATCAAGAACCTGCCGGAGAAGAAAGAGGCGGCGAAACTGCTCGTAACGAACGATTCCGAGGGCGTGGACAAGGCGGCGAAGTACCTGACATGGGATAGTGCGCCGGAAAGCAAGAAGCAGGAAATCGAATGGTTGCAGAATCATATCCTTTCCAAGTCGTTCACCCCGAATATCTCACTCGATACGCTGAAATCGTTGAGCAATCTGTCGGGAAAGGCCCTGCGGACGGTGATGTTGCTTGCCGACATCAAGGCGGCCAAGCACAAGGAAACCCACGACGAGCTATTATCGCGCACCTCTTCGCTCATTACGTCGATCATCAGCAACGTCCTCGACGTAAGTCTGAAATCTGAATGCGACAATCTGAAAATCGGGCATGAGTTCCAAGAACCGTTCGGGGACGACATCGCGGAAGCCCTCGAAAATATCATCAAGAGCCTCGACGGCGGTATCATGGCAACCGAAACCGGCGTAGAACTGAACCCTCTCGTCAAGGATAAGAAGCTCGAAATGGAGCGTCTGAAAGCCGAAGAGGAGGAACGGGCGCAGAAGCAGCAACAGATATTCGGCGACATCGAGGGTGCAGGCCCGCAATCCGCATCGGATGGCGACGACGCCCCCGACGATAATGAAAACGGAGATGAAGATGATCCGAAGAAAAAGCAGCAACAGAAGCAGAAGAAGTAGGTAGCAAATGGCAAAAAAGGCATATTCTCCCGACCCGAAAGCGGAAACCATCAAGCGCATCCAGCGCACGGAGGCTTACGCCGAGAAAGTGAGGCAGCTATTCGCCGCAACGGTGAATGAAATCCTCGCTCTCAATAAATCCGTACCGACGCTGGACGAGGGGGTCATGTACTCTTTCGACGGGGATAATATGCGAATCCAAAAGAAAGTCGAGGCATTGCTCCGGCAACTGCATTCGACGACTACGACAGCTATCAAAAAGGGGATCACGCTCGAATGGGAAAAGGCCAACGACGCATGCGATAAACTCATTTCCTCATGTTTTGGGAAAGAGGTATTATCCAGTCCGGAGTTCAGCGCATGGAACAACCGCAATATGGCGGCGATGAATGCTTTCACCAACAGAACGGAGAACGGCCTCAATCTCTCAAAACGGATATGGCAGTCGGTTCAGCAGCTCCGCGATGAAATGGAGATCGCCATGACCGTCGCCATCGGCGAGGGAGATTCGGCGCAATCCATATCCCGCAAAGTCCGGCAATACCTGAACGACCCCGACCTGATGTTCCGCCGTTTCCGCTTCAAGAAAGGCGAAGACGAGCAGGGCAAGCCTATCTACGGGCGGAAGTGGAAAAAGCGCATCAAGGACGAGAAAACGGGCAAATACCGATGGATCGACTACGACCGTAGCGACTACAAAACCGGATCGGGCGTTTACAAATCCTCGGCCAAGAATGCCATGCGCGTTGCGAGGTCAGAGACAAACATCGCCTACCGCCGCGCCGACAATGAGCGGTGGCAGCAGATGGATTTCGTCCTCGGTCAGCGCATCCAGCTATCGAAGAATCACCCGAAGAAAGACATCTGCGACAAGCTGGCAGGCGACTACCCAAAGGATTTCGTATTCGACGGCTGGCATGTGCAATGCTTCTGCTTTGCAACGCCTATCCTGATCGACGAGGACGAGATGGCGAAAGTTACGGAGGCATTTCTCAAAGGCGAGAAATACACCCCGCGAGGCAAGCAGATCTCCGAATATCCGGCTAATTTCAAGGATTGGGTACGGGATAACAAGGAGAATATCCTTGCATCCCGCGATAGAGGCACGGAACCCTACTTCATTCGCAATAACTCGGCGGCTATCGACCAGATACTCGACCCGAAGCCGAAAGAGCTTACAATCGCGGAAAAGGCGGCATTACGCCATGAGGCCCGAACGCCAGAACAGGAGGCGGCGATCCGTAATGCGTGGGCCGAACGTCAGAAGAAGCACCAGCAAATCAAGACGGCGGCGAATAACATCGCCAAAGTCGCCGGGGATTATGGCGAGGTCGATTACTCCGCCCTGCAAAAGTATATCGACGCGGGCGATCTGTCGGCCATGCAGACCGAGACCAAGAAAGTGGCGCAAGCCATCCTCGCCGCCAAGAAAGCGGAGTAGGCTCTCGCCGACATCATCCCCAATGCTCACTCATGGCATAAGCAGTTCACGATGGATCAACTGCATGGGGTGTATAATGCCGTCAAATCGAAGATCGAGAGCTGGTCGGGCCTATCCCTCGAACAGCAGGCGAAAAAGCTGCATTTCGAGGCTTTCGACTTCCTCGGCGGCAACATGAAAGGCGTTCAGGAAAAGTACCCGACATGGAAAGTATCGCAGGAGGCATACATCAAGGAGCTTAACGCCGTCAATTATAAGATTTCGCTCAAACAAGCGATGGCAGATGTCGCGCTTGTCGAGCAATGGGCCGAAGCGCATCCGAAGAGCCTCAATGTCGCAAAGCTCCTTGCCGATGCAAAGCATGCCATCGCCAACGACGAGGATATTGCTGTTATCAAGCAAAAGGTTTCACTCGCAGTCGCCGAGAAGCAAAAACGCGAGATGGAGCAGGCACGGCGCGACGCGAAAAAGGTCATCAAGTCTCTCACCTTGCCAAATATCAGCAAGGCGGAGATAAATCGACTTCTCGACCAATATGAATCCGAGACATTCGATGATGCAGATGCCCGATTGCGCTCCATGACCGGAAGCATATGGAAGAGCCTGACGAAAGAGGAGCGGATCATCCTGACAAAGTACACGCAGACTTACAGCTATCTGAATGAGCCGCTGCGAGGACAGACCTATTACGGGGCACGAGGCAACGATGAGTTTGAACACGACCTGCCTATCCTAACGAGGGCACTTGAAAAGTTCTCCATGCCTCAAAATACCGTCGTCAGACGCGGCGTCGGCAGCTTCGAGATCAACGAACTCGGCTATGGCCTCGGAGATCTGAAAGTTGGGGATATATTCGTTGATAAAGGGTTCCTCTCGACGGCAATCCATAGGTCAGGAGGATTCAGCGATTCATACAATTTGGTGATCGTGGTTCCCAAAGGAGCAAAAGGCGTTTATGCCGAACCGTTTTCTCATTATACCGACTATAACAAATTCGAGTATGACGGCGAAATATGGGACGGAGAATCGGTCGAATCGGTAAGATCGGAAAAGGAGTGGATCGGACAGCGAGGCAGCCAATTCCGAGTTCTCAAAAGGCAAGGCAGAACGATCTATCTGCAAATGATCGGACAGCTCAAATAAACAAAGGGAGCGCGATTGCGCTCCCTTACTTGTAGTATCGCTTGTAGAATTTCTTGAACGGCTCGACACAATCCATCATCGACGACATATTGCCCTGTGCATAGCGATTAAACAGCAGGGATTTCAAGGTAATCGGCACTCCGTCCGCATTCTCGAACTCTGCCAATCCGACCGCAGTATATTCGTCGAGATTTCGACTTTCAGAGGCATTCACATCGCCTCTTGCAATGACCGCCATAGTGTCGTGAACCCATGTCCGCTCGTAAAGCCAAAGCATCATTTTGTTTTGATCTTTCCCCTCGTATGGGTTCTCCCGCTCGCCCTTATAATAGCGGCAGTATTGCAGTAAATCGGATTCTTTCATCAGTACGTTGCATAAAATTTCTTAATAACATTCCGCATATCTTCCGGCAGGTAGCTCATCGCGGCCTCTATGGTCGTAAGATTGACACCGAAACGGGCCTTTGCGAGCGATCCGACGATAGCTCCGAGCGTATCGCTATCACCGCCGTAGAGAATGGCCTTGCGGATTGCGTCCTCGAATGAATCGCTCTCTTTGATGATATGAAAGGCCAGCGGAACGCACCCCTGACACGTTTCGTCGAACTTACCCCTCGGAATGAGGTGATGCTCCCAGTCCGCACCGTAGAACATCCCAACCATTTCGAGGGCCTGATTGAGGGCCAAAACATCGCAGAAAGGATCGCAACTCCGCATCAGGTAAATCGCCCGTGCAATCACCATCGCCCCGATGATTCCGTCGGGATGGTCATGCGTGATCTTCGCCGTTTCCATCGCCTGCCGAATCACCTCCTGCTCCGTATCGAACGCATAGGCGACAGGGCTGACCCGCATCGCCGCGCCATTACCGAAACTGTTATACGGCTGGGGATCGGGAGAATTGAGCCACAAGGCGAAAGACGCCCCGTATGCACCCATCGGATTAGGGTATTTCCTGCACCAGCGCAGGATGCTCGTCCGATAGTCCTCTCCGCGCAGTATCGCATCGGCTACCGCCACCGTGCAAATCGTGTCGTCGGTAAAGCTGCACTCCGGGGAAAACAGCGCGAAATTTCCATCCCGCGTATTGTTGAACTCGAATCGAGAGCCTACTATGTCACCAATTATCGCACCTATCATATCAAAAATTTTTAGAATCTATCACTTCGTCTATATCCAGCACCCCGTCGGCATTTTCTTTCATCGTATGCAGGTAGATATAGCCATTTCGGTAAAATGAAACCTTTGCCAGCTTTTCACGATACATAGCCTCCGCTTTCGCTCTATCGACGAAATACAGATGCGTAACGAGATCGTATGAATCCGCAACATAGGTCAGCCGATATACCATGCTATCCATCGCACTCCGATTTTAATGACCGTCCTCTCGTCTTGCGCTGGATTTGCCCGATGCGGATGAGGACTTTCTTGTTCTCGTATTCGCTTCTGCCCCTCGTCGCATTCGTGAGGGACTTGTATGTGATGCCGACCGCCCCGATAGGAACGGTATCGTAGATCGCTTTCAGGGAACCGAAGTAGAAGTCGGTTTCGCCGTTGTACGGCTCCTTGAACTGCAAATGCACTATCTTCTTTGCTTCCATAATCCAATACTTGTGCAAATTTACCGCTTTTCCGGCGTTCTGCCACGCTTTCGCGCAAGAATCGATCAATCTACCGACCCGACCGCAGATATTCGAAAATTGGCGGCATTTTCATTTTTCTTTTTTCGCGGAACTTTTTTCTTTTTCAAAGGATGAATTTACGAGGGTCTTGCCCGATGGTTGATCCTATAATTTTGCATCGAAAAAACTTCCCCTCTATCTTTTTAATATATCTATATATTCTTATCTTCTGTGCAGGGATCGTTGCACCCGTCGTTGCAGGGGTCGTTGCTGTACCCATTGCACCCCGTCGATATATAAGACCGATATTCAGGACAATACCCGCATCAAACATCGTTGCACCCTATTTGTGGATAAAATACTCTATCGCCGAATGCACGAGGATAAAATGCGTGGCGGTCTGCCTGCATTGATCCGCCCACGGATTGTATAGGTTCAAAGCCAACGCACGATACAACTCCGGAATTTCGCTTTTGACGCGCGATACCAGCATCCTATAACTGACCCTCCTTGCACCTTTCATAAGGGCCTCCCATTTTGAAGACGGGAGACCCTCGCACGTTGCATCGAGATACATGGCTAAATTCCGAATTGCTCCGACAAGAACCCGACCATCGCCCTGTTCTGCGGCAAAAGGGCCGGAATATCCATCGTATCGGCTTTATACAACTCCGTTGCGCCGTTGTATAAATCCCATACCGTGACCTTGCCGTTCTGATAGTAGCGATACATCATATCCTCGGTAAGCCGCGAGATTTGCGACTGATTGAGCGGATAGGTGCGGTTCTCCCTGATTTCTGCGATATGAGTATCGCATTTAACGCGGAGGGCGGTCAGCATCCCGATCAACGTAAACATCTGCTGCGCGTCGATAGGGATTTGCTTCATCCGCTCGATCTTCTCCCGCTCGGTAACGACGATTCGGCGGGCATCGACGATCCATGACTTCACGATGTCGAGGATTTCGGGAATCGTTACGCCATTGCCCCGTCCCTGTCCTTTCTCCGAATAGGTCGAGATATATTGATCCGCGCAGAGCATACATTGGTTGTGGCAGATCATCACCATATTGCCGAATCCGACCTGTATTCCTTTCTGATGAAATGCGACGGCAAGATTGGTCGTATGATCTGCATCATCGAAATTCGTGATGCGAATGTTGGCGAATACCCGACGGAGGATATGCGCTTCGACGGCCCGCTCTCCGTATTGGGCCTCTACCTGCGGCAAGAGGACGACACCCGGAGTATTGCGGTCTTTATTCTGCGCTGCAAAGAGGTCGTAAACCTCGACATCATAATTCTGCGCGTTGCACATGCCGATAATCTGATTCAGCAAATCATAGTGGTAAATGCCCCGTAGCGGCTTGCCGTAGATGTCGTTCTCCTTGTGGGTTCGCGCCAGTTGATCGAGGGAGAGGGTCTGCACCTTTGCTTTCTCGAAGTCGAAAAATTTGTTGTTCAATGTCGTTTCCATAATGCGTTGAATTTTAATTTATAATCGTTCAATAGTCTTTGCTACTTCCTCACCCCAATACCCGACGATAAGGTCATAGGCTTCTTTATCACCATCCCATGCGATCATGCACTCGTGGTTATTGTATTCGTAGAAATAAACCTCCTGCGGATCGCATTCTTTCGGGATAGCCGCCCGGCTATCGTCGTAGAACTTGAAGAATGCCGCAAGTCCGTCCTTTGTACCGAAAGCTCCCGTGTCCTTATCTTGGCATATTTTATCGCCGTCTTTGATGTGTCCGAGTTCTACCAAATGCTTGTATCCCTCGGCGAACTGTTCTCTGCTAAAAGCGAAGAAAACCCCGCATTTATCAGCATCGGGATGCTCGTTCTTGATCGCCTTGTAGCGGTCGATAGTTTGGGCGTTCAGCATTACAACACCCCCGTCGTAATTACCCCAATCCCGATAGTATCGGAGTTCGCCCCGCGTGGTCTTGACCGTCTTAATATCTTTCTCTTCCATATCTGTTGCGTTGATTATTATTCGTCGATTCTGTCCTCCATGAGCGTAAAGCAGGATTTCGGAGGACGCCGTTTGAATTTTCCCCATGCCTTGCGCCGGGCCTCGGCCGCCGTTTTGGCTTTGACCGTATAGGACTGCGACCACGTCATATCGACCGTAACCTCGTAGGTTCTTGCCGTCTTTTTCGTTGCCATGATCCTACTGCTTTTGAGAGAGCCATAAATCCCGCTTTGCGCGGCAGCTATCGAGGGATACCCCGACGCAGGAGAAAAGCTCGCCGCTCTCCGTGCGGTAGTCGTATTGCCATCTTTTGACCGTTTTCCGGCCGATTTTGGCCGTGAAACTTGTGTAGTTCTCTCGCCCCGGCTGGCAGACGGAACACCCGTTTACGTTGATTGAATTTGCCATTGTTGAGTTGAATTTTTAAGGTTTGCGATTATTGCTCGGCCTCGAAATCATCGACGATCTCGAATGCGTCGGTTTTGAGGGCCGTGTCCGGTTCCCCGTCGAACTCGTTGTTGTTCTTCGTGCAGAGCCTCATATTCTGATGCGAATAGTCCAAACTTATATCCACGACATACGTCCCTTTCTGCGTTTGGAATACCTCCCGATCCCATGAATCGAATCCTACATGCTTGATTTTGATCTTTTCCATACTTGCGATTATTTGAGATTATTTTTCAACCAAACCCTATCGACCTCCCACAAGGGCAGGCCCTTGATGATTTTCCGACGGATCACCTCTTTCATGCCAATCAAATCGGCCGCTTTGATATGGAGGGTAATGTCGCCGAATTTCTGCGCTCTTTCGAGGAGGAAGTCCGCCATTTGGGACTTCCATTCATGCAGGCTTTCCGCCTTGGCCTGTCTTGCTTTATCCATGATTATGCGTTGATTAGGTTCATTATCTGTTCGAGCTTTCTTTCGAGAGCGTATCGCTTTTCGCACTCTTCCGCATATTTCTTGTAAAACTCATCGTGCTTGGCCTTTTCCGCGTAATACTTATCCTGATAGGACGTTGCGAGTTCTACCTGCCGATCATAGCTCTCTTTTTGCACTCTGATCTTTTTCTTCAATTCGGCGATTTCGATCACCATTGACCGGGAAAGATCGAGATGCCCTTTCTTGGTGGCGAATGGTTTGCAGAACTCGTCCTTGTCCTTATCCGAGGACATATACACCCCGTTCCATACCTCAAAAATTCCGTCCGATACATTCAAGCCAACTCTTTCGGTAAACTCTTCTCGTGTCATAGCCTATTATAAATTTTGGTCGTTATTTATTACTTATTAAGTATCTGTTTGATGATGCAAATATATAGCCAACTATTATAGTAAGCAACTTTTTTCGCAGAAAAAGTGCGCTCAAAATCAGTCAAAAACGTGTATTTACGGATAACTATATCATAACCACACAGATAATTTTTGTCGAAATTTTAGATACCTAATAGATATTTTTCATTACCTTTGTCCGTAACGATACGTTTTAACAATTTTTTTCGACTATGAAAAAGAAATTTCGCAAGCTCTTATCCGAAAAATGCAAGGATATGGGACTGACTGACAAGGCACTCGACGACCTCGTAGAGATCGGGGCGGAGGGTCTTGCCGACGATGCCTCGGACGAAGACATCGCCGCGAAAGTGGATTCGCTCGTGCCCTATGCAAAGGCAATGCAGGGGGAGATCACGAGGAAGACGCAACGTCCGAAACCGCAATCAAAGAAACCGCAATCCAACGACGAGGGCGAAGATGAGGGCGGAAATGAAGATGAGGCCCCCGAATGGTTCAAGCCTTTCCAAAAAAAATTGACCGATCTCGAAACCGAGAACGCCGCGCTCAAAGCGGAAAAGGCAAAGACCACGCGACAGGCCGAAATCTCGGCAAAGGCTAAAAAGCTCGGAATCCCCGACTACCTGATGAAGCGAGTCTCATTCGCAGAGGATGCAGACCTCGACAAGGAGCTGGCGGATTACAAGCAGGAGTTAGTCACCAACAACCTCATGCCCAAGGAGCAGGCGCATGAAACAGGAAGTAGCAAGGAGGCAATGGAAGCCGACGCCAAGGCTTGGGCCGAAAGTCTTCCCAACAAGTAACAGCTCCGAATCATTCACCCCTTAAATTGATTGCAACAATGGCTATTGATTTCAAGAAAACGCAGCTATCGGGCCACACGCCCGAAATTTGGCGCGGCGAGTGCAAGATTCTGCCGGGCGGCTTCAAGCCGGTGCAGAACTTCCCCGTCGGAACGGTGTTGCATCGGGGAACTCCTATCTATGTCGATTTCGAGGCGATGAGTGCCGCCGTTTGCAAGACCGCCAAGGTTCTCAAAGGAGGCACGACCACCGCGCCCCGCGTCGCCAAAGGGCATTACTTCGTCGCAGGCGACGTAGTAATGAAACTCGGAGTAACCGACAAATCCCCGATCATCAAGTCCATCGACACGGCCAATGCCGGGTACGATGTCATCACGTTCGCATCCGCCATCGCAGGGCTGGCCGAGGGCGACATCCTCGTAGAGGCAACCGAATATGCCGAAACAGGCGGAGGTTCGGGTTCCGACCCCATCCCTGCCGCGCCTCGCTATACACCCAACATGGTTGTCGGAGCGGCCAAGGAGTTCACCGGAAAGGGCCTCCCGACGATTGATGCCGCATACGAGGCGGTAGTCCTCTATCCGAGCCTGAACTTCCCTTTGCTGGAAGACTGGCTCATCAATCCCGGCAAGGTATGCCTCAAAGCAAACCCGAACATTCTGTTCATTAAACAGTAACGATCATGCCCGAAATTCTTTATAGCTCAATCTTTGGCGCATTGACGCAGCACGTACAAGCTCGCTTCGATGCCGCCTCGAAACTGCACAAGCAGCTTTTCGACAACGTAATCTTCGAGCGTTTCCTCGACTGGGACACCCCGACTATCGGCCTCGACTTCGAGGAGATCATCGGTCAGTACAACATCACTGTTGCTGCTCCGACCATCGGCGATCAGTCGAAAGAGGCTATCCTCGGTACGGAGGGGTTGGAAACCGTGAAAGAGCGCATCCTCAATCATGCCGTAACGCTGCCGATGACGATTCAGGACTATCGTAAGGTTCTGCAAATCCTCGACAGCAAGTCGCTCCCCGACAAGGCAAAGACGGAGCAGCTCATCAAACTGATGTGGGGCAGTTCGACGACGGTCGTAAGTTCCGTTCTCGCAAAGCTCGACATCCTGTTCCTGCGCCCGCTCTCGAACGAGGGTATCGTCGAACTCGACGACAACATCAACCCCGAAGGTGGCGTGCGCGGCACGATCAACTTCAACCAGCCCGCCGAGAATATCGCGTCGTCCAAAACCCCGTGGACGGATGCCAATCTCGACACGGTGGACTGCTTCGAGGACGTGCAGGGCATCATCGACGCCGCACAGGACAAAACCGTATTCGGCAAAATCCTCTGCGCTCCGTCGCGCATCTCCTACATGTGCCGCAGCAAGAAGATCAAGCAGATGATCTGGGGAACCGACAAATCTGCGAAGATCGTGCAACTGAAAGACCTGAACGCCTATATGCAGGAGAACAGCTACCCTGTTTTCGAGCCTATCCGCCGTCAGGTTCGCATTCAGAAAGGCAAACTCCGCGTCCCCTATACGCCGTGGAACGAGAAGAACATGGTTTTCATTCCCGACGGCAAGCTCGGCATCGTCAAAAACGCATGGGCGAACAACGAGCTGAAACAGGAGGCCGGAGTAGCGTACTCCAACTACGGGCGTATCCGCGTCTCGCAATGGGGCGTGGGCGAAACGCAGGGTAGCAACGGCGTTGAGTTCACCAAGGCCGAATCGCTCTCGTTGCCCGTAATTACGGAAATGAACGGCATCTACACCCTCAAAACGCAGCAGTAGCCGTGGATAACCTTACCGCAACGAGGAGTTTGTGCAATGCGATAGCAAACACATTCTATCCTGATAACGCGACCATCGAATTTGCGCTCTTCAACGAGGGCATCGACGCAAAGGCCGAGGCGACCCCGAAAGACCCTATGATCTTTCGGGTTGCCGCCCGCCTTGTCATCGGATATGTCGAAAACAGCCGCTCCGAGAACGGCGTATCGACCTCCGTAATGAGCGAGGAAGCCCTCAAACAGAGCCTTTCGATTTGGTGCGGCTATTATGGTCTCAATGCGGATGAGGTTCTTTCCGACTATATGCGCGTGATCGAGGACGGCACGCATCTATGGTGATATGAGATACAACGGCACATTGCGCTACGAGATACTCACCGAGGGCGGTATCGACGAATGGGGCGAGCCTATCAAGGCACAATCCGCATGGAGCGAGGCTATCCCCTGCTCCATCAAGACCAACAGCGATAACCGCAAAGGGCGTTACGAAGACGGCGAATTTCGGCAGGCTTCGTTTACGATCCTTGTTGAGTGCATCCCTTTCCCCTACAATCGGGTGAAACTCGAAAGGATGGGCGAAAATCTCGGCGAATACCGCGTGATGAACGCCGAACCTCTCACCACCGTAGGCAGAACTCAAATCGTGGTGTGATATGGCGAAAGTCGCTACCTCGCACGGCAAATACAAGGGCGTCATCGTCAGCAAAACGGACATGCGCAAGCTGAAAGCCGGATTGCAGGCCAAGATGAAAGACATCGTCGCCTTGCTCGTGAAGCAACTCTCTTTCATCGGGGAGGAGTGCATACGAATCGCCCGCGAGAGTGGCAGCTACAACGATATTACCGGCAATTTGAGGTCATCAATAGGCTATGTGGTGCTTGTGGACGGGAAGCCCGTCGTGACGGGAGCCTCGAAGCAATACAGCGGCAAGGATGGCAACGGCGAAGCCGGCCCGCCCGCCGCCGAAGCATTGCTCCAAAGTCTGCAAGCGAAATTTCCGTGGGGCGTGGTTCTGATCGTCTGCGCAGGCATGAAATACGCCGCGTATGTCGAAGCAGTCCACCACAAGGACGTTCTCACCTCCGCCGAGTTGAAAGCCGAATCGCTTGCCAAGAAATTACTCAACGGTCTAATCGAATAGCGAGATGATAAAAACGGAGATGCAGATTGAGCGGGATTTCTATTCTTTCGTCAAGAATAGCGACCTCGGAAAGGCCATCAAAGGAAAGGTTTACCGACCCGAAATGCGCCCTGCCAATGCCACGACGGAGGATTTGATCGTCAAGTTCCTCGCAGGACTTGATGAACAGGTACAAACGGGCGTGGTGATCTTCAATCTCTATGTCCCCGATATACCTCATGCCGACGGCCGGATGGTTCCCGACAAGAACCGCATCGGCAAGTTGGAGGAGCTGCTTCTCGCATTCGTAGAAACCGCAGGTGGTACGGAATACTGGCTCGAAACCGATACGACACCGACGACGATGCGCAACGAGGAAATAGAGCAGCATTTCATATACGCAAGAATCAAGTTTAACCGCATAACAGAATAGGATTATGGCAAAGAAAATCATCATGTCGTGGTCGAAGTGCAAAATCGAAGTCGGCAAGACCGGCGACGACGAGGCGATGGCCGCCACTCTGACCGATGTAGGGACGATCAACGACAAATCGACGACGCTTGCCACCGAGGACGGCGAAACGCTGACCGCAACGGCAACGGGCGGGATCGTGGTTGCCGAAGAGGAGGGCGAGCCGGTCGTTACCCTGACGACCCGCGTCAAGGAGATGGACTTCGACAAGGAAAAGATGTTCAACGGGGCAGAGGTCTCGGAGGACGGCGACGAGCTGACCGTCAAGACCAACGTCGTATCGGACGACTTTTCCGTGAAGCTCACGCCCAAGAATATCGGTGCTATCGGCATCAAGATTCGTCGGTCGCATGTTTCGTTCCGACCGGGCAGCTCCGAGGAGGAAGGATCGTATGTCGATCTCACGTTCAAGGTGCTCGCCTGCTCCGACGGGGAGCTTTACAAGAAGTTCCGCGTCAAGGCCGCAGACTGGGCCGCGCAAGCAGGGGCATAACATCGCAAGATGCTGACAAGCGGAAAGACGCCCTTTGCGGTTGGAGGAGAAACCGCAATCCGGAGGGTTGGCAGAGTGGCTGAATGCACCTCACCGCTAACGAGGCAAGCCGTCAGGCTTCGGAGGTTCGAATCCTCCACCCTCCGCAATTTTATTCAGAATATGGAACAGACTACTATCGAAAGCCGCGTCGCATCGGCCATACTCGAAAGAAATGTAGGGAATATCGAGATTGAGGGTGTCACCTACGAAATAGCGCCGCCGTCTATCGCAACGCTCATCGTCGTTTCGGAGTTCATCGCCTCCCTCCCGATTGTGGAGAAAGTGGAGAAAACCGAGATCGTAAATTCCGTACTGCATCATGCGCGGTTTTTCCGGCCTCTCGGCGACATCGCGGCGACGCTTATCCTCGGAGCGAAGAGCCTCACCGAGGAGCGCGTCGTCGTGCAGGAGAAACGCTATTTGTTCGGTCTCATCAAGCGCAAGAGCAAGAAGAAAATCAAGATCGACAAACGGGCGGAACTCGCCAAAGCCATTTTAGAGAACGTCCGTCCGACGGTTCTGTTCAACGTCGTCGTACAACGGCTTCAAGACATGGAGATCAGCAGTTTTTTCGCCATTACCACTTCCCTGTCAGAGGCGAATATCCTCAAACCGACAAAGGAAGTGGTAAAAGGCTGAACGACAGCATTTGGGCTACCGTTCTCGGAATCGCAAGAACGCTCGGAGTAACAGAGAAATACGCTTTATACGACATCAGTTATGTAAACGCGATCATGTATAGCCGTGCAATGCCGATGCCCGGCGACAAAGGCGAGAACGGCAACGCGCCGCTTTACGATGGCAGTAAAGACGCGAATAACCCTGAAAATTTCACGGATTTCACAGATGACGAGGAGATTGTAAGAATATGAAAAACGACGACGGCGCATTAAGTTTCGGCACGGCGATAGATATGTCCGGCTTCGATGCCGGCATCGAGCAGATCGAGGGGAAAGTCGCTGGATTGACCTCCAATGTTGAAGTTGAGACTTCCAAAATCTCTCAACTGCTCGCCAACGTCCCGACCTTGAATATCGAAGTCGTCACAAATGCGTCGCAATCCCTTTCCACCATCGACACCGCATACGCCGAACTCGACCGAGTGATTGACACCAACCGCTCGTCCGTATTGGCGTTGGAGGAGCAATATCGGCAGCTCGGCTCCGAAATCTCGAATCTCGGACGGCAGGCCGCAACTCCCGCTATTCAGGCCGAATACGATGCCCTCAAACAGCAGCAGACGGCGATCAAGGAGAATATAGCGTTACGCAAGAAAATCGTTACCGAGGCCGAGAAAGTCGGCGACGAACTCTATCAGACCGAACAGCGGTTGAAGAAAGAGGCCGCGGCCGCCGAAAAGAGTGCCAACAGCCAAGTATCGCTCCGCACCCGATTGAGGCAATTACGGGAAGAACTCGTAATGATGGAGGCATCGGGACAGCGCGGCACGGCACAGTATCGCGCCTTGCAGGAAGAGGCGGGAAAACTCACCGACGCATGGGCCGACGCCACGGCGCAGGCAACGATCCTCGCCCATGACCAGCGCGGTATGCAGGGTCTTATTTCGGGACTTTCAGGTGTCGCAGGGGCTTTCTCCGTAGCACAGGGCACGATGTCGCTTTTCGCGGGCGAGAATGAGGATTTGCAAAAGATCATGGTCAAGGTGCAATCCCTCATGGCTATTACCATCGGATTGCAGCAGATACAGCAAACCCTCAATAAAGATTCGGCATTCACCCTCGTTACCTTGAATGGTCTCAAAGAGTGGTGGAACAAGCTCACGGGACAGAGTGCCGTCGAGCAGGCCGCCGAAACCGCCGCGACCGAGATCAATACCGCAGCACAGGTAGCCAATGCAACGGCGACGGCCGCCGATACTGCGGCGCAGACGGCCAATAATACAGCTACCGCAGGAGGGACGGCCGCACAAGTGGCGAATACCGCATCGACAACGGCACAGACTGCCGCGACGACCGCCGGAACCGTCGCTACAAAAGCCATGTCCGTAGCAATGAAAGGTCTGCGGGCCGCGCTCATTTCTACCGGCATCGGAGCATTGGTCGTTCTTTTGGGGTCGCTCGTGAATTGGCTGATGAAAGCGTTTGAGGCGTCATCGAAAGCCGATAAGAAATTCGAGGAGCAGCAAGAAATCCTCAAAGCAGGCAACGAAGCCTACATCAAGGCTTCTATGGAGATCGAGAACTACAAAAACAAACTCGAAAGCTTCAAGGGGACAAAAGCGCAGGAGAAAGAAGTTGTCAAAGAGCTGAACTCCAAATACGGGGAGGCAATGGGTTACTATAAAACCCTTGCCGAATGGAAAACCGTCTTAAAGCAAAAGGGCGAGAAGTATTGCGAAATGCTCATGCTCGAAGCACAGGCGCAAGCTCTTTTGACAAAAACGACCGAAGCATATATCAAGCTCCAAGAGGTCAGAGCAAAGGCCGAAAACGGCGATTTCAACAAGTGGTGGCGTGGAAAGCGCGGAGATAATCGTGCAGCGCAAAAGGCCATAAATGAAGCGCAGGAAGAATACGAAAACTGGAAAAAACAATGGGGAGAGATACAGGAAAAAGCATCTCAGTTCAAAAAAGATAACGACCTCGATTTCCATATCGACCCGTCCAAAGACAAGTTCGACCCGAAAAAGGCGGCTCTCACGCAAAAGAAATCCATCGAGGAATGGAAGAAAGCGGTCAAGCAGTATATCAAGGATGCGCATAGCGAGATAGCCGACTATACGATTGAGGCGATGGCAGAGGGACAGTCCAAAGAACTCAATCAGATAGAACTCGATACCGTCCGCAAGCGTAATGCGTGGCGTCAGCAGTTGCGCCAACTCGCCAAGGTTAGGCAGGATGCCGAGAAGCAATATTACATGTCGCAGAAAGGCGCGACGGAGGTCAAATGGGCCAATTCCAAGCGCGGCAAGATGACTATCGACGATTACGTCAAGGAGTTACTCCAAGACCCTAAAATCGCCGAGGAGTTCAATCGCGTATTAACGGCCATCACAGAGCAGGGAGAGCGGGAAAAGGCCGAAATCCGCAGGAAATACACCGACGCGCTGATTGACGAATACGGCACGGTCGAGCAGAGGATCGAGAAACTCAATCGGGAGTGGGCGAAGAAACTATCCACTATGCCGACCGAATACCTGCACAACGCGATTAAGCAGATGAACGCCGAGTTTGCCGCATTGGAATCTGCGGATTTCAAAAAGTCGATCAACTGGGAGAGCGTATTCGGCGACCTCGGAAAACAGTCGTTATCGACCTTGCAATACAACCTCGACAAGATCAAGGCTTATTTCGCCTCGAACAAGGATTCGATGGGCGCAACCGAGATCAAGGACTATCAAGAAGCGATTACCAAGATGGAGGAGGAAATCGCCTCTCGAAACCCCTTTGTCGCCCTGCACAAGTCGATCAAGGACATAGGCAACGCCAAAACGGAGTTCGTCGCCGCATTGCAGGCATGGCACGACGCGCAGGATGGGATCACGACCGCGCAGCGGGAATACAACGAAGCTCTCGCCGTCGAGCAGGCCCTCCGCGAGCAGATTGATTTGGGTACTCTCACGGAGGACAGCGATAAGTACCGCGAAGCCGAAGAAAACCTGAAATTGGCGAAATTCCGCGTTGCCGAAGCGACGGAGCGCAACTCGCAGGCTGAACAGCGGGCATTATCCGCACGTAATAATATCACCGTTTCCTACAAGAATTTCGCAACGCAACTGCGGGCTGTCGGAGGCGTGATTTCCGGGATCGGCGGCCAAGCGCAGAACCTCGCGGCGATATTCTCCGATGATGTCGCAAATGGTATCGGCAAGGCCCTCGATACTATTGACGCGGTATTGGATGCCGCATCGACTGTCATGGATGCCATCGGAGATGTCGGCAAAGGCGTCGCCGAGGGCGTAGAAGCTACCGTTGATGCAACGGCACAGGGTGCAACGGCCGCAGCAGCAGCCGGAGCCGCCTCTATATCAACCATCGAGAAAGCATCGGTTATCCTCGCCGTTATTTCGGCGGCTTTGCAGGTCGCTACGGCCATCGCCAACCTCTTCAACGATGACGATTCCAAGCAGAAAGAAATCGAGAACCTGCAACGCCGCATCGACCAACTGCAATGGGAACTCGACAATGCCGATACCGTCCGCTTGCAGAATAATGTCGGGGATGCCGTGCAGAAATTGAGGGACATCTACGCCGAAACCACGCAGGAGGTATTGCGTCTGCATCTCACATCACAGCAGTACGGCAACTCATGGACACGGATGATCGCCCGGATGCGCTACGATAGCGAGGTATATGAGAAATCCATCGAGAAGATTGCCGATGCGTATGCAAAGGTAGCCTATACCGCCGATAAAGCCCTCGGAGGGAAGAGATACGACGAAAGCCGCAAGCAGCTCGAAAACCTTGCAGAGCAGCAGATACTCATTCAGAAACAGATCAATGAGGAGCAAAGCAAGAAAAAGACCGATCACGGCAAGATCGAGGAGTGGCAGCGACAGATTCAGGAGATCGCCCAAGAGATGGCATCCATCATCAACGAGATGCTGGAAGACATCATCGGCTATACCGCCGCCGACCTTGCCTCGGAACTCGGAGATGCTTTCTTCGAAGCGGCCAAGCAGGGAGAGGATGCGATGGAGGCATGGCGCAAAAAGGTCAATGATATTGTCGCCGATGTTCTGCAAAGAATGCTCGTACAGAAGTATTTGGAAGAGCGTATCGGAGGCATTTTCGACAGATACAAAAAAGAATGGTTCGGCAATGACGGCTCGTTCAAAGGCATCGACGCCGTGATCGGTTCGATGAATGGATTTGCCGGAGAACTCAATCAGGTCGGAGAAGAGTTCAACGCGATCTATCAAGGTCTGTCCGATAGCCTTAAAAATTATTTCACGGGAGATGCCGAGCGCGAGGGAATGAGCAAGGGGATCGCCACCGCGTCGCAGGATAGCGTCGATGAGAACAACGCCCGCCTGACGACCATTCAGGGGCATACCTATACCCTCGTACAAGGCATGAATGACCTGAATCGCACGAGCAATGCCGTCCTCGACAAACTGACGGGCATTGAGAAGAATACCTCCGAGGCCAACGACAAGCTCGATAGGGTCGATAAGAATATCAAGGACATCAAAAACACGGTTGATGATATTGACCGGAAAGGATTAAAACTCCGCAGCTAAATGAAAGAACTCATCAGACGAATACAGAGGGAATGGAGGGCGGCCAAAGATGCCGCCCAAGCCCAATGCGCCGATAGCGGGCAGTATGAAATGGCCGCAAAACTCGAAGCCTGCGACATGTTCAAAGGCGACGAGACATTGGAAGAGTTGATCGGGCTGATGTTCTCCCCGCGAGGGGTCGAATTTATGACGGCCTACAACTTCCCCAACATCGCCACATTCAGACGATTCAAGAAGTACCACCCGGAGCGATACGGGGTATATATCGACAGTGGCGAAATCTCGCTTTTGGAGGCTCGGAAAGTCTTTTTGATAGGAGATACCACCGCCGAGCTGAAATACCGCGAAACCGCCGGAAATCGGCTATTCCTAATGTGCGGAGCAAAAGCCTCCGTCGCGGCATCGGGATATGCGGTCGTCAAGGTCGAAAAGGATAAGGATTCCGAGGTGAGTTACATCGTTCAGGACAACGCGAAAATCCTATGGTAGGCAAGCTGTTCATAGACGGACTGGATGCGTTCAGCGAATACGGCATCTTCGTAGAGCAGTACGGGTACAAGGCACTCGTACAGATGCCGTCATTCAAAAAACTGAATAGCACCGAATGGCCCGAATATGACGGCGAGGAAACAGATCTCTCTAATCCGATCCTCGACAGCAAGACATTCTCGATACCGTTTTGCATCACCGATATTTTGAGCGCGAGCGATCTGTTCGAGGTGCTTTCCGATGGGGCATATCATATCTTCGACTTCGCCGAACTCGGCAAGTCCTACAAACTGCGGCTTCTGACCAATCCCGCATTGTCCGCCAAAATCCAGCTCGGAAAAATCACGCTGAATTTCGCCGATGACTTTCCGCCCGTCTATCCGACCGATGAGACGGACATCGAGAGCCTGAACGAGTACAATACGCTGCTGAATCAAGCTCCCTATGCAACAGCCCCGACGGGCTTCAAGCAAAACGGCTACGAGATGGATGATGTCGATTTTTCCCGCTTCGGGGTCTATGTCCTCGACGGCACGGATCGGAATATTCAGAAAGCCCCGAATGTCCGCGAGAATCTGAAAATTGATGTAACCAATCGGCCCGGAGTGGACTATGACGGAGAATCGGTTTTCTACAAGGCGAAAGACGTTGCGATGAAGCTCTTTATCTATGCCGATAGCATCGCTCAATTTTGGGAACGCTGGTATGCGCTTTTCACCGCCCTGCTGAAACCCGAATTACGCAAATTATACAACGACAACGCTTTGGAGGAGTATAATTGCTACTACAAGAGCAATACGGTAACGCGATTCGATATTCGCCGCAACGGGCGGGTGTGGTGCGAGTTCACCGTAACCCTGACCTTTCCCGATTCGCGGCCCGACGGTAATTACTGCGTATTGGCGACCGAGGATAAGGATGTCGTGATAACCGAGCCGGAAGAGGGCCTCATCGTATTTAGAATTTAACTCTACAAGGATATGATAAAGAAGAAAATATCGGAACTCCCCGAATGCACCTCATTCAAAGGGCTGTGGACTATCGGCGTCGATATATTCAACAAGAGCGTCAAGGTGTCGCTCGAATATATCCAGTCGGTCGTCGAGGGGATGAAGTCGGCGACGAAAAATGCGACCGATGCCACCAGCGCGGCAAACTCCGCAGCGCAGACGGCCGATAATGCCGCGCAAAGGGCGCAGGCTGCTACGACCGCCGCCAATACCGCGACGACGAATGCCAATAATGCCACCGCCGCCGCGATTGAGGCGAAAGAGGATTGCGAGGAGGTGATCGCCGCCGCTGCGGAATTGGAGCCGCTGAACCTCGTACCTACGGCGATGACGGTAGAATACCCCTCGCGCCTGCTGGTCGGCAATATGGCGGAGAATTTCATCCGCGCGACGCTCGCTCCGGCAAGTGTTAAGCCGAATGTGCTGTTCCTCGGCGATGACAAAGCCGTATCGGTAACTCCCGACGGGCGTATCACGATCCTCGCCGCCGGGATTAGCATCATCCATGTCATCCCGACCTGTAACGTAGCCCTCTACAAGACGATTCAGATCAAAGTTTCGGAGCCTACGGTCAGATTGGTAACGCTCTCGTCGATCCGCCTCACGGCAAACGGTAATTTCAGGTTCAATTAAAACAACATCAAACTATGGGAAGACAAGGTTACATCAGCGAATTTATGAACGGCGGGCGCATCCTCTCGCATGGCAAGATCGAAAGCCTCGCAAATGGGTTCAGCCTGCCGAATGACGCACTGTTCTCGCTCTACATCAGGCCCAAATACAGCAGTTCCAGCGTGGATGCCGTATTGAGCGTAAAATGCTATCAGGACGACGAGTTTTCCGACGCCCCGGTAGTTCTCAACGACTGGTCGCCGATGGCGATAAAAGCGATTGCGCCGAATGCGGATTTTCTCAACACTCACGACCTCTATTGGGGTGCTGGAACTTACGTCGAAAAGGTATGATCGCATCGGTATTCATATCCCTATCGCGGCGGTTGCGCCAATGGGCGGCATCCCGTAAGCAGAAGAAAATGCGACTGAATACCGCATCGTCGGTGATGTTCATCGCAACGAAAGGTAAAACGGTTTTCAAATTCTTAAACAACAAATAGTTATGACAGCAGCACAAGAAGCTATCCTCGAACAGATCATCGAGGCTTTTCAGAACGGCAAGCGTTTGAGCGACTTGCCCGACGTATCGGGGACTAACCCGTTCAATCTCATCTGCGAGGTATTGGAGGACGGCGAGAGCAAAAAGGCCGCGCTCGCAACGCTCCTGCCTTACATGGAGGAGGAATGCAGCTACGGCATCGAGTTCGACACCGCTGTATCCTCGCCTGCCTGCACCCGTATCGGCAATCTCTCCCTGCACAAGAGCCTGCCGATCCACAACCGGATGAAAGGCTGCCTGCTCAACGACGACGGCGAGGTCGTGGAATATCTCAATCCGGCAAATTGGACGGGACAGACGCGCGACGGCTCGCGGGGTCAGGTCATGGTCGAACTTCCCATGCACTACCGCAAATTCGAGACTGACGGCACGAAGCGGCGGGTACGCATCAGCGAGTACCCTCTCCCCGGCTATCGTCTCGTCCCAGGGAATAGATACGTTTCGGCGTATCAGGCTACCATACAGCGCAGCACGACGACCCTCTGCTCGGTCGTGAATATGGATGCCGACTACCGAGGCGGCAACAACAATACGGCGTATGACGGAACCTATCGCACGTTCCTCGGACGCCCGGCGACGGGTATCTCCCGTACCAATTTCCGCAATTACGCCCGCAAACGCAAGTCCGGTTCGACGGAATGGAACTGCATGACCTACGACATCCAAAAAGAACTGTATTGGCTCTTCGCCATCGAATATGCCACGCTCAACTCGCAGGCGGCATTCAATGCGGAAAAGGACAGCAACGGTTATGCGCAGGGCGGCCTCGGAGCAGGTGTAACAAACATGTCCGATTGGAGCGGATTCAACGGCTATTATCCGTTCGTGCCGTGCGGCCATACCGACGAACTCGGAAACGGCACGGGCGAGGTAGCATACCCCGTCATCAATGAGGACGGATCGACCCGATGCACGGTCATGGTTCCGCGCTATCGGGGTGTCGAGAATCCTTTCGGTCATGTTTGGCAATGGACGGACGGCATCAACATCCGGATCAGCCCGACCGAGGAGAATGGCGGCGACGGGTTGAGCAAGGTATTCGTCTGCACCGATCCGGCCAAATTCTCGGATAGCGGTTACGACGGCTACGCCCATGTAGGCAACGAGGCCCGCGCAGAGGGATATGTCAAAGAGGTGATTTTCGGCGAGGGAGGAGAGATCATGCCCTCCGTCGTAGGAGGCGGTTCTTCGACCTATTTCTGCGACTACCACTATACCAACATCCCGACGGCCGAAGCATTGCGCGGTGTCCTGTTCGGCGGTGGTGCGTCTAACGGCGCGTCTGCCGGTTTTGCGTTTGCGCATTCGTATAGCACGCCCTCGAATACGTATGCGTCTGTCGGGTCTCGCCTTTGCTTTATCCCCGCATAACGGATAACGCCACAGAAAACACGCTCGGCCAATAATTAAACGATACGACAATGGAGAATAACCATAATCCGATGGAAGATGACGGTTCGCTGGATTTCCTGCAAATCCCCCGTGATGAGAACAGCAGAAGTTTCAACTGCCCAGAGACGACACAGTCCAAAATCGTGAACACCACGTTTTGGGTAACGGACTTCATCGAGGAAGTCCCGACACGTTTCAGCAAGGCGAAAGGGATAAAAGGTCAGACTTTGGTCAAAATCAAGCCCGACAAAGACAGCCCGGAATCCGATGCAAAGAAATTCTTTACGGGGTCAGCGGACATCCTGTATGTCCTGAAAAAGATTAAGGAGATGGGCAAGTTCCCACGTAGGGTAACATTACGGAGTAACGGGAACAGGTACTATTTCGAGTAAGAGAATGAGAAAAAAGGTTGGCTGCTCTTGTGGTGTGCTGTTCAGCGGTAATGCGAATAACAGGGCGAATGCAGGCTTCAGCTATGCGAACTCGAATAACACCCCCTCGAATACGAATGCGAACATCATCTCTCACCTATACTTTTCAATATGGGTTAAAAAATATATGGGAGCAGCGGCCTTGCCTCTTGGCAAAAAACATAACGTCAGAAAGGAGCTGGTAGGAACGCCCGTTGTTTGGGCTACCGAACGCCCCGACTAAGAAAAGCAAAGCAGTATGAAAAGACTTGGCAACTTATACGAAAAAATCATCTCGCTGGAAAACCTCCGTCTCGCTGACGAAAAGGCAAGACGTGGTAAGGCGAACACATACGGTGTGCGTTTCCATGACAGGAACAGGGAAGCGAACATCATTGCTTTGCATGAGATGTTGCGTACCAAATCATTCAGGAACTCGGAATATGAGACGTTTACCATATTCGAGCCAAAGGAACGTGAGATTTTCCGACTGCCTTATTATCCCGACCGCATCCTGCACCATGCCATAATGAACGTGCTGGAGCCGATATGGGTATCCATATTCACTACCGACACGTACAGCTGCATCAAGAAGCGTGGCATACATGGAGCGATGCGCAAGGTCAAGCAGGCTATGAAAGACCGTGAGAACACACGGTACTGCCTGAAAATAGACATTCGGAAGTTCTACCCGTCAATCGACCATGATGTGTTGAAGTCAATCGTCAGGAAGAAAATCAAGTGCAAGGACACGCTTTGGCTTCTTGACGAGATAATCGACAGCGCAGCCGGAGTGCCTATCGGCAACTATCTTTCACAGTATTTCGCAAACCTGTATCTCGCATATTTCGACCATTGGATAAAGGAGGTAAAGAGAGTGAAATACTACTTCCGCTATGCGGACGACATGGTATTCCTTGCATCGAGCAAAGAGCAACTTCACAGGCTTCTTGCAGACATAAGGGAATACATGAAAGACTTGAAGTTGAACCTGAAAGGGAACGAGCAAGTGTTTCCTATCGGGGATAACCGTTCCGACAGGCACGGCCGGGGATTGGACTTTATAGGCTTCGTATTTTACCACAACCAGACGCTTATCAGGAAAAGCATTAAGCAGAACTTCTGCCGTGCGGCGGCGAAATGGAACAGGAAAGCCAACGTAAAGCTGGAGGACTACCGTCAGGCTCTGTGCAGCTGGTTCGGTTGGGCGAAATACAGCAATTCGAGACATTTGTTAAAAACAATCTTAAAAACAGAATTTTATGACACGTGCGTATTATGACAGCAAACCGTCAGCTTTTGAGGCTGTCGGTAACGGTAGCTACCTTTACCGTTGGGACATTCAGGAAGAGAAAGTCCAATCAGAAGCAATGCAGGAGGGAATCGAAGAACCTGTTGCATCGGTGGAGAGAGTACAGTATTCGTGCTATGAGGTGACAGTATGGGCACCTGTAACGGCGAACAAAATCACGGAAACCGTCATATCGGCATTTGTGGACGTGAACCGTGAACAGAAGCTGGTAAATGAGTACAATGCCGCCAATCTCGGAATGTACGGTACCAAGACGAGCGAGGAGGCGAAGTCGAGAATTGAGGCATACAAGTCCTACCTTACGGAGCGGTCCGCTCTGAAAGCACAGGTGGATGCAGACTGTGAAGAACTGGGAATACCGCAAGACTGACAATCAACCGACAAAAGCATGAGAAAATGATAACGATACACTTCAACGACACAACGCTGGACGTACAGGAAAGCGATGACAGCTACCGTTACCGCTCGCTCATGGGCGACCATAACCTTACGCTGAAATTCTCTCTTCCTGAATACGTTGAGATACCCGTAGGCGCATGGTGCGAGTATATGGCGATAAGGTACACCCTTGCCGCCCCTGCGAACATCAAAAAGAACGGGACACGGGATATTGAATACACCCTGATAATGGAGAGCGCACAGTACCAGCTGAACCGCTACAAGCTCCGCAACACGGTGGACAAGCGGCTCAAATTCTCCATGTGCGCCACTCCCAAGGAGTACATTCAGGTAATCGTGGACAATCTCAACCAGCGTGACAGCGGTTGGGCCGTTGGGGATTGTATCGTATCAACCGAGAAGACTATCGCATTCGACCATTCGTTTGTGAGCGATGCGCTGCAAAGCGTTGCGGATACGTTCAACTCCGAATGGGAGATAGTCGGCAAGACCATACACCTGAAGAAAGTCGAATATTTCAAGGACGACCCGTTACCTTTGTCTTATGGCAAGGGTAACGGCTTTGTCCCGGGTGTGGGGCGCACTACTGAGACGGGAAGCCGTCCCGTTGAAATCCTCTTTGTTCAGGGAGGCTCGCAGAACATAGACCGCTCAAAGTACGGATCTGCAGAGCTTCTTCTTCCGAAATCGCAGACCTTGGAATACGAGGGTCGCACCTACATTTCAGATGCTGACGGTTATTCAATCAGGAGGCAGGATAAGGCTGTACTCTACAACAATGAGGACAGTCTGGACTGTTCGGAGATATATCCGTCCCGTGTCGGCAAGGTTACGAAAGTGGAGGTCATAGATGAAGCCAACAACTTCTATGACATCATAGACAACACCATACCCGAAAACCTGAACTACAATGACTATCTCATCGAGGGCGAAAACATGACCATCATCTTTCAGAGCGGTATGCTGGCCGGAGATGACAAGGCTTTCGAGTTGAAGTACAACCACGCCGAAAGACGGTTTGAGATTGTCCCGCAAGAGATAGACGGGCTGACCATGCCCGGAGGCGTGTATATACCTCACGAGGGCGACACTTACGCCATATTCGGATGTATGCTTCCTGATGCCTACATCTGTGACAACGCAACAAAGACGGGCGCATCGTGGGATATGTTCCGTGAAGCCGCCCGGTATCTGTACGAGAACGAGGACACCAAATTCACGTTCAGCGGAGAGTTGCAGGGCATGTGGGCAAAACGTAACTGGCTAAAGGTCGGCGGCAAGCTCGTTGTGGGCGGTTACGTTCTGTTTACGGACAATCAGTTTGCGCCTGACGGTGTGAAAATCAGGATAACGGGCATAAAGGACTATCTCACTTCTCCGTATGCTCCTACGGTGGAGTTGTCAAACAGCGTATCGGGAAAGAGCCTTAACTCCACTCTGAACGAGTTGGAGAACGGTAACGTTATTGTGGATGAGAACCAAAAGAAAATCATTCAGTTCACGAAACGCAGGTTCAGGGACTCTTTGGAAACGATAGACATGCTCGAACAGGCGTTGCTTGAGAACTTCACGAACAGCATCAATCCGATTGCGGTACAGACTATGGCCATGCTTGTCGGGGACGAGAGTTTGCAGTTCCGCTTCGTGGACAGCAGCCTTAACCCGATACAGTACCACATCACGTACAATCAGGAAACGAAGCAGCTCATAGCCCCTGCAACCGTATTGCAGCACATGACGCTCGGCATCGACACCATAACCTCAAGCCGTGATAAGAACACGTACAAGCATTGGACTATGAGCGGCTATACAAGCCCCGTACTCGACCAAATATCACAGAAGTATTACTTCTATGCCAAAGTGCCGACAGGCACGGGTACGGGAGAATTTGTGCTTTCTCCGACCGCAATAGGCATGAATGACGTATCGGGATATTACCATCTGCTTGTTGGTGTGCTCAACAGCGAGTATGACGGGGAACGTTCCTTTGCTACGCTGTACGGCTTTACCGAAGTTCTGCCCGGACGTATCACAACAGACAAGATTGTTTCTGCTGACGGAAAGACGTATTTCGACTTGGCAAACTCCATAATCGGAGGAAACATAAGGTTCAGGAGCACAAACGGAACGGATAAGAACGTCAGCGATTTGGAAGATGAGCTGAACGAGCGTATCGACACGCAGGCGCAGGAGTTCGTGGAAGCCGTAGGCGGTCTGCAATCACAGATAGACGGGGCAATAGAGAGCTTCTTCTATGAGTACAACCCTACTACATCGAATGTTCCTGCATCTCAATGGACCACTACAGAGGAGAAAAACAAGCATCTGAATGATACGTTTACAAATCTGAAAACTGGGCGTTCATGGAGATGGACAAAATCAGGAAGCACGTTTTCATGGGTCGAGATAACGGACACGGCCACAGTAGAGGCCCTTGCCAAAGCAGGACAGGCACAGGATACGGCTGACAGCAAAAGACGTGTGTTTGTATCGACACCTTATCCGCCATACGATATCGGGGATTTGTGGGTACAGGGCACAGCAGGCGACATAATGCGGTGTAAGACTTCAAGGGCATCGGGAAGCTATTACTCATCCGATTGGGTCAAGGCTTCAAAATACACGGACGACAGCAGCCTTAACAACTTCATCAACGGTGATTTTAGCAAGCTCAAACAGGATGCAGTAATGAAAGAGACAATCATAGAGGGAGGCTACCTGAAGAACTCTTTGATTGATACCGAAAATCTGCTTGTCGAGAACATCTATTCGAAGAACGGCAACTTCCAAACTACCGAAGACGGCACCGTAAAGGGACGTAATGCGGTTTTCGAGGGAGGTACATTTACGGATGTCTTACTGCAAGGTTCATTGCGAAATCCTTTCGTACAGGAGACAGACTCAATCGTGGTTGGAGGCAAGCAGTCCACGCACGATAACGTAGCGACCATTTCAGTAGGCGGAGGCTGGATTACGACTGGAAATTTGGAATGGGACGTGAAGCAGAGCGGACGTAGGATGTGCATCACGAATTACCGCTGGGGAAGCCAATACTCGCAGGGGACGATTGAGTACACGGCACCGACAGGAAAGTATTTCTATGAGAACGGAATATCAAAGAACTACCTGAGGCTGTCACGTGAGTGTGTAGAGCTTATCGGTTACGGCACATCCACGCAGTTCTATGGCTGGATAGTGCTCAACAGGATAAACCTTATGACCACATCGAGATATGGCCGTAAACTCAATGCGCTTGCTATGGGTATCGTTACCGGATCAAGTTCGGAAACCTCCATAAGCTACAAGACTTTTGACGGAACGACCATGAGCGTATCAAGAACAGGGGAAGGTCAATACCGGGTGAATTTCAGTTCCACTTGGTTCAATTCGGCAAATGACTGTATCGCTATTGTTACTGGATTAGGATATTCTCAGGGCAGTAGTGAAGCACCGATTAAGGCTACAGTAATAGGCAGATATTCATCGTATATAACCGTAAATACAAGTGACGATGCAAGTCGCAATGACGGTTCATTCATGTTCCTTATACTGAATATAAACGACTGGCTGGGGATTACGAACTGATTTTTTTGCCGCAATAGCGTACTTATTAAGTACTTTAATAGTATCTTTGAACGCATAAAACGAATATCAATTTACAGGCATGGAAATATTGAACGAGATAGTCAAGATTATAGTCCTTGTGGTATCGTCACTCGGTGGCATAGGATTGATAAAGTTCCTGTTCTTCATGAAGCCTGAACGGCGCATAAAGAACATAGAAGCTGAAGAAAAGGAGCTTAACGTTATGAGACAGCTCGTTGACAGCCTGAAACAACGTATCGAACAGCAGGATAGGAAAATCAACGAGCTTAACCAACGCATCGACAACCTCTATTCTGACAAGCATGAGTTGGAAAGGCTGAACAATGAACTTGTACGTGAGAACAACGAATTGAAACTGAAACTCATGGAAGCACAACACAATATCTGTGTGCGTCCTGATGACGAATGTTTGAAACGTATGCCTCCGAGGGATTATTGCCGTCTCGTCAAACTCGCCAACCACGAATATGACAAATATTATCCAAGCATAAATGAAGATGGGAATAACGGAATATCTGAAAAGTCTGATAAAAGCGAACAGTCTTGACAGCAGCAAGTCTTTCGCACTCGTGCTGTCAAGCATTGTTGGCGCATTGATTGGCTTCTGCGTGTGCTTCTGTTTGGTATGGGACGTTTGTACCAACGGCTACCTTAAAACAGACCTTGACGCTTTGGGACTGTTCATGCTGTGTATCGGCGGTTTCATGGCCGGAGGCGGTATCAACAAGGCTTTGAGCGAGCGTAAAAAGAAAATAGACAACACTACTAACAATTCCAAATAACTATCAATATGGCAAAGGCAGAACTATTGAAGCCGTTTATCCTCCACTGGGAGGGCGGTTTCGTTGATGATCCGCTGGACAGGGGCGGCGCAACGAACAAAGGTATCACTATCGGTACATTCAGGAACTTCTACGGAAAGGACGCTACGGTCGAGCAGTTGAAGAACATCACGGATGAACAATGGCTGCACATCTTCAAGAGCGGATACTGGGACAAGTGGAAAGCTGACGACATCGAGAACCAATCGATAGCCGATATCGTTGTTGATTGGGCTTGGGCTTCGGGAACAGTAACCTCAATCAAGCAGGTGCAGAAAATTCTCGGTGTGGCCGTGGACGGCATTGTCGGAAACGACACCCTTACGGCAATCAACATAGCCGGACAGCGCAGCCTGTTCGCCAAAATCCACAGCAGGCGCATCGAGTTCGTGGAGAACATCGTAAAACGAGACCCGTCACAGGCACGTTTCCTGAAAGGGTGGAAAAACCGTATCAACTCACTAACATTCTCGGAACAATGAAAACAGCCCTTATTTGCACCTTAATTTTGCTTCTCACGGCTTGCGGCACAAGCCGGAAGCTGACTACTGTCCAAAGCGACAGCGTGCGTGTAAAGGTCGTTAAAACGGTTGAATACATACACGACACCGTGACGGTTGAAATTCCGGCACAGACGGCGGAACGGACAACCCGTGACAGCACGTCACACCTTGAAAATGACTTTGCGGAATCCGATGCCCGGATTAACTCTGACGGTACGCTCTACCATGATTTGAGGACAAAACCACAGGAAAAGGAAATCCCCGTTGAAGTCCCGAAAGAGCGTAAGGACAGCATCATTTACCGTAATATTGAAGTAGAGAAGATTGTTCCGGTAGAACGTGAGCTAACCAAATGGCAGAAGACACAGATGAGGGGATTTTGGGTCGTGCTCGTAGTGCTTGTGGTCTATGTGTTTAGGAAGCCGTTTTTGGCTCTTATCAGGCGGTTTATATGATTATCCTGCAAATTGTTGCCGCGATATGAAAAAATTGCGTACCTTTGGAGCGACATATTGAAAAAGTATAGCGTTTGCTATTGTTTTGAGGTAAAGAAAATCGCCAAAATTTCACGTAGCCTTAAAAGCAATGGTAGATGCCCACGTCATATGCGTGGGCATTTTCCTTGTGGGCTACGGGCGTTTGGCGATGCCTCTTTACCAACGAGGGATGCCCACGTTTTTTATGCGCATCCGGGAACAACGGCAAGGCGATACGGATAGGAATTTGAAACTTAAAATTAAGAATAATGCGAAAAGTTCTACCAATCCTTGCCGTCATCCTGATGCTTGGCTCATGCTCCAAAGACGACGGGGAATTTAACGGGTTCAACGAGCATGAGAAAGAAGTCTTGAATGTTCTTTCTGGAACATGGGTATGTGAAAAATCAATAGGTGGGAATGTCTATTCTACTGAAGAGATAACATTCTCTCCATTCGATGCCCCAACAAGCATTGCTCCTCCAAGCGATAGCTATGCGAGTATGGAACTTGACGGCACTATGTACCGTTCATACACTTATGGGAACTTCAACAACACAGAAAATCTCTATTTTTCGATAGATGTAGAAGAAAATACTATAACCACATTCGGTATAGGCAGTAACAATTCGTGGGCATTGAATGCTGGTGGAAAGTACAGGTACAAGATTGTAAATGACAATACAATCACACTACAAGATGCAGAGAGCAGTTCTTATTTAGAAGATACATTCACAAAACAATAACGACATGAAAAAGATAGTACCCATTTTATTTGCAGTATTGCTCTTGTTCGGATGCGGAAATCAGGGGTATCAAAAGAACATAGACGATGCCATAGAATGCATGGAGAAAATAACAGGAGGAAGTGCAGCGATTTCGAGCACCTACATTGATACGTGGAGGACAGCCATATACGACCATGAATATAACGGGGAGTATTGTTCAGACTTCAACGAAGCATTAGCGAAACATAAGGTGTTCATCCTGTCTTCTGACGCTTTCAAGGAACTGACAATAAAGATGGCCAAGGCTGACAGTCTCATTAACGAACTTCGGGATTATCCGTCAAGCTACAAAGAAGCATTCGATGAAATTGTTTCCATATATACGGATGTGGATGCGATGTATGAAAGCGCAAAAGATCCGGACGGTTCTCTGTCCTCATATTCGGATAAGGTAATGAGCAGTTACGAGAACACATCGAAGCGCATAAAGGCTTTCAAAATCAAATACTGCTCCGACAAGAAATAAAAACAAAATTCATATCTTTGCACAGACTGGTATACTCGTTATATCGGTTGCGTTGAATGCCCCCGGCAGGTCTTGCTACTGCTGGGGGTTTGTTTTATCTACATGTCAACTTTGGGAGACTTCATAACACAGGACATCGGAGAAGCTATCCACGACATGGGAGACATCACAGGAGAAGTAACAACCAACGAAAAATTGAGCTATATTTGGAACGGAAAAACAAATCGGTCGGAGGCCGTTTTTGCTATACGATTGTTACAGATTTCCGCAAAAGCGTTGCTATTCCGTTGCTATCTGACAGCACCAAATTAGGCAAATCTCACAATATCAAATACATACAATCGTTACCTTACATTCTGCATCGGAAAATAGAGCGTAAAAATCAGCCTTTTCCAAATAGCAAACAGGTAGCAAAAACGGGTAATGATAACGGCAAAAATAGACTGAAATACAGTATTTTACAAAAATCTGAAATTTTCCCCTTATTTGCTATGGCTATGTCGGTAATATGCCGTAACTTTGGTGCTAAATCGTTGCTCGGATAACAAGAGCACCAATAAGCACCAAAAAGCATCAAGAATATGGATAGAAAGAAGAAAGAACGGGTAAACCTGCGGAAGCGGCTCATGCCGTCCGGAAACACCAGCCTGTACCTTGACGTGTTCACGAAAGAGGGACGAAAATACGAATACCTGAAACTCTACCTTGTGCCGGAACATACACGTGCCGACAAGGAGCAGAACCGACAGACGATGCAGCTTGCGGAAGCCATCCGGGCAAAGCGCACGGTCGAGATACAGAATGACGAATACGGCTTCAAGTCCGCATATAAGGAAGATACCCTTTTCTTCGATTATTACCGTGCGATGTGCGAAAAGCGGCTGGGTACTGAAAGCAGGGGTAATTGGGGCAACTGGTACTCGTGCCTGAAGCATTTGGAGAAGTACGAGAAAAACCACAAGATAACCTTTGCGAAGATTACCCCCGAATGGGTGCAGGGCTTCAGGGACTATCTCGACAACAAGGCGAACGCATGGGAGAATGACAAACGGGAACGGACAAAGGACAAACCGCTGGCAAGGAACTCCAAGCTCAGTTACTTCAACAAGCTGCGTGCGTGTCTCAATCAGGCTTTTGACGACCGCATCATCGCGCACAATCCCATACGTGGCATCGAGGGCTTCAAGGCGGAGGAGGGAACGAGAATGTACCTTACCATTGACGAGTTGAAGAAGCTGGCGCAGACCGAATGCGAATACCCCAACATCAAAAAGGCGTTCCTGTTCTCGTGCCTGACGGGACTGCGCCGGAGCGACATCCTGAAGCTGACATGGGGAGAAGTCCACGAACAGGGAGAATTTACCCGGATCATCTTCAAGCAAAAAAAGACAAAAGGGCTTGAATACCTTGACCTCACGCCGCAGGCTGCGGAACTCATGGGAGAACGGGGCAAGCCTAATGAAAACGTATTCGGGGACATATATTCCCCATCCTGCACCAACGAAGCCATAAAGCGGTGGGTATTGAGAGCAGGGATAGACAAGGAGATAACATTCCATTGCGGACGGCATACATTCGCCGTGATGATGCTCGACCTTGGCACCGACATCTACACCGTGTCGAAACTTCTCGGACACCGAGACCTCTCCACTACTCAGATATACGCAAAGGTGCTTGATAAGAACAAGCAGAAAGCCGTCCAGCAGATACCCCAAATATTGGATTGATTTTGTTATAACAAGTGTTATAACAAAGTTTGTATCTTATTGAAAATCAATAGTGCGATTTTCAAAAATGAGCCGTTTTTAAGTAAAAAGCGGCTTTTATTTTTGTTATAACAAGAGTTATAACAAACTTCATAACTAATTGAAAATCAGTTGTCCGTTTTTCATTTTAGCTTCAAATAGCGTGTTCCGCATTTTGTTATAACAGGGTGTTATAACAAGTGTTATAACAAAAGTTGTAACTAATTGATTTACAGCAAAAGTTTCTGTTTTTAGAGGCTGTTTTTTGCGCAAAATTTTGTTATAACAAATCCAAAATCAAAAATCGCACGACTGAAAATCAGCGACTTATAGACTTTGTTATAACAAGTGTTATAACAAAATGACCTCTTTCCCCCTTAAACCCCCTATTTATATATAATTATATAAT